>ERZ791615.1-NODE-1-length-424289-cov-9.56952_pt1 | contig 424289 bp, 469 predicted proteins | sample MGYA00510273_ERZ791615 | MGnify/ENA primary metagenome ERZ791615 (study PRJEB30046, sample SAMN00715185) | human gut metagenome | study: EMG produced TPA metagenomics assembly of the A metagenome-wide association study of gut microbiota in type 2...
CTAATTTCTCTTTCATATACATTATATTCTATTTTTAATAAAAAGGCAAGCAAATAAGTGAAATTACCATTTCATAATACGATTGTTTGGTATACAAAATTCTCATAAACACTTATAAATAAAAGCTTTACAAAGATATTAAAAAAATAGTCATATTTTCCTTGACTATAATATTTAAACTGATATATAATGTTGGCGTGGTTAATACTTATGGTGTTCTCTTCTTTTTCTAAGGTTTTTACTTTGGAAGGAGAGGTGATTTTATGATAGAAAGTAATTTCTTAACCTTAGGGGGAGGAGGTTATTAGTAGATGGAATTAGTTATAGCATATGCTTTAACTATTCTTGTTACCATAGCAGTAATAGTGCTAGGTAGCCATAGAAAATAGATTGAAAAATCAGAGCACCTCAGGGGGTCACTCTGATAACAAACGTTTGAAGAGAACACCTCGCAAATAGGTGTTAGCCATTTTTATTATGACTAATTTCTCTTTCATATACATTATATTATATTTTTTAAAAAAAAGCAAGGCAACCGAGTAGAAAATTATAAATAGTATCTTTTTCTTGACAAAAAACAAACAATTGTATATAATAATCTCATTATTGGGAGGTAAGTATGGCGTATTATTTAACCATTAAAAAGAATAAAGAATATAGTAAATTAGATATTTCTAGTTTACCAGAATTTAAGAAGATATCCAAATTTAGAGAGAAAACTTCATACTCACTTGAAGAAATAGACTACTTTACATCTTGCTTTAGCAATGAAATTGTACTAAAAAGAGCTTTATTACAAGAAGGTATAATTGAAGAATGTGATGTAACTAAAGATATTGAAATACGTTATAAAGATAAAGATAAATTATCAAAAGTAAGATACGATTTAGTTTATAAAGATGCTGCTAAATATTTTAATGTTGATTTTCTAAGATACTTTGTATTAAGTAAAAGTAGTGATAGAGATTTCTTAAATAAATTAACAAGTTTTTATAGAAACAGTTATTGCAATAATGAAAATATATGTCGTATTAGATATATATTAGAAACAAAGAATGAACATGAATTTACAATGCAAGAGACATTAACAAGTTTTGTATTTAATGAAGTATATGCGACTGATTATAAAACAGGTAATTGTTCATTAAAATATAAATCATTACATGATCTAGCTATGTTTTGTTTTACATACGAAATAAATAGCATTCGTAAAGAAATAAATATATCTAGTAAAGAAAAAGAAGAAAATAGAATAAAAATGTTAAATAGTTTAAAAACACCTAAACCTAAAATTAGAACGCTAAAGAAAAAGAATTATGAATTAGAAGGACAAATGTCATTTGATGATTTAGAATATTAATTATTAAAAAGTTAGTATAAGAAGTTAAGTAATTACTTTTCTTCTTTTCTTTTTTATGGTATACTTATCATGGTGATATTAAATGAATGATAACATAAAAAAAAGAATAGAAGAATTAGTAAACATATTAAATAAAGCAAGTCATGAATACTATGTTTTAGATAGTCCATCTATTACAGATCAGGAGTATGATGATTATTATAGCGAATTACTAAGGCTAGAAGAAAAGTATCCAGAATTAAAAAGAGAAGATTCTCCTACACTAAGAGTAGGAGGAGAGGCAATAAGTAAGTTTGAGAAGGTTACTCATAAGACTCCAATGCTATCATTTGATGATATATTTAACGAAGATGAAATAAGAGCCTTTGATGAAAGAATTAGAAAAACTATTAAGTATCCAACTTATACAGTAGAACCTAAAATGGATGGTCTATCAGGTTCACTTATCTATGAAAAAGGCCTACTTGTAAGAGTGGCTACCCGTGGTAATGGTGTAGTGGGAGAAAATATTACGTTAAATGCTAAAACTATAAAATCAATACCACTTAGACTAACTAAACCAATTGATATAGAAGTACGTGGAGAAATCTATATGAGTAAAGCCTCATTTGCTAAAGCAAATATGGAAAGAGAATTAAATAATGAACCATTATTTGCTAATCCAAGAAATGCAGCGGCTGGATCAGTAAGACAATTAGATAGTAAGATAACCGCCAAAAGAGGCCTAGATTTTATGGCTTATTTTATACCAAATCCTAGAGACTATGGTATAAAAGAGCAGTCAGAATCATTAGACTATCTAAAAGAACTAGGTTTTGTTACCAATTATAAATTAAATACTACTGCAAGTAGTGTAGATGAAATAATTAAAGATATTGAAAAATTAGCAAGTATTAGAAAAGACTTACCATATGAAATAGATGGTGTAGTATTAAAAGTAAATAACTTAGATGATGAAGAAGAACTAGGATATACTGCTAGAGTACCAAGATGGGGTATAGCCTATAAATTTCCGGCAGAAGAAGTACTGACAACATTAAAAGAAATAAAGTTTACGGTAGGAAGAACAGGCAAAATAACTCCTAATGCCATTTTCTCACCAGTCCATGTAGCAGGATCATTAATATCCAAAGCAACTCTACATAACGAAGACTACTGCATAGCTAAAGATGTAAGAGTAGGAGATACTATATCTATTCGTAAAGCCGGAGATGTAATTCCAGAAGTAGTAAGAGTATTAAAAGAAAGAAGAAATGGTACTGAGAAAGAATTTACTATGATAGAAAACTGTCCTATATGTAATACTAGATTAGTAAGAAAAGAAAAAGAAGCAGACTATTATTGCCCTAATAATTTATGCCCTGCGAGAAAGATAGAAAACATAATTCATTTTGCTGAAAGAGAAGCTATGAATATAGATGGAATGGGTGAATCAGTAATTGAAGATCTATATAATGAAGGTTTTATTACTGATGTAACCGATATATATGATATAAATAAATATGAAGATGAATTAATGAATCTAGAAGGTTATGGTATAAAAAAGATAAGTAATTTAAAGGCTGCTATTGAAAGAAGTAAATCTAATTCATTAGAAAGATTATTATATGGACTAGGTATTAGAAATGTAGGAGCAAAGACTGCTAAAGTATTAGCAAGATACTATAAAACATTAGATAATTTAATGACTGCTAGTACTGAAGAACTAACAGGTATTAATGATATAGGTAGTATAATAGCCACAAGTATAAAAGAATATTTTAATGATATAAATAATAAAAATATAATAAATAAATTAAAAGAATATGGAGTAAATACAACCTATATAAACAATACTGAATATGAAGAAAAAGAAGAATTTAAAAATAAAACTTTTGTTCTAACCGGTAGTTTAATCAATATAACTAGAGATGAAGCTAGTAAAATAATTGAAGATCTAGGCGGTAAAGTATCATCTTCAGTAAGTTCTAAAACTTCAGTAGTAATAGTAGGAGATTCTCCAGGTAGTAAGTATGATAAGGCTTTATCATTAAATATTCCTATATGGAATGAAGAAGAGTTCTTAGAAAAAATAAATAATTAATATTGTTAAATAAATATATTTATGATAAAATCTTTATAGATAGTAAATAAGGAGTCATTATGAAAGAATATTTAAAAAAATACAAATTATATATAATAATTGGAGTAAGTATTTTAATCTTATCAGTAGGAGGAACATTAGCCTATTATATATGGTCTAGTAACACTAATGCTATAGTTAATACTGAAGTTTGTACTCCTACAGTTACCTTTGCAGGAGGTTCTACGATAAATGGAGTAGATATGATACCAGTATTAACTAAAGAAGAAGGAACTATCAAAGATATTGAAGTAAAAAAGAATAGTACTTGTAATAGAGATGTAACTATGAATTTATATTTAGAGTTAACTACTTTTCCTACAGAACTAGCAGAATCTTCTTTTGTCTATGAATTATATAAAAATAGTGAAACTATGGCTATAGCAAGTGGTAACTTTTCTAATAAAAAAGAAGGAGATACAATAACACTTTTATCTAATCAAATATTAAATACAAGTAAAGATACATATACATTATATATTTATATAGATGGTAATGTTGATAATCCAGGTACAATGGCAGGAAAGAACTTCTTATTTAAGTTATGGGGTTCAGGAGAAGGAGCAATATATAAAGAAAATGTAATAACTACTCCAGATAGTGCTACAGGAAGTACATCAAAGTTCTTTAATACTGAAGTAATGAGAGAAGAAATACAATCACTTACTATTGCTGAAGATAACACAGTACCAGATACACCAGGAGTAGTATCAAAAGATATATCACAAAATAAAGATGGAACAGTAATGTTATGGTATACACCAAAAGAAGTAGCATCAAGTGATGGAAGTACAAAAACAATGTATGATATGTGGATAGGTGGAGAAAATGGAGTATTACAAACAGGTACTAATGCTTCAGGTATGTTTGCTTATCTAACTAATATAGAAAAGTTAGACTTATCAAAACTAGATACTTCATACATAACTAATATGTCTAAGATGTTTTATATGAGTTCGGGTTTAAAATCAATAGATTTGTCTAACTTTGATACAAGCAATGTTACTAATATGAATGGTATGTTCTGGGGATGCTCTAGTCTACCTACTTTAGATTTAAAAACATTCAATACTAGTAAAGTAACAGATATGAATAATATGTTCGCAGAATGTTCTAATATAACAGAATTAGATTTATCTAATTTTGATACATCAAATGTAACATCAATGGGTAATCCTTATTCATATAGTTATGGAGGAATGTTTAGAAATTGTAAGTCATTAAAGAAATTAAATGTAAGTTCTTTTAATACTTCAAAAGTAAAAACAATGAGTAATATGTTTAATGGGTGCTCTAGCCTAACCACTTTAGACCTATCTAATTTTGATACTAGTAATGTAACAGCAATGGCATCAATGTTTGATACGTGTACTAATCTAACAAGTTTAAATCTAACAAGTTTTAATACTAGTAAAGTAAATGATATGAGTTGGATGTTTTATGGCTGCGGTAGTCTAACCACTTTAGATTTATCAAACTTTAATACTAGTAAAGTAACTAATATGAACCAGATGTTTAGAGAATGTAAAAAATTAACTAATTTAAATATAACAGGTTTTAATACAAGTAATGTAACAAATATGAGTTATATGTTTCAAGGATGCTCCAATCTAACCACTTTAGATTTATCTAATTTTGATACAAGTAAAGTAACAACTATGAATAGTATGTTTTATGGTTGCAGTTCTCTAACAAGTTTAGATTTATCTGGTTTTGATACAAGTAATGTTACCACTATGAACCAGATGTTTAGAAACTGCAAATCATTAACTAATTTAGATTTATCAAACTTTAATACTAGTAAAGTAACTAATATGAATATGATGTTTAATAATTGTACTTTATTAACTCAATTAGATTTATCAAACTTTAATACAAGTAATGTTACTAATATGTTTTATATGTTTAGAGATTGTAAATCATTGAAAAGTTTAGATTTAACTTCATTTGATACATCAAAGGTAACTAATATGACTAGTATGTTTGGAAATTGTAGTTCATTAAAAACAATATATATATCAAATATATGGAATGTCACAAGTGTTACAAATGGTGATTCGATGTTTTATAATTGTACTTCACTAGTAGGTGCAGCACCCTTCAATAGTACAAAAACAGATATATCTATGGCTAATTATACTACAGGATATTTAACATATAAAAGTAATAATTAAAGAAAGATATAACTAATATCTTTCTTTTAGTATATATTTATGGCTTATATATAATAGGTATGTAGATACATTGTTATTAGACTATAGGCTAATAACAACACTAAAAGACCTAGACTTTTAGTGAATAAAATAATAGAAAAAGTGTATATTTAAGTATAAATATATCTTTTTTTTAATAAATATGATAAAATGTATTAGGAGAGTGATAAAGTGAGAGTAGTTATATCTGCTGGTGGAACTGGAGGACATATATATCCAGCCTTAGCAATTATAAATAAAATAAAAGAAATGGAACCAAATAGTGAATTCTTATATATAGGTACTACTAATAGAATGGAAAAAGATTTAATACCAAGTATGGGTTATAGATATGAAGGTATTGAAGTAACAGGATTCAAAAGAAAATTAACATTAGATAACTTTAAAACAATAACTAATTTTATTAATGCCATTAAAAGATGTAAAATAATAATAAAAGATTTTGATCCAGATATAGTAATAGGTTGTGGAGGTTATGTTACTGCTCCTGTTATATATGCTGCTAAAAAGTTAGGTAAAAAAACATTCATTCACGAGCAAAATAGTGTAGTAGGATTAGCCAATAAGTTTTTAGCAAGATACACAGATAAAATAGGAGTATCATTTGAAAGTACTATCAAAGATTTTCCTAAAGGAAAAGCTATATTAACAGGTAATCCATGTAGTGAAAAAGCCCTAAGCATAAAGAAAACTACTAAAGAAAAATTAGATATAGCCAAAGATAAAAAACTAGTATTAATAGTTATGGGTTCTCTTGGTAGTAAAACTATTAATGATAAAATATTTAGTTTTATAGATAAATTCAGAAGTAAAAACTATAGTGTAATAATAGTTACAGGTAATAGTTATTATGAAAGAGTAAAAGATAAAAGAGTACCAAGTAATGTCAAAGTATTACCATTTATCTATGAAATGCCTTCAGTTATGAAAATAACCGACTTAATGGTTACTAGAGCAGGAGCCTCTACTATGAGTGAAATAACTGCTTTAGAAGTACCTTCTATCTTTATACCAAGCCCATATGTAACCAATAACCATCAGTATAAAAATGCTATGGATTTAGTAGACAATAATGCTGGTTTAATACTAGAAGAAAAAGATTTAACAGATACATCACTAATAAACTTAATAGATAAAACAATAAATGATGAAGATAAACTAAAAGAAATGAAAAGTAATTTAAAGAAATTAGGTATCAAAGATAGTGGTGAAAGAATATATAATATACTAAAGGATTTGATATTAGATGAACGAAAATTTTATTAAAAACTATGAATATTATAAAGATATATCATTAAAAAAATATAATACTTATAGATTAGATGTTAAATGTGGATATTTAATATATCCAGGTAATACTAAAGAATTAATAGATTTATTAAAGTATTTAAAAGAAAATAATATAAATTATTTCATATTAGGAGGAGGATCTAATATAATACTAGCAAAACCATACTTTGATGTTGTAATAAAATTAGATAAACTAAATAATATCAAAATAAAAGAAAATATAGTAACTGCTGAAGCAGGAGTAAGTTTAATATATCTAGCTAATTTATGTATGAATAATAATTTAAATGGTCTAGCTTTTGCAGGAGGAATACCTGGAATGGTCGGAGCAAGTACTGCGATGAATGCTGGCGCCTATAAAGAAGATATGGCTAGTATAGTAAAAGAAGTAAAGGTAGTAACTCCAGAACTAGAAGTAATTAGACTAACAAATAAAGATTTAAATTATTCATATCGTAATTCTTTTCTAAAAGAACATAAAGACTATATATGTACTGAAGTAACATTAGAAATGAGTTATTTAGATAAAGACAAAATAAAAGAAACAATGACTAGTAGAAAAAAGAGAAGAATAGATACGCAGCCTCTAGACAAACCATCTGCGGGTAGTGTCTTTAGAAATCCTGAAGGATTATCCGCAGGTAAATTAATCGAAGATGCTGGTCTAAAAGGATATAAAATAGGTGGTGCTGAGATAAGTACCAAGCATGCTAATTTTATAGTAAATACTGGCGATACTACCTATGAAGATATCTTAGAATTAATAGATTATACAAAGAAAAAAATAAAAGAAATATATAATATAGATTTAATATTAGAGCAAGAAATAATAAGGTGATAAAAATGGGTAAAAAGGCTAAGGTAAAAGTTAAAGTAAAAAAAAGAAAATTAAAACTAAAAAGAATATTCTTTTGTCTAATATTCTTAGGCCTTCTAGGAGGAATCTTTTACCTAGTAAAAAAAATACCCATAACAAACATCTATATAATAGGTAATAACATAGTACCAGATAAAGAAATAATAAGTACTGCTGGTATAGATAACTATCCATCATTTATAGACACATCAAAGAAAGATATAATAACAAGATTAAAAAGAAACAATTATATCAAAGAAGTAAAAGTAGAAAAGAAATTATTAAGTAAAATATATATCTATATTACAGAATATAAAGTAATATCTCTATATAATGATAAACTACTCTTAGATAATAATACCGAGATAGAAAATACTTATAATATTTATAATATACCAATATTAATATCTGATATTTCTAGTATTAAAGAAAAATATACCAAGAGTATTAGTAAGATAGATGATGATATACTATTAAAAATATCACAAATAGAATATACTCCTAATGATGTAGATAGTGAAAGATTTACTCTATATATGAATGATGGTAACCAAGTATATATAACACTAGGTAAAGTAACCAAGATAAATAAATACAATAGTATATATTCAAGATTAGAAGGAAAAAAAGGAATAATATACTTAGATTCAGGAGATTATATAGAAGTAAAAGAGGAATAATAATGTTATTCCTCTTTATTAATTATATAGTAATATAAGCTGTTATTATCTATCTTTTTACTTAGTTTATTAGCTTCATATATATTTTTAAAAGTCCAAAAGAATATTTCTTTATTTTTAATTCTCTTTAATTTCTTATTAGATACTGTTTTATAATTAAGAATAGTTAAAGGATACTTATTATATCTATAAAAGAAAGATATAATTCCCTTTTTATACTTAGTTTTTTTATTTAGGTATTTAATAATCTTTTTATTAAAAGACATTAAATAAATATTTTTATCAGTATTTTTTAATATATCTAAAAGAATATCTCCAAGTAATTTATAGTTATTGTTAACTTTAATATCGATAAGTAATATCTTATCAGTATCTATATCTAATATTTTATCTAAAGTAGTTAAATATTTATGTTTAATAATATCCGTATAATTCATATTCTCTATATAATTAATACCTAGTACTGAATCATGAGATAGTACTATTTTTTTATCTTTAGTTAGTCTAATATCAAATTCTACACCTATACTTTCTTTATCAAATAAAGCCCTTTTAATAGCCATATAACTATTATCACTATTCTTTTTAGAAGTAATCCCTCTATGAATTATATATTTCATAATAAATTATATGAAAATGATACTTAGTATATTGAAAAAATAATTATTTTATGATAAGATTAACTTATGATAGATAGGAGAGGTAAGTAATGAAAAAAAATAATATATTTAAAATGTTTGTATTTACTATAATGTTATTTTTGATTGGAGTATTTAATGTTAAGGCAGACTTTACAATTGATTTTAGTAATAGTGATAATAGAGAAATTGCAAGTAATGAATTATTTACTAGTAAATACAAAACACATTATAGAGTAACCACAAATGGGGATGTTGTCTACTGCTACCAACCTTATGTTGATTATGCCTATGAGGGTGGAACGGATGTAAAATTTGTATTTACAAGCTGTAGTAATGTTTCAACAAATGCAGCACAACTTGCTTATGTTTATGCTAATGGTTATGGTGGAACTAATGATTATTCTACTGGTGGTACTAAATTTGATGATTATTATGCTACACAACTTGCTGTATGGTATTTTGGTGATAGAACTTTATATCCACCACATACTGTAGACTTTTTAAGTAACTTTAATGTAAGCAATGGTAGGTTAACTGGTAATTACAATGGTTCAAGTAATAAAACTAGTGAGATGGCCGCTAAATTAATAAATGATGCTAATGATTCAGTAAATGCTACGCCAAGTATTTCACTTGATACTAGTAGTAAAAAACTAAATATTAATAGTGATAGAAGTTATTATGTATCTGGAGCAATAAAAATAAGTGGCTCTTGGGTAAGAAATGCTGTTAGTGTAAGTATAAGCGGTGTTACTGGAGCATTTGTAACTAGCAATGTTAATGCCACTAGTGGAAGTACAGACTTTAAAGTTGGAGACACTATTTATGTTAAGGTGCCTGCAGGAAATATAACTAAAAGTTCCTCTATAACATTAAGTGCTACAGGTACTTCAAGTAAAGGTAGTGGTACAGTACAAGAATGTACAAACAGTGCTATGCAAGCAGCTCAAAAGATGACTAGTATTGTAAAAGGAACACCAAGTGAAGTTAAAGAAAGTTTACCATTAACTGCTGAACCTTCTAAAGTGGAAGTAAAAATATCAAAACAAGATATAACAGGCAGTAAAGAAGTAAAAGGTGCTACTCTCGTAATTAAAAAAGGTAATACTGAAGTAACCAAATGGGTATCAGAAGGAACAATTAAAAAGATATCTCTTGATGCAGGCACATATACCCTTGAAGAAACAATAGCTCCAGCCGGATATAAACTTAGTAGTAGCAAGGTAACTTTTACAGTTAACTCAAATGGTACAGTTACTGTAGATGGCAAAGTAGTAGATAAAGTTATAATGAAAAACGAACCATTCTATATAACTATATCAAAGCTAGGATTAACTAAAGACAAAGAACTAGTTGGTGCTAAATTAAAAATAACCGATAAAGATGGAAAACTTACTATAGATTTAGACGGCAAATCATTAGAATGGATAACTACCGAAAGCGCAGAAAAATTTCATTTAGCAGAAGGTACTTACTATTTAACTGAAATAGAAGCTCCAGCTGGTTATACAAAAAGTGATAAAACTATAGAGTTTATCGTAGAAAAAGATGGTACTATAAAAGTTAACAAAACAGAAGTAACTAAGGTAACAATGGAAAATGAACCATTATATATATATATTTCTAAAAAAAGTATTAATGGAAAAACAGAGTTACCTGGAGCAAAGTTAAAAATAACTGATAAAGATGGAAAATTAGAAAAAGACTTAGACGGTAAAAGTTTGATATGGACTTCATCTACTAAGGAAGAAAGATTCCGTTTAGCTCCTGGTAGTTATATATTAACAGAATTAGAAGCTCCTAAAGGATACGAACTTAGTGATGCAGTTATAGAATTTACAGTTACGGAAGATGGAAGAATACTATTTGATAAAAAAGAAGCTGAAAATAATATGATAGTATTTAAAAATACCCCTGAACCAGAACAAGTAGTAACTGGAAGTTCATTAATATACATATTATTTTTAGGTATAATAACTGCAGGAGTTGTAACATTCTTTGTATTAAAAAGAAACGATTAAAGTAGAAGAATTTCTACTTTTTTTCATAAAAGTAGTTGCTATTTAATATATTATATGGTAAAATTAATAGCGATGTGGGATAATCCGCTTATTATGGATAATGATTATCTGAAAAAGAAAGGAAGTGTATATACGATGAATATCATTGACAAAATTACTCAAAGTCAAATGAAAAAAGATTTGCCAGAATTCAGAGTAGGAGATTCAGTTACTGTTGGATGTATTATTACTGAAACTAAAGGTGGTAAGTCAAAAGAAAGAGTACAGGACTTTAAAGGAACTGTAATTGCAAGAAAAGGTAAGGGAGTATCTGAAACTTTTACTGTAAGAGGAGAATATTCTGGAATTGGTGTTGAAAAAACATTCCACGTTCATTCTAATAAAGTTGCTTATATTAAGGTTACTAAACCAGGTAAAGTAAGAAGAGCTAAATTATATTTCTTAAGAGATAGACAGAAAAAATATAATATTAAAGAGAGAAGATAATAGCTTTGCTACTATCTTTTTATTATTGAGGTGAAAGATGAAAAAAATTATTAAAGAATTATATCCTTATGTTATTATTGTAGTAGTTGTAATACTAGTTAGAACTTTTATAATAACTCCAGTAATAGTATCCGGTAGTTCAATGAAGCCTAATTTTAATGATGGAGAGTTATTACTAGTAAGAAAAATAAGATATAACGAGAAAACTATTAAGAGATTTGATGTAGTAGTAATAAAGAAGGATAAAGAAGAAATAATTAAGAGAGTAATAGGATTACCTGGAGAACATATTTCATACAAGAATAATAAATTATATGTAAATGATAAGTTAGTTCAAGAAAACTATACACATTTAAATACTAAAGATTTTAACTTAGAAGAAATATGTACTTGTAGCAGTATACCAGAAGGTAAATATCTTGTTTTGGGAGATAATCGTCCTATATCTAAAGATAGTAGATCAATAGGCTTAATTGATGAAAAAGATATAGTAGGAAAATCAGTATTTAGATTATGGCCTATAACAAAAATAGGCACTGTATAATTTACTATTAAAGAATAACATATTATAGTCAATAGTAAAATTATGTTTTAACTTCTTTCATAAAATAAAATGAAAGGAGAATCAAAATGAGTAACAATTGCTCTGATAATATAAGAAATATTCTTGAAGCAGGTAAAAAATGTAATTGTACTCCTGTTATTGTAGGTCCGATGGGGCCGACAGGACCTCAAGGACCCGCCACTATTACAGTGGGAACTACTACTACTGGTGATCCAGGAACTAACGCTAGTGTAGTTAATGTTGGTACTAATCAAAATGCTGTTTTAAACTTTACTATACCAAGAGGAAACACAGGAATTACAGGCCCAATCGGTCCACAAGGATTAACCGGACCTCAAGGTCCCGCAGGTCCAACGGGAGCAATAGGCCCAGCAGGTCCGATGGGACCAACTGGTCCAAGTGGCGCTGCCGGTATTACGCAGACTAATACTTATGGAAGAAAGTATGATACCACTGAAAATACTATAACTTTAGAGGCAAATATTTCTCAAGATGTACCACTTGGAAGTAATGGTCCATCTAATGGTATAACACTTGGTACACAAAATAAACTAACAATTCCTGCTGATGGAGTATATAAAGTTGATTACTATTTCTCAGGTAGTTCTAATGTTAATGCAGATATAACATTAAATGTAAAACAAAACGCTACACCTATTGGAAGTACCACTATTAGTAAGAATGTTACAGCAAATGTAGATTCTGATTTTGTTGGAAGCACAATTAATGCTTTTAGTGCTGATGATCAAATTGGTTTATCATTAGAATCTACTACAGCAGTTACTATATCGCCGGCTTCTGATACAAGTGCATATTTAAATATAGTTAAAATATCATAATGTCAAAACATCTCTATTTTTGAGATGTTTTTTAATAGACAAATAAAAATATATATGCTAAAATAATATTAAAGGTGATAGAGATGATTCATATGATGAAATTAAATGATGAACCATTTACTTTAATAAAGGCAGGTACTAAAGTAATAGAGTTAAGACTAAATGATGAAAAAAGAAGAAAAATTGGCGAGGCTACTATTACTAAAGTTTACTAATGAGTAAGGAAAAAAATAAATGACAAAAAATAAAATTATAACACTAGTATTTGTTGTACTTGCTATAGTATCACTTGCATTAATATATATATTTAGAATAAGAAAAAATAATAAAAGTATTCCAGTTACCGAAGGTGTAGCTGTAGTACCAACATTTGATGATGAAATATCATCTGATAGTAGTTATTGTGCTACATTCCAACTTGTTTGGAATGATATGAAGAATGAAATAATAAAAAAAGATATTGTATTTAACCCTGAAGAGATAATGGCTACTAATTTAAATAAAGAATCTTTTACTGAAGATATGATATCTGATAGTTATTACTTTAAAGTATTTGGGCCTAAGACAATAAAGTTAAAAGAAGAAATAGTAAATGGCATTAAAGAAAAATTTAATCAGACTAGCGACATTTTAGATGATTTTGATTGGGGGGAAGATGCCTTAGATGATCCTGATTTAAGAAGATATTTCTTTTATACAATGTTATACCGAGAATTTGAATATAAACAGAGATTTACAGTTTTAGAAAATAGTAACTTTGGTAATTATGAAGATGTAAAATACTTTGGTGTAGCTTCTAATAGTTCTAGTGAAGTAAGAAATCAGATAATAGTGTTATTCTATAATTCTAAAGATGATTTTGCAATTAAATTAACTACTAAAAGTAATGATGAAGTAATATTCTATAAGAATCCAAAAGGTAAAACATTTAATGAAATATATAGTAATATGACTAATGATGCTAATAAATATACTGGAAGCAAAAACTTTAGTAACAATGATACTTTCAAGGTTCCAATGATTAACTTTAATGTTAAAAGAGAATATAATGAACTACAAAATAAACCTTTTTATGATGATGAAAATAGAGAATATGTAATTGAAAAGGCAGTTCAAACAATAAACTTCAAACTAGATGAAAAAGGTGGTAGGGTAAAAAGTGAAGCCGCTATTGACACAAATGTTACTAGTGCTCCTGTAAAAGAATCAAGAAACTTTAATGTAGATGATACCTTTGCCATATTCTTAAAAGAAAGTTCAAGAGACATGCCATATTTTGCCGCTAGAATAGATAATATTAAAAAATATCAATAGTATAAAAGCATAATATTTGTTATGCTTTTTTCTTTGGTAATAATCTTACCAAGAAGTTGACATTATGTTACCATGTATATTATAATTAAATTGTAATTTCTGCAGGATTATTTAGTCATATCTAATAACTTGAAATATTGAAAAATAGTAAGATATTTATAAAAAGATTTAACGAAATAATGAACTCTATATTAGGTAATAAAAAACTGATAAAAAAAGAGTAATAGGGGGTAATAATGTAGAAAATAGAAACTAAAAATATTAATAGTATCCTTGAAGGTATAAAACACATTGATGATTATGGCAATGAATTTTAGTTAGCAAGAGAACTAATAATGGCATTAGAATATAAAAGTAGGTTTAAAATCAGCAAGAAATATTATGGATGTCAAATTATCTAGATATGCTTGTTATTTAATAGACACTATATATAAAGATGAAATATTATGGCTTTCACAAAAGGAATGTTGTAATGAATTGGATAAAAAATCAGTTACCGAGAAATGCTCGTTAACTGCTGATGATTGAAAAGCATACAATCATCTCCTAAATAAAGACAAAAGGATATAAAATTCTGGGTTTGATGTTAATGAACAACTCGTTGAGGTCAACAAGTTGTTAAAAAAAATAGTAATGTTCAAATAAATATATAGGAACATAAACTTTCAAGATATATTATTAGAGAGATGATAATGATATTATGATTATTAATTATTCAGATCAAGCCGTTATAAAAAAATAAAAAATCTATATTTTTGGCCGGTTCGACCTCAAGAGATAGAAATACAGAATCACAGAGAACTACTGCTTGTAAAAGGTTAAGTGAGTTAGGATTTGATGGCGTAGTTAAAGTTTCTGAATACTCAACCTAGAAACTAAAAGCAGATTATGTAGATCGAGCAATGTGTGAAAGAGGAGCATTAACAAATTCTACAGTTATTATGTTTTGGATTCCTAGAAGTTTACCTGATATACCCGCTTTTGCTGTGAATGTAGAATTTGGATATTGGCTACATTCTGGTAAAATAATATATGGCAGACTAACTGATGCTAAAAAACAAATTATTTAGATTGGTTATATCAAGAAGATTATGAGAAGATTCCGATAGATAACTTAGAAGAATTGTTAAAGCAATCAATAATATTGGCAGACAAATTATATAATGAAAAAAGCACTGAAATATTCTCACTAAGCAAAAGAAAAAATTTAGAAAGAGAGTAATGATATAAAAGAAATAAAACCAATATCCATTTTGTAAAGAAGAGGCTTTAGTCTTTCTTAAGAACCAAATGTTCAAGGAGGCCACTAAAACCACTCTATCTCTACAAAAATCTAAATAAGAAAATATAGTTAAAAAATATCTTAACTATATTATACGAGGAGGTCATTTTATGAAAAAAAATAGTATTACGATTAGATCAAGTGCTGCTGAATATCTAACTTATATTGCAGCAATCGGAACTGATAAAGAAACAATTGAAGTAAGATATGAACATGAAAATATTTAGCTTATTCAAAAAATGTTATCAACTCTCTATAGTGTAGAAATAAATACAATAAATTATCATATTAAAAAAATATATAATGATAATGAATTAAAAGAAGAATCAACTATTCGAAAATTTAGAACAGTTCAAAAGAAAGAAAAATAACAAATGGACAATAAAAGCCGGCAAATAACTAATCATGACTTTTTAATATATAAGGATTCAAACAATGATATTAAGGTTAGTGTAATGTTAATAAATAATGATATTAATTTTAAAAATATATAATTTTGATATAATCTTTGAAAAGACAAAGAATAAATTTTAAAATATTTGGAAAAATGATTAAACGAGAATTTGCTGAAAAATGGATATACAAATTAAAAAAATACTGGCTTGAGAAAAATATAGATGGTGTGTGTAGTTTATTTACTAACACAAAATTTTATCAAGAAACGCCTTTTATAAAACCGTTTTTGACTATCGAAGAAATAAAAGAAGAATGGTATCATGTTAAAAATGAAGAAATACATAATATAGAAATAAATGTATTAGCAATAGATGGAAATACTGTGATAGCTAATTGGTATCTAGAACAAAATAACGATGTTTATGATGGAATTTATCAGATAATGTTTAATGATAAAAATGAATGTATATATTTTAAAAGTTGGGAAATGCTTAAGCAAGAAGTTGAAAATAATGGATAATAAAAATATAAATAAAACCAATATAAATTGGGATATACTAACTCATGAAAAACTAAGATTTTAGATATAGGAGATGATAAAATTGACAAAAGATTTAATTGTAAGAAGTAGCACTGAAGAATTTATAACATTCAAACTTCAAGAAAAAGACAAAGGCATACAAGTAAGATATGAAAATGAAACTTTATGGATGACTCAAAAAGCTATGTCGGAATTATTTAATGTAGAACAACCGGCCATAGCAAAGCATTTAATTAATATCTATAATGAAAAGGAGTTAGATAAAGATTCAACTTATTCCAAAATGGAATTAGTTCAAAAAGAGGGACACAGAAGTGTTAAGAGAAATGTTGAATTTTACAATTTAGATGCAATAATATCAGTTGGATATAGAGTAAATTCATTAAGAGCGACACAATTTAGAAGATGGGCAACAAATATACTTAAAACATTTACAATTCAAGGATATGTATTAGATAAAGAAAGAATGAAAAATGGTTCATTTATTGATAAAGATTATTTTGAAAAGTTATTAGAAGAAATCCGAGAAATTAGATTATCTGAAAGAAGATTTTATCAAAAAGTAACTGACATTTATGCTACAAGTATAGATTATGATCCTAAATCTCCTATATCAATCAATTTCTTTAAAAGGGTTCAAAATAAAATGCACTTTGCTGTATCAAAACAAACGGCAGCAGAACTTATATATAATAGGGTTAATTCAGAAAAAGAACATATGGGTTTGACTTCATGGAAAAATAGTCCTAATGGTAAAATTATGGAATCAGATGTAATAATTGCTAAGAATTATTTAAATAAAGAAGAGTTAAGAGATTTAGAAGGAATTGTTAGTGCATTTTTAGAAATTGCTGAAAATAGGGCGAGAAGACATATTCCAATGACGATGGAAGACTGGTCATCTAGAATAGATAAGTTTTTGCTTGCAGATGATAGGGATATATTAAAAGATGCTGGAAAAATCTCACATGAAATAGCTTGTGATAAAGCATTAACAGAATTTGAAAAATATAGAGTTAAACAAGATAAATTATATAAATCAGATTTTGATTTATTAATAGAAGAAACAAATAAATAATGAAATGAAAGGAAGATTAGAAATATGCTTAATTTAGAAAAAGTAAAAGCAGAATTAAATAAAAGGAATTTTAGTTATAAAAATAATATTGTACCGGGACATAGTACATATAAAGTAAAATGGATTTTACCGGCTGGACCAGTAATCGTAATTGCATCAGAAAGAGCAACATCATACTTATTTGGTTTTGATGAAAAAGGAATTCATGTTTTTCCAGTAGAAGGCAACTGGAATATATTAGATTGTTGTTTAATAGAATGGAAAAATATTACAAAATTTGAAATGAAAAAAGGTATTTTACTTGAGAATACTATGAATATTACAACTAATGAAATGAAGGTATCATTAAAAATAAATAAAATGGTTGCAGGTAACCCATGGGTTAAAGAAAATATAAAAGAATTAGAAGAACTAAATTATTATAAAAAATAGTTGTAAAAAGTGTAAAAAAGGTTCTCTAAAAAAGGAAGTGAAAATAATGGATAAAAAAGAAAAAAGTTTACCATCTACGAGTATCAATTGGTAAGTGGAGAATTATGAAAAAATACACTTGAATACTTGAAAATAAAAGAAATTTTTACTAAATGCTTTTTACATTTTGGGACATTTTTTAATAAATTTTAATTTAAATTGATAAATGTATGACTTATGAAAAAATAAAGGAAAGGAGATTATTGATGGAAAAAAATAAATTAATTATATATAAAAATAGTGATGGTAATATTATTGTAGATGCTATTTATAAAGATGAAACTTTATGGCTATCACAAAAAGGTATGTCGAAAGTTTTCAATGTTGGTGTACCAGCAATATCAAAACATTTAAAAAATATATTTGCAGAAAACGAATTAGATAAAAATTCAGTTGTTTCCAAAATGGAAATAACTGCACCTGACGAAAAAAATTATAATACTGAAGTTTATAGCCTTGATGCTATAATTGCTGTGGGATATAGAATTAATTCTAAAAAAGCGACTGAATTTAGAATATGGGCAACAAAAGTTTTAAAAGAATATATGATTAAAGGATTTGTATTAAATGATGAACGTTTTATAAATGGAAATAAATATGATGCAAAATATTTTGATGAATTATTAGAACGAATCAAAACAATCAGAGTAAGTGAAAGAATGGCATACCAAAAAATCACTGATTTATTTATTGCAACAGCAACGGATTACAATCCTAAGTCAGAAGAAGCTTATACTTTCTTTAAAATAGTTCAAAATAAGTTGCATTATGCTATAAGTGGACATACTGCTGCCGAATTAATATATAGTAGAGCAAACTCAGATAAAGAACATATGGGACTAACTAATTGGAAAAATTCTCCTGATGGTTTAATATATAAATATGATGTAGTTATTGCAAAAAATTATTTAAACGAAGAAGAAATGAATAATTTAAAAGATTTAACAAATATGTTTTTAGTATTTGCTGAAGATGAAGCAAAACAAAGACATGTTATGACAATGAAGGATTGGATAAATGCAACTGATGATTTATTAAAGTTTAGAAGAAAAGAAGTATTAAATAATAGTGGCAGTATATCTCATAAAGAAGCAGTAGAAAAAGCAGAAAAAGAATATGAAAAATTTAGAGTTATACAAGATCAAAAATATATTTCTTCAATGGATGAATTTTATAATAAATATTTAAATGAAAGTAAAGGGGATAAATAATGAAATCTTATGATAATACAATAAAATATTATGAATTATTAATGTATTATAAAGATACAGCTATTTATAAAAAATATTCATTACCTGATGGTTTTCATTTTGAATTTTATAAAGACGGGAATATGAATGATTGGATAAATATTCATATTGAGAGTGGAGAATTTTGTGCTATCGAAGAAGGAATAATGATATTTCATGATTTCTATGATACATTCATTCAAGAGTTAAATAAAAGATGTATATTTATCGTGGATGATAAAACAAATGAGAAGGTTGGTACTGCAACTGTATCCCTACTAAGCAAAGAAGAGTTTGGGTATAATGGTGCAGTAGATTGGGTAGCAATAAAAAAAGACTATCAAGGTAAGGGCTTAGCAAGGCCATTGATTACAAAAATATTAGAAATTGCAAATGAATTAGAGCATAAAGGTATTATTTTGCACACACAAACTACAACATGGTTGGCGGCAAAATCATACTTGGATTTTGGATTTAATATATTAAATAAAAATGAAAAAAATGGTTGGAAAATTCTAAAAACTTTAACGAATCACCCAAAGTTAAGTGAATTTGAAACATTAAAAATAGAAGAAGTATACGATAAAAGAAATGTTGAAATAGAGGCACAATTAAACCAAATATTTAAAGATGATAATTTTAATTATTCAGTGTGGTACAAAAATGGATTACACAATGTGTATGTTTATTATAAAAATAGTACTTATGAATATGAATATTTTGATTATGAAAATAAGATAGTTTTGAAAGAAATAGAAAATAAAAAATATAAAAGATAGGAAGTGATTAAAATGGACATGTATCAAAAAAGAAAAATGAGACAAGAAAAGAAAAATAATGGTGGCCAAGAAAGTTTTTCAAAAGTTCCCATTTCGTGGTACCCAGGTCACATGGCAAAAACTAAAAGAGAGATTAAAGAAAAGATAGATTTAATTGATATAGTATTTGAAGTAGTAGATGCTAGAATACCATATTCATCAAAAAATAAAGAAATTGAAGAAATGACTAAAGGTAAACCTAGGGTTATTGTTATGACAAAAATAGACTTATGTGATAGCGGGAAAACAAACAAATGGATTAAATATTATGAAGATAAAGATTACATCGTAATACCAATAGACCTAATAAATAATCCTAATACCAAGATAATATTTGATAAGATAAAACCACTAGTAGACGAAATAAACAATAAAAGAAAAAGTAAAGGTCTAAAAGAAAGAAAGGCTAGAATACTAATAATGGGTGTACCTAATGTAGGAAAGTCTACTTTAATAAATAGGCTAGTAGGTAGAAAAGCCACTAATGTCGGTAATAGACCCGGTGTTACCAAAAATCTAGAATGGATTAGAATTAATGACAAAGTAGAACTATTAGATACCCCAGGCATATTATGGCCTAAACTAGATGAAGAAGAAGTAGCATATAACTTAGCCAGTATGACCGCTATTAAAGAGGAAGTATTAGATAGTGAAGATATTGCTATATACATAATAAAAAAATTATTATCTGACTATCCAGATAACATTATAAATAGATATAGTTTAACTAAAATAGAAGATATAGTAGACATCTTAGATGAAATAGGTAAAAAAATAGGAGCCTTCCGTAATAGCGAAACAGACTACGATAGAGTATACAAAAGAGTAATAAAAGATCTGCAAGATGGCTATCTAGGCAAAATTACCTTTGATAATATAAATTAAAAAAGTATAGAAGCAAAAAACTATACTTTTATCTTATAATTTTATCTAATATACCATAAGATATAATACTCATAATAATACTAGCAAGTATTACACCTAAGAATATAGCAATAGAAGATTTCTTCTTATCTAGCCTTAAGAGTACTGCAAGTCCTGCTCCTGTCCAAGCACCAGTACCAGGAAGTGGAATTCCAACAAATAGTAGTAGTCCTAAATATCCATACTTTTCAATTTGTGCTTTTTTAGATAATATCTTTTTTTCCAACTTAACAACAATCTTTTCAGTAGTCTTAAACTTCTTAAGCCAGTTAAATATTTTATCCAAGAATATAAGAACAAATGGAATAGGCAAACAGTTACCTAATATACTTATAATGTAAGCAGGTATAAAATCCATCCCAATAATAGAAGCCGCCAGTAGACCTCCTCTTAATTCTAGTATAGGTAACATCGAAATAACAAATACAGCAATCTCTTTACCAATACCACTACCAAATAAATCAATAATCTTTTGTACTATTCCTTGCATTTTATCATTCCTCTCATCTTCTTAATTATAACATTAATATTAATATATGTAAATTACCTTATCATTACTTGACACTTCATTTAAACTTATGTTGCATTTTAAGATTTTATACGATATAATCATAACGGGAGGTATAGACATGAAAAAGAAAATAATAAAACAAATACCAAATATAATTACCATTACTAGAATTATAAGTCTAATAATAGGTTTTATTTTATTTTGTAAAGAAAAGTTTTTATATGCAATTATACTCTATATATATGGAGCAGTATCTGATTTTTTTGACGGATACTTTGCCAGGAGACTAAATGCTTATACCAAACTTGGTAAATACTTAGATGCCATAAGTGATAAATTATATTCTTTTTCAGTAATGATATTATTAATAATAAATAGAAGTATTTTAATTGTTATACCATTATTACTAGAGGGTATAATATCTTTTGTTAACTATAAAATAATAATAAAATATAAAAGTACTCATACTGAAAGAGTAGGAAAACATAAAATGAACTTAGAATTTTTAATGTTAATATCCTCAATGATATCTATTAAAATAAAATATTTTTCAGTAGTATTTTATATATTTCTAATACTTACAATATATTTCCAAATACAAACTATTATTTCTTATATTAATCAGTTTCATAATAAATCTAAAGAGAAGATAATTGATTTAAAAGGTAAGAATATAATAGAAAAAATCAAGTTTTTATTTAATGAATTTATTTTTTATTTAATATATCCAGTAAAAATTATTAAATAAATATTATTGCTTTTTGTCACTCTAAGCCTCAGGTCTTAGAGTGTTATTTTTAGCCTGTAGTCTAAAAATAAAAAATATTATTAATTCTTGAAAACATCTTGAAAAAATGGTGATTTTATAGTACACTAAATTATAGAGTATGGAGGCTAGATGTTTTATGAGTGAAAAAATAAAGAAATTATTGAATAATAAATATTTTATTGTAGCATTAGTAGCATTACTTATAGTATTAGTAATAGGAACTGGTACTTATGCTTGGCTTACGTGGTCTAGTCCTAATACTACAAAATTAACTGTTAAAATAGGTAATATAGCAGATGTTATATTTGATAATGGTAAAGAAATTAATACTACTAGTTTAGCACCAGTATTTACTTATGATCAAGGTGAAAAGACTAGTTTCTCTATAGTAAAAAGAAGCACTGCCACAAGTGCTAATATAGATTACACGATCACTTTAAATATAACTTCAATAGCGGCTGAATTAAAGGTTGCAAGTTTTAAGTATGTGTTATTAAATGGTAATCAAGTAGTTAGACAAGGTGACTTTAGTAGTGCCTCTAGTGGTGGTACTATTTCATTAAGTTCAAGTAGATTAACAGATACACGTGCCGATTTTACCTTCTATATCTATATAGATGGCAATACAGAAAATAATGCTAATATGATGAATAAAGAGTTTAAGGCTACAATTAATGTTAGTGCTAGTGAGGGTAGCAATACTATAAATGCTGTACAACATATAACTAATTTATATCTTAACAATAAGGATTACACAATGCAAAATGGTGATGTTGTTTACTCGATAGCATCTTCAGAAAATTTAATGATGGATAAAAACGGTGGTATTACTGAGGAAGAAGATAGTGGCAATCTAAGATATTATGGTGAATATCCAAAAAACTATATATTTTTTAACTGCGATGCATATCCAGATACTAATTGCGAAATATGGAGAATAATTGGTGTTTTTAATGGAAAACTTAAAATAATTAGAGATGAACCAATAAGCACAACAGCTGTACCGATGGATTTGGCTGGCGCTACATATTGGAAGAATACAACAATCGGAAAGATATTTAATTATAATGAACAATCATGTTCACTTTATTGGTCAAATAGTTTTACTGAATCGTGTTCAGTGGCTGAATCTGTTCTCTCATTAGATTCTAATTTTATATATGATATTGGAACAGAAAATACTTTAAAAAATAATGAAACAAAAAGTATGATAGCATTTTTTCCAAAATATTTATATTCAATGTCTAATTTTATAACTAGTAGTAATGCTCTTGAAAAATTTTATCAGCTTGCCACTACTACGGATGATGATTCAACTGATGGATATATTCATGTTGGTATAATGGATATTGCAGATTATGGATATACATCTGATTTTGCTGCTACTTGTGGCGGAATAAGCACTATGGATGATATAGCGAGCTGTGGAAGACAAGCATGGTTATATAAAAGTAATACTGATCCAGAGTTATTTATGAATTCTGATAATGGTTCCGCTTTACTTCTTAATTCAGATGGAGGTATTAGTCTTGGATCGACAGGTGATTCTGGATTGTTTAGACCAGTAGTATATTTAAATGCTAATGTTAAATTTAACGATCTTAGTTATGGAGATGGCCAAGATGGCCTTCCATATCAAATAGTAATAGAATAGTAAAAAGAAAGAAAAGAGGTAATTAAAATGAATGAACAAGAAATGATAATGAATGAGAAAATTAGAAAAAGAGAAAAATTGGATACTATACTTGCTTATATATTATTAGTGTTTTTAATTGGGGCAATACTATTTATTTTGTATTTAAAGTTTATTAAGAGAGAAGATACTACTACTCCTGTAGAGAAGCCTAATAATAATATTACATTAAATGATATATCTAATAGTTTAAATAATAGTACTTTAGCAAATAGATATTTAAATGATAATGTTACATTTAGTTCTAAAGTAAATGGTACTTCGTTAGTAATTGACTATAAAAAAGATGATAAGATAGTTAATTTAAATGTTAATACTATGGGTACTGAATTAGAATTTACTATGAATGAAGATAATAGATTAGTTACTGAAGATATTTACAAAGAAGTGGCTAATATAATATGCGTATATTATAAAAATACTGAAGATGCATGCAGAAGTACCCTAAGTAAAGTAGATGAGAATAATCCTATTAATGGTATAAGATATGTTACTTCAGATAATAATATACTTGTATATGTTAATACTGCTAAAAGTATTGATATAGAAAATATTGATACTTATACTGAAGTTACTAAGACTGAATTATCTAAAACTAATTATGAATTAAAATTAGATACTGAAACTATAAACAACATTAAGATAACTAATGCTGATACTTTAATTACATTTACTGGAAATGTTACTACCACTAGTGAAAGTAAAAATATGTCTATTGTAGTAACTTTATATGGAGATAATGATACTAAGTTAACTGAAGAAAAGTATGAATTTAATGATACTAATAAATTAGAAGAGAATAAAGAATTTAAAGTAGAGTTTACTCTAAATGATACTTTAAATTTAGATAGTATTAAAGCATATAGCATAAGTATTGAAAAATAGGAGATTAATATGAGCGTACATATTGAAAGTAACAAAGATGATATTGCAGAAACTGTATTAATGCCTGGCGATCCAAAAAGATGTGAATATATAGCCAGAAAATTCTTAGCCAATGCTAAACTTATTAATAATGTTAGAGGAATGACTGGCTATACAGGATACTATAAAAGTAAAAAAATAACAGTATTTCCTTCAGGAATGGGTAATCCTAGTATGGGAATATACTCTTATGAATTATTTAAAGAATATGATGTAAATAATATAATTAGAATTGGTACTATGGGTGCATATACCAATTTAAATTTAAAAGATATAGTATTAGTAACAAACTCAGTTACTAATTCTAATTATGGTAAATTTTTATGTAATTATCCAAATATAAATATAAATGGTAGTATTGAATTAAATAGTGCCATAGAAAGTACAGCGGCGACATTAAATATAAAAGTAAATAAAGGAAATATATATTCATCAGATGTCTTTTATGAACAAAATAATGATTTTAAAGACAAAGTAAGTAAGTACTCAGTTTTAGGAGTAGAAATGGAGTCATTTGCTTTATTTACTAACGCTAAATTACTTGGTAAAAGAGCTAGTACTGTCTTAATGGTAAGTGATAGTTTTTTATCAAGTAATAAATTATCTAGTTTAGAAAGAGAACAGGGTCTTGATAATTTAATAACTTTAGCCTTAGAAACTTGTTTAAAAATATAAAACTAGGTTATAATATAGGGGAAGAGGTGAATTATGAATATTGAATCACATAATATGGGAGCATACAACCTACATTTTATTAAAACAAATAAATTTAAAACAATATCAGTAGATGTTAACTTTTATCGTGAGATAAAAGAAGATGAAATCACTAAAAGAAACCTATTGAAAATGATATTACTAGATTCTAATAATGATTATAAAACCGAAAGAGAACTAATTATAGAAAGTGAAAGACTATATGATATAAAAATATCTTCAGGTATATCTAGAATAGGTAAATTTAGTGATTTATCTTTTCAAACTAAATTTCTAAATGAAAAATATACGGAAGAAGATATGAATAAAGAATCTATTATTTTTTTCCTAAGTTTAATATTTAATCCTTGTGTAAAAGAAGGTAGATTTGTTAATATAGATAAACAAAAAAATAGATTATATCAAGAAATAAATAGTCTTAAGGATAATAAGATTAAATATTCTATGTTGAAATTAATGGAAAAAATAAAAGATAAACCATATTCATATAATCCTTATGGTAAAAAAGAAGATTTAGATGATATAAGTGGTAAAGAATTATATGAATATTATAAAAAAGTAATAAGTGAAGATCAAATAGATATCTTTGTACTAGGAGACTTTTCTCCTAGTGAGATGAAAGAAATATTTAAAGAATATTTTAAAGTAAATACTTTTAAAAAAGAACATAAAAATCTTATAATTCCAGAACTAGTTCCAAGAAAGAGAATAGTAAAATATCATGAGTATGAGAAAGTTAGTCAGTCTCAGTTAGTACTACTATGTAGTTTAAATAATTTAACCGATTTTGAAAGAAAATATACTATAAAGTTATATAGTGAGATACTTGGAGGATCTTCTAGCTCAGTACTTTTTAGTAAGGTTCGTGAAGATAAAGGCTACTGCTACTACATAAATTCAGGTGTAAAGGCTTATGATAATATTCTTCTAATTAACTCTGGGGTAGAAAAGAAAAATATTGAACCCGCTATTAAATTAATTAGAAGATGTTTAAAAGATATAAATAATGGTAAAGTATCAGATAAATTAATAGAGTCATCTAGAAATACTATTATATCATCAATTAAAGCATCATCAGATACTCCGATGGGTATAATAAACACAGCATTATCTAGAGTACTTGTGGGTTCAGATGATATGGAAGAAAGAATAAATAATTTTAGTAAAATTACTAAAGAAGACATAGTAAAAGTAAGTAAGAAAGTTAGTCTTCATACCATCCTTACTCTAGAAGATAAGGAGGAAGAACATGAAGAAAATTAGAATTAAAGGTGTAGAAGAAGATATCTTTTATGAAAAATTAGATAATGGACTAGAAGTATATTTATATACCAAAGATACCATTCATTCTAATTATGTAACATTTACTACTAAATATGGATCTGTATACAATGAATTTGTACCAATAAATAGTGATAAGATGACTACTTTTCCTAAAGGAATAGCCCATTTTCTAGAACATAAAGTATTTGCAGAGAAAGAAGATCCCCAACCAATGGAATTCTTTGCTAGAAGTGGAGCGGTCTGCAATGCCTATACAACATTTAAAAATACAACATATTTATTCTATGCTACAGAGTCTCTAAAAGAAAATATAGAATATTTATTAAACTTTGTTCAAAATATTTATCTAACTGATGAATCAGTAGAAAATGAAAAAGATATAATATCTGAAGAAATTCATATGTATGATGATAGACCAATGAGTATTCTCGAAGAAAAAGTAAGAAAGAATACTCTAAAAACTAATCCATATAAAGATAGTATTATAGGTACTACTAAAGATATAAGAAGTATAACAAAAGAAGACTTAGAAACCTGCTACCATACTTTTTATCATCCTTCTAATATGTTTATTGTTATTACTGGCAACTTTGATTCAGAAGAAATAATGAATGTTATTAAAGAAAATCAAAGTAAAAAAGAATTTTCTAAAGAGGGTAGTATCAAGATAAAAGAGTTTACTGAAGAAGACAAAGTAGTAAAAGAAAAAGAAATAGTTAAAGTAGAAACTAATATACCTAAAATAGCCTATACTATAAAATTACCAATTAAAGATATTAAAATTACCAGAAGAAAATTACATTTATATTTATATATCTTATTTACTATTCTCTTTGATGAAACATCAGAGCTTGATGAGACGTTAAAGAAAGATGGTATTATAAATAATACTACTTATGTTAATTTAATTAACTGTGATACCCATATTTTAATATCACTTATGAATGAAACTAATAAGTATGATGACTACATTAACAAAATAAAAGATAAATTAAATAATATAGAGATAAATGAAGAAGACTTTAATAGAAAGAAAAAAGTACTTATAAGTAATGAAGTATTTGCTTATGAAAATGCTGAAGCAGTAGGAGATATCATTATCGATAATATTATTTACAATAAACATCTTGAAGATAATCCTATTGAAATAATTGATAGTTTAAATATGGAAGAATTCTTAGAATTACTAAAGAAAATAGATATAAATAATACTTCTTTAGTAATATTAAAAAAATAAAAGATATAGATAAAATATGTAAACTGATAAAAAATAGATTTAAAAAAAGATAAAAATATGCTATTATAATAATAGGGATGTGATGATATGAAGAAAATATTATCAAAATTAGATAAACCATTATTAATAGTAACAATTATCTTTTTTATTTTTGGTCTTATAATGATACTTAGTGCTTCTTCAATGGAATCATACATGCGTTATAATTATAGCCCATATCATTACTTTTTTAGACAAGCTATATTTTTAGGAGTGGGATTAATTGCTTCTCTTTTTGTAATTATCTTTCCTACTAAAAATTATAAAAAAATAGATAAAGTATTACTTGGTACAATAATACTGGCTTTAATTGGATTAATATTCTATGGACATGTTGCCAACCAAGCAGTCAGTTGGTACAAGATAGGTCCTTTTGCTATTCAGCCTTCTGAGTTTGCTAAAATAATAATAATAATATATTTAGCAGTTTATTATTCCAAAAATAAAGATAAACTAGATAATCAGTGGAATATAATTAAACCAATGATATTTATTGTAATAATAGCGGTATTAGTAGCCCTACAACCAGATATGGGAACTGCTGTTATAATAGGATTAATAGCTCTTGCTATATTCTATGCTACTCCTATGGAAAAGAAAAGCAGAAGTATCTTCAACAAAATCTTTATTGGAGGTATTCTTCTCGTAGTTCTAGTGCTAATAGTCGCTGGAGGTAAATTTCTTCAGTCGTATCAATTAGATAGATTTAACTATTTTAATCCTTGCGATAGATATCAAGAAAAAACTGGTTATCAGTTATGTAATAGTTTTATAGCCTTTAAAAATGGCGGTATAAAAGGTCAGGGGCTAGGAGGATCTACTCAAAAGTATTTATATTTACCAGAATCTTATACTGACTTTATATTTCCTATTATCGTAGAAGAATGGGGCTTAATCGTAGGTGTTATTATCATTTTAATATATATGTTTGTATTATTTAGAATAATTCAAATAGCCAGAAGAGCAAATAATCTAAAAAACAGTCTAATATGTTATGGCGTATTTGTTTATTTACTTCTTCATATAATGATAAATTTACTCGGAGTAACCGGAGTAATACCATTAACTGGAGTACCACTTCCATTCCTATCTTATGGAGGATCATATACAATATGTTTAATGATTGCCTTAAGCCTAGTACAAAGGGTTTCAATAGAAACAAACATCCAAAAACAAAAAGAACTAAAAAAACTATCATAACGTAGACCTTAGGCTATGTTATGCCTCTTAAGACCAAGACTTAAGAGGAAATAAATAAAAAAAATAAACAAAAAGAAAAGAAAATATATACAATTCTTTCTTTTTTTGTTATAATTAAATTGTATCATTTTAGGGAGAGTCGATATCATGAAAAAAATATATACTTCAATAGATATTGGATCCGATACAATTAAGTTTGTCGTGGGAGAATATTTTAAAGAAAAAGTAAATATATTATATGCTCACGAAGAAAAAGCAAAAGGAATAAGAAAAGGTTTAATTGTCGATCCTAATTTAGCTATTAATGCTATCAAAGATGGAATTAAAGTAGTTAACAATTATTTAGGTATTAATATAAAAAAAGTAGTTGTAGGAGTTCCCGATTACAATGCAAAGTTTATGTTTGTAACAGGAAGTACTAATATAATAGACGAAGATGAACTTATTACTACTGAAGATATAAATAAAGTAATAAAAGAATCAGTATATTCTAAAATAGCTCAAGACTACGAATTAATAACAGTAATACCATTAGTCTTTTTAATAGATGGAAAGCCAGAAACAAAGCCATGTGGCAAGACTGGAAAAGTTCTAGAAGTTAAAGGAATAATGATTACTGCTCCAAAAAAGAATATCTACTCAGTACTATCTATTATGGAAGGTGCTGGGCTAGAAGTCGCAGATATTACAATATCAGGCGTTGGAGACTACTATGAAGTAAGAAATAATGTTTTAGATAAAAAAGTTGGAGCTATAATTAATATAGGTCATGAAACCACTAATGTATCAGTATATAATAAAGGATGCATCATGAATACTGAAACTATACAATTAGGTGGAACTAATATTGATAAAGATTTAGCTTATATGTTTAATATAAATATCTTTGATGCCAGAGTAATTAAAGAAAAATTTGCCTCTAGTCATAAAAGATTTATAGCACTAAATGATATATATATGGTAAAAAATACTGCTGGTGAAGAAATAAAATTAAATCAAATTGAAGTTACTGAAATAGTAATGGATAGAATAGTAGAAATATTAAATCTCGCTCGTAAACAAATATTACTATTGACAAAACAAAACATTTCTTATATAGTAATAACAGGAGGATTAACTGAAATAAGGGCATTTAAAAATTTAGTATATGAAATTTTTGGAAAAGATGTTATAATATATACAGAAGATACTCTTGGAGTAAGAAATAATAAATATACTACAGCAGTAGGCATGATAAAATATTTTGCCGATAAGATGGAAACTAGGGGGAAAGAGTACTCAATGGTAGATAGAGAGGATGAAGAACTTCTTATCAATCCAAATAATAAGAATAAAAAGGACAGAACGAAGATCACCAAAATATTTGGAAGTTTTATTGGTACTAAGGAGGATTAGAAATGAATAATATGTTTGGTTTAGAAATGGATCAGTTAGCAAAAATTAAAGTAATTGGAGTAGGTGGAGGCGGTTGTAACGCTGTCAATAGAATGATTGAGTCTGGTTTAAAAGGCGTTGAATTTATTGTAGCAAATACTGATCTTCAAGTATTAAATAATTCTTTAGCTCCAATAAAATTACAAATAGGTAGAGAATTAACTGATGGACTAGGAGCTGGTGCTAATCCAGAAATAGGTAGAGAAGCTGCTCTTGAGTCTAAAGCAGAAATAGAAGAAGCAATTAAAGGTGCTGATATGGTGTTCATAACTTGTGGTATGGGAGGTGGAACTGGTACTGGTGCTGCCCCTGTTATCGCAGAAATATCACAAGATTTAGGAGCGTTAACTGTAGGTATAGTTACTAAACCATTTAGTTTTGAAGGAAAGAAGAGAATGAGTCAAGCTATATCTGGACTTGATGAATTAAAAAAACATGTCGATACCTTAATCGTAATACCTAATGATAGATTAAGAGAATTAATCGATAAATCTACTCCAATGCTTGAAGCATTTAGAGAAGTAGATAATGTACTACATAGAGGTGTACAATCAATATCAGATTTAATTGCTGTATCAGGACTAGTTAACCTAGACTTTGCAGATGTTAAAGCCGTTATGAAAGATAGAGGAAATGCATTAATTGGTATTGGCGTAGGCTCAGGTGAAAATAGAGCTGTAGAGGCCGCTAAACAAGCTGTATCATCGCCATTACTAGAAACATCAATAAATGGTGCTACAGATGCTATAATCAATGTTACTGGAGGTGCTTCACTTACTTTATTCGAAGTAGAAGAAGCTGCTGAAGTAATTAGAACTGCTGCTAATACAGATATAAATACTATCTTCGGCGCAGTAATAAATGAAAACTTAAATGATGAAGTAATAGTTACAGTTATTGCAACAGGATTTGAAAATCAAAGTGAACCACTATATCATAGTTTTGACTCTACTAGAAGAGAAGATCTTTATAGAGAAGCAACTGGTGATATGGACAATGATTTAGATATTCCACCATTTTTAAGAGATAGAGACTTCTAATTAGAGTCTCTTTTATTATGAACAAAATTAGTTTGTCAAATTTATGTAAATAGTATTGTAATTATTTATTTAGTAGTGTATTCTATTAATAGAGAGGGAGAGTGATAGTGTGATTTATCCATCTATTGATAAAATATTAAATATAGTAGATTCTAAGTATGCTCTTGTGTATATTGTTTCTGATAGGGCTAAACAAATGACTAGAACAGGATATTATCAAAAGCCTATCAAAGAATATAAGAGTAAAAAGAATATAGGTAGAGCTTTAGAAGAAGTATATGATGGACTAATACACATAGAGAAACATTAAGAAAGTTTCTCTTTTTTCTTGATAAAAAGAAAATAATAAGGTATACTTAGATTAGGGTGATATTATGTATATTTTACTAGATGCTTGTAAACATCCAACGTTTCTTAGAGTATTATATTTTGGCTATTTATTTTGGGAAATACTAGCAGTTGTTATACCAATAGGTTTAATTATAATGCTAATGATTGATTTTACTAAGGCTGTAGTTATTAATAAAGAAGATGAACAAGTAAAAAGTATGAAACTTGTAGGAAAAAGGATTATGTATGCTGTATTTATTTTTGCCACTCCATGGTTAGTTAGTGTTGTTATGGGTATACTTGGCGATGCTGGCATTAAGCTTGGCGGTGATTATACTTTGTGTATTAATACAGTTAAAAAAATTAGTGCTGGTACGGATAACATTGAAAAATATGATAAGTTATTAGAGACTGAAGAGGCTGCTGAAAAGGCTAGCCAAAAACAAAATAATGGAAATAGCGGAGGGTCTTCAAGTACTTCTGGTGGTACTACTGCTGATAAAATGATTAATGTAGCTCTTAGTGAACTTGACAAAACAGATGGAACAAAATATGGTGGTGGCTCTGGTGAAGCTTGGTGTGCTTATTTTACCACATGGGTATTAAAAAACACAAAAATGGATGATGGAAATTCGATTTATAGTTATTTAAGAACTTTTGGCTCTATTGATGATGGAGCTGCTAGCGGGTTATGGCCGGCATTTAGAAATGGCAAGGAGGGCGTAAGCTTTAATAAATCAAAAGCATATGGTGGAAATTATACTCCTAAAAAGGGCGATGTTGTTTGGTTTCAATGGGCTCCTGGTATGGCTGGCTGTCATTGTAGAAAAATCTATGGTAAATGGAATGGTAGTACACAATGTTCTGATCATGTTGGAATAGTAAGAGCAGTTAGAGATGGTAAAGTTTATACTACTGAAGGTAATAGCGGAAATAAAGTATCAAATAAAGAATACCCTATTGATACTGAATATATAACAGCATATGGCTCTTGGTATAAATAAAAATAAAAAGGAGGCAAATTTATGTTATTTAAAACATCAATAAAAAAATGTTTCATTTTAACGGCTTTATTAATGTTATTGACTGGGTGTACTATAAATTATAATTTGACTATTGATAATAATTCAGTTAGTGAGAGCATAAGTGGTAGTGTAGATAAAAATGAATATGAACTTGAAGATGGTGATACTGGCTTAAACTTGTTTTATACACTTATTAAAAAAGATGTACCTGCTTTAGTTAGTGGCGATAGTTTATATAATAAGGATATAACAGAAACTGATGATGGAATAAATTATAATTATACATATACTTATAGAAATAATATTGATAAGGCTAGAGTAATTAATGAGTGCTTTGAAAACCATTATATTGATGAAACTGATGAATATTATAATATTAAACTAAGTGGTGGATTTTATTGTTTATATTCTAATAAAATTGATATCAATGTAATTAGTAATTATGAAGTACTAAATAATAATGCTAAAAAAGTAAATGGTAATAAATACACATGGACAATAGATAATTCAAATAATGTTGATATAATGTTAACAGTTTCAAAAACTGTTAAATATGAAGAACCTACTAAAGCAAAGACATTTAGTACCTTTCAAATAATAGGCTTTGTAGTGTTTGCTATATTAACAATTGTTACATATTTTTTATATAGAAAGAAAAACAGTGGTAAAGTATAACCACTTTTTTGTTATTATTTTTTTCTTAATACATATATTTTAGTGTAGAAGAAAGGAATGATAAAATAAATATGGAAACAATTAAAGTTTCATCTAAGTCAAATCCCAATTCAGTAGCAGGAGCCCTTGCTAATGTATTTAGAGAAAAAGGAATAGTAGAAGTACAAGCAATAGGGGCCGGTGCTCTTAATCAGGCAATTAAAGGAGTAGCAATAGCAAGAGGCTTTGTTGCTCCATCAGGTAAAAACTTAGTTTGTACACCAGCATTTATTGATATATCAATAGATGGGGAAGAACGTACAGCATTAAAATTAATTGTAGAAGCCAAATAGGCTTCTTTCTTTTACAATAAATATTGATTTTATTATTGATTAAATTTACTATTTATTATATAATTATATTGAAAATGGGTGACGTTATGAAATATAAAAATTTAATAAAGAGTAATTTAAAGTTTATTATAGCGATGACAGTTGTAATAGCTCTTGGCGCTGTTGGAATTACTTTTGCAATAAATATTGATACCTTTAATCCAATAGGCATAAATATTGGTACCGCCACACTGGGAGCTAATATAACTTATCTTAATGGTAGTAGTGCTACAATTACTAGTACTGGTAAGTTATTACCAATAAATGACGATAAAACAGAAATAACTCCTGATAGTACCAATGAAAGTATATTAAAAATAGATTTTAAATTATCTGGTACATCAACAAATCCTGATAATACAATAATGGATATATCTCTTAATAATATAAGTATGGACTGTGAACTTAAAAGTGAATATTTCAAATGGAAATTATATAAAGAAGAAGCTTTACTTAGTAGTGGTAGTTTTTCTCCAAAGTTTGATTCCATGAAAAATAATAGATTAGTTTTAACAAATACACAGGAAAGATTAACTACTAATGAAGATAAATATACATTACTTATTTATTTAGCAGAAAGTTGTACAGGAGATCTTAGTACTTGTAACGCAAATAGTGGTAGTTATAATCAAGAAACACTTTTAAATAAAAACTTTAGTGCTACGATGAAAGTAGAATTATCTACTGGTAATAAGAAAAATAATACTAGAAGTACTACTAGCACTTCTGCTTGTAGTTATACTAGTGTTAGTGTTCCTACTTGCAATACTCTTACTTATAATGGCAGTAGTCGTACATTGATAACTACTAATGCTAAGTATACATTAACAAATAATACAGGAACTAATGCAGGAAATTATGTTGTAATTGCAGAATTAAAGAGTGACTACAAATGGCCTGATGGTACAAAAGTAGCTAAGTCCATTACTTGTAATATAGCTAAAAAAGATGTAACTATTACCCCAATTGCTCAAACTATCGCACATGGTGGAAATGTAGTTAGTGATATCTCAAAAGTAACTGCTAGCGGATTAGTCTCAGGTCATTCTATTAGTCATGTACATTTATCTACACGGAACTATAACGTTGGTACTGGAACTATTAATGCTAGTGCAGCTAGAATAAAGGATTCAAGTAGTAATGATGTTACTGATAATTATAATATTATTTATGCCACAGGTACAGTTACTATTCAGTAATTATGAGAACAAATTAAATGTTTGTTCTTTCTTTTTTTCTTGATTTGTTATATAATATTTGAGAAAGAAGGAATACAATGAAGACTGATGATTTTGATTATTATTTACCAGAAGAACTAATAGCACAAGTACCACTTGAACATAGAGAGGAATCAAGACTACTTGTGATGGACAGAGATACTGGTAAATTAGAAGATAAAAAATTTTATAATATAGTAGATTATTTACATAAAGGTGATGTACTAGTACTAAATGATACCAAAGTAATGCCTGCTAGATTAATAGGAGAAAAAGAGGATACTGGTGCGATTATCGAAGTACTACTACTTAAAAATATTGATGGTAATAATTGGGAATGTTTAGTAAAACCTGCGAAGAGAATACATAAAGATACAATTGTATCTTTTGGAAATGGTCTATTAAAAGCAAAATGTACAGGTGTAAATGATGAAGGAATTAGAAACTTTGAATTTATTTATGATGGAATATTTTATGAAATATTAGATAAACTAGGCACCATGCCACTTCCACCATATATAAAGACTAAGTTAGATGATCAATCAAGATATCAAACAGTGTATGCCAAAAATATAGGCAGTGCTGCTGCTCCTACTGCTGGACTTCACTTTACTAAAGAATTATTAAAACAAATAGAAGATATAGGAGTAACAGTTTGTTATATAACATTACACGTAGGATTAGGAACCTTTAGACCAGTAAACGTTGAAGATGTAACTAAACATAAAATGCATAGTGAGTTTTATAGTATGAATAAAGTGGCAGCAGATATATTAAATAAAGCTAAAGAAGAAAACAGATGTATAGTGGTAGTAGGAACAACAACCACTAGAACATTAGAAACCATAATGAGTAAATATAACACATTTAAAGAGTGTAGCGGTTGGACGGATATATTTATTTATCCTGGCTACGAATTCAAAGGAATAGATTCATTAATAACAAACTTTCATTTACCAAAATCAACATTAATTATGTTAGTATCAGCACTTGCAGGTAAAGAAAACATTATGAATGCCTATAAGCATGCTGTAGAAGAAAAATATAGATTTTTCTCATTCGGTGATGCAATGTTTATAAAAAAGAACAAATAAATATTTACATTCTACTAAATTTATTATATAATTTAGTAGTAATGCTTGTGTGGCGGAATTGGTAGACGCACTGGACTCAAAATCCAGCGGTATAAAAGCCATGTGGGTCCGAGTCCCACCACAAGCACCAAATATGTATATAGGACTAACCAATTGGTTAGTCTTTTAAGTATAGTTAAAAATATATTATCTAAAAACAAAAATTATATAAATTCTTTTACTATATATATTTGCTATAAGAAAAAGCGAACACTTAGATGTTATAAAAAACGCAAAAAAAATAAAAAACAAAAAATAAGAAACAGATGAAATCAGCAAAAATAAGAAAATTACAAAAATAAGTTACAGATGGTAAATTAACAATTGAAGCACAAACCCTTATAAAATAAAGAAAAATTAAGTATAATATACAACACAAGGATATTTTAAAAAAAATAAAAAAATAGGAAAATCTAACAAATGAGAAAATTAAAAAAACAAAAAATGTAAAAAAATTAAAAAGCAAACAAAAAACTATTGACAAGTAAAACCGCCTAATATATAATTAACTTGTAAAGTAGAGAAAGGAAGTAAAACAATGGTTGAAACAGAAGAAAAATTAGAGACGATAGAAGTCGTAAAAAGAAATGGAAAAAAGGTAGAATTTGATGGTACTAAAGTTGCTATGGCTATTAAAAAAGGCTTTGATAGTGTATTATTAGATTCTGAAGAAAATGAAAAAAAATATAATACTAAAGATATTCAAAAAGTATATCAAGCAGTAATTAAAAAGATAGCTAAAGATTATTTACCATTAGGTAAAATAAAAATAGAGGAAATACAAGATTTAATTGAAGAAAATCTTAAGAAGTATGATTATCAAGATGTATATGAGAGCTTTTCAGAATACAGGCAAAGAAGGGCTAATGCGAGAATAGCATTTAGAGATGATAAAAACATGGCTAAACTTCAAAAAAGTATTGAAGGGTTAGGTCTTAAGAGCGCTGCCGAAGAGGATTCAAAAAGAGAAAATGCTAACATAGATGGTAATACTGCAATGGGAACAATGCTTCAATTTGGTAGTACAATATCTAGAGCATTTACTGAAGCATACTTAATGAAAAAAAAATATGCTGAGGCTCATAGCAATGGTGATATTCATATTCATGATATGGACTTTGAAGCTATGGGTACTACTACTTGCACACAAATAGATCTAAGCAAGTTATTTAAAAATGGTTTTTCTACAGGACATGGATTTTTGAGAGAACCAAAAGACATTATTAGTTATGCTGCACTAGCAGCAATAGCTATTCAATCTAACCAAAATGATCAACATGGTGGACAATCAATACCGGCATTTGATTATTATATGGCGCCTGGTGTATTAAAAACATTTAAGAAACAATATAAACAGGCTGTATATGAGTTGCTGGATTTTAGTGACTTTATCAGTTTTATAAATATGGATAGGGTTGAAAAAGAAATAGATAAACTAACAAGTATTGATGTGGATACTAAGGTATTTGAAGGAATATATAAAGATAGTACTGAAGTAAAGAAAATATTTGAAAAAGGATATGAAACTGCTTATAAAAAAACAAATAGACAAACATATCAAGCAATGGAAGCATTTATTCATAATTTAAATACAATGCATTCAAGAGCAGGCGCACAAGTACCATTCTCAAGCGTAAATTTTGGTACTGATACTTCTCCTGAAGGAAGAATGGTTATTAAGAATTTCTTACTTGCAACTGATGCTGGTTTAGGAAGAAACGAAACTCCAATATTCCCAATATCAATATTCAAATTAAGAAAAGGAACTAACTATGAAGTTACAGATCCTAACTATGATTTATTTAAACTAGCTATAAAAGTATCCGCAAAAAGGTTATTTCCTAACTTCTCATTTATGGATTCATCATTTAATAAGCCTTATTATAAGGGCGATTATAACACTGAAGTTGCTTATATGGGATGCAGAACAAGAGTTATGGCAAATGTAGTGGATGAAGATAAAGCAATTACTCCTGGTAGAGGTAATCTATCTTTCACATCAATTAACTTACCAAGATTGGGTATTAAACATGGTATTGTAAGAAATGATAAAACTGATATGAAAGGTTTTTATGAAGAATTAGGGGAATTAATGGATTTAGTTAAAGATCAGTTATTAGAAAGATTTGAAATACAATGTAATAAGAGATTATATAACTTTCCATTCTTATTAGGACAAGGCGTATGGATAGATTCTGATAAACTAAAACCTAATGATAGATTAAGAAAAGTATTAAAACATGGTACTTTATCAATTGGCTTTATTGGACTAGCAGAGTGTTTAAAGGCTTTAATCGGAAAACATCATGGTGAAAGCGATGAAGCTCAAAAACTCGGCCTTGAAATAATAGAATTTATGAGAAAAAGATGCGATGATTATTGTAAAGAATATAAATTAAACTTTACATTACTTGCTACTCCAGCAGAAGGCTTATCTGGAAGATTTGTAAATATTGATAAAGCAGTATATGGTAAAATTAAGGGTGTTACTGATAGAGAATACTATACAAATTCATTCCATGTACCAGTATATTATAATATATCAATAGTAAATAAGATCAAGAAAGAAGGCCCATATCACAAATATACAAATGCAGGACATATTAGTTATATTGAGTTAGATGGTGATACTACTAATAATCTTGAAGCATTTGAAAGAATAGTAAGAACTATGTATGAAAATGATATGGGATATGCCGCTATTAACCACCCAGTAGATAGAGATCCAGTGTGCGGCTATGTTGGCGTTATTGGCGATGTTTGCCCTGGATGTGGAAGAAAAGCCTATGAAGGCGTTCCTGTAGAAAGAGTAAATGAATATAAAAATAATTGTAATTGTTAAGGAAAGAGGTAATTAAAATGAAAGAAGAAACAAAAGAAAAATTAGTTGGTGAAGGAGTAAACTTCGAAAGAATTAGAAGAATTACTGGATATCTAGTAGGTACTGTAGACAGATTTAATAATGGTAAAAGAGCCGAAGAAAGAGATAGAGTAAAGCACTCAACTGAAGGGTTAATGAAAAAATAATGGAAATAAGGTTAGCATCTCCAATATTACAGGCTGATAGCATTGTAGATGGAGAAGGCGTACGAGCAGTTCTTTGGACTCAAGGCTGCGGACACAAGTGTTTAGGATGCCATAATCCTAGTACACATTCATTTGATGATGGTATTCTCTTAGACATTGAAGAGGTTAAAGCCCAAATAGATAGTCTTGAAGGTCAAGATGGAATAACTCTCTCCGGAGGAGATCCTATGTATCAAGTAGATGCCTGCCTTGAACTTGCAAAATACATAAAATCTAAAAAAATGAATATCTGGTGTTATACAGGATTCACATATGAAAACTTACTTAAACTAGGAGAAGCAAATCCTAAAATAATAGAACTGCTAAAACAAATAGATGTTCTCGTGGATGGACCATTCATCCTTGATAAGAAAAGTTATGATTGTGTTTTTAGAGGCTCTACCAATCAAAGAATTATTGATCCTAAAGAGAGCCTAAAGAAAAAGAAAGTATGCCTCGTAGAGAAATATTATCCTAAAGATAAAAAGAAAAATAATAAAAGAGAGCGAATGTACATTTAAGCTCTCTTTTTATAACATATACATAGAACCATCATCCTGATAAGAATTATTATTAGCTAGTCTCTGCTCTAAAACCTTAACTCTTGTTTCTAAACTATTTAGTCTATTATTAATTTCATATAAAGTATTATTACCATTATCATAACCATTCATATTATTTTGTAAATTACTAGAACCATAATTCATTCCCTGAGGAGCATATGGCATTCCATTCATTAAACTACCCGGAGGTCCTTGGTAGCCAAAATTACCATACATCATATTACCAGGCATATTCTGAAAATAACCATACTGCATCATATCTCTATTATCCATATCATCACATTCCTTTACTTTATTATATGCAAATAGCAATAAATGTGCTATAATACTATTTGTGGTGAGTTATGAGATTAAAAAATATAAAAGGTGCAAGTGAAAAAATACTATTAGGAAAATATTTTATAAATAATCCTAATGAATATAAAGCTAAATGGCATGAATTATTTAAAAATAATAATCCTATCTATATAGAAATAGGTATGGGTAAAGGAAACTTTATTATAAAGAATGCTCTTGATAATCCAAATATCAATTACATAGGAATAGAAATGTATGATTCCGTTATTCTAAGAGCAGTAGAAAAAACTAATGAGTTAGAACTTAATAATCTATATCTAATAAGAATGGATGCTAGACTAATCGAAGAAGTATTTGATAAAGAAATTGATTTAATATATCTAAGCTTCTCTGATCCATGGCCTAAAGATAGACATGCTAAAAGAAGATTAACTAGTCCTAGATTCTTAGAAAGATATAGTAAAATATTTAGAGGTAATAATAAAATTATAATGAAGACAGATAATATAGATTTATTTAATTACTCAGTAGAATCATTAAAAGAATATGGTTATAATATAGATTATTTAACTAATGATTTACATAGTGATAAAGATAATATTATTACTACTGAATATGAAGATAAGTTTACTAGTAAAGGTATTAAAATAAATTATTTTGAAGCCACTAAGGAGGTAAAATAATGAAAGTATTTAATAATATTGATGTTAATCCTACGGATATGAATTTATATATAACAGCAGTTACTCATTCTTCTTATACTAATGAGAATCCTAGTTATCCTGATTATGAAAGATTAGAGTTTTTAGGGGATGCTGTTTTAGAGATAATAATTAGTGATTATTTATATAAAGAAAGAAAGTATGAAGAAGGAATAATGACTAAGATGAGAGCATCTTATGTTTGCGAAGAAGCCTGTGCTACTTATGCTAAAGAGATGGGTTTAGATGAAGATATTAAAGTTGGTTCTGGTGAAGAAGTAAATCAAACAATACTTGCGGATGTTTTTGAAGCTTTTGTAGCGGCTGTTTACTTAGATCATGGTTTTGACTTCGTTAAAAAGTTTGTTCTTGATATCATTGTTAAATATATTGATAGGGGAGAGAACTTCTTACACGATTATAAGTCTACTCTTCAGGAGTTAGTTCAAACTGTTAAGAAGTCTGTTACTTATGAAGTGATAGATGAAGAGGGCCCTTCACATAATAAGACTTTTACTTCTATTGTTAAGATAGATGGTATTGTTATGGGAAAGGGAACCGCAGGTAGTAAGAAGGCTTCTGAACAAGAAGCTGCTAGAGATGCTTTAAGTAAGAGATCAGAAATTAATTAATATTTATTATATGTTCACTCTAAGCCTCAGGTCTTAGAGTGTTATTTCGAGCCTAATTTTAGTCTCGAAATAAAATCTATTATATAAAAGCCATGAATAAATACCTATGTAAAGACAAGTATTTATTCTTTTATTATGAAAAAAACTATGATACAATTAATATAGATAAGTGAGGTAAAATATGCAGATAGATAGAGTTATTACTGGTTCTTTAGAAGAAAACTGTTATATACTTGGAATAGAAGATAAAGTATTAATAATAGATCCGGGCGATGATATAGATAAGATAAATAAGATAATAAATAATAGAAAAGTACTTGGAGTATTAATTACACATAGGCATTTTGATCATATAGGAGCTTTATCTTATTTTGATAAAAATATAATCTATGATAGAAGTAATACTGAAGAAAAAGAATATAAAATAGATAAATTTAATTTTAATGTTATATTTAATCCAGGTCATTCTAGTGATAGCATAAGTTTTTACTTTAAGAAAGAAAATATTTTCTTTTGTGGTGATTTTATCTTTTATGAAAGTATAGGAAGATGTGATTTGCCTACTGGAGACTATAAAATTATGAAAGAAAGTCTTAATAAGATAAAAAATTATCCGTTAGATATGTTAATATATCCTGGTCATGGAAGAGAGACTACTCTTGAATATGAGATAGAAAATAATATATATTTTAGTGAGGTTTAATTATGAATATAATGAAGTTATTTAAAGATAAAAAAGTTGTGATTGCAGGTCCTTGTTCTTTTGGTACTTATGAAGAGTTAGATAGTATTACTAAAAAATTAAAAGAATTAAATGTAGATATACTTCGCGCGGGTACATTTAAAGGAAGAACAAGCCCTTATGCTTTTCAAGGACTAAGAGATGAAGGCGTAGAAATATTAATTGATATTGGTAAGAAATATAATATTCCAGTAGTTACTGAGTTAACTAGTATAGAACAAGTAAAAAAGTATGGTAATAAACTAGATATAATTCAAATAGGGACTAGAAATATGTATAACTATGAACTATTAAAAGAAGTAGGTAAATTAAAGACTCCAGTTATTCTAAAAAGAGGATTATCCGCAACATATAATGAATGGCTTTTAGCGGCTGAATATATAAAGAATGAAGGTAATAATAATATAATTCTTTGTGAAAGAGGAATAAGAGGATTTGATCCTACCACTAGAAACATTCTTGATATAGCGGCAGTTCCTTATATAAAGAAAAATACGAGTTATCCAATCATTGTCGATCCATCACATGCTACTGGTACAAGATATATGATAAGGCCACTATCTATAGCCTCAATAGCAGCAGGTGCCGATGGTATAATGGTTGAGGCTCATATAAGACCAGAAAAGAGTCTTTCTGATGCTAGGCAAACAATAAATATAAGTACATTAAAAGATATAATTAGTGATATAAATAAATATCAAAATATATAATTAATTAGGTGATTAGATGAAAAAAATAAAATTAGGTGTAATATATGGCTGTTTATCCACTGAACATGAAGTATCTATTAATTCTGCAAAAAGCGTAATAGATAATTTAGATAAAGATAAATACGATATATATAAAATATATATTGATAAAAAAGGTGAATGGTATAAAGAAGATAATAAAATAGATAATGTCTTTGATTATTTAAGAAGCTTAGATGTTGTCTTTCCAGTTTTACATGGTTTATATGGTGAAGATGGTACTATTCAGGGACTATTTAAGTTACTTGGAGTACCTTATGTAGGCTGCAGAGTATTAGCAAGTTCTTTAGGTATGGATAAAGTATATGCAAAAATGATATTTGATAAGGTAGGAATAGAAAATGCTAAGTACATTTATATCAAAAAAGTAAGAGATAAATATATCTATATAGATAATAAATTTAATGAAAAAGAATTATCACTTCAAGATATTGCATTACTTGTCGAATCTGAATTATCTCTACCAGTCTTTATAAAACCATCAAGAAGTGGATCCTCAGTTGGAATAAATAAAGCTCATACTAGAGAAGATGTAATTAAATATATAGAATATGCTTCAGGTTTTGATAACAAAATATTAATTGAAGAAAATATTATTGGTAGAGAAATAGAATGTGCCGTATTAGGAAATAATGAAGTAGAAGCTTCACCACTTGGTGAGATATTACCTAAAGGTGAATTTTATAGTTATAATGCCAAATATGTAGACGACTCTAAAACAATAATACCAGATGATATAGATAAAAACATTAGCGATAAAATAAGAAAAACTGCTATTAAAGCCTATAAGTCTCTTGACTGCTTTGGACTATCCAGAGTGGATTTCTTCTTAGAAAAAGATACCAACAGAATAATATTAAATGAAATAAATACTATGCCAGGATTTACTACGATAAGTATGTATCCTAAGTTATGGGAAAGTGCAGGATTATCTTATAGTGAGTTATTAGATAAACTAATTAGTCTTGCTTTAGAATAGGTAATTATGAAAAAGATAAAAGTAATAATAATGATAGTAACACTAGTACTAGTAATAGGACTAATATATTTATTATATATACTTAATATAATACCACATAGAAAGTATAGTAATAGTGATTTTAATATTAATACTTATATTAGTAGTATAGATAAAGATAATGATGGTATAGATGATCAAACAGATATCTTAAATAGCGTTAGAGAATATATAAAGACAAAACCAAAATACAAAAGTAAATATTATAGTACAGGTTATCCTAATGATGAATATGGAGTATGTTCTGATGTAGTAGCCTTTGGATTAAAAGGTGCAGGTTATAATCTAAGAGAGCTAGTAAATAATGATATTATAAATAATAAAGATAGTTATGATATTAAAACTATAGATAAAAATATAGACTTCAGAAGAGTAAGAAATTTAAAAGAATATTTTGAAAGAAATAGTATTAAATTAACTACTGATATTAATGATATTTCTTCTTGGCAAGGAGGAGATATAATTATATTTAAAAAACATATTGGTATTGTATCAGATAAAAGAAATAGTAAAGGAATACCATTCATTATTCATCACGCTAATCCATATCAATTACATTATGAAGAAGATATATTAGAAAATAGAAATGATATTATAGGTCATTATAGAGTAAGTTAATGTAATTAAGAAAAAATTAATATAATTATAAGAAAAACTTAAAAAACAATCATTAAAAAACTGGTATAATGTATTTATCAGCTATAATGATTGTTTTTTAATAAGAATTGAGGTAATAATTTATGAAAAAAGAAACAAAGAAAAAAACTAAAAGAAAGATATTAATATTTGTTATTATTTTAGTATCCATTATTTTTATAAGAACTGAATATTATAATTATAAATTTAATCACCAATATAAGAGCGCAGAAGAGACTATAAATAATAAAAATATAGATAGTATTAATTATTTAGAGACTTTAGCAAATGAAAATCCAGATATTGCAAAGATTATGAAAAATAAAGATAGTTATCCTAAAATATTATTAGAAATGCTTTCTAGAAATCTTGATATGACTGACTATGTATTAAATTATTTAGATTATAAAGGACAAGTATTTTCTAATGATATAGGTAAAGTTACCAAAGGTAAATATCCATTACTACTTCAATATGATATTAGATGGGGATATGGAATGTATGGTGACGATGTTATTGCAATAAATGGCTGTGGACCAACATCTCTTGCTATGATAATCGCAGGTCTTACTGGTAGAAATGATATTACTCCTTATGATATTGCAACATACTCATATCAAAAAGGTTATTATACTGGTGGTACAAGCTGGAGTCTTTTTACTGAAGGAACCAGTAAATATGGAATTATAGGAACAGAAATACCATTATCAAAGGCTTCAATAATAAATGAATTAGAACAAAACCATCCCATTATTTGTAGTATGAAAAAAGGAGACTTTACAACGACAGGACATATAATTACAATTGTAGGAACAAAGAATAAACAATTTATCATAAATGATCCTAATAGTAGGGAAAGAAGCAATGAACTATGGAGTTATGAAACATTAGAACCTCAAATAAGAAATTTATGGTCGTTTAGACTAAAGTAAATTAAGATAAATATTTTAATAAAACCAAAAATTATACTTGCATATTGTAACCTGATAAGTTATAATATATTTGAGGCGTAAATTTGGTTATAAACGAGAGTACAGCATACAAGAGGGACTATAAAAAAATTATAATTAATAAGCATATGATAAAAGAAAAAGAAAAAATAGAAAATATAAAAAATATTATATTATCCAGTAATAATCTTCAAGAACTATTATGCAGCCCATATAAAGATATATATTATATTACTAAGAAAAGCAGTAATCTTAAAGAATATTATACCGCAAGAATAAACAGTAAATTGAGATTAATAATGAAACCAGAAGGAGAATATCCTTATAATAATTTAACAATTGATAAAATAGAATTCGTATCAATAGATGATAAACACTATGGGGAGGGATAATAATGCAAGGATTTGGAAGCATGTTAAAAGATTATTTAGAGTACTATAAAATATCACAAACTGATTTTGCAGAAAGATTAGGCATTTCTACTAAACATATGAATGAAATACTAAATGGTAAAACTAATATATCTGAAGAACTTATGTTAGGTATAAGTTTAATTACTGATATAGATGTTAATTTAATATTTTATGTAGAAACTAAAAAGAGAATATACGAATATTTAAATGAAAGGTTTAATAGCGAAAAAGAAATAAATAAATACTTAAATACTTTTTGTATAAATGAAATGGCTAAAAAGAAATGGATAACATTAAAAGATAGTTCGTCATATACCCAAAATGCTATGGATTTACTTGATTATTTAGGTATAGCAAGTTTTGATAATGTTAGTAATTATCTTAATCATAAAATATTATATAAGAAAAAAGAAGATGCTGATATTAATAAAATATATCTATGGATAAAAAGATGTGATAAAAAAATGGAAAAAACAAATATACCAGAATATTTAAGTAGTAACTTAACATTATTATTAAAAGAATTAGAAATTATTAGAAACAAAAAATTCAATGAAGAAGAATTAATTAGACTATTTAACAAATATGGTATTTACCTAGTAATTGAAGATGCGCTAAATGGTACTAAAATAAGAGGCTGTACTATGGTAAAAAATAATAATCCGTGTATATATATAACTAGATATTTTAAAGAAAAGGCTAGTTTCTATTTTACTCTATATCATGAAATGGGACATATTAAAAGTGATTATAATAAATTAAAAAATAAAATAATGGTAAATAATGAAGAAACTAGTGAAAAAGAAATAGATAATTTTGCATTAAATCAAATGATACCAGATAATATTTGGAATAAAGTAAAAATAAACACATTAGAAAGAGAAAAAATATGTAAAGATAATAATATTCCATTATGTTTCTTATATTCAAGGTTAGCATATGAAGGAATAATATCATATAAAAGTAAAGAGTATAATAGTCATAAAGAAGTAATATAAATAGATAGTCCTAATACTAGGATTGTCTTTTTAATTAAAAAATGATATACTAAGTACATAAAGTAATAAGGAGAATATATATTATGAAGTTAGAGGAAATTATAGATATTAGTAAAACAGTAGGAAATAGTTTATTTAAAAATATTACTTATATATGGGAAGTATTACCTAAGATAGAAGATAATATTATAGATATAGGTAATTCTTTAGATAAAGATAAATATACTATGATTGAAGAAAATATATGGGTAGGTAATAATACTAAAATAGATAAATTATCTACGATAATAGCCCCCTGTATAATTGGAGAAAATACTGAAATAAGACCAGGAGCCTATTTAAGAGGAAATGTCATAATTTGGGATAACTGTGTAATAGGAAATAGTGTTGAAGTAAAAAATTCTATTATATTTGATAATAGTCAAATACCACACTTTAACTATGTTGGAGACTCTATACTTGGCTATCATTCTCATCTAGGAGCAGGAGTAATCTTAAGTAATCTAAAGAATGATGAGAGTAATATTGTAATTAAAGGTATAGATACAAATATGATTAAATTAGGATCTATAATAGGTAATAATGTAAATATAGGTAGTAATAGTGTATTATATCCAGGTACTATCATAGGATGTAATACAAGTATATATCCCTTAACAAGAGTAAGAGGAATAATACCAAGTAATAGTATTATGAAAGATGAAAATAACATCATAGAGAAAGGATAAAATATGAAAAGATTATTTGGAACAGATGGTATAAGAGGCATAGCATATAGTGATATAACTAAAGAATTAGTTATCAAAGTAGCGGATGCTATAGCCTATATATTTAATAAGAAAGATAAAGGTATTAAAGTTATAATAGGAAATGATGGAAGAGAATCTGCTGATATGATATTAAGTACATTAAAAGAAGAACTATTATCATGTGGTATTTCAGTATTAGATGCCGGTTTAATACCAACACCAGGTATATCATATTTAGTAAAATATTATAATTATGATTTAGGTATTATGATTAGTGCTTCACATAATCCCCATGAATATAATGGTATCAAAATATTTGACAAAGAAGGTTATAAATTATCAGATGATGTTGAATCAAATATTGAAGACTTAATATTTGACAATATAAAATATTCCAGTACTAAAAGAGGTATAATTTTAGATAATAGAGATGTAATAAAAGATTATGGTAATCATTTATTAGATTCATTAAATAAATATAATAATAATGTTAACTATAATAATTTAAATATAGGAATAGATGCCTCTAATGGAGCTTCTTCTAAAGTATGCGAATATATCTTTTCTAAATTAGGTTCTAAATATCATATAATAAATAATGCTCCAAATGGTACTAATATTAATAATAATTGTGGCTCTACTCATCCAGAAGTATTAAGTAGTTATGTTATTAATAATAAATTAGATATAGGTATAGCATATGATGGTGATGCTGATAGAGTAGTATTCATAGATGAACTAGGTAATATAATTAATGGTGATTATACACTAGCTATCATAAGTAATGATCTAAAAAATAAAAATAGATTAAATAAAAATACTATCGTAGGTACAATACTAAGTAATCTAGGACTATTAGAATATTGTAAAAATAATGATATAGAATTTATAACTACTAATGTTGGAGATAAATATGTATTAGAATACTTAAGAGATAATAATCTTTCACTAGGTGGCGAAGAGGCTGGTCATATTATTCTAAAAGAATATTGTAATACTGGAGATGGCCCTCTTACTTCTTTAATAATGTTATCTATTCTTGCAAGCACTAATACTACTTTTAGTAATTTAACTAAGATTATGCATAAATATCCTGAAGTACATATAAACATTAAAGTAAATAATAAAAACGATTTTGCTACTAGTAACATAATTGAAGATAGTATCAAAGAAATAAAAAATAATTTTAATGGTAACTATAGGTTAGTAATAAGACCATCAGGTACTGAACCATTAGTTAGAATTGTACTTGAGGGTGAAGAACTAAAAGTGCTTGAAGAGTCTTCAAATAAAATAAAAAGTATTATTAAAAATTTGAATATGGAGGTAGTATAATATGGCTACGATTAAAGATTATTTAAAATATTATAAGAATATTTCTTTTAAAGAAAATAAATTAAATATAAATGACGTTATAATATTTTCAGAATTATCTTATATAGATTGGAGTAATATAGTACCAAAAGGTAATAATAAAATAACATTAAAAGAAGCCTTTACTACTTATCAAGAATTTAAAAAAGATATCTATTTAACTAGTTTTATGAAAGAGAATATTAGTAATTTAAAAGATATTTATAATAGTAATAGATATAAAGATATCTATCTAAGTAATTATAGAAGACTAATTGATAATGAAAAACAATTTGGAGCTATTACTATTCATTTTGCTGATAAAGTATTTATATCTTTTATGGGTACAAATGGTACAGTAATAGGTTGGAAAGAAGACTTATCACTTGCTTATAGTTTCCCTGTAGTAGCCCAAAAAACCGCTATTAAATATTTAGATGAGGTTATTACTCCAAATGATAATGAAATATTTGTTGGAGGTCATTCTAAAGGTGGTAATCTTGCTATGACATCCGTTATGTATACTAAAGAAGATATATTTAATAGAATAAAAACCATATATAATTTAGATGGCCCTGGTTTTAGAGATAAAGAATATACAAGTAGTAATTTTAAGAAAATACTACCAAAACTACAAGTATATGTACCAGAAGACACAATAGTGGGTATGCTTCTAAATACTTCAAATAATAAATACATAGTAAAAAGTACTGCAAGAGGAGTACTGAGTCATAATATGAATACCTGGCAGTGTTTTGGAGAATTTCTAGAAAAAGGAAAACAATCCAAACTAAGTATTACTATTGATAATAGAATTAAATCTTGGTTTAAAAACTATAACGATAAAGAAATGGAAAGAATGATAAATGCTATATTTAATATTCTAGAAAATAATAATATCAAAGAATTTAAAGAAATAAAGAATTTAAAATGGAGTCAAATAGTAAAATTAATTAGTGAAGTAAACGATATAGATAGTGCCACTAAAAAGTTATACTTAGATACTATCAAAGATCTAATATGGGTAAACACTAAGTAATTTGCAAATTAAATAGTTTTGTAGTATAATATCTCTCGCTTAAAGGGGGATATTATGAATAAATTAAATGAATTAAATAAATATATCTATGAAGAATATAAACAATTACCCAATAGAGAGGATTTATCTATACCTCTTCTTATTTCTTCAAATGATGATTATACCAATAATTTAGAAAGAAGAGTATTATATATTGGTCAAGAGACCAATTGCTGGATGAATTATGATGATAGTACTTATTTACCTGATGTAGATGCTATCGAAGATAAATATTTTAAATTTCTAAAAGGCGGTGCTAGAAATAGAGATTTCTGGGTATTTATAAGAAATGTTCTAGAACTTCAAAGAGAAGACTTATTATCAAATGTTATTTGGAATAATGTCTTTATTGCTGGTAAAAGAAGAAGTATGGGTCATCCTGAAACAAATGATAAACTAGAAGATTTAAGTATGGAATACTTACTTGAAATAACAAAAATATTTAATCCAGAACATATTATCTTTGTCTGTGGCCCTACTAATCCATACTATAGAATAATAACCAAATACTTAAAAGAAATTAATTCAGGGTTAGTATATGAATATCCAGCTCCTGATAAATTAGTAATAAATGATGATAAAGTTATTTGGACTTATCATCCTGCATATCAAAATAGAATTCATAAAAAAGATGAAGTATTAGCTAAAGTAAGAAGTTTAGTTAATAATAGATAAAGAAGGACAGTAGAGTCTTTCTTTTAATTTACGATGTAAGCAAACAAATGTATGAAAATATATTGACATTAATAATTCTATATGATATATTAAATTAGCAGTAAGAAATAAGTCTACATATTAAATTAATATTAGGTATATAGTATCTGCTTATATATAATAGACTCTATATTAAGCCTTAGAATAAGGCTTAATATAGCAGTGCGAGACTTAATTTATTAAGGCTCAAACTGAATAAAAATAATATATTGTTTAATATTAATAATTATGATAAAATACATAAAGAAGTGGGTGATAACTATGTTTGAACTAATATCAAAATATAAACCAGCTGGTGATCAACCTGAAGCCATAAAAGAATTAGTAGAGGGTATTAATGAAGGCAAAAGAGACCAAGTATTACTAGGAGCTACTGGTACAGGTAAAACATTTACTATAGCAAATGTTATAGCTAGTGTAAATAAACCAACCTTAGTACTTGCTCATAATAAAACTCTCGCAGGTCAACTTTATGCCGAATTCAAAGAATTATTTCCAAATAATAAAGTAGAACTATTTATTTCCTATTATGATTATGATTTATAAAGCCTTATATTTAGGGCTTTTTTATATTGTTTAGTCCAAAAAATACTAAAAAATACATAATAATATTAAATGGAAAAAGTAAATTTGTGGCCACTATTCGTATCCATATTTGTTTAATAATATTAGTTATATTTAATAGTTGTGAAAGGAATAGTGAGGTTATAAAAAGAAAAGAATTAGGAATATATTGTTGCGCAAGTGGCATAGGAGTTAGTATGGTAGCAAATAGAAATAGAGAAATAAGGGCGGTAAATGCCTGCATAAAAGAGCATGCTTTATTTGCACGCTTACATGAGGAAGCTAATGTTTTATGCTTAGGGCAAAAATATGTTGATTTTGATTTTGCTATAGAAGCATTAAAAATATTTATGACTACTAAATTTGATGGTGGAAGACATTTACGAAGAATTAATAAATATTAAACCATTAGAAAAATGTATTAAAATTAGCAATATTATGTTATAATATATGCTGAAGAAAGGGAGAAAGAAATTGTATGATCACTGAAAAGGCAGGATGTTTCTTAATAAAAAAAGAGACAAAAGAAATTGCATTAATATATAGAAAAAAACAAAATGACTATTCATTTCCAAAGGGGCATGTGGAGAAAGGTGAAACATTGAAAGAGGCTGCTATAAGGGAAACAGCAGAAGAAACGAAAAGAATTGCCAAAATAGTAGATGAATATGAGCCATTTGCAGAAAAGTATATTACACCACGAGGAGAAAATTGTGTTTGTTATATGTTTTTTGCTTTAGATAATGGAGTGAGTGATAATCAAAGCGAAGATACTCATGATATTATATGGACACAATTTGCAAATGTTGAAGATACTTTGAGCTATGACAGTTTAAAAAATACTTGGAATTCAGTAAAAGACACAATAATTAAAATTTTAGAAAAAAACTAGTTATTATTAGGGGAAAATATAAATGGGAAAAATAGATATTTTTAAATATGAAGAACAAAGATTAAAAAATGTTATTGCATTAATTAATAATAAAATTAAATATAATGAAGAATTATTTAATAAGCAAAAAATACAATAATTGGTGTAAAAGAAGCCGAAAGAGGTGCTCATTTTATTAGACAAGGATTAATGTCACTATATGCAACTCAAATGAATTGGAAGAACTTAAAAGTAAAAAAATGCTTACAAAACAACGCATAAAACTGAAAACTAAAAATAGTGAGAGAGTATTGGACATTCCTGACTATTTGTTTGAAGTAATTTTGGAAGAAAGAAAGAAATACGAAAAAAATAAACGAAGAAGAATAAATGATAAAAATAATCCATTTTTAGATCAAGGATATGTGTGTTGTTCAACTTATGGTAAACCTAGAAGCAAGGGTTTTCATAATAGGTATTATAATAAAATTTTTGAAGAAAATGATTTACCTAGAATAAGATTTCACGATCTTAGACATACTTATGCAACATTATTATTAACAAATAATCATGGTGTAAAAGCAGTTTCTGAATTGTTAGGTCACGGAAGTACAATTATAACAACTAAAGTTTATTTTGATAAAAGTAAAGTAATAATTGATTGTTCAGAAAAAATGAATGATTATGTTAATAGAGTAATACCAAAAGAAGAGAAAAAAAGCAATGAAATTTTGCTTAATAATTTGGATACGAATTTGATCGCTTCAAAATATTTATAATAAATTATTAGATAAGTATATATTAAACAAGATAGTAGTTGTTACTTTCTTGTTTTCCTTTGAAATTCGTGGTAAAATAAGACTAGATAATTTCTTTATGTGTTATTTTGTATTATTTGGTGTTATTTAATAAATTTGTGGCCAAAATGTGTATCCTACAGTTTTTAACCAAAATTTAGAACTAAAAATAGGAAAATGGATACGAATTTTTTGGCTGTCAGTAATCGTAATAAGGAGGCAGAATATGTTTAAATTAGTAAGTAAATACACTCCATCTGGAGATCAACCACAAGCTATTGATGCATTAGTTAAAGGTATTAATGAAGGCAAGAAACATCAAGTATTACTTGGTGCTACAGGCACTGGTAAGACTTTTACGATAGCTAATGTTATAGCTAAAACTAATAAACCAACTCTAGTTTTAGCACACAATAAAACACTCGCAGGACAGCTATATAGTGAATTCCGTGAATTGTTCCCAGAGAATGCAGTATGCTATTTTGTATCTTATTATGACATAAGCCCAAAACAAGTGCTTTTTAGTGTTATTTAATGCTGTTAAATCCAATAAAATGGACTAAATAATACAAGGTAATACTAGATGGACAATGAAAATTCGTAGCCGAGATTCGTGTCCATTCGTGTCCTAAATTTTCATTAATAAATTATTAATGATATTATATTAATGGAGGTATATAAGAATGTTTACGAAAACAATGAATGTTACACGTTGTAGTGTAGAAAAAGAAAGTGAAAAATATAATATTTTTATTTTTACTGAAGAAGATGGACAGAATTTTTATATTGAAAGAAAAGGTTATGATAATTTATACTACATATGTAATGTTCCTGAAAAAGATAAGTTAGATAACTCACTTAAATTTATTGAAGAAAATATTGATAAATGGATATTTTTTGTTACAAACGAAACAGAGGAAGATTGATAACTATAATGAATTGAATTTAAATCAATTCTCAGAGTGTTGACAAAGTTCAATACTCTTTTCTTTTGTAAAAAGATGTGATAAAATTAATTTGCGAGATAAAACTTTATCTTAACCAATAAAGTTCACTTATTATCTCGTTTTTTTATTGTAAAAATGATATAATAAAAATGGTTAAGATAAAGAAAGTAAGTGATAAAATGATAACAATAAATAAAAATATTCAAAGTGAAATCTTAATGACTACTATGGAAGAAATTGTCCCTCAAGATAGTTTGTTTCGAAAGATAGATAAATATATAGATTTCACTTTTATTTATGATAAAGTGAAAGACTTATATTGTGAAAACAATGGAAGACCAAGTATAGATCCAGTTGTTTTATTTAAGATAGTATTTATACAAGCACTAGACGGAATAAAATCAATGAGACAAACATGTAAGAAAATAAAGGTAGATGCTGAATACAGATGGTTTTTAGGGATACCATTTTGACAAGATACTCCACACTTTTCAACATTTAGTAAAAATTATGAAAGAAGATTTAAAGATTCAGATATATTTGAGGAAATATTTGTAGAGATAGTAAATCAAGCAATAAAATATAACTTAGTAGATGGCAATACATTTTATACAGATTCAACACATAAAAAAGCCAACGCTAATAAAAACAAATATGATGATGAAATTGTTAAAGTAGTTAAAGAAAGAAGAAAATGGTTAGAAGATGAAATAAATGAAGAAAGAATAAAACAAGAAAGAAAACCATTTGAGTATAAAGATGAAACTGAAGAAAAGCATATTAAAGTAAGTACTACTGATAAAGAAGGCGGATATTATCATAGAGATAACAAAGAAAAAGGCTTTATGTATTTGGACCACAGAACTGTAGATGATAAATGTAATATCATCGTAGATGCTTATGTAACAAAAGGAAATGTGCATGATTCTGGTCCATTTATAGAAAGATCAGAATATATAAAAAATAAGTTTGGATTTGAATTAAAAAAGTATGCAGTAGATTCAGGATATTTGACTTTAGACATAAAGAAATATTTTATAGATAATAATATATTTGGAGTATTTGGATATAGAAGATATGGAACACCAGAATCAAGAAAAGAAAAGAACAAATATGAATATGTTAAGGAATTAGATATATATTATGAAAAAGAAACTGGAGAGGTATTAGAATACAGTGGTTTAATAGATAAAAATGGATATAAAACATATAGAAATTTAGATAAAACAAAATTGGTAAAAAGACATATACATGAAGAATGGAATGAATTATTTAGGGATAATAGACTTTAAAAAGAAGGAAAAGAACTTTATCAAAAGAGAAAAGAACATGTAGAAAGAAGTTTTGCAGATTCAAAACAAAATCACGGATATAGATACGCTATGTATAAAGGAGTTAAAAAAAATCAACATTATACATGGCTCATTTGTGCTGCCCAAAACATGAAAAATATAGCAATTAAAAATGATAATGTAGGAAAGAAACCTATCACATTATCATCATATATTTATAATTTTATAAAAATATTGAAAAATATCATAAAAATTCTATTCATAAGAAAACCTCTAGAAAAAATCTAGGGGTTTGTCTACACTCTGTGAATTGAATTTAAATCAATTCTTTTTTTATTTTCAGTAATTAAAAAATAGAAAGGAGAATAAAAAATGCAAGAATTTGATTTGAAAGCAAAAATAAATTGTACTATGGGGGTAGCAGTAGTAGCAGAAAATAGAAAAGAGGCAGAAAGATTACTTGATGATACTATTGATAGCATTACATTTAAGGAACTAAAAGAAAAGTTAAGTAAATGTAGAGATATTGAGATAAAAGAGAGTAATGTTGTAAAACATATATTTGCAAGAAAAAAGGAAATGGAAAGGTAGATGTTATAGTGGAAATATGTAATGTAGAGTTAGTTGGTACATTAATGCAAATAAACCAATTCAAAAGTGAAAAAAATATTTTAGATGTTATATTAGAAATTAAATCGGAATTTTGTCATACGAAGGATGAATATAAAACAGAAAAATTTACTGTACTTCTTTATAAAACATTGAATTTTGATAATAAAAATTTAATAGTAGGTAAGAAAATTAAGATTAAAGGAAAGATATATGGAAACTTATACAGGAATTGTAAATATAGAAGAAGATTAATAATTATACCTACTGATATTGAAATACTGAAAGGAGATGATGAATAATGTCATTTCAAAAAAAACCACCAATACAATTAACCGTAGATAAAGTATTATTTAATGAATTAATTAGTATTTTAGATTTTAATATAGATCTTGAACAGGTGAAAGATAATTTATCAGAAAACGCAAGAAAATAAAGAAAATATCATTGTGTATCAATGGTCAATATTGGCGTACATAATTTCTGAAATCATATGTGTAAATATTGTTATGCTAATTATGATGAAAAACAAGTACTTAAGAATATGAAGGAACATGGTAAAGGAAGTAGACTATTAATAGGATATCTAAAAGATGATAATATTATTAAAGAAGGAATAAAATAATAAACTACAACTTAGAGGTGTAAAATTATGAGACTATTTAATAAATCAAAAGAAAAACAAAAAGTTTCAATGATATGATTAATAAATTATCCCAAGATATTGTAAACTTATATACAAGTGAGACCTAAACATCCTTTGAGTAATTTATGATAGATTAAAAGTAAGGATATTTAATTCTACCTTTTTTTTTACAATATAAGGTAAACTTAATGATTTATAGGTTAATAAAAAATAATTTATCAAAATATATTACTTAAGTTTAAGTGAAACCTTAGATATTTAGTGTAAACATATAGTAAACATATTACTAAAGATGATATAAAAGTTATATTTAAAGAAACAAAAAAATAAGATAATATAAAGTGTATTATAATTTAATCGTAAGTAAATATATTTTAAAAGTTGTTATTTTAAAAATATAAGTGGTATTGAAAAAAATATAAACATAATAAAAGAAGTGGAGATTGAAGTATTACATTGTGTTTTCTGACAAAATCTACTTAAAAGAGTGTAAATAGGTTGTGAACTATTATATAATTAACACATAAGAAAAATTATTATGCGTGTTATTAAAATTTATTAGTATATATTGCATAAAGTAGTGATAGGAGGTGAATTGATAATGCTTTATGTTAAATATAAAAAAGAAAGAAGGTATAAAATGAAAAAAATAAAAGAAATAAGCTTTTTTTGTATGGTATTGGTAGTTTCACTAATATTTTCAGAAAAGGTATTTGCAGTATCAAATGTATCTCCGACATCGTTAACATATTTTGTAGAAAAATTAGATATTCCAGTATATGAACAACAAAAAAATTACTATTGTGGTCCCGCTAATATTAAAATGGTTGTACAGTACTTAGAAGGTTCTTCGGATAATCAAAGCGTTTATGCCAATTATATGGGGACAGATTCTTATCAGGAAACAAATGCATATGATATGTATAGAGCATTAAATCACTATACTTCTAAAAGTTGGGTAGAGACTTGGCATTATGATTTGACTACATCATCTTTTGCTAACTTGGTTAAAAGTAATATAGATAGCAATAAACCTTTAATTTTGAATACTGTCACAACACCACTATATGTATATAATGGCGTTGGTTTATCACATTATATTACGGTATCCGGGTATTCATATACAGCGTCATTTGGTGATAGTGATTGGTATCAATATCTTTATTATGTCGATCCTTATCGTGCAAATTATGGCAACGGAACTACATATGGAGAACATCAGGATACAGTATCTAATGTCTTTAGTTCAGTTAACCATACCTATGGAATAGTAATCCATTAATTAAAGTCTATGAAAACAAAAAATATATATTGCTTAATGATTTTAATTGCAATTACTATGTTTTCAATTGCTTTTTGGGGAAACAATAAGAAAAATCGAAAAGATTTTTCTATTGTTTTTGAAGAATCATCGATTAATAATTACTTACAAACTTATTTAGAATCAGAATTTTGTGCAGTAGCAATCAGTAACTATGAAGAAAACTCTATTCAAGGCGAAATTTATGATATGAGTTTAGGAGGTAATTTATTTGTCACAAAAGCTTTATTTAATTACAATGTTGAAAGTAATAAACTCGATATATATGAATATAACGAAAAAAATCGAATACTGAAATATTATATATCTGATAATAAAATATATGCTAGCGTAATTAAAGATATAGATATAGAAGATAATTTATTTAATTGGGAATTAGTATCTTATGATTTGAATTTTAAGAATAAAAAAATATTGAATAGTGGTGTAATAGTATCTCCATTTGATGTTCCAAACTTTTATTATGACGACAATAATAATAATATTTTCGTTTCGACATTAACTGACTCCATTGTCGATGATATTAGAAGTCAAGAATTTTCATTATTTTATTTAAATAATAATTCTATTGAAAAATTGGTTAGTTACAATGGAATTTATTCATCAAAAACTGGGGAACTTTCTTGTGGACAATTTGATATTCACATTAATAACGATAATTTAATTTATTGTATTACTGATTATGTAAATTATCAAACAATATATTCCTTTAATACTTTGACCAAGAACATAAAAGAAATATATACTAACGATATAAAAAGTAATTGGATAATAAGTTCCTATAGGAATAACCAAGATTTGTTATTTATTGGAAAGTATAATGTTTTAAATGATGACAAAGCTAAAATTGGTTATTTAAATTTAAAGGAAAAGACTTATGAAGAAATAGACAGCACTATGTATTACGGAAGAAACAATTTTATTGCCAACTCTATGCTTTTTCATAAATCAGAAAAATGGGAATTCTATAATTTTGATAATAATACATTAAGTGCTGCAAAAATAATAAATTATAAGAATAAATATTTTTTTCCTGCATATGTAAATATTAATAATAATACGATTATGGCAATGGATGACAATTATAATCTATTTTTAGGGAAAATAGATTATAATAAAACTTAAAAAACATAATTATATTTCATTGACAAAAATTGATAAATAATTTAAGATTGTAGTAGAAGGAGGTAAAAATGAAAGCATATCACAAAATTATATTTATCTGTATGTTTTTAATTATAATCATATTGAGCGTATTTTTGATTGTTGAAAAGAAAGAGTTTAAGGAAAAGTGTGCAAGCAACAGAAATTCTATTTCGAATGCAGAGAATAATGATACCAAACAATTGGAATATGATTGTAGTTTTACTCAAACTTGGAGAGTTTATGATATGTTAGAAGACTTTGTAGGACATCATCCTGATATGTCGTATGTAATACTTGAAAGGTTTCAAACTTTTATACCTTATTCTCATAAAATTCCTTCTAATTTGAAATCTCAATTAGAGAGGGGAAAATACTATGAGTTTACATATCATATCAAAGGGAAAGGATTTATAGATGATATTGATGATGTAGTTGAAAAACTAATACCAGAAGGTAATGTTGAAACAAGTCAAAATAAACTAATAGTGACTTTAAGAATAAATGAGACGGATAAACTGGGAATGGACCAATTGCAGGAACCTATATGTCAGGGTAATACTATAACAAATGATTAAAATCTTTATAAAAGATAGTGCCTATCATAGGTATTATCTTTTATATTTTCTACTAAGTGTTATTTATGGATTTATCATGTATACGTTCACTCAAGGAGCAACCGTATTAATAATATTTATAATTGGACTATTTAATAAAGGTATTATGAAAATAATGAATGTAACAGATATAGTAAATTAAATTCCATAAAAATAATTATTTAAAATGAAAAATAGAATAGATAGTTCAAGGCGAAATACACCTTGAGATAATAAACAAAAGATAACTACAATGGAAGATTTTGTAGGATAAAAGTATAAGGAAAACTATAAAAATAAGCATCCAAAATTGAAAGATACTAATGAAGCTAAATTATTTAATAATATAGAAATAAAAAGATGTTGTCATTGTGATAACGATAAAGACAAGTAATAGTATTAGATGCACTAAAATACACAGATATAGATTATATTAATAGAAAATTATATTTAAAAGTTCAGTTAGGAAGAAATACAGAAGATACTATTGATGATCAACCTAGAAAAATGCTAACAAAACAGGAAATAAAATTGAAATCAGTTAGTAGTGAAAGAATACTGGATATACCAGATATAGTATTTGAAGCAATAATAAATGAGAAAAAGAAGTATGAAAAAAATAAAAACAGAAGGATAAATGATAAGACAAATTCATTCTATGATTATAATTATATATGTTGCTCAACATATGGTAAACCTAGAAGTAAAGATTTTCATAGAAAATATTATATAAAACTATTAAAAGAGAACAATCTACCAAATATTGGATTTCATGATTTGAGACACACATATGCAACTTTATTACTGATTAATAATTATGATTTAAAAGCAGTATCTCAATTATTAGGTCATGCTTCAACAATTATTACTTCTAATATCTATTTTGATAAAAATAAGGTTATAATTGATTGTACCGACGAAATGAATAAGTATATTAACAGAGTGAAACCAAAAGATAAAATTAATGAAAATTGTGTCCCAATTGAGATGAATTTGGACACGAATTTAGTAATTAATAAATTTATTTAAAAAAACTAAAAAGAGATGAAACGATGGATGCATAATATACCTTGTTTTCTTATAAAATAAGTGTTAGAATATATTAGTGAAGATTAGTTTGTGTTATTTTGTATTATTTGATGTTATTTAATAAATTTGTGGCCAAAATGTGTATCCTACAGTTTTTAACCAAAATTTAGAACTAAAAATAGGAAAATGGATACGAATTTTTTGGCTGTCAGTAATCGTAATAAGGAGGCAGAATATGTTTAAATTAGTAAGTAAATACACTCCATCTGGAGATCAACCACAAGCTATTGATGCATTAGTTAAAGGTATTAATGAAGGCAAAAGAGACCAAGTATTACTAGGAGCTACTGGTACAGGTAAAACATTTACTATAGCAAATGTTATAGCTAGTGTAAATAAACCAACCTTAGTACTTGCTCATAATAAAACTCTCGCAGGTCAACTTTATGCCGAATTCAAAGAATTATTTCCAAATAATAAAGTAGAACTATTTATTTCCTACTACGACTATTACCAACCTGAAGCCTATGTACCTAGTTCCGATACCTATATAGAAAAAGACTCATCAATAAATGATGAAATAGATGAATTAAGACATAGAGCTACATCAAGTTTAATATCTAGAAATGATGTTATAGTGGTAGCCTCAGTATCATGTATATATGGAATAGGTGAAGTAGAAGAATACAAGAAAAAGATGTTAACTCTTAATGTCGGTGATACCACTCCAAGAGACGATGTATTGAAGAAACTAGTAGAAATGTTATATGAGAGAAATGACTTTGATTTAAAAAGAGGTACCTTCAGAGTAAGAGGAGACTCTCTTGAAATAATACCTGCGAATGAAAGAACTAATGGTTTATTAATTGAGTGGTTTGGTGATGAAATAGATCGTATTAGTGAAGTAGATACTGTAACAGGACATATTCTAAAAGATAAAAAGACAGTCTCTATATTTGCAGCATCACACTTTGTTACTGATGAAGAGAAACTAAAGATAAGTATTGATAGAATATTAAAAGAAAAAGATGAAAGAGTAAAATATTTTAAAGAAAATAATAAATTAATCGAAGCTCAAAGAATAGAAGAGAGAGTTAACTATGATATGGAAATGCTTTCTGAAACAGGCTTCTGTAGAGGTATTGAAAACTATTCTAGACATATTGCTCTAAAAGAAGAAGGAGTCCCACCATGTACCCTAATAGATTTCTTTTCCAAAGATTTTTTACTTGTAATAGATGAATCTCATGTAAGTATTCCTCAGGTAAGAGCTATGTATAATGGTGATAGAGCAAGAAAAATGAACCTTGTAGACTATGGCTTTAGACTACCTAGTGCTCTAGATAATAGACCACTTAAATTTGAAGAATTTGAAAGTAAACTAAATAATGTCATATATGTTAGTGCTACTCCTGGTGATTATGAACTAGGAAGAACAAATAATCACTATATTCAGCAGATTATTCGTCCAACAGGACTACTAGATCCAAAGATCGAAGTAAGACCTACTAAAAACCAAATAGATAATTTACTTGAAGAAATAGAAAAAAATAATAGTGCTAACGAAAGAACAATTATTACTACCCTTACTATTCGTATGGCCGAAGAATTAACTAACTATTTAAAGAGTTTAGATATCAAAGTAGCTTATCTACATAATGAAGTAAAATCATTAGAAAGATTAAAAATAATAAGAGACTTAAGACTAGGTAAGTATGATGTTCTCGTAGGTATCAATCTATTAAGAGAAGGATTAGATATACCAGAAGTATCTCTAATAGCCATTATGGATGCTGATAAACAAGGCTTCCTTCGTAGTACCAGAAGTTTAATTCAAACTATCGGAAGAGCTGCAAGAAACGCTAAAGGTAGAGTTATAATGTATGCCGATACTATATCTGATAGTATGAATGAAGCCATTACTGAGACAGAAAGAAGAAGAAACATTCAGGAAGAATATAATAAAGTACATAATATTGTACCAAAGACAATTATCAAAGAGATACCTGAAGTAGTATCAAATGAAATAGAAGTAAAACCAAAGAAAGAAAAGAAACTAACTAAAGAAGAAAAATTATCTATGATTGAAGAATTAACTAAAGAAATGAAAGAAGCCGCTGGTAACTTAGACTTTGAAAGAGCAATGCAACTTAGAGATATAATATTTGAATTAGAAAGTGAATAATACTTTCTTTTCTTTTTAACATCCAAATATTAACCAAAATCCCAAACATATAAGCGTAGCATATTCAAGTAGTAATATAAATACATTACCAAAACATGGAGCAAATAAAGTAATTAACATCTGATAAAAAGTAATAATCATAAGAATGATAACCATAATAAGAAAAAATAACTTCCATCCAGCACACAACCTAAAAAAATTAAAAAAGTTATTAAACATTACTATCACCTATAATAGTTTATGAATACATAATAAAAATGCTAATGTAAAGTTTAATAAATACTCTTGTTAAATAATTTAAATTATGGTAGAATAAAATTGTAATAGAGGTGATATATATGGATAGTAATACTACAATACATTTTGATATATCAGAAGTAAATGATGAAGTTGTTAAAAGTACTCTTCGTGATGTTCTTGAATCCCTTGAAGAGAGAGGATATAATCCTATTAATCAAATAGTAGGATATATAATATCAGGAGATTTAGGTTATATTTCTTCGTATAAAGAAGCACGAAATAAAATAGCTAAGATAGATCGTACCGTACTAGTAGAAGTCCTACTTAAGAATTATTTAAAATGAGATATTTAGGAATAGATTTAGGTAGTAAGACAGTAGGTCTTGCTATGTCTGATACAACCTTAACAATTGCATCTACTTACAAAACTATATTCTTTAAAGATGAAGACTATAATAGTACTATTAATGAAATAAAAGATATTATTAAAGAGTATAATATTACCAAAATAATATTAGGCCTTCCCAAGAATATGAACAATACCTTAGGAGAACGCGCAGAGATAACATTAAAGTATAAAGAATTACTTGAGAAATCTACTGACCTTCCTGTTATAATGTTTGATGAAAGATTAACCTCAGTAATATCAAATAGTATTCTAATTGAGGCTGATATATCTCGTAAAAAGAGAAAGAAAAAAGTAGATAGTATTGCCGCTCAAATAATATTACAAGACTATTTAAATAAGGAGAAAAACAATGGATAAAGAAAATAAATTTAAAGTAATAGATAAAGATGGAAAAGAAATAGAATTTGAAGTACTATTTACTTTTGAATCAGATGAAACCAAGAAGAATTATATGGTTTATACTGATAATAGTACTGATGAAGAAGGTAATGTTAGAGTATATGCTAGTGTATTTAAACCTGATGCTGAACCACTAGAACTATTACCAGTAGAAACAGAAAGAGAATGGAAAATAATTGAAACAATATTAGATTCCATTCAAGAAGAAAACAAAAAGAATAGCGAAGAAAGTAACTAATTACTTTTTTTCTTGGAGGTATTATGAAGAATTTTAGAAATATGGCAATAATATTACTCGTAGTATTTACTACTGTGATACTTGCTTTGGGGGTATATTATAAAGTAAATATGGCTGGTACATCTAATTCTGATACTAAGAAAATAGTAAATATTGAAGAAGGTACTATTAATGATATAGCAAAGACTTTAAAAGATAATAATCTTATTAAGAATGTATCTATATTTAAAGTATATATAAAATTAACTAATAAGTCCAATTTAAAAGCAGGTACTTATGAATTATCTGAAAATATGGGCGTTGAAAAGATTGTAAAGATACTTGAAGAAGGTACTAAATATAATCCTAATGAGATATCTATTACTTTTAAAGAGGGTATTAATATAAGAAAGATAGCCACATTAATTAGTGAAAATACTAATAATAGTTATGATGATGTTATAAAGAAAGCATCTGATGAGACTTTTATAAATACCTTAATAAATAAGTATTGGTTTTTAACTGAGGATATTAAAAATAAAAATATCTATTATAGTCTAGAGGGATATTTATTTCCTGATACTTATAGATTTAATAATAGAGAAGTAACTACTGAAGAAATATTTACTAAGATGTTAGATGAAATGGATAAAAAATTATCTAAATATAAAGATGAAATTAATAAGAGTGATTTAAGCGTTCATGAAATAATTACTTTGGCTTCTGTTGTTGAGTTAGAAGGAGCTAAAGCTACTGATAGAAAGGGGGTAGCAGGCGTCTTTTATAACAGACTTGCTAGCAGTGCTTATCCTACTTTGGGTAGTGATGCGACTACTTATTATGCATCAAAGATAGATGACTGGAGTTATAGCCTTACTTATAAAGAACTTAATGATTGTAAGAATAAATATAATACTAGATGTAGTAGTAATACTGGTCTACCAATAGGACCAATATGTAATCCAGGTATTGAGTCTATTGAAGCTACGATTAATCCAGATAAACATGAATATTATTACTTTGTTGCAGATTGTAATGGTAAAGTATATTTAACTAAGAATAGTACTGAACATAATAATATAATTAATAAATTAAAGAAAGAAGATAACTGGTGTGCTTAAAGTTATCTTTTTATTTCCCCTTAAGCCTATAGTCTTTCGGGGCATTATGAAGCCTAAGGTCTTCATAATGAAATATTTTGTTTACATTATTAATTTATATGCTATACTTGTATTAGGGGGAAATTTATGAATAATAACTTATCAAAAGAACAATTAGAAATAAAAGAAAGATTAGAAAGAATAATAAATATATTTACTTATAGATATATTAAAGCGGGTACTAAGTCAAAGAAAAACTTAATAGCTAGTGATTTAATATCATTATCTAGAATAAATAGAGAATACTTTTCTGATTTTAAGCTTAGTTTATCTTGGGATAGTGATGATTCTTTATATACTGAGTCATTATTGAGCTGCTACAAGTATATAGAAAATATAATAATAAATCAAGATAAGTATTTTAAGATATTTAATTCTGCGGTAGAGCAAATACTTAGCACTAAACCAAATATATATAGATATTATGGAAAAGACTATTTAAAACATCCAAAAAAAGAATTAGGAATTGTCTTTATTAGTTTTTTAGAAAGTTTTGACACAAAGTTATATAATCAATATATGAGTATGCTTGATAGAGAAAATATATTTTATGCTTCTTTAAAAGGATATAATGGTCAAAACTATCCATTTTCAATACTAAATGAAAATATGATATTTATTGATAGTAGTTTTGAAGAAAATGTAGAATTTTATAAAGTACTTAGTCATGAATTAGGACATAGTTATGAGGCTAATCTATATTTAAATAGTGGTAGAATAAGAGAATATGATAAAACATTCAATAGCCCCTTTTATGAAGTACCATCTTCATTCATAGAATATGCCTATATTAATTATTTAATAGAAAATAATATTTATAAAAATGAAGCTAATATGCTTTTACATGATTACATAATAGAGTTATTAATAAATAGTATATATGCAAATATTATATGTAGAATATCAGATATAGAAAGTAAATTTGATGAAGAATTAAAAATAGATGTTAAAGAGTTTACTACTTATTTAGAGACAATAGGAAGAAACTATAATGTACATCTTGCTCCCGAAAATAATAAGATATCGCTAAGAGATCCTTTTATATACGGATTTGGTCAGCTATTTAGTATATATATGTATGAAAATTATAAGAAAGATCCTGAATACTTTAAGAGAGAATTTAATAAATCATTATTAGACTATTCACTTACTGAAGATATGTCTTCATTTAAAAGAGTAGGAGTATCTTATGAAGAATTAATAAAAGGAAATACTTTAAAGAAAGCACTAACTAAGAATAGTTAGTACTTTTTAAATACTTATTTATATAATAAATATGATGAATAGTAACAGTTAATATATTTAATATACTAGATATGATTAAACACCATAATCCTATCTTTAAATAACTTAGAATAGTTAAACTAAGTAGTTTAATTATACCACCATATAAAGTACCTTTCATAGCCTCTTTGGAATATCCCATACCATTTAGACTACTGGTAAGAGGAGCCTGTATGTAATGTAATAAAAAGAAAGGAGCAGTTACTTTTATATATTCTAAACCTAAATTAGTATTATATACTAGTTTTAATGGTACATCTGGTATAAAGATGAATATTAAAGTAGAAGGTATTCCAATAAGTAAAGAGAAGATAATAGCTTCTTTTATTTTCTTTTTAGTATGTAATATATTACCCCTACTATAAGAATTAGATACTACAGGTAGTATAGCGGACGATATAGCTAAAGTAAAGAAACTAGGTAGTAATAATAATGGGTATACATAACCATTAATAATACCATATTCTAAAGTAATATAGTCATTAGAGTATCCAACATATTTTAATATATTAGTAAGTATAATGGGTTCGAAGAAATAGGTAATAGAACCAATCATTCTAGAAGTAGTAGTGGGTATACTAATACCTAGTATTTCTCTAATAATTTTATTATCTTTGTGAAAGTCTTCTTTTACTATTTTTTCTTTTGGTAAAAAGAAGAGAAGAACAATAATAGAAAAACCTTCACTTAAGATATTAATTAGTACCACAAAAGTAATCGCAGTAGTAAGACCATACTGCATCATATTACCTACGATTAAAATAGTAAGAATAAGTCTAACTATTTGCTCAATAATATTAGATAAAGTACAGGGAAAAACTCTTTCTTTACCAAAAAAATAGCCTTTAATAATACTAGATACTGCAATAAAAGGAAGAGTAATACCAATAGATATTAATGGATAATATAAATCATCAGAGTGTAATAGATTTTTAGCTAGAATAGGGGATATAATAAACAATATAATAATAAGTAAAATATTATATACTAATATTATATATGTAATAGGTATAACTATTTTTTTACTACTTTTCTTTCTCTCAGATACCATCTTTGTAATAGCGGTAGGTACTCCAAGATTACATAAAGTGATAAATAAATTAAAAGTAGGAAGAACGAGCATATATTTGCTGATGCCTTCTGTACCAATAGTTCTAGTAAGAACAATCTTAATAGCCATACCAAGTATTTTAGTAATTAGACCTCCAATAATTAATATAATAGTGGATTTAACAAATTTATTTTTCATAATAAATTATATGAAGAAATATTAAATTTATCATAGTATTTTTAGTATATTTTATATGTATCTGTTTAATACTATTACTGGTGATTATATGGATAAAAAAAGATATAAAGAAATAGTAGATAAGCATACTCCAAAAGAAAATGTTATAAAAAATGCTCTCGTAGCCTTTATAGTGGGAGGAATTCTTGGTAGCTTATCAGAACTACTACTTAGAGGTTATATGATGTGGTTTGATTTACCTAGAAAAGAATCAGGAGTAATGGTAATACTTACTTTAATAACGATTGCTTCAGTTCTTACTGCTTGTGGTGTCTTTGATGTACTAGTAAGTAAAGTAAAAGCTGCTCTTATAATACCAATAACGGGATTTGCTCATTCGATGACATCAGCAGCCCTAGAATATAAGCACGAAGGCTTAGTACTTGGAATAGGTTCTAATATATTCAAACTAGCGGGAACTGTAATACTATATGGCGTAGTAGCAGTATATTTCTTTGGACTAATAAGACTACTAGTGATGGGAGGATAATATGACAACTAAATATAATAATGTTTTTATTGAGGATGCTTATACAGTATGCGGTAATTATGAAAATGATGGACCATTATCAAAATATTTTGATAAGAAACATAAAAAAGATTTATACTTTGGTGAAAAGTCTTGGGAGAAGGCCGAAGTGCATCTTTTGAAAGAAGCTAATGAAAATATTCTAAAGAAGAATAAGTTAAAAGAACAAGATATTGATCTTTTAATATCTGGAGATTTACAGAATCAGATAGCGGCTTCTGACTATATGGCTAGAGACTTTGATATACCTTTCCTTGGAATATTTGAAGCATGCTCGACAAGTAGTGAAGGGCTAATTATTGGAAGTAATTTTATTGAAGGAAAACTATGTAAAAGAATATTAGTTTCAACATCTAGTCATAATATGGTTAGTGAGAAACAATTTAGAAATCCTACTGAATATGGTACTCCTAAACCAAAGACTGCTACTTTTACTGCTACTGGGGCAGTATCGATACTGCTTACTAATAAGAAAAATAAAATAAAAATAGAGTCTTCAACAATAGGAAAGGTAGTAGATATGGGGACTACTGATGTTAATCATATGGGAGCAGTAATGGCTCCAGCAGCAGGAGATGTTATATATAATCATTTGACTGATACTAAAAGAGATACATCTTATTATGACTTAATATTAACTGGAGATTTAGGAGTATATGGTAAAGAAATACTGAAAGATTATATGCTTACTAAGTATAATATCGAACTAGGAGATAATTATAATGATTGTGGTACTATGTTATATGATATAAAGCGTCAACCTGTCTTTGCTGGAGGATCTGGACCAGTATGTTCAGGCTTAGTAAATTTTGGTTATATATATAAAGAAATGCTAAAGGATAAATTTAAGAGAGTATTAATAGTACCAACAGGAGCTATCTTCTCACCAACATTTACCTTTCAAAAAGAATCAATACCTGCGATAGCAAACTGTGTTAGCCTGGAGGTAGTAGAATGATGACTTATGTTTATGCCTTTCTATTTTGCGGCTTTGTATGTATGATAGCTCAGCTTATTCTAGATAATACGAAGCTTACTCCTGGTCATGTAACTAGTATCTTTGTTGTAGTAGGAGCTTTACTTGATGTAGCGGGTATATATGATAAAATAGTCTTGTATGCTGGAGCAGGAGCTTTGATTCCTATTACTTCGTTTGGTCATTTACTTATTCATGGAGCTATGGAAACTGGTACTACTTTAGGACCATTAGGACTTGCTTTTGGTATATTTAATTTAACATCTGCAGGTATATCAGTAGCCTTATTCTTATCATTTGTTTTAGCTTTAATATTTAAACCTAGACATTAATTAAATTATTATATCCCTCTTAAGCCTATAGTCTTAAGAGGCAAAAGGAAGCCTTAATTTTAAGTCTTCCTTTTGATTTATTTATTATTGTTTATAACTTCATTTAAAAGATTACCTAAGTATTCATTACCTTCTTTATTTAGATGAATGTTATCAGGAGTTAAATAATTAAGATCTTTTATTTCACTATAGACATTAATATATCTAACATTTTCATAATTAAATTTAATATTACTAAGTTTTTTATCAGTAGAAATAATATAAATATTATGACCATCACACAATTTAATTAAATTATTATATTCTTTCTTACTAATATTAACACTATTATCAAATAAAAATACAACATTATGATTAAGAGTATTATCTTTAATCTCTTTTGTAATTTCTTTTTTCAAACTATTATAATTAAAATCTTTATTAGTTATATAATTGGCATTAGTAAAATTAGTTTTAATATTATTAAAAGCATTAAGTAGCAAATCATTACCATAAAAACTAATTTTACTTTTTATTTCTTCATCATGTTTATTAATCATATTATTTTTCTTTTCAATATATTTTTCTTTATAAATATTATAAATAGCATTATAAATAGTATCCGTATATACTTTTCTTCCTTCATTAGTTAAATGAATACCATCATAAGTAAAATATTCGTTATGCCCTCTTGAAATAGAATACCAATCAATAATATGTAGATTAGAATGAGAAGAAGCCAAGTTGTTTAATCTTACATTAACATCAGTCAAATTAACAGTATTAATCCAAAAGATATCTCTATCTTCACAAGTTCTAAGTATTTCTTCTTTACATTCTAAAGAACAGTCTCCGTTAGTTCCTAAGTTAAATATGATTGGATTACCAAGTACATTATTATTTTTTAGTGTAAGTAAGATATCGTTTATACCCCAAGCAGTACGAGACACCTTACCATCAAAGTACCCATTAGGGAATCTATTATATAGATTATTAACCGCTCCAAGAAGTACTGAGTCACCAATTCCTACCACCGGTAAATTAGTTACTATTTCATCCAGTTTACTTTCATCTTCCTCAAGAGTTTGTAATTTTTTTTGCCAATTATCTTCTTCCTCCTTTAATTTAACCATGTAATTATCCTTATTATCTTTTACTAACTTTTCATTTTGCTCTAATTGATTTTTTAGTTTATTAATATCTTTAGTATAATCAACCGCTACTACATATTCATATATACCATATACTAATATTCCAGAAAACATAAATCCTAATATATATCTTATATTTTTATACTTTTTATCCTTATTTGTAGTAATAAAATGTAGTAACATTGATAAAAGTATTGTAATTATAATAATTAAAAATAATTCTAAATATTTATTTAGATCTATATATTCAAATAAATAAATTACAACATACTCTATTAAATATATCTCATAACTAATACTAGAAGCATAACCTATAATCTTATCAAATTTATTAGTATTAGCCCAATTGTCACATATCAAAGTAGCATAATCAGTAATTCTTACACTAAGTAGGGTAGTAATAATCATACCTAAGTAAATATATTTAGAACTAGGATTAATAAAAATAAATAGCAGTAATAAAATAACTAAGTAAGTATAAAAAATACATTTCTTTAAAATAGGACTTTTAATTTTTGAAGACACTAAGTTTCCATAATAATGATAAATAAATCCAAGGGTTATTCCAAAAAATAGAGCAAATATTCTGGTAAAAGTATTATAATAAGTAAATAAAATACCATTATTTACACCAGAGTAATAAAAGTAAGCCCCTCCTAATAAAGAAATAACTAAAGTAATTGTAACTGGAATAATCCTATTAATTTTATCTCCTATCTTTTTTAGCAAAAGAAAGATAAAAGGAAATACTAAATCAAATTGCATTAATATAGCCATATACCATAAATGTATAAAAGGTGATTCTAGTCCACTTCTAAAATAATCCATATTCGTCATAACCTGCCAGAAATTATTATATCCCAGTATAATTGATGTTACTTCAGGTTTTAAATTAAACCAATTAACATCTAAAAATAATTTAATAACTCCAATAGATACAAATACCACAATTAACATTGGCAAATACAATCTAAATAATTTATTTAAATAAAATTCTTTAAAAGATATCTTTTCTTTTTTAAACAGTTTTATTGTAGATAGATATCCACTTATAACAAAAAAGATAGATACCGCTAAAAAGCCACCTTTTAGCATATTTAAATGATATAAAAATATCATAATACAAGAAAATATTCTAAGAATATCAATATATTTAAAATGTTTATTATTACTACTCATATTATTACCCCTAACTATTATAAATAAATTATATCATGAAGAAATATAAAGATAAATATGAAAAAGAAAAATAGTTTATAATTTATAGTTTAATATGTAAAATAAATATTTTTAATTGACAAAGTATTAAAAATATACTACAATGAAATAGACATTTGCGAAGTAACTATTTTCATCTTAAGATAAAACTACAATGAGAATGTAGTTTTTTGTCGTGTAAGTAAGGAGGGAGATATTATGAAAATTGAAAGAGAAGAATTTGAAAAAGAAAGAAATTATCTTAATAAGACAGTTAGTTTAATTAGAAAGAAGATTTCTAATTTAGGACAAGAATTATTTGATGATGATTCCAAAGTACTAGAGTTTAAAAAATTTATTTGGGATTCACACGCTGAAATGGATCCAAGTGAAATGCGCAGTATGATGGCAGAATCTGATCTTCAAGTATCAATTATGCAAGGTAAAGGAAACTATCTTCAGAGATTATTTAGAATTCAAGATAAACCATATTTTGGTTCTATTAGATTTAAAGATGAAGATGGAGAAGAAAACATCTATATTGGTATAACCCATGTTGAAGATAAACTTAATTATTATGTTCACGACTGGAGAAGTCCAATATGCAGTATGTTCTATGATTATGAAACAGGACCCGCTAGTTACAAAGCTCCAAGTGGAATAATAAAAGGAGAAATAACTAAAAAAAGACAGTATATAATTGAAAATGCTGAGTTAAAACATATTTTTGATAACGATTTAAATATTAGTGATAGTCTTCTTCAAGAGGTACTTGCAGAAGAATCTTCAGATAAAATGAAAAATATTGTTAATACCATCCAAGAAGAGCAGAACAAAGTAATAAGAAATACTGAAGATAAAAATCTTATTGTGGAAGGTATTGCAGGTTCTGGTAAAACAAGCGTAGCTCTACATAGAATAGCCTTCTTATTATATAGAATACCGAACTTAACATCCTCTAATGTCGTGGTATTTACTCCTAATAAAGTATTTTCAGAGTATATTTCTAATGTCTTACCAGAACTTGGTGAAGACAATACTTATGATATGACCTTCTACGACTTATTATGTCAGAATATTAATGAATATAAAGATATAGAAAACTTTACTGATTTTATATCTAGATATTATAAAAAAGAAGTAATAAATTATGATTTAGTTAAGTATAAACAATCAGATGAAATAATTAAAGATTTGGATGATTATGTAAAAGATATATTAAATAATATTAGTTTTACAAAAAATTTAGAGTTTGATGGCTTTATTGATATTAGTACTGAAGAATTAAATAAAATGTTAACTTATAAATATAGTAATTTCCCTTTATTTGAAAGAATAAAAGAAATGAGTGAAAAAATAGCTTATAATAATTATGCTGGTAATACCAAGTATGCAAGAAGTATTGAGAAGATATTAAAAGAGAACTTAAATATTAAATTAGATTTAAAAGCTATATTTAATAATTTCTTTATTAGCAAATATTCTAAATATAAAGATAAAATTGATGGTAATTATTTATATTATGAAGATGCTTGTATATTCTTGTATTTAAAGAGTCTACTAGTAGGATTTAATACTAATCATGTAATAAAGCAAGTTGTAATAGATGAAGCTCAAGACTATAATAAATTACAATATCTAATTATTAAAAAAACATTTAAAACAGCTAATTACACTATATTAGGTGATTCTAATCAAACAATAAATCCTTATTATAAGTATGAATCATTAAAAGAATTAACAAATATGTTTGAAGGATCAAAATATATTACCCTTACTAAGACATATCGTTCTACTGATAAGATAATAGATTATACCAATAAGATATTAGGATTAACTTTATCAGTAGCTATTAGAAATCAAAAGTCTAACGATATAATCTTTAGAAACAATGTTAAAAAAGAAGATTTTATTAAAGATATAAATTATTTAAAAGAAATGTCTAAGAGTATAGCTATTATAACTAAAGATGATAAAGAAGCTGAAGAAGTATATAATATGTTAAAAGATGACTTTGATATCATGTTACTTGGAGGCTATGGTCATATAAAAAGAGATTTGGTAGTAGTTCCTTCTTACACCGCTAAAGGATTAGAATTTGATTCAGTAATTATCTATAATGATATAGATAATAAGTATACTAAAGAAGATAAATATTTATATTATGTTGCTTGTACTAGAGCACAGCATAACTTAATTATATACAATGGAGAAGAATAAAATATCTTCTCCTTTTATTAACACATAAATAATACTTAACAAGGAAAACAATAAGGCTTCCTTGTTCCTCTTAAGACTACAGGCTTAAGAGGCAATAAAAAAACTAATTCAGAAATGAATTAGTAATAAACAATATTGGTACGGACAAATAGTATATCCGAAACCTTAGGAATAGTTGATAAACAACTAATCATTAAAATAATTATAACATAGAAAACTGTTATTGTAACATTTTTTTATCTACTTTATAAAATTATTTATCTTTTTCTATAAAACCATTAGCAACTGTTTTTAAAAATGTATCTTCGATATTATGATACTGAACAATGCTAGTTTCAATATTTTTTAGTCTTTTTTCGATATTTTTAGATGTTCTTTCTATTTTTTCATTAACTTGTTTTAATTCATCAATTTCAGAAATATAAACTAAAAATCTAGAATATTGTTCGAAATCTATCTCAGTATTCTCTTTAAATGTTTTAATACCATTTAATTTTTTGTATTCATAATTAACTTTAAGTTTTTTCAATTCAAACTTATTCAATATATCAGGAACAATAACTCCTAAGCAAACAATCCATTCTTTGCCAGGAAAAATAGTTAAGTTATTTACAGTATTATCATTTAAGTATTTTTTGTCTCTTTCATCTAATTGATTTATAAAATCTTCATCATAATGTATATGTGTTAAAACTAATGGCACCTTTCCAACATTTCTTAATACTACACATGTAAGATTAGATCTTACTAATTCAAATGTAACTTGTAAATATGGTCTATTTTCATTATGCTTATCTTTAAGCAAAATAAAGATAGTTATCCATGAACCAATAAGAGCGACTAAACTTATTATATCTCCCCACGAAAACGAGTTTAGTCTATCTATACTTTTAATTAATTCATCAATTTTACTTTCCATTTAAGAATTCCTCCTACATCAAAAAAGAGCATAGTATTTCTTATTAATTAATCTTTACTAGCCCTTATTTATTTCTTTTATAATTATCTTATTATTAGTGATTTTTCACCAACTACTTGTTGTCTATTTTGTCTTAACTTATCAGTTACTACACGAGGCGTATGCGATAGTGCATAATATTTACCATTAATAACTTCATATGTTCTACCAGTTGATTCATTATAAGAATATTCAACAGCAGAATTTTCAACTTCTTTTTTCTTATTTGTTAATAATTCTTTAACATATTCACTAGAAAATCCTAATTCATCTGGAAATGCAATTTTTTCTGATAGGATAAGGTAAGCTAAATTAGATTCAAATACTTCTAACTCATTTTTAGCACTAAATAATCTCTTGCGTTCTTTCTCTAATCTTAATGCAGATTTTTTAATTAAGCTATCAATACCAACAAATTTGGAATCTGATAATATTTGCGCTACAAAATTGTATTTTTTACTTGCAGAATCATATTTTTTTTCAAGACCATGTAATCTTTCTACACTAAAATCATCTATTGATTTATTTAAAAAATAAGCATTAGCAAAGTTTTCATCACCAATTAAATTAGTAAAATGTGTATTTATTCTATTTGTAATTATCATACAAAGACCTCCTTTGAATGCCTTATATGATATCATATAAGTCCATTTTTGTCAATTTTAACGTTCTAAATCATCTTTTTCTTTACTTAAATCTAGTTCTTCAACGTCATCATCATCTAATATATTATCATCATACATTTCATTAACTACATCAATGTATTTATCATCTTTATCATACCAACTGTGAAGTTTGACATGTAAGAAAGATATTAATTTATTAAATTTATCTTTCCAGTAATCTAACATATTTTTTAAATCTTGTATTTTAGATTTTAAAATTGATATTTCATTATCCTTTTCCTTAATCGTATCATTTAAAGTTTTAACTCTTAAATTAAGTGCTTCTAATCTTTCTTTTTGTTCTGGTAAACTAAAACCTTCTTTAGCTTGATCTTCGGTAGATACTCTTAAATATAAACCACATATTCTTTCTTCATCTTTCATATACTTCAACTCCTTTTACTAAAAAAGAGGAGACAATAGTATCTAGTAAAGTCTAAATACTACTGACTCCTCATTAAAATCAATATTATATATTTTAATTCTATCTTTGATTTTTATCATCGGTGTACCTCCATTTCTAGAGAATACCTCTTTCATTGGTTATATATAATATCATTTTTTTAAGATTTGTCAATTCCCTGATTATGGTATAAATAGTATTTAGATAGTTTTTAAATAATCTTCTAATTCAGATAATTTGATTTTATTAGATAAATTTTCAATAAAGACTTCGTTAGAATAATTAAATATTAAGAAAGTTTTATTTTTTATAATAATTCTATTTGGCTCAATATAAGTTAAATTAGTTTTATCAATCTTTCTTATGTTTCCATTAATAATTGTCGGTGTAGTTTTTGCAAACTCACATATTAGTTCTAATTTTTTTCTTAATGATTCTTCAATAGGTAATTCTTCTTTAATAATATTTACCATAATACCATCCTTTCTTCTAGGATAGTTTTTAACAACAAAAAAACTAATCCGTATCACGAATTAGTTATTTATCAAACTCAAACATAAAAGTTCGAGCAGAATTCCTCTTGGTAGCGAGAGGGGGATTCGAACCCTCGACCCTTCGGGTATGAACCGAATGCTCTAGCCAACTGAGCTATCTCGCCGTAAAACGTAATATAATTATATTACATTTTTTTTTGTTTGACAAGTACTTTTTAATTATTTATATAATTCTTTATTTAAAAGATCCAAATTATTATTCATAATAGTTATATAATTTTCATTAGAATTAGTAATTCCACCATCAATAGTTTCCATAGTATTCAAAGTAACTAAGTCAATGCCATAGTTATTAATAATATTTTTACAAACATCATTAGTTTCATCTTTTGAAGAATATATATATTTAATAGTACCATTATTAACTAACTTCTTAACTTCATTAATAGTACTATCAGTTAAATTATCATTATCTTCAAGAGATATAACTCTTAAATTATATTTTTCCAAAAATTTAAACATATCATCATCTACTACTATTGTTTTATAAGTAGCAAGATTAATATCTTCTTTATAATCAGCATCTAATCTAGATAAATTATATTTTAATTCTTCATATTTATTCTCAATACCAGTACCATCAGTATTAGATATCAAATAAGGATTATCAATATATTCAAGTAAACCATCTTTAGTATTCTGCGCCATCATTAAATAATTATAAGGATTAAGCCATAGTTCAGTAATGTCATCTACATAAGTAATACCAAGAGATACATCAATAACTTTTAAGTTTTTATTCTTATTTATCATCTTAACAGCATAATCTCTATCTTTATCCAAACTATTAAATACAAATAAATCAGTCTTAGAATATTCTTCTAGTTTTTTATCAGATAATTCATAATCATTAGTATCTACTCCTGATGGATAAATACTATTTATTGTAGCATTATCACCATACAAACTATCCAGTAAATACTTAATAGGGTAGATAGTAGTATAAATAGTTATATCCTCCATTGAATCTTTAGTTATACTACATCCTGGTGTTATTAATATTATTAAAAGTGCTAAAATTAAAAATTTTTTTATTTTCATTATATTATTTCCTTCTTTCTATTACTATAATAATATTACTATATTTTTATTTTTTTGTAAATAGAGTAGAGATAATTTATTTTTATACACATAATTAAAATAAAAAGTATAATAATATTAAATATAGAATAAAATATTATGTATTTTTCTAAAAAAGTAGATAAAAAGTATTGACTTTAAAAGACATTAATATTATAATTAAATCACTTGCGAGTTTAGGTTTTGTCATGGACAAAACTTAAATTTAAGGAAGAATATGAAACACCAGGATATGTGTAAGAAAGGAGTGAGATTATGCCTACAATTAATCAGTTAACTAAGAAGTCAAGAACTAAGAAAAATAGAAAGAGTAAATCTCCAGTATTATTAGTTGGTAAAAATAGTATTCAAAAGAAACAAACAATCCAAGTATCACCTCAAAAAAGAGGAGTATGTACTAGGGTTGGTACTATTACCCCTAAGAAGCCAAACTCAGCATTAAGAAAATATGCCAGAGTAAGACTTTCTAACGGTATGGAAGTTACTTGCTATATTCCAGGAATTGGCCACAACTTACAAGAACACAGTGTTGTTTTAATAAGAGGTGGAAGAGTTAAAGACCTAATCGGTGTTAGATATCACATCATTAGAGGTACTTTAGATACTGCTGGAGTTCAAAACAGAAAGCAAGGTAGAAGCAAATACGGTGCTAAAAGAGACAAAAAATAAAAATCAATAATATTGAAGGGAGGATATAAAAATTATGAGAAAAAGAAGAGCTACTAAAAGAGATGTTTTAGCAGATCCTATATATAATTCAAAAGTAGTTACTAAATTAGTTAACCATATCATGAAAGATGGTAAAAAAGGAACTGCTCAAAACATTATATATGATGCTTTTGATATAATCAAAGAAAAAACTGGAGAAGATGCTATGGTAGTATTTAACAAGGCTATGGATAACATCAAACCCGCTCTTGAAGTTAAATCAAGAAGAGTTGGTGGAGCTAACTACCAAGTACCAGTAGAAGTTAAACCAGATAGAGCGCAAGCACTAGCATTCAGATGGCTTGCTCAATATGCAAGATTAAGAAATGGTCATTCTATGGCTGAAAATCTTGCTAATGAAATAATTGATGCATCTAACGGAACAGGTGCTTCAGTTAAGAAGAAAGACGATACACACAAGATGGCAGAGGCTAATAAAGCATTTGCTCATTATAGATGGTAAGAAAGGAAAATGAATTATGGCTCGTGAAATAAGCTTAGATCATACTAGAAACATTGGAATCATGGCCCATATTGATGCAGGTAAAACAACTTGTACTGAGAGAATTCTATTCCATACACATAAGATTCATAAGATTGGTGAAACTCATGATGGTGAATCACAAATGGACTGGATGGCTCAAGAGCAAGAAAGAGGTATTACAATTACTAGTGCCGCTACTACTGCATTCTGGAAGGGTTATAGATTTAATATTATAGATACTCCAGGACACGTTGACTTTACTATTGAAGTTCAAAGAAGTTTAAGAGTATTAGATGGTGCTGTTTTACTTATTGATGCTCAAGCTGGTGTAGAACCACAAAGTGAAACAGTATGGAGACAAGCAAATGAATATGGTGTACCTAGAATTATATTTGCTAATAAAATGGATAAAATGGGAGCAGATTTCTATTTTAGTTTAGGTACAATCAAAGATAGATTAGGAGCAAATACTGCTGCTATGGAGCTTCCTATTGGAGCTGAATCTGATTTTAATGGTGTAATTGACTTAGTTACTATGAAAGCATATCACTTTGATGGCAAACAAGAAGAAAATTATACTGAAATCGAGATCCCTGAAGATATGAAGGCTAAAGCAGAAGAATATAGAAATATATTAATTGAAGCTGCTGCTGATTTTGATGAAGATTTAATGATGAAATATCTTGATGGTGAAGAAGTTACTGTAGAAGAACTTAAGAAAGCCATCAGAAAAGGTGTATTAAAAGCAGAATTCTTCCCAGTTATGTGTGGAACTGCTTTAGGTAATATGGGTATTAAGTTATTACTTGATGCTGTAGTAGATTACTTACCAGCTCCTACTGATGTTCCATCAATTGAATGTACTGATATGAAGGGTAATGTTGTATTAAGACATCCATCAGATTCAGAACCATTTACAGCATTAGCATTTAAAATTGCTACTGACCCATTCGTAGGAAGATTAACTTTCTTTAGAGTATATTCAGGTACTTTAAAGAGCGGTTCTTATGTACTTAACTCTACTAAAGATGTTAAGGAAAGAATTGGTAGAATATTATTAATGCATGCTAATCACAGAGAAGAAATTCCAGAAATATATGCTGGTGAAATCGGTGCTGCTGTAGGTCTTAAAAATACTACAACTGCTGATACTTTATGTGATGAAAAGAAACCAGTAATAATGAAAGGTATGGAATTCCCAGAACCGGTTATTACTCAGGCTGTTGAACCAAAAACAAAAGCTGACCAAGAAAAGATGGCAATTGCTCTTCAAAAATTAGCAGAGGAGGATCCAACATTTAGAATGCATACAGATCCAGAAACTGGTCAAACAACTATCTCTGGTATGGGTGAATTACACCTTGATATTATCGTAGATAGAATGAGAAGAGAATTTAATGTTGAAGCTACTGTTGGTGCCCCAATGGTTGCATACAGAGAAACAATTACTCAAATGGGTGAATGTGAAGGTAAACACATTAAACAATCAGGTGGACGTGGACAATATGGACATGTTTGGGTTAGATTTGAACCAAATCCTGAAAAAGGTTATGAATTTGTTGATAACATCGTTGGTGGTGTAGTTCCTAGAGAATACATTTCGGTTATCGATAAAGGACTTCAAGAAGCAATGCAAACTGGTATTTTGGCAGGTTACCCTATGGTAGATGTTAAAGCTACATTATTTGATGGATCATACCACGATGTAGACTCATCAGAAATGGCATTTAAAATAGCTGCTTCACTTGCAGTTAAAGAAATGAGAAACAAATGTAAACCAGTATTACTTGAACCAATAATGAAAGTAGTAGTTACTGCTCCAGATGAATACACTGGTGCTGTAATTGGCGACTTAACTGCAAGACGTGGTAAACCACAAGGCCAAGAAGCTAGAGGAAACGCTATTGCATTTACTGCAATGGTACCACTAGCTGAAATGTTCGGTTATGCAACAAGTTTAAGAAGTTCTACTCAAGGTAGAGGTAACTATGTAATGGAACTAGATCATTACGAAGAAGTTCCAAAATCAATTGCTGATGAAATCATCAAAAAAAATGGTGGAAATTAGTAAAAATACTTGAAAAATAATAATAATATGATAAAATAGAATATGTAAATTAAGAAAGAGAGGAAATTATTATGGCAAAAGCTAAATTTGATCGTTCAAAACCACACGTTAACATTGGTACTATCGGCCACGTTGACCATGGTAAAACAACATTAACAGCTGCTATTACAAAAGTATTAGCTGCTAAAGGTGGAGCTGAATTCATGGATTATGCAAATATCGATAAAGCTCCAGAGGAAAGAGAAAGAGGTATTACAATCAACACTTCACATGTTGAATACCAAACAGAAAAGAGACACTATGCACACGTTGACTGTCCAGGACACGCAGACTATGTTAAAAACATGATTACTGGTGCTGCTCAAATGGATGGAGCAATCCTAGTTATTGCTGCAACTGATGGCCCTATGGCTCAAACAAGAGAGCACATCTTACTTGCTAGACAAGTTGGTGTACCTAGAATGGTTGTATTCTTAAATAAATGTGATATGGTTGATGATGAAGAATTATTAGACCTAGTTGAAATGGAAGTAAGAGAATTACTTACTGAATACGGATTTGATGGAGACAACACTCCAATCATCAGAGGTTCTGCTCTTAAAGCTCTTGAAGGAGATCCTAAGTATGTTAAGGCTATTGAAGACCTTATGGATGCAGTTGATGAATGGATTCCAACTCCTGAAAGAGATAACGACAAACCATTCTTAATGTCAATTGAAGATGTATTCACTATTACTGGTAGAGGAACAGTAGTTACTGGTAGAGTTGAAAGAGGACAATTAAAACTTAATGATACAGTTGAAATTGTTGGATTAAAACCTACTAAATCAACAGTAGTTACTGGTATTGAAATGTTTAGAAAACAACTTGACTATGCAGAAGCTGGAGATAATGCTGGTGTATTATTAAGAGGTATTGATAGAAAAGATGTTGAAAGAGGACAAGTTCTTGCTAAACCTGGAACAGTTCATCCACATAAGAAATTTGAAGCACAAGTATATGTACTTTCTAAAGAAGAAGGTGGAAGACATACTCCATTCTTTACAAACTATAGACCTCAATTCTATTTCAGAACTACAGACGTAACTGGTGTTGTTACACTTCCTGAAGGAACTGAAATGGTTATGCCTGGTGACAATGTTACTATGACAGTTGAATTAATAGCTCCAATCGCAGTTGAAAATGGAACTAAGTTCTCAATCCGTGAGGGTGGACACACTGTTGGTGCTGGTTCAGTAACTAACATTATTGAATAATAAAATTAAAAGGTACTCATTTGAGTATCTTTTTTTACATTCATATACAAAATAAACACTCCAAAATAAGATTTTAGTATTGCATTGAACCTATCTTTATGATAAAACTATTTATAGGATAGAGAGTGATTTTATGAGTAAAAAGAGAATGATAATTTTTACATCAGTTATATTATCAGTAGTAATAATCTCATTAGGAATAGTAAAATTATATCAAACATATGCCATAGGTAATTATATTGATACCGCTAGTAGTGCTACGTTTGATGTAAATATCACTAGGGATACTTCTGTTAGAATACCCGCAAATGGATATAGTAATGTTTTCTATATGGTTACTAATACTAGCCCAGGTACAGAGTAAGATATGGAGTTGCTTATACTACTGATTCAGCAGTCACAGTAAAAACATTTAGTACTTCTAAAGATTCTGCTAGTGGAATGATTGAAGAAAATGAAAAAAATATGTTAAATTAAGATTAGAAAATACCAGTAGTACTGTAAAAAATATCAAAATATCTACAATACTAGGTTATACCGGCGGCGGAGAATTACTTCCACCAAATGGAGTAACATTAGTTACAGATATATATAATCCAGTGCCACTTGCGCAATACATAACAGGTCTTTATACTTCAGGTACAAAAACAGAAACTACAAATAACAACGTAAAATATAATAGAGTAACAAGTAAAAATTTAATTAATGATAGATTAGGGGGAACAACAGCCGACTATAATGCTGGTAATATAAGATATTATGGATCAAATCCAAATAATTATATATATTTTAATTGTTCAGATTATAGAAAACAAAATTCTAATACATGTGAATTATGGAGAATAATTGGTGTATTTGATGGTAAAGTAAAAATAATAAGAAATGAATCAATAGGTAATTTAGCTTGGGACCAAGATAAAAACGATAGTTCTTCATCAACTACATATGACAATAATTGGTCTACCTCAACTTCGCAAAGATTTTTAAATAACAAATATTATAATGGTAATAAGACTGGTACTGTAACATATTATTCAGGAGCATCAGGAGGTACTTCAACATCTTTAAACATGAGTAATATAGGTCTTAAAAATGATTCTACAAGAAACATGATTGCAAATACAACATTAAAAATAGGTGGTTGGAGCTCATACTCAATATTTCCACATCAAGTATATGAATATGAAAGAGGAACAACTGTATATAGTGGAAGGCCAACAACTTGGTATGGGAAAATAGGCTTAATGTATCTTTCGGATTATGGTTATGCAACAGATATAGAATTATGCCAACAAAATTTATACAACTACGAAAATACAAATTGTAAAAATAACACTTGGTGTTAATTGGACACCTGCAAAAATAAAAATCACATTAAATGCCAATGGTGGTACAGTTGGTACTTCAGCAATTTGGTATTATTATGGTATAAACACATTCTATAGTAATGAAGCATGTACAACAAAGATAACTAGTATTACAGTTCCTACTAGATATGGATATACATTTAATCATTATTATGGAGATGGCAGTAGTGGTGGAAATAATGGTGAGAGATATATTTACTCTGGCGGTACATTTGCAGATGACTTAGTTACCGATATTTATCAAAGCACTACTTTCTATGCTAATTGGTCTGAGAGTTTAATATATAGATATGTAAAACCTTTAATTGGTTTAAATTGTCGTAGTGGTGCTGGTTCATCTTATTCTATAGTAACTGCATTTAGCTGTGGTACGCGATTAGCGTTAGATCCAAATCCAACAAATGGCTGGTATTATTCTGCGGCAAATGGTTGCTGGCTTTCTGGAGATTACTTAGTAACTTCAACACCAAACTGTAGTGGTTCATCCGGTGGAACATCTAGTGGCGGTGGTCTATATGGAACTTGCTATTGCTCTTCAAATAATGATTGTGGTTATTCGGGTACCAATTATCCTGCTGTATGGTGTTCAAGTGGCAAATGCTATTGGAAGAGAGCAGGTAATAATGATACATTTAGCTGTGATTAAGGTGGTAATATGAAGAAAGATAATAAAATAATAATAATAGGTATTATAGCAATAGTAGCGGCTATATCGCTTATCATTACAATGTTAATAATATCAAATAAAAACAATAAAGAACAAAAAGATATACCTTATACAATTTATGATACTTGGTATGCAAAGAGTTTAAAAACAATAACAAAAGATACCACAGATACTATAGGTATAGAAAAATTATTCATTCAATTACAAAAAGATAATACTAAAATAAACATATGTTACCTAAGTGAAAAATCAGAATGTACTTTAATTGATTGTACTTATGATGGTAAAACAATAAATATTTCAAATAATACATCACATTTAAATGGTGAATACAAAGTGGAAATTAATAATGATACTTTAGAATTAACTAATATTAATAAAGAAGAAAATATCACCAGAGTATATTCATTTGTTAGATATGATGGTTAAAAAGAAGAAGATATTCTTCTTTTTTTTTGATATCATTTTTAATTATTTGACATATAATTTAATAGGTGATATACATGGCAAAAATAGATAATTTTAAATTATTTGTTAAAAATAATCCTAATCTAATTACATATGTAAAAAATAATACTATGTCATGGCAAAAATTTTATGAATTATATGATTTGTACGGAGAAGACAATAATGTTTGGAATGAATATTTAAACAAAGATACTACTGTTAATACTACAAAAACAGAATCAAAAAAATCAAATAAATTTTCCGATATACTAGACATGGCTAAAAATCTTGACACTAATAAATTACAGGACGGTATAAGTTCGGTTCAAAAAGCGATAGGTTTAATAGGAGATATACTTGTAAAGGATAAGAAGCCTGACGCTAGTACCTATAATCCTAGACCAATTTACCGAAGGTTTGATGATTAATGACAACAGAATTACAATTAAAAATAAGTTCTGATCCAAGATTAGTATCATTTATTAGACAGTATCCTATTTGGTATAAAAGATTAAATAGAAACCCATTATTGTTTAAAGATTTTACTGAGGATATGAAAGATAAATTTAAAATTAGACCTAGTGATAGACTCAATAAAACTTTAGAAAATATAAGTATGATTCAAACTTTTTTAAATGTCTTAAAATAAAAAACTTAAGATTAATTTTTAAATCTTAAGTTTTCATTTGATATATTAAATAACATTCCAATTAATATCATGTATGATAGTAGTGAAGAGCCACCATACGAAATAAAAGGAAGAGTAATACCCATTATAGGAAGTAGTCCAATAGTCATACTAATATTATGTATCTGCTGGAAGAGTAGTACGGATATTATTCCTCCAGTAAGTAATTTATCATTATTGTTATAAGATTTACTGCCTAGTTTAACAATACTAATATCAAAGTATACAATAAGCAGTAAAAGACCAATTACACCCGCAAAACCAAAGTTTGAAGCAAACACTGCAAATATAAAGTCAGTTTGCATCTCGGGAAAATATATTGGAGTATGATTAAATCCATGTCCAAATAAACCACCTGAACCAATCGCGGTAAGTCCATTAGTAAGTTGTAGGCCACTAGAATTAGACCAGTTAAGTATTCTATCCATTCTATAAAAGAAACTAGTACCAAATATCTTAATAAATAAGTCTTGCTTCAAAAAATATAGTCCTAAAAACATACCACCAAGTACTACAATAGTACCAATAGTAATAATAAACCATCTACTTCTAAAACCACCTACAAAAAGCATTACAATAGTAATAATAAAATAAATAAGAACAGCACCAGTATCAGGCTCAATAAAAGTTAATATTGAAGGAATACCAACTACAATAAGAACTTTAATTAGGAATTTAAATTCCTCACTAATATCATTACTTCTTCTTTCTTCATTAAAATCATTTATCATTCTTGATAAGGTAATCATCAAAAATACTTTCATAAACTCAGAAGGCTGAAAACTGCCAATATAAGGAATAATAAACCAGCATCTAGCGTTATTAATAGGCTTACCTAAAAACAATACCAGTATCAGGAGAATAACTCCTACTATATAAAATGTATATGCATTATTGTAAAGAAACTTATTACCAAATAGCATCATACCATAGGCTATAGCAAATCCTATTAAATACCAAAGACCTTGTTTAATAAACAAATTTTGATAATCACTAGCAAGTAAACTTTTTGTACAATATATAGTAATAATACTAATAATAGCAAATAATATTATTGGTATTAAAATACAATTTTCTACTTTAAATTTTGATTCTTTTTTCATCTAATCAACTCTCTCTTTAATATAATACCACAAAAAAATAAAATAATAAATATATATTAGTATCATATAATAAATTAGAGGTGAATATCATGAAAGAACTACCAAAAATGTATCATAATAACATAGATAAAAACATTAACAATAATAAAAAAATATTTTCTACTATGTATAATAGTGATACAGAAGTAAAAAGTACAAATAACTTTATTAACAATAAAAATAATTATACAGTAGAACAAAAAATATATAATATATTTAATTCTCCTAATTATATTTATAAAATAGATGTTATTATTGTTACAGACAAAGGAAAAGATAAAAAGAGAATAGTAGGAAAAACTAAAACTAATTTAATTACTATGAATAATGAATATATTCCAATTAATATTATTAGAGATATTTATATTGATAACTAGTTATTATTCTAAATATATATCTATGGCTTATATATAATAGATATATAGGTATATTATTTTGAGACTTAATGGCTCAAAATAACATTATGAGACTCCAGGCTCATAATGAAATAACCAAAAGAAGTTATAATACGACTTCTTTTTTATAATAATTTGTGGTATTATTATATTACAGGTGATCATTATGAATAGAGTATTTTTAAAATTAGGACCAATTACTATCTATTGGTATGCATTATTAATAGTATTATCAATTTGTATAGGAATATATTTTTCTACCAAAGAAGCCAAAAAGAATGGCTTGGGAAGAGATTTCTTAATGGATCTAATATTTTACGTAATACCAATAGGTATACTAGGAGCAAGATTATATTATGTAATATTCAATTTCTCAGTATTTAAAGATAATCTATTAGATATATTCAAAATATGGGAAGGTGGTCTAGCCATATATGGAGCAGTAATCTCTGGTATAATATTTGTAGTATACTTTTGTAAAAAAAACAATAAAAACATCTTATTAACTATTGATACTATAATACCATATCTAATATTAGGACAAGCAATTGGTAGATGGGGTAACTTTATAAATAAAGAAGCCCACGGAGCAGTAACCACTCTAGGACACTTAAAAAATTTACATCTCCCAAACTTCATAATAAATGGTATGTATATTAACGGTAACTACTATATACCAACATTCTTATATGAATCATTATGGTGTCTTTTGGGATTTATAGTATTATTAATTATCAGAAAGAAAGATAAATATAAACATAATGGCTTATTAGTAAGTTTCTACTTTATATGGTATGGTATAGGTAGATTATTTATCGAAGGATTAAGAACAGATAGCTTATATTTAGGAATATTCAGAATAAGTCAGATCGTATCAGTTATACTAATATTAATAGGTATAATAGGAATTATCTATATGAGGAGGAAGTTATGGAAAAATACAAAGTAGTAATAGTAGGAGCAGGAATAGCCGGTATGAGTGCCGCAATTAATCTTAAAAGAGCAGGCATAACCCCATTAATAATAGAAAATAACGCTCCAGGAGGAACATTAAATTATATACCAAATATTGAAAATTATCCCGGTTTTGAAAGCATATCAGGCCCAGATCTAGCTATGAATATATATAACCAAGTAAATAATCTAGATATAAAAATAAAATCTGTAAATATCAGTGATATAGATTTAGATAAAAAGATAATCAATAACGATATAGAATTTGAGTATTTAATAATTGCTACAGGTAGAAAGAGTAGAACCCTAGAACTCGATAATGAAAAAAAGTTACTCGGAAGAGGAATAAGTACTTGTGCTTTATGTGATGGAATGTTTTATAAAGAAAAGGATGTTATCGTTGTCGGTGGAGGAAATTCTGCTTTAACAGAAAGTCTATATTTATCCAATATCTGTAAAAAAGTAACCATCATCATAAGAAGAGATAACTTTACTGGAGATAAATATCTAATAGATAGAGTAAGCAATAAAAAGAATATCAAAGTAATAAATAATAGCAATATCATAAGTTATAATGTCAAAAATAATATCCTAGTATCAGTAACACTAGATAACAAAAAGAGGGTCAAAACAAATGGAGTATTCTTAGCCATAGGTGGAATACCAAACAGCAAACTCTTCAATGTAGAAAAAGAAAATGACTATATCTTAGTAAACAATAAGTATGAAACAAATATCCCTTATGTATATGCCATAGGAGATGTTATAAAAAAAGACTATTACCAACTTACAACCGCCGCTTCAGACGCTGTAATTGCCTCAAATAACATCATAAGAATAAATAAGTAATATACTCATATGTTAAAGTAAGAAAAGACATTCAAGAGATATTTACATTAATAAAAAATAATGATATAATTTATGTATAGTATGAAAGGAGAATGAATATGGAACCAAGTTCAATAATAATCATTATAATAGTAGGAGTAGTATTACTATTAGTCTTCTATGTAATAGGAGTATATAACAAACTAGTTAATGCTAGAAACAAAGTAAAAGATCAATTTGCTCAAATAGACGTACAATTAAAGAGAAGAAGCGATATGATACCAAATCTAGTAGAAACAGTAAAAGGTTATGCTAAGCATGAAGAAAATACCTTCAAGGAAGTAATTGAAGCAAGAAATAAAATGAATACTGCTGGTAACATCAATGAAGAATTAGAAGCATCAAATGCCATTACTGGAGCATTAAATAAACTATTTGCTTTATCAGAAGCATATCCAGAACTTAAGTCAAATGAAAACTTTTTATCTCTTCAAAAAGATTTAAAAGAAACCGAAGACAAACTTAGTTATGCTAGACAATTTTATAATGATTCTGTCTTAATGTATAACAACACAAGAGAAAAATTTCCATCAAATATCGTAGCTAACATATTTGGATTTAAGGAAATTAACTTCTTTAAGGCTTCTGAGAAAGAAAAAGAAGTACCAAATGTTAAATTTTAGGACTAATATAGTCCTTTTTTGATAGGAGAATATATGAAAAAAATAAATTTATTAATACTTGGTATTATACTACTAGTGCCAAGCATTGCAATGGCTAATTCAATCAAAAATATAGATATAGATATCTATGTAGATAGTATAGGTACTGCTCATGTAACAGAAATATGGGATACATACCTAAATGAAGGTACCGAAGGATATAAACCATATTATAATTTAGGTAATAGCGAAATATCCAATTTTAAAGTAAAATTAGATAATAAAGAGTACACATTTAACGATAATTATAACATAAACGCTTCATTTGATAGTAAAAAATATACTAATGGTTTCCATTATATTAGTAATGGTATAGAATTATGTTTCGGCATTAGTAAATATGGAAATAATACTTATCATATATCATATGATATCAGTAATTTTGTAGTTAAGACAAGTGATGACTATCAAATGATATACTGGACATTATTTCCATATGATTATAATCCAAGTCCAAGTAATATAAACATCAAAATACATAGCGATTTTAAGTATGAAGATACTCTAGATGTATGGGGCTATGGTAAATATGGCGCACCATGCTACGTATATGACGGAGTAATAGAAATGACTTCTGATGGAAGTATTTCCAGTAGTGAATACATGACTATCTTAGTAAAGTTTCCCAAAGACACATTTAATTTAGACATCACTTTAGATAAGACATTTGATGAATTTTTAAATATGGCAAATGAAGGAGCTACTAATTATTCAGGCAATCACAACGATTATGATAATTATAATGCCACAAGTATAATAGATAAAATATTTATGGGATTCACTATGATTATATCATTTGCATTTCCAGTTACAATTATGGTAATTGCTATAATAGTTGCTAAAAAAAATGGTTATGGTTATATAAATAATAAAACAATCAGCAAAAAAGATACACCATTCTTTAGAGAAATACCATGTAATAAAGATATATATTATGCCAATACTTTGACTAATCTAAATAAAAATTTGTATTCTGCATATAAAGAAACAAACATATTCGGAGCAATAATATTAAAATGGGTAAAAGAAGGCAAAATAAGATTTACCACGACTACAAAAGGAGGATTCAATAAAGAGACTAGCAGTATTGATTTAACTCTAAATCCTACTTTTGATAATGAACTTGAAAAAGAGTTATTTGATATAATGCATGAAGCAAGCAAAGACGGTATATTAGAAACTAAAGAATTAGAAAAATGGTGTAGAAATCACTACAGCAAGTTCTTTGGACTATTTACAAGAATAAATAATGTCCAATTAGAAAAATTAAAAATTAATAATCATATATACGAAAGAACCAATAAAGAAGAATGTAAATGTAAAAATGTAATGGATGATACTATATATGAAGATAGTAAAGAATTATATGGTCTAAAACTATATTTAAACGAGTTTTCTAGTATCAATACCAAGGAGGTAATGGAAGTACATCTATGGGATGAATACCTGATGTTTGCCTATATATTTGGTATTGCTGATAAGGTTACTAAACAACTTAAAAATTTATATCCCGAAGTAATTAAAGACTACAATATCGATTTTGACACCCTTTTATATATAAACTATATCAGTACAAGAAGTGTTAATGCTGCGAGTAATGCAAGGTCAAGAGCAGAATCATACTCTTCTGGTGGGGGTGGCTTTTCTTCCGGTGGCGGAGGAGGAGGATCCTTCGGAGGAGGAGGTGGCGGAGGTGGTTTCCGCTGATGAATATATCTACAATGACAAGAAATATAATATCGAAATAGTAAGAAAGAATAATAAAAATACTTACTTAAGAGTAAGAGATAATAAAATCATAGTAAGCACTAATTACTTCACCACAAAGAAACAAATAATTAAGTTAATTGAAGATAATACAGCCTTTATAAATAAAGCTTTAGATAAAAGTATTAAGAAAAAAGAAGATGACCATTTTAAACTATTTGGTAAAAGTTATGATATAATATATGGCCCATTTAATACAGAAATAAATAATGATAAAATATATACTAAAGACGAAAAAGCATTTAATAAATATTTTACTAAATATATAAAAAATATATATAGCGAAAGACTAGATTATTGGTATAACATTTTCGAAGAAAATATACCATATCCCAACTTAAAAATCAGAAAAATGACCAGTAGATGGGGAGTATGCAATATAAAAAATCATAATGTTACTTTAAATCTAGAACTATCAAAGTATGATATTAGTGCCTTAGATTATGTTATAGTTCATGAACTTTCCCACTTTATCCATCACAATCACTCTAAAGACTTTTGGCTCCTAGTAGGAAAGTATTATCCCAATTACAAAGACATAAGAAAAATGTTAAGAAATTAAGAATATAAAATTAATATATTCTTTTTTTATGTCCTGCTTAAGAATAATAATTAATACTAAATTGCTATTAACATGCCGTTAATTTTAGATACATATTTTAGAAATTTTGGTAATAAACTAATAATTTTAAAAAAAATTTCAAAAAGATGGCAAAATCAAGTATAAATTCTTGTATATAAGTATGAAAGGATTAAAAAGGAACGAAAGGAGCATAAGAGTATGAGTTAAAACAATGAGAATGTTTAATGTAAAAAATAAAGAATGGAGGCGATAGATATCTATAAAGGATTCAAATTCAGATTATACCCAAACAACACGCAAAGTAAAAAAATAAATAAAAATTTTGGATACAATAGATTCGTATACAATTACTATCTTACCAAGATAATAAAAGAAGGATACAAAAGTACAAGCTATTATATTAAAGACTATACCACTAGATTAAAGTATGAATATCAGTTTCTTTGGGAAGCAGATCCTATGCTTATTAAAAAAATAATATTTAAACTAGAAGATAATTATAAAAAATATATTAATGGTAATTCAGGATATCTTAAGTATAAAAGTAAATATAATAAAAATAGTTATACAATTAATATTATTCACAGTAATAAAACTATAGATTATAAAAATATAAAACTAGATTTAGAAAATAAACTAATTAAGTTGCCAAACTTAGGAAATTTAGAAATAAGAGGTTATAGGAATCTCAAACAAATAGATGGTCGAATAATTAATTACACAATATCGAGAGAAAAGAATGGCAAATACTATATAGCAGTACTATATGAACTATCTGACATTCAAAAAGTTACTCCTGAAACAATTGTGGGATTAGATTTAGGTATAAAAAAATTAATAACACTCTCAAGTGCTAAAACCTATGAGAACAATAGATATATAACTAAATATGAAGAAAAAATCAAGAGAGAACAGAAAAATTTATCAAGAAAGCAAAAAGGAAGTAAGAACTATTATAAAAATATAAAAAAACTAAATGGTCTTTATATAAAGTTATCCAATAATAGAAGATATTATAATCATAAAATAACTAAAGAAATAACAGAAAATTATGACATTATAAGTACAGAGTCATTAACTATAAGTAAGATGATTATGGATAAAGAGCATCATCTTTCTAAAGCCATAAGTGACGCCACATTCAATGAAATATTAGAGCAATTAGAGTATAAAGCTAAAGAAAGAGGAAAATATTTTTATAAAATAAGTCCTTACTATCCATCTAGTCAAATATGTAGTGTTTGCAACAATATAGATAAAAAATATAAAAATTTAGATGAAAGAATGTATGAGTGTAATCGCTGCTATAGTAAACTAGATAGAGACTTTAATGCCAGTGTAAACATAATGTTTGAAGGTTTAAAGCTACATATAATGGCACCAATGAAAAATCTTAGTACTAGGTAAACGCACTATTTCTTTAAACTAAATACAAAGTACGGTAGGCAATATCGGAATTTATGTCTGTAACTATAGTTAAAACAACTATAAAAGAGCAGAAATATATCACCTCATGGTGATAATAAATATTTTTCTTGTTTACGACAAAGATACTGCAAAAAAAGTCGATGTTATATTTTAGCTAGTTTTGTCGAATTAGTATAAATAAAAATATTTATGTGCTAAATTATAAGAGAGGTGAATAGCATTGCTAAGGACGCGAATGGAATTTAGACGGGGGATTCTATTTATTAGATTAAAAGGGGATCTAAACAAAAATACCATAAAGGGAGTGATAGATGAAGATTTCAAATATGTTGTATTAAACCTAGATAATATGTACTCAATAGATAGCTATAGTATAAAATACATAAATAAAATACGCAAAAACATTGAATATGAAGATGGAAAATTAGTAATTTGCGATAAATATAACACTACCAGTAGACTTCTAAAGGACATTCCTAAAATAAGTAATGAATATGATGCATTTAAATTATTTGAAAGGATGATATAGATGAACAAATATGAAGAAGTAATAACCTCTACCAGTGGAATGATATATATGATAATAAACAGATATTTCAAAGGCTACGACAAAGAAGACCTATATCAAGTCGGTGTAATTGGTGTAATAAAAGCATATAACAATTACAAAAAAGATCATAACACAAAATTTTCAACTTATGCTTATACATATATCTACGGAGAAATATATACATATATAAATAATCAACGAGGAATAAAACTGGCTAGAGAAAATTATTCTTTATATAAAAAAATAACCGAAGCACAAAATGTATTAAGGCAAAAACTTATGAAAGAACCATCAACATATGAGCTATCTTCATTCCTAGAACTAGATTATAGATTAGTAGAAAATATAATCGCTAGTATGCAAAACATTGACAGTTTAGAAAGAACTATAACGAATAACGATAAAGACGTATTATTATCTGACATGGTTAGAGATAATAAGGATTATTATAACATAGATCTTCTAATGTTAAATGAAGAAATAAACAGTCTTCCGGAGCCTTGGAAAGAGGTAATAAAACTAAGGTATTATGAGGACAAAACGCAAAATGAAGTAGCTCAAATTTTAGGCATGAATCAAGTAGAAATCTCCAGAGGAGAATCAAAAGTATTAAAAAAAATAAGAAATAATTACCAAAATGTAATTTAAACGAGCAATAAATCTTCAAAATGTAACCAAATAGTTTACATAAAAAATACATATTTTATGAGAAAATTAAATTAAGGTGATGTCTTATGAAGAAAAAAGATAAGCATATAGATGTTTATGAGCTTATTGCAAAAAACATTAAATATTATCGCAAGAGTAGAAACATGACACAAGCAGAACTAGCAGAAAAAACTGAATATTCTCATGAATTCATAAGAAGAATAGAAGCCCCAAACAGTAAGAAAAATTTTTCGATAGATGCAGTTAGTAATATAGCAAATGCCCTCGATATTGATATAGAATTATTATTTGAAAAAAGAGAAGACAATGAAGAAAAATAGTCAAAAAATGACTATTTTTTTCTTATATATATTTAATAAATTAATAAAATATAGTATAATTATGAAGTAGGTGATTAGATGTATAAAAGTCAAGAAGAATTATTTAACCTATTAAGCGGTGCTTTTAATGTTAAATTAAGATTAATAAATAAAGAATATAATTACATAAAAAAAATAGACATATGGAACTATTTAAAAATAAACAAATGGTGCAAAGCCAAAAATCTAACACTATCAGAAATGGTCAATGACATTATAGAGATAGATATAACCAAAGTAGATTTATTTTTAAAAGACCATCTAAAAAGAGAAAATAAAAATATAGCAGATTAGAAGGTGAAACTATGAGCGTTAAAACAATAAACATAACAATAGATGAATTAATTGAAAAGTTCAAAAAATACAATAACAACGAAAAAGATATAGAACTAATAAGAAGAGCATACGACTATGCTGAAAAAAAACATTTTGGTCAAAAAAGAATATCCGGTGATGATTACATACTACATCCCTTAAATGTTGCTTTAATACTAACAGAAATATCCGCTGACGCCCCATGCATGGCTGCAGCCTTACTTCATGACACAATTGAAGACTCAGATGCCACCAAAGAAGAAATAGAAAAACTATTCGGCAGCGAAGTTGCCCTTCTAGTAGATGGCGTAACAAAACTAAACAAAATAAACTTCACATCCGATTCCGAAGCCTCAGCAGCATATCAAAGAAAAATCCTCGTAGGCCTATCCGAAGATGTAAGAGTAATAATAATCAAACTAGCAGATAGACTACACAACATGCGTACCCTTGATGTCATGTCTGAAGAAAAGCAAAAGAAAAAAGCCAAAGAAACCCTTGAAATACTAACCCCCGTAGCCCATAGACTTGGTATCTATAAAATCAAGAGCGAGCTAGAAGACCTCTCATTACGATACCTAAAACCAGATGCCTATTTTGACATTGTAGAAAAACTAAATCAAAAGAAAGTCGAACGAGATGCCGCGGTTAGCAAAATGATGGACGAAGTGTCCAGCCTTTTAAAAGAACACAACATTCCCCACGAAATAAAGGGCCGTAGTAAAAGCATTTATAGCATATACAACAAATTAGCCAAAGGAAAACCATTCAGTGACATATATGACATCTTAGCACTTAGGGTATTCGTGGACACCGAGCAGGAATGCTACATAGCCCTAGGCTTAATACATTCAAAATACAAACCAGTTCCCAAGAGATTCAAAGACTACATCGCCATGCCCAAAACCAACCTATACCAATCATTACACACAACAGTATTTGGCATAGATGGTGAACTGTTTGAAATACAAATTAGAACCTATGAGATGGATAAAATAGCAGAATACGGTATTGCCTCCCATTGGTCATACAAAGAGCACAAAGACGGAGCAACTGCTTCAAAAGATATCATGGAACAGAAACTTCAAATATTCAGAAACATCATCGAACTAAATGAAGACTCATCAACTCCTGAAGAATTTGTATCATCAGTAAAGAAAGACATTCTATCAAGTGATGTAATTTATGTCTACACACCAAAAGGTGATGTAATCGAACTACCAGAAGGCAGCACTCCAGTAGATTTTGCCTATAAAGTTCATAGTGAAGTAGGGGATCGTATGATAGGAGCCATTGTCAATGATAACATAGTCCCCCTAGACTACAAATTAAATACCGGCGACATCATTAAAATAAATACCAACAAAGCAAGTACACCAAGTAAAGACTGGCTATCATTTGTTGTTACAACCGGAGCAAAAAACAAAATCAGAGCCTACTTCAGTAGACTAGAAAAAGATGAAAATATCGAAAAAGGCAGTGACGCACTAGAAAAAGAATTACGGAAAAATAATCTATCAATAAACGAATTCTTAACCAACAAAAACATCGACATCATCCTAGACGAACTAAAACTAAAAGATATCGATGACCTATATGTCAACATAGCCCTAGGTAAATACACTCCAAATCAAATAATAAAAATAGTTAACAAACCCGAAGAAGAAAAAGTAGACATCGCCGCTAAAATTAACGAAACAAACTATAGCAAAACAAGTTTTTCCAATAACGATGTCCTAGTAGAAGGTATGAATGAAATAAAAGCCAGCCTAAGTTCCTGTTGCAAGCCAATTCCAGGAGACAACATCATAGGATACATCACTAGAGGATCAGGTATAACAGTTCATCGTAGTACCTGCAGAAACATCATTGACATTGACGAAAGACTAATCAATGTCAAATGGAATGATAATGTTACCAAAAAGTATCCTTCAGATATTCTAGTATACACAAACACCTTTGACAATCTACTAGATATAATCACAAAAGCCTCTTCCAGTGGTATCATCATAGATAGCATCTCCACAATTAACAAGAGTGATTACAAAGTCTACAATATGACAGTTCTAGTAGAAAACAAAGATAAACTAGAAAAATTCATCAACGATTTATTAAACCTAAATTTCGTTCAAAAAGTAGAAAGAAGTGTTAATTAATGAAAGTATTAGTACAAAGAGTAACATCTGCAAATGTCAAAGTAAACAACAAAGTAGTAGGAGAAATAAATAGAGGAATACTCTTATTCGTAGGTTTCACTCAAAGTGATACTGTAAAAGAAATAGACTACATGGTAGATAAAGTGATAAATCTTCGTATATTTGATGATGAGAATGGTGTGATGAACAAAAGCTTACTTGACGCTGAGGGTAGCATCCTATCAGTTAGTCAGTTCACTCTATATGCCGATAGTTCCAAAGGCCGCAGGCCATCTTACATAAATGCCCTAAATGGAGACAAAGCCATAGTTCTATATGATGAGTTCAATAAAAAGTTAAAAGAAAAAAACGTCAAGGTAGAGACCGGTATCTTTGGTGCTTATATGCAAGTAGAACTAATAAATGATGGTCCAATTACCATAATGCTAGAGAAGTAGAGTTATCTACTTTTTTCTTTTATTCCTCTCGTGCCTATAGTCACTCAAGGTTTTCTAATGCCTAAGGTCATTAGAAAAAAAGTTTAGAGCCTGTAGTCTCTAAACTTAAGTATTGTTTATTTAGTTCTTTTTAAAGTATATGCATTTTTAGAAATTTTTTCTAGCTCTTCATATTCTGGTAACTGTAGTCCCCAACTTGATAAATAATTAGTATAATCATTGCACTCATTAATTTGTTTAATAAATCTCTTAGCTTCTCTTAATGCCTTTTTGTCATTTTTATTTTCTAAATGAATTGAAACATCTTTAATAACATCAAACCAGCCTCTGACATGTCCTTTAATCATAAATTCTTTTGCTAATAAATAAGTTATAACATAACTATGATTTTTAAAATATATATTTTTTGTTTCTAAAGTGTCTACAGTCATATGATATTTAGATTTACCAATATAAAATTCATCTATACTTTGAAAAGTTTCTTCAGTTTGCTTTTCTATTTCACCATCGGTGAATAATATTGTTTTAATACGTTCATCCTCAATAGGTTTAGCATCCTTATCTACTTTACCAGTACTTGGATCAGGCCAAGCGGGAAAATGATATGTTACCCTTATTACTTTTAATGGTTCATTTTCTTTTAATTCTCTAATTTTCATAATCTTCCTCCTATAACAATTTAATATTGTAGCAGATTTACACTTTTTTGTAAACCATAATTATTATTAAAATTATAAAATAGCTAGCCTGTATTATTGTCATAATATAAAAAATATTGTATAATCAACTAGGAGGCTAACATGATAAAGATAGAAAACATATCAAAAAAATTTATTAAAGAAATAAAGAATAAAGAAAAAATAGAGTTCTATGCAGATAAAGACATTACTTTTGAAGCAAAAGATGGAGAGATACTAGGTATCCTTGGCCCTAATGGAGCAGGAAAAACAACATTGCTTAGAATGATATCCGGTATTATGACTCCTTCCAGTGGTACCATCACCATTGATAACTTAAACTATAAAGATAATGAATTAGAAATCAAGAAAAGAATATCTTTTTTAACAGGAAATACCAAATTATATAAAGATCTATCAGCTTATGAATTACTTACTATGTGTGGTGAATACTATGGTTTAAGTACAAAAGAAATAAATAATAGAATAAAAGACTTAACAGATAGATTTAAAATGAAAGACTTTTTATATCAAAGAATAAGTTCACTATCTACTGGGCAAACTCAAAGAGTATCAATAGCTAGATGTTTAGTACATAACCCTAAATACTATATTTTAGATGAACCCACTAGTGGGTTAGACATCATATCTAGTAAAGTAATACTAGATACCATCAAAGAAGAAAGAAATAAAGGAAACTGTATCTTATATTCAACTCATTATATGGAAGAAGCAGATACTATATGTGACCAAATAATATTTATAAATAAAGGTAAAATAATTGCTACGGGTACTCCAAGTGAAATAAAAAAGAAAACAAATACCAATAATTTAAGAGATGCCTTTTTTGCATTAGCGGGTGATAGTGATGAATAATATAAAAATAACCATAAAAAAAGAATTAAGATCGGTAATAAGAGATAAAAAATCATTACTTATGATGGCACTAACTCCATTATTTATTCCAATATTTGTAATATTAATGTCTTATATGTATGAAACACTAACTAGTGATAATAAAGAAACAAAATATCAAGTAGGAGTAAATTATAATTTAAGTACTACCGAAAAAGAATTACTAAGTCCTGATATAGAAGTAACTAAATATAATAGTCAAAAAGACATGGAGGAAGCCTATAAAAAAGATAACATTATAGCCTATATCACTAAAGAAAATAATAGCTATAATATATATGCTAATAGTAAAACAGAAGATGGTAGTATGGTTCTAATGTACATAACAAATTATTTAGATAGTTATAATAATTATCTAGGGCAAAATTACTTATTAGAAAATAACATTGATATAAGTAAAGTATATAATAACATTAACTATACTACTAATGAATTAAAAGGAGAATCAATGTTTGCTAGTGAAGTAGTTTTAATGGCTATAACTTTCACAATAATGGCTATAACACTATCAAGTATCTATGCTTCAACCGATAGTACCGCTGGTGAAAAAGAGCGTGGTACTCTAGAGACCATTCTTACATTTCCAATAGCAAGAAAAGAATTAATATTAGGCAAATACTTCTCAATATGCATATCTGGTATTATCACCATGTCAATAGGAGTAATCTTATCTATAATATCATTATTTTTTGTAAAAAATAACTTTACTATCTATGATAATGTCGTATTTAATATAACTCCTATCACAATAGTTTTAACTATCATCATATTAATATTTTATACACTATTCATATCAGGTCTATGTATAGCAATAGCAAGTTTTACTAAGACTTTCAAAGAAGCACAAAGTGCTCTTACTCCAATAAGTTTAATTACTTGTGTACCAATGTTTTTAAGTATGCTAAATATTAATTTAAATGGTATATTAAACTTTATCCCAATAGTAAATCATACCATAGTAATAAATGATATTTTAACTGGTACAATAAACACTAATAACATATTAATAACAATAATATCATCAACTATTTACATAATAATATTAATATCATTAATAAGTAAAATATATAAGAGTGAAAAAATCTTATTTAATTAAAGTATTATGCAAAAAGAGTTCCTTCACTGTGTCCAATGCAAAATCCCTAGACTAACGTCCAAAACGTTCAGTGATACAAACTCTTTTCACAAAGTAATATATTACAAAATTAGTAAAAAGTCAATTACCTTATTTAAATTACCCAATTAGTCCATAAAAAAATAACAAAATACAATTGACAACATCCCAGATAAATTATATAATAAATATAGATTTTCTATTACTATGAGTGACAAATAGTATATAAAAAGATAGAAACGGTTGGTCCCGATAAAAACCAAATAAAAGAGCACATTAGTGAAGTAGGGTGGCACCGCGGATATATATTCGTCCCTATAAATTATTAATGTGTTTTTATATTATTAGAAGGGAAGGATAAATATGAAAAACAAATACAGAACAATCTATTGCGGTGAAGTAACTACTGCAAATATTGGTGAGGAAATAAGAGTGGCAGGCTGGCTTGAACAAAAGAGAAATCTAGGTAGTCTAGTATTCATGACACTAAGAGATGAAACAGGTGTAATACAGCTGATTAGTGAAGATATCGAAAGCTTTAAAGATATAACTAGAGAAAGTACTATGACTGTAACTGGAACAGTAAGACATAGAGCAGAAGGTATGACTAATCCAAATATGAAAACTGGTGAAGTAGAAGTACTAGTATCATCTTTTGAAGTACTAGGAGAAGCTCTAAATGTCTTACCATTCGAGATTAACAGAAGTACTGATGCATTTGAAGATACCAGATTAAAATACAGATATCTAGACTTAAGAAATCCAAAAGTACATGATAGAATACTATTTAGAACAGAAGTACTAGATTACATGAGAAAAATAATGAAAGAGATGAAGTTTACTGAAATACAAACTCCAATCATTACAGCTTCATCACCAGAAGGAGCAAGAGACTTCATAGTACCATCAAGAAAGTATAAAGGAAAATTCTATGCTCTACCTCAAGCACCTCAAATATTTAAGCAATTACTTATGTGTTCAGGATTTAATAGATATTTCCAAATAGCTCCATGTTTTAGAGATGAAGATCCAAGAAGCGATAGATTATATGGAGAATTCTATCAATTAGACTTAGAAATGTCTTTTGCTACTGATGAAGATGTCTACGAAGTAGGAGAAAAAATCTTTTATGATATATTCACTCACTTTAGTGATAAAGAAGTATCTCCAAGACCATTTAGAAGAATACCGTATAGAGAAGCAATGTTAAAATATGGTTCAGATAAACCAGACTTAAGAAATCCATTAATAATTGAAGATATTACTGATATCTTATCTAAGAGTACTTTTGAACCATTTAAAACATCACATATTAGAGGTATAACAGTAACTAATATAGATAAATCAAACTCTTGGTATAAGTCTATGGAAGAATATATGAAGAGTGTAGGAGCAGTAGGCCTATCATACATTAAAGTAAATGAAGATATGACCTTTAAGTCTTCAATTGATAAATTCCTAGATGATAGTCTAAGAAAAGAACTAATAGATAAATGTCATCTAGTTCCAGGTAGTGCTTTATTCGTACTAGCAGATTCTAAAAATAAAATAAATAAATTAGCAGGTCTTCTTAGAATAAAACTAGGAAGTGAACTAGATCTAATTGATAAGAATAAATATGAATTCTGCATAATAAACGATTTCCCTATGTATGAATATAATGAAGAAGATGGTAAGTTTGACTTTGGTCATAATCCATTTAGTATGCCTCAAGGAGGCCTAGAGGCTTTAAAAGAAGATAATCTAGAAAATGTTCTTGCATATCAATATGACTTTGTATGTAATGGTTATGAGATGGCTTCAGGAGCCGTTAGAAACCACGATATTAAGATAATGAAGAGAGCCTTTGAACTAGCAGGGTATACAGAAGAAGATGTTGAAACAAAATTCAGAAGCTTATATACAGCTTTCCAATATGGTGCTCCTCCTCATGCAGGAATGGCTCCTGGTATCGATAGAATACTAATGCTACTTAAGGATGAAGAAAACATAAGAGAAATGGTCGCTTTCCCACTAGGAGCAAATGGCGCTGATGCTATGATGGGCTGTCCTGGTGAAGTATTTGAAAAACAACTTAGAGAAACACATATCAAGGTAAGAGATTAATTAATAAGGGGTAAAGTTATGATAAAAGACTATGCAGCAATATTTCAAAAAGTCAAAGAAGAGAATGATATTACCTATTATTTACCAATAGATGTAACAGAAGGTATATACTTAGAAAAAAATAATACATTTACTGCCCATAATGTTACTCTAAAACACATAGTAGCAGGAGAAGACTATGGCTATTGTAATAGAGAAAACATAACAGCATTAATAAATAAATATAAATATATGCCTATGTTTATAGCTAAAAAAATAATATTAAATGAATTAAGAAAAACAACCTATGTTAGAACGGTAAATGAGAAAAACATACCGATAATATTATTTCAAGAAAAAGAAGAAGGTAATATTTTAATGGAAGAAGATATAGCAAATTACTATATAAGATATTTTCCTGAAGTCATTACATATGAAAATAGTGAAAAAGAAACACCGCAAAATATAGAAATAGACATAAATAAAATATATAGTGAAATAAAAAAGAAAATTCCAAATCAAGATAATCATATCAAAGAAATACTATCTATTATCTGGAGAGACTTCAACAACTATCAAAATATCAAATCAAGAAGTATACTAATTAATGGTGAAAAAAGTTCTCCTAAAAAAGAAATATTTAATATAATTGAAGACAATATAAATATTCCAGTACTAAATACAAGTGCTATAAATAAATATAAAAATAATGTAACATTAAATACAGTTAATGATATCTTAATTAGTCTCTTAAAGAAATGTAATTATGATATAAAGAAAGCTGAGACAAGTATTATTGTAATGGATGATATAGATACAATAACAATATTAGATCAAAACGATGCTAGATTATTTGGTGAATATCAAACAGATCTAATTAGATTAATTAATGGTCTACCATTTACTATAGAAATAGATGGTGATAGTTATACAATAGATACTAGTAAAATGCTTGTAGTTCTAATGGGAGATTTCATGAAATATGAAGAAGAAATACCTACAATTAAAGGCTTTTCTAATACTTCAAATAATCAAAGTAAGCAAATGACAAGAATTTATTATCTTAATGAAGGTCTACTAGAAGATTTAGTAATATCTATTCAGAATATTATTGAATTAGATAAACCTACTACTAAAGAATATATTGCAAATATAAATAAAGATGAAGATAATTCTTTAAATATTTCTAAGAAATTTCTAGAAAGTTTAAATATTAGGTTAACTGTAGAAGAAACTGCTATTAAGAGAATATCTGAAGTTATAGAGAAGAATGGTTATGCTGAAGGTCAAATTAATGAAATAATAGATAAGGCTTTAGCATTAGCGGCTTTTGAAATTGCTACTAATCCAAATACTTACGAAGAACTTATTATTAGTGAAGATACTATTAGTGATAATAGTAAATATAAATTAATTAAGAGAAAGAAATAATTTCTCTTTTTCTTTATATCCCCTTAAGCCTGTAGTCTTAAGGGGTATAAGTGAGCCTAAGGTCTCACTTATGAAAATATTTATTATCATCTTTATCTCAGTATTAAATATTTTGCTTATATATAATAGTTATAGTATAATGTACAATTATTGTCAAATAATAATATATCTATTGAATATAAAATATACCTATGATATAATTAAGATACCTAGAGGATACGACATCTTTAGTATAAAACCGACTAAAGATATTAAACGGGGAGCTAATATAGTTTATGTGTTGAATACCTATCATTGATAGGGATCCTAATTAGACTATTGTGCTGACCCACCTGTGACTTACGCCGCGGGTTTTATCTTACAGAGTCGGTCCATCTGGGTCTTTTTTTTATTCTTAAATTATGATATACTAATATACGTGAGGTGTAATAATATGAAGGAAATAAAAAATAAAACAATATATACTCCTGATAATGTAAAAAAATTTCTTGAAGTATATTATTTTGAAAAAGTAAAAGTACCAAGATTAATAATAAATATTTTAATACTATTAGTAATTATCTATTTCTTCACCAAAGATAATAGAGTATTACTAGATTATACAACATTTATATTTTGTTTATTTGGGGTTATAGAACTAAATACCACTATGTTACCAAAATTAAATTATCGTAAATTAGAAAAGACTAAAGATAGTGTCTTAAATACCAAGATAGAATATCTATTTAAAAAGAATAACTTCAAACTAAGCTCTAATAAAGATGAATATATAGACTATAGTTCATTATATAAAGTATTAGAAACAAAAAAAGCATATTATTTATACATAAATAAATCTAGAGCATTAATCGTAGATAAAAAAGATATGTCAGATAGTGATATTACTAATCTTACTAATACTTTAAAAGAAAAAGTACCAAGATATAAGGAAAAATAATATGTTTGAAAGAGAAATAAATCTAATTGGTGAAGATAATTATCTTAAACTAAAAAATAGTAATATCTTAGTAATAGGAGTAGGTGGAGTAGGTGGTTATGCTGTCGAGACACTAATAAGAAGTGGTATAGAAAACATTACACTAGTAGATTATGATAATATTGATATATCAAATATCAATAGACAAGTAATAGCCCTATCTTCAAATATTGGTAATAGTAAGGTAGAAGAATTTAAAAAAAGAATACTAAGTATAAATAGTAATGTCAAAGTAAAAATAATTAAAGAAAAAATAAATGAAGATAATATAGATTTATTATTTGAAGAAGATTATGACTACATAATAGATGCTTGTGATACCATGATAGTAAAGAAATTATTAATAAAGATGTGTCATAAGAAACATATAAATCTAATAACTGTCTGTGGTATGGGTAAGAAATTAGATCCCACTAAAGTAAAAATAAGTGATATTAGAGATACAAATTATGATCCACTAGCTAAAGCCTTAAGAAAATATGTCAAAGACGAAAAATTTAGAGATAAAGTAATATGTATATCAAGTACCGAAGAACCTATAAAAACAAATAAAACCATGGTTACATCAATGATGATGGTACCAAGTACTGCTGGTATATATGCAGCATCTTATGTAATAAATAGTATTATAAAAGAGAATAAATAATATTTTTATTCTCTTTTTACATAGTATCTAGTTTATCCATAATATCTTTTAATATTTTTTCGTTCTTATTCTCTTTAGGATGATAATATTTCTTACCAAGTAATACATCAGGTAAATACTGCTGCCTTACATAATCATTTTTATAAAGATGCGGATATTTATAATCATTAGAAGGATTTCTTAAATGTTTAGGAACATCACCAACATTACCGCTTCTAACATCATTTAAAGCTTCATCAATCGCAGCTTCCGCACTATTACTTTTAGGAGATAAAGCAAGTTCAATAACAATTTCTGCAAGTGGTATTCTAGCTTCAGGTAGTCCTAGTCTTAAAGCACTATTAATCGCAGCATCTACTCTTGGACCCATACTAGGATTAGCAAGACCAATATCTTCATAGACAATAACAGATAATCTTCTTACAATAATATCCAAATCTTCAGCCTCAAGTAATCTAGCCAAATAATGAAGACTAGCATTAACATCACTACCTCTAATCGATTTTTGAAAGGCTGAGATAATATTATAATAATTATCGCCATTCTTATCAATAAATAAATTAGGTTTATTATTAATCTTCTTAATCAAATCAATATCTATCTTCTTATCAGAACTACTATAATAGGCTATTTCAAGAATATTATAAGCAAATCTTAAGTCTCCTGAAGAAATACTTGCTAGATAATTAACGGTATCTTCATCCATACAAATACCCTCTAAAATATTAGATTTAATAGCTCTTTTAATACCATCTTTAATATTATCTAAAGTAAGTTCTTTTAATTCAAATAACTGGCATCTACTTCTAATCGCAGGATTAATAGCATGATATGGATTAGCAGTAGTCATACCAATCAAAGTAATAAGACCAGACTCCAAATAAGGAAGCAATATATCCTGCTTATCCTTATTTAGTCTATGTATCTCATCTACTAGTAAAATCATCCCATTATATAACTTAGCCTCTTCAATAACAACATCAAAATCCTTCTTATTATTAATAACAGCATTAAGTGATCTATAATTCATTCCCATTTCATTAGCAATCGCAGTCGCTATACTAGTCTTACCAATACCAGGATGACCATATAATATCATAGAAAACAATTTCTTATTCTTAACTAAATTATATATAATCTTATCCCTGCCCACTAAATGTTCTTGACCAATAATATCATTAATACATTTCGGCCTTAATTTTACAGATAATAATTCTTCCATAACATCACCTAAACATATTAATTATATCATTTTAAAGTATTATTGACAATAAATATATTCTGTTATATAATATAAAACTACTGAAAGGGGAATATTATATGTCAGAAACAACACTTAAATTATTAGAATTAATAAAAGAAGGAAAAAAGTTAAATGAAATATGCACTGAACTTAATAAAACACCTAAACAAATATTTAATCATTTAACACTATTAAAAAACAAGGGTTATTTATTTAATAGAAAATATTACTATTTTGGAGGAGAAATATCATATATACCACAAGTAGACTATTTATATTCAAATGTTAAACCAGAAACATATCTAACTACTTCACAAAATTGTAATAGAGTAAAGGCTGTAGTTATATCAGATACTCATATAGGAAGTAAATATGAAAGACTAGATTTATTAAATGAAATATATAACTATTGTACTAAAAATGGAATATATACAATATTTCACTGTGGTGATATAATAGATAATTCTGTATCAGATGAACAAGTTCCAAGATTAGAAAGGGCAGAATATCTATTAAAAAATTATCCATTTGATAAGAATATACTAACATTTACCATACTTGGTAATCATGACGTAGCTTTATTAAAAGAAACAAAGCAAAATATAGCTGCAATGTTAGAGAATTATCGTCATGATATAGTAAATATTGGTTATATGCAAGATATATTAAAAATAAAAGAGGATTCTATAACATTGTATCATCCATTTACTATAAATTCATATCTTTGTGAAAAATGCAGTCAAAGTAGTCTAATACTTCAAGGACATTCACATAAATTTAAAATAGAAAATAATCCTTTATCAAACAATCTACACATAGTTGTACCACCACTAAGTGATATACCAGTAAATGATTATAGTTATCCTAGTGCATTAGAATTAGATATCCATTTTGATGATGGAAATATTACTAATGTAACTACAAAACAATTAATTTATCATAATAATAGTTTTGTTACAATAAATGAACTACAAAATTCTATCAAGAAAAAAGTTAAAACTGTATAAACTGTTACTGGTAAATAATAAATAAGAAAGTTAAAATAAATAATAATTAAAGTAAATAGAATTGAAACTATTTACTTTTTTTGATATAATTTATATGAAAGTAGTGAGTATATGAAGTATAGTTTTGATAGTAAAACAAGAGTATTGATAATATTATTATCTATGTTTATTGGAGCAGTCTTTGGTTATATATATGAAGTAATCTTTTATAAAATAGATACAGGTTATTTTATTAACCGTGGTACTACATTTGGGCCATGGATACCAATATATGCTTATGGTACTTTATTAATATATTTAACCACTAATAAAGTAAAAGATAAACCTATATATGTATTCTTAATTAGTGCTCTAGTGAGTGGTATATTAGAATATACTATTGGTTATACATTATATCACATAAGTGGTACAAGACTATGGAACTATAATACTGAGATATTAAACTTTGGTAATATAAATGGTTTTGTCTGTCTAAGATCAGTATTATTCTTTGGTATAGCAGGATTATTTCTAATGTATCTAGTAATACCATGCACAGAAAGACTTGCTCTTAATATATCCAAGAAGAAGTTTAGTATTATCAGTATAGGATCATTCTCTATGTTTTATGCTGATACTATATACAATCATATAATAAGTAAAATAATAAATTATCTAAAATAAGAAAGTAAGTGATATCTTGATAAATATAGATAAGTTAAATATAAAAAATAAAAAACTATTATCAGACTATATAATAGAATTAAAAACAATTAAACAAAGAGATAAAGATACAACAGTAAATTCATATAGTGAAGATATATATAAATATTTAGAATATATGGAAAGTAAAAATATATCTAGTGCTTTAGACATAAGTTATAATAATTTATTAGATTATTTAAAATACTTAGATGATAATAAATATGAAGTATCTTCAGTAGCTAGAAAAATAGTATCTATAAAAGCCTTTCATAAGTATTTAAGTGAAAACTATAATGTAGTAGATATAAGTACCAAGATAAATACTCCTAGATTCTATAGAAAACTACCTAATATATTAACTATTGAAGAAGTAGATAATCTTTTAGATATAAAATTAGATACTCCATTTGATTACCGAAATAAGGCTATGTTAGAACTAATGTATTCATCAGGACTTAGAGTAAGTGAATTAATTAATCTAGAACTTAGTGATATAGATTTAAATAATAACTATGTAAGATGTTTTGGTAAAGGAAGTAAAGAAAGAATTGTACCAGTAGGAGAATACTCCTCTAAATATTTAAGTATCTATATTAATGAATACCGAGATAGTATGAAGAAGGGTTATTATACTGAGAAGATATTTCTTAATAATCATGGCAAAGAAATGACTAGACAAGGTTTTTTTAAGATTATTAAGAAAATTGCTAAAGATAAAGATATTAATAAGAATATAACTCCTCATATGTTAAGACATTCCTTTGCTACTCATCTACTAAATAATGGGGCCGATCTAAGAACAATACAAGAGATGTTAGGACATTCTAGTATCTCTACTACACAAATATATACAAATGTAACAAATGACATATTAAAAGAAAACTATGATTTATATAAAAGAAGGGACTGATTACAATGAAATTAAATAAATTAATGTTTAGAGAATATGATATAAGAGGAATATGGAATGAAGATATAACCGAAGAAATATCTTATTATATTGGTAGAGCATATGCCACTAAATTATTAAGTTTAAAGAAAAATAAAATGATTGTCGGCTACGACAATAGATTAAGTTCTCCTATTATCGAGAAGAATCTAGTAAAAGGACTTACTGATGGTGGTGTAGATGTAGTAAGACTAGGTCTAGTTACCACACCAATGTACTACTATGCATGGGATAAATTAAATATTCACTGTGGTATAATGATAACAGCTTCGCATAATCCAAAAGAATATAATGGCTTTAAAATGTCATATAATGGCATTCATAACTGTTTTGGTAACGAAGTAGCAGAATTATACTATATAATACTAAATGGCATTTATAGCAAAGGAAATGGCTCTATAACTGATGCTAATATAAAAGAAGATTATATTAAGATGATAAATAGTCATATTAATATGGGTAGTAATAAATTAAAAGTAATATATGATTGTGGTAATGGTACTACATCTATCGTAGCCAAAGATATCTTTGTAAGTAATGATAATATAGAGTATATACCATTATTTGCTGAATCAGATGGGACATTCCCTAATCACCATCCTGACCCAGCAGTAGAATCCAATCTTACAATTCTAAAAGAAAAAGTAAAAGAATTAAATGCTGACTGTGGCATAGCCTTTGATGGTGATGGTGATAGAGTAGGAGTAGTCAATGAAAAAGGTGAGTTTGTTTCAATAGATAAATTTATGGTCATAATATGGCGTGATATTTATAATAAAATAGATAAAAAAGAAGGCTTCTATGACGTAAAATGTTCTAAGGTAGTAAGTGATGAAATGATAAAACTAGGACTTAAACCGATTGAAGTAAGAACAGGTAACTCTTATACTAAAAAAATATCAGTAGATAATAATTACCCATTCGGTGGAGAATTATCAGGACACTTATATTTTAGAGATAAATTTATCGGTACAGATGATGGTATATATGCTGGATTAAGATTAGTAGAAATACTATCACATAATCCTAAAAAAGTAAGTAAGCTTCTTGAAGGTATAACTAAGTATTATAATTATCCTGAAGGAAAGTTTACAGTCGAAGACTCTAAGAAAGATATTATTGTAAGTAGAGTAGAGGAGTACTGTAAGGAAAAAGGCTATAATTATTCTAAAATAGATGGTATTAAAGTACTATATGATGATGGCTTTGCCTTAGTCAGAAAATCTAATACAGGTCCTAATATAACCACTAGATACGAATCATCAAATAAAGAAAAACTAGAACTAATAAAACAAGAATTTGATAGTTTAATTATTAAGTATAGTAAAGAATAGAATAAATATGAATAAAAGAATAGAGTAGAGTACCCTATTCTTTTATTATTAAAATAAATCTTTAGAACTATTGTTATTCTTTTTACATGACTTACAATCATCTTTATGACATTCACAAGTAGTATCGTCATGTGTTTCGTCATCTTTATGACAATTACAGTCAAAAGTATTAGACTTATCTAATTTATTATTAGTTTTAGATTTCTTATCTTTTTTACTCATTTTAATTACCTCCATTAATATTATTAACAATAGGTAATATATTTATTCTTTAATTACTTAATATGAAAAAATTGGCATATTGTTCTTCTATTTATAGAAGTTAACATAATATTGATTATAGGAACTAAGATATTTTATTAAAAGATGATTAGTTGTTAAGCTAAAAATTACCAATAAAATATACTTATTTTATATATTAATAAATTATCTCTAAATATCTATATTCTTTAATTATAAATTATATTTATATTAATATTATTCTACATATATTTATCTTTTATGTATATAATAAAATTAACTACAATTATTATTTATAGTTAATTTTAAATGTATAATCGTTTATCTAAATAATTTTAAACTCTTTAGAATTATCATTTGATTTTATTATCTATTACTTCCCTATTTTTTAGTTAAAATTAAAGTAGGGGAAGTAAACTAAAATTTTTGAGCCATAATCTCAGCAATTTTATCTAAAACTTCACTAGCATTTCGCTCATCAATCTTAGTATAACCAAGTTCTCTTAATGCTTGTATTTTAGCGGTATTTAATTCTTGCGTACGAGATAATTTTTCTTCTTTTTTAGAAGCCAGCATATTTTCCCATTTTTTATGTGATTCAGCAAGTCTTGTTCTTGATGCTCCCCCATTACTATATAATGTCATCGCAGAGAACATAATACTTTCAAATACAAACTGATTATTCTCGTCAAATGCAAATTTATTTGGGTCAGTATAACCATAATTTTTTGAGAAGTATGCCAAAATATATTTTAATTCTTTGATAGCATTTAGATTTTCAATAAAGTGATGTAAGTAGGTAACTGTGGCTAATGCCTCCCCTTCTCTACCTTTATTTTCTAATAGAACATTCTTAGACATTAATGTAATATCATTTATTAATTCTATTTCTTCTTTCTTTAATCCTGTTAAATCAACACAAGTTTTTTCTTTCTTTTCTTCTTCTTTAGCACTATCAAATATTCTACTTCCTACTGTTTGTAAATATTCCTTATTTATTTCTAAAGCAAGTATTTCATCAGCGCTCTTTACATTTAATAATTCAAATAGTAGTTGACACTTTTCATTAGGTAATTTTGACAAGTCTGTACTATCTAGATAATTGTAAACCATTTGTCTAGATACTCCTAGATACTTAGCCAAGTTAACTTTGGAAATATTTGCTTTTTTTAATATTAAATTTATTTTTTCTACAACATTCATAATTATGTAAGCCTCCTATTGTTACCTATATATATTGTAACATTATTACTAAAAATATGTCAAGTAATTTGTCTAATTTAAAAAAATTACCAATATATAAAAAGAAAATAAATAAAGGCATAATTTACTTATTTTCTTTTTATTATGTTTCTACATACCTATTATATATAAGCCATAGATATATACTAAGATATTATACAGATAATTTGTATGGATTACTTTCAGAACCGTCTCCTGATTCTATCTTAATATCAGAGTTTAGATAAAGGACTGGCGCGACTCTATTCGCAAAATACAAGCCGGAACCACCAGTATACAGTAAGCCGTCCGGAGACACAAACCACGCAAGGTACGAGTCGCTGGAAGTAGGGGTTAATAGCCATCCTTTATTTGGTGCGATAATTGCTTTCATCCAGTTGTTTGAAGTACAAGTACTATTGTTATAATAGTATAGTATTTTATCTTTACACTGACTAAAATCTACTGCATAGCCATAATCACTTGGATATGCTAAAGCTATTTTTCCTATCCATGTCGTAGGTCTAACTGTATATACTGTTGTTCCTCTTTCATATTCATATATTTGATTTGAATATATTTTGCTTGTATTCCAACCTCCTAGATTATATGTTGCCTCTGTAATCATATTTCTCGTAATATCGTTTTTTATTCCTGTACTTATAAAATCACAATCTACTGTGGCATTATTTTTACCGCTATAACATTTGCCTGATGCACTATTCCAATATAAACTCTGTCCTAGATTGTTGTCGTTAGAGTCTACTGTATAATAATCGCTTGGATTTAAAAGTTTCATTAGTCTTGCTGTAGTCCAGTCATTTTTACCATTATCAGTTTCCGCTCCTGTATTAGCATTCTTATTATCCCATGAATATGTTCCTATTTGACTACCTCTCATTAGTTTTAATTTGCCATCAAATACCCCTATTATTCTCCATAATTCACAGTTAGTATCTGGATATGTTTCACAATTAAAATATATATAATTTTTTGGACTTGCTCCATAATATCTTATATTACCACCATCTAAATCTTCTGTTGTACCACCTAATCTATCATTCATTAATCCACCATTTGTATTGTCATCACTATCAGTATCATAAATATTAGCATAATTATAAGTTATACCATTATTTGTTGCTGATGTTTTTGATGCAGTAGTATATAAGTTAGTTATGGTTTCTGCGGCTGTCTTCGCTAACACTGCCCCTTCTCCATCAGCATGTAATTTAAAACTAAATGTTTTATTCATCATAGTATTTGGATTAGTATAGTTTGCTCCATCTATCCATATGTATAATGTATATTGTGTCTTTGATGTAGATATACTCTCATTAGTTAATAATACTATATGATTAGTATTATTTTTAGTACAAGTAACTGTATTACTAGTTAGATAACTATCACTAAAATTACCTTCTTTTACTTTAGTAGTTCCTTTATATAATTCATATCTAAAACTCTCGTCTTTTAATCCAGTATCTATACTAGTTATATCTAAATACATATTAAATACTAATCCTGTAGTATCTGCTTTTACACTTATATTCTTTACTATTCCTTTACTTTTATCTGATACTGGTCTTAGATTAGCACTTATATCACTTCCCCCATCAAATGTAACTGTGGCTGCTCCTATTCCTGCAACTATTTTTGTAGTATCACTATCAGAAGTAGTCCATACATAATAAGCATAAGTTCCACTTACTATTACTGCTATCACTAATACTACTAAACTAAATATCATATATATCTTTGCTTTATTATCTTTCATTACTTATCACCACTTTCTATACTCATACTTATATTTCCTTTATATACACTAGATAATATATCATTAGAATTATCATTATTTACTAAACTACCATCTATCCATATATATACTGTTAACTGTTTTACTTGATTATTTATTTCTATATTACTATATATAGGTAAATTACCAGTACTGTTTACTATACCATTTGCTACTTCATTAGTACCATCTAATACTTGATACTTTAGTACATTACTAGTAAGTAATATACTACTTGTAGTACTATCAGTATTTAAATATAATGTTCCAGTACCATTACTTATAGTACAAGTATCTTTTAAATTAACTTTAATTACTGAAGATAAACCTTCAGTATAAGTACTTGCTAAACTAAAATTAGCAGGATTACTATCACTACCTATATCTTGTCCTTTAACATAATTAACATCAAAACATTCACTAGTACCAGATATATTAACTACTCCAGACCAAGATAACCAAGCATAAGTAATACTTACTGATACTACTACTATTAATAATACTATTAATAAACTATATAATAATTTCTTATTCATAATATACCTTTCTTCTATAACACAAAAAGACTATAAAGAAAGACTAATATTTCTATTAGTTCTCTTTATAGTCTTTATCTATAATCCTTTTATTTATAAATATTTGTAGACTTACAGCCCCCCCACTAATTAACAAATAGTTAACTTTTCTATTTACCATTTTAATCATAAGAAGGGCCTCCTTTCCTATTGATTTTTATTCTAAAAAATATATGAAAATTATAAATATTTAGAAGAAATCAATCTATCTACCTTACATATAAAATAATATCATAAATTAAATATTTATACAAGTACTTTATAAAACAATTTATACTAAATATATAGATATGGCTTATATATAATAGATATGTAGATATATTTATTTGAGACAATACTTTGGCTCAAATAAACACTCTAGAACCTTAGATCTAGAGTGCATATAATAAATAATATTATTTTACTTCTTTAATAATTCCTCCACCTAGACAGATATCACCATCATATAATACACAGAACTGTCCAGGAGTAACAGCCTTAGACTTTACATAATTAAGTCTAAGCATATTGTTATCTAGATATTCAACCTCGGTATTAATATCGGGCTGTCTATATCTAAATTTACAAGTACATTTATTAGGTCTTTCATCAGTTAAAAAGTTAAAATCTTCAATAACAGCGGTATTAGAAAATAAATACTTATTCTCATCACCAATAGCAATATATAGAATATTCTTATCTAAATCTTTCTTCACTACAAACATTCTATCTTCAGTACCACCTATATTTAAACCTCTTCTTTGACCAATAGTATAATACATAAGACCAATATGTTTACCAAGTACTTCACCAGTATCAATATTTACAATATCACCAGGAGTATTAGGTAAATAATTCTCTAAAAACTGTGTAAAGTTTCTTTCACCAATAAAACATATACCCGTAGAATCTTTCTTCTTTGCAGTAATCAAATCATACTCTTCAGCAATCTTTCTAACTTCAGGCTTTTCTATATCTCCAAGAGGAAATAAAACATTCTTAAAGATATCTCTATTAACATAAGCTAAGAAATAAGATTGATCTTTATTCTTATCTTTAGCCTTAGCAAGCTTACCATCAATTAACTTAGCATAGTGTCCAGTAGCTATATAATCCGCTCCTAGTTCTTTAGCCTTCTTAACAAACAAATCAAACTTAATATATTTATTACACATAACATCCGGATTAGGAGTTCTTCCCTTTTTAAGTTCATCTAGGAAATAAGTAAAGACAAAGTCCCAGTACTCTTTAACAAAGTCTACTCTATGTAATGGAATACCAATTTTATTACAGACTGCTAATGCATCATTATAATCTTGTTCCTGAGGACATATATTATTATTTAAATTAGGATTACCTAAATAATCATTATTAATAGTACTATCCCAATTTCTCATAAATAAACCTATTACATTATATCCCTGTTTCTTTAATATAATAGCGGCAACTGAACTATCTACTCCTCCAGACATACCTATTACTACTGATTTCATTTAATACACCTCTTCAGTTAGTAATTATATCATATTTTATAGTTTAAATAAATAGTTTTATCATTACTTTTAATAGAGAAGGTAATAAATAAGCTTCACATAATGAAGATACTAGACATAGTATAATACATATACCAAAAACTAGAACATATTTCTTGAAGAACTTACCTAGATTTACTGTTTTATCTTTAAGAAATATCATTTTAAATAAATACTTAGAAAATAGTAGTGTATATACTCCCAGTATAAGGATTATAAGTATATTAATTAACTGACTTGGTATTACATATATTAATGAGGATAATATTCCTTTATATTTATATACTAAGATAAAGGAAGATATTGAAAAACCTATAGTAAAACTTTTCATATATATAAAGAAGATATTAAAGATAACTCCTATTATAGACATACCAAGTATCCAAGATAATATTATAAGTATCATACCTTCAATTAAACTATTTTTAAAAGAATTAAGATTATTAATATTATTAGTATTAATATTAGCCATAAAAGTACTAATCTCATTAATAACTTCTGACTTATCATTTTCATTTAGGACCATTAAGAAAAGAGATCCTGATATTATACCAAGTATTACTATAAATATTACAAATAAATTTACTTTCTTATTAGGTAAAATTAGAGCAAGTCCACTATTTAATTTCTTATTCATTTCTTATCACCAATAAAGTATATTAATTAATAGTTGAAAATATTCTTAATATTTAGTATAATTAAATAGAGGTGTATAAATACTATGAGTAAGAAAAAGAAAAAAGCCAAGAATATCGGCTCTAAGATATTTGCTTATGTAATGCTTGCCCTAGCGGTAGTATCTGCATTAACATCAATAATAGCATATGCACTAGCCTAAACTAAGTGCTTTTTATTTTATCAATTAAAAAGTATACCTAAAATAGTATACTTATTTTTATTTAATAAATAGAAATAATAATAACATAGATACAACAAAGCTAACTACTCCAAGAAGAATATAAGAGACAAAACCAGCATTATTCTTTTTATTACTTTGAAAAGTTTCTTTCTTCTTAGATTCAGTATCTACTATATCTCTTGTCATACTATTAAATGTTTCAGTTTCTATTTCTACTGTTTTATCAAGTTTAGGTTCTTCATTCTTACCTACAACGAAATTAATACTAGGAGTCTCTACCATATCATAACTATTAAAGTGATCACTTTGTTTAACTAATTCTAAAATAGTTTTATATTCTATTCTATTATTATATCTAGATACAAACCAATTAGTAAATGTTTTAAATGAATCATTATTTATTATATAAATATTACTATTTACTTTAATATTATTCTTAGTAAGAAAAGCATAAGCATTATTAAAGATATTACCTAAGTATCCATCTAATCTTTGATATAATACTAAATCTTCAACCGTTCTTATTCTATCTAATATACCATCATAAAATATTGGTAATACAAGAGTTACATTATAATTATCAATACTCTTATAATAATTAATAAGTTCTTCAGTAACACTCTCTAATGAATTTTTATTTAAATCATATGACTGATAGTTACCTTTTAATCTAAGAACAATATTAGTATCTGTATAATCAGTAAATGGAACTAGTATATAAAAGCCATAACTTGGTGTACTTATATAATAAATATTATGTTTATTTAATTTATAAATTAGTGTCTCTTTCATAATCTCTCCTACTCTACTATATAAGTATAACACATTCACAGTAACTTGTCATTACTTTTTATAAATTTTATTTTTTTATATTCACTATAAGCCTTACTATGTAAGTCTTATTAGTGTTTATTTGAGCAAATATGTTATATTGTCTCAAATAAATATATCAGCCATATTTATCATATATAAGAGAGATCTATATATTTAAATTAAAACAAAAACTTAAAGAGCATAAATATTACTCCTATTACAAAGAATAATAATAGATACTTCTTATTATTATACCTTCTAGCGGTCGGTAATAGTTCACAAAAAGATATTTGAAGCATAATACCCGCAATTAATGAGAATAATATGCCAAGTACTGTGTCATTAACAAAGTTCTTTAAAAATATAAATGCTAAAAGAGCTCCTAGTGGTTCAGATAAAGCAGATACTAAGGTATAAAATATAGCTCTTTTCCTACTACCAGTAGAGTAATAAATAGGTACCGATATACTAATACCTTCAGGTATATTATGCATAGCAATAGCTATTGCAAGAGATAGTCCTAGTTTAACATCACTTGAAGTGGCTACAAAAGTAGCTATACCTTCAGGTAGGTTATGTAATATTATGGCAATCATTGATATTATACCTACTTTAAATAATGATTTATCTTTAGTATCTTGAGGTGGTTTATCAGGTAGATAATAATCTATTATCATTGATATTACTATACCTAAAAGTAAACCTAAAAAACTAATTATTATAGTAGTTATTTTACTTAGATTATTACTAAGTAATACTAATGATTCCGGTACTAAATCAGTTACTGATACAGTTATCATAACACCGGCTGCAAAAGCAAGCGAAGCCATAATTATCTTATCATGATTTTTCTTCTTTATAAATATTACTAGTACTCCAATCATCGTAGAAAATCCTGCGATAAAAGTAAGTAAGAATGCTAAAATGGTATTATTCATTGTATCACCTATTTAACTATATGAAAAAAAATACTATCTATACTAGTATTTACTAAATAAAATATAATGTATAAAAATATATTATTGTCATATAATATTAATGCAAATAAAATAATATTTGCATATTTTTGCATAGTCATATTGACTTTTTATGCAAAATATAGTATATTATTATTGCATTTGAAAGAGTGCATTAATATGTAAATGTTTAGCCGCTTATGGATGGTGCGGGTTATAAATGATTCCAATTGCGAAATGTTAGTCGCTTACGGATGGTGCGAGTTATAAATGATTCCGAAGGAAAATGTTTGAAAACTCTATTAATATAATGGAGTTTTCTTTTATTTTGTTCTGGTTTTATGATTTTTAACTTCTAATGCAGGTTTAACTATTGGGACTACATTATCTTCACTATCGTGTATAGTAAGTTGTCTATCAATTGTATACTCTTTGGTTAAGAGTTTAGCATACACTTCACTAGATATAGTATAAATAATATCATTATTATTAGGATTAATAGTTTCATCTTTTTCTATGCTAAATAATATATAAAATTAAAAACATTGGTATTATTTTCTATTAAAATTATACCAATGCTTCTTTTTACTTTTTACCATACCATTACTATATCTATAAAGTAAGTAATTATAATCTTCTTTAAAATCATTAGTATCGGTAGGTATTAAACTATCTTCAATTACATAGTCATTTTCATTTGTATCTGTAGTATATTCTTTCTCATTTAATAAATCAATATACACTACTCTATCTTTTGAATATAAAACTGCTTTTTCTATTTTACTATTTCTTTTTTTAGAATGAAATATATCTCCAACATAGAAATTATCTTCCATAATTAAACATTCCTTTAAATAAATTATTACTTAAAACATTAAGATCAAGTTCAAAAGATAAATCTATATTAAGAGTATCTCTAATATCTTCAATTATATACACATAATTTTTAATAATATTATATATACTAATAAATGATATAATAGTACAAATAATGGCTATAATATTAATTATTAAGTAATTAAAGATACTACTTAGTAAAAGAATAAAAGATAACTTAAAACATATTTGAAGTACTTTAATAATCATTTTCATAAAAAAGTAATTATAATTATATTTAGCTTCTTCTAACTGATTAGTTACATAACTCATATCCATACTATCACCTCTTCATAGGCTAATATTTTACAATAAAATAGTCATAAAGTCAAGTAAATCAAGATTATTTATGAATATGGTAAATATTATCTTTCATAATTTTATCCATAAGAGAAATACTAATAATGTAGTCTGTGAATATAGTTAAAGGAGATGTATTTTATGTTTTTTAAAAAAATAAAAAACAATGTTATTCTGCTGATACTCTCATTATTTATTATTCCCACTTATGCCCTTGCTTATTCAGACTATGTAATAGCGGGAGGAGAAAATATTGGTATTGAACTTAATTCTAAAGGTATAATTATCGTAGGTACTTATAGTGTTAACAATAACAATCCTGCTAAAGAAGCTGGACTACAGAATGGTGATAAGATAATTAAAATTAATTCTAAAGATGTAGATAATATTAAAGATATGATAACCACTATTGAGAATAGTAATAATAAAGAGAATTTATCTATTACCTATTTAAGGGGAAGTAAAGAGAATACTACCAATATTAAATTAGTTAAATCTGAAGGTGATATCTATAAGACAGGACTATATGTTAAAGATAGTATAACCGGTGTTGGAACACTTACCTACATAGATCCTAATACTAAGTTATTTGGAGCATTAGGACATGAAATAATTGAAAAAAATACTGGGCAAAAACTTGAAATAAAAGATGGTAAAATATATAGTTCTACTGTAACAGGAGTTACCCGAAGTAGTATTGGTAGTCCTGGTGAAAAGAATGCTAGATATGATAGTTCTAAGATATTTGGTAATGTATTTGAAAATACTAATAAGGGTATATTTGGTACATATACTAGTAATATTCCCAATAAGAAACTATATGCTGTAGCAAAAGATAGTGATATTAGTACTGGTAAAGCAAGTATTTTTACTGTAGTTAATAATGATAAAGTAGAAGAATTTACTATTAATATTATTAAAATTAATAATAATGATGCTGTTACTAAGAATATATTATTTGAAGTGACTGATAAGAATCTACTTGATTTAACTGGTGGTATTGTTCAAGGAATGAGTGGTAGTCCAATAATTCAAGGTGATTATATTATTGGAGCAGTAACTCATGTAGTAGTAGATGATCCTACAAAAGGATATGGTATATTTATTACTAAAATGTTAGAAGAGGCAGAAAACTAAAGAGGATATTATTCCTCTTCTTTTATATATCCTCTTGAGTCTAAAGTCTCTAAATTAAAACTTTTTCTTTATTATATTCATCACATTTAACTTCTAATAATGGGAAATTACAGCAGTGTTCATAGATATTTTTATATAATGCTCCACTAATATAAGCATTATATAATATTATAGATTTTTTTCTTACTATATCACTATTTTTATTTAACCACAATAATTGCTTCTTTAAAAGTGTTTGATATTCCTTTCTGCCTTTTGATAAATTATGTTTATTTAAAGTAATAACATCATAATTATCTTTATATCCTGGTATCATATTATTAAAGTTGATTACTCCAAGTGTACCATTGTCAATTTTAAAAAAATCAATGTTATTTTTCATTATCTGATGCTTTGGTTTAGGACTAGAAAGAGGTGCAAAATATTCTTTATCACCAATAGAAAATAAAACACCAATAAAAGGTCTTAATTCCTTTTTACCTTTATTATAAACTACTCTTTTATCATACTTTCTTAAATAATCACAATACATATAATCTATTTTTACCAACTTAAAAACCATAAAAATTTACAAAACCTCCCTTCAATTTTTGCTAGCAAAATTATACTATTATAAATAATAAAAGTCAATATAAAATTAAAAGAACTAGAGTGAAGTCTCTAGTCCCCGCATATATATGCTCCCAATTAATTTATGTCTAATTGGTGTAACGACGCTTTTTTAGTTTCCCGTTTATATGGCCGGACACACCGCTTTTTTAGTTTCCCGTTTATACGGCCGGACACACCGCTTTTTTTAGTATAGTGAGAATATTTCTCACACAACATAATAATACTATAATAATTTGTATTTGTCAATTATTTTTATTCGCTTACAGTAAAATCTTCTAATTTACCATTTTCAAGCATAATTTTATTTACTTTTTCAGTTACTTTATTTAACTTATCAGAGCATTCTTTAGCTAGTTTCATAGCTTCAGTATATTTATTTATTGCTTCATCAAGTGGTACTTCTCCTGTTTCTAATTCTTTTACTATTTCTTCAAGTAATTTAATTTTTTCTTCAAAAGTCATTTCTTCTTTTTCTTTTGCCACTTTTATTCACCTACCTTAATTATTTTACTTTCAATATTACCATCTTTAAACGCTATAGTAATTACTTCATCTTCTTTTACATCTTTAATACTAGATAACACTTTATCTTCTTTTTTAACAATAGCATATCCTCTATTTAATGTATTTAATGGATTTAATACTTCTAACTTTGATATAATATGATCTAGTCTTTGACTACTATATTTATATAGCATACTAGGATTATTTAATACATAACTATTTTTTACTGTATATAATCTTATCTTAGTATTATCTAATATTTTATTTATTACTTTATCTAAATTATCCATTAGATTATCTAGTTTTTGTTCTTTTACTTCATACATAGATAAAGGTTTAGTTAATATATAACTATTCTTTATATTATCTAGTCTTTTATAATTTATACTAATAATATTATTTAAAGCATTATAACTTCTGTTAACTGCCGTATCTAAATATGTAATTATAGTATTAATATCAGGTACTGCAAGCTCTCCTGCTGCTGTAGGAGTTGGAGCTCTAAGATCTGCAACATAATCTGATATAGTAATATCTATTTCATGTCCAACAGCAGATATAACTGGTATTTCACTATCATAAATAGCTCTAGCTACTACTTCTTCATTAAAAGGCCATAAGTCTTCGAGTGAGCCACCACCACGGCCAACAATTAATGTATCAAGTTTAAGCTCATCTTTTAAACTATTAGCTAGTCTTATTTTATTAGCAATGTCATTAGCAGCCATATCACCTTGTACTAGTGCTGGAAATAAAACTGTCTCACATATTGGATATCTTCTTTTAATAGTAGTTAGTATATCTTTAATAGCGGCCCCAGTAGGAGATGTTACTATACCTATTCTATTTGGTATTCTTCTAATCTTTTTCTTTTTATCTTTATCAAATAAGCCTTCACTAGATAGTTTCTTTTTTAATTGTTCAAAGGCTACATATAATGCTCCTATTCCATCTTCAAGCATTTCTTCTACATATATTTGATAAGAACCACTTGCTTCATATACATCTATTTTACCAGTAACTAATACTTTCATACCATCATAAGGCATAAACTTCATATTTTTGTTATTAAAAGAAAACATAACAGCATTTATTCTACTATTCTCATCTTTTAAAGTAAAATAAAAGTGTCCTCTTGAATGAGCCTTAAAGTTAGATATTTCACCTTTTAGATACACTTTCTTTAGTAATAAATCTTCGTTAATAACTTCTTTTATATATTTATTTACTTCGGTTACAGTAATATAATTATTATTCATAATTACTCCTCAGTATTATTATCTAATTTTTCATGATATATTTTATCTAGTACTCCATTAATCATTTTAGATACTTTTTCATCTGAATATTTTTTAGATAATTCTATTGCTTCATTTATACATACTAAGTCTGGAGTATCGGTATAAATAAGTTCATATACTGATATTCTAAGTATTGCTTGATCTGTTAATCCTAGTCTATCTATAGACCAAGACTCTATATATTTTTCTATACTTTTATCAATATCATCAATATTATTTAATACTCCATTAATTAAAGTATTTAAATATTCTGTATCTATTTTCTTTCTATCTTCTATTACAATATTTTCTAATACTTCTTCTATAACATTATTTATATCATAATTTATTTTATTTTTTTTATATAAAAAGATTTGGTATAAAATAGTCATAGCTTTTTCTCTAGTAATTGTTCTGTTTGTCTTCATAAAAATACACCTCTTATTAATTCTACCACAAAATATTAATATTTTAAATATATTATTATAAGTTTTTATATCTTTTTTCACTTAGAATTGCTATCTCTAAGTGTCATTTATAGCCTGTAGTCTATAAATGATATATCAACCATATCTATCATATATAAGAGAGGTTATTATACCTAAAAATATTATATAATATAATTGAAACTAATTACAAAACTGGCCGCACCTCTACGGGTCACGACCAGTTCTATTTTACTTAGGACTTCTCTTAATTAGTTTAGCATGAACTACTGTTCTTTCAGTGTCAGAGTAACAAGTACTAAGAGTAAGTATTTTATCATTAGTATCTAAATTTGTATTAAAGTTATGAATACTTCTTTGTTTTATAGTATTTAAAAATTTATTATATTCTTCATTATTATTAAAATTAGTAGTAATATAATAACTCTCTTCAGGTATTTTGTATACTGAAAATATCTGCCACAAAGTATTTTCAGTATCCGTAGATAATCTAATAATATGATTATCTTTATTATTATACCAAGATGATTTTAATACCTTTGAAAGAGATCCAAACATAGTTTTATCAAGTCTACTATGGGCATATAAAATAGTATTTTTATTATTTAAATCATTATTATTTCTATAATCTAAAAAAACCCAGCCAGCTTCATTATATTTTTTATCAAAAGAATGATTCAAATAATAAGAATTATCTTTAGTCTGAACAAACGGATAGTTTATATTAGTATTATTTACATTAATCCAGCCTACAGTATCTGAATTTTTTTCTTTTAATTCAGTTATATCTACATCTATTAAAGGAAACTTTATATAATACCAATAATCACTAGTTTCTTCTTCATTAGTATCATTAACTAATTCAGTATTATCATCATCATCTCTCAAAGTAACATTAACCGCATTAGTAATATCATTTATTACTTTAGAAGTATCTTTATTATCTTTACCCCAAATAAATATTTTAATTAGGCAAAATACTATTATAAATATAAATATAGAACATAATATTACAAAAATCCAAGTAGTATTTTTTTTCTTTTTTCTTTTCTTCTTTTTCTTATTATGTTTCTTATCATTAATTATAATATCTAATACATCATCATCATTAGAGGTATTATTTGCATAATTATAGTTTAAACTATTATCTATTATTAAATCATTATTAAATCCATTTGCATGTCTTGGAGTATATTCTTCATTATTATTATTCAATAGTATCACCATATTAATTATACTAGTAATTTTAAATATTTACAAGTAATAAAAAGAAAAAGAGGAAAATTCCTCTTTTAATATTATCTAGTTACTTTAGCAGATATTTTCTTTGAAGTAATAACTACACCAATAGTACTTATTACTATTGCACTAATAATTAATGCTAAGTTGATATCTGAAGTAGTTGGATTCTTTTCAGGTTTAGTTTCAGTAGGAGTTTCAGTAACATTATTATATCCAACAACACCATAAGTACTTAAGTGAGATGTAGTAAATACTACTTTACCATCTACTAATTTAGCATCAAGGGTATCAGCAATTTTACCATCTTCGTCAATATAAATTACTTTATAAGCATCATATTTTTGCTCACTTTCAGGAATCGCAATGGCAATTGTAAATTTACCATCTTCTAATTTTTCAATTCTACCATCACCATTTAAAACATCAATTTCATATAAATTAATTAATTTAACTTCTTTAACCTTTTTATTATCTTTATATGCTTCAGTTACTTTTTCAGTACCCTTTTTAATTTCATCCTCAGTTTTTTCAGTTACTTCTAATTTTAAATTGTTATCTAATGCTTTATCACTTTCAAAACTAACTTTTTCATCTGTAGTTTCTAATACTTTATTTTCTACTACTGTATATGTGTTACCAGTTTTGTTAACTACATATTTATCTCCAACAAATTTTGTAACATCTGTATTAAATGTTCCACCTGTTACTGTAACATTAACTTTAGCCCATGCTGTAGTAGGATTTCCTTGAGTATTATTTACATATAAAGCTTCAGCACCTGTAATTGTACCACCTGTAATATTAACTTCAATTGGTAATTGTGTAGTGTGTTGAACTACTGCTATTCCAGCGCCTATAGTAGTACATCCACCACCATTTGCTTCTGATACTAATTTTTTAGCAGTACCAGTAATTGTTCCACCTTTAACATTTAATTTACCTGCTCTTACTTCAATACCAGTACCACCAGTAATTGTAGCACCTTCTTCAATGTTGTAAGTGCCATTACCAGCGCAATAAATACCAGTACCATTTTCACCAGTAGCAGTTATAGTAGCACTTTTTTTAATATTAACTACTGGGCCGTTTTCATTTAAGATTTCTCCGTTAGTAGTTATACCAATTTTAGTTGCTTTAATTGTTCCAGCAAAATTAACTTCTGTATTATAAGCACCATGTTTAACATCATAGAATATAGCTATACCTGTTGAGCCAAGAATAGTTACATCTTTGTCAACGTTTAGAACTGTTTTCTTTTTAGAAGTACTTTCTTCGTGACCCCATACATTTACATAGGAATCTTTTACATCTAATGTACCTTTACCGGTAAATGTTACTACACCATTTTCAACAATTAATGTTGTTTCACCATTACCAGTAAGATTATGATTATTAAAATCAAGTGTAAGTTCTTTTTCACCTTTGAATCTGATATAATCACTGCTGAATGTGATGTCATCAGTTAGTTTGATTGTGTCGCCAGTTACAGCTTCAGATAATGCTTTAGTTAATTCTTCTTCTGTACCAGCAGTTTTTTCAGCAGCCATTACACTAGGAACAAATAATGCAAGTGCTGCTACTAGAAATAATAATTTCTTTTTCATTTTTTTCTTTCTCCTTTTCTTATTTTTTTAGTAGCTTACTTCTCCTACCCTACAATTCAATTATAACATTAATTTTATCTTTTACAATATTTTTTTTCTACAAAAAAATCATTTTACAAATAAAATGTCAAATAAAAAACACTAACTTGTAGTGTCCTCTTCATTAATAATAACTTCTCTATATTTAGTAATATCTTCATAAACCTTAACAAATAAGGTTAAATTAAGTTTTTCATCATCACTTATCTCATTAACGATAGTAACTTCTTTTACTTCTTTAATATTATTATATTTAAGTAGTAACTTTTCTTTAGCAGTCTCTACTGCTCTATTTTTAGCCTCTTCTTTAGTATATATATCATCAATTACTTCAGTTTCATATTGATATTCATAATTTAATGATATTGGAGTTACATTATTATCAAATATACTTTTTATATTTTTATCAAAAGTTTTATACTTCTTAAAGTCAAATAGTGATATTCTTTTATTGATAAAGTTAAATACTAATACTTTTTTCTTATTACCAGTATATTTTACTTCATGATGATAATATGGATAATTTATATCTATTATATACCAAACTTCTCCAATTACCTTTCCTCTTGCGGTACTTAGTATTTTCTCTTCACTTGGAGTGTTAATATATGCTGATATTATAGTTTCACCTTTTTTAACATAAGTATTAATATCTCGTACTTTTTCACCAGACTCTGCTTCAATAACCCTAATAACAGCATTTTTTGAAGAGACTATATCATAGTTTTTGTTATTATCTATTTCTTTATTAATAATTCTCTCTTCTACTCTAACAGTATATTTAGTACCATTTCTTATTATTTCAAGCCATTCTAAATTATCTTTATTATTATTAAGTATTTCTTTTTCTATTTTTTCTACTTCACTATAACTTTTAGCGAAAGCATATTTCTTAATACCACGATCTTTTAACTCTTCAGTTACTAGTTTAATTATTTTACTATTTGAATGTATTACTTCAACACTAAATATCATATTTGATAATATAAATACTATTATCATACTAAGTAATAAGAATAATAAAATAAATCTATTCTTTTTTAAGAATTTAATTATATGAAGTTTTCCGTAATATCTAACTATTTTAATATCATAAATAGTTTTATATTTTTCTATTTCTTCTAAATCATTATAATCAATTATTAAATCTATTTCTTTATGACTTCTTGGAGTTAACTTAACTATTTTGATATTATTTTTTATTATTCTTTTAATAAAATTATTAATATTTCTACCACTAACTCTAATTTTAATATTACTAGAAAATATTCTAAATATTTTTTCTTTCATAATATCAACTCTTTCTATTTATTAAAAGAAATACCTTCAATATTACCTGTTATTAATACTTCTTCTTCAAGCATTTTAGATATAACTAAATTAGTACCTGTTATTATATATTTACTATCTAGATAACTAATACTAATTTTAGTGTCTGAGAAGTCCATAATTTTAGTATAATTAATAATATCTAGTTTGTTATTCTTATATAATATGCTAAACTTTTTATCATTAATATAATTATCTATTGATCTAACCAATTTTATTTTTTTCATATTAATATATATGATTTATAATTAAAATTTATGAAAATATTAACTTATATAGGTATTCGTAGTGCATTTTTATTTACTTTTGTCATAAGTTATATTGAATACAAAAAAGGGGTGGATTATATGTGTAATAATGAAAATAATACTTGCGAGAATTGCATCGCGGATATCCTTAAAGTTATCCTTATACTTCAGCAAAGTGTATGTCAAAATGACTGCTGCCTAGAGACTTGTGATAGAGGCTTCTTAGGACAAAATAGTAGTTTCTGCTACAACACTAGACCTATACAGTTATATACTTGTTCAGGAGGAAATACTCCATTAGCAATGCCAATTAGTAAAGATCCAAGTATTACTACTACAAGTACTGTCTTTAGACTAGAAAAATTAGATGGCTGCTGTGCTACCTGCAGAGTACTTGCACCTAATACTGATGAGACTAGTGTATTTCCATACGAAGCTACAAACTCATTCTTTACTATTAATTTAGGATGCTGCTGCATACTAAGATGTCTAGATGATACAGTTGTTGAAAGCATATAAAAAACAGGCTATATAACCTGTTTTTTTAATAAAAGGAGACGATAAAAGTATTGTTCTCCTTTAAATGTTACTAAAAATATCTTGTAAAACTTTTTAGCTATATTGTTATATCTTGCATTATATCTTTTCAATTTCATTTTTAAATCTTCTTCTGAAGTAAATTCATTCCTACTATAAAACCTTTCTACATCTATTTTGTGACTTCTTTCAACTTTTTTCATTTTGCCACAGAGAATATAGTCTTGTTCTTCTAAGTATCATTCATAAATCTCATTTCTTCTGTTGTAATCTTCATAAATACCACTCTTTCTGTATAATTTTTGTCGCTGCCTTAATTATACCAGAATGGTATTTTTTTATTTTAAATTTGTAATATATGTATTATAACTCAACAAAAATCAAGAATTATTTATAAATTTATCAACCAAGTTATATGCTTCATCATCAGTAACCTGAACTATAGGATGTTTAAAAAAATATGTACTAGGTTCTATAATAGTACCAGATAAGCCACGTTCAAGTGCTAACTTACAACAACGTATAGCATCTATTACCACACCAGCAGAATTAGGAGAGTCTTCAACGCTTAATTGAGCATCTAATGTAATAGGAACATCTCCAAATATTCTTCCTTCGATTCTAATAAAACATTTTTTATTATCATTTTGCCATGCTACATAATCACTAGGCCCTACATGAATATTAACATCAGATAATTTATCATTCATAATTGAACGAACTGCTTCAGTTTTCGAGATTTTTTTATACTCTAGTCTATCTCTATTTAGCATATTCAAAAAATCGGTGTTCCCTCCAGTGTTTAATTGATAAGTTTTATCAACAATTCCACCACGTTTTTCAAATAATTCAGTTAAAACCCTATGAACGATTGTAGCTCCAAATTGTGATTTAATATCATCTCCTAATATTGGTACACCTGACTCTTTAAATTTATTTGCCCAATAATTGTCACTTGCCAAGAATACAGGTATATTATTTATAAAACCAACATGTGCCTTTAATGCACAATTGGCATAAAATTCACTTGCTTTATTTGAACCAACTGGTAAATAATTTATCATTATCTCGGCACCAGATTCTTTAATGATATTAATTATTTTTTCTTCATTAATATCAGAGTCATCTACTGGAATAAAATATTTATCATTTTTTTTATTAATCATATGATTCGATACTCCATCCATTTGTTTTCCTTTTGAAACAACTACAGAGTTATCAATATTAAAAGTATCACAAAAAATTTTGGTACAATTAGGTGCTTCAAAGATAGCCCTATGTATTTCTTTGCCAACTTTTCTACTATCAATATCAAATGCACAAACAATATCTATATCATATGGTTTAAATCCTCCTATATCCCAGTGCATCAAACCAACACAATTTTTTTCATTTTTAGATTTATAATATTCAATGCCTTGTATCAATGAACTTGCACAATTACCAACGCCAATTATTCCTACTTTAATTTTTCCCATCATTACACCATCCTTATTTATTATCTACTATGAAGAAAGATTTTCCAATACTCTGCATTTTTACGCCATCATAAAAAAGGCCACTTTCCTCATATAAAACAATTATTTTTCCTTTTATTTTCTTTAAATCAGATTCATCTTTTATATTATAATGACACCATATTTTATAACCATCTATGATATTTAATCCAGCAAAATTGTTTAACCTTAAATAGTTTTTATCTGCATGTAAGGCAGTGTCAATACTTTCACCAAAAATAATTGCTCCTGCAGAACCGCCATAAACAAGGCCATCATTTTTTATGTAATCAATAATTTTTTTATCAAATCCTGTTTTTCTCATTTCATTAATAAGTTTAAATGTGTTGCCGCCACCAATAAATATTGCAGAATAATCATCTAATTTTATTTTTTTATCAAGTTCAGTACACATTTCAATGTTCACTATACCATATTCAGCATAAGTACTTTTAAACCATTTAAAGCAATCATCATATGGAATCTTTTCCATTGCAACGGGAATATATAATACTTTTCCATTACCTACCTCCTTTGCAAAAAAATTATCTAACTCTTTAACTTGTTCTGGGCCTCCTCCCCCAGATAATAATAATTTCATTTTTATCCTCCTTATATATTTTTCAAAATTAATTTTTTACACACTTCATCTAATGATTTATTGCTATAATTATTAATACAATTAGAAACGCAAAGAAATCTTTTAATATAGTTATTATATTCTTCCAAAAATATTTTTATCACAGTATTCAAATCGTATTTTGGGACAATAAACTTTTTATAATAATTATAATAATACTCTATAGCAAATAACATATTGCAATCATAATTATTGCACATTTCAAAACAACTATTAATGATTTTTCTGACTTTCCCATTTATACCATTGGCAGCAGGAATAATACCAGATAAAACAAGTAATGTAAATGTACGTAACCTATCATTATATTGAAAATTCTTTTTTATTACTTCATAATTAGGAAATATTGGAACATAAAAGTTTTTGTTACCATTTAATATCCATAGTAATCTTTCATAACCAAATCCAAAATCAGAAACATATTTTTTATGATTCTCACTATTAATCTCATAAATATTTGCTTGCCCTAAATCAATACCTTTATATTGAAATTCTACTCCCACACCATCAAAGACTGTTGTTTTATTTTTTAATACCAATTTCAAGCCGCTAATATGCAATGATAAATAAGATAGTATTGATATCCATTGTTCTAATCTAGAAATATACTCATATATATCAGTTTCAACATCAATCGTACAAATATTTATAAAAGAAGACAAATATCCATCTTCACAACCACATAATGGTAAATTATTTAATCTAATAACTGGTTGTAATAACCATAAACTCTTTTTTTCTAACTCTTTTTTATTTAGCAAATAACTTTCTACAAGTTGTAATCCTGCAATTAAAAAGTCTGTATTGCCCTCATTATTTAAAAGACTATCACAGCAACTATAATTAATTCCATATGAATTAAAAACATCATTTAGTTTTTGAAAAAGTAAGGCATCATCAAACAGATATTTATTTTTAGTATTAAGTACATAATTATTATAATTTTTACTATAATATATATCGTTGTGTATAATATTTTTCTCCCATCCCTTAGACAAAAAATGTTTTTCAATTTCTTTTTGAAATAAAACAAAATCCATGTTTACACCTCCAATTAAATATTTTTTTAGACAATAATATTCCCTTACCAATAATTTCAGTAGTGTCACCAATAAAATAAGAATCAAATGTACGATAAAAACTATCTACACTTAATAACTTCAAAAGTCTATTCTTATCAAAAATATTATTGTCATTCTTTTCTATGATGAACTCAATTATGTTATCAAATTTTTCTATATTTGAGAAAAGTTCATCTTCAATATATCTAACTAATTCAAGCTCTATACAACCAATTATTGGTGACAAATCTATTACCTTCATTTTTTCATCATCCTGAACTAAAATGTTTCTTGAATTTAAATCACCATGTATCAAATAATCATATTCAATATCAGACACATCATCAATACATTTTTTATATAAATATAAAACATCTAAAAGCATTTCATTATTGCAATTATCCTCTATTCTATTAAACTGACTTTCAAGTAAATATAGGTAACTATCATTATAATTAAAAGGAACTACAGGAAGTTTTTTTACCCATTCTTCAAAAAAATTTAACATTACTATAATTCTTTTATAAATATTCTTATATTTATCATTTAAAAAACAACCTTTAACTAATTCCATTTTTATAAATCCCCTATCATCAAATGAAAATATTTTATACAAGCATTCAATATTTTGATAGTTTTTGTAATATTTTTTAATTTTTCTGTATTCATAGTAATCATCAAACATTTTTATTAAAATTAAACCATATTCCACATCATTATATTTATAAATAACACCATTATTTGCTTTAACAAATTGTTTTAGATAATTATTATTTTCAACCATTTAGCTATTCACCACTTTTCTATAACATTCATATTCAGCTTTTGCCACATCATTCCATGAATTAAAATTTTTTTTGACAAAATGATATGATTCAACAGAAAAATAATTTTTATCATTTAATAGTTTCAATGTCGTAAGAGCAAATTTTTTAGTATCAAAAACAGGTATTTTAATAACACTTGAAATATCAAAATTATCTCTAGCAAAAGGTACATCATAACAAACCACTTTTTTCCCATATGCTAGTGCCTCAAGCAAACATTGGGAAAATGTATCTCCAATAAAAGATGGATAGATAAAAATCTTACTTTTCAAAAGAATGTCATATTTTTCTTTTCCCTCTAACCAGCCTAAGCAATCTATATTTTTTTGAAGGTTATTTTTTTTAATCATTTTATAAAATTTATTTTTTTCCTTGTCGAATGTAAAAGAACCAACAACCGCAAATTTTAATTTATCATTAAATTTAATCATATTTTTTACAATTTTTATAAATTCAAAGATTCCCTTACCATATTCAAACTTAGCCATATAAATACAATCATACTTGTAATCTATAGTATTTAAACTGAAATCAGGAACTTCAATTGCATAACCAGGATATGAAAGATTTAAGTTCAAGCCTGGAAAATACTTTAGCATTTTTTTCTCAACAGTTTTTGTCATAGTCAAAATATTAAAACTATAAATATATTTTTTTGCTTGATAATTTCGCAATAACATATATTTTTTAATCATTAAATTTTTTTCGAGTAAAAACTTTTTTAAGCAATCAAATGTAAAATTCCCTGTCTTAATCAAAGCTGTAGCAAATGGAATAGAATGCATAGTAACAATATATTTAATATTTGTATTCCTTAAACTTTCATAGATAGAAACTGCAATGTCCCAAATCTCCCAAGTTAATACAACTAGGTCTATCTTTTCTTTTATTGCAATTTTTTTTATATCACCTGCTATTTGATTACCATTTAATACAAACCAACCCCTATTCATATATGCAGTTTTATAAATTTTAATATTATAAAAGTCTGCTATCTTATACACTTCAGGATCGATTTCTCCAAAGGAGAACAATACAACATCACAATATTTAATCAAATATGGGAGCATATTCAAAATTCTAAATAATGGGCCTCTTCCCTCTTCTATTCTAAAATTAGAAACTAATAATACTTTTATATCAATCACCAAATACACTTTCTATGTTTTTTTTAAAATTATCTATTTCATTAATAAGAGAATATTCACCAATTTCAAACAATTCAACATAGTTAAAATCATTATTAGTACAATATTTTTTTTGTAATTCATTATTTTCAACTAAAATTTTTTGACATACTTCCATTGAAATAAGCTGAGATTTATGATAATACATTAAATTTAATTTTTTTTCATAAAATGCTGTTATATCAACTACTATATCACAAATAAACTTATATGGTTTTGTAAATCTATCCCAAAAGTATAATATTATTGGATTATATGATAAATAATTATGTTTTTTACATATATTTTTAGAACATATTAATACTAATGAATCTTCAACTATTTGCGATGTAACTCTATGATCCACATGATAGTCATTTTTCCTATGTGTTACAATAATATCTGGTTGAAACTCTTTTATTATATTAATAATTTTTTTTCTATTACTAATATTTGCTTTTAACATCCCATCAGAATTATTTAGAATCTTATAACTAAACCCTGCATATTTAGCGGCCAATTTTTCCTCTTTCAATCTGATTTTTTTTGTAATGTATTTAGATTTATTATTTATTCCTAAATTACCATTAGTCATCATTACAACCTTTACATTATATCCCTTACTACATAATTTTAATATAGTTCCGCCAGCACAAATTTCTGCATCATCAGGGTGAGCAACAACAAATAATATTTTTTTATAATCTTTCATAAATCACCATCCATACTAAATTACTTAATATTATATTTTTTTACAATTTGTTCATATTCAACATCTTTCCATCTTCTGCATTTGCTACAAATGTCTGGATTTAATTCCCTTTTTAATATTTTCATTTTGATTTTATTTACATTTGAACAGTCTTCTTCAAAAACATTACCAAGCTTAACAGAAATCCTATTATAATCATTACAACATAATACTATATCACCATTACACGAAATGTTATAAGTAAAATATATCTTATGACACCAAATTTCCCCATTTTCATCATCATTTACTCTTTCACACAATGATTCGATGGTACTATCTCTACTCCATGGCTCAGATGGGCCAAGAACACTAATATAATTGTATTTAGAAACAAAACTAGTATATGCAATTTTATCATCCAAATTTTCTTGTTTCATGTAAAATGGAGGCTTAATACGCCACAATTCAACTTTTGTTTTGGAATTCTTAAATAGTTTCAATGCCATTTCAACTTTTGGCAAAACATTTTCAATATTTAATCCAGTAATATTATAATAGATTTCTGGATTAAGAGTATGTAAACTGATAGCAATTTCATCAAGATTGCTATTAATTATATTATTAATATTATTTAAATCTAATAATAGTCCATTTGTAATTAACTGTACCCTAAATCCAATACTTTTACAAAATTTAATAATATCAAATACTTCTTTGTGTAATAACGGCTCTCCTAAACCACCCAACACTACTTTAGGAAAGACATTTTCCCCTATAATATGATTAAACCAATTATCATCCATCTTATTTCTCTGCTCCAACAAAAAGTTATATAACTTTTCAGTAGCAATAAATTGTTTTTTTCTTTTTGAAATTGAATTACTACAAAAAACACATTTTGCATTGCAAAAATTAGTTAATTCTATCTCTATAGTATATGGTACAGGTACTGATGGATACTTCATTAACATAAAGGATACTCACTATTTATTATTTTTAGAGAAAGACTATGGAAATTATCTAAAACAGTTGCAGCAATCTTGTTACATTCTTCTAAATTAATTTCTTTATCAGTAGTAATTGTTATTTTCCAAGGATCAGATAACGATTGACCGCTCTGTCCAATCATTCCTACTGAACAATTAACATTAAATGTCTCAGATATTTGTTTTGCAATTTCATAAGAAGCAACACAATAAACTTTACCCGTATGATATATAGGATTTTTTCCACATATACCCTCCATAGTATAGAATCTTCTAGGTGTTATTAATCCGCCCATACGATTTCCTCTACCAACAAATCCTTCATCACCCATTTCAATAGAAGAACCAGTGAAAGTTAAATACAGGTCAACATTTTTATCATTGATTTTATCTCTTGTGTTTATAAATAATTTAGTTTCAGTATTCGGAAATAATAAATCAATGTAATTTAAAATATCTCGTTTTACCTTTTCTTTGTTTTTTAAATATTCATCTATGCTATTTACATATTGACACAATTGTGGAATACACATAGTAATATTAATTATACCATCATCATTAAATCCCATCATCTTTATATCACTGCCAATCCAAATATTTTCTTTTTTATAGTCTGGAGAATTCAAGAATTTTTCAACATTTAAAACAATAGTTTCTAATTTTGAATTTCCATAAAATGCGCATCCCATAGAAGTATCATTACAATTTAATTCTTTCAATTCGCCAAGGTCATCTAAACTTCTAGGCGAAAACCAACTATGTCTTTTACTTTCATATCCCTTTACACCACCAGGACTGCTTCCATCAGCAACTTCATATAAAATTTTAACATCAGTATCAAAATTTATCATAGGAAACCTTTCAGAAAAGAAGTTTCTAGTAGCATCAATAAGTAATTTCTTAACATCAATCTTATCATCACCAAACTGTGATGATGCCCTTCCGTTTAAGAGAACCCTAATTGGTTGAATTATTTTCCCATACCCAAATTCTACTATAGCTTTTCCTCCCATCATTCCAACCTTATCAAAATTATGATGTAAGACTGCTCCAAATTTTTCAAGTGTATATTTTGAATAAACATTTGAAAGATGTTCTGCTAGAGAATCAGACAAAGTGTCTGGATGACCTATTCCCTTTCTTTCAACTATATCATATTTTTCTTCTACTAAGTCTTTTTTTAAAATTAATCTAATATTTTTCATTTATTTTTTTTCCTTTCTTTTATCAATTTTTTTGCTAATGATTTTGCTTCATTGTGTGCTTGAAGCAAAAACTCTTCTTCTTTTAATTTTTCATTGTTCTTAACTTCTAATACATATTCAATTTCTCTATTTTCACTTAATAATTGTGATAAAATATTCCAATCACAACTACCCTTACTGATTACGTTATGTTCATCACATTCTCCAAAATTATTATGAATATGTACAACATATATTTTGTCATGATAATTTTTAATAATTTCATTTTGCAAAATATTAAAATGACCAGTATCATAACATAAACCTGCACTCTCATAGCTAAGCATACTTTCAATTTTTTCCAATGCATCATAATGCTGGAGATTTTCAAACACGACGATTACTTTCTTTTTTCTTGCAAGTTCTAATAAGCATTTAATTCTTTCCAATCCAATGATTGTATTTTCAATTGAGGTAAGATTTTCTGTAAGATGCATCACTACATATTTTACATCTAATTTAGATGCTTCAATAATACTTCTCTTATAAATTTCAAATATTTCAATACCTTCAACAGTATCCATCCATATATTATCCGCTTTTTCAAAAGAAAGATGAAAAACACTTACAGGAACACCTAGCAACTTACACAAAGTAAAAATATTTTCTTTTTTACCATTATCCTTTGTATATTCATCACACCAATGAAGAGACATTTTTTCAAAACTTGCAAGCTTAATATTGTTGATTCTATTTAAAATTGAAGAGTTATTTCCGTACCAATATGTCATAGCAAACTTCATTTTTTTCTCCTTTCCTAATCAACATTTAGTTTTTTATGAGCTCCCTATAAACTCATATCACACTAATTACCTTTAAATTCCCTTATTCTCTTTCTTGCCTTAGTAGTAACTGCCATTGTAATCCACTCCTCTCTCGGACCAAATGATAACTCGTCACTAATAATCCTTACTCTGTCATTATTTTTAAGAACATAACCAACATCTTTATAATCATCGTTAACAATAGCTCCTACCATAGTATTACCAATATCAGAATCTAAGTTAAAAGCATAATCTATTATTGTTGAGCCTTTAGGTAATTCTACTATTCTACCATTCATTCCATAAATATATACCTTATCCGAAAACAACTCATTTTTGATTTGATTAACAAATTCTTGATTATCTGCAAATACTGAATTAATTTCTAATAATGAACTAAAGAATTGATATTTATTTTTTAAATCTTCTTGCATTACTTTTCTGGCTTCACCTTTATTTATATCAAAGTAAGCCGTAAGTCCAAAAGAGGCAATCTTATCCATATCGAATGTTCTAATTTGTGTTTGAATAAGTCTTCCTTCAGGACCAAACACAGTTGTATGAAGACTACTATACATATTGGTTTTAGGATTACATATATAATCTTTAAACTTACTATTTATAGGATGGTATAGGCTATGTACATATCTTAATCCTCTATAACAATTATCTATTTCATCCACCATTATTTTAAGGGAAAATAAATCATGTATATCAGATAGTCTCTGTCCTTCATGTAATCTTTTATATATACCATATATATTTTTAGTTCTAACTTTAATCTCATTAGGTATGTTATTATCTTTTAAAATATTTTCTATCTTATATTTCATTTCTAATAATAAACTTCTATTTTCTTCCTCTATTTTCTTATTTTTTTCAAATAAATTCATATAAATATCAGGTTTTAAATATCTTAAAGATAAATCTTCCAATTCACTTTTTATTCGATATGCTCCAATATAATAAGCAAGAGGTACAAATATATCCATAGTTTCTAGTGAATTTTCTTTTTGTTTGAATTCTGTTTTATATTCTAATGTTCTCATATTATGAAGTCTATCTGCTAGTTTAATAATTATTATTCTGACATCACTTGTAATACCAGTAATTATCTTTCTAGTATTTGCTACATTCTGTTCTTGCTTAGTAGAAAAGTTAAGTTTACTTATTTTTGTTACTCCATCTACTAAAGAAGCTATCTCAGGATTAAAATCATGAGAAATATCTTCTTTAGTAACATGCGTATCTTCTAATGTATCATGAAGTAGTCCTGCGCACACTGTATCCCTATCAGCGTGCATTTCTGCGAGAATATAGGCAACATTGAGAGGATGAGTAATATAAGGTTCTCCACTTTGTCTTTTTTGTCCTGAATGAAGATTATCCGCATAGTAATATACTCTTTTTATGATTTCCATTTCATCAGGATTATAACTTTTAACTAGATTAAGCAAATCCTCAACAGTAAGTTTATTCATTTTCTTTCACCTCCATATATAACAAAAGAGCGGCACCACAGCGAACGACATCAAATTAGCCATTCACTGAGTACTGCTCTTTAGTCACAGCAGCATTTTTAATTTTGCAGCAGCAGAAAAATATGTCAGTTAAATTATTTCTAACATTATTAAGTATAGAATTAATATTTAACAAAACATATTTTACCATAATGCTCAACTCCTCTTTTTTAAATAATTTAAGTTGATTTTATATCTTTTTAGAATGTTTGTCAACCCTTTTTTTTACAATTTTTACCAAAATACAATAAAAATAAAAAAATTAATTAAGTAAAACTTCACAAACATTCTAAAAAATTAAACCAAATCTCCTACAAGTAATATAGTAGTACAAAAATGATGTGTTACAAATATTAATTTTTTTATATAGCATATATATTTATACATAAAAAGATATAGTAAATTATTCACTATATCTTTCTAACTTCTTAATCGTTTTTAATTATTTCTTAATTTAGCATTATGTTTCTTTTCTACATCTATTGCTATTCTATCAAATATTTCAGTTATTTCATCCAGTGTAAGAGTCTTATTTGGATCTTCAAAATATAATGAGAAGGCTAATGATTTATTATTTTCTCCTAATGAAGAGTCTACATATAAGTCAAATACTTCTATCTTAGTAAGAAGTTTACCTCCGGCTTTCTTGATAGTTTTAATTACTTCTTCTGAAGTTATATTCTTATCAAGGACAAAGGCTATATCTTTACTAATACCAGGGAATTTACTTATTTCTTTATATTTCATCTTAGATACTTTAATATCTTTTAATAAGGATAAATTAAGTTCTATAACAAAGATATTATCTTTAGTAACATTAGGATGTATCTTACCAATAATACCTACTTTTTTATTATCTATATAGATACTCGCAGCTACTCCTGGATGTAATTCTTTAGGTAAATCTTCCTTTTTATAATAATATCTATTATTATATCCTAAATAATTAAGCACTTTTTCTAGTATACCTTTTGTTATATAGTAGTTTATTTCTCTATTACTACCTAATTTATTATAATAAGTACCACTCATTAAAATAGTTAGTTTTTCATCTTCATAATGAATATTATCTTTTACATAATAACTCTTTCCTATTTCAAATAGATTAATATTATTATTACCACGATTAGTATTATAATCATATACTGAAAGTAAACTTGGTATTAAACTATATCTTAAAGTACTTCTCTCTTCTGTCATAGGATCTTGTAGTCTTATACTATCAAAAGTATCGTTAGTATATTTATGTACTTCACTTTCTTTTATTAGTGAGTAAGTAAGTGTTTCAGATAAACCTAAATTACTAAGTAAATGACGAATACTTCTATTAGTTTTATCTACCTTACCCATTCTAACTGGAAGAATCATTTTTTTACCTTCAATATTATCTATACCGTATATTCTTCCTACTTCTTCAACTAGATCTTCTTCAATAGCAATATCTATTCTTCTACTTGGAACTGTAACTAATACTGTATCCCCTTTATCTAAAGTAGTAAAATCTAGTTTTCTAAAGATATCTAGAATAGTATTTTTATCTAGTTCTATTCCAAGTATTTTATTTATTTTATTATATGCTATTTCTATTTCTTTATCTTTGATATCAATATTTTTATGTTCTAGCATACCTCCTACTACAGTGGCAGATGCATACTTTTCAAGTAAGTTAAGACTTCTTTCCATAGCCATATATGTTCTCTTTGGATCTAGGCCTTTTTCAAATCTATTTGAAGCCTCGCTTCTTAATACTTTCTTACTTGTCTTTCTAATTAATACTGGATCAAAGATAGCACTTTCAATAACGATATTTTTAGTATCATTTTCTACTTCAGTAGATAGTCCTCCCATAATACCTGCTAAACCAATAGCCCCAGTATTATTATATATCACTATATCTGAATTAGATAGAGTTCTCTTTTGATTATCTAATGTGGTTAATTCTTCATTATCATTAGCCATTCTTACTCCAAGTGTGCTTTCTAATCTATCAGCGTCATAATAGTGAAGTGGCTGACCAGTCTCTAACATTACATAATTAGAAATATCTACAACATTATTAATAGGTCTGATACCTGAAGCTATTAGTCTATTCTTAATAAAAGTAGGACTTTCTTTTATTGTAACATTTACTACTTTTCTAGCCAGGAACAAAGGACATGCTTCAGTATCTACTTTTAATTCCAATTCATCTTTTATATTTCCAATACCTTCTTTATGTGATAAATCTATATCATTTACTTTTTCATCATAGATTGCTCCAAGTTCATAAGCCATACCTAGTATACTAAGTAGGTCTCCTCTATTTGAAGTTAATTCAAAATCTATTACTTCGTCATCTAATTCTAAATATTTGATAGGATCTTCACCTACTGGGGCATCTTTTGATAATTCATGAATACCATTTATATCATCTTCTTTTAGGAATTTATGATCTAAACCTAGTTCAGCAATAGAACATAACATACCATTTGATTCTACCCCTCTTATAACACCTTTTTTTATAGTACCACCAGGAAGTTCTGCTCCAGGTAAGGCTACTATTACTTTTAATCCTTTTCTTACATTAGGAGCACCACATACTATTTGAAGTACTTCTGTGCCGACAATTACCTTACATACATGTAAATGATCTGAATCAGGATGCATATCACACTCTAATACCTCACCAATTACTAAATTAGAGGCATTTATTAATTTACCAGCACTATCGTATTCGTTGCCGACACCAGTCATTTTTTCTGCTATTGTATTAATATCATCATTTATATCAATATAATCGCTTACAAATTTTCTTGATAACTTCATTACTCCTCATCCTTTCTATCGAATTGTCTTAACATTCTGACATCATTAGTATATAAATATCTAATATCCGGAATGTTATATTTAAACATTGCTAATCTATCTAATCCTGTACCAAAAGCAAAACCAGTATATACTTCGGGATCGTAGCCGCCCATTCTAAGTACATTAGGATGAACCATGCCCGCTCCTAGTACTTCTATCCAGCCAGTATTTTTACATAGTGCACAGCCTTTACCACCACATTTAAAGCAAGATAAGTCTACTTCAACACTAGGCTCAGTAAATGGAAAATAACTAGGTCTAAATCTAACTTTAGTATTATCTCCAAGAATTCTTTTAGCAAATATTTCTAGCGTACCTTTAAGGTCTGCTAACGAGATATCCTTATCAATAACCAATCCTTCTACTTGACCAAATTGATGTGAATGAGTAGCATCATCATCTCTTCGATATACTTTACCAGGACATATTATTCTAATAGGACCTTTATCTTCATTTTCTTCCATAGTATGTGCCTGTGCACAAGATGTTTGCGTACGAAGTAAATACTCAGTATCAATATAAAAGGTATCTTGAGCATCTCTTGCAGGATGACCTTCAGGTACATTAAGTCTCTTAAAACAATATTCGTCTGTTTCTACTTCATTACCTGGTACTACATCATAGCCCATACTAACAAATATATCTTCTACTTCTTCAATTATTCTATTAAATGGATGTAAACTACCAGTAATTATTTCTTCACTAGGAAGTGTAATATCAATAGCTTCTTTCTCTAACTTTCTATTAATTTCTTCAGTCTCTATTTTAGTTTTAACTTCTTCAAATAAATTATTAAAGTATGTTCTTACTTCATTAACTTTAATACCATACTCTTTCTTTTCTTCATTAGGTATTTCTCTTATTTTACTTTGAAGTAGTGTAATTACTCCTTCTTTACCTAAATACTTACTTTTGATATCATTTAGTTCATTTTGTTTAGTAATATGTTCTAAATCAGTATCAATACTTTTCTTTATTTCTTCTATATTCATAATATCCTCCTTAAGCATTTTCATATAATGCTATTATTTCTTTCTTACTTAGATTTTTATCAAGAGATATCTACAAACTCACAATGAATATTAAAACTAAAGTATAATATATGTAGTTATAGAAATAAACTCATTTTTTAAGTTACTACATTTCAATAAAATTAATGTTCATTTTCTAGACAGAATATCAGTGGCTTATAATAATCCATCCAATAATACCATTAATGATTATCCAAATTAATATGCATATTTAAATCTTCTTCTGTAGGTAATTTATCAAGAATATTTTTGGGAATTATGTTTTTAACTTTAAAAGAAGACACACCGATTGGTACATTTGTAGATTTTAAAGACCAATCAACTGATAATCTATCTTTATCTTTACAAAGTAATAATCCTATTGTTGGATTATCGTTTTTCGTTCTCAAAGTTTCATCAATAGCGGTTACATAAAAACCAAGTTGCCCAGTATATTCAGGTTTAAACTTATTTACCTTGAGTTCTACAACAATATAACATCTTAACTCCAAATGATAGAACAATAAATCTATATAATAATCATTTCCATCAACAGATATTTTATATTGATTTCCAACAAAACTGAAGCCTTTTCCTAATTCTAGTAATACATCCCTTATCTTATCTAGTAAAGCTTCTTCCAATTCCTTTTCTTTGTAATTTTGATGTAATGTTATAAAGTCAAATATATATGGATCTTTAAAAGTATTATTTACTAAGTCACTATCATTAGGTGGTAATAATGCACTAAAATTATTATTAGTACCTCCTATTCTTTTATGAAAATGGCTTTCAATTTGAATAGAAAGTACACTACGACTCCAACCATTTTTGATAGTATTTTCAGCATATATTTTCCTCAAACTTTTATCTTTGATTTTTTCAATTAAAAGTATATTGTGCCCCCCAAGGCAATTTGGCAACAAGTTGTTGCCAACTCTCATCATCCTTGTATTCTTCATAAAACAATCGCATCGCTCTAATATTTCTTTCCGAAAATCCCTTCATTGAAGGAAAAGTTAATTTAAGTTCAGTAGAAACCTGCTTAGTAAAATTATTCCCATAAACTTTATTTTCTGATACGATTTTTCCCAACCTGAAATATAGTTTAATTAAATTACTATTAACTTCCTGTATTGTTTTTATTTGAGTACTTATAATTTCTTTCTTCATATTAGCAATAATCATTTTAAAATCTTTTTCTATCATAGCATCCCCCTCATTAAGCATTTTCATATAATGCTATTATTTCTTTCTTATTTAGATTTTTTTCTAAAGATTTAATATCTTTTATAAATTCATCATGATCTTTAGTTATATCTTCAGTCTTAGTTAATATTACTTTTTCTATATCTGATACTCCATATCTAATTAAATATAGACAGTTTAAATTAACATTTCTAGAGTTATTTACAAGTAATTCTAATAAGTAATTATTTTTACTATTAATTAACTTTTCATAACTAGCATAAGATATAAACTTAAATAAATAGTTTAGTTTATCTTCCGATTTAATACCTTCCTTCTAAAAAAGAAAAAAGATGATACCATAAAAGGACGAATTAATATCCGCGGTACCACCTTTCTTTATAACATAAGTTATACTCTTAAATCTTTAACCTGATTAACGGTATAAAACTAAAGGGTGAATTCATACTAAATAATTAACTCTTCTTTCACCATCTAAGAGCTCGCTAATAATTATTTTTATAGTATTACTACTTCCTCATCATTGTCTTATTATATAGTCATTAAATCTTTTTCTTTTTCTTTTAATTTTTCATCTACAATTTTATTATATTCATTAATTAAATCTTGTACTCTTTCATTACCTCTTTTTTCTTCATCTTCAGGTAATTTTTGGTTTTCTAATGCTTTATTAGCATCTTGTCTAATATTTCTAAGAGCTATTTTTGCTTCTTCTCCTAACCCTTTAACTTGTTTTACTAGTTCTTTTCTTCTATCTTCAGTAAGTGGTGGTATTACTATAAATACTACTTCACCATTGTTATTAGGAGTTACTCCTAAATTAGCTTCAAAGATAGCCTTTTCTATTGCTCCAAGACATGATCTATCAAATGGTTTAATAGATAATTGTCTAGCTTCAGGTATAGATATATTTGCTAAACTTTTAAGTGGTGTTGGTACTCCATAATATTCTACCATAATACCATCTAACATATTAGGATTAGCTCTACCTGCTCTAACATTAGTAAACTTGTTTTCTAAAGATTCAATTGTTAACATCATCTTTTCTTCTGTACTATTTAATATTTCTTCCATATAATCTCCTTTTTTACATTAAATAATATAACATACTTTTATAATTTATACAATATTTTTTATTATTTTTATATTCTTTTTATTCAGTTCAAGCCTTACTATGTAAGTCTTTCACTATTATATTAAGCCTAATCTTTAGTCTTAATATAATATATCTACATATCTATTATATATAAGCCATATCTATATAGCAAAAAGAAAGATAGTAGTTATATCTTTCTTCCAATATATTTTACAATAGATATTTACAAAATAAACTTTCACAATAGAGACCTTAGGCTCTATTGTGCCTCTTAAGACTTATCTTAAGACTTAAGAGGATATATAATAATTATTTATTCTTTTTATTATTTTTCTTTAATTCATTAAGTATTTCTTCAAGTAATATTTCTTCATTGCTCTTCTTAGGTTCTTCTTTCTTCTCTTCTACTTCTTTCTTTTTCTTTAATGAAGTTAATTTATTAATAAATTTAACTATTAAGAATATACAGAATGCTATAATAAAGAAATTAATTACATTATTAATAAATGAACCATATTTAATTTGTGTACCAGGTATTACTAAATTACTAAAATCAATTTTACCAATTATTAACCCAATAGTAGGAGTAATAACATCATTAACTAGTGAATTAACAATATTAGTAAATGCAGATCCAATTACTACACCTACTGCTAAATCAATAACATTGCCTCTTTCTATAAATGTCTTAAACTCTTTAAAAAACTTCTTCATATACTTTTCTCCCTTATTATATGTATTAATCTACACAATACAAATTAATTTTAGGATTATTATTTATAATATTATTAAAACTAGTTCTCTTCTTATTCTTATATTCTGCTCTAAAGTAAGTGTTATCTTTTGTTATATATGTTTTAACTATATAATCATTACCATCTTTATCTATAGAAACACTACCAACATAATCACTATTATTATCTAATTTATAAAGATTATAACAAGTATATTGTTTTTTATTTTCCTCTTCATACATTACTATAGCCTTATTATTAATTTCATCAGAATATTTAGCTATTTCTGAATTAACAACATTATTTAATGTAATAGCTAATATAATACCTACAATAATAAAAATCACCACTGAAACTATAGTACCTATTAAGGCATATTTGCCACATTTCTTAGCCCTATTAGGAGTACTCTTTTTCATACTTAAATATAGTATTAAACCTACTAATGGGTATAAAAAAGATAAAATATTTAAAATAACTAATGGTTTATCTTCTACTTTATTATTAGTACCCTTATTTACCATAACCCCACATTTCAAACATACATCATCATTATCATTTAAATTATTACCACAATTTGAACAATACATATTTCTTACCTCCAAGATAATTATATAACACTTTTAAATAAAAGTAAATTAATTTAACAAAATTAGCAATCTATATTGACAATTGCTAATTATTAGAGTATAATATATATCGTAATAGAAAGGAAAGTGATATATATGAATATGAATAATCCTTATGAAGAAAATTTACAAAAGCCCTTAGAAAAATATGGTAGAGATATTACTAAGGCTGCTAAAGATGGTAAAATCGATCCAGTTATTGGTCGTGATGAAGAAATAAGAAGTATTACTAGAATACTTTCTCGTAAAACTAAAAATAACCCTGTATTAATTGGTGAACCTGGTGTTGGTAAAACCGCCATTGTAGAAGGTTTGGCGCAAAGAATAATTAAAGGCGATGTTCCTAATAATCTAAAAGATAAGACTATTTGGGAGCTAGATATGGGTGCCTTAGTTGCAGGTGCTAAATACCGTGGTGAATTTGAAGAAAGACTAAAAGCCGTACTAAAAGAAGTAAAAGACTCTGAAGGCAACATCATTATGTTTATTGATGAAATACATATGATTGTAGGTGCTGGTGCTCTTGAAGGCGCTATGGATGCTGGTAATATGTTAAAACCTATGCTAGCTCGTGGTGAAGTACATTGTATTGGTGCTACTACCCTAAATGAATATCGTAAATATATTGAAAAAGATGCTGCACTAGAAAGAAGATTTCAAAAAGTATTAGTAAAAGAGCCTACTGTTCTAGATACTATTACTATTCTTCGTGGCCTAAAGTCTAAATTTGAAGTATTCCATGGTGTAACAATTAAAGATAAAGCTTTAATCGCTGCTGCTACCCTATCTGATAGATACATTACTGATAGATTCTTACCAGATAAAGCTATTGATTTAGTTGATGAGGCTGCCGCTACTATAAAGGTACAAATGGAATCAGTTCCTACTGCTCTAGATAATCTAGAAAGAAATATTATGAGACTTGAAATAGAAAAAGAAGCTCTAAAGAAAGAAAAAGATAATATTTCTAAAAATAGAATTACCGAGATAGACAAAGAACTAGATAATCTTAAATTAAAAGAAAAAGATCTAAAGACCAAATGGGAAGAAGAAAAGACTGTTAATACTAAGATTAGTAAAAAGAAAGAAGAAATAGATCGTGCTAACTTTGAATTAGAGACTGCTGAAAATAACTATGATTTAGAAAGCGCCGCTAGACTAAGACATGGTACTATACCTAAACTAGAAAAAGAACTAGCCTCCCTTGAAGAGATTAATAAATCAGAAATATTATCAGATACAGTTGATGAAGAAAGCATCGCCGCCATTATATCTAAATGGACTAATATACCAGTATCTAAATTAGCTGAAGGAGATAAAGAAAAGTTACTACATCTTGAAGACAAAATGAAAGAAAGAGTTAAAGGCCAAGATAATGCTATTCACTTAGTAACTGAAGCCATTATTCGTTCAAGAGCGGGTATTAAAGATCCAAATAGACCAATTGGTTCATTTATCTTCTTAGGACCTACTGGTGTTGGTAAAACTGAAGTAGCAAGAACTCTAGCCTATGAACTATTTGACGATGAAAGACATATGATAAGAATAGATATGTCTGAGTATATGGAAAGTCATTCAGTAGCTAGATTAATTGGTGCCCCTCCAGGATATGTAGGATATGACGAAGGTGGACAACTTACCGAAGCTGTAAGAAGAAATCCCTACTCTATTGTCTTATTTGATGAAATAGAAAAAGCTCATCACGATGTCTTTAATGTACTACTACAAATACTAGATGATGGTAGAATAACCGATGGTCAAGGTAGAACTGTAGATTTTAAGAATACTATCATAATAATGACATCTAATCTAGGTAGTGAATATATCTTAGATAATAAAGATAATGCTAATGAACTTGTAATGCAAGAATTAAGAAGTACTTTTAAACCTGAGTTCATTAATAGAATAGATGAAATAATAATCTTTAATTCTTTAACTAAAGATGTTGTTTATGATATTCTAAATAAAATTATCAAAGATATTGAATATAGATTAAGAGATAAAAACATTAAAATAAATGTTACAGATAAAGCCAAAGAGTTTATTGTAAATGCCTCATATGATGAAAAATATGGTGCTAGACCTATAAAGAGATATGTTCAAAGAAATGTAGAAACTCTAATCGCAGAGGCTATCATTAATGATAAAATATCTTTTGGTAGTACCATTACTATCGATGTAGATAGTGATAAATTAATATTAAAATAAGAGCAATCTGCTCTTATTTTTTTAATTATTTAAATCATTAAACTCGGTATTTAATGTATTATATTTTTCAGTAATCTTATTAGATGGAGCCTTTTCTAGTTCATACCAGCCTTTTCTAAAGGCTAGTTCAAACACTTCTCTCTGAAGGCTTTTAATTACATTAAACATTTCTTCATACTTAGCAAATAAATTTTCATTAGAGACTTCAGTTAAAGATATAGCATAATTTTTCTCCATATCCTTAAGTAGTGATAAAGTCATATTTAAATAATCTTTATCATTTAATACCATACCTTTAGGTACTTCAGTTTTAGGATTTGTTATTTTATTATTCATAAGTACCTCCAAGTACATTTAAGATGTTAGTCATATTATTATATAATACTTCACTAACTCTACTTATCATAGTTTTAACTTCATTATCTGATATATTTTCTAATGTATTATATAGTTCTTTATAACCAGTATAATTCCAATTAAACATATCAGATAAGTAATCTAAATCTTTACCTGAAATAATATTAGGTACTTCATTATAATTTTGCATATTTATCTCCTTTCATAATTATTATGATTAAAAAGAAAATATTTTAAACTAAAATTGTAAAACAATTGTCAACAAATATTGACTTTATATTTAAATTAATATATATTTATTCTAGGAGGTAAATAAAAATGGGAAAGGAAAATAATAATCGTTTTTATGAAGATTTTGACAGAGTAAATAGAGAATTAAATCAAATTACTAATGGACCTAAAAAAGAACAAAAGGCAATAGATCCTAAAAGAAAAATATTTGATGGTGAACATGACCCAGATCCATCTGATGTTTTTGACAAGTGGGAAAGAGAAAAAAAACTCAATTCTGTAGTAGCTAGTTATCCAACTTCAGAAAGTAATGTTGAATTTTTAAAAGCAAAAAGAGAAATACTAAAAAAGGAGCAAGAAAAAGCTAAACAAAAAAAGAAAAAAGCATTTAAAAGAACTATCGCTGGTGTTTTAGCTGCTGCTACTTTATATGCTGGAGTTAAAATTGGTCAAAAGATGGAAGATAATTCCAAAATTAATAAAGCAACACAAACACTCGTTGATTTGAGTGAAGATACTTTAACTGAATATGGCTTAGGAACTAAAGAAAATGGTAAGTTTGAAATAGGAAATAACTCTGTATCTGATTATAGTGTATTAGATGCCAATACACCAATGGAAGTATATATTTATAAATTAGCTATTAATGATAATGAAGAATTTAATAAATTTATTCGTAGTGTATCTTATAGTGATGGTGTATACTGTTATGAAAGTTATGAGCAGTTTTTAAGAATTAATGGCTATTATGATCAGACAAGTAATAAAATAAGTGATGAAGTTTTTAGTAATATAATGCGTGGAACACTTTTAAATGCTTATGAAAATAGTACTTTAAGTTCATATGAAAACGAATATTATACTACTAACTTAGATAGTGAACCTAAAACTAGATAAAAGAAAATAGATAAGATTTTTGTTTCTTATCTATTTTCTTTTTATTCTAATACCATATATAGAATTTCCTCTATAATTACCATCAGTATCAAAATCATTATTATCTTTATAAGTAAATACACTAAGTATAAAGTTTTCTACTTTTTCTATACCATCTACTGCATATATTTTAATTGAAGTAATCTTAGTATTATCATCCATTTTTTCTAAATGACTATAAAATGCACCATCAGCCTGATTAACATCATCATATAAATAAACATAAAAATAATCACTAAATTTATATTCATCTGGTTCTAAAAAGTTGCCATTATAATTAGTACCATCTTTCAATATAAATTTAATATTAAAACCAATTTTGTAATCATTAATATTTTCATACATATTATAATACTTATACCAAGTATCTTTAAATCTATTACCATCAATAACATTATCATCAGTAAAAAACACTTCAAATGATCCAATATCTTTTCCACTAGTAAAATTTGTATAATAAGTATCCACTAGTTTGTTTTTATTATGATAATTACTATCATCTGCAAGAAATAAACCTACTTTTATAGGATTATTATCCTCATATTCCTCTTTTACTTCTTCTTTAACATCATTAACTATATTATCTTTAATAGGTTCTACTTGTTTATCATAATTACAACCACATAAAAATAATATTCCAAATAGTATTATTAATAATTTTTTCATATATAGACTCCTTTTCTTTTTCTTTTAAATTCTTTATAAACTATAAATACTCCCATAAATAAAAATGGTATTGAAAATAATTTAAAAATAAATTTCTCAAAAACTGATTAATTATAAAGGTAAGAAATATTGCACTATTACTTTGGCTAATAAATCACTAGTCATAATCAAAGCATAGCTTAAGATAGAAATGACTAATAAAAGTACAATCATCTGAATTATGTTTTTTATAATATTTTTATTTTTCATAAAATCATTATAATAAATGGTGCCAAATGTAAGAATCGAACTTACCTCTAGGCATTACGAGGGCCTTGTTCTACCACTAAACTAATTTGGCAATACTTTCTATATAATTATAACATAAGTTATATTATATAGAAATAATTTTTATATTTTTTCTAAAGTATTATTAGTAACTGAATATAGATATATATTTGTAGGTTTATTAAATCTCTTCTCTATATAGTCTTTATAACCATTTAATTGTTTTAAATAAGCTTCATCACCAATATTCTTTAATTTATAATCAATTATTTTAATATTATCTTTATATACTAACATTAAGTCTATAATACCATGATAAGTAGTATTATCTTCTTCATATATAAATTCATATTCTTTATATATATCTGTATTGTCTATATTAACTTTATCTAAGAAATTAGTTATTATCTCTCTATTCTTACCAGTTAAATTACTAGTATTATAAAAGTCTGTTAATTCAAATAACTCATGGACTTTCTTACCATAATCAAGTCTATCCTGTTCTTCTTTTGAAGTAATATGAATATTCTTCTTAGAAAAAGATTTTTCTTCTTCTTTTTGAATATCTATATTAATATCTTGAACGTCTAGTTTATCCTCTACTCTACCTAGTAATTTATTATAATTATCATTCTTAACTAAGTTATAATTCTTAGATAAATCAATACTATTAATATCAATATTTTTATAATAACTCTTAGTAATAGATTCTAACGAATACATAATACTAGCAAAACTATTATATTTTGATCTAATACTATCATCAATAATATCACTAATATAGCCTGCTTCTTCTTTAGTATTCTCTGGTAATATAAATATCATTTTTTCTTTAGCTCTTGTTAGTGCAACATAGAAGAGTCTTATTCGTTCACTAATATTTTCTAATACATAGTTTCTATAACTTAAATTATGATAAATAGTATTATATAAGAATTTATCTTTATAAGGAATAATAATACCATACTTATCGTCATAACTAAATTTACTTATAGCTTCCCTAATATTAAATTTACTATATAATCCCCCGTAGTAGCAGACATTAAACTCTAGTCCTTTTGAAGCATGAATAGTCATAATTTTTACTGTATTATTACTACTTTCAGTAACATTATATTCTATCTTCATACCACTTTCTATAATGTCCTCTAAATATTCACTATATTTATATATATCATAATCTAAATTAGTTAGATTACTAGTAATTTCTTTTAATTTATCTATTCTAATAATATTTGAAGAATAATCTCCAAGTAAAAATAATTTATTATAAAAATCATATTTATCAATAATTATATCAATTATTTCATCTAAACTAATTGTATCAAGATCCTTAGTAATACCATAACTAATCTTATAAATATCGCTATCTTTAAAATTATTATTTAGAAAATAATCAAATATTATATTATCATCTAAATTAAAGAGAAAACTTCTAGCTATTGATATAAATAATTTTTTAAATTCATTATCTATAACATTATCTTTAATCTTTATAATAAAACCAATTATATTCTTTATTATAGTAATTACTTCACCATCAGTTAGATTAACTGATTTCACAATACTCGTAGGAATATCATTATATTCTAAAATCTTTTTATATAGTTCAAATGACTTACTACTGTCAAGTAAGATAGCAAAATCACTATACTTAGCTTTTCTAATACCTTTAGTATCTTTACCAAAGATTGGATAACCATTAATAATTTTATTTTTAATATCACTAGCTATTATAAAAGCTTCTACTTCGTCTTTTTTAAATATTGTATCATTAAGATAACTATATACTTCAAAGTTATTATTTACCCCGTTATCACCATCACCTTGATACATAGGATTACCATATACCATTCTATGACTTACTTTATATGAAGCTCCTCCAATAGTATCATCCATTATTCTATCAAACATTAAATTAATATTATTAATAACTTCTTCTCTACTTCTAAAGTTTTTATTTAGATCTATCTTAATACCATTAATATTCTTACTATATGAATCATATTTATTTTTAAATATATATGGATTAGCATTTCTAAATCTATATATAGATTGTTTAATATCTCCAACCATATAGACATTATTATTAGATATATATGCAATAAATTCTTCTTGAACATCATTAGTATCTTGATATTCATCAATCATTATTTCATTTAAATTGTTTTTAATTTCTTCTCTTATCCCAGTATTATTTTTTACAAGTTCTATTGCATAAGAAGATATATCACCATATTCAAAATAATTATATTTACTTTTATATTCTGATACTCTTTTATCTAATTCTTTTATTATCATTATTATTTCTTCTACATAATCTTTAGTCTTTAATATACCACTCTTTATACTATCATAATTATCATATATAACTAATTTTTTTATTTCTTTAATAGTATTAGATATTTTATCTTTATATTCTTTAGTGGTATCTGATACTCCCTTAGCTATAGGAAGTTTAACTTCTAAATTAAGTTTAATATCATCGTAATCACCTGAAGATAACAAAGGACTAAGTACTTTATATATCTTATCAAAATAATCACTATCATCTATATATTCTAAATAATCTCTAATATTATTAATTAAATTTAATATTACTTTGATATAATTATCTATATCTTTATCAATATTTTCTTCATTATATTTAATGCTTATATAACTATCTAAATATCCTCTCTTATTAGTCTTTAAATCTAATTTATTATTAATATTTAAAATAAAATTAAATATTTCTTTATCATCTTTTAAAGCATATTCTTTAATTAGATTTAAAAACTTAGAGTCTTCACTAGTATATAACTCTTCAAAAATATCTTTAAGCATTTTCTCTTTATATAACCCTATTACTGAAGCATCTATAATATTAATATCTTTAGATAGATTTAAATAGTAGTGATATTTTTTAACTAGTGATAAAGCATAGGCATCAAATGTTGTTATATCAGCAGTATCTAGTTTAGATAGTTCTTTAGTAAAACCATTTTCTTTTAATTTTTCCCCTATTCTCTCACGCATCTCTTTAGCGGCCATTTTAGTAAATGTTAAAATAAGTAAATTATCTACTGAAATTCCTTTTTTTACTTTTTCTAATACTCTTTCAGTTAGAACAGCAGTTTTACCAGAACCAGCACCCGCAGATACGATAATATTAGTGCCTTCTTTATATATAGCTTCTTTTTGTTCATCTGTCCATTTTGGCATAATTTAAACCTCTTATTTTCTTTTTATTACTGATAATCATACTATTATAACCAAGAATAGTATCTATACATTTATACTTAGAAATATAAATGATAAGTTTTTCTAATTGATTACCAGTAAAGTTACAAAATAATATCTTATCACTATTAAAATTATTATCTTTAAAGTAATCATATAAGTTATACATATTACCTATTTCTTCAGTATAAATAGTATTTTCTCCCATAAAAATCATTTGAATTTTTTCATTTGTCTTATCTTGATTATTATCAAAAATATAAGTATTCATAAAACCCTCCTACTTTGTTTTTACTTTCTTAGTAAAATAATTATAAGTATCATTAGTTATAGTACCTTCTATATCTAAAATACTTTGCTTGCTTCTCATTAATTTATTAAGTTCTTTCTTACTTAGTGTTTCTATTAAATATCTTATCATTAGATAAGACCAGTCATAGCCATTATATTTATTAGTTTTAGCATCTACAAACTCACCGTAATTAGTACCATGTTTATGTAGATAAGATATCTTTGGTATTTCTTTATTTTCACCAGAAATTTTATTTTCAATGAACTCTTTTAATCTATCATTATCAAGAAGAGCATTCTTCTCTCCTGATAGAAAACTAGCTAGTCCTTCATCAAACCACACTATTCGGTTATTTATTCCTTTTTCTTGAATGTAGTTTCTATAAATCACATGGGTAAGTTCATGAAGTATACAAGTAAATAATCTATGTTTATCTATTTTATTTAAATCAGCATATATTTTAACATCTTCATATCCAAAACAACCTGCAATCCCATTTAGAGGATATAGTGTTTTAAATAACTTTTGATATTCTTCAGCATTATCATATAAGTATATTTTTAATTTATTAATGTGCTCTAAATCAAAAAACTTGCAAACTTCTATAATGCCTTTATCTAAGTAAGCAGATAATTCCGGCATTATTTTATCAAAATAGCTTGAAGCATATACCTGATACAACTCTTTATTTGCGGCTAATTCCATGATCCTTCACCTTTATTAGAGTACTCTCATCTACATATAAAGTACCATCAGTATCTGAAATATTTCCTTTTAAGAAATATTTTTTTACTTTCCTATCAAGTTCTTCATCTTCTATACCATCTAAAAGATTATAAAACCACATAACATAATTTCTCATATTTTCATAGCCATTATCTTTATCTCCTGGATAAAAATATTCATTATTTTCATCATCATATTGCACTAGAGCATTTTCTTTATAAATAGTATCTTTACCATTTAAATGTCTTTCCATTATCGTACAGTAATATCTAGGCATATATAAAATAGGTTTAGTCCCCATTATCTTCACCATCCTTATTAATATATACTTTATCTTTTTCTCTTAAGTAGCAGATATCTCTATATTCACAGAAGCTACAGCTTACATTCTCTCCATTTATTACCTTAGGATTAATTTCAAAGTCAGCCTCTAATATATTATCTATTGCTTTATCAATTAATTTATCTGTATTACTTAGCATATCATTTATTTCTTCTTCAGAAAGAACTTTACTATAAGAACTAAATCCCTTACTCGTAGTCTTCATACCCTTAATTAACTTAGAATCATTATAAGTAGTATCAAACTTAGATAATATATTTTCTTCATCTATAGAGTAGCCTTCAAGTCTTAAATTATTTTCTCTTGCAGAATCATAGTCTTTACTATTATCTAAAGTAGTATTAAATAGTTTCTGAAGATAAAAGCCCACTACTTTAACATTTTTAAGTTCCATCTTACTAGATAAATATAAATATATTGGTAGTTGTAATCCGAGTCCATATTCCATATTTTTAAGATTAATATTAGTACTTCCTGTTTTATAATCAATAACTACAAGATATGTAATATCATCTTCTTCTTTATATAGTACTTTATCTATCTTACCCATAAAAGTAACTTTAATATTTCTATCTTTATTTACATAGACTTCTTTTTCTTTCATATTCTTATCAAAAGTACTATAAGTATATTGTTTTCTTATGGTAGTTATAATAAACTCTAATTCTTCTTTAATATTAGTAAGAAAGAATAATTCTCTTTTACTAAATTCTCTCTCATTACTTATATATTCATCAAAGACATTGCTAAAATTAAAATCTATATCATCCATATGTAATAATACGTAGTGGCAGACATTACCTATTAATATAGCAAAATCATCTTTAATAATATTTATCTTTAATATATTATTTAAATAATACTTAAACTTACATTTATAGTAGTTGTCTAATGCTGTATAAGAAAGTAATAGTTTATTATTTAAATATTTATATAATTTATCTTTATCTATACTATGATATTTATTATCATATTGCATATATGGTATATCATAATTAGAGGATAATAAATCTATATCTTTATCTTTTATATTATATTTAACTAAATTATCTAACTTCATAGCCAAAAAGATTTTATTCATCATATTTGAATTAGTATATTTAGTTTTATAATTATCTATAATATTTATATCATTAATTAGATCACATCTAGTATAATTACCACTATTATCAAATAGTTTATAACTAATAGTAAGATTCTTTATATTATTAATCTTCTTTATTATTTCAATCTTTTTATTTATATTTAATTCTATACTAGTATCATATCCTAATATAACTTTTTCTTTATCATTAAAATATTCATTATCTTTATATAATACAATATTTTCTTTATTATATCCTAAATAAAATACATAGTCATCATCATCAAAATAATCATTAATACTAACTATTTTAATACCAGTATTATCTTCATTTAGATAAGTATTTTTTAAGTCATTAACAATTAATTCTTTTACTTCTTCTTTATTATCAATAAAACTATATTTATTAATTACTTTAACTATCTTTTCTTTAATACTAGTATCATTAATACTATCTATTTCTTCATTAATATTATTTAAATTATTTAATATATTTTTTACTTCTTTGATAGAATATATACTTCTATTTTTTACTGATATTGGTATATTATATATTTTAAATAATCTATATATAGGTTCTTTATATTCATTAGATATTATTAGTTTTATCTTACTTATATTAATATTCTTACTAATTAGATTACATATATTATCTATAACAAATAATACTTCATCATCTATATAATTAAATTCATATATGTCTTTTATAGCATAATCTTTATATTCATAATCTATTACTTTATAGTTATAATTATCTAAAATACTTTTATAATATTTATTAATATAATCATAACCATATATATATATTTCTTTATCTTTAACATATTCTTTAAATAAATTATCATATATAAGTAGCTTATTACTATCTAAATAATCTTTTATTTCTTTTAATTTAGTCATTTTATTGTTACTTAGTTTATTACTTATATAATTTAAATTATCTAAATATACTAAAGATGTACTATAGTTATAATTATATTTTTTCATTAAATTATATATTGTTTTTTCATCAAAATCAAATGTTACTCTTTTAATAAAAGTATCTATACTCATAAATTTGATATTATAGTTATAATATTTTATTCTGGATAATTCTATTATTTTATTTTTTATATTATTTGGTACTAATACTATATATTCTTTCATTATACCACCTAGATATATTATTACATAAAACTAAAGAAAAGTAAACCCTACCAAAGTTATTTTATTATGTTCACTATAAGCCTTACTTTGTAAGTCTTATTAGTGTTATTTTGAGCCTTAAGTCTCAAAATAATATATCTACATATCTATTATATATAAGCATAATTTATATATTTAAATTCTTTTTAATTAGTAGTTTATTGTAAATATAATAAAAAGCGGATAGCCACTATGGAGACATACAATGTCTTACCATCTTACAGCATATCCGCTTTCTGTAGATAATATATTACAATCCAATTATTCTTCAAGTGATAGTATTTGATTAATATTACTATATGTCATAGTAACTAATACTTTGTTAATAGAAGAGTCATCTATTTTAAATAATTCTGTATAATTTATAGTAATAGTCTTAGTATCTTCATTTATTTCTATTGTAATATAATTATCAGAAGTATTGTTAAGTACTAAAGTAGATAATTTTACTTTATATATATTTTCTTCTTTGATAGAGTTTTCTATTAATTCTTTGATAAAATTAATATTCATAAATTTATAGTTTATATAAGGATATACTTCTTCACTCGTGGATAATATATAATTACCTTTATTATCTAGTGAATAATATTTATTATTCATAACATAATAGTATTCTTCTTTATCATCATCTTTTACTTTAATACTTTCATTTAGTCCTAGTTTTCTTCCATGGTAATTATATTTATTATTATCTTTCTCAATATTTATATCATATTCATAGTTATCTTTTAAAGTATAAATAAAACTATTATTATTAACATTATCATTATGTGGTAGCTTAGAGTTTTGATAACCAAGTACTCTAGCAAAGATAACTACTCCGACAAAGAAGATAAGATATAGACATAGTTTTATTTTTGCCCTACCTCTTTTATCTTTCCACATTTCTTTTAATTTATCAAATTTACTAGGTTCTTTAGTTACTTCTTCTTTTTCTTTACTCATTAAATATACCTCCGATAAAATTTTCTTTCTTTATACCATTGATAAAGTCTTTTACATCACATCTATTCTTTCCTTCTAATTTGATATTTTTTAGTATTATATCATAATCCTTAGTACTAACTGTTATTCCATTTTTATTTATATCAGTAATAGTACCAGGTTTTTCTTTAGATATATTATTTGTTTTTTCTGATAAATATATTTTCATTCTCTTATTATTTAACATAGCATAGGCTCCTGGTATACTAGATAATCCTCTTATTTTATTATGAACATTACTTACACTATCATTAAAATTAATTAGTTCTTCTTCTTTAGTAATATTTAATCCATAAGTTACTTCCTCTTCATTTTGTTTTATTCTATTATTAGTACCATTTAGTATACTAGGTAGTGTATCAATTAGTAAGTCTCTACCTAATATAGATAATTTATAATATAAATTATCTAATATCATGTTATCATCTATATTTATACTTCTTTGACTTATTATATCACCACTATCCATCTTCTTATCCATATACATAATAGTTACTCCTGCTTCTTTATCACCATTAATTATAGCATGATGGATAGGAGCACCTCCTCTTAACTTAGGAAGTAGAGAGCCATGAACATTAATACAGCCATACTTAGGATAGTCTAGTATTTCACTTGGTATTATTTGTCCATAGGCAGCAGTTATAATAATATCTGGTTTCTTATCTAATATATATTGATATTCTTCTCTTATCTTAATAGGTTGATATACTTCAATATTATTCTTAATACCAATCTCTTTACAAGGAGAATATATTATATTACCTTTTCTATCTTTTTCTTTATCTGGCTGTGATACAACCATTATTACATTATATTTATTTATTAATTCTTCTAATATTGGCACTGCAAAAGAAGGAGTACCCATAAATATCATCTTTATATCTTTATTTATCAATTTAAATCACCAATTTAATTATATAGTATTTTATACTATTTTTCAACTATTTTATGCACTTTAATCCTAAGGTATTAAAGTGTTATTATTAGCCTATAGTCTAATAATAATGTGTCAGTAACATCTATTATATATAAGCCGTAACTATATATTAAAAGAAAGATATTAGTTATACCTTTCTAATTATTTCTTTATTTTCTTTTTAACTAAATTATATACATCATTATGTATATCTTCAATACTACGCATATTAGTACCATCAGTACATTCAATAAAATCCCAATTATATTTTTTAGCTATATATATTGAAGTATCAGATACTTTTTTCATAAATTCTAAATCTCTTTCATGAATATCATTCTTTATTCCATCATTATCTTTTCTTTTATCTTTTAGATTTCGTGTTATTTCAAATGGTGCATGAAGGAAGATTACCAAATCAGGTTCAGGTATACCAAGTTTATGATATTCATAATCATAAACATAGTCTATAAATGCTTCTCTTTCTTTAACATCATTAATAACTGATGATTGATATATTAATGATGAAGTAGTATATCTATCTAATACTATTAGTTTTCCTTTATCATATTCACTTTTTAAACCCGTAACCCAAGTAATAGCTCTATCTTGAGCATATAGACTATTTACAAAGTAAGGTGATAATTCTGAATGATTACCAAAATTACCTTTAAGATATTCTTCAACCGGTCTACCTTGATATGTTCCATAACTAGGAAAGTGATGTGAAGTAATATCATACTCTTTTTCATTAATTAATCTATCTATAAGTAGTTTATATTGAGTACTTTTTCCTACCCCGTCACAAGAGCCTTCAATTACTATTAATTTACCCATTATTTCATCTTCTTTCTTACATACATATTTCTTTCATAAGGAATATTTTCATCCATATAATCTGCAATCTTAATACTATCCCACTGTCTAAAGTCGACATAAGGAAAATAAGCATCAGCGATAAATTCTTTGTATAATTCTGTCAAATACATAACATCTACATAAGGTAGAAACTCTTTATATACTTTTGCTCCCCCAACAACCATAAAGTCATCAGAACTATTTTCTATCATTCTTAATAAATTTTCTATATTATTATAACAAATAACATCAGCATATCTATCTATATCTTTACTACTTAGTACTATTGGGTTTCTTCCTTTAAGAGCATTTACTGGCATACTTTCAAAAGTATTTCTGCCCATAATAATATTTTTACCCATAGTCATTTTTTTGTAAAAAGTTAAATCTTCAGGTATGTGCCATAATAATCTATTATCAAGTCCTAATTCATTATTATAACCAACTGCAGCAATTAAAGCTAAATTCTTCATATTCATTCCCCCTTATTGTGCTATAGGCATTGGTATCTTACCCATATGCTTATATTTTACTAGTTTAACATCACTTAATTCTTTTGAATTATCAAAATCAAAGAAATCAGTAACTTCTTTATTAAGAATAAGTTCTGGAGTACTAGGATCTAATAACATATCAATTATTTTATTATCAGAATCTAATATTTGATATTCTTTGCTTTTTTTATCTAAGTTCTTCATTTGAAGTAAATTACCTCTTTCTTCACATAGTAATTCTAACTCACTCTTATCTTTTAAATATTCATAAGTTTCTGCTCTTCTAAGTTGTTCTTTTATACCATCTAACTGATTTACATAAATATGTGGTTCATTGATAGAATAAGATACAAAACCTGGTTCTAAATCTGTTACTTGTGCAATCATTTTTAACAATGTAGCATATTGTGTTACATTAAATGGAAGTCCTAATGGTACATCACAGCTTCTTTGATGTACTTCTAAGTTTAATGTATCTTTATATATATTCCATTCAGTACTCCAAACACAAGATGGAAGAACTGCTGTTCTTAAGAACTCATTTTGCCATAAGCTAAAGACTTTTCTTCTAGCAGTAGGACAATTCTTAATAGAGTTAATTAAAGATCTTGCCATATCATATCTTTTAGTAATATAACCATAAGCAGTACCTATAGTACCAGCATATCCTTTGCCATACCATTTAGCAGCTTTAATATTTTTACCAGGTATTCTACTTTTTGCAGTCATTAGTTTACCTTCATCATTATATTTAGGCTCAAAAGAAGTATATTCACCAAACGGATCACTAAGTGGTACACTAAGTGGGTCCATAACAGTTACTTCCTTATCAGGATTATAATCTTTTGTATTTGGTTCATATATTCTATATATACCATCATCGTCTACCATCCATTCATCCCATATTTTAACATTTCTCTCATGTAACCATTCCACATCATTAGAACTTGCTTGCCATATCCATAACATTTCTAATATAGCATTTTTATAAAATGTTTGCTTAGTAGATAAAATAGGATATTCATCTCTTAAATCAAACTTAAAGTAATGTTCTGGTAATTTAATAGTATTAATACCAGTTCTATTTTCTACTTCTTCCCCTTCTTTTAATATCCTCTTTAATAATTTAATATATTCTTCATCAAAATAAGTCATAGTATTTTTACCTCCTGATTATCGCTAAATTAATAATATCATACTATAACTAATAAATCAATATTGTTTACTTTTTGTTTACAATGTATTACATAGAAAAAACAGACTAAATTAGCCTGTTTATCATATATAATTCTTAAAATACTTCACTATGACTTCCAATATTTACTAATAAGAGAATTAATTCGTTTTCGTTGTACTTGTATATTAGTAACCAATCAGGATCAATGTGGCACTCAAAGCAATCAATATAGTATTTATCATTAACAAGTTTATGATTTTTAAATTTTCGTTCCAATTTTTCCATATTTGCTAACTTGTCAACAATATCTAATAATTTATTAATATCTTTTCCTTGCTTTAATGATTTTTTTAATCCTTTTTTAAATTGGTTAGAATACTGAACATCATATTTATAGTTATTCATTATCTGATAGTAATGCTTTCTTTAAATCTTCTCTATTAGTATAACGCGGATAATCATTTGGATGTGATATCATTTCTTTTACTTCTTGAACTGCTTTTAACATTTCTTCATTCGGTTTATTGTTTACGATTTCAAATGGTATGCCATCTCTTTTTATTACCTGTTTTAAAAATATGTTAATTGCAGTACTCATACTTAAGCCTAGGTTATTTAAAATATCTGTGGCTTGTTTTTTGGTATCACTATCAACTTGAATATTTATAGCACTGGTTAAATTTGCCATAGTATCATCTCCCAATATTAATTTTAGCACAATAAGTAGTAAAAGTCAATATACTTACTACAATATTACTACATATATTGTATGCGCAAAGTGGATTTTTATACACAAAAACAGACTGAATTAGCCTGTTTATTTATTCCACTGTTACAGATTTAGCAAGATTTCTAGGTTTATCGATATCGCAACCTTTTAATTTAGCTATATTATAAGCAAGTAATTGCATAGGTATTATTGCCATTAATGGATTTAGAACCTCATTATAATCATCTAATAATATTTTATACTTAGAAAAATCATCATCTTTAATATTGGTAATAGTTACAATATTTGCTCCACGAGACTCTACTTCTTTTAGATTGCTAATAGTTTTTTCACTAATTTCTTTATCAGTAACTACTGCGATTACACCAAAGTCTTTATCTATCAAAGATATACTACCATGTTTTAATTCTCCTGCTTGAAAGGCTTCGCTATGTATATAAGATATTTCTTTTAATTTAAGACTACCTTCCATAGCCAAGTAATAATCTACTAATCTACCTAAATAGAAGATATTCGTTTTATTAACCATTATTTTAGAAATTTCTTCATAATTATATTCATTAATATATTTAGTAAATATATTAGGAAGTAGTTTTAAACTATTAATAGTTTCTTCTTCAATACTACTACCTTTAATAGCTAAAAATAATAGTACTAATACTTGGGCTAGATATGCTTTAGTGGTAGCTACTGCTACTTCAATACCAGCCTCAGTATATATAACATATTTAGCTTCCCTTGCTATTGAAGATTCATGTCTATTTACTATAGCTAAAGTATCAATATTATTCTCTTTAGCTAATTTTAATGATGCTAATGTATCAGCAGTCTCACCTGACTGTGATATAAGTATAACTAAAGTATCTTTATCAAAGAAATTAGTTTGATATCTATATTCTGATGCAAAGTATACATTAACTCTAATATTAGCAAATTTTTCAATATAATATTTACCAAGTTGTCCTGCAAAAGAAGCACTACCACAAGCAACAATATCAATATTTTTATATTTCTTTATATCAAAGATATCTTTTACTTTGTTATTTTCAGTATATAAATTAAGTAATTTCTTTACAAGTTCTGGTTCTTCATTAATTTCTTTTAACATAAAATGATCATAACCATTCTTACTAATAGTTTCCTTTTCTAAAGGAAATTCTTTTACTGTCTTTTGTATTTCTTTCCCTGCTCTATTATAATACTTAACGTTATCTTTAGTTAAATATACTACATCATAATTATCAAGTACCACATATTTATTAGTTATATGCACAATAGCGGGTATATCACTTGCAAGAACATTTTCATTCTCTCCAATGCCTACGATTAAAGGACTATCTTTTCTAATACCAAAGATAATATCTTTATAATCATCATTTATAATATTAAAAGCATAACTACCTTTAAGAATATGAGTAATTTTATTTAATACTTTAATCATATCTTTCTCTTTATTATAGACATCATCTATAACAGCAGCAGCTACTTCAGTATCAGTACCAGACTTAAATACATATCCTTTCTTTGTTAGTTCTTTTTTCAACTCATCATAATTTTCAATAATTCCATTATGTACTAATGTTATTTTACCCTGTCTATGAGGATGAGCATTTATATCATTAGCCTCTCCATGAGTAGCCCATCTAGTATGAGATATACCAATATTAGTATCCTCATCATAATTTATATTTTCTTCAAGATTCTTAATAGGGCCTTCCTTTTTAATTATCTTGATTTCATCATCTTTTATATAAGCAATACCTGCCGAATCATAACCTCTATATTCTAAAGATTTTAAACCTGTAAGTATTTTATTTAACGCTTTTTTATTTCCTGCATAACCTACGATGCCACACATAATTTTTAACCTCCTCTTATATATGATTATTATCTTGTTACAATTTTGATTTTGTTTTTTTATAATAATCTAATGAGCATATACACCCAATGTAGTATCCGCCGAAAACTCGATAACTACATACCTCGTTAACTATTTCTAGTCTGGCGCTAATTTATATTTTCTTCTCCCTTCTATAATATAAACTTTATTACATTATATCAGAATATTAAAAACGTGTAAACATCTGTAGTTACAATTAACTATTGGTTTACACATTTCTATCCTCAAAAAAGTGTAGTAAATTGGGATGTTTAACTAATTTTTTAGTAACATGACTAGGTAAATTATCTACATCAGGATTAAATAAATCCATCATTTTACCGATACTATTTGGAATATATTTAGTTATTAAAATGTTATATAAAGCATTCCTATATGCTCCTTTAAAACATCTACATAGTTCTTCTTTATTTAATTCTATTAATTTATTTCTACTAAGGGTAGACTTTTTATAATTATCAAAATCAATTACCTTAATACCATTCTTACCAAATATTATATTACTAAAGTTCATATCACCAATTAATATACTATTTTCTGATAATATTATAACATCTCTATATATCTTTATAAAACTATCTATAATATAGTATGTATCTATATTTAGAATATCTTCGATAAATGGTTCATAATACTCCATAGTATAACTAGTTATTTGACCTCTTATAGTATTAAATACATAATCATATAATTTAACTAAAGACTCTAAATCTAAACTCTTAATAGTATTAAATACCCATTCATCTATAACATGATCTTTAATAGTGGTCATAGTATATTCTTCATATACTTTTTGACATATTTTGTTATCAATATTTTTTACACTAGCGTGTGTACCCCACATTATACTCTCATCATATAAATTTTTCATAAGTCTGCTCCTTATTTTTAATTAAATAATATTCTTCTTTATTTAAAGGTAGCCCTTTTATTAATCTTTCTTCTAAAGAAAGACTTCTCTTTGTTTTCATTAATATTTTATTAGTATTATTTCTAGTAATAGGAATACCATTATATGATATCTTACCTCCAGTAATAGTTAAAAGTTCCAATAAAGGACAACTATTCTTTGAATAATATTCTTTTATTAGTCTATTATATTTACTATTAAAAACATTTATAATATATCTAGTAGTAATCTCAGACATATCTAAGAATGTTCTTATTTTATTACAACTAATTATATTAGCCTCTCTTTCTATAGAAAATAAATCATGATGTTTTTTATATACACTAGGATATACTTCTATCGCAATATTATTGATCTCAATTAGTTTTCTTTCAAAACTATCTTGAGGTAAAGTATTAGCCTTTTTATTTTGAATAACATGTTCTATCTCGTGAAAGATAACTTCTAATACACTTAAACATATAAATAAGTATTTATCAAAATAATCAGAACTAGTATCATATATTCTTTTATGTATTTTATAGATATCAGAATAATCTTTAATCATTTTGTTTATATTAAACTTTAATATTCTGCTTTCATAAAAGTAAGAGGCTAAGGCTATATTTTGATAATTATAATCTATATCTTTTACATACTCTATTAGCTTTTCTTCTTTAATTATTATACTTATAATACTATCTATAAAATTATCATCAGGTACTTTTTTATTAATGGTATAAGTATAGATAATATTCAATAGTTCTTCATACATAATACTACTCCTATATCATTTACTATTTATTTTAGTTAATTCTTTTTTAGTAATAGGTAAACCAAATAATATTCTATTATCAAGAGAAACTTCTTTCTTAACTCTTCTTAATAATTTTTTACTATTTTCTTTATTAATTAAAATATCTTCATAATATAGATGAATTCCAGAAATATTAATATATTCAAGTAATGGTATATTTTTATGTATATAATAATTGTTAATAAACCAATTATATTCTTTAACAAAAACTTCATTTATAAATAAAGAAAAATCACCATCTATTTTTAATATTTCTATTAGTTTACTAGTACTATTTATAATAGCCATTCTTTCCGTAGGAAATAAGTCATGCTCTTTTCTATAAAAATCAGGATTAATAGATATTATATCAAGACTATTTTGAATTAAACTTTTTTCAAAAGTATTTCCATTAGTAGTTTCTAATGTCTTTATTTGTTTTGCATGTTCTAATTCGTGTAATATAGTTAAAATAAACATTAAAGATAAACAAATATATTCTTCTAAATCACTTATATTTATTATTGGTTCATAAGAATTTTTATAAAAATTAAAACTTTTTTTAGCATATTCGAGTATATTAGCAACATTAAATCTTAGTGTTTTAGAGGTAAACCCATATGCAGCATTATAATCATAATTATAATCTATTTCCTTAATATATTCTCTTAAATTATCTTTATTAATAGCTATATCTAAAACATCCTCTAGAAAATGTTTATCTGGTTCTTTATAATTAAAAACATAAGTATAGATAATATTTAATAATTCTGTATACATAACATCCTCCAAGTATCTAATATACTATCATAAAAGTTCTAAATAGTAAAGAAAAAACACTTATATAAGTGTTTGTTTCTTTATAATATATATTCACTATAAGCCTTATTCTAAGTCTTATTAGTGTTATTCTTAGCCTAATTCTTAGTCTAAGAATAATGTATCTACATACCTATTATATATAAGCATTGTATATATACTTAGAAATTATACAGATAACTTGTATGGATTAGTTGAGGAACCATCTCCTGATTCTAGTCTAATATCAGAGTTCAGATAAAGGACTGGGGCAATTCCTATATAATCTCTAGTAGTACTTTGTCCGCCAGCATTACCATGCTGACTTACAAACCAACTATAAGTAGAAGCTGAAGAATCAGGAGTTAATAGTCTTCCAAAATTAGAAGTTCCTAAAATACCTTTCATCCAATTATTTGCAGTACAAGGTGTACCATTATACCCAGATAAACTGCTTTTACATAAAACTTGGGTACCATCACCAAAAGCAGCGGCATAACCATAATCGCTTGGATACGCAAGCGCTATTTTTCCATACCAAGTTGTATTATAAGTGCAATCACTACATTTTTTTGTTCCTCTTTCACTTTGATATATTTGATTAGAATAAAAAGTATAACCACTATCTCCACCCAAATACCAAGTGGTTTCAATTATAATGTTACGTGTAACATCATTTTTTATTCCAATGTTATCAATATCTAGTGTCGAAGTACGACCACTTGAATAGTATGTTACTTTTCCATTTCCATTATAATAACTTCCGTTCAATAATTTTTGTAAAGTTGCCGTATGCCAATTATTGTCGTAGGTCGTTGAAGTACCATCGTCATTTTTATCATAATCATACGCCAAACCGCCTATTATTGTATTTCTTATTAGTTTTAGTTTTCCATCAAATACTCCTATTATTCGCCATGTTTCACACGTGCTAGATGTTTGATTACTATAGTCAGAGCAATTAAAGTATATATAGTTATTGGGATTTGCTCCATAATATCTTATATTACCATCATCTAAACTAGTTGTAGTACCACCTAGTCTATCATTCATTAGTGATACTGTTGGTGCAATATGATAATCAATACTATTATTTGTCACTGTTGCTTTTTCAGCATTTTTATATAGTTCTGTAATAGTATCTGCGGCTGTTGGAGGAGGTTTTAACACTGCCCCTTCTCCGTCTGCATGTAATTTAAAACTAAATGTTTTATTCATCATAGTATTTGGATTAGTATAATTCTCTCCATCTATCCATATGTATAATGTATATGATGTCTTTGACATAGATATACTTTCATTAGTTAATAATACTATATGATTAGTATTATTTTTAGTACAAGTAACTGTATTACTAGTTAAATAACTATCACTAAAGTTACCTTCTTTTACTTTAGTAGTTCCTTTATATAATTCATATCTAAAACTCTCATCTTTTAATCCTGTATCTATACTAGTTATATCCAAATACATATTAAATACTAATCCTGTAGTGTCTCCCTTTACACTAATATTCTTTACTATACCTTTACTTTTATCTGATACTGGTCTTAGATTAGCACTTATATCACTTCCTCCGTCAAATGTAACTGTAGCTGCTCCTATTCCTGCAACTATTTTTGTAGTATCACTGTCACTTGTAGTCCATACATAATAAGCATAAGTTCCACTTACTATTACTGCTATTACTAATACTACTAAACTAGATATCATATATATCTTTGCTTTATTATCTTTCATTACTTATCACCACTTTCTATACTCATACTTATATTTCCTTTATATACACTAGATAATATATCATTAGAATTATCATTATTTACTAAACTACCATCTATCCATATATATACTGTTAACTGTTTTACTTGATTATTTATTTCTATATTACTATATATAGGTAAATTACCAGTACTGTTTACTATACCATTTGCTACTTCATTAGTACCATCTAATACTTGATACTTTAGTACATTACTAGTAAGTAATATACTACTTGTAGTACTATCAGTATTTAAATATAATGTTCCAGTACCATTACTTATAGTACAAGTATCTTTTAAATTAACTTTAATTACTGAAGATAAACCTTCAGTATAAGTACTTGCTAAACTAAAATTAGCAGGATTACTATCACTACCTATATCTTGTCCTTTAACATAATTAACATCAAAACATTCACTAGTACCAGATATATTAACTACTCCAGACCAAGATAACCAAGCATAAGTAATACTTACTGATACTATTATTATTAATAATACTATTAATAAACTATATAATAATTTTTTATTCATTCTAATACCTTCTTTCTATAACATAAAAAGACTATAAAGAAAGACTAATATTTCTATTAGTTATCTTTATAGTCTTTATATTAAAATTATCTATAATCCCTTTATTTATATAGGTTAATAGACTTTCAAGCCCCCCCCCTAATTAACAAATAGTTAACATTTCTATTTACCATTTTAATCATAAGAAGGGCCTCCTTTCTTATATAATTTATAGATTTTATATATAAATTATATCTATTTACCTTACATATAAAATAATACCATAAGTAATGATATTTTGCAATAAGTATTTAGAAAACAAATAAACTTTCATAACATAGACCCTAGGCTATGTTATGCCTCTTAAGACCTTGGCTTAAGAGGAAAGAAAAAGAGATACCTAAATTAATAGATATCTCTTTATATATTAAACTAGTTCTAAAATAACTTCTAGAGCAGAATCTCCTTTTCTTTCAGTCATCTTAATAATTCTAGTATAACCACCATTTCTATCTTTATATTTAACTGCTAAATCATTAAATACTTTATCAACGGCTTTCTTATCATTATGTAAAAATGCAAGGGCAAGTCTTCTTGATACTAAAGTACCTTTTTTACCATAAGTTACCATTTTATCAAAACTCTTTCTAACTTCTTTAGCTCTAGTTTCAGTAGTAACTATTCTTTCATTTTCAATTAGTTGTTTAGTTAAAGTAGCTAACATACTTCTTCTATGTTTATTATCTCTACCTAATTTTCTATATGCCATAATTACCTCCTCTATTAATTTTCATCTTTAAATGTAAGACCCATGTCTTTAACTTTATCCATTACTTCTTTTAATGACTTCTTACCAAGATTTCTAATCTTCATCATTTCATTTTCAGTCTTATCAACTAAATCTTTTAAAGTAAGAATATTAGCTCTCTTTAAGCAATTATATGCTCTTACAGAGAAATCTAAATCATCAATAGAAGTCTCTAATATCTTAACAGCAGGGTCTTCACTCTTAGATATCATAAGTCCTGTTTCATCTGCAATTGAGTTAAGTTCAGTTAATACTTCAAAATGCTCAATTAAGATTCTAGCAGCTAGTGCTAAAGCCTCTTCTGGAGTAATTGAACCATTAGTCCATACTTCAAGAATTAATTTATCATAATTATTATTTTGACCTACTCTAGCATTTTCTACTTCATAGTTAATTCTTTCAATAGGAGAATATAAACTATCAATAGCAATTGCTCCTACTTTAGTCTTATTATTTTGAGCAAGTATCTTCTTATTATCTTCTGCTACTATATATCCTCTTCCTGATCCAATAGTCATTTCCATATTTAATTTTCCACCTTCAACAAGTGTAGCAATTACATGATCAGGATTTAATATCTCTATATCAGCATCAGCTTCGATATCACCAGCAGTAACTACTCCTGGAGTATCTTTTTTAAGTCTTAATATTTTATCTTCATCTTTAGAATGATTCTTTATTACTACTCCCTTTAAATTTAATACGATAGCAGTAACATCTTCGATAACTCCATCAATCTTTTGAAATTCATGAGCTACTCCATCTATTTTAACTGAAGTTATAGCATCACCAGGAAGTGATGATAACATAACTCTTCTAAGTGCATTACCTAAAGTTGTTCCAAATCCTCTTTCTAGTGGTTCAAGTTCAAATTTACCATAGAAAGAATCCTTTACATATTCTTTTACCTTATAATCTGGTTTTTCAAATTTTAACATTAGACACGCTTCCTTTCTTTATTATCCACGTCTTCTTTTTGGTGGACGACAACCATTATGTGGAATTGGTGTTACATCAGTTATTGATTCTATTTCTAATCCAGCAGTTTGTAATGATCTAATTGCAGCTTCTCTTCCAGAGCCTAAGCCTTTTACTTCTACTTTTACTTTCTTCATACCTGCAGCTACTGCATCTCTTCCAGCAGCTTCAGCAGACATACCAGCAGCAAATGGAGTAGATTTCTTACTACCTTTTACTCCTTGTTTTCCAGAAGAAGCCCAGCTTACAACATTTCCTTCTAAGTCAGTAATAGTTACGATTGTGTTGTTGAATGTTGAATGAATATGAGCTATACCAGCAGGAATATTCTTTTTAGTTTTTCTTTTTCTTGAATTATATTTTCCCATATTTTCCTCCTAATTATTTTTTCTTATTAGCAACAACTTTTCCTTTACCCTTACGAGTTCTAGCATTTCTACTAGTTCTTTGTCCTCTTACTGGTAAATTCTTTTTATGTCTTGTACCTTGATAAGAATTAATTTCCATCTTAGTTTTAATATTTAAGTTAATTTCTCTTCTTAAATCGCCTTCAGTTAAGTATTTATCTACTTCTTTTCTAATTCTAGAAAGTTCATCATCAGTTAAATCCTTAGCTTTTTTATTTAAGTCAACTTTAGCATCATTAAGAATTGTTTTAGATAATTGTCTTCCAATACCATAAATGTATGTAAGAGATATCTCAATTCTTTTGTCGTTAGGTATATCTACACCTTTAATTCTTGCCATATTATTATTTCCTCCCTATTAACCTTGTTTTTGTTTGTGTTTTGGATTTTCACAAATAACCATTACTTTACCTTTTCTTTTAATAATTTTACATTTGTCGCATATTTTCTTTACGGATGCTCTTACTTTCATTATTCATCCCTCCTATTTCTTATTATATACAATACGCCCTTGTGTTAGATCGTATGGTGACATAGCTAAAACCACAGTATCACCTGGTAAGATACGTATGTTGTTCATGCGCATTTTACCAGAAACATGGGCAACTACTATGTGGCCTCCATCAAGTTCAACTTTGAATTTTCCCTGTGGTAAATTATCAAGTACTTTTCCTTCTACTTCGATTAACTCTTCTCTACTCACATTTATCATCTCCTGTTAGTATTTCATAACCATCGTCAGTAACAATAATTGTATGTTCAAAATGAGCTGATGGTTTATTATCACCTGTAACTATTGTCCAATCATCATCAAGTAAATATATTTTAGCAGTACCTAAATTAAGCATAGGTTCTACGGCAATAGTCATTCCTTTTTTTAAAATTATTCCAGTACCCGCTTTTCCATAGTTAGGTACTTCTGGATCCTCATGCAAATGTGATCCAATACCATGACCTACTAGTTCTTTAACAACACCTAGTTTATGTTTTTTAGCATATTCTTCAATAGCATTAGATACATCTCCAAGATGAATTCCATCTTTTACTTTACTTAATCCTTCATATAAAGCTTTCTCAGTATGAGTAAGTAAATATTCTTTCTCTTTTGATACAGTTCCTACTCTATAACTCCAAGCAGAATCACCATGATATCCTTTGTAGCAGGCACATATATCTAAAGTTACAATATCACCATTCTTAAGCTTTCTTTTCCCCGGTATACCATGTACTACTTCTTCATTAACTGAAATACATATACTCGCAGGATAACCTTCATATCCTAAACATGATGGAGTAGCATCTCTACTTATAATATAGTCATGAGCTAGTTTATCTAACTCACCAGTAGTAATACCAGGTTTAATATAAGGTTTTAAATACTGATGAGTATCATAAACTATTCTTCCTGCCATTCTCATTAAGGATAACTCATAATCACTTTTAATAGTTATCATTTAATTACCTTCTCTACTTCTTCAAAAACTTCATCTGAATTTTTATCAGTAACATTAATTTTAACTAAATTATTTTTCTTCTCATAATAGTCCACTAGAGGGAAAGTTTCATTCATATAAGTATTAAATCTATTTATGAATGTCTCCTCATTATCATCACTTCTAGATTTCAAAGGACTGCCACAGCTATCACATATTCCTTCTTTGACAGGAGATAATTCCTTATTTAGTAAGTTATAAGATAAACCACACTTAGAACATACCAATCTAGATAATGCTCTTTGCATAGCAACATCTTTATCAATATCTAAAAGTATTACCTTTCCTAAATCAAAATCTAATTCTTCAAGTAACTTGTCATAAACAATTGCTTGATTAACGTTTCTAGGATAACCATCTAAGATATAGCCTTTTTTACAATCTTTATTTGATAATCTCTTTTTTAATAATTTAGTTATTACTTCATCTGAAACAAACTCTCCTCTAGCCATAGCATCTTTTATTTCAAGACCAAGCTTAGTTGAATTCTTTATTTCATCTCTTAAAAGATCGCCAGTTGATATATGAGGAATATTATATTTGTCACAGATTCTTGCAGATACTGTTCCTTTACCCGCAGCTGGTGGGGCAATAAATATAATATTCTTCATTATCTAGCTCCTTTATAATTTCTATTAATTAAACTACTTTCTAATTGTTTACAAGTCTCAATAGCAACTCCTACAACGATAAGTACTCCAGTACCACCAATACTAACTGATGCTGGAAGTCCAGTAGATATAAAACTACTGAATACTATTGGAAGCCCTGCTATTGCAGCAATAAATGTTGAACCTAAGAAAGTAATTCTATAAAGTATTTTCTTAATATACTTCTCAGTTTCTACTCCAGGTCTAATACCAGGAATATATCCACCACTCTTATTTAAGTTCTTAGCAAGTTCTTTTGGATTAATTTGCATATTAGTATAGAAATAACCAAATACAAATATTAATATTATATAAAGTACAAATCCTGTTGGAGTAGTATAATTTATATAATTAGTTACAAACTTAGTAAATCCAGAATCATTACCTAAGATACCACCAATAAATGTAGGTATTGATAATATTACTGATGCAAAGATTACAGGCATTACACCAGCAGAATTTAATTTAAATGGAATATAGCTTTGCTTTTGACCATAAGCAGAAGTTGTTCTATTAGAATATTGTATTGGTATTCTTCTTTCCGAAGATTCCTCAAATATAACTCCTACTACTATTAATAGATATACAAGCACAAATATTATAAATCCTACTATTCCCATAGCTAATGAGCCAGTATGATTTAATATTAATGTCTTAAATGTATCAATAAACATCTTTGGTACTGTAGATATAATACCAGCCATAATAATTAATGATATACCATTACCCATACCTTTTTGAGTTATTTGATCACCAAGCCATAATAGGAATGCTGTACCACCAGTTAGTATTAAGGCTATCTTTAAGTATTCTACTGTACCAGCACCTTTTACAAAGGTAAATGCCATAGCAAATCCTTGTAAAAAGGCAAGTACGATACCAATATATCTATTAATTTGATTTATCTTTTGTCTTCCTTGTTCTCCACTATCTTTAAGTTCAGTGAAGTAAGGAATAATATCCATTTGTAATATTCCAGTAATGATACTAGCGGAAATATAAGGCATAACACCTAAAGCAAATATTGAAAAGTTCTTAAGTGCTCCTCCACCAATAGCATTAATTAATTCCCATAATCCTAAATTAGATATTGCACCTTCTGTACCTGGAACAGGGATTGTTGTTCCAACAGCGAATATTAGTAGTCCAAATAAGGTAAAACCAATTCTTTTCCTAATATCTTTATTTTTAGGACTAAAGATTAATTTTAGATTCTTAAACATCTAAATCACCTCAGTTTTTCCACCAATATTTTCTATCTTCTCTTTAGCAGTCTTAGAGAAATTATTTGCTTTAACAGTTAATTTCTTAGTTAAATCACCATTTCCTAAAACTTTAACACCATCTAATTCTTTTTTTATTAATCCTACTTCTTTAAGTAAAGCAAGATCTACTACTGTACCATCTTCAAATCTATTTAAATCCGATACATTTACAGTACTATATACTGTTCTAAACTCATAATTGTTGAATCCTCTTTTTGATAATCTTCTGAATAATGGTAATTGTCCACCTTCAAATCCAGGTCTTACTCCACCGCCACTTCTAGCGTTTTGTCCTTTTTCACCTTTACCTGAAGTTTTACCAGTACCAGAACCAGGTCCATGACCAATTCTTTTTCTAGCTTTAGTAGAACCTTCTACTGCTTTTAATTCATGTAATTTCATTATCTTATTTCCTCCACATTCTTATCTCTTAAGTAAGCAACGTGAGCAAGAGATTTTTGTCCTTTTAAAGCATTTAGAGTAGCTCTAGCAGCATTAATCTTAGTACTAGATCCTTGACTCTTAGATAATACATCTTTAACACCAGCAAGTTCAAGTACATCTCTAACTGGTCCACCAGCTTTAACTCCAGTACCTTCTTTAGCAGGTTTAAGCATTACCTTACATGCTCCTTCTTTTACTATAATATCATGAGATATAGTTCTATTATCAACAAGGTCAACTTTAATTAAATTCTTACTAGCAGCTTGTGTAGCTTTCTTAACTGCATCTGGCATTTCATGAGCTTTACCAGTACCAAGACCTACTAGTCCTTTTCTATTTCCTACTACTACAGTAGCAGCAAATCTAAACTGTCTACCACCTTTAACAACTTTAGTTACTCTTCTTATTTCAATAACCTTATCCTCTAAGTCAGATTTAGGTTTAGAAGGTCTATTATTGTTTCTAGGTCTTTTCTTATCAAACTTACGAGTTTTATTTACTTCAGTTTTACTTACTTCTTTTTTATTTTCAGTAACTTCAGTCTTTTTATTTTCTTCGTTCATTTACTATTCCTCCTAATGATCTAGAATTCTAAGCCATTTTCACGTGCAGCTTCTGCTAAAGCTTGAACACGTCCATGATAAAGATATCCTCCTCTATCAAATACAACGGCATTTATTTTTGCTTTCTTAGCTCTTTTTGCAACTTCAGCTCCAATTACTTTAGCAGCTTCTATGTTACCACCATTTTTAAGATTTAATTCTTTTTCTAATGATGATGCACTAACTAAAGTAACACCCTTAACATCGTCAATGATTTGAGCTTCAATATTTGCATTAGATCTGAACACACAAAGTCTAGGTCTTTCACTAGTACCAGATAAATTTTCTCTGATTCTTGTGTGTCTAACTTTTCTCATTTCATTTCTTGAAACTTTCTTAATCATACTTAAGTCTCCTCCTATTTATTATTTAGAAGCTTTCTTTCCTTCTTTACGACGAATTTGTTCACCTTTGTATTTAATACCTTTACCTTTATATGGTTCTGGGCTTCTTACTTTTCTTATATTAGCGGCAAATTCACCAATTTTTACCTTATCGATTCCTGATATTTCGATTTCAGTATTACTTATTTGAGTTACAGATAAACCATTAGGTACTTCCATAACTACTGGATGAGAATATCCTGCTGATATAGTAAGCTTATTGCCGCTAGCATTAAACTTATAACCAACACCAACTATTTCTAATCCTTTCTTATAACCAGTACTAACACCATCAATCATATTTTTAATGTTAGCATTAGTAGTACCATGCATAGCATGAGTAAATTTATCATCTTTAAGTGGTTCAACTACTACAGTATTATCAACTACTTTAACACTAATGTTCTTTACTAGATCTAAAGTAAGTTCTCCTTTAGGTCCTTTAACAGTAACAACATTATTTTCTACATTAACATTAACATTTTCAGGTATAGATAAAACTCTTTTACCAATACGGCTCATTATCTCACCTTACCATACATAAGCTATTACTTCTCCACCTAAAGAATTCTTTCTAGCTTCTTTATCAGTCATAATTCCTTTAGATGTAGAGATAATTGCTATACCAAGACCATTAAGTACAGTAGGAAGCTCATCAGCACCAGCATATACTCTTAGACCTGGTTTAGAAATTCTCTTAAGTCCAGTAATAACTCTTTCTTTATTTTTATATTTTAATGTTAATGTTATCATTTTATTAGCAGTTTCGCCTTCAATTTTATAATCCTCTATAAATCCTTCATTCTTTAGAATTTTAGCAATTTCTTCTTTCATATTAGATGCTGGGATTTCACAAGAGGCACTTCTATTTTGATTAGCATTACGTATTCTTGTAAGCATATCTGCGATTGGATCTGTCATTATTAATCCCTCCTTCTTTTAATTTTTGGGTTTACCAACTTGATTTCTTTACACCAGGTATTTGACCTTTGTAAGCAAGTTCTCTAAAACAAATACGGCAAATTCCATATTTCTTAAGAACTGCATGAGGTCTTCCACAAATTTTACATCTAGTGTATTTTCTAACCTTAAATTTAGGTTCTCTTTCTGATTTAACAATCATTGATTTTCTTGCCATCTTAGTCTCCTCTTCTTTATTTCCTAAAAGGAACTCCAAGTTCTTTTAATAAATCAAATGCTTCTTCATTAGTTTTAGCAGTAGTAACTAATACTACATCCATACCTCTAACTTTTTCTACTTCATCAAAATTAATTTCAGGGAAGATAATTTGTTCTTTAATACCGATTGTATAATTTCCTCTTCCATCAAAACTTTTTGGAGAAAGTCCTCTAAAATCTCTAACTCTAGGTAAAGAGATAGATATTAACTTATCTAAGAAAGTATACATCTTTTCTCCTCTTAGAGTAACTTTACAACCAATTTTATGTCCTTCTCTTACTTTGAATGAAGCTATTGACTTTTTAGCGGTAGTTTCTACAGCTTTAAGTCCTGTAATTTTTTCTAATTCATTTACAGCATTTTCTAGATTTTTTGAATTAACAGTAGCATCTCCTACTCCCATATTAACAACTATCTTTTCTAGTTTAGGAACTAACATAGGTGTAGAATAATTATACTTTTCTGTTAAACTTGGAACAACTTCTTTAATATATTTTTCTCTTAGGCGGTTCATTCTAGCTCGCCCTCCTTCCAAATCTCTAAATTATATTAGGATGTTCACTCCTATAATAATTAATCTATTTTTTCATTAGACTTTTTAGATATTCTAATCTTCTTGCCTTTACTATCTTTGTCTATTTTTACCTTAGTAGGTTTCTTTGTCTTAGGATCTACTAACATTACATTAGATACATGGATAGGTGCTTCAGTTTCAATTATTTCACCATTACCATTATTATTTTTAGGTTTTAAGTGCTTCTTAACAATATTAACACCTTCTACTATAACTCTAGAATCTAATATCTTAGTAATTTTTCCTTCCTTACCTTTATTTGAACCAGAAACTACTACTACTTTATCACCAGTTTTTAGTTTCATATTATATCCTCCTTACATCCTATAACACATCTTTAGCTAAACTTACAATCTTAGTAAATTCTTTATCTCTAAGTTCACGTGCTACTGGACCTAAAATACGTGTACCTACTGGACTCTTATCATCTTTAATAATAACACATGCGTTATCATCAAATCTAATATAACTTCCGTCGTCTCTTCTAACTCCTCTTTTAGTTCTTACTATAACGGCTTTTACTACTTTACCTGCTTTTATAGTACCATTAGGAGTAGCTTTCTTAACTGTACATACAACTATATCTCCAATATTACCTGTTTTTACTTTACTTCCACCTAGAACTCTGATTACTAATACTTCACGAGCTCCACAGTTATCCGCTACTTTTAAGCGGGTTTCTTGTTGTACCATATTATTTCCTCCTTCCGAGCTAAAGAGCTTATAGAATAACAGCTTTCTCTATTACTTCTACTAGTTCATATCTCTTTGTTTTAGATAATGGTCTAGTTTGGGCTAAGCGAACTTTATCTCCAACATGTGCCATATTATTTTCATCGTGAGCAGCATATTTCTTTGAATATTTAACTCTTTTTCCATATAATGGATGTTTCTTGTAAGTTTCAACTTTAACTGTAATAGTCTTATCAGCTTTATCTGAAACAACTACACCGATTAATTCTTTTCTTTCTTTCATAACTTACACCTCACTTACCCTTCTCTTCTCTCATTAAGAATAGTATTTATTCTTGCTACTTCTTTTCTTAATTCATGTATTCTAGAAGGTTTTTCTAGCATACCAGTAGCCTTTTGCATTCTTAAATTGAAAAGTTCTTCTTTACATTCTGCGATTTTTTTATTTAAATCTTCTGTGGTTAATTTTCTAAGTTCATTAGTTTTCATTTATTTCACCACTTTCTTCTTTCTTTACAAACTTACATTTGATAGGTAACTTATGTGAAGCAAGTCTTAATGCTTCTCTAGCAGTAGCTTCATCTACGCCATCTATTTCAAACATAATTTTACCTTCTTTAACAACTGCAACCCATACTTCTGGATTACCTTTACCTTTACCTTGTCTAGTTTCTAGAGGTTTCTTAGTAAGTGATAAGTTAGGGAATATATTAATCCAAACTTTACCACCTCTCTTCATATATCTAGTCATAGCTATTCTGGCTGCTTCGATTTGATTAGCTGTAATCCAAGCTCCTTCTTTTGCCATTAAACCATAACTTCCAAAATGAAGTTCAGTATTACCTTTACTCTTTCCTTCATAAGGTAAACGGAAAGTTTTTCTATGTTTAGTTCTTTTTGGCATCAACATGAGAATTACCTCCCTTATCTAGTATTTCACCTTTATAGATCCATACTTTTACACCTATTTTTCCATAAGTAGTATCTGCTTCACTAGTAGCATAGTCAATATCAGCTCTTATTGTATGTAGAGGAATAGTTCCTTCAGAATATCCTTCACCACGAGCAATATCAGCTCCTCCTAGTCTTCCTGATACTAATGTTTTAATTCCTTTTGCTCCAGCTTTCATAGTGTTTCTAATAGCTTTCTTTTGAGCTACTCTAAATGAAACACGGTTTTCAATATTATGAGCAATTGTATCTGCAACTATTTGTGCAACCATATCTGGGTTCTTTATTTCAACAACAGATATTTGAATGTCTTCTTTAACTAGTTTTGAAACTTCTTTCTTTACCTTTTCAATTTCAGTACCACTTTGACCAATTATTAATCCTGGTTTAGCAGCATAGATAAAGACTTCATTTCTCTTAGGATTTCTTTCAATAACAATTTTAGAAATACCAGCATTCTTAAATTTCTTATTTAAATATTTACGAATTTTATAATCGTTTGATAAATATTTAGAAAAGTCTTTTTCAGCATACCATTTTGATTCCCAATCTTTATTGATACCAATTCTAAGTCCTGTTGGACTGACTTTTTGTCCCATTAAACGCTCCTCCTCACTTATTTCTCAGCCACTATTATAGTAATGTGACTTGTCTTATGATCGTTTCTTCCTGTACGACCTCTTGAATCAAATTTAATTCTTTTAATTACTAATGCTTCGTCAACGAAACATGTCTTAACATAAAGATTTTCTTCCTTCATGCCAAAGTTATTAACAGCATTTGCTGTAGCACTTTCTAATACTTTAGAAATAACTCTAGATGCTCTTTGAGGTTGGTTAGCAAGAATAGCTCTTGCTTCTTCAACACTCTTACCTCTTATTAAATCAATAATAAGTCTAGTCTTTCTAGGAGATATTCTAACTGTTTTTGCTACTGCTTTAGCTTCAGTTCTTTCCATTTTTGTCCTCCTTTAGAAAATTATTTCTTATCTGATCCGTGTCCACCAAATTTTCTTGTTAGAGAAAATTCACCTAATTTGTGTCCAACCATATCTTCTGTAACATAAACTGGAATAAATTCTTTTCCGTTATGTACTGCAAAAGTATGACCAATAAATTCAGGATAGATTGTTGAACGACGAGACCAAGTTTTAATAACTTCCTTCTTACCAGATTCGTTTAATGCTCTTACTCTTTTTAATAATCTTTCAAAGACATAAGGTCCTTTTTTAATACTTCTAGCCATTTAAATCTTCCTTTCTTTATTTCTTACGTCTAGACACGATATACTTATCTGACGCTTTCTTATTCTTTCTAGTCTTATATCCTAGAGCTGGTTTACCCCAAGGAGTCATTGGTCCTGATCTACCAATTGGAGCTCTACCTTCACCACCACCATGTGGGTGATCATTAGGGTTCATAACAGAACCACGTACTGTAGGTCTGAATCCTTTATGTCTAGTTCTTCCTGCTTTACCAATCTTAACTAGAGAGTAGTCTTCATTTCCTACTACACCAATAGTAGCTCTACAAGTACCTAAAATCTTTCTTGTTTCACCACTACTTAATCTTATTAATACATATTTATCTTCTCTACCAAGTATTTGAGCACTTGCTCCAGCACTTCTTGCTAAAGCTGCACCCTTACCAGGTTTTAATTCAATATTATGAATAACAGTACCTACTGGAATATTCATTATAGGAAGTGCATTTCCTACTTTAATATCAACATTCTCGCCAGATTCTACTACTGTACCTACTGTTAATCCTTTAGGAGCTATAATATAAGCTTTTTCACCATCTTTATAAGTGATTAATGCTATATTAGCACTTCTATTTGGATCATATTCAATAGCAGATACAAGAGCTGTTACTCCATCTTTTCTTCTCTTAAAGTCGATTAATCTGTATTTTCTTTTTACTCCGCCACCTCTGTGTCTAACAGTAATTTTACCTTGATTATTTCTACCATTAGTCTTTTTCTTAGTAACTGTTAAACTTTTTTCAGGAGTAGTCTTAGTAATTTCTTCACTAGTTAGTACAGATCTTTGTCTTGTACCAGCAGTCATTGGTTTATAAACTCTTATTGCCATTATATTTCCTCCTTACTAGTCGAAACTAATAGTATCGCCTTTCTTTAAAGTTACAACGGCTTTTTTATATTTACTAGTCATACCAGTATATTTACCAACTCTCTTCTTTTTAGGATGAGAATTTGTAACATTTACAGCCATTACTTTAACATTAAATTTCTTTTCAATAGCTTGTTTTATTTCTGTTTTATTAGCAGTATTAGCTACTTTGAAAGCATATTTGCCTTCAGCTTCCATTCCTGCTGATTTTTCAGTAATAATTGGTGCTAAGATTATATCTAAATAACTATTCATTATTTAAGCACCTCCTCTAAAGCAGTTAATGCTTCTTCTTCAATAAGTAAGTTATCAGATGATACTAAATCATAAGTATTAACTTCATTAGGCATTACTACCTTAACATTAGCTAAGTTTCTAGCGGCTAAACATACATTATCAGTAAGTTCTTTAACACATACTAGAACTTTATGATTAGTTAATCCTAAAACTTCTAATAAATTAGTCATTTCTTTAGTCTTATTAGTATTGAACTTAATAGCATCTACTACTACTAATTCTTTATCTAATACTTTGTAAGATAATGCACTCTTAAGTGCTAATCTCTTTTCTTTCTTATTCATTTTCTTTGAATAATCTCTTGGTACTGGTCCAAATGCTATACCACCATGACGGTATTGAGTAGCTCTGATACTACCTTGTCTTGCATTACCAGTTCCTTTTTGTCTGTATGGCTTTCTTCCACCACCAGATACTTCTGCTCTTGTCTTAACACTAGCAGTTCCTTGTCTTGCTCCTGCCATTGCAGCTACTATTGCATCTTTAACAACTGCATCGTTAGGTTCAATGTTAAATATGTTATCTTCTAATTTTATATCCTTTACCTTTTCGCCTTTTAGACTTAAAACATCTATTTTCTTAGACATAATTTCCTCCTTTATCATCACAAACAACTTTTTAATATTTTTATAGTACTAACTATTCAGTAGTTTCTTGTGATTCTTCTATGTTAGCTTCTTCAGCAGCTAATTCTTCGTTAATAGTTTCCATAGTTTCTTCAACTACTTCTTCAGAAGTCTTACCTTCTTCATAAACGATCAATTCTACTGGTTCATTTACTTTATTACCAGTCTTAACTGAAGTTCTAACAAGTACTAAAGAGTTTTTAGGTCCAGGAACGCTTCCCTTAATTAAGATAACATTATTTTCTAGGTCAACACTAATAACTTCAAGATTTTGAATAGTTACTTGTTCATGACCCATATGTCCAGGTAATTTCTTTCCTGGTAAAACTCTCATAGGTAATAGTGTACCCATTGATCCTACTCCTCTATGGTATTGAGATCCATGAGTCATAGGTCCTCTACTTTGATTGTGTCTTTTAATAACACCTTGAAAACCTTTACCTTTAGAAGTGCCGGTAACATCTACCATTTCTCCTGCAGCAAAAGTATCAGCCTTAAGAACATCTCCTAAAGCATACTCACTAACACTTGCACCTCTAATTTCCTTCAAGAAGCGCTTAGGGGTAGTATTAGCTTTTTTTAGATGACCTGTTTCTGGTTTATTGCTTCTAGAAGCTTTCTTCTCTACTGTAGCAAGTTGTATAGCATCATATCCATCAGATTCTTTAGTCTTAATCTGAGATACAACATTGTCTTCAACTTCAATAACAGTTACAGGAATAAGTTTTCCATCAGCAGTAAATACTTCAGTCATCCCTTTTTTTCTTCCTAAGATTCCTTTCATTTTTTCCTCCTATATTATTTTTTAATTTGTATATCAACACCACTAGGTAAATCTAAATGAGCAAGTGCTTCAATAGTTTCTTTACTTGGGTTATTGATGTCGATTAGTCTCTTGTGAGTTCTCTTTTCAAATTGCTCTCTTGAATCCTTGTACTTATGTACCGCTCTTAAAATTGTTATTTTTTCAATTTCAGTTGGTAATGGTACAGGACCAGATACCTCACCACCAGTTCTCTTAACTGTAGCTACTATTTTAGCAGCTGCATTATCAAGAACTCTATGGTCGTAAGATTTTAATTTGATTCTCACTACTTCTTTTGCCATAGTTGTCCTCCCTTCGTCTATATCTTGTATAGGCATAGCTCCGAACGAATTACCTGATATACCTTTATTTTATTTGACAACTTAACCTGGTGTATCAGCAACTTCGCACATCTAAGCCAGTCACACTTCTACAATTATACCCTATTATTTTATTAAAATCAAGTAAAAAAAGAACAATTTTTTAACTTTTTTGACATTTCACTTTACATTTTAACTAAATAAACTTTTTTTAACCACAAAATAGACAAAATATTCCTATTTTATAAGGACTAAATATATACTTCTCTCTTATATATAATAGATACAAAGTATTTACTTTTAGACTACTCTAGGCTAAAAGTAACACTAATAAGACTTGCATAGTAAGGCTTATTAGTGCATAGAAAAAAAGATAAGCAATATCATTATCACTTATCTAATCACTATATTTACTATCAATGCCAAAGTATTCCTCAAGAGATAACCAGTTACCATTATTATATAAGGTTTTAGCTAGTTCTTTACCAACATATCTAATATGCCATGGTTCATAAGTATATCCTGTAATACTATCTTTACCTTCAGGATATCTAATAATAAAACCATACTTCCAGCAGTTATCCTTAAGCCAGTTACTCTCATTAGTACCCGCAAAAGATATATTCACCGTATTCAAATCAATAGTAAGACCAGTCTGATGATCTGAGTAGCCAGCTCTCGAAGAATAAGTATCTGCTTTCTCCTTACCATCCATTCTAACATAATTATCATATATATATTTTTGATCACTATAAGATCTATATCCAGAAGAAGCATATATATTAAGACCAAGTACTGAACTATCACTCTTAAGTTCATTAAAAGCATCTCTTACATAATCTACTACTCTAATATAACCATTTATCGTAACTAAATTATTAGGAACAAAGTTACTAGGTAAAGAATAAGACTTATTAGCAATAATAACATCATCTATATAAGTAATACCATAATAATTCTTTATCGTATTACCATTCTTAGTCTTGCTAATCTTAACATTACTATTTTCCTTTACAACAAGTTTAAACTCCTTACTTGAAGTATTCCCACTAGAATCAGAGGCTGTACATTTAAGATTATAAGTACCTACTTTCTCACTACCATACTCACCCTCTATTTTAGGAGTAATCTCTTCCATACTATTATCACTTACAGTAACATTCTCTAAGAAGTTAGGTACCTTCTCATAAGCTAGCATTTCATAATCTTTTACCCCTTCAATAACAGGAGCCTTAGTATCCTCTACTACCAAAGTAATATTCTTCTTCTCATTATCATACATAAAACTACCATAATAAATACCTGGTTTATATATCTTATTATCATCACTTTCAATACCAGTCCATTCTATTTCTATATCAGAATCAGTGTTCTTATATAAATAATCATTAACTACTGGTAATGTACTACCAACTTCAATAGTTATCTTATCTTTATATTTAAATATATCTTTAACATTCTTCTTACTTGTAAATAAGAAAATACTAACTCCTATTACAATAAGTAATAATATACTACCAATTATAATAAATAATTTCTTTTTATTTATTTTCTTCCTCTTTGACATATTTTCTCCTTAGTTTCTTATAACAGGGCCTACATACTGAATCATATTCAGCATCAATACCATCTATAGATACTTGTTCTCCAGTAAATACTGGTACTAATTCATTATTAATTCTATTCATTCTCAAATTATATGTAGCTTTACTACCACACTTACATACTGCTTTTAATTCTTCAAAAACATCTGCGACTTCAAATAATCTCTTACTACCAGGAAACATATAGGAAAAAGCATCCGCTCTTAGTCCATAACATAATACTGGTATATCATAATTATCTACAACATCAGTAAGTTCATCAACTTGTTTAGGTGTTAAAAACTGAGCTTCATCAACAATTATACAGTCTAAATTATGATTAATTATATGATAACCTATTAAATTATATACATTAACATCAGCCCCTACTACATAGTCAGTATCAAGTTCAGCTCCTGATCTACTTTGAATCTTACTGCCAGCCTTTGTATCATCTCCTGGCTTCATAATAAGTACATTTAAATCTTTCTCTTTATAATTATAATAAGTCTTAATAATATCCGTAGTTTTACCACACTTCATTGCCCCAAATTTAAAATATAACTTTGCCATAATAATTACTCCTTACTTCTTAGCTCTTGGATGAGCCATTTCATATACTTTTTTTATTTGTTCATTAGTAACATGAGTATATATACTCGTTGTATTAAGTGATTCATGTCCTAATAATTCTTTAACAGTCATTAAGTCTGAACCATCCTCTAACATATCAGTAGCAAAAGTATGTCTAAAAGTATGTGGACTTATCTTAATATCTAGTCCAGCCTTAGTAACTAACTTATTAATAATATTTCTAATATATCGTTCAGATAATTTATTACCATCTTTATTAAGAATTAAATAACCACTACTAAGTTTATTAAATTCATGATATCCATCATTTAAATATATCTCTATAGCTTTCTTAGTATGATTATTAAATATAACCATTCTCTCTTTACTACCTTTACCTAGTACTTTAATAGTTCTCTCATTAATATCAATATCAGATATTTTAATATTAACTAGTTCACTAACTCTAATACCAGTAGCATATAATAGTTCTATAATAACACTATTTCTCTGATTAATTGGAGTATCATACTTACATACTTCAAATATTTTATTAGCTTCTTCATCCTTTAAAAACTTAGGTAAATACTTATCTTTCTTAGGATTATTAATTCTATTAAAATAATTATCTTTAACCATATCTTCTCTTACTAAGTAATTATATAGTCCTCTTATACTACTTAACTTTCTAGATATAGAACTCTTACTAATATTAAGTGAATATAAATATTTCATATATTCTTTAACAGTATCATAATCTATATCTAAAATATTAATAAAATTATTACCCAAAAATTCATTATATAAAGTTAAATCATCATAATAAGATTCTATTGTCTTATCACTATATTTCTTTACTACTTTTAAATATTCCAAGTATTTATTAATATACTTCATATATACTTTCTACCTCTTAATAATTATAGCATTTTCTTTATATATAAGTAAACTACTTTTACATAAAATTGACATTATTTATTTCAGTTCGTACTACATTACTCACTGCTATAGAAAGCCTTATAGTCTTTCTATAGAAAATTAGAGTCTTCCTAAAGAAGTCTCTAATTTTAGTATATTTTTTAAGTTTTAATATAAAGAAAATCACCTAACTTAAAACATTAAGTTTAGGTGACACCAAATTAATATGGCAACACCCAACACACGATTATTGAATGTTTCCTTTTTTATTTTATGCAAGTTTCCTTGCTTACATACTAATAATAGCACAATTTATATCTTTTGTCAAACGATTAAAATAGATAAAAAGAAAAGTATCTATTTTCTAGATACATATTTGCCATCTTTAGTAGATACAATTATTTCTTCTCCCTCTTCAATAAATAGAGGTACTTTAACAAGCATACCAGTTTCTACTATTGCATCTTTAGTAGCATTAGTAGCAGTATTACCTTTAATTGCAGGTTCAGTCTTAGTAATCTTATAATCTATCTTTTCAGGTAAATCTATTCCAAGCATTTCTCCTTCAAAGAAGATAATAATAACTTCTAAACCTTCTTTTAAATACTTAACTTCATTTTCAATTTGCTTTTTATTTAATTCCACTTGCTCATAAGTTTCCATATTCATAAATGAATAAGTATCCCCATCAGAGTATAAAAATTGCATTTTTTGTTTTTCAACATGAGCAGTAGGTACTTTAATACCAGCATTAAATGTATATTCAGCAATTGATCCAGTTCTTAAATTTTTAAGCTTAGCCTTTACAATAGCGGCTCCTTTACCAGGTTTAACATGATTAAACTCAAGTACCATATATAAATTACCATCATAGTTTATTGTTTGGCCTGACTTAAAATCATTAACATTTATCATTTACAATCCTCCTACTTCTTAGTTTCTTTGTGCTTAGTTGTCTTACGACAGAACTTACAATATTTATTTAATTCTAATTTCTCTGGAGTGTTTTTTTTATTTTTTTCTTCAGTATAATTAATATTTTTACATTCTTCACACATTAAAGAAACTAGTACTCTATTTTCGTTTTTCTTAGCCATAATAACTCCTCCTCCTAAAACATCCACTTAATTATATCATACTTTTATTAATTTATACAACTATTTTTTATTTTTTCTTTCTTTTTTATGTCTTTTTCTAATTCACCATTTAAATAATTAATAGCCATAATTTCTTCAATTCTATCTAATATATCATAGGATGTAGTCTTATATTTTACTGCTAATGCATTAACAAACTTCATATATTCTATATATTCATCGTTTTCATGTTTTAATGCTTCTCTTAATATTTCATTTCTAGGTAATAATATTGCTCTATTTAAATAATCCATTTCTGTTTTACCAAAATTATATTTTTTAACTTCTTTTAATATTTCATTTTTTGATAAACCACTAATACTTAACTTTTCTACTAATAGTTCAATTTCAATATATTTAAATATATTATTTCCATCAAAGCAATCAAATTCTTCATCTAATTTCTTAATATTGTCTATTTCAGTACTATATATCCCAATAGATTCAGCATTCATAAGTTTAATATCATTCATTCTTTTAATAATACAATCTACTGGAACACTATATTTAATACTTAAGTCTCTATAAACATCAATATCCCCAATAAACTTATTTTCTTTATATTCTTCTATATCTTCTTTAGGTAAGAAATAAGCTTCAATCAAATATAATATATCGTGTTTATTAGTAAAATTATTCATAAAATAAGAAAGTATTTCATTATCAGTTATATTATCTGGATAATTATCCTTAAGCCAGTCTTCTAAATATATATGTCTTTCTACTAAATCTTGTTTATTTTTCTTCATAATGACCTCCCTAATAAATGTATTTATATTATAAGTATAATATCCATATTTGTAAATACCTGCTAACTATTTAATTCAAAATATTTATTTACTATATTTGCGGATATTCTCTTAGTAACTAGTGACTGAGGATTATCAGGTAAACTAATATCTGGAGATACCACTACTACACTCATTTTCGGATTATCGCTTGGAGAATATCCCACAAAAGAAGTAGTAATAGTCTCAGTATCCACTTTACCATCATTATCGGTATCAATAAAGCTTTCACTAGTACCAGTCTTACCAGAAGAATTAGTATAATATCCCATATAACCATAACCAAGTCCACTAGTAACAACAGCATTAAATCCCTCTCTTACTCTATCAATATATTTCTTATCTACCGATAAAGTCCCTTGAATAGTAGTATTACCCTTATAGACAAGAGAACCAAACTTATCACCATTATCACTTGGAGTATATACTTCTTTTAATAAATAAGGTTTTAATCTATTACCACCATTAGCTATTGTATTAATATATTGTGATAACTGAATAGGTGTATAAGTATCATACTGACCTATAGCAAAGTCAAGTAAATGACCTGGTAATTTACTAGTACCCATATATCCAAGACTTTCTACTGGAAGATCAATACCCGTTTTACGTCCAAGACCAAACTCAGCATACATATTACGGTACTTCTTAAAAGCATCAGTATCTAAAGAAAGTCCCTTATTATATTCATAAGTACCTCCTCCAACATTAATAGCAATCTTATACTGATAAACATTCGAAGAATATTGAAGAGCATAAATATCATTAATATTACCCATTGTTCTCCATGAACACTTTTCAGGAGTATCTTTAATCTTAATACATTCATCATTAATAACAGTACCAATATCAATAGCTCCATATTTATAACCTACCATCATTGAAGCTCCTTTTACTACTGATCCCGGAGTAACAGGAAGAGTCACAATACCAGGAGTATAATCAACAACATACTTCTCGCCATTATCATTAGTAAGTACTTGTTTACCACTCATAGCTAGTATCTCTCCAGTATTAGGATCTGATATCACTACAAAAGATCTATTATAATAGTTAGTACCAGTTTCACCTTTAGCATTATATACCTCATTAGCTAGCATCTCTTCTAAATACTTCTGAAGATTAATATCAATAGTAAGTACAATATCATTACCTCTCTTACCCTCACTAACAAGTTCATAACTATTATCAGATAAAAGTCTATAAGTAGCTTTAGTTCCCTTTAAATAATCTTCATACTGATATTCCAAGTAAGAAATACCAACTCTATCATCTAAAGAATAGCCTTTCTTTAAATAAGTTTTAGCAAGTTCTTCAGGAATACCCTGACTATTCGAAGATACACTACCTAAAATAGTCTTAAAAGTATTATCATACAAATACACTCTTTCCCAATCTAACTTAGTATTAAAACCATTTAAATTGTCAATATTCTCGCTAATATAAGCATATTCTTCTTCAGTAACATCTTTATTCTTAATTACCTTCTCAGCATAAGAATATCCCTTATTCATAAGATAATAAATATAAGCTGCTTTTTTATCTTTCTCATCATATTCCTTTATCTCATCATCAATTCTCTCATATATTAACTTAAGAATATCCTTATCAGTAAGTTTTCTCTTACTATATAAATCCCATTCCTTATCAGTAATTTTCTTTCTACATTCTTCATAATGTCCTTTATAATAAAAATCTTTTAATTTAGTATCATTAATGCCACTATAATCAATAGAAATATTATCTCCTATAGTATAAGCAAGTTCTATCTCTTCTTTAGCCTTAACCCCACTCTTCTTCTTATAATATATCGTTTTAACAGCTTCATTATCTACAAGTAGATTATAATTTCTATCATATATTCTACCCCTAGGACTACTAGTACTTTCTATTTTCTTTTCCGTAGAATAAGAAAGTTTCTCCGTATATTCATCGTTTTTAAGTATCTGAAGATAAAATACTCTACTAATTATTATTAGAAATAATACACATATAACACCAATAATAATATTAAATCTCTTTTCCATTATCTCAAATAACTTTTTATCATTAGTTTTCTTCTTCTTATTAATAGGTCTACTACTTTTTTTAACTTCAAACATATTCTTTTTCTTTTTATTATTAATTTTTCTCTTAATATCAAAGTTAATCTTTCTCATATAGCACCTTCCAGTATTTATTATATCATAAAAATTATAATTATACATATAGTTAATTAGGTGAAAAGCAATGAATATTTATTTAATCAGTGAATATGTAAACAGAATGCAAAAACAAGATGTAAATAACTTTGCCCTAAAGCAAGGTATAACACTAGATAATGAAGAACTAGATATTATCTATAATTATATTAAAAATAATTATAAAACCCTTATTTATGGTAATCCCAAAGTAATACTCGAAGAAATAAAGTACCAAGTAAAACCCCTTACTTATAACAAAATAGAAAATCTATATATGCAGTTCAAAGACAAAATAGATAACTTTACTAAAAATATAAAAGGCTATTAAAGCCTTTTATATTTTAACTTCTTATTTTATTAATTAGATTACCATCAAACTCTTTATTCCTAATCATTTCTATCTCATACTTATATGGTGGATATACTTTATCTTTACTATTATCATCTTTAGTTACATAAGGAGTTTCTAATATTCTAGGTATCCCCTCTAATCTCTCATTATAAATAATATTAATTAAATTATCAAAACCAATAGTACCAAAGCCAATATTCTCATGTCTATCTTTATGACTAGCAATAACATTCTTACTATCATTAACATGGATGCAGCCTATTTTATTAATACCAATAATATTATCAAATAAATCAAGAATGCTATCAAAGTCACTCATATCATAACCAGCATCATTTAAATGACAAGTATCTAAGCATACTCCTATTTTATCTTGATATTTAACTCTATCTATAATAGCTTTTAATTCTTCAAAAGACTTACCAACTTCATTACCTTTACCCGCCATTGTTTCAAGTAAAATAGTAACATCATAATCATTATCAAGAATTAAATTTAATCCATCACTAATATTAATAATAGCTTCTTCTCTAGAACAATTAACCGCCGAACCAGGATGTAAAACCATTTTCTTAATACCAAGTTCCGCACATCTTTCCACTTCTCCCTTTAAGAAAGATACTGAAAAATCAAAATTATCTATATTAGCCAAATTAACTATATATGGAGCATGTACTACAACATTATTTATATCTATATCATTATTTTTCATCATATCATAAGCTTCACTAGTAAGTTCTTTTTTTATTGCCCCACGATTAGTATTCTGTGGAGCCCCAGTATAAAACATAAAAGTATTCTCTCCATAACTAATAGCCTCTTTAACACTACCAAGTAACTGACTATCATTCTTATAAGAAACATGACTACCTATAATAAGTTCCATATCTATCACTTCCTCTACCTAATTATACTATATTTTATCAAAAATAAAAAGAGGATTATCCCTCTTTAATTAACATCCTGAACCAGTAGCTGTATTTTTAGTAGTGTCGCTAGCGTTATAAAATTGGCTACCATCAGCAGCAGTAAGTGTTACGCAAATCTTAGAACCATTAACCTTTACAGTACCACTTAGTCCTGTTGGATTAGTAATACCTGCAGCTTTTAATACAGCAGCATCTAAATTCTTTGCAGTAGTAGTTAATCCACCTTCACCAACAAATGTAGTATATTCATCAGCAGGTCCACCAGCTACTCCAGCACCCAATGTAGCAAGTTCATATTGTTTAGTAAACCATTCAGTAACTGTACCTGCAGCATTATTTAATTGACTAGATTTAGCACTGTTCATCGAACTAATAACTGATGGTATAGTAACTACGATAATGATAGCAAGTACTACGATAACTGCTAATAACTCTATTAAAGTAAATCCTTTCCTATTTAATTTCTTCATTATAAATCATTCTCCCTTCATTTATCTTACAAAATAATCTTATCACAAAATAAAATCTTAGTCAATTATTTTAAGATAAATATTTACATATTTATCACTATACTTCTTACTTCTAATTAATTCTAGATTACTATATTTATCTTTTAATTTATCAAAACTATATTCAAGTACTAATATTCCATTATCTAAAAGCAAATCATACTTAGTAACTAGTTCTATTACTTCTTCCATTACTTCCATTTTATAAGGAGCATCTACTAGTATAATATTAAACTTAATATTATTGTTTTTAAAATATAATAAACTATCTCTATAATCTTTACTAACTATAATACTCTTACTATTAATACCAAGATTATTAATATTCTTATTTAAATATCTTAATATATCTTTATTATTATCTACAAAATAACATCTACTGGCACCCATAGATAAAGCTTCTATACCAAGACTACCAGTACCACAAAATAAATCTAATACTATAGAATTATCAATATAATTTTGAATACTAGCAAACATAGATTCCTTTACTCTACTCATCGTAGGTCTAGTAGTTTCTACATTATATCCAAGTAATTCTCTTCCTTTTAAATAACCACTTATTACTCTCATATATGACAACCTCTTACATTTGTATATTCTTTAAATCTTTTATTAATACCCATAATATAATAAAATAGTTCATTATAATACTTCATATATTCTCTATATTCATCATATTTATATATCTTTTCTTTTAAAGATAACTTCTCATAATTATCAGTACTATTATTATATCTTTTTATTAAATCTAATAATTCTTTATTACCAATAACTATTCTTTTATAATAATCTAATTTACTAATTAATTCACTACTCTCAAAAGAATCTATTAACTTCTTAGTTTTAGCTATAACATTATCCATTATCTATATTTAAAGTCCTTTTCTAATTCTCTTTGAATATCTCTTTCTTTAATAGATTCTTTTTTATCATAATTCTTTTTACCCTTACATACTCCTATTTCTACCTTACATCTACCTTTTACAAAGTAAAATCTAAGAGGTATTAAAGTATAACCCTCTATTTCTAGTTTATTTTTTAACTTTAATATTTCTCTTTTATGAAGTAATAACTTTCTAGTTCTATCTTCTTCATGATTAAATCTATTACCTTCTTCATAAATAGAAATATGTGTATTAAGTAAATATATTTCATCATTTCTAATAATAGCATAACTATCTTTAATATTAACCTTACCTTGTCTTACAGACTTAATCTCAGTACCAGTAAGTACTATACCCGCTTCATAAGTATCCTCAATTACATAGTCATATCTTGCTTTTCTATTTAATATCTCCATATATATTCCTCATTTCATATAAATTATATAATGAAATAATAAAATAGTCAAATTAAAGAAAAAAGATAACATTACATTATCTTCTTAATACCAATTTACTAATATCTTCTGAAGTATCAATCAAATCATCAATACTTATATCAATACTTCTAAGTAGTTCAAATCCATCTGCTTTAGAATAATTATTCTTTAGTATCTCTATAATACTATTTAAATCTTTATCACGATATTTAATATATATAGTAGCAGCTATTAGCTGACCGTATAATGCCTCTATCATATTAATATGATGTTCTTTATAATTATATCCTTTTCTTATAGTTCTATTTATACTATTAATACAAGCAGTATTAAATATCCTAATCATTTCTATATAACTATATTCATTACCATATTTAGATAAATAATAATCTAAAAATATTATTTCATATAAAGAAGCTATTGCTTCATTTAAGATATAATCTCTACTAGTATATATATTACTTTGCATAAAAGTAGAAGCATGACCATACTCATGAACTGTACTAGCTATATTAAAAGCATTTAATCTTTTATAATACTCAATATTAATATAATATTTTTTTAATGATTCTAAATAATATATATTAGCGTTAGAAAAAGGAAAACTTTTTCTAATAGTCAGATTATTTTCTTCTATATCTTTATTAAATAATTCTAAATCACTAGAAAAATTTTCTTTAAAGAAAGTTCTTAACATACTCACATACTCTTCATAACTATATATATCATTTGGAACTCTACTTGTATCTAAAGGATAATACTTATTTATTTCTTCCCATAAGTTAAAACATATTTTTCTAGTCAAATTATCTAGTTCTAAATATCTTTTTTTTCTTGCTGATTCTCTTTCTCTTGTGTAAATACTATAATTACTTGGTTTATAACTAAATAATTTACTACCTTTAACTAATTTTGGTTCAATATTATAAATAAATAGCATCTGACTATATATATTTATCTTTTTTTCTTCACTAGAACTATTTAAATATAAATCTAATAGTGTATTATAATCTCTTAAGACATTATCTATATTATATGTATTCATTCTTTTCCCTCTGGTTATATATTATATATAATAATTAAATATTTGTCAAAGTTATAATTATACTCCAAAATCTCCTCGTAATTTTTTAGATATATATTTTCTAAGAAAATCAAATGGTATTATACTTAATGATAGTATAAGTATAAATATTAATTCTTTTATATATAAAGGTTTAGTTTGAAATAAAGTTATACCTGAATAAATAATAATTATTTGAACTATAATAATAAATATTATGATAAGTATAAATACTTTATTTTCTTTTAGATGAGCCAGTATATTTAATCTATGTGTTCTAGCATTAAAAGAATTAAATACCGCAATAAAGATAAATAAAGAAAAGAATGCAGTCATCAGATGATCACTATATACTATATATTTTATAAATGGTAATTTTAAGAATAGTAATGATATTATTAAAGTATACATTGAAGTAGCAATAATTTCATTAAACATATATTTATTAATTATATTTTCTTCTTTCTTTTTAGGAGGTTCTTTCATATATTCTATTCTAGGTACTTCATAAGAAAAGGCAAGACCAGCAAGTGTATCCATAACCATATTTATCCATAACATCTGAAGTACAGTAATAGGACTTGGTACCCCAATAAATGGTCCAATTAAAGCTAGCATAATAGCGCTTATATTAACAGTTAACTGAAATATAATAAACTTTCTAATATTCTTAAATGTTGTTCTTCCGTATAATATAGCCCTAGATATTGATAGTATGTTATCATCTATTATTACAATATCAGAAGCTTCTTTTGATACTTCAGTACCGCTACCCATAGCAAATGATACATCAGCCTTTTTTAAGGCTATAGAATCATTTACCCCATCACCAGTCATACCTGTAACTAAGCCTAATTCTTTAGATAACATAACTAGTCTTTTTTTATCTTCGGGCAATGCTCTTGATACTACTTTAAGATTTGGTATTATTTTTTTTAGTTCATTATCTGATAACTTTTCTAAATCACTTGAAGATAACACTATATCATTATTACTAGTTATTATACCAATCTCTTTAGCAATAGAAGTAGCGGTTTCTTTAGAGTCCCCAGTTACCATAACGATATTTATACCAGCACTCTTTATCAAAGACACACCATCCTTAGCTTCGGCTCTTATATCATCCTTTAAAAATATTACTCCAAGTAAAATATTTCTTCTAATACTATCAGTAGGATATATGCTTTGTGATATTGCTAGTGCAATAGCTCTTAGCCCACTATCAGCTTTACTATTTACATAATTAAGTATCTTATCTTTATCAAGAGTTCTTCTTTTGCCATCCTTATCAATATAATGAGTACTATTTTTTATTACTATATCTGGTGCTCCCTTAATTAATTTAATTTTCTCATTATTTTTCTCTATAATAGTAACAGCAAACTTATTCTTACTATTAAATAATATTCTATCTTTTATTAACACACTATTATCTTTTTTTCTTTGAACAAATGATAATAATGCTTTATCAGTTAGATTACCTCCAACTACTTTACCTGATGATTCTTCAAGTTCACTCTCGTTATTATATAATAAACTATCTGATATCAATGTTTTAAGTTTATCTGGAGTATAATACAAATCATTGTATTCATTTAAGTTACCATCTATAATACTAGATACTTCCATCTTACCCTTAGTTAGAGTACCAGTCTTATCAGTAAATAGTATGTTCAAAGACCCAGCAGTCTCTATACCAACCATCTTTCTAACAAGGACATTATCTTTAAGCATTTTCTTTGAGTTAGTAGATAATACTAAAGTAATCATCATTGGTAATCCTTCAGGAACAGACATTACAAGAACAGAAACTGCTAGTGTAAGTGCTTCAAGAATTAAAGAGAAGAATTTATTTAAAGTTATAGTCTCTCTTATAATAGTTAAGTTAAAATTATTTATAATAAATATCTTAGAAAATAAATATGCTACCGCTATTAAAATAGCAGCTATATAACCTATTCTACTTATTACTTTAGCCAAATTAGTAAGTCTTAATTTTAATGGAGAAGCATCCTCTTCTTCAGTAAGTACTTTAGCCATCTTACCATACAAAGTATCCAACCCTATTTTAGTAACAAGTATCAAAGCTTCTCCATCATAAATAGTAGTACCTCTATATACCCTATTTTTTTCAGTAGCTAAGCTTATATTATCTATATACTCTTTATATACTTCCTTTGTTTCTCCATTAAGAGAAGATTCATCTACTGATAATTTCCCTTTTATCAATATACCATCTGCCGGAACTTTATTACCAGGAGCTAATATAAGTATGTCATTCTTTACTATTTCATCAATAGTTATTTCTTTAGTTTTACCATCTCTTTTTACTAAAACATTTATTCTAGAGGACTCTTCTTGCATTCTTTGAAAGGCTTTATTAGAACCATATTCACTAATTGCCGATATCAATGAAGCCACTAGTACTGCTAAAACTATTCCCATTGTTTCAAAATAATCAAAATCTCTAAATAAAAATATTGTCTTTATAGCTAACGCAATAAGAAGTATTTTTATGATAGGATCTCCTAAAGTTTCTATAAATAAATTAAAAAAAGTATTTTTATTCTTTTCATTTATACTATTACTACCATATCTTTTTCTTGATTCTTTTACTTCATCATCTTTAAGTCCATTAGTATTATACATAGTTCCTCCTTACTAAATAATACTAACTAGTAATAACCTATAGAAGATGTTTTCATAGACAAAAAAAGACTTTAATTTTTTATATTCTATAATATAAATGTTTAACAATGAAGACCTTAGGATTCATTGTTCCTCTTAAGACTACAAGCTTAAGAGATAAAAGAAAAAAGATAACAAATTATTATAAATATTTATAATAGTTATCCATTTTTATTTACTTTTTTTCATAGTCTTCAAGAAAACTTCTATATATTCCATCTTTTTTAGTGCCAAGTATACAATTTAAATTAACATTATTCATACTAGTAAATATATTACGATCAATACTAGGATTTATTTTCTTTAATTCTTTTATTAACTCTTTAATTTCTTTTCTCTTACTCACACTATTACTATTATTAGTTAAAGTAACGCTCTCAGTAAATCTACAAGCACAATTTATAAAGGTTAATTTGTTATAATTTTTCCAAGAAATTATTGAATCTTCCTCTACTAAATATAATGGTCTTATTAATTCCAAGCCTTCAAAATTATCACTATGTAATTTAGGCATCATTGTCTTTACCTCTGAGCCATAAAACATTGATAATAATGTTGTTTCTATTACATCATTAAAATGATGCCCTAAAGCTATTTTGTTACATCCTAGTTCTTTTGCCTTATTATATAAATATCCCCTTCTCATTTTAGCACACATATAGCATGGACTATCAAAGCTTATTTTATCTACAACTTCAAAAATATCACTTTTAAATACTTTTATTGGAATATTTAATACTTTAGCATTCTCTAAGATATTATTACTATGCTTTTCATTGTACCCTGGATTCATTACAACATATTCAGCAGTAAATGGTACTTTACCATGCCTTTCTAGTTCTTGGATACATTTAGCCAGTAAAAAAGAATCCTTTCCTCCTGATATGCATACCATAACCTTATCATTCTCTTTAATAAGTTCATAGTCTTTAATTGCTTTGATAAACTTACTCCATATTTCTTTGCGATATTTCTTTATTATACTTCTTTCTATTTCTTTATATCTTTCCATCTTTATACTCCCTCAAAAACAAACTACATTAATTATATCATATTTTTTTATATAATAAATACTAATTATAATTAAAAGCAGTATATACTGCTTTGGGTTTTATTATTCCTTTTATAAAATCTTTATTTCTAGCTAATATCTCTCTAATTTCTCTATACCATTGACCATAATAATATCTTAAATTAGCCTCTACTCCATAAGACTCTAAATCTAAATTATCAGATAAAAATAATGCTCTATATAAATGATATCTTTGTGATACTATAACTACCTTATTAGATTTATATACATTTTTTACTCTATATATGCTATCATAAGTAGATATACCATAATTATCAGTAATAATATCTTCTTCAGGAATACCATGTTCTAGCAAATAATTCTTCATAACAGTAACTTCATCATAGTCATCATTCATATGATCACCCGTTATAAGTATTTTGTTAGATATATCATTATTATATAATGATATTCCAGTCTTAAGTCTATCCTCAAGCATAGGGCTAGGTTTACCTCTTCGAATACCCGCCCCTAGAATAACTATATAATCAATATCAGTAAGTAATTCGCTATCACCACTTACAATCCTATTTTTAGTAGATAATATAACATAAAAATTAATTATTACTGGTACTAATATAATTACTATTAAAACTATTAATATATATTTAAATATCTTCTTCATCTTAACACCTAACATAATTTTACCATATTATCATAATATTTAAAATATAAAATAGTGATAAATTTAATTATCACCATTCCAATTATAATTCTATTACTCTTACATCTTCTTTATATTTTTTAATTGAAGTAACTATTTTATTCTTATATTGAATAGGAAACATAAGTTTCATTTTAGAAGTATTAAAATTTATATTTATAGAATATTTTCCTATTATTATACTTGATATTTGATCCATTTCCAATTCTATTTTACATTTATTAAATTCATCAGTAATAGTGTTTTCATTTATAATTAATGTACCACCAACATTACCATCTTTAAAGACTTTATAATTCTTTATAAATAAGATCATATAAGATAAATAAGATACTAAAAAGTATATTGATATATATTTTAAAATATTAGTAAAAATAGTAGGTTCTATTCTGTCAACTACAAAAATATAAAATGCAAATACAAATATATATAATATACATTTAAATATTTGATTAACTATAATTATATTACCAGCCTTTTCTATCTTCTTAAGTCTTTGGCTTATTACAGTTAATTCATTATAATATTTAAATGTTTCCCTTGATGCTTCATATTTTATTTTCATTATTATCTCCCCCTTTCATTAAATTAATGATACATCAAATTATATTTAATATGGTCGCCAGTGCAACGACAAATCATATATATTATATTATTTTTTATTGATAGAGTTATAGTTATTTTACTTATCTTTTCTTTTTATTCCTTTTAATAGAGTTCCAGTAATACCATTTTCTATAACACCTTTTACTGTACCTCTAGTATCAAATCCAAGTACATCATCTACTTTATCAAAAGCATTTTTAACCTTTTTTACGCCACGATCAGACATAGTTGTACCTGTTACAGCATCAGTAACTTTAGTAACAAATTTTACTGCTTCAATAGCATTATCAAACTTAATAGTAAAGTTATTTTTAATAGTTTGTATGTATACTTCACTATTCTTTTGATGAACTTGTACCTTATTATTATATAACTTAATATCACTAATATTTACTATATTAATTACTTTTTTATTTTCTTCTTTCTTTAAAAGACTTACTTTTTTAATTTCTACCTTTTCAATTATTATCTTTTTTGAAGTAAGTGTTAATAATAATTTATCTTCTACATCATTATAATATACTTCTGTAGTTAATAATATTACTTCATCTTCCGCTAGTTCATAATTTTCCATATTCATTCCTCCACATATATTATATCACATAAATACTTCATAACATAGACCTTAGGCTATGTTATGCCTCTTAAGACTACAGGCTTAAGAGGGACATATCAAAAAGCAATAAATTTATAAAATATTATCACCTAAAATTTATTCTTAAAATCATTCATAAATTTCTTATATTTATTAAATTCATTATCCTTATTATTTATTTGAAGAACATATAATATTTTTCCATATAGTATATTTATATATTTTTCTTTTTCTATATCTATATTTCTTTTCTTTAAGTGAGATTCCAAACCAAATTTTCTTATATAATATATTTCCTGTCTTATTTCTTTACGATATTTTGCACTAACCTGTACTTTTTCATTAACTACTATTCCAGTTACATTTTGATTAGATGATTTATGTATTATATGTATTTTTTTATTATTTAATTCTAATCCTAACTTATATAACATTTTTCTTACTTTAACTATAACTTCTCTTGGATTAAATTCTCCTGAAAATGTCATATCATCTGAATATCTTGTATACGATATATTATTTTCTTCACACCATAACCCTAATACTTCATCAAACTCTTTCATTACTAAATTTGAAATATATGCAGATGTAGGAGCACCTTGCATTAGATAATCATCATAAGTACATAAATAAGTTAATATCATCCCTACTGATTTAGGAAAATATTCTATTGAAAAACAAGAATTGTATACATCTATAAAAGATATATTTTCAAAAAAATCTTTAATATCTAATTTTAAAATTAATTCTTTATTTAAATGTGGAATAGCATTATCTTTCAAATTAATACCCTTATGGTATGCTTTTGCATATTTAGATATTGCTTTATTATCAAGAATTTTTACTAATATTTGCCTTTGAATATGCTTTAAAAGTGAATTTGGTTCATATATCGTTCTATATTTCCCATTTTTCTTTTTTATTTTATATATTTTATAATTGTTTTCTATATTATTACTAATAGAATAAATGGTATTCAAATATTTCTTTTTATCTTTACAATTAAACAATTTGAGAGATAGTAAAAATTCATTACATTCTTCTTTACCTATGTATTTCCACATCTTTACTACCTCCCAACTATTGCAGTGCTCATGATATTGTAATATGGAGATGAACTCAAAGCGAAGCATAGCGAAGCGACTACATGAAATGTAGGTAAGTTCATTGAAGTATTACTATTAAATCATCTTAAATAAATTAGTCCCTTAACGACTCGTTAAAGTAGGAAATAATTCCAATCACCACTGCCGAGAATATTATATCACAATAATTTTATTTTTTATCAAATTCTTCTTCATATTGTTTAAAAAAATTATAGTATACTAATACATTAGATAGTTCTGTCCATTTTTTTGTTACAACAGGTGTATCATCTAAATCATAAATCTTAGCGTCCATTAGTTTTAATAAAAATGGTGAATGTGTTGATATTATAAATTGACAATTATAAAATCTAGTAGAGTCTTCAATAAACCTTTTTAACTTCAATTGATTTTCCGCAGATAAACTATTTTCTGGTTCATCTAATATATAAATACTATCTTCTTTTATCTCTCTTTCCCAAAACATAAGTGCAGATTCACCATTTGACCATTCAATTATATTATTATTACCTAATCTTTCTCTAACAAATTTAGACATTGATTTTCTTTTACTATCATAACTCATTTTTAATTCATCATAATTATCAAAAGAGTTACCATTATTATTAAATTTATAATCTAAATATTCTTTACTTAATCTTTCCTTTTGTCTATTAACATTTGCATTAATAGAACGAACATCTATTAAATAATCAAAAACATCATCACTTGTAATTAATTTTATTTCCATTGGTTGTTCAAAAGACATTTCATAATCACAATGTTCAACATATAAATCAAAATATGAACCTTTATCTATTGGCGACTTCCTTGATGCATTTAATTTTTGTGAAATCATATTTATAAGAGTTGTTTTACCAGAACCATTACCACCATAAAATATTGTTATTTTATCAAAATTTATCTCTTTAAATGATTTCGATGAAAATAAATGAAGTGGATAATAATTATTAAATATGTTTCTTCTCTCTTCATTAAATTCAATATTATGTTCTTGGATTTCATCTAATAATGTAAATTTTTTTAAATAAACCATTTTTCACACCTCCTGATAAATTAAATTTATTCTCCATATTCATTTCCTGCACATATATTATACCACATAAATACTTCATAACATAGACCTTAGGCTATGGTATGCCTCTTAAAACTACAGGCTTAAGAGGATATATACAAAAAGCGATAGGACTCTCGACCTATCTACATATAGCATTAATATTATGTATCTTTAAATTTAAATAATTAATTTTAATAACATTTAAAGTTTGAAAATAAAACTTGACAATTTTGTTACCTAAATGTTACCTAAAAAATTATCTAGTATGTCGTCTTAAAGTTTCATCACTAGTTATTAATTCTGAAATTGAATTTCTCTGTAATTCTCGTAATTTAGAATAACTCTCTAAAAATTGTTTTTGATCTATTTTTCCTGTATTTAAAGCATGTAATAAATCTTGATACTTTATTTCCATTAATTCATATAATTTTTTTAACTTTTCTAAATACAAATTATCAATATGTTTTTCAAATTCAGTTCTAATTGCTTCTCCTTCAAATAAATCAGCTATCATTTCAATAGCAATATCACGTGAAATAATATTAGCTCTATGTATCTTATCAATTTCTTGTATTTTTGAAAAAGTGCTTTCAGATATCATATCAAATGATTCAGGAATATCATATCTAACTCTAGAATTTACTCCCCTTTGAGCAACAACCTGTTTTACTAAATTTAATGTTTTTTTATCATCAATTAAAATAGAATTATTTACAGCATTTATAGATAAATTATTATCAACTACGTTTATTTCCTTAAAATCTTTTTTATTATTTATATCAGTCATAAAAGTATTCCTCCTCCGTTATTTATTATAGCATATTTTCGCTTTTTTTAAAATAATGGAGATATAAGTTGTGAGTAAACAGTTCTTAAATCTTCTTCGGCTATTTTTAAATCTCTTAAAATAGAGTATGCAACTTCAATTTTAATATTATGAAAACAAGAATCATCAATAAGTATATTTTTTATTTTTAATTGTTTTTTATACTCAATATCATTGTCTTTATAATAATTAATTAGTTTATTGTTTATATTTCTTAACTTATTTAGCATTATGCCTGACTCCTTCCAATATTCCTGGTACTCTATTACCATCCGCAAAATATCTAAATTCGCCTATATTAAAACTTTCTTGTAATTGTTGTAATGATATTGGAACCAATCCATTTATTCCTTCTAAAATATAATATTCATTTTCATTTGGATTATCTTTAATAGATGTCTTGTTAATTGCAAATACTATTATAGGAATTGACTTTTTTTGTTCTTCTAAAAATCTTTTACCGATAATTGTAGCAAAGCAATTGTCCTTTAATTCTTTTTCATTAAATATATTTCCTCCTAGTAAGAAAACATCGTTTATAAATTCTAATCCCAGAAATTCAGATTGCTTTACTTTACTGAAAAATATTGCTATTTTATCTTCAATTTTTACTGGTCTTAAATTGTCCGTTATTTCTATATAATCATCAACTTCTTTTTCAAAATTATATGGCTTAATTTCTGCCTCGTTTGTTACCATTCCATAAACTTTATTTATAGTTTCTTTAAACTTCTTTTTTTCTTCTTCATCATTATGTAAACTTTTAATCTCTTTTAATTCATAATTATGTTTTGCTAGTGATAAATCTCCTACCATAGCATTTATTGAAATACTAAAAATTTGATTATCAACATTAACTGCAAAACCAGGATGCCATTTACCATATCTTTGCTCAAAGTATTCTCTTTCATCAACTACTTCAACAGGCGCATCTTCAAATAATTCGGTATCATACACATAAGAATTAATACCTATCATTGATAAAATTTTTCCATAAATTGCAACAAATTCCCAGCACACAACTGAGTTATTCGATTCATTAATATTTGCTAGATTATCAATTTTTGTATGATTCGTACTAGACATTTCTTTTTTAGATAAAACTCTTGTAATATATAGTAAAAATTCATCATCATAGGATAATAATTTACATAATTTTATATAAACATATATTGCTTTTTCAAGTTGAGTTATATTCTCTGGAATACTTGAAATTATCATTTTTGCAAATTCGTTATTAATGCTTATCGAATCATATCTATATTTATTTTCTTCAGTAAATAATTGTGATAATTCTACTTTTTCCATTTATATTATTTCCTTTCATAATTCATTGTTTTATTGAATAATCATATTAATACGAATTAAATTGTTCTTTTAATTCATTTATTTTTTCTTTACCAATAATCTCATCATTATAAGTTATAAAGATATTTACATTAAATTTATTATTGTAATCAAAATCAGTATAAGCACTTTCAATTCCATCTATTTCTAGAAGTTCCTCTACCATTCCATTTAAGCAATATTCACAACATAAATCCTTTATAAGGATACAATCTTTCCTTATACCATTCTTAAAATTTTTATTAAAAGCAACAATTGACGGAATTTTTACTAAATCTAAATATAATAATATTTCCCTTTTTAAAAGTCTTAATGAAATAATATTTGAATCATATTCAACATATATTTCATTTTTATCATTATTTATCTTAATAATTTTAACACCATTTAAATCTTTTAAATAATTTTCTAAATCATTATTCAAAAAATCAGTGTATTCTATTTTTAATGTTAGTTTATCCATACCATATGTTACCCTTTTTTTATATTTGGTGTTTTATTTCCAATTTCTGTTTTTGATTTTTCATCTATACCTATACTATAACTAGCATTTTCGTAATTTGGTGTGCAACTAGATAGCATTGGATAATACCTAATTAAATTAGTTGCCGAGCCCTCTAAATTAATAGGAACAACATTACCAGAAAGCATATTATTATATTCTTCTTGTGTTAAAACTTTAAAATATCCAAATGAATATCTATTTCCCAAACTATTTGTAAAAACTATTGAATATGATGAATCAAATAATACTGCTGGGCTATTACCATATCCTTTAGGAAATATAATATTAAATGCATGATTTTCATCATTTCTTTTTCCTATAACAAATTGAGAATCTATCCCAAGAATTTTAAATATATTATGAGCTAATCCGGTATTTTCAGAACAAAAAGCATATTTATTTTTATGAAATTCCTTTATTGATAAACTTTCTTTACCGGTATTCATTGCATTAAAATACAGTAAATGTCTTTCTATTAAAGTATCTTCAATGTTATCTTTACTTTCTTTACTTGACATATAATTAAATATTTCAAACATTAATGGCGTAAAGAGAAATAATTCATTTAAATATGTTTGTTCTGTTGCTAATTCCTTTATTAATTCAAAGTAAGGCAATATATCATCATAAATTAAATTGGGACATTCTTTATTATTTAAAGAAGCAACAGGTTTAAATTTTACTTTACTTGAAATATAATCATCAAAAATTACTGTGTATCCTTGACCAACCGTTTTTTCTTGGGCGATACTTTCTAATTCTTCAATTCTAAGTTTTATGAATGACACTATTTCTTCATCAGTTCTTAATTCAAGAATCTTTTTCTTTATTTCTTCTTTTGACACAAGAAACACACCTCACTTTTAATTATCATTTAAATTAATACCATCAATACTAGTTTCATAAAGCCACTCTTTTAAATCTTTATTATCACCTGTTTCATAGTATTTAATTAATTTTTCATAAAACATTGGTTGATTTTCTTGGGCAATAGTAATAATACCACAGCCATTATCTATCATTATTTTATTAGCAAATAACATAGCAACTCTTTTATTACCATCTATAAACATTTGTCTTCGCATAATCCATAACATAATTTCTATTGCTATTTCAGTTTTAGTTTTGTCTTTTTGATTAAGTATTTCATCTAATTCTTCTTTGATTTGACTTTCTATAGGAAACATAGGTTTCCAATTAGTACCTCCAATATTAACTGGAGTAGTTCTTAACTTGCCTAAATTATTATCTAACACTAACTTATCACAAGTTAACTTATGTAAATGACATAATGCCTTAAAATCATAATCAATTCCTTCATTTTCTAAAATAAACTGCCAAGCATATTTTAAATTATTTATGGCTATTATACTATCTACAGTTAAACCATTTACAATACCACCATCATATATAGCCTGTGTTTCTGGATAAGTAACGCCTATTCCTTCTAGATTAGCACTTTTCCATATATAATCAACAATGTTTCTCTTAGCGACAAAGATATTTTGTTCTCTAGTTAAATTAAATTTATTCTCCATATTTATTTCCTCCACTTATATTATACCCCATAAATACTTCATAACATAGACCTTAGGCTATGTTATGCCTCTTAAGACTATCATATAGGCTTAAGAGGATATATACAAAAAGCGATAGGTCTCTCGACCTATCTTCAGGGGGTTTTGGTTATATCACACCTACATTTTATTTCGTAGCGTGTGGTCATATCTCTATGACATATTAATCATAATATATTTTTAAATAAATTACAATACTTTTTTAAAAATTTATTTAAAAATATTTTTCATATACCAATTAATCTAGGTCTTCAATCTTTTTTAATTCATTAAATATAGGCTCATACTCAGGATTAGATTCAAAAGTAAATAATATATTAATAAACTCTTCAGCATCCTCTTTAGCTTTTAATAACATCTTAAAATCCCTTCTAATATTAGCCATCTTAAGTACTAATTCACCACTTTGTTTAATACCAAATAAATCTCCTTCTCCTCTATTCTGAAAATCATACTCACTAATTTCAAAACCATCAGAAGTCTTTTCCAAAAGACGAAGTCTCTCTTCAGATTCTTTAGCCACTAAAACACAATAACTTTGAATATCACTTCTTCCTACTCTACCTCTTAATTGATGTAATGTAGATAAACCAAACATATTAGCATTAAATATAACTATCATTGAAGCATTAGGCACATTAACACCAACTTCAATAACTGTCGTAGATATTAATATATTAATCTTATTATTTTCAAAGTCATTCATTACTTTATTCTTTTCTTTATTATCAAGTTTACCATGAATAATACCAATCTTACTTATCTTACCAAAGGCCTTATTCATCTTCTCCTCTAAATCTTTAACAGATTCTAAGTTCTCTTCATCTCCCTCAATCATTGGAGCCACTACATATATCTGATGATTATTATCAAGTTCTCTCTTCATCATCTCTAATACTTCAGTAATATCTTTTTCTTTCTTAAAGTATGTAATAACTTCTTTTCTACCTATAGGTTTAGTTTTAATTGAAGATACATCAGTATCACCATATATAGTTAAAGCATAACTTCTAGGAATAGGAGTAGCACTCATAGATAGTACATCAGGACTAATACCCTTTCCTTTAAAAGAATTTCTCTGATTTACACCAAAACGATGTTGTTCATCAGTTACAACAAGACCTAGTTTCTTAAATTTAACCCTATCTTGAATTAAAGCTTGTGTCCCAATAATTAAATCAATTTTACCAAGCTCTAGATTATCATATATTTCTTTCTTATCTTTAGCACTAGTACTAGAAGTAAGAAATGCTATTTTAAGTTTATACTTACTAAATATCTTAAGAGCATCTTCATAGTGTTGGCCCGCTAATATCTCAGTAGGAGCCATTAAAGCAGATTGATACTTAGATAAATAATTAGCATATATCGCAATAAATGCCACTATTGTTTTACCAGAGCCAACATCTCCTTGAAGTAATCTATTCATTCTCTTCTTAGATTCTAAATCCTTAAGTATCTCTTTAATACTACTACTTTGATCTAAAGTAAGTTTATATGGTAGATTATCAATAAACTTATTAATCTTATCATAATCAAGTACTCTCTCTATCGCAGTATCATCAGATTCTATCTTTTGTTTTAAATACCTAATCTTTAACATATACATAAATAACTCTTCATATTTAATTCTTTGTCTTGCCTTCTTTAAAGTAACAATATCTTCAGGTATATGAACATTATATATAGCATCTTTCTTAGGAAGTAAATTATATTTATCCTCAAGATATGTTGGTATTAAAGAATGAACATGGTATTCCTCATTATTAAGTACATAAGATACAAACTTAGATATTTGCTTTATAGTTAAACCTTCGGTAGTATAATAAATAGGTTCTATCTTAGCTCCTGGAGGTAAAAGACCAAATCTAACATCCGAAGCCACTATAGTATTCTTAAGTTTATGATATTTACCAATTATAGTTACCTCTTTACCACACTTTAACTCTTGATGTAAATATACTTTATTATATACTGTAATGTTGATTATCATTGTCTTAGTATTAATTCTAAATATCAGTTTCTTTAAACTCTTATTAATAAATATAACTGTTGGTTGTCCCTCTACTATACCATCTATAACTATCTTGTCACCATCATTTAAAATATTCATATCAGTTCTTTTTATTACATCATACCTATATGGATAATAATATAATAAATCTTCACCATTATTAATTTTAAGTTTATTTAATAGTTCCTTAGTTTTAGGACCAACACCATCGATATTTTCTAACTCTATCATTATATCACACCCTAGTATAATTATAACAGAATAAAAAAATTTGTCTATAAAGTTAACAAGTAGTTAATACCACAAGCCACAAAAAAGACTATTAAAAATTAGTAATTAATCTCTAATAGTCTTTATTTATTATTTAGTACTTACTTTTTCTAATACAAAGCCAACTTCATAATCATTAATATTTACTTTATCTTCAATACCATCTTTATCATAAACATTAATAGTCAAAGTCTCATCTTTAATCATATCTAAGTAATCTTTAATATTCTCTTTATACTCACTAGTAGCATCTATATACATATTAATTCTATCAGTAATATCAAAGTTCATAGTCTTTCTTAATTGTTGTACCTTAGATATAGTCTCTCTAGCAAGACCTTCATTTTCTAATTCTTTAGTAATAACAGTATTTAGTATAACAAAGTTATTACCTACAACCATTGCTTTAAAGCCCTCTTTACTAGATATTCTAATATCTACCATATCTTTAGTAATATCATAAGTAGTATTATCTATAGACATCTTAATACTTTCATTGTTTTCTAATTTATTAATATCTTCATTAGATAATTCTAATAACTTATCAGAAAACTCTTTAATATTCTTACCAAATATCTTACCGACTTCCTTAAAGTTAGGTTTAACCATAAAGTTCATATAAGTAGATAAATCATCAGTATAAATAACTTCTTTAACATTAAGTTCTTCTTTAATTAGACTAGTAAGTTCCCCAATAACCTTCTCTTTCTTCTTATCAAGTAAAATCTCACTAATAGGTTGTCTTACCTTTATCTTAGATTCCTCACGAACATTTCTACCTATACTAATTAAATCTCTTACTAAGTCCATTTTTTCTTCAAGTTTTAAATTTATTAACTCTTCATTACATACTGGGAAATCACTTAAATGAACAGAAGTATTACCAGTCAAATTAGTATATATCTCTTCAGCAGTATAACTAGCTATTGGAGCAATTAACTTAGATAATCCCTCTAGTACTTCATAAGTAGTCATATACACACTCTTTTTTGAAGTAGTCATTAAATTGTCCCAGAATCTATCTCTATTTCTTCTAATATACCAATTAGATAAATCGATTGAAGTAAAGTCAGTAATTAATTTAACTACTTTATTTAAATCATATTCATCATAAGCTTCAGTTACTTCTTTAATAAGTTTATTATACTTAGATAATAACCACTTATCAATATCTTCTCTATCATTATATTCTACTCTGCAAGTATTAATATCAGTTATCTTATCTGCATTAGCGTATATTGCAAAGAAATTATAACTATTACGAAGTGGATTAAAGAACTTAGAGTGAACCTCTTTTAATCCTTCAACATCAAACTTTAAAGGAGTCCATACTGGAGAAGCATATAACATATACCATCTAACAGTATCTGCACCATATTCTTCCATAATCTTAATAGGATCAATTATATTACCAGTAGACTTACTCATCTTCTTACCGTTACTATCTAACATCATATCATTTACTACAACATTTTTAAAACTTGATTGACCAGATATAATTGTTGATATAACAAGTAATGTATAGAACCATCCTCTTGTTTGATCGACACCTTCGGCAATAAAGTCCGCTGGAAAATGTTTATGAAACCACTCTTTATTTTCAAATGGGTAATGACATTGAGCATAAGGCATAGAACCAGAATCAAACCAAACATCAATTACATCTTTTACTCTATGCATAGTTTTACCACAGTGTTGACATTTTATAGTAATATTATCCACATAAGGTCTATGTAAGTCAATGTCTTCATATTTTAACTCTTCATTTGCTCTTTCTATTAATTCTTCCCTTGAACCAACTACTTCAAATTCACCACATTCATCACATACCCAAAATGGTAATGGACATCCCCAATAACGATTTCTAGAAATACCCCAATCTACCATATTATTTAACCAATTTCCAAATCTCTTAGTTCCAACATAATCTGGATGCCATTTAATTTTATTATTTTCTTCAATTATTTTGTCTTTATATTCTGTTGTTTTTATATACCAAGCAGATTTAGCATAATAAATAAGTGGTGATTTACATCTCCAGCAATGTGGATATTTGTGTGTTATCTTTATCTTTTTAAATAATTTATCTTGTTCCTTTAAATATTTGATAATTTCTATTTCCAATTCAGGATCAGTTACTAATCTACCCTCCCAAGGCCCTATAGTATATTTTCCTGCTAAATTAACATTTTGAGTCCAGCCTATTTTATTTTCTTTACATACTCTATTATCATCTTCACCATAGGCAGGAGCAATATGTACAATACCAGTACCATCTTCATCAGTTACATAAGAGTCTGCGACTACTTCAAATGATTTACCATCAGTTACTTTTGCAAATGGTAATAATTGTTCATATTTAATACCCACTAAATCAGTACCTTTATATGTTTCAAGTACTTCATAATCATCACCTAAAACCTTATTAGCAAGACTTTTAGCCACGATAAACATATATCCCATTGAAGACACTTTAACATACTCTAAGTCTGGATTAACACAAGCAGCCACATTATCCATAAGAGTCCAAGGAGTAGTAGTCCATACTAAAAAGTAAGTATCACTATCCTTTATCTTAAATGGAACTATAACAGTATTAACACTATCTTCTTGATATCCTTGTTCTACTTCAAACTTAGCAAGTTCAGTACCACATCTAGGACAATATGGTAATATTTTATTACTATTATATATTAATCCTTTTTTATGCATTTCTTTTAATAAATACCATTCAGTTTCGTGGTAATCATTTGTACAAGTAATATAAGGATGCTTACTATCAATAAATTGACCCATCATATCAGTTATTCTATTTACTTCATCAATATTTATGGCTGTATTCTTTTTACATTCTTCAATAAATTTATCTATACCCATTTTTTCTATATCTTTTTTACCATTAATTCCTAATTTCTTTTCAACATTATATTCAATAGGTAGTCCATTGCAGTCAAGTCCTATTTTCCTATCAACCTTATGTCCCTTCATTGTTTGATATTTACAAAATGAATCTTTGATTGTTTTAGAAAACACATGATGTATACCAGGTTTAGCATTAGCATATATTGGTCCATCATAAAATACCCAAGTTTCATTATCTTTTCTATTTTCAATAGTCTTTTCTAGAATATTTTCTTCTTTCCATTTAGCAAGTATTTTACCTTCTACTTCGCTTATTTTTCCTTTTTCTAATTCTTTAAATTCCATAATTCCTCCTTCTAAAGAAAAAACACCACCAGTACAAGGACGAAATACTTCGCGGTACCACCTTGTTTCACTGATAGTGCACTCATATTTTGATAACGGGTTATTCCCGGTTACTTCTAACTATTCAAAGTAACACATCAAGAGTGATCTATATATTAAGCATCTTATTAGTTTCCACCAGCCACTAACTCTCTACAAATATCTTAATATATCGTCTCTTTCTTTTGTTTTTATACATTAATTATATTCAAAATATTATCTATTGTCAATCTCTTTTCTTACTTTTTCTCTTTTTAATGTTTTAAGTAATCTCATATTAAGCATATCCCTCTTAATACCATCATTAGTACTTGAAGATATTATTTTTCCTATATTTGAAGATAAATACTCATTTAAATGTTCTTCATACAAGAGATAACAAACTAAACTTTCAAAATCATTCTTTTTAGCTTTCTTTAATTTTTCTATCTTATAGTATCTTGTAAGAGCAGAGTCTTTAATACCAGAAATATCAATGCTATCAGTACTAGGAAGTTCTAATCTAGAACTACATTCTTCAGGTAATTTATCATCATTTAGATAGTATTCTATTTTTTTAGTATTATATAATGCCTTTATGAATGTTTCTACATTTATATCATTAACCATACATTTATTAATCATATCGTCATAAGTATATTTTATTTTTTTCTTATCTTCATTGCTTAAGAAATCATAAACGCATATATTTTGAATAAAATTTTCATAATCATCATTACCAATTAATAGAAATAGCATTTCTAAATAATACTGCATCTTAATTTTTTTTATCACTTTCTCTTCATTAGTACAAAGAGAATCTTCAAAATCATTTTCAAGTAAAACCAAATCACTTAAAGACATATTTATAACTGACATTAATTCAGTTAATGCAGTTTTTTCGGCGATTTCAATAGGTATTAGGAAATAGTTATATTTGTCTATTGTATCTTCTATATTATTTCTTTTACTATCCCATGTTGGATCTAAAACATATACTCCATCAATATTATATTTTTTATCTATTAAATGAATTATACTTCTGCAGTGTTTTTCTTTTTTAGTTTTACATATTATAGTTCTAGCATTAATGTTTAAATTTTTTAACATAGCATTAACAATAGCAATGTATCCAACACAAACAATATAATCAGAATTTAATACATTGTCTAAAGACCTAGAAATTAAATAATTTTCATTTTTTTCTTCTTTATGATAAAAGTTATTTTTTACTATGTCATATACCATTATTACTTTTTCTAATGATGATAAATTATATTTCTTGATTTTCTTAGTAATATAGTTTATTTGGCAAAAAGTATCATACAAAGTATTAATATCAATATCTCCGCCATATTCTTGATAATGAATAAAAATGTTTTTACTATCTATTTTACTCAAATCATATCCTTCAAGTATTTTTTGATATTCCTCAAGAGAAATTAATGTACCATCTATTACAACCGGAACATTTATCTTCTCACACAATGATAAAACTTCAAGTAAATTATCTTTATTACAACTAAAATGTATTTCTTTGCAGTCATCAATATTTTTTATTAAATTATATGTTCTTTTTCCATAATTAATAGCCTGCATTGCCAAAGAAAAGAATATAACATCATTTTTATTTAATATTTCGATAATCTTATTATAATCATAATTATTAACTACTGCTTCATACATATCATTTAATAAGCTATCATTATCACTAAACAAAAATAAAGTCATACTATCAATTACTATTTTCTTTATTCCATCTTCAACAAACAAATCACTAAATCTACTTAAATAAATTTCCGTAGTATCATGAAATCTTTTAGCCCTACATTTTTCCTTACTTTCATATAGTTTAAAAATCATCATATCCCCCATTAACTGCCATTATAATAGCAGAAAAACTATAAAAAGTCAAATAAAATAGATGAAACTTAGCAGTTTCATCTATTTCCTTATATAATTATTATCTAGTTCTTACTCTTTTTATTGAATCAATATTATAGTAACCTTCATAATCACCAGTATTAACTAGATCACTACGAACTACTAAAACAGCTGTTTGTTTAGCACCTTTACTTATTAATTCATTTACTTTTTCACTAGCATTCATATCATCTCTATAGATAGTATAAAGATTTCCATCTAATTCATAAGTAACTCCCATTACTTCTCTATCATAAGATCCATTATAGTATGGTGTACATTTATTAGTACTATCTGTAGCATCATAAGAGTTAGTATAAATATATGAATTATCTTTAATATTAACACTCTCTCCTAGATTATATTCTTTATTTTCAGTAACTACTTCAGTTGGTTCTTCAATAACTGGTTCATCAATAATAATATCATCTTTTTTAGTAGAAGGTTCAGTTGTCTCTACTACAGAAGTAGGTTTTACTATATCATCAGGTTTATGTTTTTTACTTTGACTCTTAGGTAAGAAACTACATACAACAGCAGCGGCAGCAACTATCCAGGCACAGATAGCAGTTTTAACTTTATTCTTTCTAAGTATCTCACTAACTTCTTTAGTCTCATTTTTAACTTTATTAAAACCATTTTTAAATTTATTACCAACCCATTTAGCACCTTTACATATACCACCAATTATAGCAGTACCTGCAAGGAAACCAAGAATCTTTTTACCAAAGCCTTTCTTTTCCTTTTTATTATCTTTATTATCAATAACCATTAATTCTTTACATTCATTATTAGATTTAACACTAGTAATATCATTAGATTTAACACTAGTACTTTCCACTACAGGAGTATCCTTTTTAGCGGTATAACCCGTAGTAAACTGCATATAACCAGTTTCATATGGATTATCATCTTCAGTTAAATACTCATAAGAATCTTCTTTTTTATCATTAGATATTTCAGTAAGTTTTACTTCAATACTTTCAAGTTCTCTTTTTTTCATTTCAAGTAATTTTAAGTATTTATATAATGTCTTATAATCACCTAATTTACTATAAGGTATATAAGCAGAATTACTATCATATCCTTGTATTTTAATTATCTTAGCATTCTTATATTCATCTTTCTTATATAAGTTTGTCATTTCATATAAATACTTTTTAATATATTTAATCCTATTATTAATTTCTTCTAAATCCATTTCATTAATATTCTTACTAGAAGTTTTTTTCTTTTCATCAACTACTTCAGCCTTTATAGTAGGTTTCTCCGTTACTGGTTCTTCAGAAATAGTTACATATTTAGAAAGATTTTTTTCTCTTTCACATAAGTCTTTAAATATACCTAGCTTATCTTTTGGTACTCCTACTTTTTTACCATTATAGTATTCATATGCTTTACTTGAACTAGTATCACTTAATAACTTGTTAATTTTAAATCTAACTACTTTTAATTTATCTTCCTTAGATAATTTTCTATAATCCATAGCATTTACATTGATTTTTTCCATATTCATAATTCAAATCCCCCTTTGAATGACACATATTTTAGCACATTTGTTTGCTTTTGTCAAGTACTCCTCTACTTTTTACACAAACTATATAGTATTTTTACTTCTTTTATAGTAAGTGGTCTATACTCTCCAGGCATAAGACCCTTTAAATTTAAATTAGCATATCTTTCTCTTCTTAGTTTAATAACTTTATTGCCAACTGACTCAAGCATTTTCTTAATCTGATGATTTTTACCTTCATGAATAGTTATTTCTACTACTGAAGTATCTTTCTTTTTATCATAACTTTTTAGTCTTACTCTTGCTTTCTTAGTCTTAACTCCATCAATAATAACACCATTTCTTAATTTCTGAAGACTAGGTATAGTAACTATTCCTTCTACCTTAGCAATATAAGTTTTATCTACTAAAGAGTCTGGTCTCATAAGTAAATTAGCAAGTTCTCCATCATTTGTAAGTATAAGTATACCTGTAGTATCATAGTCTAATCTACCTACTGGATATATTCTAGTAGTAGTATCAATTAAATCTACTACTGTTGTTCTACCCTTTTCATCACTAGTAGTAGTAACAACTCCTTTAGGTTTATTAAGTAAATAATATTCATAATTTTTATTAGTATCTAAAATATTTCCTTCTACTACAATAATATCTCCTGGTTTAACCGTAGTACCAAGTTTAGTAACTACTTCACCATTTACTTCAACTAAGCCCTTAGTAATAAGTTCTTCAGCTTTTCTTCTTGAGCAATAACCAAGACCTGCTATTTTCTTTTGTAATCTTTCCATTTTATCACCACATTTCTCTCACAAAATACTTATACATTATCTCATAAATATATTTATTTTGCAACTTTTTTATTTTTTTCCATAAAATATATTGAATAAATATATTTATTTTGCTATAATTAGTATGTTCTATGGACCCATAGCCAAGCTGGTTAAGGCAAGGGACTGCAACTCCCTGATCGTTGGTTCGAATCTGACTGGGTCCTCCATAAATAAAAATTAAACTAACCTTTTTTGGTTAGTTTTTTTATATTATTAGCACACCTAGCCTTAACAAGTTAAGTCTTGCTGTGTTGTTTTAAGCAATAGTCTTAAAACAAAGTCTATCATATATAAGCCAGTACTAAATACTTAACTAATATCAAATACTATTATTATTTTCTTTATACCTTTTTATTATCTTTTTATTATTAATAAGTCTTTCATTATTTGGTTCCATATCTATAGCTTTATCTATATAAAATAACGATTCATCTATTCTATTCAAATAAAACATACAAATAGAAAGCATATCATAAATAGTATTATCCCAACTAAATATTTCATTAATATAAGTCTTCTCATGACTATTTATATTCAAAGCATCATTTAAATATTTAGAGGCTTCTTTATAATTATCTAACTCATACTCTAAAATACCTCTTTCTACATAAGAATCTCTTAAATATGGTGCTTCATTTATTGCTTTATCATACCACATTTTAGATTCTTCTACTCTTCCTAAGTTCTTATATGATCTAGCAATAAATCTCATTGAGGCACATCTTTCATCTTTCCAAGTTGAAGATTTTAAATTCAAATGTTTAATTAGTGTATCTATACATTCATTCCATTTACCATAATACATATATTCTCTACCTAAATAATGCATATTCCTATCATCATTAGGATCTTCCTTTACAGATAATTCTAGTAATGGTAAGTAACTACTTCTAGATTTAGATTTATCAGGATAATGATTTAATACTATATTATCAATAGTAATAATATTTTCTTTATCTCCTAGAAAAGTAAGTACTTCATGTACTGGATGTGTCCATTTATAATTCTTTCTTTGATGTATCTTATCAATATAAAAGTTAACTAAAGGTCTATTATTATCATCTAAACTCCAATTGTAATTATATCTTGCCCTGCTAGTGGATCCTACCCAACTATCTTCAAGATACTTTCTCCATCCTTTTTCGAATACTTCGTCTAAGTCTGTACATACACAAATATCGTAATCATCTGGAATTAAATCTAGTGATTTGTTTCTTGCAACATCAAATCTCCATGGTTCTATTTTAGAGGTTCTTACATTTACTCCAAATTCTTTTAATAATTTAACTGTATTATCTGTAGAACCTGTATCTAATACGAATATAGCATCCGCTTCCTTCATAGACTCATACCATCTTTTAACAAACTTTTCCTCATTTTTACATATTCCATATACACATACTTTATATTTATTCATATTAAGCACCTTGTTTTCCTAAATAATCAATTACCAAAGTTACTAATGAATTACTAAAATATGATTTTGATGAGAGATTAGTTAAATCTGGAGTTTGTAAAAATATTTTATATTTACCTAAATTAGATAGTTCATAAGTAACTGCAGTATCTACTACCGCTATTATGCCACAAGCCGATAATTCTACCGGTTCAGCATTATATACCCACTGTCCTACTCCCAAATAAACATTATCAGTGTTTGTTTCTTTAAAACCTATTGATACTATGTCTTTAGTTGGATCAAATTCAACATCATTTACTGACGGGTATGCACTAACAGTAAAAAATATTCTATAATATCCAGCTACATTAAACTTAATTAAACCTTCTTTTTCATCTAATTCAAGTAAATTACTAACATCAAGTTCCAATCTACTTATTGGTAATCTTGCTTCAGGCTCTACTGGTACGCCAGTATCTGATTTATCAGCATTAAAAGTTACTAAGTATGCTGACCTAAATAATGTGGGTCCAGCAGGTCCAATTGGACCCTTTGGTATAACAAAATCAAGAACATGTGTATTATTAACTTTATTATCAATAACCTTAGCCTCAGTTCCAGCTTCACCAGTTGTAGTACTTCTTACAAAAATAGTATCTCCAATACCATCATTACCTTTTTGACCTTGTGGTATTACAAAATCCAAAATGGCATTCGTATCGGTACCGCTATTAGTCACACTAGCACTTTCTCCTGGATCACCAGTAACAGTAGTGCCCACACTAATAGTGGCTGGTCCTTCCCCTCCCCTTGGACCCTTAGGTCCTGTTGGCCCAACAATAACTGGAGTACATAAACATCTCTTTTTCAAGCATTCTGTATCAGTAGTAATCTTTTTATAAGGATCAATCATAATACCCCTCCTCATAATAACTTATGACAATATTATTTTACTAATTATAATAATAGTTTATTTTCCACTTCTATATAAGCAGTAATATAAATATAATTTAAGTAAAGAAAGAAGTGATATTATAAAAAAATTAAAATTATATATAATTATATTTTCCATTGTATTATTAGTATTATTACTAAGTTTCTTTATTTATTATTTAATATATAGTAATACTAGCAAAGAGAAACCAAGTAGTTATCCAAAAATTAAACTATCAGGAAATACCATTATTAATATAAACATTGGTGATAAATATACTGAACTAGGATATACTGCTTATGATAGTAAAGATAAAGATATAACAAATAAAGTAGAAATTAAAAATAATGTTAATGAAAATATGCCAGGTACTTATGAAATAATATATAGAGTAACTAATTCTAAAGGAAATAGTATTGAAGTAAAAAGATTTGTTAAAGTAAAATTAACAAAAGATTTTACTTATAAGAAAGAATACAACAATATAGATAACAAGACCCTAAGTTGGGGAACAAATAATAAAAAAGATGGTAATAGACCAAATACTGATATTTCAAATGAAGAACTTAAAAAATATAATGCTTATGCTATGGGTCCTGATAAAAAAGTAATTTATCTAACTTTTGATGAAGGAACCATGACATCATACTTACCTCAAATAGTAGAAGTATTAAATAATAATAATGTTAAAGGAACATTCTTTCTATGTAAAAACTATATTAAAAATAACAAAGAACTAATAAATAAAATGTTAGATAGTGGTCATTCTATCGGTAATCATACTGCTTCTCACCTATCCATGCCTAGTTTAGCCTCTAAAGAAAACTTCTCTAAATATTTAGAAGAAATAATTTCAGTAGAAGATACTTTTAAAGAAGTTACTGGTAGAGAAATAGATAAAATATATAGAGAACCACGAGGAGAATTTTCAAAAAGAAGCTTAAATATAATGAAAGATTTAGGTTATAGTACTTACTTTTGGAGCTCAGCATATAAAGATTGGGATGATAAATTAACTAAAGAAGAAGCACTTACTTCTATGATAGAAAGAGTACATAATGGAGCCATATTCTTACTACATCCCACTAGCAAAGGAAACTATCTAGCACTAGAGAATTTTATTAAAACTATGAAAGAAAAAGGATATACTTTTGATCTAGTAAAAAATATCTAAGAATAACACTAATAAAAGGTTTATAGTAAGCATAATAAAAAAAAATAATAATAAATAACTTGCAATAATAATATAATTTTGATAAAATAAAATTATAGTAGAGGGAAGTGATAAAAATGCTTAATATTAATCACAAAGATAAAAACCTATTCACTTCACATTTTCTGTTAAAATAGAGCGTACTTTCTTTTACGCCCTATTTTTTATTATAAGGAGGCAAATATGAATACAGAACTATTAGAAAAATTCAAAGAGTTATGTTCAAAAGAAATAAGTCTATCAGAGGTATGTAGAACATTAAAGCTCAATTCCTTTCAGGTATTATCATTAGTTAACGAACTACGTAATAGTGGCATAAACATTGTTACCAAAATGTTTGATGATGATATCTATATGTTTAATAATGGAGAAAGAGAGGTAACTGAAGAATACTCTTACAACTTAAAAACAGATAATAACAACGAATTTAAATTCATGGCCATATCTGATACCTACTTTGGTTCAAAGTATCAGCAATTATCAATACTAAACGATATATGTGCCAAAGGAATAAGTATGGGATACAACAATATTTTCCACTGTGGCAATATATCCGCTGGTATATACCCTATCACAAATATCTATGCTGATACATACTTTCTAGATGACTCATTAAGACAAATAGACTATATAACCAAGTACTATCCAGAAATAGAAGGAATGAAAACATATTTCATAACTGGGGCTAGAGATGAAAGACATCTTAAAGCCAATAAAATAAATATAGGCAAAAGAATTAGTGATATAAGACAGGATATGATTTATCTAGGCAGTAATTCTTGTATTATAAACATAGATAAAACCAAAGTACTATTATTTAATTCAAAACTAAATAAAACATATACTGTATCATATAGACCGCAACAACAAGTAGACTCTTTTAGAAGTGAAGACAAACCCAATATTATGTTATATGGAGGTCTCCTACAAATGGAAAAATTTAAATATCGTGAAGTAGATTGCATCTCAGTACCAAGTGTCTGTGCCACTACTAAAGAAATGTTAGATAGAAGATATTCAAACACTATTGGTGCTTGGTACATAACAATAAGAACAGATAATAAAGGATATTTAGAATCAGTTAAAGCAATGGAATCTGTATATTATGTAACAAATAAAGATGATTATAAAAAACCAAAAATATTAAAACTAACTAAGGAGGAAAAATAATGGAAGAAACAAAAAAAATAGACTATATCTATGTAAATAAAATGTATCGTTATATGAAAAACGATATGCAAATAGAAACATTTATGGATAAATTTCATTTCAGTTATTCTGAATTAATTGGTTTAATAGAACTATGTAAAATATATGGTAAAGAAATAAATATTGAAAATAAAAATAATATTCTAGTATTTAAAAAAAGTATTCCTAAAATAATAAATAATACCAAAATAGATATAAATAGTGATGAACTTACTCATACAGAAATTGGTGTTGTTTCTGACACACACTTTGGTAATATCCATCAGCAACTTCATCTAGTAAATTACTTCTATGAAGAAGCATATAATCGTGGTATTACTACCATGCTCCACTGTGGAGATATAGTAGATGGAAATTATCCTAATAGACCAGAGCAACCTAGACAGCAATTTCTACATAACTTTGATGAGCAAGCAAGTTATGTTGTCGATATGTATCCCAAAGTAAAAGATATCACCACCTACTATATCCTAGGTAGTCATGATGAGACCCATTACAAAAATGGTGGTGCTACAGTTAATGAATGGGTATCTAGATGTCGTGACGATATGATATATCTTGGTCAAGATACTGCTGTTACAAATATCAATGGTATAAAGTTTGTTATGGATCACCCAGGTGGAGGCTCTTCTCAATCATTATCTTATAAGCCACAAAAAAGAATCGAGATATTAGAGTCAGGACATAAACCAAAAGTACTTTTAATAGGACATTATCATAAAAGTTATTTCTTTGTATATCGTAATGTTAGATGTATTGAAGTACCAAGTTTATGTAGTAAAACCCAGTTTCAACAAAAACAAGGATTATCCAATATAGTTGGAGGATACTTCTTAGATATATATTCTGATAGTAAAGGTAATATAGTATATTTTGAACCAGAAGAAATACTATTTGAGCAAAAAGACTTTTGGGATGAATGTGGAAAAGATAGTAAAAAAGTAAAAAAACTAGTAATAAAATAAAGAAAAGTAATTCCTACTTTTCTTTTATTTTAATATACTTATATCCATTATTAGTAATCATACTCCTACTAAAAGAAATCTTATTCTGTATAGTTTTATTAATATTGTTGACATAATCAACATCACCAATACCAATATACTCATTAGTAATACTATTATATTTTCCTTTGTCAGTTATCCAAGACCTATTGCTAAGAATTACCAAGCCTTCACTATTTGATAGAAGATCAGTACCAGCAAAAAGACGCGAATCATATTCAATTCCAAACAAATTATATACTGTTGGAAGAACATCTATTGACATACCAACTTTGTCTATCTCTACTCTATTTAACTTGTTATTCCAAATAATTAAAGAGTTATGATTTATTTCAAATAGATTATCTCTTTTAAAAGTAGATAACTCATTCATTTCCTCTAGAGATAAAGCATAAGGATAATGATCTGCGGTTAAAATAATTACTGTATCATCTAGTTTATTAGCCTCCTCTAGCTTGTTAATTAAAAGTTCTAAAGCTCTATCCAGTTCTATTTGGGTAGCAAGATATGCTGATGCTGAAGTACTAAGATTAAGATTATCTACTAGTAACTTATTTTTACTAGCAATATAGTTACCAAAGAAATTATATTCCATATGACCTGATACTGTCATATAATAAGCCATAAATGGTTTATCACTATCAATATAATCAGTATAAGTCTTTTCTATCATTTCAATATCACTCTCTGGCCATACATCGCAGTTAATATCAAGTCCCATAGCACAAGCCTTAAAGTTATTAAAACCTATTGCCTTTAAGTATTTATATCTATCTTGAAAATAACCGCTATGATTGTGATAAGCATAAGTATTATAATTAATATTATTAAAACTATTACCAAGTCCATATGGAAAACTATTATTACCACTTCTCCATATACTAAGCGAATTAATACTAGGATATAAAGCAGTATCTGCTTGAAATTCTCCTCCTATTGTACTTAGAAAATAAGGTACATAATAATTATTAAATACAAAACCATTATTAGTAAGTTTATATAATGTTGGAGTTAAATCTTTTCTTACACCAATAGTACTAAAAGATTCTGCTACTACAAAAACAAGATTTTTATCTTTAAATATACCAGTATATTTATTTTTACTAGTACCAGGATTATTCTCGATATATAATTTTATATTACTATCTATGTTATTATCAATATCTAAGTCAAGTATATTCTTATCGTATAAAAATATTTCATCTTCTTTATTAGAATTATCTTCAAAATTAACATTAATTACTTTATCTTCAAAACCAAATATTGTTCTATATAAATCAAGTTCAAATGAAGAAATAACTCCAAGTTTTTGAATATTTAAATCATTATTATTAATATTATAATATAAATCATATATAGATAAAGTAGTATCCTTCTTAGTATTTATATATAATCTATAACCTAGTATTCCAAGAGGAATAAGTACTATATAACAAAGTAAGTATAACTTATCTTTTCTTTCTATATCAAAGTCTATTCTCTTTCTAAATACTATAAGAAATATAAGTGGTAAAAAACATATTATAATTCCATATAAGTTACTGAATATTATTTTAAAAGCCGCTCCCAGAAAATCAACTGCTTGATCAGCAAATGAAAACATTGATAAAGACATAAAAGAATCCATAGAGTTCTTCATAACAAATTGAAATGCAAATATAATACATATAAAAGCATATATTATATAATTTATTATTTTATTTATTTTTCTATTAAATAAAGTAGTAAGAAGTGTTATTATAAATGAAGAGAAAAGTATATGTATAAATACACTAATTATTGTATCTCTTATAAAAGTATCAAACATTAATATACCGAATATTAATTCCAAAAAAGATAATAAACATATATTAATTAAGTTAAGTTTAATAATTTTCTTCACTCTATCACCATATTTCTAAAATAAGTATATCATAGTAGAGGTAGTGTTGTAAAGCATCCATTTACCACTAATATCTCATGGCTTATATATAATAGATATGTAGATATATTCTTTTTAGACCTTAGACTAAAAAGAACACTGTAAGACCATAGGCTTACAGTGAACATAATAAAATAAATATTATTTTTTATAGTTTTTATAAAACTCTTCTTTAAAGTCTAAGAATCTATCTTCTTTAATAGAAACTCTAATATCTTCCATTATCTTAATTAAAAATCTAAGATTATGAATAGATAAAAGTCTTTGACCTAAAGTTTCATTAGCCACTAGTAGATGTCTTATATATGCTTTAGTATAGTTCTTGCAACATTTACAATCACAAGTTTCATCTACTGGAGTAAAATCTTCTTTGTATTTAGCATTTCTTAGATTAATTTTACCATTTCTAGTAAATGCATGACCATGTCTGGCTAGTCTTGTCGGAAGAACACAGTCAAACATATCTATTCCTCTTTCTACTCCCTCAAATAAATCAGTAGGTTCTCCTACTCCCATTAGATATCTAGGTTTATCTTTAGGTAAATACTTAATACCATATTCTATCATTTTATACATAGTTGGTTTATCTTCTCCTACTGAAGTTCCTCCTATAGAATAACCATCAAAATCTAATTTTACAGTTTCCTTGCAGGACCATTCTCTAAGGTCTTCAAACTCTCCACCCTGAACTATGCCAAATAAACTTTGGTTAGGATTATTAAAGACAGCCTTTCCTCTCTTAGCCCATCTAAGTGTTCTCTCTACAGATTTCTTCATATAATCATGAGTAACTGGATATGGTGGACATTCATCGAAACTCATAGCAATATCACTATCTAGTTTGTTTTGAACCCCAATACTTATCTCTGGCGTTAGAAATAACTTTTCACCATTAATATGACTCTTAAATGTTACTCCTTCTTCACTTATATCCTTTGGTTTAGCTAAGCTAAATACCTGAAAGCCACCACAGTCAGTAAGAATTGGACCATTGTAGTTCATAAACTTATGAAGTCCACCTGCTTTAGCTACAATATCTGCTCCTGGTCTAAGCCATAAATGATAAGTGTTAGAAAGTATTACTGCGGAACCTATTTCTTTTAGTTCATCAGGGTCTAGTGTTTTAACTGTGGCCTGTGTACCAACTGGCATGAAGATTGGTGTTTCAAATGTTCCATAGTTTGTTTCTAATGTACCATATCTAGCCTCTGTATTTTTATCTTTATGTAATAATGTATATTTAATTTTCATATTTACTACCTAAATAAGGAAGATAATTATCTTCCTTTACCTTTCTTTTCATGTTCTTCTTCCATATTCATTCCGAACATTCGCATAAACATTTCTTTTTGTTTATGTTCATTTATTATATATAACTTTTCTTTGTATTCGTTAATAATTAGTTCTAATTTTTTTAGTGTTAAGTTGGCATAGGTTTTGCCTAAATACTTTGCATAAGTGTTCATCAAATAAGTACGTAATTTTTCAGCTTCTTTATACATATTTCTAAATCTAGCTTCACCACCATCGGACTCATCATCATAAGTGGTATTAAGTTCTAATAGCAATCTAGAAATTTTATTATTTATTTTTTTCTTTATTAGTTTTTCAGTAAGTGTTGGTGAAACGAAGACTATCTTACTGACTTCGATTGCATCTTCTTTTTTTACTTTTGGTTTAACATTATAACCATTTTTATTGTATTCTAAGTATACTACTTCACCATTTTTGTTATCTTTACTTATAAAATAATTCTTATTCATTATTTCCCCCTAATAAATCCGGTCTATTTTCTTTAGTTAACCTTAATCTTTCACTATGTCTAAACTCTTCAATGTTCTTGTGGTGGCCACTTAAAAGTACTTCTGGTACTTTCATACCACGGTATTCTAGCGGTTTAGTATAGTTTGGATAGTCTAGTAAATTATCATCAAAACTTTCACTGACGAGTGATTCTTTACTGATTACTCCCTCTACTAGTCTTATAACAGAATCCATAACTACCATTGAAGGCAGTTCTCCACCTGTTAGAACATAATCTCCTATTGATAGTTCTAAATCCACGACTGCTTTGATTCGCTCATCAAAGCCCTCGTAATGACCACATAAGATTATTATATGGTGATGTTTAGATAAATCATAAGCAATTTTTTCTTTAAATATTTTACCTGATGGTGTCATCATAATTACTAGAGTGTCTTCTTTTTTTAGAGCGTCAATAGCTCTGAAGATAGGGTCGCACATAAGGACCATACCACCACCGCCGCCATATGGATAATCGTCTACTTGATTATTACTATAGACAGTGTAATCTCTGATATTATGAATATTAATTTGAACTTTACCGCTATCAAGAGCTCTTTTGATAATTGATTCAGTTAAGAAATTATCATACATATTTGGAAATAAAGTTAGCACATCTATTAACACTATAAACCACCACCAATAAACTAATTGTTATTATACTAAAAGTTACTTAATTAGTCAAATAATCCACTTATATTTTTTATATATATTTTTTTGTTAGTAATATCTATTTTATCAATTAAATTGTAATTGTAAGGAATTAAATAGTAATTATTCTTGCCATCTATTTTAAGTAATGTGTTTTTGTCATATCTTTCAATATCGCTTACTATTCCTTTTTCTATGTTGTTGTAGATTACTGTCATACCTATGATATCTTCATCTAAGTATTCTTCTTTACTTAGGGTAATATCTTCTTTGTTAACATAAACATTTTTGCCTTTATATTTTAATACTTCGTTTATGTTTGTATATCCTGTAAATGTTACCATATCGAAGTTTTTATGTTTACGATAGGTATTTATTGTTTCTATATCTTTTTTATCGATATATAGTTTCATATTTTTTATGAATATTTTTTCTTTATATGGGAACTTTGATAAAATTCTTAGTTCGCCTTTAATACCGTGGGTATTAACGATTTTACCTATTTTAATTAATTCCATTGTTTATCTCATATAGAATAATTGAAGTCGCCACAGCAGCATTCAAACTTTCTACTCTTTCATTCATTTTTATATATACATTTTTATCACAAAGTTTGCTCAAAGTATCGCTCATTCCTCTACCTTCATTACCGATAATTAGGGCAAAGTTACCACTAATATTGATATCTTTTATATTGGTACCATTTCTAACATTGGTACCTAGTATTAGGTAGTTGTTAGTTTTTAATTCTTTAATCGTTGGTTCTAATTCTCTTGTGATAATGTTTAGGTGAAATATCATACCTTGGGTAGCCCTAATTACTTTTAGGTTGTATAAATCTACTGTTCTTGGGCTTAATATTATAGTATCAATATTGAATGCTGCTGCTGACCTAACTATAGTACCAAGATTACCTGGATCCTGAATATCTTCAAGTACAAGTACTCTACTGCCTATCTTATCTTCTTTTCTTTTATATGCTACACCAATTATATTTGGGTAACTATCCATACTTGATAGTTTTTTCATAACATTTTCATTAACATAAGTAATATTGTCAGCATATTTATCAGCATATTCAAATGAACAGCCTTCAAGAATTACTAGTTCTTTGACTAGTTCTTCATTTATAGCCTCATTTACTAGGTGTTCACCTTCGATTAAAAATAAATTAGTACTATCACGATATTTTTTATCTTTTAACTTGCATAGTCCTTTGATATATTCATTATTAACAGAAGTTACTATCATAAAAATCCTTCCCTTCTTAATAATTATATAATATTTTTGTAAAAAGTGAAAGTATTAAGTAGAAATACATCACTTCGCAGTGATGCGATTTCTGCTCCATGAACTCTGTAATTAGAGTCTTCCACAGACATAAGTTCCGATACGGGCTACCGTACATTTTTTATACTTAGATATTATAAACTATTGATGTCATTTTCTATTTCTTTTATTTCTTCAATTGTTTTGCCAGATATTTCTGATATTGTTTCATAATCCATATTTTTATTTAACATATTGATAACAACTTCTTTAGATTTATCTTCGATGCCTTGTTCGATTCCTTGTTCGATTCCTTGTTCGATGCCTTGTTCTTTAGATGCTTCTAAATCATTATAATACCTTAGTTTATCGTTTTCTTCCCACATCCAATCTTTTACGACTTTCTCATCTTCATTTAATTCCCTTACAGTATTTAAAAACTTATCTTTTTCTTCCATACTTAACATATCCTCTCCGAGTAATTTAGATATCTCTTCTATATCATTTGATGTCATTATGGCTCCCCACCTAATGTCTTTTGATACCTCTCTTACATTTACATTATACACAAGTTTTCTACACTTTTCAAGGTCTACATCGCAAAATGTATATATTAGATTTCTTACTTTTTCAGTTGTCAGACTACAGAAAGCATACTTTTCTATTGCCTCTCTACTTGGGTTTCTGAAATTATCAAAATTAAGTTGATATAACCTGTATTTTTCCAGTTCACTATCAGGCATTCCTTTTACTAACATATCAGAATGTATTCTAAATAAATGTATCATATTTCTACTTAAACTATTCTTAGGATTACTGTTATTCATTTCGATACTTACATAGGTTCTATCTGATAATGTTACTAATAAGTCCCCTCTGAAACTTTTACCAAATATATTGTTAGACCTTGTTTCATAACCTATTATAGTTATACCGCTGTCTTCTCTAATATCTAAAATATCTTGAAGCATTTTAAGTAGCACGCTTCCTTCACTAAAAAACACCTTTTTAAATAAGACATCTGATGCTAAAGTCATTTTTAATTTTTCTTTTACCATTATTTCTTCTTTCCTTTCTTGATTCTCCTAAGTATTCTTTTTATTTTTGATTAGTTTATGTCATACTCCTCCCTTCTCCCTTTTTTATCCTCTCATACTTATATACAAGATTTGATATCTAATTTTGCCATTTTTTTGAAAATTTCTTTAATTTTTTTATTATTACCAACAATTCTTAGATTTGTTATAGACTTTAACTATACTATAACGAATAACATTTGAAGCAAATAACACCGGCTAAACTTTAGTGATATAAAAAAAGAACATAATAATATGTCCTATTTAAGTAATAAATTACCTTTAAAAGTATTCTTTAGATTTCTATAAAATATAGCAAATATGTTAGCCTTTACAATATCTTCCTTTACTGTAGCCTCTACTGTCCCAATTATCTTATTATCCTCAATTATATCAATAGTACCAACCTTATCTCCTTTTTTAACTGGAGCTACTATCTTATCAATATTTGCTTTATAAGTAATATTTCTTTTTTCTTCACTTTTCTTACTTAAGACTGTTATCTTATCATTGGCAATAATCTCTGCTTCTGTTTTTTTACCAAGTTCTACTTTTACTTTATCGATAACACTACTGTCATCTATAATATTTCTTACCATATAGACATTGAAACCATAATCTAACATTTTACTGGTATCTGCACTTCTCTTACTAATATCAGGTTCATTCATAACTACTGTTATTAATCGCATATTATCTCTTTTGGCAGTACTTGTTAAACAGTATCCTGCTTCGTCAGTAAATCCTGTCTTAAGTCCATCTACTCCAGAATAGAATCTTACTAGACGATTAGTATTAACAAGCCAAAATGGACTCTTAGTATCTTTTCTTAGATAATCTTCATAAGTACCTGTGAACTCTAATATCTTTTCATGTTTAACTAACTCTCTGGCTATTAGTACCATATCATTAGCACTAGAATAATGGTTATCAGCAGTTAATCCTGTAGCATTAATGAAATTGGTATTTTTAAGTCCTAATTCTTTGGCTCTATCATTCATTTTTTTGACAAAAGACTCTTCACTACCGGAAATGCGCTCAGCCATTGCCACTGTAGCATCATTACCTGAAGCAATTGATATTCCTTTTACCATATCGGTAACGCTCATCTTTTCGCCAACTTTTAAAAAGATTTGACTACCTCCCATACTAGCAGCCCTCTCGGAAGCCGTAATCATCTCATCCCACTTTAAATTACCATTTTCTATTTCTTCCATAATAAGAAGCATACTCATCATCTTCGTCATTGAGGCTGGAGCAAGTTTCTCATCTTTATTCTTTTGAAATAATATCTCTCCAGTAGAAGCTTCAATCATTATAGCACTTCTAGCATTAGGAGCCAAATCCTCTTCTTCTGCTCTTACTACTGGTACTAAAAGAAATAAAAATAAAAGTATTAATATTTTTTTCATTACATATCACCTAGTAAAAACTATGCTTTATAATTTAAAATATTAATACTTATTTATACTTTTATGTTATTTACCTTCACATACTTTTTCTTGTAGTTGTCCTAGTCCTACTCTATCTGTTTCTTTAATTTCTAATAGTACTTTTAGGCTATTATCGCTTTTCATAGAATTAAAAGCACTAATATGGTTTCTTACATCCTCTATATCATTTACTATTCCTATACCTTTTAATGTATAAGTAAACTCATAATACTTATTTACTTCTAATTTTTTCTTTAACTCACTGCTAATTCTATGAGTAAAAGCGCCATGGTCTAGAAATGCATCTAAAACAACATATGATTCTTCGGGTACTTCTGCCACATAGCCCTCAAGTAAATCTACTACTCTATATGTCCTAGTAAACGAGCAGTCATAATATTTTTCTTTCTTTTCTTCTTCCTTATCATCGTTATTACTAATAGGTTTTTCACTTACATCATTATCTTCTTTATTAGTATGAATATTCTTGTTTTGTACAACTAAATATATATTGCAGCCAACCAAGCCTATTATAATTACTGTTAAGACAATAAACCATCTATTATTTGATTTCATATTTCACTCACTTTCCTTTACATATAGGTTCACTTACTTGAGATAAACCAACCTTATCTGTTTCTTTTATTTTTAAAGTTGCACTATTTGTACTTGTACTATGTTCTTTATCAAAACTAGCTTTAACTAATATATTAAGAGTATTATAATCAGTAATTTCACTCCAAGTACCTTTTAGTGTATAAGTAAATTCATAGTATTTATATTTTTCCATTTTATTTGCATCTTCTTCATATACTATTAGAAGTATTGGTTCATAACTTTGATAAATATCTCCTAGTACATAGGTTGTACCATCTACATATGTTTCATAATCTATTTTTTGATAAAATCTAAATGTCTGAGTAAATGAACAATCATAATCTAGTTCTTTATTAATATTATTTATACTATCTTTATTGTTTTCTTCCTTAATATCATTATTATCAAGAGGAGTAATTGTACTTTGTACATAAATAATATATCCCCCTAATAGAAGGATTAGGATAGAAAGAAAGATAACTATATATTTATAATATTTCACATTATCACCACCATTCTATTATAAATATCTTCTAACTAAATATTATCATAATATCATTATAATTGCAATAATCTCTCTTATATATAATAGATATGGCTGATATATTCTTTTTAGACCCTAGGCTAAAAAGAACACTCTATAGACCTTAGGCTATAGAGTGAACATAACAAACTACTTAATTTTTATATCATATACTGCTGGTCCATATATAATATTACCATCTATATCAAATCTAGAGGCATGACATGGACAGTCCCAAGTTTTATCAATATAATTAAATACCAAATTACACTTCATATGTGGACATATATTAGATACAATATGTTTATTACCATTGCCGTCAGTATATATACCACATCTTTTACCCTCTATAAATTTAATTTCTACATCATCACTATAATACTTCATATGAGGATTAATCTTATTAATAATATATCTAGACATAACTGAAGTATTAAATACTAATAAATTCTTAATTTTATCTTTAGATATACTTCTTCTTGGAGTAAATATCTTTTCATAGTCATTATGCTTATCCTCTATTAAATCACTAATTAATTTACCTCCTATTACACCATTGGTATTCCCCCATTTATTAAATCCTGTCATTATATATAAATTATTATCTATCTTACCAATAAAAGGCATATTATCATAAGTCATAACATCATGAGTATGATAAAAGTATTCTATATCTTTATTAAAATACTTCTTATATTCACTATTTAATTCATTATAATCATCCTTAATATCTAAATTACTACTAGTGGGATGACTTCTTCTACCATATAATAAATAATTATTATTATTCTTTTTATAATACCTCATTGATATACCTGGTTTATCATTAGATATCATTTGTATATTCTTACTATCATTACTAAAAGAAGCTCCAATAAAAAACTTTTCTACCCTTGTCTTAAATGGTGTAAAGTAAGGTACTATAAAGAAAGGATAATGAGAAGCTACTACTACTACCTTAGATTTTATCTCATAGTTATCACTCGTAGTACATAGATAATAATCATTCTTTTTATCTAACCTAATAGCCCTAGTATTCTCATAAATACTTATCTTATCTTTTAATAATCTTTTTAAACCAATCAAATATTTATATGGGTTAAAAACATAACTATCATAAGTTTCTAATACCATCTTTGAGGGATAATTAAGTGGTAATGAAGATAATACTTTATACCTAATATTATTCTTTTTATAAAACTCTATTTCTTTATCAAAGTTCTTATATTTATCTTCATCATTAGAAAAGACATAAGCATTAGTCTTAGTTAAATCACAGTCTATCTTTTCTTTTTTGATAATACTAGTAATTATATTAATAGCTTCTTTCTGACTATTTAAATATAATCTTGCTACTTTTTCATTATAATTACTTTCTATATCGTGATATATTAAATCTTGCATAAAGGTTAGTTTACCAGTATTACAAGAAGTAGCTCCCATACCACATTTATTTTTATCTATCAGAACTATTTTTTTACCACTATCTTTTAAATTATATACTGTAGATAAGCCCGCGATACCTCCTCCTATTACAAGAATATCACACTCTATATTTTCTTCTAAACTATCCATTCTTACATCTTTTATACCATCAATCCATATACTAATTTTTTTCATTATATCACCAGTATTATTATGGAATAAATAACTAAAATAATACAATAATTAGGTATTCATAATGTCAAAAAATAACTTTAAGAGTACAATATATTAGATATCGTAAAGGAGGTATATATATGTATTATTACGGTGGATATTCTGGAGGATATGGCACTAGTGGATGTGGATGCGGAGGTACTCAAAGTTATGCATACCCTTCATACGGATATGGCGGTTATGGATATGGTAACTATGGTTATGGAAATAGTGCCGCTATTGTATTAGTATTATTTATCTTATTAGTTATTATAATCGGTACAAGAGTAACTGCTTAATTAAGTTAAGGGAAAATACTTCCCTTTTTTATTTTTTTATGGTAAAATATATAGCGAAAAGAAAGGAATGGTAGTTTATGCTAAGAACAAAAGATATTTTAGATGAAAAAGATCCAAGAGTCAGAGCAAAAAATACTGAAGTAGAATTTCCTTTATGTGAAGAGTATAAAAGTATTATACCAGAAATGTTAAAACATTTAAGGTATTCACAAATAGAGAAATATTCTAAGAAATATAATCTTAGACCTGGTATGGGATTAGCAGCTCCTCAACTTGGTATTAATAAAAGATTCTTCGTAGTCTGCTACGAAGTAAGTGATGGTAAATTTGAAGACTATGTACTAATCAATCCAAAAGTAATTTCATATTCTGAAGAACTTATCTATGCTGGTGAGGGTGAAGGATGTCTAAGTGTTAATAGAGAAGTAGATGGTATTGTACCAAGACATGCTAGAATTACTGTTGAAGGTTATGATCTAGAAGGAAATTTAATAAAATATAGAGTTCGTGAGGATTTGGCTATTGCCTTCCAACATGAACTAGACCATTTAAATGGTATTCTATTTGTTGATTATATTGATCCAAAGGATCCTTATAAGAATTCAGAAAATATGCGTGAAATATAAAAGACTATTAAGAACTGTTCTTAATAGTTATTTTTTTATTTGAATAAATCACTATGACTACCTGTAGCAAAAAGTAGTAAGATTAAATTGTTATCATGCACTTTATATATTAATAACCAATCAGGAGTAATATGGCATTCTTCACAATCTCTATACATTTTGTTATCGTTAAGTCTATGGTTTTGATATTTTGCATCGAGTTCTTCACCATTAGCAATTTTTTCTATTACATTATATAATTTGGACAAATCCTTACCTTGCTTTAACATTTTTTTATGTTGTTTTTAAACCCACTAGTGTAATCAACTGTATACTTCATATACTATTCCTCATTCAAGGATTTAATAAGATCTTCCATATTATTATAGCCTTTTCTCTTTCCATTATTTATTTCTTGTAATATATCTTCGCCCTCTTTTAATGCTTTTAATAATTCTCTACTAGGTTTTGGATTTACAACTTCAAATGGTACACCATCTTTATTAATTAATTGCTTTATAGCCATATTAACATAAGTACTCATATTTAGACCTAACTTTTTTAGAATATTACTAGCAAGTTCTTTATCTTTGCTATCTATTTGTACACTAATCGCTGTAGTTAAATTTTCCATTTTCTCACCTCTTTCATAAATAAATATTAACACATAACATATATAAAGTCAAGTCATTTTATATATGGCTTATATATAATTTATATATATTTTATATGTATCTAATATATAGTATGTTACTTTTTTCTGACTATATTCATATTCTATAATTATATTATGTATTATCTATGTCTTGATACATCTCTTATATATAATAGATGCGTATAGCATATTCATTTAAGATTTTTATTATAAGGCTTAAATGAACACTCTAAGACTACTGGCTTAGAGTGAATATAATAAAAAGAGTTATCTTTCAAACTCTTTATTTAACCATAAGATATATAATTACTCCTACTAGAATAGTAAGAACTATACCTACTCCTATTAAAATCTTACTATTTAAGAAACCATTCTTATTCATACTATTTAATAAATTAATCTTAAACATATCCCTCTCAGCATGAGACTTAGATACCATTACACCCTTATAAGCAGTTAATTCTTTCTGGTGACCTTCACTTAATATATCTGGTGATAAATCATTTAACATAACTAACTTCTGTGCTTCATAAACAGTATAATGAAGTTTAATATCGCCGTGTACTTTAGAAAATAAATGATCAGTAGGAAGTTTATATTCATACTTAACAAAATTCTCAGTACTATTTCTAGATACTACTTCACCAGGAAATGTTCCATCTCTTAATGCTGGTACACAATCAAATATTAGTTTCTTAAAAGCAATCATATTATATTTCTTTAATGATTTTTCTTTCTTTTTAAATTCATTTTCATTTAAATATTCTACTACATAAGAATGCATATCTATCACCTAAATTAATTTTACTACATTTTTTTCTTTTTGTCATTAGTTTTTATAAGAGTTTTATGTTCTTTTGCTCTTTTTGAGTAATTAGATAATAATTCTAACTCATTATTTATAATATCAGTAATTAATATATTATTTATATCAAGAATATTTCTACTAGATATATTTACTCTAAATCCTATTCTATTTGAATAAGATAATTCAATATTTATATTATCTTTTACTACTTTAATATAATACTTAGTAATTTTATTATTCTTAATTTCTAATATTGATACTACATCATCATTATATACGATAGTTATCTTTAAGTTTTTGATATTACTAGAGATACCCTCTATTAAACTAAGTATATCAAATGTAGATAATTCTATTTTTCTAGAATACTTATTATCTAATTCCCTACTAATTATATTATTATCTATCTCATTACCAGTGTATCTAACCATAAGAAAATAATTATTTGAATATAAATATGTTTTTATAATTTCATTCATAATATCGCTACCCAATATCATTTTACTAAATATCTATTTATTTGTCTATATTATTTATTAAGTTCACTTAGAGTCTATGGTCTCTAAGTGTTATTTTGAGTCTTAAGTCTCAAAATAATATATCTACATATCTATTATATATAAGCCATAAATATATACCTAGTTAAAAGCTAGTTCTACATCAATATTCTCATCCATTATAGCAATAGATAAGAATATTACACCACTTATTAATACTAAAAAAGAACCAATAAATAAGGCTAAGTGCAAATTCTTTTTTTTATCATTATTTTCATTTTTTAATTTAATATAATCATCGTAACTATCTTTAGCAAAATAATAATATACTATTACTAATATAGAAAAAATAAGTATAAGCAAATTTTGATATTCTCTCTTACTTTGTTCATCATTATATAATAGATATTTCTTTTCCTTACTATTAGCATACCAACTAAGAAATATTATAGCAATATAAATAACCCATATAAAGTTTTCAATCTTAATATCTTCAAGTTTATCCATTCTATCTTTTATATCATTCATATTATATAATATTAAATATTATAATTTATATAATTAAAAGTATATTAAAACTCGAACTAATCAAAATGAAAAGTTCGAGTTTATTATTAATCTGGTGCGAGTGGTTAAGTTATTTCAAACTTTTACTCACAAATTAGAAATTTCATAGTTTTATATCAATTTCTAATAACATTTTACCAAATAATAGAAAAAGTAGCAATAATTTGTGCTACTATATAAACTATTTTCTTTTGTTGTCTAATGTCATTTTTAATACTGGACCTTTTTTTTCTATTGTATCTTCTAAAATAGTTTCTTCTTCATTAAATCCAAATGTTGAGATTCTTTTGATATTCTCTCTTAATGCCTTTAAATCACTTAACGAATAGTTATCAATATTATTAATATTAAATGGTTGCTTGTTTTTACTCTTCTGTAACTCGATTTGTTTAATGGCTTTTTTACTAACACCCAATTTTATATTTTCACTTTTTTCACTTTTTTCAATATTTTCATTTAATTCTTCTTTATGATCTAAAAAATAATTTAATTTTTTTATATCTCTTTTCTTTATTGCATTTATTATTGTTTTAGCAGGATAATAAATTGCACCTTCAACAATAATAGCAAGAAACATACCATAAAACCATCCACCATTATTTACAAAATTCATAATAGCTATTGGTAACATCAATGGTTGGCTTATTGTTAATATTTTATCTAGCATTTTAAGTGGTTTTGGCTGTGCATATCTAGCTTGTTCTTCCATTCTAGATATTATTTTATTTTCATTTTCCTCTGAATATGGAACTGTGCATGATTCTCCACTTGCTAATTTTGCAACAATTTTTCCATTTTCTATTTTATAAGATAATATAAATTTTTTAGAATCATCATAATTTAATGAATAATCTTTCATTATATTTTCCCCCTCTCAAAAAGTCTACTATTATTATAGCGCTTTCTCAATAAAAGTCAAGACATACTCCTTTATTTTACTCTTATTTCCTTTTATTCTATATATAATCTATGAAATCATAATTATTTTTTATCGTTCTAATTCATCATCAAACTCTAATTCTTTCTTAACAATATTAATCATTTAAACCTGTCCTTTCTTTAATTAACAAAAAAATACCAACTTCTTTTAGAAATTGATATTTTCTATATTAAGTCCAAAACTTTAAAAAGTCTGGACAGATTTCCCTATGGTGCCATAACGGTGAATTGAACACCGATTAAAGCCTTACCATGGCCTCGTAATACCATTATACTATTATGGCAGAGAATTAATATTCTATTTAAAGAATATTAATTTTACTAATACTACTATACCAAGTAATACTCTATAAAAAGCAAATACTGAAAAATCATGCTTCTTAATATAATTAAGTAAGAACTTAATAGCGAGTACTCCTGTAGCAAAAGATACTATAATACCTATAATTACTTCTTTAGTTAATGCCAAATCAGTTACTTTTAATATTGTAGCACCACATATTACTGGTACTGACAATAGAAAAGTAAACTTAGTAATAGCCTCTTTTGATATACCTTGAAGTCTACCTGCTAGAATGGTAGTTCCACTTCTTGAAAAGCCCGGTATAACTGCGAATGCTTGTGATATACCTACTATTACAGCTTGTTTTAAAGTAATATCTTCAAACTTAGTTTCTTTCTTGTAATGACGACTAGCCCATTTATCTCCGATAAAGATAAGTAAGCCCATTACGGCAAGACAAGTGGCAATTATCCACATTTTTCCTCTTATAACATTTTCAATAACATCATCAAGTAGGAATCCTGCAATAGCAGCTGGAATAGTAGCTACCACTAAATACCAGAACATCTTACCATTAGTACTTTTCTTTTTAGTACGAACATCTTTGATAGCTCCAACAAATAAATTCCACCAGTCTTTAAAGAATAATACTAGTACAGCCATCATAGTACCAAAGTGAAGAGCTACATCAAAAGCAAGTCCTGATTCTTCCCATCCAAATAGATAAGGAAAGATTATTAAATGAGCAGATGATGATATAGGTAAGAATTCCGCAATCCCCTGAATAATTCCTAATACAATTGCTCTAAATATAGTCATATTATCTCCTAGTTATTTTCTTTTAATACTTCAATAGCTTTTCTCATAGCTAAATCATATTTTAAAACTTCTAATGAATTATTAAATTCTTTTAATAAATCTTCTTCAGTCATCTTATAATCTTCAGCCATTTTCTTTAATTCAGCTTTAGCGTCTTTTTCAGATATTTCAATCTTTTCAGCTTTAACAATAGCTTCAAGTAAATAACGATACTTAACTCTAGTTTCAGCTTCTTTCTTCATATCTTCTTTTACTTTTTCTTTAGTTACTTTAGCATATGCAAAGTATAATTCTTCATCAATTCCTTGCATTTTTAATCTATTAGTAAACTCTTTATACATTCTTTCTACTTCAGCATCTACTATTTCTTCATCTATATCAATAGTCATATTCTTACTAGCGGCTTCAAGTAAATCATCAATATATTTATTTTCAGCATCGTGTTCTTTTTGCGTTTTAATTTCTTCTTCGACTACTTTATTTAACTCTTCTTTGTTAGTTACACCTTCCATATCTAAATCTTTAAAGAATTCTTCATCTAATTCAGGTATAACTCTCTTCTTAATATCGTGAACAGTAACGTTAAATACTACCTTTTGTCCTGCTAAATCTTTAGCCATATAATCTTCTGGAAAAGAAAGTTCAATATCCTTGTTCTCTTCTTTCTTCATTCCAACTACTCCTTCTTCAAATCCAGGAATAAATGAATGACTGCCAATTTCTAGAGAATATCCTTCAGCAGATCCACCATCAAATGCTTCATTATCTTTAAATCCTTTAAAATCTATAATAGCGGTATCTCCTTCTTCTACTGCTCCATCTTTACTTACAAGTTCAGCATATCTATCAAGAATATGTCCAACTTCATGTTCAACTTCTTCTTTAGTTACTTTTACTTTTTCTTTTTTAACTTTTAATCCTTTATATTCTCCTAATTTAACTTCTGGATCAAGAATAAAAGTAATCTTAAATTCTAATTCATCATCATTAGCTTTTTCTATTTCTAATTTAGGTTCTACTACTGGTATTAATTTTTCTTTAACAATAGTTTCACCATATTTAGCATCTACTATTTTTTCCATAGCTTCGCTAATAATATCTCCTGTACCATATTTCTTTTCAAATACACTTCTAGGTACTTTACCTTGTCTAAAACCATCTACTTTTGCTTTTTTTACTATTTTAGCAAATGCTTCATCTTTAGCCTTAGTCCATTCTTCACCACTTACTTTATAGTTTACTATTTTTTTCATCCTATTTACCTCCCTAACAAATTTCAACTATTTCCACTTCATATTCTCCATTAGGAGATGCAACTTTTCTTATTTCTCCTGCTTTAGCATTCATAATAGCCATAGCTATAGGACTTTCATTAGATATCTTGTTATTAGAAGGATCAGCTTCTTTAGAACCAACTATTCTATATTCTTCAATATCATCATCATCTACATATTTAATTTTTACTGTAGTACCAAGTGATACTTTATCAGTACTTCCTTTTTTTATTATATGAGCATTCTCCATAATTTTTTCTAATTCTTGGATTCTACCTTCTACTTGTGCTTGTTCTGCTCTAGCGGCATCATAATCGGCATTCTCAGATAAGTCTCCAAGGGCTCTAGCCTCTTTTAATGCTTTAATTACTTCAGGTCTCTTTACATTTTTAAGTTCATTTAATTCTTCTTCTAATTCAAGAAAGCCTTCATCTGTTAAATATACTTTATCATCTTTCATTTTTATCACCTCAAATTAATTTTCTTTTTTACAATTCAAAATTGTACTAAACTTTAGTACTTTTGTCAAGCATATTTTTACTTTTAATATTATATTCATTTTCTTTTAAATATTTCTTATTTTTTCACCATAAGCCTTGTTTCAAGTCCTATTAGTATTTATTTGAGCCATTAATATTGCCCTAAAATAAATATATCAACCATATATATTATATATAAGCCAGTACTAATTGCCTATATACTTTTTTGATATTTAGTCTATTTTTATTCTTATCATATCATCTTTATATACTTTTTTATCTAGTTTAAACCTTAGTATTTCTTCAGGATGTCTTCCTACATTTACTTTATTACCTTCATTATCATATATATCAGGAACAATAAAACTAAATGTTTCTATATTAGGTCCAAATACCTCTACTACATCTCCTGTTTTGAAATAGTTTCTCTCTGTAATAGTAACTATTTTATTTTCTTCGTCATAATCCGTTACTATACCTAAGAAATCTTGATTAGATACTTCATTTCTTCCTAAATAGTATTGTTCATTAACACCAGGTAATTTATCCCAGAACTGAACTGTAGCCTCTCTATTAGCTACTCTATCTAATATTCTAATATAATGTTCTAATTTTTCATCAGATAATTTATTGTTATAGTAGTCATCTATAATACCTCTATAAGTATTAATAACTGTAGCAACATAATAATTACTACGCATTCTTCCTTCTACTTTAAGAGAAGTAATACCTAGTTCAATCATTTCTTTTATTCTACTAGCCATCATTAAATCTTTAGAGGAGGCTGTAAATTTAGTAGAACTTTCTATTTTATTCATATCTTTATCATATAAGTCGCTTTCCCATCTACATATTTGTGCGCATCCACCTCTATTGGCATCTCTATTAGTAAAATAATTAGATAGTACACATCTACCAGAATATGAAGAACACATAGCCCCATGAACAAAAGTTTCTACTTCTACTCCTGTTCTATCTATTATTTCTTTTATTTCACTTTTTGATAGTTCTCTAGCTAAAACTACTCTTTCTACTCCAAGCGACTTCCAAAAGTTTACTGCTTCATAATTTAAAGTAGAGGCTTGAGTAGATATATGAATCTTTAAATCAATATTATTATCATTTACTACATCAATAATTAAAGGATCACTAACTATAATAGCATCTACTTTATATTCACTAAGTTTCTTTAAATATTCTATAATACCTTCAGTATCTTCATCATGAAATACTATATTTACAGTAACATAAACTTTCTTATTAATACTATGAGCATAATCACAAGCCTCTTTAATTTCATCTAAACTAAAATTAGTTGCATTAGCTCTAAGTGAATAATTTCTTCCCCCGATATAGCAGGCATCTGCCCCATAAGCAAAAGCAAACTTTAACTTCTCTAAACTACCTGCCGGAGCTAGTAACTCTATCCTACTCATTCTTATCACCTTTTAACCTATATATTGTCTTAGTGTCATAAAAGCCTATATAACCATCTTCTTTTTCATTATTAATATATTTATCTATAATATCATAATTATCAGTATAAGATAAATCAATAACTAAATTATCTAATATATTTAGTTCTTCTTTCTTATTTAATAAATTAGCTAAAGGAGAATAAATAATAGTACCATAGTTATGTTCTATAACCATATATTTTAAATCATTATTAAATATATAATATCTATTATCCTGTATTTTTTTATCTATATATTTAAAATAGTTAGTAAGTAGTAATCTTCTTGAATAAAATATAGGTAAATAACCATATACTGTATAATAGATATTCATCTTAGTATTCTCTTTTATCTTTCTTATTTCATCAAATGTTATATCAGAAGTTATATAACTAGATTTAATACCCTTATTATAATAAAATAAATTACTCTTAGTACTAGCATTTAAATGTTCTTGACTAAGTATTAACTCTTTATCTATATCTAACTTCTTAATTAAATTAAATACTCCTAAATCATAAAAAAGAATACCAGATACTTTACTATTCTTAATCTTAGATAATACTTCTTTTACTAATTCTAAATCACTATTATGTATCATCTTATTAATAGCTATGCAAATCTTTTTATCAGTGGTACTAGCTATCTCTATAATATCATCTATATCAAGAGATAATTCATATATAGATAAATCTTTTACCCCTAGTATAATACCCTCTATATCTTTATTTAAAATAATATTAATATCTTCTTTTTTATTTGGAATTACCATTAACTTACTCATTACTAACCTTCCTTTTTGAGATTGCTATCTTATCTCCTACTGGGACATAAGTAGTAGTAAACTCAGTATTATTATCTAAAAAATTAATATAGTCTTTTATTTTATTAACTATACCTCTTTGATTCTTAGTCTTAACTAAAGATTCATCTTCAACTAAACCATGAAAAGATAAATTATCAGTAATAATAGTACCATTATCATTTAAATTATCTTTAAATTTATTAAAAAAGAAAGTATTCTTACCCTTCGCAGCATCAATAAATATTAAATCATATTTACCAGTAATATCTACTTCAGTAGCATCACCATATATAATATTTATTTGCTTATCTTTATTATATTTATTAATATTATCTATCGCTATATTATATCTATCTATATCTCTTTCAATTGTAGTTACCATAATATTATCATTTACATTAGCCATCATAATACTAGAATAACCAATAGCACTACCTATTTCTAATATATTTTTAATATTATTTTCTTTTATATAATTACATAAATATAAAATACCATCTTTTTGCATTATTGGTATTTTATTAATCATAGCATATTCTTCTAACTCTTTCATATTACACCTTTTTCTACTAACTATTATATATCAATAAAAGAAAAAATACAAGGAATTATATCCTGTATTTATTTAGTTTTATATTTTAGTTTTAAAGTATGAATATATGGTGGTAAATACTTCTTCTTAGTATTTAATAGTTCTTCTTTAAGACCACTATAAAAACCATCTCTATCATATAAAATATCACCATATATTAAATCTCTAGCACTTTCATACTTTCTTCTAATAAATATATCATTATCATAATCATCAGTAAGCGAATTATATATTTCAATTTTTATTCCTATACTTTTATATAAACTATCTATCATTATATCAAATCTAGATAATTCTTCTTGTGATAGTAATTTATCACTAATTAATATCATTCTTACTACTGATAAACTATCTCTATATAAATAATTTATATATATTCCATTAATATTCTTATTAGTTTTATATATACTAGTAAGTAATCTTAATGAAAAACTTAATACTTCATAATTACTGCTGTCAATATATTCTGTTTTAATCATTAATTATGTCTCCTTATAATTATTTATACTACTTATATTTTTTTTGTCTTATATTAGGTTTAACATAGTCATAGGCATACTTTTCATTTAATCCATATCTAGTAGCCATATCTACACTATACTTAACTAAATTACCTGCTAGTGTAAAACCATTATTTCTATCATTATCATATATATTTATTTCTTTTATTTTTATTGGTAAGTTTTTTCTTTGCTCATTTACATCTACTGTACTAATGCCTTCTTCAAGTATTACTAATTCTTTTAATCTTTCTTCTTCACCAGTATTTGCTATTACTTCATCAGGAGTACTACACTCCATATAAGGGGTATCCTCTACTAATAGACAAGCACCATACTTTTGACTATTAAGAAATGAAAACATTAATATATCATCATTCTTTAAAGTTATTTCTATACAATAATGAGGATATTTTATTTCAAAGTTTTTATCTTTATTCATATATATATTTCTTCCTTTCAATGCCACATTATATTATCATAAAATAGTTATAAAGTCAAATTATATATACTTAATAGTATGTTTTCCTTTCATATATTATTCTATCATTTATTAATTATTTATTATTTAAATATTTCTTTTATTATTAACTATAAGATAACATATTTATATTCACTATAAGCCTTACTACGTAAGTCTTATTAGTGTTTAATTAAGCCAAGTAAACTTGTCTTAATTAAATGTATCTACATACCTATTATATATAAGCCATAACTATATATTAAAAGAAAGATATTAATTATACCTTTCTTAGTCTGCAACTACTATATTGGTTAGATTACTAAAATTAGTATTAAGCCAATTTTTTTGTGTGTTATCTTTTACTATTATCTTAACATTTGATTTAATTTGTTTAAAAATATTTTCATAATTATTAACATTTTGAAAATCAAAGTTTCTAATATTCAAAATTTCTATTTTTTCACAATACATAAACATTCCTTTTAAATTTGATTCTGCAGTAGTAAAATTACTTAAATCCAATTCTGTCATTGATACACATGCATGAAACATACTTTCCATGTTGGTTACTTTAGAGGTAGTAAAATTAGATAAATCTAATTCTTTTAAACTGGAACAATTAAGAAACATTCTCCACATATTTGTTACATTACTTGTATCAAAATTAAGTAAGTTTATAGTGGTTAATGATTTGCAATTCTGAAACATACCTCGCATATCAACAACATTACTAGTATCAAAACTGGTTAAATTTAAATCAATTAATGAAACACATTCTTGGAACATATTTGCCATTTTTGTTACCTTGCTAGTATTAAAATTTGTTAGGCTTAAAGTTACTATTTTTTGACAAAAACCAAACATACCCTCCATATTGGTAACATTGCTAGTATTAAAACCACTTATATCTATACTAATCAGAGACTTGCAGGAGTTAAACATATAACTCATATCAACCACTTTATTAGTAATTAAGTTAGTCAAATTTAGAGATACTAAACTGGAACAATCGGCAAAGGTCCTTTCCATAGTAGTAACGTTGCTAGTATCAAAATTAGATAAATCTAAACTTATTAAACTACTACAATACCAAAACATTCTGCTCATATTATTTAAATTGATAGTATCAAAGCCTGAAATATTTAGCTTTTTTAAAGATTTACACTTATAAAACATATAAGACATATTACTAACTTTACTAGTATTAAAACTGTTTAAATCTAAACTTGTTAAATTAGAACATCCTTCAAACATACTTTGCATACTAGTAACATTACTTGTATTAAAATTAGATAAATCAATTGATTTTAAACCTGAACTCATGTAGAACATCCTAGACATATTTGTTATGTATGAAGTATCTAGTTTTGATAAGTCTAATTTTTCTATATTAGTTAGATAAGCAAACATACCTGAAGCATTAGTTCCTGTTTGTAATACTCCATTTTCTCCGCCTATCCACATATCATACATTGTTTTTGTACTTCCATCACTTGATGCTACTTCTTTTGGTGTATACCATAACATTACTGTTCCATCTTTATTTTGTGATATATCTTTTGATACTACTCCTGGTGTATCTGGTACTGTGTTATCTTCAGCAATAGTAAGTGATTGTATTTCTTCTCTCATTACTTCAGTATTAAAGAACTTTGATGTACTTCCTGTAGCACTATCTGGAGTAGTTATTACATTTTCTTTATATATTGCTCCTTCTCCTGAACCCCATAACTTAAATAAGAAGTTCTTTCCTGCCATTGTACCTGGATTATCAACATTACCATCTATATAAATATATAATGTATATGTATCTTTACTTGTATTTAATATTTGATTAGATAAAAGTGTTATAGTATTACCTTGTTCTTTATTAGAAAAGTTACCACTTGCTATAGCCATAGTTTCACTATTCTTATATAATTCATAGACAAAAGAAGATTCTGCTAGTTCTGTAGGAAATGTAGTTAATTCTAAATAAAGATTCATAGTTACATCTTTATTACAAGTACTATTCTTTTTGACTTCAATATCTTTGATAGTTCCTTCTTCTTTAGTTAGTACTGGTATCATATCTACTCCATTTATCGTAGAACCACCCGCAAAAGTAATTGTTGGAGTACATACATTTAAACTAACTAAAGCATTAGACGTACTCTTCCATATATAATAAGCAAAACTACTACCTACTGATAATACTAAAACTATTATTCCTAATATCATATATAATTTATATTTATTCATTTTAATACCTCTTTTCTATAATACAAAAAAGACTATAAAGAAAGACTAATATTTCTATTAGTTTTCTCTATAGTCTTTATATTATTTAATAAACTATTTACTTTTATATTAGTATGGTAGTAAATCGACCCCCCCCCTAACGAACAAATGTACTAGATAATTTGAGTTCATATTTACTACCTCCTTCAGTAAAAATATTTTGTAAAATACTATATTTTTTGATAATTTGTGAATTAATTGGTACTTTTTTAACAAGTTAATTCACTATGTTATATCTATTTACCTTACGTATAAAATAATATCATAAATTAAATATTTATACAAGCACTTTATAGAAAATTTATACTAAATATATACCTATGACTTATATATAATAGATATGTAGATATACTATTTATAGACTAGTATAGGCTATAAATAGCACTGGAAGACTATAGTCTGGAAGTGAAAATAAAATAATTATAATAATATATTTAGACTTTTTTCTTAATATTAACATATTATAATGATGTAGTTAGGAATATTTTACTAGTTAACTATTAGTTTATATTACCCCACAATGCCTTATTTTATATACCTTTTCAATTTATACTTGCATTATCTATTTTTTTGTAGTATAATTGTTTTTCGTCCGCAGAAAAAGAAAGGAATGATTAATTATGTTAAATAATAAAGAAAAAGAAGTAGTAAAGAATTACTATCTAGAAGATTATATTAATACTATTAGATATATTTTAACTTTTGATGAAGATGTTAATAATAAATATAGTGTATATATTGAAAATAAAATTTCTGATAATGATATGTCATCATTACTAATTAGAATTATGTCTAATAAGATTGGTAATGTTAATGGTGATTTATTATTAAATAAAGAAATTAAAGGATTTGTACCTAGTGATGTAGCAAATGAAATAGTTAATGAAATTAAAAATCATTTTGCTCACAATCATTATATTGTTTATTCTTCAGTTAACACTATAAGCAAAATTCAAATCTTACAAAATGAGAGATTTGCTGTTAATATTAAGTTAAATAGTGAAGAAGAAGTGGAAGAAGCCATTGCTTTTAATGACAATATTAATTCTAAAGATAGGCATGCTACAAGAGTATTAAAGATGATTTAATACTTTTTTTCTTAACTAAAATAATGTATAATATATATAGATGAGGTAATTGATATGAAATATATTTGTGATAAAGAAGATGAGTTATTTAACTATTTAAAAATTAATATAAGTAATAAATCTAAGAATAATATTAAGAGTTTACTTAAGAATGAATGTATACTAGTTAATAATAATATTGTTACCAAGTATAATTATATAGTTAAAACTGGTGATATTATTGAAGTTAATAAAAGTAAAAAAATTAATAGTGAACTGGATATTATATATGAAGATGATAATATTATTGTGGTTAATAAACCTAGTAAGTTACTTACTATTTCTAATAAAAATGAGAAAGATAATACTTTATATAGAATGGTATCTAATTATTTAAAGAAGGAAAAGAAGAAGGTATTTGTAATACATAGACTTGATTATGATACTTCAGGAGTTATTATGTTTGCTAAGAATAAAGAAGTACAAGAATTATATCAAAGTAAATGGAATGAACTTGCTAAGATAAGAGAATATACTGCGGTAGTTGAAGGAATAACTGATAATAAAGGACATATTGAGTCATATCTTAAACAGACTAAAACTCTTCTTGTTTATTCTTCAAAAAGTAAGGACGGTTATTTTGCAGTTACTGATTATGAAAGAATTATGTATAATAATAAGTATTCAATGCTTAAGATTCATATTTCTACTGGCAGAAGAAATCAAATTAGATGCCATATGCATGATATTAAGCATCCTATACTAGGAGATTCCCGCTATGATTCTAAATATAATCCTCTTGGTAGACTGGCTCTTCATGCTAATAAACTGGTTATTACCAATCCTATTAGTAAAAAAGAACTTACCTTTGTAAGTAAGATTCCTTTAGAATTTTATAATTTAGTTAAGTAATTAACACTTCGAGTTTGAAGTGTTTTTTATTCTATACTTGATAGTATTTCTTTAACAGCATTTTGAACTTCTTGTCTTTCGTCATTATCTTCGATATCTTCGATTATGTCATAACCTTCACTATCTTTTACTAATCTTGATACTAAAATATTAGAATTTTCTTCATCACTATCTACTGAATATACCAAATAGTCTTTATTTTTATAAGTAAAAGCTGTTATTACTTCAGCATCATGTTCTAGATTGTTTTCATCTACTACTTTGAACTTATCATCCATTATTTATCACTCCCATCATATCTTGTACTATTTCCATAGCTTTTTTTAATATTTTTTCATCTTCTATTTCTTCAATATAGTCATAGCCTTCCCTATCAGTTTTTATATAGGCTACATTTAGTGAGGATTCATCTCCATCAAAATCTGATACAGAGAATAAGGCTATTTCTCTATCATCATCGGGCAGTTTAAATATTGAAATAATATCCCCTAATTTAAATTCATTCTTTTCATCTATTATATTAAATTCCATATCATACCTACCTATTAATTATACTACCAATACCCATAAATATAATGGCCGCTAGGGCAAAAACACTAATAATTGTTAGAGCTACTGTGCCTACATAACCAGCATTTGAATTAACTTTTATTCTCTTTAAAGCAGCTTCTTTTTGTCTATTTGCTATGCGTACCTCTTCTATTCTTGCTTGTAATTCTTGTCTCTTAATATCATTTTTCATGTTTTCTCTAAGATAATCAAATGGTTTCTTAATAGCATCTATTACTGCTTTAGTAGTACCTACTATCTTTCCTTTAGCGGTATTTATTTTTTGACAAGTATTTTCCTTAAATTTAGCAGTTCTATTTACAATTCTATAATCTAAATGCTTGTCAACTTTTTCACCATAAACCATTTCCATTGCTTCTTTTCTAGAGTAATTTTCTTCTTTTCTTAATCTAGATATTTCCTTCTTTTCTCTAAAGTAATTGTTAAAGGCTTTATATTTATCTTTGATGTATTCTTTAGTTCTTTTAGGTATATTTGTTACATATGTTTTGGCATTATTGTATTTTTGAATAGTTCCTTCGGCAAAATTAACTGCTTTTGTTTTAATAGTAATTCTTTTATTTAATAACTTATTATTCATATTAGCAAAAGCTAGTTCAACTTGTTTATCAATATTCCATACTTTTGGTAATAGCTTTTTAAAGTTTCCTAGGCTCATCTTACTTTTAATACAAGTAAAGGCTTTCTTCATATCCACTTTATGTTTTCTCCTAAAGGTTACTGGTACTGGATATAATTTTATTTTATTTCTTTCGCACATACTTATTAAATCTGGAAGAGTAAGTGGTTTAGGTCTCGGATCATAATGACCATATATATATGAATTTTCCTTCTCTAATGATGGTGCTTTAGTAGATTGTTTTACCGGTTCAACTATTGTAGGCTTTACATATATTTCATCTAGTTTTGCATCAAGATTTTTTTGTGGTTCTAAAGGTGCCTGTACTTTCTGAGGTTCTTCTTTCTTAGGAGCTTCTTTAGATAAGTTCATACTCTTCTTTATAGTATTTAATTTTCTTACTGTTTCATTAAATCTACCTTGATAAGCTCTTGGTATAGAGTGTTTTTTACCATTATAAGTAACAATCATTTTCTTTCCTTGATTTGGTAATTTGCTACTATTAAATATTCTTTGAAGTCTCTCTTCTAGTTCTTTTTGTTTTTCTTCAGGTGTTAGTTCTTCATAACTCTTTATTGGTAATTCATAGTCTCTACTGGTAGTTTCTACTTGTTCTTCAGTCTCGGCAGGAACATCACCTACGAGTGTTATAATACCTTCTAGTTCTTTGTATTCACTATTAAATCTTCTTCTTAATTCACTTTTCTCTTTAGCAAGTCTATTGTATTCTTCAAGAAGAGATTTATCAATATACTTTTTTCTTCCCTCGCTAGATAATGTCTCAGTCTTTTCGCCATTACTTTTCTTAGATAATTTTTCAATAGTTTGTAGTTCACCTACTAATCTATCAAATTCTTTCTTAGTTTCATAATATTTAGTTACTTTATCTAATTTTTCTTTATCATAGTTCTGAAGAGATTTACTAATTTGATTTAGATTAGCTCCTATTTCGTTGATTCTTTTAATACTTTCTTGATCATTTTTACCTGACAAATTAAGTAGTTCACTATTTAAATTATCTCTAGTACTAGTTAGGGCTTGATACTTGTTTAGTTCTTCTAATAAATTATTCATACTTTATTACTCCCATCTGAAATTTCTTACTTCTTCAGTTTCAATACCATATTCTTTTATATATTCATCATGATACTTTAACTTTTCTTCCATTATTTTTATTATTTCTTTACCCTTTTTAGTTTTATATATATCTAGATGTTTAATTACATCAATAACGATATGATATCTATCTATTTCATTTTTAACTCGCATATCAAATGGTGTTGTTATAGTTCCTTCTTCCATATAACCATGTACTGAAACATTTTTGTTTTCTCTTTCATAAGTGAATTCATGTATTAATGTTGGATAACCATGATAATTAAATATTATTGGTTTATCTTTGGTGAATAGTTTGTTATATTCTTCACCCGTTAAACCATGAGGATGTCTTGTATTTGGTTGTAGTTTCATTAGATCTACTACATTAATAAATCTTACTTTTACTTCTGGTAAGTATTCTCTTAGTAGTTTGACTGCCGCTATGTTTTCTAGTGTTGGAGCATCTCCGATGGAAACTAGTACAACATCAGTACCTTTTTTATCATTACTAGCGAATTCCCACTTTCCTAGTCCTTTAGCACAGTGTTCTTTTGCCTCATCCATAGTTAACCACTGCGGTCTCATATGTTTGGAAGCAACAATTACATTGATATAATTCTTAGTTTTGATAATATGGTCGTAGCAGGATAATAGACAGTTAGAATCTGGTGGCAAGTATACTCTTACGATATCGGCTTTCTTATTGGCTAAATGATCGATAAAGCCTGGATCTTGATGAGTATAACCATTATGATCCTGCTGCCAAACATTTGATGTTAAAATATAGTTTAATGAAGCAATGTCTTTACGCCATGGTAGTTCATTACATACTTTTAACCATTTAGCATGCTGACTAGCCATAGAATCTATTATTCTAATAAAGGCTTCATAAGAAGCAAATGTTCCATGTCTACCTGTTAGTAGATAACCTTCTAACCAGCCTTCACAAGCATGTTCACTAAGATATGAATCCATTACTCTACCATCAACACTTAGGTATTCATCATTATCTTTCTTAGTTAGATACCAGTCTCTATTTGTTACTTCAAAGACTTTATTTAATCTATTACTCATAGTTTCATCTGGTCCAAATAATCTATAATTAGTAGGATTTTCCTTAATGATATCACGAATAAACTCTCCTAGTACACGCATATCTTCTTTTTCTATAGAACCAGGTTTATCTACTTTGACAGCATATTTATCTATATTTGGTACTTTTAATTCTTTTAAAAGTATTCCTCCATTAGCATAAGGACTACTACCCATTGGATGGAATGGTACTAAGTCTTTAATATATTTTTTAATGCTTCCATCATCATTAAATAATTCTTCAGGATGATAACTTTTTAACCAAGATTCTAATAGTTTTAAATCTTCATCAGTATCTAAAGTTATTGGTACCTGATGACTACGAAATGTTCCTTCAATCTTTAAGTCATGAACCATTTTAGGTCCTGTCCATCCTTTAGGAGTTCTTAGAACAATCATCGGCCATCTTACTCTTTCTACTTTATTATTATATCTAGCGTTATATTGTATTTTCTTTATTTCTTTTATTATGGTATCTAAAGTATTTGCCATACTTTTATGTAACTCATAAGTATTACTTCCACATACTAAGTATGGTTTCCAACCATAACCCCATAATAATGATGATAATTCGTCATCACTTATTCTAGCTAAAATAGTTGGATTACTTATCTTATAACCATTTAAATGTAATATAGGAAGAACTGCTCCATCTGTTTTAGGATTTAAGAATTTATTTGAGTGCCAGCTAGTGGCTAATGGCCCAGTTTCGGCTTCACCATCACCAATTACACAAGCAGCAATTAAATCAGGATTGTCAAAAACTGCTCCAAAAGCATGAAGTAGACTATAACCTAGTTCACCACCTTCGTTAATTGATCCTGGTACACTTGGAGCTACATGAGATGATACTCCTCCAGGAAAAGAAAACTGTTTAAATAATTTCTTTAAGCCATCATAGTCTTCAGTTATATCTTTATATACATTTGAATAAGTTCCTTCAATATAAACATTTGATATAAGGGCATTACCACCATGACCTGGTCCGGATATATATATCATATTTAAATCATTATTTTTTATTACCCTATTTAAATGAGTATAGATAAAGTTTTGTCCTGGTACTGTACCCCAATGACCAACGATTTTCTTCTTAACATCACTCCACTTTAACTCTTCTTTTAAAAGAGGATTATCTAATAGATATAACTGACCTACTGATAAGTAATTAGCACATCTAAAATATGAATCTAACTGTTTTATTTCTTTTTTACTAATACTCATGTTCTCACATCCTTATTATTCTATAATTAGTATAGCATAAATAAAAAAGTCATGCAATAAGTATTTTAATTTAATTTTTTTTATGTTATAATTATGACTGGAGGTATTATATGAAAATAATAGAACTTACTGATATTCAATTTAAGAACTATGCTAAAATACATAGTGCTAGAAATTATATGCAGACTACTGAATATGCAAGCACTATGAAGAATTATAGTAGATTATATTTAGGTTTTATTAATGAGAACGATAATACCTTAATGGGAGCTACTCTACTTTTAGAGAGAGAAATTCTTAAATTTAAGGTTGGATATGTACCCGGATGCTTTTTAATCGACTATGATAATGATAATTTATTTAAAGATTTTATTAATACTTTAAAAGATTATTTAAAGACTAAAAAGTATGTATATTTGACCACCGATAATATTACTACTTATAAAATGTTTGATAAGAATGGTCAGGTATTATATTTTGATACTAATATTATTAAGATTATGGATGAACTATCTTTTAGAAAGAATGAAAAAGTACCTTTTAGAAAAGTAGTCCTAGAAACTGAAAAGACTCCTAATGAGACTTATAAAATGTTTAATTCTAATACTAAGAGAAATATTAATTTAGCTCTTCAGAGAGCAATTACTATATATAGAGATGAAAATAATAATATTGATACTATGCTTAATATTGATTCTAATATAAATAAAGACAGAATTAAGAATATACTTGATAATTTTAATGGCAATGATAATAAAGCAGAAATATATTTTGCTAAAATAGATCCTGAGAAATATATTAATAACTATCGTTTTCTACTAAAAAAAGAAGATGAAAATAATGATAAATTAAATAGTATGATGCAAGATTTTTCTATTAATAAAACTGCTTCACTAATCAATAAAAAGATGGAATCTGATAAAGCTATAACTAAGTATAATAACGAAATTATTAAGGCTACTAATATATATACTAAGTATACTAAAGGTACTAATATTGGTGCTATACTTATAATTAAGAATAATAGAGAAATATATTTTATGGATGAAGTATATAATAAAGAACTATCTAAGTTTTATTCTTCTCATTTAATTAAATGGGAGATTATTAAAAAATATCTTGATGAAGGATATAAGATATTTAACTTTGGTTCTATTAAAAATATGGATAAGAAAAATGGTAACTATTTATTTAAAATGGGATTTGGTGGTAAAGTATATGAAACTATTGGAAGTTATGATTTGGTAATTAATAAATGGTTATATGGTATTGTTAAATTAATTAGTAAGATAAAAAAATAAACTACCTTTTTGGTAGTTTTTATGTGTGCACTCTATAGTCTATGGTCTATAGAGTGTTTATTTGAGCCAATAATATTGCCCTAAAATAAATATATCAGCCATATCTATTATATATAAGCAGGAAGTAATGACAAATATTTTATATTATTATATTAAATATTATAGTAAGGATAATACCTAGAAAGACTCCTAGTAATGTTTCTATAGGTTTATGACCTAGTCTATCATTTAAGTTAGAATTAGTTATTTTATTTAGTATATAGGCTTGTTTACTACTTTCATATCTTATACCCATAGAATCATATATTATTAAAAGAGAAAATATTATTACTATACTTGTTAAGGGATTATTTATTCCATAGTTTAAATAAATAATTGTACTAAGAGAGGACACCAAACTACTATGAGTACTAGGCATTCCACCCATTCCATCAAATAATCTTAGTATGTTTATTTTCTTTGTTTTAATAGTTTCTATTATAAATTTAATACACTGAGTAATTACTCCTACAAAAAGAGGAATAATAATATATTTCATTTATACCACCTAGTATATTTTATTTAATATAGTCTAATAATGTTTTACTTTTTAAGTAAATTCCTGAATATCTATCATAATAATCATTAATAAATTCTTCTATTTCTTTCATTATTTCTTTAGATATATCTAATTTTGTTATTTTAGATATATCAACATAATATAGCATTCTTATTAAGCTTATTGTTTTAGGAGATACTATCTTTTCATTTCGGTAGCAGTCCCTGCAGACATATCCACCTAGATAACTAGATATTGTTACGATATTATGATTATTACCACATTCAATGCATCTATCTATTACTGGTTTAATACCTAGATAATCTAATAATTTTAATCTTAATATATTAAATATTACTTCATAATTATAGCCTTCATTTATTTTATTTAAAGAGGCTAAATATAAATCATATATATTACTACTTGATTCATGTTTATATACTTTTAAGCATAATTCTGTTATATATGTTACATAACTTACTTTATTTATATCTTTCTTAATAATACTATAATTGTTTATAATATCAGCATCTATTAATTTAGATAGTCCTTTTTCTTTATATTGAATATTAAATATACCTAAAGTAAATTTATTAGTAACTGCAAAAAAGGGGCTTTTTATTTTCTTGGCTCCTTTTGCTATTATGTTATATTCTCCATCTTTAGTTAATATATTTATTATTTTACTACTCTCTTCAAAGGGGTATTCACTAACTATAATACCATCTATTTTTTTGTACATATTATTTTCCTTCTTTGCCATAATTTTTATACTTTAAATAATATTCTATTTTACCAGTATTTTTAAACAATAGCCATAAAACCTCTTTATTCATTTCTTATCACCTATTTATATTTTGTGATATTTATAGATTATTTATTCAAAAAATCTTTATATCCAATCATATTTAAGAATTTTTCTTTATCACGCCATTTAGGTATTACTTTAACAAATAAATCTAAATATACTTGTTTACCAAAGTATTCTTCAATATCCTTTCTAGCCCTTATACCTATTTCTTTAATCATATTACCATTCTTACCAATAATAATCTTTTTTAGATTTTCTCTATCGACGATAATTGAAGCACCTATATTTATTATTTTTTCTTCTTCATATAACTCATCTACGATACAAGTTACTGAATGTGGTACTTCTTCATCAGTAAGTTCTAGGACTTTTTCTCTTATTAATTCTGATATTATAAACTCTGGAGAACTATTAGTTACTGTGTCTGAATCAAAGTATTTAATATTATCTGGTAGATATTTTTTTATTACTTCAATTAATCTATCTATATTGTCCTTTTTTCTCGCAGATACCGGTATTACTTCAGTAAAATTATAAAGAGACATATATTCCTCTATTTTAGATAATATCTCCTCACGAGGTAGTTTATCTATTTTATTTATTACTAAGAATACAGGTTTGTTTTCAATATTTTTTAATATATCAATAACAAACTTATCACCACTTCCTACTTTCTCAGTAATATCTACAACCATAATGATGATATCAACATCATTTATTGTAAAATAAGCCTGTTTATTTAATGCTCTACCTAGTTTATTATGAGCCTTATGAATACCTGGAGTATCCACAAAAACTATTTGAGTATCATCTTCATTATATATTCCTTGTATTAAATTTCTTGTCGTTTGAGGTTTATTCGAAGTTATTACTACCTTCTTATTTAATATACTATTAAGTAATGTACTTTTACCTACATTTGGTCTTCCAATAAAACTTACAAATCCGCTCTTCATATTGCCTCCTAAATACAAGTTAATTATACCATTTTATATTGTTTTAGTAAAGGTTATTCAGTTACATTTTGCATTTAGGTATATACCTTCTCTTATATATAATAGATATGGTTGATATATTAGATTAAGACTTAGAATAAGGCTTAATCTAACACTTTGATACCATAGACTCAAAGTGAGCATAATAAAAAAAGAACCTTAGTTCTTTAAGTCTTCACTTCCAAATGGATAAGGACATAGTTCTTTTACTGTATATACTTCTTTATCACCATCATTACTATATAATGTTACTTCTGAATCAGTACTAAAGAATTCACCAATTACTTGTCTACATATAAAACAGCAACTAGAAACTTTCTCACTATCACACATAACATATAATCTACTGAAATCTCCTTTAGTATAACCACTGGCAATTGCAGTATCTATAGCTACTCTTTCAGCACATATTGTTGCTCCATAAGAAGCATTTTCAATATTTACTCCACCAAATGATTTACCATCCTTCATTAAACATATCGCAGCCACTCTAAAACCAGAATATGGACTATAACTATTTTTTAATAATCTCTTTAAACTTTCTTCCATTATAAGCCTCCTAGTAAAGTAATTATTTTAGGTATAAATATTATTATTCCAATTATTAATGCAAAAATACTTGTTACTAATACACTACCAGCGGATACATCTTTAGCTATTCTAGCAAGTTCATGATATTCTTTGGTAACTAAATCTACTGTTCTTTCTATCGCCGTATTTATTATTTCAGTAGTAAGTACTAAACATATCATAGTTAATACAATGATAAATTCTATTTTATCTATTTTTAGTATGTACGATAATATTAAAGCTATAATACCAAGAGCTATTTCTCTTTTGAAATTTTTTTCACTCTTTGTCACATAACTTATACCATCTAAACAATTTTTAACACTACCTTTAAAAGTTCTTTTACCTTTTGATTTCAAACTCATTTAGTAGTTCCTCCTGCTTACCAAACATAACTTTTTCTTCTTCAATAGTCATATGATCATATCCAAGTAGATGAAGTAATCCATGAGTAGCTAAGAAACATACTTCTCTTTCTCTAGAATGGTTATATTCTACAGCCTGATCATAAGCAACATCTATAGCTATATAGATATCTCCTAGTAGTCTAAATGAATCATAGACTACGTCGGGATTATCTTCAAGAGCAAATGATATAACATCAGTTACTCTATCAGTATGACGATATTCTCTATTTATATTATGTATTTCTTCATTACTTACAAAAATTATATTAAAGATAGCCTCTTTTAATTCTAATTTTTCTATGACAAAATTCATATATTTTTCTAGTTTATCTAATTCTTTAATTTCTTTATTGGTATTGTTTATTATTTCAAACATTATATCACTCCCCCTATCATACCAAATATATTTACATTAAATGAATATATAATAACTAATACTAAAATTATTATTATTAAAATATCTAATACAGTATCATTTCTAAATAATTTTACTTTATTTCTAATAGCATCTAGTCCTATATATATTAAGAATCCTACTATTCCACCAATTAGATTTAGGATGATATCATCTATATCAAATACTCTACCAATATAATATTGTACTGTCTCAATGGTAAGTGATGCTATTAAGGTTAGGATAGTTACTACACTAAACTTTCTATTTTTTAATAGATATGAAGACAGAAACCCAAATGGTATAAAGAGCATTATGTTACCTATAACATTTCTTATAAACTTTGGTGAACCAAAACTATATCTAAATATTTCTTTGAATGGTACAAAGTTTGATGCTCCATAATTTACATCTTGAAATGTTACGACATGGAATAGACATAATAGATAAATTATTGATATTAAATATATTAATTCTCTATGTAATAAAAACTTCTTATGTTTAGTTATTAAGTATGTTATTCTTAAACTACATATTATTACTAATATTATTATTAGCATAGGCCAAACATCTGGGAGTACTTCCATAACTGCTTTCTTTATCACTAAAACCATCTCCTTTTTACTACATATTAATTATATCTTTTTTTTGTTATTTTATCAATATATTTAAAAGAAAAAATACCATTATTGGTATTAATTATCTAAATCATATTTGTCTAAATCTTCCGCTATTTCAAGTTGAGATTTTATAATATTTTTAACTCTGTTTTTGTATACTGTAATATTTTTCTTTAGAAGCATAGCCTCATGTTCTGTCTTTTCGGCATTTAAAAGGGCCTCATGGACTATAGAATTAGCGTTGTTTTTGGCCTGCTCGACAATCATATTTGCTTCTTCACGAGCAAGAGTTTTGATTCGATCTGAAGTCTGCTGGGCCGCAAGAATAGCTTCAGATAATTTTACTTCTTCAACTTTCTTCTCTTTTAGTTGTTCCTCTAATGAAGAGATCTTTACTTGTAAAAGAGAATTGTCATTATTTAATTTTTCTAGTCTCTTAATAACTATATCTATAAATCTGTTTACTTCTTCAACATTATAGCCATTTTGTACTATAGTAAACCTCTTCATAAGTCACCTACTTATCTTACCATTCTAAATCTATATCTGTTTTCTTTTTATTTTTATCGTCTTCTTCGCTGATTGTACCTTCAACATTTACATTTTTAGGGGTACATAAAAATATTCCCATACCTATTTTTTGAAGATCTCCTCCAAGAGCATATACTGTACCACTTAAAAAGTCTACGATTCTTTTTGCTTGGTCAGGGGTTACTCTTTTCATGTTAACAACAACAGTATTTCTTTTCTTTAAATGGTCCGCAATCTGTTGACTTTCAGAATAAGCTCTAGGTTCTAATAATATCATTTTTCCGTTTCCAGGTACTACTGCTTTATCAGCATCGTAATATTCATCTTCATTATTTTCATCCATAACTTCTTCAGTTACAAACTTTTTTAACTTACTTAGTGCCATAATAATCTCTCCTATTCTTCTTTAATTTTATCATATATTTTTTTAAATTACAATAACTTTTAATCACATAATTTAAATTCATTAGTTACAAATTCATCAAATTCATAATTAAAATCTTTGGTAGTGCAATTATATGTAACTTTGATTTTACTACTTAAGGGAATATCTTTCCCGCTAACAGGATTAACTAACTTATTATCTGTTAGCTTTAAATCTCCTGAATCCACCAGTGTTTGAATGGTTATTTCTTTGGCTGTATCACAGCTAAATCCTAACTGATATTTATTGTTTGCTACATATACTTTAGCAGCATTTTTAATACTATCTTCTAGATTTTGACATGATTTTATATTGTTTTTATTAATTAGTGATATAACATTTGGTACTAGTATTAACATTAGTAAAGCTAATATTGCTATTACCATTATTGTTTCAATTAATGTGAATCCTTTTTTATTCATAATATCATTCCTTTACTTATTATGTAATATCACACGTTGTGTCTGTAGTTATATTTGCAATGGTTACTGTAGTTCCTGATATTGTAGCAGTGGCACCATAATCACAAGATATATTGGTTTTTCCCATTGTATATACCCCTGTTGCAGTAAATGTGCTACCATTTGTGGTTCCACGTGCTTCCTCACTTCCCATTAAATAAATTATAACCGTATATGGTGGTGAATTTTTTATTGCTTTTAATGTTCTAGTTACTGTTGTGTTTCCCATTACATATGAACATGGGTTGTTATATGAGGTGCATGAATCCATTTTAAAACCATTTTCAGGTATTCCATAATAATAATAAGTTGTGTTATAATTTACCTCTAGTGTTGTATCTGTAGTTATAGAACTATAACTATTTTCTCCATTTATTTTATAAAATATTGTTTTTACTCCTGCTCCTTTATTTAAAATTAATTTATACTTCTTTGCTGCCGCTTCCAAGCGATAACTAAATGGTTCTGTCCCCATTTTTTTATGACATGGATTAGATAATGTACACGAATTCATTGTATATTCTGTTTTTGGTATTCCGTAATAAGAACATTCTTCTCCATTTTCAAGGTTAACAGAAACAGTGAAAGAAGAACTTTTATAGTCTTCATTTCCTATCTTATACCATATAGAAGAAACGCCATCATTTTTTGTTAGTGTTAACTTATAAGTTTTAGTTGTAACAGGCGTAGCAGTCACTGTTAATTCTTCATTTTTTCCATTTATCTCAACATAACACTTGGTTGTATTTGCTTGAGAACAATTTGTAGTGTATCCTTCTTTTGGAACAGCATAATAATAAATAGTATTGCCACTTTCCACATTAATAGATTCAGCATCATTAACTTTAGTAAATTTACTATTATCTTTTGAATAATATATTTCTTTTATTCCTGTGTCTTTTTTGAATGTCAAAGTGTATGTATCAGTGGTATTACCATTATACTCATTCTCTATATTTTCTACTATGCCATCTAGTCTATTTTTTCTGGCAGTTAATATTGTTAAATAAGAACCCACTAGTAGAGCAAATAATATAAGTAGTCCATATAATATTCCAGTTATAGCAAATCCTTTGTTATTTAACTTCATATTTATTCCTTTCCTAGTAGGTAATTACTTTCTTATTTGTTTCTACTAATTTATCTTTATTACTTTCTTTTATAGTTATGGTATTTGGATCACCATCTGATATGTATCTATTTTTCTCTAAGTTAGTAAAGACCATTTCTATATCAAACTCTTTACCATTGTTATCATAAGCTCTACATCTTTTTAAGAAAGTCTTATCAAAGTCTTTATCAAAGCATGATACTTCTGGTTCCCATCCTACTCTTAAAGCAGCTTCAGTATCATAAGTTTTACCGTTATATGTAGTAGATAATACATATTTAAAATTATCATGTGTCTTTGTATATGGACTACCAAATGGTAAGGCTATTATTTTTACATATTTACCTGGAATTAGTTCTTCTAGTTTATCATAGACATAAGCTATTTCTTTTTGTACTCTATCACCACTTGATTTCTTTATATCTAGATGGGTTTGGGTATGATTACCTATGTCATAGCCATTATCTACCATCCATTTTAATATTTTTTCATTATATTCACTTTGATTAAAAATACCACCATTTACAAAGAAGGTTGCTGTTACATTAGCATCTGGATGTTTCTTTTTAAATTCTTCAAGTATACCGACAGCACTATTTTTATCGATAATAATATTACCATTGTCATCTAGTCCTGTTACTTTGATATTATCTTCATTACCATCATCAAAGGTAAGTATTATTGGACTTTTACCATATTCTACATCTACTTTACCATTAATATAATCATCTAGTCTTATCATTCTATAGCCTTTTTCATAATAGAACTCTAAATCTTTTCTAAAGGCTTCAGGAGTTCTATTGTAACCATCTTTATCAACATTACCTCCTACTGTACCGGTACTATTACTAGTTTTTTCTCTAATACCATGATACATCATAATTGGTACTTTACCTAGTTCATTTATGCCATCAGAGGCTAGTTTATCTTTATCTATCTTTCCTTTTGATACTACTACTGTGATAATATCATTATCTTTTAGTTCAGTACCTTTTTTGATACTTTGTGATATTACTTTATCTTTTTCTATTTCATTACTATATTCATAACTTACTTCTAGTTTTAGATTATTATCTTTAGTAAAGGTATTAGCTTCTTCTAGTGTAGTTAATTCTATCATAAGAAGTTTTTTATTTTCTTTGCTTTTATTTAATATAAAGAATACTCCTAGTACTAAGATTATTACTACTATAATAAATACTACTATTTTACTAATATTTAATTTTCTTTTCTTTCTCATTATGCAGTCTCCTATTCATAAGTTAATTATAATACATTTTAATTATTTTGAAAAGAGATAAATACTATATTTTTAAGAACTAATAAATAAATATTAAAAAAGTAATTATTAGAATACCTAAACTAATAATTACTTATAATTAACTAACTGCAATAACATTGGTTAAACTACTATAATTAGTATTTAGCCAAGTTTTTTCCGTATTACTTTTAACGTATATAGTGGCATTATTTGGTACTGTATAAAACATACTATTAGCATAAAGAAGGTTACTACCAAAAGTCATATTTCGCATATCAATATAGGTGAGTTTACTATTATAAGAAAACATACTATTCATATTAGTTACGTTTGAAGTATCAAAACTACTTATATTTAATTTGGTAAGTGAAGTACAATACTGAAACATATTAAGCATGTCTGTAGCTTTTGATGTGTTAAAATTACTTAAATCTAATTCTTTAAGTGCATAGCACTTTACAAACATTCCATTCATACTAGTTACATTCGAAGTATCAAAATTAGATAAATCTATATTTTCTAATGAATTACAGTCAAAAAACATATGATACATACTTGTAATTTTTGATGTATTAAAACTTGATAAATCTATACATGTTAATTTATAACAACTTGCAAACATACCATTCATATTAGCAACATTGCTTGTATTAAAAGTGCTTAAATCTAAACCAGTAAGTGATTCACAGTGAGAAAACATTTCCTCCATATTAGTTACATTAGAGGTATTAAAATTACCTATATTTAAACCTACAAGTGATGTACAATATCTGAAAAGTCTTTGCATATCTGTTACTTTTGCTGTATTAAAATTAGATAAATCTAAACTTTTTAGTGAAGTACAATTTGCAAACATATACTTCATATCCTTTACATTTGATGTATCAAAACTAGATAAGTTTATGCCTTTTAAACTGGAACAGCCATTAAACATATAATTCATATAACTTACTCTTGAAGTGTTAAAACTACTTAAATCTACCGAGGTTAATTTTGTACAACCATTAAATAATTGTTCCATTGCAGTTACCTTACTAGTATCAAACATACTCAAATCCAAATTAACTACTGACTCACTCTTTTTAAACATTTCACCCATATATGTAGTATTTGATGTATCAAAATAAGTAAAATTCATAGAAACTGTATTAGTTAAATAACTAAAGTATCTATAAGTACCCATTGGAGCATATACCTTTCCACCTTCAGCACCTATATATACGTTATATAAATTATCACCAGTTCCTTTTGTATACCATAACATAACAGTACCATCATTATTCTTTGATACATCAAAACTACCCAAAGCATCTACAGAGACAAGATTATCATTTGCTATAGTTAATGTTTCTATAGTATTTCTAACTAAAGATGTATCCAGAAAGTTAGATGTGGCACTAACACTACTTTCTGCATTTTTTAGTGTGTTTACTAATTTAACTTTATTTTTTACTAATGTTACTCCACTTGGTACTATTAAATCTCCTCCATTTTCATAACCTAACACTGTACTTAAAGTAATAGTACTACTGGTAATACCATTATTTATTAGTTTTAATTTAATAAACTTATTTTCCATATAATCTATCAAACCAGTTTCACTATCAACTGAATCTTCATATACTTTAGCTTCTACATTAGTTCCTGAATAACCTATTCCATATCTTACTACTCCATTATTAGTATTTGTTAATTTATAATATACTTTTTTTGATGTTCTCGCAGGTAATTCTATACTTGTGTTATCACTAACATTAACTACATAAGTATCATTTTCTTCAGTTATTGTATTAGACATTGCAAATGTTTGATATAAAAATCCTATTAAAACTAATATTACTATTATTAATACTATTACTACTCTCTTTTTCATTTGATACATCACCTCAAGCAAAAAAGACTATAAAGAAAGACTAATATTTCTATTAGTTTTCCCTATAGTCTTTATATTTAAACTATCTATAATTCCATTATTTATATAAGTTAATAGACTTTCAAGCTCCCCAATTAACAAATAGTTAACATTTCTAATTACTATTTTTTTCATAAGAAGGGCCTCCTTTTCACTATTTTTTAATACATACTAATAATACCATAAGTAATTATATTTTGCAATAAGTATTTAGAAAATAAATAAGCTTTCACATATTTTTAAGAACTAGTAAATAAATATTAAAAAGGTAATTATTAGAATACCTAAACTAATAATTACTTATAACAATAACATTGGTTAAACTACTATATTTAGCATTTAGCCAAGCTTTTTCAATATTACTTTTAACGTATATAGTGGCATTATTTGAGGCACTATAAAACATTGAATTGGCATCAGTTAGTTTACTAGTAAAAGTCATATTTCGCATATCAATAAGAGTAAGTTTACTATCATAAGAAAATATAGCGGACATATTGGTTACATTTGAAGTGTCAAAACTACTTATATTTAACTTAGTAAGTGAAGTACAATACTGAAACATAGCATTCATAGATGTTACTTTTGATGTGTTAAATTTGCTTAAGTTTAATTCTTTTAGAGTATAATTTCTCAAAAACATTGTTCTCATAGAGGTAACGTTACTTGTATCAAAATTAGATAAATCTATACTTTCAAGGGATTGACAATTATTAAACATACTAGTCATATTGGTTACTTTTGAGGTATTAAAACCAGATACATTTAAGCTCGTCAAAGCATCACAGTGATCAAACATACTGCTCATATAGGTTACTTTACTCGTATCAAACATACTTAAGTCTAATTTTTTTACTGAAGTACAATATTTAAACATTGACTCCATCCAGGTAGATTCTGATGTATCAAAATAAGTAAAGTCCATTTTAGTAACACTGGTTAAGTAAGAAAATAAATAATAACAATTTGTAATGTATACTTTTCCACCTTCAGCACCTATATAGACATTATATAAATTATCACTAGTTCCCTTTGTATACCAAAGCATAACAGTGCCATCATTATTCCTTGATACATCAAAGCTACCTAAGGCATCTGTTGAAACAAGATTATCATCTGTTATAGTTAATGTTTCAATGGTATTTCTTGTTAAAGTAGTATTTAGAAAGTTAGAGGTAGCACTAGGATTTGTCTCAGTAAGTTTCATAAAGTTTACTAATTTTACTTTGTTTTTTACTAATGTTACTCCACTTGGTACTATTAAATCTCCGCCATTTTCATAACCTAACACCGTACTTAAGGTAATAGTACTACTGGTAGTACCATTATTTATTAGTTTTAATTTAATAAACTTATTTTCCATATAATCTATCAAACCAGTTTCACTATCAACTGAATCTTCATATACTTTAGCTTCTACATTAGTTCCTGAATAACCTATTCCATATCTTACTACTCCATTATTAGTATTTGTTAATTTATAATATACTTTTTTTGATGTTCTCGCAGGTAATTCTATACTTGTGTTATCACTAACATTAACTACATAAGTATCATTTTCTTCAGTTATTGTATTAGACATTGCAAATGTTTGATATAAAAATCCTATTAAAACTAATATTACTATTATTAATACTATTACTACTCTCTTTTTCATTTGATACATCACCTCAAGCAAAAAAGACTATAAAGAAAGACTAATATTTCTATTAGTTTTCCCTATAGTCTTTATATTTAAACTATCTATAATTCCATTATTTATATAAGTTAATAGACTTTCAAGCTCCCCAATTAACAAATAGTTAACATTTCTAATTACTATTTTTTTCATAAGAAGGGCCTCCTTTTCACTATTTTTTAATACATACTAATAATACCATAAGTAATTATATTTTGCAATAAGTATTTAGAAAATAAATAAGCTTTCACAATAGAGACCTAGGCTCTATTGTGCCTCTTAAGACTATTATAGGCTTAAGAGGATATTTATTAATTATTTCTTAAGTACTCTAATACTTCGTTAAATGTATCTACTTTGATTATATCCATATCGTAGTTATATTTTTCTTTGACACTAATAGCTTCTTCATAATTAGCACTTGGTACAAAGACAATGTCCATGTTACTATTATTAGCTCCCATTATTTTGTATTTTACACCATCTATTTCTCCAACAGTACCATCTAGATTTATAGTACCTGTACCGGCAATATTTCTTCCTTTGATTAGATCTTCACCTGATATAGCATTATAAATAGTAAGAGTTAACATTAAACCTCCAGAGGCTCCTGACTCACTATTTTTAAACTTAATAGTTATTTCTGGATCTAGATCATATTCATAGTCGGTAGTTATAATAATACCTATTATTTTTCTATTATCCTCTAGTACTACTTTACCATCTACTTCTACCTCTTTATCATCTCTTAATACTTTGAATTTTATTATATCATTTTCATTACTATTATTTATTATTTCTCTAATAGCATTTACATCTTCACAAGTATTATCATTTACAGTAAGAATAATATCTCCTACTTCAAAATCATTATCATTAGTCTTAGCCATAACTATGTTTTTTTTACTCTTAATATTTATAGTTTTACCTGCTTCTTTGTAGGCGACAATAGTGGCAGTATCTAAAGAATTATCACGCATTATTTTATTTCTTTTATTTATATCTTTAACACTTTCATTAGATATTTGTCTATCTTTATTGCTATTTATTTCTTCTCCTTTTATTTTGGCCACTAGATAAGAAAAAGGCGTAGCATCATATTCACTAACATATAGCATATTAATAGATCCTTCTTTATCTTTTTCATAGCTGGACATTTCTACTCTATCAGTAATATTTATAGTACCACCAGTAGTCATTATATAGTATGGTAATCTTACTGTGGTAAATAATACTAATAATATTAATACTAATATGAACTTATAATTTTCTTTAATAAAGTTTTTTATTTTTTCTTTCATATTTTTCTCCATTTCTATTTTCTTATGTTATATCATATAATCTATTATGAAAAAATATTCTAATTTAATTATTGTTATATTAACTTTTATTATTTTAATAGTCATATTATTTAATAAAACTATTATATCAGAAACTATTATTAATTCTTTTTATATTTGGTTTAATACTTTAGTTCCTTCAATGCTTCCAATGTTTATTATTTCTGATATATTAATTAATTATAATTTTACTAAGTATATACCTAATAAGATAATTAATTTTATATCTAAAATATTTAATATTAGTAATAATGCTACTTTAATAGTATTACTTTCGTTGGTATCTGGTTTTCCTCTTAATGCTATGAATATTATTACTAGTTATAATAATAATTTAATAGCTAAAGAAGAAGCAGAACATTTATTATTATTTAATCATTTTCCTAATCCTTTATTTATTTTAAATACTGTTGGGATATTATATTTAAATAATAATAAATATGGAGTAATTATACTTATTAGTACTTATTTAAGTAGTATTATACTTGGTATTTTAGTTAGAAATAAGAACACTCTAACTAATAATAATTGTATAACTAAAAGTAGTAAAAGTCAAACTTTTACTGAGATATTTTCTAGTTCTATTAAGAAGAGTATTAATTCTCTACTTATGATTTCTGTTACTGTATGTTTGTTTTTGATACTTAGTACTTTAATTATTAATATATTTCATTTGAATAGTTATTTATCTCTTGGTATTAAGAGTATATTAGAGATGACTATGGGATTAGAACATCTATCTAAACTAAATATTAGTAATATATTTAAGGTTATATTGTCATCATCCATTATATCTTTTGGAGGATTATCAATTCATATGCAGGTTATATCTATTTTAGATGAAAGGATAAGATATAGAAATTATTTTATTGGTAGAATATATCAGCTATTAATATCTTTAATTATATCTTTGATACTATTTTATGTTATATAAAAGACTGGATATTACTCCAGTCTTAGTATTTAATATGGTGATCTGTATGGAATTCGAATCCATGAATGTTGCCTTGAGAGGGCAATGTGTTAAGCCACTTCACCAACAGACCATTAATAATGTCTTTTTCAAAGGACATTATTATTTTATCATAATTCATTTTTATTTACAATCATCTTTTTGTTTTTTTATATACTTTTACATATTTATATTCTTTATTTTCATGTATTAGACCTAATTTATAACATTCTATTAACATTTTTAGATTGTTTATTTGACTTTTTAATTCTTTCCCTTTATCAGTATCTGCGATAGTAATACGGCATTTTGGATTTGTTTCTATATCTATAAACGAGTGAATATCTTCATTATTTAATATAGCACTTTCTAAAGAAGTAAATGGTTCATGAGCAATAATTCGCATACCTGTTGATCCTGATACCAATGTATAGCCCGCAATTCCTGTAGTTTTTTGATAGGCTTTAGAGAAGCCTCCATCAATTACTATTACTTTACCGTCTGCTTTTAATGGTACTTCTCCATTTATTCTTTCTACTGGAATATGACCATTTATTATATGAGCATTATTTAAATTTGTAATACCAAAATCTTTCATTATATTTTCCATAACTTCTTTATTTTCTTGATACTGATAATAATAGTTTCTTTTTTCTTTATGTGATTTTTTATCTTTTATTAATACTCTTTCTAGAGTGGTCATTTTATCTTTACCAAAGAATGGTGAGTCTGGGCCACACCATAGATACCACATTAAATCTAATTCTTCTTGATTTTGTATTCTACAATAAAACATTTTTCTGACTAATAAATCTATATAGTCAAATAGTTTTTTACCTGATGTTGTAACATTATTTATAGTTACTTCTTTTAATGTTCCATCTTCATTTAATGGTACTAAGGCATGATACATTAAATTATTATTGACTATTTTATACATACTTCCTTTTTCAATTAAGATATTCATATGTCGCTGCAGTGACTCACTATTTAAGAATGACCTTACTAAGTCTGAGATTATTTTCTCTTCTTCTTTGGTTAACTTATATGGATCATTCTTATCAATAGTGGGAAAGTCTGTATCTTCAAGATGATATGTATTACCATCTATTGTTATTTCATTATTTTCATAATCTATTTTATCTAATAGTCTACGATGAGTCATTTTGTATTCAGGATGTTTTTCTGCGAAGATACCTTCGAGTTTATACATTATTACTGATATGGCTTTATGTATTTTGGCTGATTGTCTTACATTTAAATTAGTTAAATAGTCTTCATCTTTAGTATGTCTTGGTTTCCAGACCATGGCATCTTTATATGTTTCTTCGGCAAAGTTTGCTAATGGTCTTAGATTAATACCATATATATCTTCGAGAATATCTAGATTGTTATGGCGAACACTATTGGTAATAACTCCTGATACACAGATATTACTTCCAATAGCGGCTCCCATCCATAGTATATCGTGATTACCCCACTGAATATCTACTGAATGATATTCTTCAAGACTATCCATTATTTTATGTGGTTCTGGCCCCCTGTCATATATATCTCCTACTACATGTAAAACATCTACTGATAATTTCTTTATTATAGAGGATAATAATATTATTAGTTTTTCACTATATCCTAGTTCTATTATGGTATTTAATATTTCTTTATAATATTTATCTTTATTTTCTTCTTCTATTTTATTATTTAATAATTCATCTATTATATAACTTAAATTATCATCTTGATACACTTTTCTTACTTTACTTCTTGTATATCTAGAGGAAAACTTTTTAGTTACTTCGATTATTCTAAGTAGGTTATCATAATACCATTTTTCTTTATCTGGTACTTCAGTTAATACTATTTGCATTTTTTCTTTTGGATAGTATATTAATGTAGCTAATTCATCTTGTTCTTTTTGGGTTAATGTACCATTAAATAACTGCCATATACGGAATTTTATTCCTCCTGCAGAATTATTTAAAATATGAGTGAAAGCATCGGCTTGCCCATGTAAATCACTCATAAAGTGTTCTGGTCCTCTTGGCAAAGCAAGTATAGCATTTAAATTTATTATCTCTGTTACAGCGTCATCCTTAGTAGGAAAACGATTAGCTAATTCTTGCATAAATTCTAACTTGTTATTTATTTCTTCTCTATTCATATAATTCCTTCCTTTGGACCCCTTTTATCTTTTTATTAATCTATATTTATAAGTTCATAATTACTATTACCAAATCCTATTGAAGCTGCGGCATCAATTATATGTGTACCTTGTCTTGATTCTATTCTTTCTATTAGATGATCTTTTCCTTTATCACTACTATTATAGACTAAATCTAGGCAAGCTTTATCTATAGCTACTGGATCTATACTTGCTAGAATACCAATATCTTTCATGCAAGGATCTTCTGCTTTAGCACAGCAATCACAATCTACACTCATATTTTTCATTACATTAATATAAGCGATATTTCCTTTAAATTCATTATGTACTACTGAGGCTGCATCTGCCATTGACTCGATAAATTTTTCTTGACTTGGAATATTATTCCATAAATCATTCATATCGGTTGTTTTACCCGCAGTATGGATATAGGCTTTTCCACCACTTGAAGCGAAACCTATTGATAATTGTTTAAGAGCTCCGCCAAAGCCTCCCATTGGATGACCTTTAAAGTGGGATAATACTAAGATACTATCATAATTATTTATATGTTTTCCAACATAATCTTTTTTGATTATTTTACCATTCGGTATATCTAGAGTAGTATCTCCTTCACTATCCATAATATCTACTTTATAATATTTATTCCATTCATGTTCTTTCATTAATTCTTTATGTTTTTCAGTAGTATTTCTTGCTCCATCATAAGCTGTATTACACTCTATTACGATGCCTCCTACTTTATCTATCAATTCTTTCATAAATTCTGGTCTTAGATAATTTTGATTACCTTTTTCTCCTGTATGTAATTTTACTCCAACATTTCCTTTTAATTCTATACCTAGTGCTTCATATATTTTTACTAATGATTCACTAGTTATTTCTTTTGTAAAATATACTTTACTTTTATTCATGTAAACAATCTCCTTTATCTATATTTAGATTATAACATATTACTAAATATTTATACAAGCATTTTATTTTTTATATTCAGTTCAAGCCTTACTATGTAAGTCTTTCACTGCTATATTAAGCCTAATTCTTAGTCTCAATATAATATATCTACATATCTATTATATATAAGCTATAATTATATACTAAAAGAAAAATATTAGTTATACCTTTCTTAGTTATTACTTTTATATGTTAAATATTATATTTTCTTTACTCTTTTTAGTTCTTTATTATTATCTTCATAACCATAATCTATATTACAATTTTCTATATCCCAAGATATTTGTGAAGATATTCTTTCATATTCTATTTCAAGTGTAGTTAATTTTTCTCTTAATTCATTACTAAAATTACCTTTTTTTACTGATATTCTAAGTTCAAAGATTTTTCTTTCTAACTCATAAAATTCTTTTAATGTATATTTTTTCTTCATACTATCCTTTCGTATTAAAACAAAATGAATAAATTACATAAACTTATTCATCTGTTTCATCATTTGATTAACTTGTTTTTGTGATGGAGTTCTTCCCATCTGACTCATCATTGTTTTAATCATTTGTTCATTTATAGGTGGATTTTTCTTTAATTCTTTCTTCATTAATTTTCTAGCTACTAGAAAACCTATTACTGCTCCTAGTACAAGACCACCTAAGGCATATAATAAATCCCATAACCATTGCATGTTATATCCCTCCTTAAGATAATTTTACTATTAAATTAGTATTTTGTAAAGTTATTTTACTAATTCTACACTACTCTTCTTATTATATAATTTACATAACCAAAAATAATCCATGTTTTCAAAGTCACAAACAAATAAATTATTATTATAATTATTTAGATATTTAAAGAATATAGAATAATTATTTTCTGTAATTAATTTTATATTATAATTATTTATTTGAAGAGTACTATTCTCACTAGTATTTAAGTTATGCTTATTACCATTTCTTTTATAACCATATTTTAATTTGAACTCATAATATATATATTCATTTAACATTATTTTATTAAAAGGAACAGCTACTGTTTCAAAATTCCTATAAGTATTTAAACTATCATAACTCTTAGAATAATATATTTCTTCAAACATTTTATACATCTTAAATGGCTTATTTTTATACATATAACTAAAATATCTATTAACATTAAAAATATAGTATGTTCTCATAATATCACCATGGTAATATTAACATACTATATTTATATATTTTGTCGAATTATAAACTATTTTTTATTCTTATAATTATATTAGTTAAATCAAGTTCGTAATATGATAATACTTCTTCTTCAGTGCCTGTTCTTCCAAAGTCAGTTACTCCGATAAAGTCGTCTTGATTTACTAGACGGTACCAATTTGGATCATTAGATAGTTCTAAAGCCATTCTTCTGTAACCACGAGGTAAGACTTGTTCTTGATAATCTTTATCTTGTTTTAGGAATAAACCTAAGTTTGGCATTGATACTACTCTTGCTTCAATATAGTTTTTTAGTAGTTCATCTTTTATTTTCATAGCTAGTTCTACTTCAGAACCAGTAGCTATTAGTATAAGATCTAGTCTAGTTCTTACTTCACTTATTATATAACCTCCACGTAAAGTCTTTTCTGAACTAGTATGTTTCATAGTTTCATTATGTCCTTTAGGTAATACTAAAGCACTAGGTTTTCCTTCTTTTAAAATATAATTCCAACTACCTATTAATTCTTTATAATCTGCTGGTCTAAAGACATTAAGTCCTGGTATATTTCTCAAATTACCTAATTCTTCAATTGGCTCATGAGTCATACCCTCTTGACCTGCTCTTACACTATCATGAGTAAAGATATAAGTTACTGGTAGTTTCATCATTGAGGACATCCTTATTTCTGGTATCATTTTGTTAGATAAGGCTAAGTAAGTACTACCAAAGCTTCTTATGTTAGTAAGGGCAAGACCATTCATAATGGCTCCCATTAGAGATTCTCTTACACCAAAGCTAATATTTCTACCAGCATTTTCATCATAAGCAAATTCTTTCTTACCTTTTAGATAAGTTTTAGTACTACATACCATATCAGAACTTCCACCCATAAAATTAGGTATGAATGATGCTATAACATTCATTATTTGGTAGTTTATATCACGCATAGCTTTATCTTCAAATATTTTACTAGTATCAATAACTGCTGCTATATCAAGAATTATCTTATCATTTTCTATTACTAAGTTAAGATTATCTTTCTCACTATCAGTAGCATTAGCAATATACATTTCATATTCACTATACCATTCTCTATAATAGTCATCAGTTCCTTCTTTGATAAATTTTAATAAGTTATTTCTTGCTTCTTCATCAAAAGTAAACTCTCCAGTTCCTTTTAACTCTGTTCTAATATTATTTAAATCTTCTAATTCTAAATTAGAATGTATTTTATTTGTTCCTTCGTATTTTGAATGTACTCCAAGTACAGTATTAATCTTGATAATTGTAGGTTTATTACTCTTTTTAGCTTTTTCTATAGCATTAGATATTTCACTAACTGACTCGCCATTTCTTACTTCAAGAGTATTCCAGTTCATACTCTTAAATCTATCTAGAACATTCTCATCAAATGTTTTATCAGTACTACCATCAGCAGTCATCTCATTAGAATCATATAATACTATTAAATTATCTAAAGATAGTGTTCCCGCTAGTGAAGCTGCTTCATAGGATATTCCCTCCATCATATCACCTTCGGAACATATACAGTAGATATTATAGTCAAATAATGGATTCTTCTTTCTATTAAAAGTAGCTGCTAGATACTTTTCACCCATTGCCATACCCACTGAAGTAGCTAGACCTTCTCCTGGTAAACCAGTAGTACACTCTATTCTACCATTTAGATCATATTCAGGATAAGCTGATAATGGTGATGTTATTCTTCTATAGTTTTTTAACTCCTCTAATGAATAGTCATCTAAGCAATAGAATAAACTGGCATATAAAAGAGAAGAAGCATGGCCTGAAGATAATACTAATCTATCTCTATTACACCAAGCTTTTCTTTCTAGATCAAACTTTAGATGATATGCTAATAGTGTATACATAGTTGGAGCTAAATCTAAGGCTATTCCAGGATGACCTGAACCTGCAGTATTTATCATATCGAGTGATAATAGTCTTATATCGTTAATAATTCTTTTTTCATTTAGTTTCATATTTATTACCTACCTTACAAGTTAATTATAAGAAATATAGTGAAAAATGTCAATAAAAAAGAAGATTAGCTTAGTAATCTTCCTATACTTTACACTCTTTAAATGTTATTTAACTATTTCTACTTTTATCTTTTCGTTTTTATGACATTTTACTTCAAATTTATTACTACACTTAGGACATTTAACAGTATGTTTTCCTTTTTTAAGTGGTAATCTAATCTTCTGCCTACAATTAGGACATTTCTTATACATATAAGTATTTCGATCCTTATATTTCTTTTTGTTATAATTATATGTACTTAATATCTTATTCTTTGCCTTTAAATACATATCATTTTCTTTTCTTCTTTGATATATATTTTTAGATAGTACTCTATATATCATTATAATTATAAGTAATACTTCTATTACAGCAATTATTTTGCTTCTTATAAAGATATTTATTAGTATTAGAATAGTATATATAACTAATAATACTTTATATAAGTCATCTATTCCATATCTTCCTATCATAAAAGTTCTAAGTTTATTATTCATAGTTTATCTCTTTACTTCTATTCTTTCTTTGCCACCCATATATGGTCTTAATACTTCAGGAATTATAACACTACCATCCTCTTGATAATGCTGCTCTAGAATAGCAATAAGTGATCTAGGACTAGCTACTACTGTATTATTTAATGTAGCTAAATATTTATTACCATTTTCTGTTTTCATTCTTATTCCTAGTCTTCTAGCTTGAGCATCCCCTAGAGTAGAACATGAACCCACTTCAAAATATTTCTTTTGTCTAGGACTCCATGCTTCAATATCACATGATTTAACTTTAAGATCGGCTAGATCTCCTGAACAACATTCTAAGGTTCTAACTGATACATCTAGACTTCTAAAGAATTCAACAGTATAAGACCACATTTTATTATACCAATCCATGGCATCTTCTGGTTTACATAGAACAACCATCTCTTGTTTTTCAAATTGATGTACTCTATATACTCCTCTTTCTTCAATACCATGAGCTCCTACTTCTTTTCTAAAGCATGGTGAGTATGAAGTCATAGCTATTGGTAATTTACCTTCATCTATTAATTGTCCTTTAAATCTACCAATCATACTATGTTCTGAAGTGCCTATTAAGTATAAGTCTTCATTTTCAATCTTATACATCATAGCATCCATCTCTTCAAAAGACATAACGCCATTTACGACATCACTTCTTATCATAAATGGAGGTATACAGTAAGTAAAACCTTTGTTAATCATAAAGTCTCTAGCATAGGCAATAGTGGCCTCATGTAATCTAGCTATATCCCCAATTAGATAGTAGAACCCATTACCACTAGTTCTACCTGCACTATCTTTATCAATACCATTTAATCTTTCCATTATATCAGCATGATGTGGTATTTCATAATCTGGTACAAATGGCTCACCAAATTTTTCTATTTCAACATTCTCACTATCGTCTTTACCAATAGGTACTGAACTATCAATAATATTTGGTATCTTCATCATTCTTTCTTTAATTTCTTTTTCTAAATATTCTTCTTCTTTTTCTAGTTCTGGTATTCTGCTCTTTATCTCAGATACTTCTTCTTTAACTTTATTTGCTTCTTCTAGTTTTTTATCACGCATTAAAAGACCAATTTCTTTACTTAAAGTATTTACTTTACTTCTTGCTTCATCAGCTTCAGTTCTAATAGTACGATATTTAATATCCATATCGTATACTTCATCCACTAGAGGAAGTTTTTTATCTTGAAACTTTTTCTTAATATTTTCCTTTACTAAATCCCTATTTGTTCTTATTAAATTAATATCTATCATTTTTATCCTATCCTTTCAAATCTATATTTTTGCCCAGTAACATTATCACTTCTGGTAGTTATATCCTCAGCACTAAGAAACGAGGATATAGGTCTTACCCATAACTTGTTATCGTGTTTATACACTACCATATCTTCAAGAGTTTCGCTATTCTTAGCTATATTTATCACTTCCATAATGGAGCCTTTAAAGTGTCTCCATTTACTTCCAATGGGTATTTCTTCAGTACGCATAATTCCTCCTTTAAAATAAAAGAGAATGGTACTCATAAGGAGTGCTTACTGCACGGTACCATCCTCTTATTTTACTTAATTTTGATAACGGTTACTAGCCGGAAATGTTTACATTTCACTCCGAGGTAGAAACTTATACTTTAACTAATTACTTTTCACCAATCAGTAACTCTCTAAATAATTAAATATATAAATCATGTCCTCATCAACATTTATATCTAGATTATAGCATAATTTTCAAATATTTCAATACTATAATTCAATATTTTTTAATTTTTCAAAAAGTGGTATCTCCTCTTTTTTAAATACCAGTTCTTTATTTCCTTCTTTTATCATTTCAATTACTTTATCAATACTATACCATTTTACATAAGATAGTTCTTCTTTCTGTACTTTGAATTCACTTGCCTCTTTATTACATACAGCATAGAATGGATACATAAAATGATTATTAAATCTTTCTTTAACTAAGTATCTATCATATAGAGGATGAATATTATTTTTATTTATTCTTACTCCTACTTCTTCTTTTATTTCTCTTCCTGCACAAACAAGAGGAGTTTCATTATAGCTTACATGTCCTGCGATAACTCCAAGCATATTAGGACAGAATCTTCTATTTTTACTTCTTCTTTGTAATAATACTTCTTTTTTATTATTTATAATATAAATAGTTACTTCATTATGCAGTTTACCCCTATTATGAAGTTCTTCTCTTTCTAATATTTCATTAGTATCATTACCATTATTATCCACTACTCTTAATAATTCCAATATGATCACCTACACTACTTTATAAGTATATCATCTTTTTTGTAAATAATCTATTGGATATTTGTATTTTATTAATTTTTTAATTACTGGTTCTACTCCAAAAGTACCTATTGGTATAAATAATTTTTCTATTTTATCAATCATTGCACTTCTTTTATTAAAGTCTGTTTCTTTTAAAGAATTCATATATATCCAAGAAAATAATTCTCCCAAATCATATATATTACTCTTTTTTATTGCTAACTTATTACTATTAGCATCAATATAATAAAAGTCTGTATCTATGATTGTTATACCATTATTATTTAAAATTACATTTTGCGTGCAAGTATCACTTATTCGTATATTATATTCTGAAAGTAAAACAAATGAATCATATAGAGAACATAAATTATCAAAAGTATAATCTACGGGCATAGTTAATATATTTATATCTTCTTTTGAATAGTATTCAGATAAGTAACCTAATATTCTAGTTAATGATTTATTATAATATAAATCACCTAGTGTATAAATATTCTTAGGTTTTAACTTTCTAATTATATTAAAGACATCTTCATCAAAACTCATTTTATCTTTTCTAGATATAGACTGTTTGAATATTTTTAAGCATTTATTATTACTAGTTAAATATACTCTGCCATATTCTCCTTCATCTATAAAATTATCAGTATCAAGATTATATCTTTTTTTATCTTCAGTATACGCTATCATATAAATCCCCCAAAAAGTATCTTATATTATAGCAGTTATATATATAATTGTCAAAATATACTTCAAAAGGAAGACTTTAGGCTTCCTTTTGCCCCTTAAGACCTAGGCTTAAGGGGATATAATTAAATTAATTTTTCACTATTAAATACCGGATCGCAAGTTAAATTAATACCCAAACTTCTAAGTAAATCAAGATCAGACTTTTCCACAATAAAAGTAGCATGAGCATCACATCCATTTAGTTTATTTATATTCTTAAGAGCCTTATTAGCAGTAGGATTAGTTACTGAACATATTGATAAAGATATCAAGACATCATTCAAATTAAGTATCTGTTTGTTAGATAAGACATTCTTTTTCAAATCAAGAATAGGCTTTAATACTCCTGGAGATAACAAATCTATCTCGTCAGGAATATCAGTTAAATATTTTATAGAGTTTAATATTAAACTAGCCGCTGGAGTCAGTAGTTCTGTCTCTCTACCAGTTATAATAACATTAGAAGTAATTTCTAAAGCTATTACTTTAGAAGAAGACTCTTCCTCTTTCTCTCTAGCCCTATTTATAGCCTTAATTAAATTATCACTAATATTAAGTTCATTCATAAGTAATTTAATTCTCTGAGGTACTTCTGGATCAATATCATCAGTTTTAACTTCTACAAGAGCTTTATAATATCTTCTTATTATTTCCTTTTTAGCGGCCATACTCACTATATCATCATCAGTTATACATTCTCCTATTGAATTAACTCCCATATCAGTTGGAGATTTATATATATCTTCTCCAGTTATTTTATTTAAGATATTTTTTAATACTGGAAATACCTCTAAATCTCTATTATAATTTACTGCACTAATTCCATAAGCTTCTAAATGAAATGAATCTATCATATTCTTATCTTTTAAATCTGCAGTAGCAGCCTCATAGGCCATATTAACTGGATGTTTTAAAGGTAGACTCCATACTGGAAAAGTTTCAAACTTAGCATATCCTGCTTTCACTCCTCTTTTATACTCATGATATAACTGTGATAGACAAGTAGCCAGTTTACCACTACAAGGACCAGGAGCAGTAACTACCACTAGTGGTTTAGTGGTTTCTATATAAGGATTAGCTCCATAACCCTCTTCACTTACTATTACCTCTACATCTGTTGGATATCCCTTAGTATAAGTATGAATATAAGATTTTACTCCAAGAGAATCTAATCTTTTTCTAAATTTACTTACACTAGACTGACCATTATATAAAGTTATTACTACACTATTAACATCTATTTTAAGATTTCTAAAGATATGAATTAATCTTATTACTTCTTCATCATAACTTATCCCATAATCAGCACGAATCTTCTTTCTTTCTATATCATTAGCATTAATACAAAATATCATCTCAGTATCATCTTTTAACTCTTTTAGTAGTCTTATTTTAGAATCTAATTCAAATCCTGGTAATACTCTCTTAGCATGATAATCATCAAATAATTTACCACCAAACTCTAAATATAATTTATTATCAAATAGTTTAATTCTTTTCTTTATAGTCTCTATTTGTGTCTTTACATATTTCTCATTATCAAACCCTTTTTTATTATTTTTCTTCTTATTCATAAGTACCTCCCTATCATTATATTTTTATTATATCATAAGGAATATTTTACTTACAATATTATTTACTTTTCTTTACATTATAATTTAAAAAGAGAACTTAATGTCCTCTACTAACAATTATAAGTGGTACTTTCATTTCATCTATAGTAAAGCCAGCGTGTGTAGAAATATGTATTGGACAGCCTCCTCGGTATCTTAAATATTTATCAGATACCGCTAGAGCATGATAGTCTCCCAGTGAGAAAGTAAAATATTTATTATCTTTACCTATTCCAAATAATTTTTCTCTTATTATTTCTTTCTTACTTTTTAGCACAAAGTATTTTCCAAGATACTTATTAAATAAATATTTAAATTCTTCATCCATGCCATTCTTTATCTTAAAAGCGCACATTCTAGGTTCTATCCAAGTATCTCCATCAAGTAAATTATATAAATCTGGATAATCTTCAAGTAATATTTCATCACAGTTAATATGACCATGATCTGCAATTACAATAAGTATAGTATCTTTTAATTTACTACTAAAAGATTCTGTTTTATCATTAATCATCTTAAAACATTCTATAGTCTCATTGCTATCAGTACCAGTATGATGCATAATACTATCAGGATTAGTATAATAAGCATAAATATAATTTTTTTCTTTTTTATTTAGATTATTTTCTATCTTAGTAAACATTTCATCTATATTATTTTCACTATATATATCTCCTCCAAAGGGAGATACAATATTTGAGTAGTATTTTCCATTCTTATTTATACTATCAGTTATTGTTTCATATGGAAAATACTTCTTAGCAATATTATAGTCAAATACTTTTATATCACTATCCTTTATATTATTAGTAAACATTGTTACTACTTTATCCTCTTTTTCATAGTACATATCCCATCCCAAATAACCATGACTATTAGGATATAATCCAGTTAATACTGATGTAGTTGCGGCTGTTGTCGTAGATGGTACTACCGTAGATAATTCAGAAATCATATTCTTATTTAGAAAACTATTACTATCTAAATTTCTTTTTACCAATCTTGAACCCATACCATCATATAAAATAACTACTACATTCTTAGGATTATTCTTCTTTAATAAAGTATCTACTATATCAAGAGTATTTCCTTCATAATATAAATCAAAATATTTTCTTATACTACTCATAAGATTAACTATACTATTATTATAATCCGGTAATATCATTTGTTTCATTTCTTACCTCCTATTTAAAATATTCTTCTCTTGTTATGCTGTAACTCTTAATGTCTTCATTCTTCTTACTTATCTTATCAAGAATTCTACCTCTTAATGTTCCTTCATAAGTCAGTCCACATTTTTCCATTACTCTACCGCTCGCAGGATTTGCTTCTAAATGTTCGGCATATATTGTTTCTACTTCTACTTCTTCAAAAAGAAACTTAATTACTCTTTTAAAAGCCTCAGTAGCATAACCTTTACCCCACCATTTAGCACCATAACAATATCCTATTTCAGTGGTATTATATTTTGGATTAACACCCACTACACCTATTGTTCCGATTGGAGTATCAGTACTCTTTTCTACAACTATCCAGTTATAAAAATTATCTGTATTGTAGTTATCACAAAGAAATACTAAAAATCTTAATGAATCCGCTACTGTTTTATGAGTCTCCCAAGTAACATATCTAGATACTTTTGGATCACTTCCCCAATTTTTAAACATTGCACTAGCGTCATCAAGATTTGCTCTTCTAAGTATTAACCTATTTGTTTCTAATAATTTTGTACCTATGTTTTTCATCTTTTCACCTTCCTTTATTATATTATTTTTCTAATAAAAAAAAAACACAGGAGGTAACTATTCCATATAAGAATAGTGACTCCGTGCTTTATTTTTACATCACGTGTAGGCTTTTACACCCGAGATAGCTTATAATAAATTTGTTATTTATATCTCCTCACTTGCATTAAATATATAATTTATTTTTATAATTGTCAAGTATTTTGTTATAATTTATTTATATTTTCAAAATCAATCAAAATTCTCTCAAGTATTTTTCTTACCAAAATTGTTCAAAATAAAGACTTATATTTAAGACTTTATTTTGCCTCTTAAGACTACAGGCTTAAGAGGACAAACTAAAAGAAGTACCAATATATTAATACTCCTTTAATTATGAATTTAAAGATTCTGTTTCATATAAATTTTTATAAATATCACTTGTTTTTAATAATTCATTATGAGTACCAGAAGATACTACTTTACCATTATCCACGACAAAGATAATATCAGCATCTATTATCGTAGATAACCTATGAGCCACTATTACAATAGTATGATCTTTTACCAAATTATCAATAGTCTTTTTAATATATTCTTGAGACTTATTATCTAAAGCAGATGTTGCTTCATCAAATAATACTATCTTACTTCCTTTAGATAATGTTCTAGCTATAGATAGTCTTTGTTTTTGCCCTCCTGATAAATTTACACCACCTTCTCCTAAAACAGTATCATACTTCTTAGGTAGGGACATAATATAATCATCTAGGTAGGCTAATTTAGTACATTCTCTTATTTTTGATAATGTTATATTATCATTTATTATTTTAAAGTTTTCTTTGATAGTTCTATTAAAGACAAACGGTTCTTGTCTAATTATTGATATATTTTTTCTTAAGTCTTCTTCAGTTAGATCTTTAATATTTATACCATCAATATCTATTTCTCCATTATTAGGATCAAATATTCTAGTAATTAAATTAAATAATGTACTCTTTCCTTGTCCTGAAGAACCTACAATAGCTATCTTTTTATTTGGTTCTAATTCTAAATTAAAGTCTTTTAATATATTATCTTCATCAGGATATGAAAAGTAAACTTTTTTAAATTCTATAGTTCCTTTTATATTATTTAGAGTTTTATTACCAAACTTCTCATCTTCATATAATCTATTTTCTAGGATATCATTTACTCTGGATATTGATACACTAAGTTTTTGATAGTTTTGAGTTAGATCATTTATATCCTCAAGTAACCATGTATATCTATATATGTAATAAGTCATAGCTATAAAGAATGTTAGTGATATCTTATGATAATATAAAAGTATTACACAAGTAGCAAAGACCATACATTCTAATACTGACTTTAGAAAACTTGTTTTGATATTGAAACTCTTTTGCATATCTATTTCTTCCTCTGACTTCTTATATATATCTTTTATTAGTTCTATCATATTAGTAATTAAATTATTTTTTACTCCAAGAGTCTTTATCTCTCTTATACCTCTAATGGATTCATTTGTTAAAGAGGTAAATTCATCTTGCTTACCTTTTCTTTCTTTATGTATATTTTTTAGTAATGGATTATACTTCTTTAGTATTAAGAATAATATTAACATTATTAGTATTATTTCTAGTCCTATAATATAGGAATTTATAAATATGTAGATTAATACTATAGAGGACGCTATAAGTGATGATACCATCTTTAAAATTCTACCAAAGGTAAAACTTAAGGTATCGGCATCATTTGTTATTCTGTTTATTACTTCTCCGCTGGATAGTTTTTCATATGCTTCAGCAGGTAAGTTTAAGGCTTTCTTATAAGTATTAAAGCCTAATTTTCTTGTTAATTTACTTTCTTCTTTGTATAATACAGAATTTGCTTTATGTAATATTATTCCATCCATTGTTATTTCTAGTATGAAGTATACTCCGAGAAAGATAAGTGCTTTCTTTATATCTAAATTAGTGATTGATTCAACTACTTTACCATTTAGATATCCAGTAAATATATCTGTTATTCCTGATATAAATATAACTATGCTAGCAAGAATGATTTTATTTAAATCTTCTTTAACTAGTTTTATTAGAGGTATGAATTCTTTTAAATTTTTCTTCATATTCATTCCTCCATAATAAAAGACTACTTTAATAATTCTAAGTAGTCTAGTGTTTTTTTATTTTATTTTTTATATTTTTACTCTATAAAGTTATAAAGCTTGTGGAAAACATAGTAATTCCCCACACTTATCAAAAACTATCTTAGTATTATTAAAAACATTTGAATTTAATTTTATTTTATTTACAAAAATTACCATTTCTTCCACTCCTTTCTTCAAATTCAAGTTAAATATATCATAATATGGTATGCTTGTCAACCTTTTTTTGTTACAACTGTTTTTTTATTTTGATGAAGTGATATGATTTTACTTAAAGAATGAATATTTTTAAGGAAGTTTTATATACAAAAAAAGAGACTTTCTAAGGAAAATCTTACTTTATTTCTTTATCTTATTTTTTATAGCATAATTAGATACTGCCTTGAAATTATCATCGTATGGATACATTTCCTGGCCATATTTAAGCCACATTGTAGACCATGGTTCACCATTGTCAAGTAATCTTTTTACTATGGAATTATTCATTACAAAATTACCATCTTGCTTAGTTAAATCAACGCATCCCTCTTCATCATATATCTTACTTTGCAAATCGCATTCTAGTTTATCGCATTGATAAGCGAAAAAAGCCTCCTTGGTACTATGTGAATCAAATTCTAAAAATAATTCTTCAATTTGTTTTCCATCTAATATACCAGATAATATCTCGTGTACCGCAGCATGTTCTATTTTTTCTTTATCATTTTCATTTATTTCAAATTGTGTTAGATCATCAATAATAGCTTCTCCCAACTCATGAATTGCTAGCATAAATACTACATTCATAATATCAACATCATATTGATATTCATGCTTCATAGCAATAGCAAGCATTTGAGTACTAAAAATATGCTCAGCAACACTCTCAAGTCTATCCCTTTGAACATTCCATAGTTTCCAGCCTTTTCTAATAACATTTTTTAGTCTATTGCAAATAGCATAATACTTAACTACATTTTCTTCTTTTGACATACCAATTCCTCCATCTCTATAAACTTTACTAGTCCTATTTTATTAAATATTTCTTTTAACATATCAATTTTTTCTACTTCTATCTCATATCCATTTGAATATAACCACTTATCATTATATCTTTATAAGTGATATAATGCTTATTATTTTTAGTTCTAAGTCTAAGACAGTGATATAGTTCATCTTCTTTACTAGGTTTTAGGGTATTTCTTTTAGGATCATAATAATATTCATCAACTACTTTATTTAAGCCTATATAATTAAAACTATTTAATATTTCTTTTACTCTATCTTTTGTATCAAATACTTCGGCAAGTATTTCTATCTCTTTCATAAAGCCTTCATCTAATTACTTACTTTCAAGATAGTTTACTTTTTTACCATGTGCTTTGGCATATTCTATTTCTGATTTTGTACTATCTCCAATATAGCCACCTACATTTATTACAAATATTTCATCAGCCATATCAATTTTTCTCTTATGCATATCATCTAACATTTCTTTCGTCTTAGTAAGTGTCCCTTCGTCCATATTTTCCCAAACTTCACTATCACCAGAATGACCAAATAATCCTACCGAAATTACGATGTTTCCTTTTAGGGTTAGTTCTTTTTGAACTTTTAAAAATTCATCTTTAAATCTAGTAGAACCACATAGGGTTATCACTTTATAATTTTTTACCATTTTATTATCTCGCTTTCCTAACTGATTAACATATATTATTTCTTTTTCAATATATCATATATGTATTTTACTGTCAATAATGTTATAAAAAAAAAGAAGATATATTATATACCTTCTATATCAAATCCTCTTTGATAAATGTGACTATTATTTTTTCTTACTAAGTGTTTAACTTCATTTAATTTAGTTATATCCTTACCTACATATTCACTAAGTTTATTTCTAAATACTTTTAAGAAGTCTACTCCTCTTACTTCAAATTCTCTATACATTGCGTTTAGTAACTTATCATTTTTTACAAATTCTTCAAAATAATTATCTACGAGAAATAACATTAATTCATCATCTATAGTCATTCTATTTTCTTCATAAGATACTTTTCTGTTTCCATATTCTAATGTATCTATAACATACATCTTACCATTATTATATAAAATATTATATCTAACATCATATAATCTTACTTCATTATCTGTTAATGTTTTTACATCTTTCTCTGCTTTTATAGTAGCTTCCTCCAATTTATCTAGATTTACTAATAATGGATTTATATTACATAAATTTTTTGCTCTTTTATATGGCATAGTATAACCCACTATTGTACCTGCTACTTTGATAACATTATTAGGCCATATAAAAGTACTATTTTTTATATCACTAAATCTTAATAAAAAGTCTTCTGTATATCCTGCCTCTTCTTCATCAAAATAGTCATTAAATACTTTATATACAGTATTATTTTTAGTATTTAAATAGCAGGATCCTTGGCTTCCTTGTCCTAAATATTTTAATCCTCTTAAATATGTATCAAAATGTTCTCTACTTACAAATTCCATAATAACCCCCATTAGTGCATGATATTATAGCACAGATTTAGAAAAAAAGCAAATCTTTGTTTGCCTTTTATAATTTCTTTTCATAATAATTAACAAGAATTTTTTCATTATTTGGATAATATTCATAATCGGATTTTATATAATTAGTAAATCCCCAATTGAAGTATATCATTATATTTCTTACTTCTGATGGTTCTACTCCTAGTGTTAATGATGTAAATCCTCTATTTTTTAAATCTTCTTCCATAAACTTGTATAATTTAGAAAAATAACCTTTATTTTCATATTCTTTATTTGTCCTAAAAACAGTTAGATAAGCTTTGTTATTTCCGACTAAATTATCTTTGTTTTGCATATCCAAATCATTAATGGATATAATTGCAGTACTTTCTGTAATTATTTCATCATTTAGTATACCCATATAGACAATTCTAGTATCTAAGTTTCTAAGAGATTTTTCTTTAAAGTCTATCCAAGTTTTAGAATTATTATGTTTTCTAATTTCTTCATCCCATTTTTTAATAATTAAATCTTTATTTGCTACAACACATTTATAATTCATTTTTTTACCTCACTAATCAAATTATTATCTACTCTAATCACCAATATAAAATCTATTCTTATCATTATTTAAAGTAATCTTATTTAAATAATCGACTCTATCTTTAATAGAAGTACCTCTTAAATTATTTTCTATATCTTCAAATTTAATAGTGGTATTATCTCTAGTATAAATATATTTATCAGTATCTTTATACTCATATTTCTTAATATCTTCATCTAAAAATCTATGACAATCATCATGGATAAAGAATATGCCTTCTTTTATCTTTCTCGCAGGACTTCCACCATATATAGTATTTGATTTATATTCTTTGTTGGTAACTAATGACATTGCTCCGATTACTGCTCCTGATCCTATTCTGGTATTTTTTAATATCATTACTCTTTGAGCTATCCATACATTATCTCCAATAAAAATACTTTTACTTTGATTTATTCTTTTTTTAGTATTTATATCATAAATTATATGTGGATCAGCACTTCTGATACAGCATTCAGGAGCTATCATACAATTATTACCAAGGAATAAATTAGTTTGTTCTGATATGACTATTTTAACTCCTTTATTTATCCAAATATTCTTTCCAAAGTAGATGGTAGAATTGTTATATAGTTTGATATCCACAGTTATTTTTTCTGCTGTCTTACATAAATATACAAGAGAGTTATCTCCTCTAAAATCTATGCTTGAATTTACTAGTGTTATTTCATCATTGATATATAAAATATTATTACTACCTGTAAATTTTACTTTAGAGTTATCTAAATTGATATTACCTATTATTTTATTGTTTTTTTCATCTATTATTTCTTTCATAATTTCCTTTCTTTCCACTTCAGCCTATAGTCTTCCGTGGTATGATAGAGCCTAAGGTCTCTATCATAATATTTTTTTTAGTTTATTTAATAATTCTTTTAATATACTATTGTCTTCTATCTTAGTAATAGCAAAGCACTTCTTACCTAAATCTTTAAATGATGCACCAGAATGATATAACTCTTTATTATCTATTATAATAAATCTGTCATGAAATATATGGGTATTTATTATTTCTAAATTATTATATTGTTTTTCATACTTTTCTTTAGAAATATTATCTATATTTTCAGTATATATTTTTACCTTAACATTAATATTCTTAATAATATCAAATAGTTTTTTACCAGCATAATTATCTATTATGATTATTTCTTTCCTTGCTTTAGATAATATATCTATAAGTAATGAATATGCATCATATATTTGTCCTTCATAAAAGATATGATTATTAGATTCTTTTGTATTTAACTTATCAAAAGATTCTTGTAATAATTTTATATCTTTTGTATTTTTTATAGTTAATTCATTAAAGTATTTTTGTTCTATTAGTGAAGTATTTATTATCTTTTTCATTGCTACAAAGGCATCCATAATTTTTATACTTATTTCTTCTGCAACATCAGTTTTTAATATAGCGCTTAACATTGCTACTCCTTGTTCAGTAAATACATAAGGCAAATATTTAATATTAAGTCCTTGTTTTTGATTGTTTTTATTCAAGGTTTCAAATTGAAACCTTGAATAAATAGAAGAATATTCTTCTTTTGTTAATTGAAACATAAATCTTTCTGGAAATCTATTTATATGTCTTTTAACCGCCAAATTAAGTGATTTGGTTCCGTTTTTACAACCATATAATCTTGCTAAATCAGAGTCTAACATAACCTGCTTGCCTCTAATTTCATATATCATATTTTCTATATTTATATTATCACTTACAACTATCTTATTCATTACATCATCCTTTCTGTATTTTCTAATAAAAGATATATCTCTTTTATTATTGTCTTATCGTTTATGATAATATAAACACTTGATGATGTCAATATAAAAATACTATTTGTTAATTAATTTCTTTACATAAATATTTCTTAAGCCTCTTTTAAATTCTTTGGTACTTGTTTGTTTGAAATTATCTTTAATAAAATTATTAATAGAATATATGTTATCTGGGTGGATAGTGGCTACTACAAAATTATAATTTTTATCTATAGAATATTTATCTAATTCATTAAGCATTTGATATTGTAATTTATTACCTACATACTTAGGATTAACAAACATAGGTCCATAATCTATAACTTTTTTATAATCTAAATCTAATTCAAACTTTATCATATTTTTTTCACTAGAAGGAATAGTCATCATTGAACATACAAAGTTATTATCTAAATAATATATCCATATCTTAGTACCGCTGTTAAGTAACTTTTCTAAATCTTCTTTGGTAAAGTCTCCTAGCCATTCTGGATGTTCCATATAACTTTTTACATATTCACGATACTCTATATATTTATCTAAATCTATATTATTGTCTATACATTTTAAACTATTTAAATTCATATTTATCACCAACTTTTTATTTTATTTTCTTAATATCTATTATACCTCTTGGATGATATCCTTGTTTTTCGTAAAAGTTAATTCCTATTTTATTGTAAGCAAAGACATCTATTGTAATATATTCACATCCTATACTTTTAAAGTATTCTTCCATTTTATTCATTAATAGACTACCTATCCCTTTACTTCTTGTTTTCTTAGATACTATTAGTTCAGTTACTTCGCCACATCTTGGACATTTATAGTCTAAATAATCATATTCATCATAACTTCTTAAACATCCCATTATTAGACCTACGACTGCATTATTATCTATGGCTAGATAACATTTGCCATTATTTTCTTTTACTTCTTCTAGATCTAGAATAGCCATCTTGTCTCGATATTCTGGATGTAACTGATCAAGATTATCTTCATCTATACTAAGAATATATTCTTCTAGTTCTACTAGTAGATCTTTTACTTCTTCTAAATATTTGTCTTCGTATTCTATTATTTTCATTATATCTCCTTTTTCACTTCAGCCTGTAGTCTTCCGTGGCATGAGCAAGCCTAAAGTCTTACTCATGATATTTTATTTAATAATTCTTTTAATATACTATCGCCTTCCATCTTAGTAATAGCAAAGCACTTCTTACCTAAATCCTTAAATGATGCACCAGAATGATATAACACTTTATTATCTATTATAATAAATCTGTCATGAAATATATTAGTATTTATTATTTCTAAATTATTATATTGTTTTTCATACTTTTCTTTAGAAATATTATCTATATTTTCAGTATATATTTTTACCTTAACATTAATATTCTTAATAATATCAAATAGTTTTTTACCAGCATAATTATCTATTATGATTATTTCTTTCCTTGCTTTAGATAATATATCTATAAGTAATGAATATGCATCATATATTTGTCCTTCATAAAAGATATGATTATTAGATTCTTTTGTATTTAACTTATCAAAAGATTCTTGTAATAATTTTATATCTTCTGTATTTTTTATAGTTAATTCATTAAAATACTTCTGTTCTATTAACGAGGTGTTAATATAATTTTTCATTGTTATGAATATGTCTACTATTCTAAGACTCATTTTTATTGCTAGTTCACTTTTTAAAATACCCGCTAACATAGTAATACCATATTCGGTAAATACATATGGTAAATATTTTCGGTGTTCTCCGCGGCCATTCTTTAAGGTGCCATTTTGGCACCTTAAAGATATATATTCGGTATCAGTTATTTGAAAACAATAATTTTCTGGAAATCTATTTATATTTCTAAGAACCTGTCTATTTAACTGTTTTGTTTCATAACCAAATAACATAGCCAAATCAGAATCTAACATTACATTTTTGCCTCTTATTTCATATATCATATTTTCTATCTTTATATTATCACTTACAACTATCTTATTCATTGCATCATCCTTTCCGTATTTTTAGTAAAAGATATGTCTCTTTTATCATTGTCTTATCGTTTATGATAATATATATACATGATGATGTCAATATTAAAAAGTATATTTTTTAGTAATTTCCTTATTATACTCATAATAAAAGTAGATCATTTAGTTCTGACTACTTTATCCCATTTTAATTCATTCTTGTTTAGAAATAACAGCACACATACACTTATCGAAATTAGGTATATCACTACTGATATAACATTCAATTATCTTAAAATTATTTCTTATAATTTCTTCTTTAAAAGTAGCAAAATCTACTATATTACACGAAGTATTAGTTACCATTATTTCTTTATTAGTATTTATATTTTTTCTTACTACTTTTTTAAAAGCATCATCAATATTAGATTTATAAGTACTAGTACCATCACCCATAGATATAACTAAAGCAATACCATTATTATTTAAGTGTTCATATATAAATTTATAGAATAAATTACGATGTTCTTCCTTTAAAAACATATGAATAACCGCTACTGAATAAATAAAATCATATTTATTATTTAATTTATCTTTCATTATATCTAAAGATTTAAAATTATTTACATATTTATTATTAGTTAATTCATTACATTTAGCAATTACTATTTTAGAGTAATCAATACCTAATATATTATGATAGCCCATATTAAGTAAATGAATTGTATCTCTGCCTTCTCCGCATCCTACTTCTAATATACTATTATTCTTAGTAATATTATAGTCATCTATTACTTTAACTACATCTTTACTAAAATCTTTAATTTCCCATAGCATATTATTATCATAAGCATCTTTATATCTATCTTCATAAGCTTCATAGTACTCTTTTTTCATAACATTACCTCTCTTATTTTTTTAGTTTATTTAATAATTCTTTTAATATATTATTATCTTCCATTTTAGTAATAGCAAAACACTTCTTACCTAAATCTTTAAATGATGCTCCAGAATGATATAACACTTTATTATCTATTATAATAAATCTGTCATGAAATATATTAGTATTTATTATTTCTAAATTATTATATTGTTTTTCATACTTTTCTTTAGAAATATTATCTATATTTTCAGTATATATTTTTACCTTAACATTAATATTCTTAATAATATCAAATAGTTTTTTACCAGCATAATTATCTATTATGATTATTTCTTTCCTTGCTTTAGATAATATATCTATAAGTAATGAATATGCATCATATATTTGTCCTTCATAAAAGATATGATTATTAGATTCTTTTGTATTTAACTTATTAAAAGATTCTTGTAATAATTTAACATTATTATCAAGTTCTATTATCTTTGTTTCAGTATTTGATATTCTTTTGTCATATTCTAATACCAATTTATTAGTAGTTCTTTGTTCTATTAAATTGGTGTTTATATATCTTCTCATAGTAATAAAAGTATCTACTATTCTAAGACTCATTTTTATTGCAACATCACTTTTTAAAATACCAGCAAGCATAACAATACCATATTCTGTAAATACATATGGTAAATATCTTCTTCCACCATGACTATTGTTATTACTTGAGGTGAAAAAATTGCACCTCAAGAATTCATATTCTTGTTCAGTTAATCTAAAGCAATAATTTTCAGGAAACCTTTCAATGTTATTCTTTATATTTCTATTTAATTCTTTAGTTTGATAATCAAAAAGAAATGCCACATCAGAATCTAACATTACCTTTTTGCCTCTAATTTCATATATCATATTTTCTATATTTATATTATCACTTACAACTATCTTATTCATTACATCATCCTTTCTGTATTTTCTAATAAAAGATATATCTCTTTTATCATTGTCTTATCGTTTATGATAATATAAATACATGATGGTGTCAATATAAAAATATATATTTATTTGATAATTTTTTTACATAAATATTTAAACATTAACCCATGTGATTTAGTTATCTTTTCTTTTTTTATTAAATCATCTATTTCTTCTTTAGTCATATAAGAAACAGAACTTACTTCTTCTTTTTGAAGTTTAACACTATCTATATCAATATCTTTTTCCAAATAATAAATATCTCCAAATGGTACTCCAAATAATATACTTCCAATATATTTAATATCATCATTTGCTATATCTATTCCAAGTTCTTCTTTTACTTCTCTAATTATTGATGTTTTAGAGTCTTCATTATATAATACATGACCTCCAGTTGTACTATATAAGCCACTCTTTTCTAAAGAAGTTTTTTGTATTAAATATTTATTATCCTTATTTTTAATAAATATAACTGCTACTAAAATATGTTCATCATTAGATAGTTTATCTCCTCTAACTATCTTTTTATCTAATTTATTTTTATTATTATCATATACATTTAAGTATTCCATATTCACCTCCATATAACCGATTTAAAAAATCTTTCTTGAAACTCTGTAAGAGCCATTATCTGATCATCAGTATAATTTACTCCATCTGGTACTACTACTAACTTATCATCATTATCATTAGTTCTATGTATAATAGCTATTACACTTCCATGATACTCTTTTACCGGATCAAATACTCCAAGTAAATAAGCATCTAATTCTTCTCCATCATCACTAATAGTATTAGGAACATAACCATAATTTAAAAGATAAATAAAGTTATGTTTAGGATGTCTTGTCCCAAGTGGTCTATCTATTTTAATAGTTATTTTCTTACCAAGATAATCTTTAATTTTCATATATCCTCTTAATTATTTTAATACCTATCTTCTTATCATTAACATAATAACAGATATCATTGTCATTAATACTTTTTAAATATATACTTCTTCCTATCGGACTATTTAAAGATACCTCTTTAATTTTAGCATTATTATCTATCATATATTTACCAGTTAATTTAATAGTATATTCTTCGATATCATCTATATCATATATAACTTTTATTTTAAGAATATCTCCTATATCTATTATATCATCAGAAGTACTTTTTTTATCTACTATTTTTAAATATTTTTCATCCTCTAACATTTTATTTATTCTTGAAGCAATCTTTCTACTTTCTCTCATTGTATCTTCAAAAGCAAAATTATCATGCCATCCATCTCCTACTGCATCAACATAGGATTCACTTCCTATACTGGCAATAGATAAACTTATATCTTTTAATCTATTTAATTCTTCATAATACTGATTAAATCCATCAGTATCTACTAATATATCTTTCATAAACACCTCCTATGAACCCGTACTACTATAATGTTTTAAACCTATTTTAAAAGATAGAAAACATGGTATTAAATATACTACTATTAATAATGGTGATAATAAATATAATGTATTATTAGATTTTCCTAATAGATAAAGTAAAGGATAATAATTAACTGAAGCATATGGAATAATAAAAGTAAATATAAATATAAACCCTTTTCTAAATATTCCTATTGGATACTGAGCCATTTGTTTACCACCATCAGTTAATAAGTTTCTTACTTCTAATCCATGAATAGTAATAAAACAGTATGAAGCCATTAATAAGAATATTCCAAAGAATAATATTATTGAAGATAGAAACATTGCTATTATTAATAATATATTTATAATATTCCATTCTATATTTAAATGACTTATAGCAATAAAGAATATTATTAATGATTGAATAATTCTAGCTAGTTTTACAAAATCCATCTCACTACATATTACTTGATATAATACTCCTCTAGGTCTTACTAGTAGTCTATCTAAAGAGCCATCAATAATAAATTTATCAAACTTATCTACTCCTCTAAAAAATGTTTCATTAAAAGCAAAGCCAAAATGAATAATAGAAAAACATAATAGTACTTCATATAAAGTAAAACCTTTAATATTATCAAATCTTTGAAATAAAGCTACTGTCATAAAATAATAAGTAAAAAATACTCCTATCTGACTAATAAAAGTCAAGATAAATGATAGACGATATTCTAACTGTGATTTTAATTTAAGTTTCATTGATTCTATATATAACTTAACCACCTTGTATCACAGCCTTTCTAAGTGATACCCTTGATATTAAGTATCCTAATGATATTGTAATAATTATCCAAATAATAGAACCAATAATAAGAATATATCCTTCTTCTAATGGTATGCTATTAGAATATATTCTAAAAGGAAAGTCACCAATAAATCTAAAAGGAAGAAATTCCGCTATATGTTTTAACCATGTTGGAAAGAATGGTATTGGAATCGTTCCACCCATAAATATTTCTGCTATTACACTATAAGTTATCATTGTTCCTTTTTCATCTAAAGTAAACATTGTTAAAATATGCATAAGTAGATTTAAGGCAGTAACTAAAAATAAACCTAGTATTAATGCTACTATAAACATTATGAAATTATTTATAGAATAAGGGCCTGATAAATGAAATGGATATGGTAATAATATAGCAAGAATTATTAATGGAACAAATCTAAGTAAGACTGCCACTAACCTTTTAGCTAACATCTTAATATACCATTTAAAATAGAAATCTTGAGGTCTTATTAATTCATAGGCTAAATTACCATTCTTAATCATACTAAGTAATTCACTTTCTCTATCAAAAGGATATACCAAAGCAAAGAATGCTTGATGAAGCCATAGATAATTAACAAGTTCTTGCCAGTTCATTGGTACATTACCACCACTTTCGTAGAAGGCTAAATATACCATAATAAATATTAAAGCAAAAAATACTTGTGTGCATATACCCGCTATTGCTTCCATTCGATATTGAAGATTAGTTATAAATCTTAATCTAAAATAACTTAAATATGATTTCATAATTCATAGTCCTCATATAATTTAAGTATTACATCATCAATACTTTCATTATCTATTTCAATATCTTCAATATTATATTTAGTAGTAAGTTTACTTAAGAAATTAGATATACTTATTATGTTAGAATCTATTATAAAATTATAATAATCTTCTTTTTTACACTTCTTTATAATTCCTTTTACTTTGATATTATCTATTTTATCTTTAGTAAATATCTTAATATTTTTATAACTACCATATTTAACTTTTAATGTTTTAATATTTCCATCATATAGTATCTCTCCATTACCAATTAAGATAATTCTCTTAGCCAATGCTTCAATATCATTCATATCATGAGTAGTAAGAATTACTGTTACTTTGTTTTCTTTATTTATCTTTTTAATAAAGTCTCTTACTATCTTCTTAGATATAGCATCTAATCCTATTGTAGGTTCATCTAAGAATAATATTTCTGGCTTATGTAGTAGAGATGATGCTATTTCACACCTCATTCTCTCTCCTAAAGAAAGCGTTCTAACCGGTTTTTTTATTATTTCTTCAATACCTAAAAGTTCTACTAGATATTTCTTTGTCTTTTGATATTCATTATTATCTATTTTATAGATATCTCTTAACAAGTCAAAAGTGTCTTCCGCCGGGATATCAAAAGCAAGTTGACTTCTTTGACCAAAGACTACTCCTATCTTAGACACATATTTTTTTCGATCTTTAATAGGATCTAAATTGTTTATTTTAATGCTTCCACTAGTAGGAAGAAGTATTCCTGAAAGCATCTTAATCGTGGTACTCTTTCCAGCACCATTTGGGCCAATATAACCTACTATCTCTCCTTTCTTTATTTCAAAAGATACATTTTTTACTGCATTTACATATTTGTATTCTCTTTTGAAAAATGATTTTAAAGCAGCCTTTAGTCCACTATTTCTTTTGGCTACTTTAAAAGTTTTTGTTATGCTATCAACTTTGATGAATGACATTTTAATATCACATCCTTTCTGACAACGCAAAAAAGCCACATATTTTAAATATGTAGTTTCATCATGCAATTAAATATATGGTTTTTTCTTCGCAAATGTCATAATAAATATATTATATTAAAATTCTTTTGTCAATAGTTTTATTTATTTTTATATAAAAACCTCAGTATTTTGTACTATTAAATAATGTGCATAACGAGATAATTTATAATCTATTATAGTTTTTTTAGATTCTTTTGATAATTCTATCTTTTTTCCCAAACAGGAAAAAAGATCTTCTTGTGCACAATTGTTTTTCTAACATGCTATTCTTGCATTACTAATTACACTATTAAACTTATTCTATCTTTTATATTTTAGTACCTTTTGTAATTTTCTAGTAAAATTTATTTGAAACCTCTCCCCTTATAGTCTTCTACAAATTATTAATTATTTCTAGAGTAAACTCTGCTACTTCAGTACTACTTTTCTTTAAAAATTTATCATAAGTAATTAAATTATCTTTACCTATTACATCAGATATAGATCTAATTACTAAAAATGGTATTCCACTTAAATAAGAGGTCATTCCTATACTAGCACCTTCCATTTCTACTGCTACCGCATTAAATTCTTCATTTATTTTTTTAGATAATCCTATATTTGTACAAAACATATCACCAGTAGCAATAGTACCATCATAAATATTATTCTTTTTTATATTAAAGGCTAACTCTCTAAGATATTTATCACATTCTACATATACACCTACTTTAGGTATATAGCCTTTAGGATGATCGAATGCTGTTATATCAAAATCATATTGTACTAATTTATCACTAACTACTATATCACAAACATTTAGTTTATTATCTATACCTCCTGCTACTCCAACATTTAGTATATAATTAGGACTATAGTTATCTATTAATACCTGAGTGCTTCTTGAAGCATTAACTTTACCTACTCCTGATTCTACTAAAATACATTCTTTATCATTAATAGTGCACTCATAAAAATCTAAATCATATATTTTATTTACTTTATTTAATTTAACTAATTTTAACATTGCTTCTAATTCTTCATACATAGCAAATATAATACCTATTCTATTCATGTTATACCTTCTTTCTTTACTTTTGAGTAATCATTTCTTTTTTATCATATTCATAATTTAGTCTATTACTCAGAGTAACAATACTTTCTCCTAAATTACTTTCTAATTCATCTCTAGCCACTTTAGCAACATTACCTCCTACTTTGGCTACTTTAATATTACCATCAAGTCCTATTGGTTTATGTTTTTCTGCTAATCTTTTTGTAGCTTCTTCAGATAAATCAGTAAGAATTAGTTCTATACTATCCATATTATCTCTTAAGTTTTCTTTTCTAAGTCCTTTATACTCTTTATATTCCTTACTAGTCATACCAGACCAAGTTTTATATATTTCATTAGTTAAAATAGCATACTCTTTGGCATCTTCTATACCATTTTCTTTCCAAACATCAGTTAATTGTTTTCTGTTTTGAATAGATTTCATTCTCTTTGCTATCCAGTTTTCATCATAACCTTTTGCTCTATATAAATCTATAGATCTTTGCATAGCAATTGATGGATCAAATACCTCATCAATTCTCTCACTACCTAACTTGGCTAACCATTGTTTTATAGGCTCAGCATTCTTACTAGGAATAGATTCTATTATTCTAAACATTCCTTCTATATCCGTAACATCTGTTAAACGATATTTACCATCATTGGCCTTGAGTTTCAACTGTCCGATTTTTTCGGACACTTCACTCCCTTCAAAAATTAATTACTTTTTTAAATCACTCCAGTATTTTCTAGGTCTGGTGCTTCCTGTTAATGCTGCGATAATATCAATAATGCTAATATAATACTTTTCACTTTCTTTGTCCCAAACTGTTCTGACTTTCTCATTATTAAATATTTTATTAATTAAATATAATTTATCTTTTTCCATATAACCCTCCTCTTTTCTTACACTCTCAATATAGCATATATAAAAGATTCAAGTCAATGATTTTTAATACATTTTTTGGTAATATTTTTACCAAAAAGAAAAAGTACTCTATAAGTACTTATCTGCTAATTTAATTGTTTTCTAATTATATTAATTGCCATTACTAAAATAAATTTCTAATCGATTATACTTACCTGTATATTCTTCAATATAATTATTATTAGTATACTCTTTTACTATATTCTTCCAAAATGATTCTGCTATTATAGAATTAGGTACTGCTTTTATAGTCCAATTACCTCTATGAAGATTAAAAACTTTAGTTACTGATTCTTTACCTATTTTATTTCTTTTATAGTTATTTAAAACAAATATTTCACTTATTTCATAGTTATTATTTTTGTTATCATCTACAAGTATAAAGCCTAATATATTATTATTATCTTTAATAAAATATGCATAATTATCACTAAAATATTTATCTATGTTATAGTCGTACTCACATGTTATGGAATTAAATGGTAATGGAAAGTATAAACTTAAGTCATGTAAATATAATTGTAATAATTTTTTTAATTTTTCTTTTTCTTCTAATGTAACTATTTCTAAATTGATATTCATATTATACCTCTTTTCTTATATTTAGTATAATTTATTTAAAGTTTTTTGTAAATAAAAAGTGCTCTAATTTAGAGTACTTATTTTTTACTATTCTTCAGTCTTGCTTGAAGATTTAGCTTTTTTAGGAGCTTTCTTTTCTTCAGCTACTTTAGTTTCAGTTTTCTTTGTAGTCTTTTTAACTTCTGGTTTTACTTCTTTAACTTCTTCTTTAGAAGTGCTTACTCCTTTATAAAAACCACATTTTGGACATGCTCTGTGAGGTCTAATTTTAGCACCACAGTTAGTACATTCTACTAATCCATTAGCGGTAACTTTATAATGAGTTCTTCTCATATCTCTTCTTGTCTTACTTACTTTTCTAAATGGAACTGCCATCTATCTCACTCCTTCCTTAATAAATCTTCGAGTTCACTGAGAGGATTGTTTTTACTATTTAAATCATCCTCACTAATTAATCTCCATCCATTACCTTCAAGTTTTATGTTTTTATTCTTATCGTTTACTACCTTTGAAGGAACCTCGATAAGAATATTTTGCCATAAAATGTCAGTAATATCAAGTGTTTTTTGTAAATTTATGCTTGTTTCCTCGATATTTTCTTCAATTTCACTAGTAAAATTATATTCATAGTCTTCTAAAGTTATATCATCTGCTAGTATCATAGTACCGCTTAGTACTCCTTCTAATGAATATGTATCATCTACTAACTTCTTGATATTACCTTTAAAATGAATATTATTTAATCTTCTAATACCACTATTTTCTAAATATTCATTTGGAATTATAATATCACTATCTATATTTATAGTTTTATTGTTTACCACAAGATTAAATAAATCAATAGTCATAAATTTCACCTGCCTAATAATTATATAATATTTTTAAAGAAATATCAACCTTTTTTTGATATTTCTTTGTTTTACACTACTCCTCTTCAGTATTAGTCTCTTTTTTTACTAATACCTCTCTTGGTTTAGAACCATTTTGTGGCCCTATTATACCTCTTTCTTCAAGTAAGTCTACTATTCTAGCAGCCCTATTATAGCCAATACGATACTTTCTTTGAATTAGAGAGGCTGATATTTTACCAAACTCCATAGCGAAGTCTACAATATCGTTATATAGTGGATCATCATATTCTTCTTTTGATTCATAGCCATCATCATATTTACCAGCATCTGTTCCTTCGCCACCTCTTTCTTCTGTTATAGAGTGATCATAGTTAGCCTTCTGCTGTGATATTGTAAAGTCTACTATTTTTTGTAATTCTTCATCACTTACATAAGCACCTTGTATTCTTATTGGAACATTTTCTCCCATTGGTTTAAATAACATATCACCTTTACCTAATAGTTTTTCTGCCCCAGTTTGGTCTAGGATTGTTCTTGAATCTATTGATGATGATACGGCAAATGATATACGAGATGGTATATTAGCTTTTACAACACCGGTTATTACATCAGTAGATGGTCTTTGTGTAGCTACGATTAAGTGAATACCTGCTGCTCTAGCCATTTGAGTGATTCTCATTATTGAGTCTTCAACATCTTTAGCAGCTACAAGCATTAAATCTGCTAACTCATCTATTATAAATACAATATATGGCATCTTTACATAGTCTGTATTTGTTTCACACATTTTGTTATAAGAACTTATATTCTTACATTTAGTATCCTCAAATACTTGGTACCTTCTTTCCATCTCTACTACAATATTTTTTAAAGCAATAGAGGCTTTCTTAGGATCTGTTACTACCGGAGTAAGTAAGTGTGGTACACCATTATACATTGATAATTCTACTTTTTTAGGGTCTACCATTACTAATTTTACTTCATCAGGTTTAGTTCTCATTAATATTGAGGCTATTATACAGTTAATACATACTGATTTACCACTACCAGTAGCACCTGCTATTAAAAGATGTGGTGTAGCATTTATTTCAGCCCACTTTACTGTACCCATAATATCTTTACCTAGTCCTACAGCAAGTAATGATTTATCACTTGGTTCTGGTAATTTACTTAGTACTTCTCTAAATGATACAGCACTATTTACTTTATTTGGTAATTCTATACCAATAGTACTTTTACCAGGTATTGGAGCCTGTATTCTTACATCTTTAGCGGCTAAATTTAAAGCTATCTCTTTTTGTATTGATAATAGTTTATTAACTTTAGTACCTGCTTTTAACTCTAATTCATACTGAGTAACTGATGGTCCTATATGACATTCTTTTATCTTACCTGGTATTTCAAAATCAGCAAGTACTTTCTCTAAAGTAGTTATATTTTGTTTTACTGCTTCAATATTTTCTTTATCATTATTACCTTTAGATAATTTTAATAATGTTAATGGTGGCAACTTGTAATTTACATTAATTACCGGTTTTTCTTCTTCAGTATCTTCTTTTACCATTACACTTGCACTAGCAGTCTTTATTGGTATATCTGATTCTACTGGTAAATCTTTTTCTTCTTTATCTGGAGTTTTGTCTACAGTAGGAAGAATTATTCTACTATCAGTAGTATCAGCATTTTCTTTCTCTTTATGTTCCTTCTTTTTAATCTTTGGTACTTTTATTTTCTTAATTAAATCAATAAGGCTAGTATTAAATAATAATATTGTACCAATTACAATTAAAGTAATAATAACTATCTTAGTACCATCTTTAAATAAACTAAAGAAAGCATAAGTAAAGATTGCTCCTATCATACCTCCACCACTATTGGAAATAGCATAGCTTATAGTATCTACTATATTTGTATTTCCTGTGTTATCAAAGGCTTTTAATAGATTATTAAATGTTTCTGTTATTATTTTTATTCCTTCTTGTGAATGTACTTCTATATATTTTAAGTGAAGTAATACTAAGAAAGATATTACCAGTATATAAAAGCCTATCCATCTTAGACTAAGTAAGTTAGGCGTTTTCCTTTTTACTATTAGATATCCTCCTAATATTAATAATCCAAATAATAGGAAAGGATATATATTACCTACTAGAAATACTGCGAATGATTTTATAAAATTACCCGCAGGTCCATAGGCACCTATTCCTATAATTGCAGCTAGTATTAGTATTATACCTACCACTTCATTTGTATATTCAAATTTTTTCTTTTCACTATCTTTTTTAGTTTTTTTCTTTGCCACTTTATCAACCTTCTATCCATATTAATTATAACATTGCTAATATTAAAAGTAAAGTTTTTAATTGCTTTTTTATACTAATTAATAGGCTTTTAATAAGACTTAGGTTTGTTTATACTATGGTCAAATAAGTAAGAATAAATAGTTAGTTTATGCTTTAAATAAATTGTCGTAAGGAAGACCTAAGGCTTTCTTACGCCTTTAGAGACTACAGGCTCTAAAGAAAAAAAGAAAACTATTTATTATAGTCTTCTATTGTTTTAGTTACCATTTCTTTTAAGTATTTAGTAGAATAAGTACAACCACTGATAGTATCTAAATTATCAAGATTATTTTGATTATTCTTTATCTTATCTAAATAATTATTATCCTTTATAATAGCAGTATATGTTTCATTACTCTTTAATAACTCTATATTAGAAATATTACCACTAGTAAATACTATCTTTAATTTTAAACTATTTTTACCAGCATAACCTCTTCCCATTACCTCATAAGTTGTTATATTACCACTTTTTGTTTTAGATAATATACTAAAACTATCATCTGGTTCTTTATTTAATACCTTAGTACTTATTATTACTCCTAGTAGTAGGGCTATTATAGTACTTAGAATTATTAAGGATATTTTAATTATTTTTTTATTATATAATTTTATACTTAAATAATTTATTAGTATTGTTATTAAGTTAACTATTAATATTGATATTAATACTCCCTCTGGTAATGGAGTTAAATATCTAATAAACATAGTTATGATACCTAGAAGTACACCACTTATTAACTGTCCTGTATTAGTAATTGGAGTGGTTACTGGATCAGTAGCCATAAAGACTGCTCCAAAAAGTAATCCTCCAGATAATATGTTAAATAGAATAAACCATAGTCCAATATCTTTAGTTATACATATTACTGAACTTATTAATACTACCGTTAATACATAGGATACAGGTATGCGCCATTTAATCATTTTTTTATAGGTTAAATAGATAAAACTTACTATACATAGTAGTGATGATGTTTCTCCTATAGCACCTGGTATGTTGCCAAAGAAGAAGTTTAATAGACTACCAAATGGTGTCACTAATTTATCATAAGTAAGAACATAACTACCTGCAGTCATATTTGATAATGGTGTTGCACTACTTATGGTATCTACTTCATAAGGATTTAGATATCCTCCTACTAGAGATGAAAATATTACCGTTATGAAGAGACTTCCCGCTAGAGCAGGATTTAATTTATTTTTACCAAAGCCTCCTGTTAATACTTTTGATAAAGAGGCTATTATACTACCTAGTATTACTAAATATAATGGTGTATTTATTGATATTACTAGGCTTAAAAATACTCCTGGTATAATAGCATAGTTTTCAGTAAATAATTCATAAATACTTTTTTTATTCTTTCTAATTAGATAGTATAGGTATTCAGTTAATAAACCAGTAATAGAAGCTACTACAACAAATATTAATGGTTTAAATACTAGGTATAGACTACCATAGCCTTTTATTACCGGATATATACCATTTTTATATGTAGAGAATAATATAAAGAAAGATAATATTATTAAGATAGTATACATCATATCAGAAGTTTTATTTTTACTTTTTAGATAACTTCCATTTCTTACCTTAAACTCTCTCATTTATTATTCACCTTCTCTTTAGCGGCTTTTACAAATTCTCTTACTTCTATTTTTGAAGGACATATATAAGAACATAGTCCACATTCTATGCATTCATCCGCTTTTAGACATTCCAATTCTTTGATATTACTGATATTTTTCATAATAAAGGCTGGATATATTCCTACAGGACATACCTCAAGACATTTACCACATGATATACATGGTAATGATCTAGTAAAATTATCCTCTATTACAAGAATAGCATTTATATCTTTAGTAATTATTAAGTCATCAGTAGGAATACTCTTTCCCATCATTGGACCACCCGCAATAAAAAGTGGATTCTTTAGCTTTTTATAACCATCTAGTGAAGCTATTATTTCACTAGCTAGAGTACCTATTTTTACTTTAACATTAGTCTTTTTCTTTATACCTGGACCAGTAATGGTAATTATTCTTTCTGTTAATGGTCTACTGTATTTTAGCATTTCATAGATTGCATAAATAGTACTAACATTACTAACTAGTATACCTTTTTCAATTGGGTATTTATCATACTCTATCCCGAGAGTATCTCTTACTACTAGCCTTTCCCAGCCATTTGGATATGCATCTTTTACTAGTTTTAAACTTATATTAGGATAAGTACCAATATGTTTAGTAAAAGCATTTATTACTTTGGTACTATCTTCTTTTACAACAATATAACTCTTCTTTAGATTCATTATAGTCATTATTTTATCTACAGCTTCAAGTATTTCTTCAGCACTATTTTTCATTAATGCTTTATCACAAGAAACAAAAGGTTCACATTCAACACCATTTACTAAAAGATATTTAGTGTTATCATTATCATACTTTAAGAAAGTAGGAAAATCACTTCCTCCTAGTCCAGTGATACCATTTTCTCTAAGAGCATTTATAAATTCTTCTCTAGTATATTCCTTTTTAGTTACTACCTTACTTTTTTCATACTTCTCCTTGAAGTCATTTTCTATTACAACACATTTAATCTTTTTACCATTATTAATAGTCTTAGTATCTCCCACTAATGCATAACCTGATACTGAACTATGTATAGGAAAATTTATCTTTTCATCTATAGCAATTACTTGTCCTTTATGAACATAATCTCCACCTTTTACTAGATGCTTATACTCTACTTCATTTTTATTCTCAAGAGGTATATAAACCAATTCAGGTTTTAAATAATTATCTATTTTATATAAAATATCACTATCAATATGTACTCTCATTTCTATTCTCCTCTAGTATATAATAGCATAAAATTTAAAAAAAAGATAGTATTTCTACTATCTTGATGATGTTTTTTTATTTTCCTCTATAGTATCTAGACTAGATAACTGTACTAAAGCATCATTATATATTCCTTTAGCTTCTTCATATGTTTTAGCAAGTTTCATTCTTATATAATATTTTGCTCCAAGATTATATTCGGCACTACCTGGTTTAAATTGTTCCTCTACTTTAGTCTTTATATTATTAAGCATATAATCTCTATCAATTAATATAGTATACACAGTTATAATTAGTTCTTTCATAGATACTATTTGTACTAGACTTTCACCATTAATAGTTTCATGATGATCTTTTTCATTATTACCATACATTATGTTATTTATAAACATTTGATAACTTTCATTTTTTCTTTGTATAAATTCAGAAAAAGCCTTTTCTAAGTCCATAGTTGTTTTAGCAGTTTCTATTTCCATATCTAAATTCTTAATATCTAAACTAATAAAATCAAATAGTTGTGATACCATTGCATGATTTATTTCTTTTTCATAAAATTCTTTCGCAGACTTTGATATATTAAATAATCCTTTCTTTTCTAAATCAATATCTTTAAACATTTTTCTTAGATATTCATACATTATAAGTATTTGATAATCATAACTATCCTGTTCTCTTCTTATGGTATCTTCTTTTTTATTTCCAAAGTCCACATACAGCATTTTTGACTTTAAACTATATGCTTTTTCTAACTGCTCATGTGTAAAATTAGCATCTAGGTTAAATGTTTTTAATGCATTTTCTAATTTCCCCATTTTATTACCTCCAAAAAGCTAAATATGAAATAAATATTAAATATATTATTGTTAATATTGTTCCATTTATTATATCTTTTGTTTTTGATTTATCTGGTACTCCGACCATCATAGCTACTAGTACGCCGCCTACTAGACCTCCTATATGAGCAGCCAAATCAATACCTTCTGCAAAGAAACCTATTATTAGATTTACAACAATTATTGGAATAATTGATCTTTTTATAGCCTCTCCTAGATATGTACGATAGTGCATACCAAAATATAGAAGTGCTCCCAGTAAACCAAATATTGCTCCTGATGCTCCAGCAGATATAGTATTATGAGTAAATGCTAGTGACATTATACTACCAAATATACCACTTAGTATAAATATTATTATATATTTTATTTTACCAAATAAATTTTCTACTTCTCTACCTATAATATATAAAGAATACATATTACATAATAAATGCATTATTCCAATATGTAAGAATATACAAGTAAATAATCTATAGTATTCACCATTTTTTACTAACACATCTAAATTAGCACCATATTTTAATAGTGTTTGACTATTAGTACTACCTCCTGATAATTCCATTAGTATAAATAGTATTATACATATAGCCATAATTATATAAGTAACTATAGGTTGTTTATATGAAAATATCTTTTCAGCAATTTTATTCCTTTTTTCATTCTTTTTATTAATATTATCAGTTACTTTAATAAAGTATTCCAAGCCATCTTCTTTTCTATTTGTCTTTTCAACAATATCTGGAAAAGCACTTACTAATTTTGGATTATTTATATCTTTTTCTTTAGTTATTAATACATCATCATTATTAAGTATTTTTTCATCTTCAATATCCGTATAAATACTAAGTACTTTTACTTTAAATGATAATGTCTTTCTTTTCACTTGTTTTACTATTTTAGATAATTTAAACTTATCAAAATCCAATTGTTCTTTATTATGAATATGATGTGATACTATTCTAACTATTTTATAATTATTATCTAGATTTTCAAGCCAAATTTCATCATTAATACCATGTATAATCATTGGTTTATAGTTTTCTTCAGTAATAAAATAATTTATTAAATTCATTACTAGTAGATCATCACTCTTAATTATTATTTCATCCATAGTAAACCTCCATATATATATTATACTAGATTTTAAAAAATAAATAAAGTCTTTTCACATGATTAATGTTTTTAAATATAATATAGAGAAAGGAGACTATTTTATGTATAACAGAAGAATGTTAAGACCAATGCCAATGAATGGAGATAGATTTGGTGGGGGATTTTTTGGACCATTTCTATTAGGGGGAATAACCGGAGGCCTTTTAGCTCCTGCCTTTTATCCTAGACCATATCCAGTACCATATAATCCTTATCCTCCATATCCTAATTATCCAGTATATTATTAAAACACCATATGGTGTTTTTATTGATATTTTTATTATATTTTGTTATAATTGTATCATGAAAAAGTTTAATATGATTGATGAAAGTTTTATTTGTGAAAATTGTGGTAAAGAAGTTACTAGGCTTGGATATACCGCTAGAGATCACTGTCCATTCTGTTTATATTCTAAACATCTAGATATTAATCCTGGTGATAGAGAAAATACCTGCAAAGGACTAATGAGACCAATTGGTATAGAGAAATTTAAAAACAGCTATAAGATTATTTATAGCTGCGATAAATGTCATGAGTTACATAAAAATATTATGGCTAATGATGATAACTTTGATTTAATTATTTCATTATCCAAAAACATTTAAAATAATTTTGGTAATAAATCTAATATAAATACAAATACAAATAAGATTACTATGATAAGAAGTGCTATTTTAAATTCTTTAGTAAGATTTAAATCGAACTTCTTTTTTTTAGGTTTGTTATCAGTTGTTACATAAGTTTTCTTTACATTTGTATTATTAACATTCTGATTATTAGTAGTATTTTGACTATTAGTTTCATATATGTTGTTATATTGATTCTGCATATTAACTGAATTTTGATTCATAGTATTTTGATTATTTGTAAGTGGTATACTATTAGTTGTATTAACCTGATTATTTTGAACTGTATTTACTGATTTTATATTAACATCCATAGTATCATTTATATCTATACTAGGATTACTAATTGCGGTATTTAAATTACCAGTAGCCCTATATGGTGTAACATTTTCTAATTTTTTATCATCATCATAATTCATTTAAATACCTCCTTAAGATAGAAAGGATTTAGATTAACTAAATCTTATAGATTCCAATTACCATTATTTTGATTATTCGGTACATTACCATTCATTACAAAGTTTGATCCACCCTGCACTAAATTATTGGTATAACCATTCATATTGTTTACTGGCTCCTGTGGCATTTGATTCATATTTGGCATTGTATTAGGAACACCATTTGGAACATTATTTATCATATTATTTGGCATATTGTTTGTATTTGCTTGATTCATTGGCTCTACTACTGGAGCACTAGGAATATTAACATTTGGTATTACACTTGGTCCTGCCATTTGTGGCATAGTATTTGGTATTGGTGTTGGAGTAACTCCACCCATTTGAACACCAGTAGTTGCCTCTGAAATAGAATTTTGCATTGGTTCTGGTGTAGGTACTGTCATTTGTGGTGCTACACTAGGCATAGGATTTGGTATGCTACTTTGCATACTTGGTACCTCTCTTGGTTCTGTAACAGGAGCTACACCGCTATTTATTCCATTATTTAATATTGGTGTTGGTTCAACAGGTTTTGGTATCGATACTTCTCTTGGTTCAAATTTTGGTGTCTGCTCTGAAGCTGGAATAAAGAAAGAATCATTACTATTCATATTTTGATTTACTTCAGGTGCATTATTTGTTACATTAGGATTATTTTCAAAATTATTATTCATGTTCATTCCCATTGTATTTATATTTGAATTTACACCTTGATTCATATTATTATTCATACTTTCAGGCATATTCTCCATCGTATTCATATTTTGATTTATATTCTGTGCCATATTATTTGACATATTCATATCTTGATTATTCATCATCATATTATTGTTTAACATGTTATTATTCATCATATTATCAGTATTATGGCTCATCATGTCATTAAGGTTTTGATTCATCATCATACCATTATAGCCCATATTCATATTTTGATTCATTGCATTATAATTCATATCCATACCTTGATTCATCATATTTAAATCATTAGTAGGCATACTATTATCACTTGCAGTTTCTCTTTCCTTTTTTTCTCTTAATTTCTTTTTCTTTTTAGTATCTGCGAGAAAACCAACTACTGTAATTAAAAGAATAACTAATACAATCAAAACCCACACATAATATTCTAATAAAAAATCTACTACTGTTTGCATATTTTTCCTCCCTATTTACTCTAATATAAGAATATCATAAATAACTTAAAAAATCAACAATTAATCACTATCTATAATATTTTTATCTATAAAACTTATACTCTTCGTAGATAAATCCAAAGATTCTTTATACTTTCCTCTTCTAAATAACTCTTCTGCTTTAGTAAGAGCAATATCTATTTCTTCATAACTACTACGATATCTATTCCCATAAACTATCATCTTTTCAGCCATATCAACAATCTTAATCATATCGTTTGTCTTATTATATATTTTAAATACTAAGTCTCTTGCAGTATCTACTCTTATGTTTAATATTTTTATAACAATTGGTTTCTTATCTAGTTCTTTTACTATTTCTCTTATTGCATCTTGTGCCTCAGTAAGTTCTATATAATAACTACTTGGAATTACTGGTATTTTATAATCTTTTAGACGATATTTTGACTTCTTTAATAAGTCTTCAATTGTATTTAACTGTTCTCTTGCTCTTGTTTCATCATCTTTCATGCTAGTAATTGATCTTAACTGATAATCCAAATCATCCTGTAATCTAGATAATTTTAGTGACAATCCATCTAATTCATCAACTAGTTTAGAGTAGGCAAATGTTTTCATTTTACCTTGATCCACTAGTATCTTATAATCTTTATTTATTTTTTCTAAACTCTTATTTAATAAACTAAATTTATTAATATCTTCATTTGATAAATTATAATTATATTTTATATCATCTATTTGAAGATATATATCTCTTACTACTTTATTAATATTGTCTATTCTATACCCGAGTTCTTTAATATTTTGTTTAAATAAGTCTTTACATTCTTTTTCTTTATCAAAATCATTATATAAACTATTAAAGTAATCTACAAAAGTTTTTAATTCTATTATTGAATCATTCATCTCCAAGTTCTTTAAATTTTCAATAATTTTATTTATTTTATCTTTTATTTCTTTAATATTATATTCAACATTTAAATAATCTAGTGGATAACCATCTCTTCGCATTCTATTATAATATATTATAGTATCCTCTATTTTATTTGGCATAACAACAGTAGCCATTAAGACAATTGTAGGAACGTCTGCAAGTAATTTATCCATTCTTTTAATCTTATCATCTAAAAGAACTATTTTCTTTTCTACAGAAACATAATCATTATTATCCATAGCTCTTTCAAATTCCGCAAATAGTTTATCTATTCTACTAAACTCTTCTTCCATTGAAGCTGTAATTACACCAAATTCTTTTTTAGTTCTTTCAAATTTATTCTGCTGCTCACGATATACTATTTTCAATTTAGTAATAAGAGTTCTATTTCTCTCTTCAGATTTAGTTATTAACTGAACTTCTTCAAGCAACTTATCTGTCTTTTTCTTTAGTACACGTAGTTCCATTTCAATATTAGCCATTTTTCTTATAGCTTGTTTGTATTCTTTTCTATCTATTAAAAAGTCAGCATCAGATATTGAATCAGTAATACTAGGTATTGCTTCATCCCTTATTAATTTAAAAGTATTATCCCAGTCTTCCATCTTTTCCTTTAGATTATCAGTTTTTACTAATTCTTTAACCTTTGTTATCTCACTAAGTACTGGAACTCCAAGTAGGCTATTCTTTTCAATATCTAATTCTTCTATTTCTTTTTTATATTTTTTATTCTGATTACTTTTAATTATAACAATAGTAATAATTATAAGGATAACTGCCAATATAAAAGCTGATATAGTAATTAAAAAGACACTATCCATATGTTACCACCTTTCCTACCTATAATATATTTTACCACACTTTTAATTTTTTTAACATTATTTTTTAGAATAATTTTATTTTTTTTATTTTATGTAAAAAGATAGCCTAAGCTATCAATTTAATTTTATTTATAATACATATCTAGTAATGATAAAATATAAGGCTGCTCCTAGTACAAGAAGTCCAAATATTAAGAAGAATATCTTTATTCCATTATGAGATTTTTCTTCAAATAATTTTTCATCATCATCATCTTCATCAAAATCTTTTTTACTAAAATTAAATGAACCACTATAAAAGGTTTCTCCTTCTTTTATTTTCTTTATCATAGTAACTTCTTCTTTAACAATAGGATCTGTTACTACAGTGTTATCATCACCTTTTAAGTCTACAAGTATATCAAGTGGAAGTGAATTAGTATTACTTTCTTTTTTATCTTTATCCTCTTTTGGTACTTCTTCTGAAAGTTCCATAGCATCATCTGCTTCAGGAACATATGGTATATTAGCATCCTCAAGATTAGTTAAAAAGTTAGTATTTATTTTAGGCTCTTCTTTATTAGCTTCAGCATTTTTATTTATTTCATTTTTAGCATTTTCAAGTAGAACATTAATATCATATATTCTACTACTCTCTTTTGGTGCTGCATTTGTTACTTCCCTTTTTGGAAGGGTAACTGTTCTCCCTAATTCTTTAGCTTTTCGATATTCGTCTCTACTGGAAACTATTTCTCTTAAACCATTTATATCTATTTCATTGGAATTATCAGGTATTGGTAAATTATCTAGTTCAGATATTTCAGAAGAAATATCTTTATATAGTTTTTCGTTTTTCTTAATTCTATTAAATTCACTTAAATCTTCTTTATAATATTTTTCCATTCTACTTTCCATATTGCTCTACCTCTACTATTAATATAATAACATATTTTTTTGATAAATAAAAGATTTTATGTTGATTTTTTATTTGATTTTGATATAATTAAATAGAAAGAAGGTATGATTATGAAATTAAAAATTAATAAAGATAAATGTATTGGATGTGGACAATGTGTTAGTCTATGTGAAGATGTATTTGATTTTGATGATGATAATTTAGCTAAGGTTATTGAAACCCCAGTAGCGGAAGAACATGAAGAAGAATCAAATACTGCCTTAGAATCTTGTCCAACAGGAGCTATTGAAGAAGAGTAATCTTCTTTTTTTATTTCCTAGTATATTACCCCCTCTTCTATATGATAGATATGGCTGATATATTTATTTTAGGGCAATAGTTTGGCTCAAATAAACACTATTAAGACTTAGAATAAGGCTTAATGTGTACATAAAGAAAAGAACCCTAAAATAAGAGTTCTTAACTTATTATAAACTTAACACCATTTTTAGTATTTTGAATGTTAATGTCATAATTTAAGAATGTAAGTGTTTTCTTTACAATAGATAATCCCAAACCAAACACACCATTAACCCCCTTTTCAAAAGGAGAAAAGATATTATTTAATACATCTTTATCAATATTTGGTCCATCATTAAATAGAATTATCTTATTATTTTTTATGGTTATCTTTATTTCTTTATTAGCATATCTAATAAAGTTATTTAATATATTATCTATAATTGCTTCCCACATCTCACTACTACCTTTAAAGATAGTATTTTTTTCATCAATATCTAAAGTGAATTTAACATCATTTCTTACTAAAGAGAATTTATCAACTGAATCAAAGACTACTTTACTGACATCACACCTTTCTTTTATAATATCTTTTTTGTCTTTGAAATAGTTTAATTTATTAAGGTACAATAAGGAGTGAACTTTACCTTCTAATTTAGATAATTGCTCTTTAGATACTTTTACGGCTTCTTTATCTGTTATTACACCATCCTCAAATGCTTCGATATAGGATTTCATTACTGTGATAGGAGTCTTAAAATCATGGGAAATGTTCTGGTACATTTGATTTTTATATTCTTCTTCTTCTTTCAAATATACACGCATTTTCTCCAAAGCTACCTCAAGGGTAGATATTTCATCTTCATAATCATATTTTATCTTATGATTATAGTTATCGTTATTCAAGTTATCTATTTTTTCTTTTAATTTTTTTATTCTATTAACTAAGCTATTAGACCATATTAGGATTACCATTGATACTATTATAAAGGTTATACCTACTACAAGAAGGATTATCTTAAATATTGATATACGCATATCATTTATATAACTACTACCAGTAAGTGCTATTTTCTTAGTATTATTTGAAGTAATAGTACTATAATAATATACTTTCTTGTTATAGAGAAATTTTCCTTCTTCCTTATTTATTTTACTTAGAATTTTTTTAGGAGAATCTAATCCTAATACTTTATTTAAGTTATTTGATATATATATATTTTCATTATTAACATATATATAAGCTACCTCACTATTTATTTTACTATTCTCAGGACTATCCAATATATTTAAAGATTCACCAAGATAGTTATATAAATTATCTTCATATATTGGTAATAGGTTTCTAGGTAATATTATTCCTAGTGATATTATCATTATTACCACTATTACTATACAAATAAATAGTAATTGTTCTGTAAGATTAGGTTTTCTCATAATAATCTATACCCATAGCCATAGATTGTATTTATATCTAATTCTGGCATTTTCTTTCTTAGTCTTCTTACTAGATCATCTACTACTCTATCAGTACCAAAATAGTTTTCTCCCCAAATGTTGTTTAGAATATCATCCCTTGAGAAGGACTTATTTATATTGGTAACGAACATATAGAGTAAATCAAACTCTAAAGTAGTTAGATTTATACTTTCACCTTTGTGAAGTACCATTCTTTTTTCAAAGTCTATAGTATAATCTTTATAGGTAAGTTTTTGTTTATCTTTGGAGTAAACTCTTCTTATGATATTATTTACTCTAAGTACTAGTTCTTTAGGAGAATATGGTTTAGCAATGTAATCATCACTTCCTAATTCTAAACCGATTATTTTATCTAGATCTTTATCTCTCGCGGATGTAAATATTACTGGTACATCGGGATTCTCCTCACGGATTTTCTTTATAATGTCATATCCACTAATGGTATCTCCAAGCATTATATCTAATATCCATAAATCTACATCTTTATTTATATTATTTATAGTACTCTCTCCATCATAATAGGATACTACATTATAGCCTTCTTTTTCTAGATATGTTCTTATTAGATTATTCAAATCTTTTTCATCCTCTACTAGTGCTATTGTTTTCATATATATCACTTCCTAAATATAGTATAACACAAAATTAATATTTTTTCTTATCTAATCATCTATCACCTCTTTCCTTGATTTAATTATATTAATTTTATTTGGTTAAATTATCAAATAAATGTGGTAAATTATGGGAAGTAATAATATAATGTATTGGTGAATGATATATGGAATATAAAAGAATTACTTTAGATTATAAGAGTTTAGATCCCTATATTGATGATAGAACACTAGATCTTCATTATAATGCTCATTATAGAAATTATACTGATAAGTTAAATAAATATTTAAATAATATTAATTATGATTATAAAGACTCTCCTATATATTTAGCTAAGCATATTGATATATTACCTATGGAGAATAGAGATGAGATACTATTTAATCTAGGAGGATATTTAAATCATAGCCTATATTTTTATAATTTGACTAATAAGAAGAAAGATATACCTATAGAACTTCTTAATCTAATTAATAAATATTTTGGTTCTTTCTCTTTATTTAAAGAGGAATTTATTGATATGGCTATGGAAGTTAAAGGTAGTGGATATACTTTTTTAGTAATGGATAAGAATAATAAACTTAGAATTATTAATACTTCAAATCAGGATACTCCTTATTATTATGGTTTTACTCCTATTATGACTATTGATGTATGGGAACATGCTTATTATTTGAAGTATACTTATTTAAGAAAGAAATACTTAGAGAATATTTTTGATATTATTGATTTTGATAAAGTATATAAATTATATTTGGATAATATTGTATAATCACTCTATAGCCTAAGGTCTATAGAGTGTTGTTGTTAGCCTGTAGTCTAACAACAATATATCTACATATCTATTATATATAAGAGAGAGGTATATATTTAATATTAGTTTAGTAATTGTAATTAGTGTGCCAGTGGCGCACCTTTTTCTCATGGCAAATAAAATTAGCTCATATGTTTTAAATTGTTAATAAGCTACTTATCTTTGATATTCTTTGGATTTTATTTTTTCTCTTAACTCTCTAACACTTAAATTATAATCTCCGGTTTGCTTTATGTAATAGTTAATTTCATCAACATTATCAAATGTCAAAAGTTCGCAATGATGACTCCATGTCAAATGTCGCGACAGTGTCGAGAAATTCTTAAACACCAAATAGAACTTTCTCATTTTTAACAATGTTTTATAATTATATTTTTTCCCAACCTCAGTGATTAATTTATTGGAATATTCCTTTATTAGACTTTCTCCATACCTAGCCCTATCTTCGCCGCCTTGAGCTTCAATTAACAATTTACCGACATTATAATAAGTACTAAGTTCATTTCTATTCTTTGAATAATCTTTTACCCTTTTATATACTTCGTTGTTTATTAGTTCGTTTTTTATTTCATTATAATAATTCATTTCTGTGCCTCCTAAGACAATATGTAATTTTTAGAAAATATTCTGTTATCACTGGAATATTCTATGTAATAACCATTATCTTTCTTGCAAATTATTACCCCAATAGTTTTATCTTGATTTATGGTTTTAATATTTTTATCTACATAGTTCATATATATTTGTATTTGGCCGATATGTTCTTTCTTTAACTCTGTTACTTTTAATTCTATTACTACAAAGCAATTATAAATATAATTAAATAGTAATATATCTATATAGTTATAAGTATTACCTATTTTAATTTTGTATTCATTTTCAACGAATGTAAAGCCATCACCTAATTCTTTTAAAAATGATGGTATATCTTCAAGTATTAATCTTTGCAATATTTTTTCTGTTATAGATTCTTTATCTATGTTGTATTTATTTCTTATTACTATAGGATTTTTTATAAAATCACTTACTACTGTTTCTTCTTTATTTATTAACTTTAATTTTGTATTATTATCTAGTCTCTGATATTCTTTAGATTTTATTTTTTCTTTTAATTTTCTATAAGATAGATTTTGCTTTATAGAAATATCTATATAATAATTGATTTCATTTATATCTTTTAATGATAAAAGTTCGCAATAATGACTCCATGTCAATTGGGCAGGCATTGCCTGCCCTTTTTGATATATCAAATAAAACTTCCTCATGTTCTTTAAACTTCTAATTGAATATCCTTTGCCTAATTCTTTTGTTAATCTTTCTGAGTACTCTTTTATTAAGCCATCACCATACCTAGCCCTATCTTCGCCGCCTTGAGCTTCAATTAACAATTTACCGACATTATAATAAGTACTTAGTTCATTTCTATTCTTTGAATAATCTTTTACCCTTTTGTATACTTCATTATTTATTAGTTCGTTTTTTATTTCTTTATAATAATTCATTTCTGTGCCTCCATAAATACACACTAGCAGGTTCTAATATATATTGCAAATGACTAAAACTTGTTTTTGAGTGTTAAAAAAGATAAGAAAAAAGACCTTTAAATTTTTAAAAGTCCTTACTTTGTTTTTTTGCTACCTTCAAAAGATATTTTTGAGTAAAATTACTATTTTACATATATTTTACACTTTATTATCTCTTTTTATAAAACTTATTATAAATATTAACACTATTGTTAGATAAAGAATTATTTTTATATCATTAATAAAATATCCTATTAAACACATTATACTTCTTATCATACAGAATATTATTTCTACGATTAATAGATATCCCTTAATATTAGTATCTTCTTTTATACTATATATATTTTCTGAGGATACTATTTCAAATATCTTTATACCTAGTCCTTCAAATAAAGCTATGATTAGTACTAGGTATTTATTACTTATATTTAGTTTTAATATTAATATGATACAGAATAATATATTTAAATATTTAAAGTATTTTTTATCATCTACTTTTCTAACAAAAAAATAAATAAAGATACAAGAACTAATACCCATAATTATATTAAATATTCCTACATAACTAATAGTATTATTTATAAATAAATATAGATATAATGGCTGAAGACTTAAGTTTATTACTTTAGCTTGTTCACATATAAAGAATAATAATTTATTTTTTTCTATTTTATCTATTTTTATTTTATTGTTATTTGTTTTATCTTCATATTTAAATATTGGTATAACCGCTAATACTGATATTATTATTACGATGATAGCTAGTATTAACTTTGATAGTTTAGTTTCTACATAAGTACCTATTACTGAAGACAGAACTATGGCTATATTAGTATATATTAATATACTACCTATTTCTTTTCTTTCATGATTATTAATAGATTTAATAGCATAATAATGTCTTATGGTATGATAAGTATAGGCTCCAAGTCCATAGATAATACTAAATATTATTAGATTAGTGAATGTTTTATCCATTATAGACATATAATAGAAACTACCACTAAAGATAATACTGGATACTATTAATATATATTTAGGTTTTAATATTTTAGTTAGATAGATTACTATAGTACTAGTTATGGCTCCAGTTAAATATACTAATGAATAAAATAGTAGTATTTCTTTTAGAGAGTAGCCCATTTTATATAGTAGTACTGAAGAAAATACTTCTACTATATTTCTAGCTAAAGTAGATAATAATATAAATATATTATATCTTTTTATATTAGACATAGTATCACCATTATTTATTATGTATTTTTTTTATTTTATGATACAATATATCATGAGGTGACTAATAATGTTTAAATATACATTAGATAATAAAAGATATCATACTTTGAATTATTATCTTAAAAACAGATTTAATTCTAAAGTATTTAAAGTTAGTTTGAATGCTGGTTTTACTTGTCCTAATATTGATGGTACCAAAGGTTATGGTGGCTGTATATATTGTTCTGAGGGCTGCTCCGGTAAACATGGTGGTAATCCTAATAAGGATTTGACTACTCAGTTTTATGAAGTTAAGAATGTTATAGAAAAGAAATGGCCTAATAGTAGGTATATTGCTTATTTTCAGGCGAGAACTAATACTTATGCTCCTCTTGAAGTATTAAAATCTAAGTATGAAGAAGTATTAAAAATAGATAATGTAATTGGATTATTTATCGCTACTAGATGTGATGCTATTACTGAAGATACTTTGGATTATTTAGAAGAACTTAATAAAAGAACTTATCTTACTATTGAACTTGGTTTACAAACTATACATGAAAAGACCTCTAAACTAATTAATAGAGGTCATACACTTGAAGAATTTGATAGTATGGTTAAGAAATTAAGAAATAGAAATATTGATGTTGTTGTTCATATTATTAATGGTTTACCTTATGAAACTGAAGATATGATGTTAGATACTGTTAAACATTTAAATACTTTAGATATACAAGGTATTAAAATACATATGTTAAATATTGTTAAAAATACCCCTTTAGAAACTTTATATAATAAAGAACATTTTCATATATTATCTAAAGAAGAATATATAGATATAGTTATTAAACAGTTAGAATTATTAAATCCTAAGATAGTAATTCATAGAATTACTTCTGATCCAGATGTATCTACTTTAGTAGAACCTACTTGGTTAATTAAGAAATTTTGTTTACTTAATGATATTGATAAGGAAATGGTAAAAAGAAATACCTACCAAGGTAAGTATTATATATAATATTAAAACTGATAAAAATGTATTTATCAGTTTTATTTTATGTTTCACTATAAGCCTTACTATGTAAGTCTTATTAGTGTTATTCTTAGCCTAATTCTTAGTCTAAGAATAATGTATCTACATACCTATTATATATAAGCCATATCTATATACTTAGATATTATTTAATATATTTATAACTATTATTATAATTATTCATCACTTTTATATAAATATCTATAGTTCTAGGTATACCCATAGATATAATCCATCTATAGCTTAACATTTAGAGATAAATATCTCAAGGATGATTTTTGTCCTTTAAAGCACTGTCATACTAAGCCTTAGCCTAGTAGAAAACCCACTATATAAAGGGCTGGCGCGGGCCCCATAGTCGTTGTTGACATTGTTACCATCATTCACGTTGCCATCTGAATTGACATTCCACGCATTGTTCGAGTTGCTGGAATTAGGGGTACTAGTTTTATATAAAATCACCCTATATTAAACACTAAATTAGTGTTAATACCAAAATATATTTTTCATCTTTCGCCTTTCGGCGAATACTTATCCTCTCTTGGCGACTTTCGCCGCCCTTGCCCCTAACAGACTTCGCCTGTTTGAGGGGCCTCTTACCAAGTTCTTCCTACCAAAGTTATCTCAAATTAACTGCTTACGCATTTAATTTGTACGGATTACTACTTGATCCGTCCCCTGACTCTATTTCTAGTTTAGAAGAGAGATAAAGGACTGGCACGGCCCCATACGCAAGATACGCAAAGTAGTCGTCGTGCACACGGCCGTCCGAATACACAAGCCACGCATTGCTCGAAAGGCCGGAATAAGGGGTTAATAACCAGCTTTCTTGTGCACCATCAGCAGTCATTATTGGATACATCCAATTAGTACCAAAGCAGACATTACTATTGTAACCACCTATCGGATTATTACAAATGGAAAAGTCTGAAGAATAGCTATAATCACTTGGATATGGAAGAGCAATATTACCTTTCCAAATTATTTCATAAGTACAACCACTACATTTTTGTGTTCCTCTTTCGTATTGATAGATTTGGTTAGAATAACTATCACTTGTATTCCAACCACCTAAATACCAATTTGTTTCACTTATCATATTTCTTGTTGCTGTGTTCTTTATTCCTATATTATTCATATTTAGACTTACAGAATTATTTGCAGAATTCGAATTATAATAAGTAATTGTTCCAGTACCATTATAATAACTATTATTTAGTAATTTTTGTAATGTTGCAGTATGCCAATTGTTATCATAAGTAGTTAGTGAGGAATTATCGTTTTTATCGTAGTCCCAAGCGAGTTTTCCTATTGTATTATTTCTCATTATTTTTACTTTGCCATCAAATATTCCTATTATTCGCCATGTTTCACAAGTACTTGAGGATTGATTAGAATAATCACTACAATTAAAATATATATAGTTATTTAATGGATAAGTATCATTGGTACAATATTCGGTAATTAGTTCAGAAACTGTTGAAACATTAGCCATACTCTTTAATAAAGCTGGTAATCCTGCCTCGCACTCTGATGCGCTTGAGAATCCTAAAGCACTATAATTTGCAGAACAAGTAGTTAATGCTGTTAACATAGAGCTACAATTGCTTTCTGAAGTAAATGCGCTTCCAAAGACTCCATTAGCCAGAATTGATGTTCTATCCGATTGCCAAGCAGGTACTATTTCTGATTGAGGATTACCATAATATCTAACATTACCACCTTCTAGATCTGTTGTAGTACCACCTAATCTATCACTCATAAGTCTTACTGAAGGAGCTGTGTTATAATTTATACCATTATTTGTTACTGTTTTCTTTTCTGCATTATTATATAAATATCTTATATACTGAACCATATTGGTTGGTACTGGCGGTGTAACTTTAGTACTTGTACCTGTTATGTTACAGTTTAAATCAAAGTTATATGGTTGATTAGTCATATCTAATGGATTATTACCTATAGTACCATCTATCCATAGATATAATATAAATGTATATTCTTTATTATAATCTAATGTTTCTTTATCTGTACTTAGTGTTATTGTAGTACCATTAGTTACATTTTCAAAACTACCTGTACCATAAGATACTCCTGTTGTGTCATTTACTAATTCATATTTAAATGATTTATGTTTTAATCCTGAAGTAGTAAGTGTTGTTTCATTTATACTATTTACTACTAAATTCCAAGTAACAAAAGCATTTGTAGCCATTTGTTGTTTAGTAGTTACTTTTAATATTCTTCCCTTTTCTCTTGTGGATGTTGGATATAATAATTTATTGTTGTCTGATAGTTTATCACACGAACCAGTACCACCTGCGACTGTTACATCTACTAACTGATCTTTGTTTTCTGCAGAGCTGCTCCAACCAAAGTATGCCATTGTTGATCCTACTAGAATAAACATAACTATTGCAATAATTAATAAAATAATATTCTTTTTTTTCATTTAGAGCACCCCTCTTTCTTAGAATAGTTTTATTACATCACTTATTGTTACAAATACCATTAATAACATTAATAGTATAAAGCCTATACTGTTTATCATTCCTTCTGTTTTTGCTTTAATTGGTTTTCTTCTTATTTTTTCTATTATTAAGAATAATACTCTTCCCCCATCAAAGGCTGGGAATGGTATTAGGTTTATTACTCCAACATTCATAGATAGATATGCTACTAGACTTAAGATACTTTCAAAACCTTTCTTAGACTGACTATCTACTACTGAGTATATTCCTACTGGTCCTGATAAATCTTTAACTGAGAATTTTCCTGTTACTAATTCTTTTAATGTAGTAATCATTAATTTATATAGACTAGCAGTCGTTTCTACTGCATGTTTAAGTGAAACGCCTAATCCTCTTCTTACTGTGGTATCTAGTCCTATTCCTACTACATAACTTACATTTCCTTCTTTATCTTCTACTTTATCTGGTACTAATGTTACTTCTCTTTTAGTTCCTGTTTTATCTTTTAGTACTATATCTAGTTTTTCTCCTTTTGATGCTTGTATATATAATTGTACTTCACTCCAACTAGATACTCTTTGTTTGTTTATTGATACTATGGTATCTCCTTCTTTAATACCAGCAGTATAAGCAGGATATCCTTCACTTACATTAGCTACTACTGGTTTAGTAGAAATACTTCCATATATTAATGCTGATACAAATAGTATTACAAAGGCAAATAAGAAGTTAAATGTTGCACCAGCAATCATTATTATTAATCTTTGCCATACTGGCTTAGAATATAATTTTCTTTTATTTGGAATCTTACTATTATCATCAGCATCTTCACCCGCTAGTGATACAAAACCACCTATTGGTATAGCTCTAATACAGTATTCTGTTTCTCCACCTTTCTTTTTAAAATGGAATATTTTAGGTCCCATACCTATTGAAAATTCATAGACATATACTCCAAATAATTTAGAAAATATAAAATGTCCAAATTCATGAACTAATACTATTGCTCCTAATATTAGTACAAAATATAATAAACTTAATAAATTCATACTATCCTCCTCCTATTATAAAATACTAAGTAATAAACTCATACCTAATGATACAAATATAACACTATCAAATCTATCTAATATACCACCATGTCCAGGTATTATATTTGAATAATCTTTTTTATCATAATATCTTTTTATTGCACTAAATACTAAATCTCCCATTTCACTTAATATAGTAAGTATTAATGACATAAATATTATTTTTAGTACTGATATACTACCTATTAATGATAAATAAAACATACTACCTATAAATGTACCTACTAGTACTCCTATAATACATCCTTCTATTGTTTTTTTAGGAGATATACTAGTAAATCTATGTTTTCCTATTAAATTGCCTCCAATAAAAGCATATGTATCGGTAATAAATGATATTATAAATATATAGATACACTTATATATATTAACTTCTCTCATAGTACTAATATTGTTAAAAGCAAGTCCTAGTAACAATATTATACCTATAAAATACATACTATCATTGATATTGTATTTATCTTTATCATTATAGAATATTACTGGTAATATTAATAATAATAGAGTTAATATTATCATACTAGTAATATTTAATTTATATACTATACCATTTAACATAAATATTCCAAGTAATATATAAGATATTATTTTTATTACTGGTATATTTTTCTTTTTGTATTTGATATCTATTAGTTCTTTTAAACCTAGTATAGAGGTAATTGCCATAACTATTCTAAATACTGTATTTCCTAATAGGAATGCTAGTAGTAGAATACCTACTACTAAGGCTCCTCCAAGTAATCTTTTCTTCATAATGCCTCCCTATGCTATTTTATAGTCATCTTCAAGAGAGAATATAACATTTTCTTCAATCCAATTTTTTCTTGGTTCTACAGCATCTCCCATAAGTACTGATACTCTTTTTTCAGCAAGAGCTGCATCTGTTATATTTACTTTAATTAACTTTCTTTCTTTTGGATCCATAGTAGTTTCCCATAACTGGTTAGCATTCATTTCACCAAGTCCTTTGTATCTTTGTACTTTATAGTTTGTTTTTCCTTTTGTTTCTTCTCTTAATTCTTCATTAGACCAAGCATATACGTGTTTACTACCACTAGTTACTTTATATAGTGGTGGCATTGCTATAAATAGATGCCCTTCTTCAATAAGTGGTTTCATATATCTATAGAAGAATGTTAATAATAAACATTGTATATGTGCACCATCATCATCAGCATCAGTCATTATTATTACTTTACCATAATTTATATCTTTTACATTGAAGTCACTACCTACTCCTGCACCTATTGTATAAATTAGAGTATTTATTTCTTCATTTTTAAATATTTCTTCCATTCTTGTTTTTTCAGTATTTAATACTTTACCACGAAGTGGAAGAATAGCTTGTACTTTTCTATCTCTACCTTGTTTAGCAGAGCCTCCTGCTGAATCTCCCTCTACTATAAATAATTCTTTTTCCATTGCTTTTTTACTTTGAGCAGGAGTTAACTTTCCTGATAATAGTCTTTCGGTCTTTTTACTATCTTTTCCTTTTCTTGTTTCTTCTCTTGCTTTTCTAGCAGCTTCTCTAGCTTCTTTTCCTTTTACAGCTTTTCCAACTATTTTAGTAGCTACCATTTTATTTTCTTCAAGAAAGAATTTTAACTTCTCGGTAACTATTGCTTCGACTACTGCTCTAGCAGCAGGTGTACCTAGTTTTGATTTGGTCTGTCCTTCAAACTGAAGTATATCTTCAGGTATTTGTACAGATATAACTGCTGTTAGTCCTTCTCTTACATCAGAACCATCAAAACTTTTATCTTTTTTTAAGTAATTATTTGCTCTAGCATAGTCATTAAGTACTTTCGTAATAGCGGTTTTGAAACCAACTTCATGACTACCACCATCACTAGTTTTTACATCATTAACAAATGATACAATATTTTCTGAATAACTATCAGTATATTGCATAGCTACTGATACATTAATTTTATCTTTTGAACTAGTAAAACATAATGGTTTATGTAATACTTCTTTTCCTTCATTTAAATATTCGCAAAAGGCTTCTAATCCATTTTCATAATGGTACTTTTCACTTCTTCCTTCTATTTCATCTACTACTTCAATGGTAAGTCCACTTATTAAGAAAGCACTTTCCTGCATTCTTTCACATATAGTAGAAAAACTAAATGTTGTAACCGGAAATATTGCTGGGTCGGGTTTAAACTTAACTGTTGTTCCGGTTCTATTTGTAGTTCCTACTTTTCTTAAAGGTACTACTACTTTACCACCATTTTCAAACTTTATATAGTATTCTCCGCCATCACGACGAGTTACTACTTCCATAACTGAGCTCAAAGCATTAACTACTGATCCACCTACTCCATGTAATCCACCGGATACTTTGTATCCGCCTTCACTAAATTTACCACCAGCATGAAGTACTGTATATATTACTTCAGGTGTTGATTTACCAGATGAATGCATACCTACTGGTAAACCTCTGCCTTTATCAGTTACACTTACTGCCCCATCTTTATGTAAAACTATCTTTAAATGATTACCATAACCATTTAATGCTTCATCAATAGAATTATCAACTATTTCCCATACTAGATGATGTAAACCTCTTTTATCAGTAGAACCAATATACATACCTGGTCTTTTTCTTACCGCTTCTAATCCTTCTAGTATTTTAATTGAACTCTCATCATATTTTGCTGCCATAACTATCACTCTTTCTATTAATTTCCATAATAATTATACAATAAAATAAAAAGAAGAGCAAGATTCTTGCCCTATTTTTTACAAAGAAAAAAAGAAAATAACTTTAGTTCAAGTTACTTTCTAATATTTCTTTAAACTTAACACAGTCATCTATACTATAATTATTAATTAAACTCATAGTTACTGCATCATCTATACTTATATTATTCTTGTTAGAATTATTTTTTATTTCTTTTAACATTTCTACTATCTTCTTATAATCATTTAAAGAATATGATTCATCATTAATAGTATCTATTACTTTAGATGTTTCTTTTATTTCCTCATCTTGTTTTATTAAATCATTAAGTGAAATAGTATTACTAATAAGATTCTTTTCCATATTTTCTTTCTTTATCTTTAATGTTTTATCTTCTACTGTATCTAAATTAATATTTAAAGTATCATTATTAATAATATCTTTTGCTTTAATAATATTAACTTTAATTTCTGGTACTTTTTCTATTTTTTCTATTTTAACTTTAGGTACCTCTTCTACTCCTCTAACTTCAGGTACCTTCTCTATAATTGGTTCTACTTTTTTGATAGTATCTTTTTCTAATTCTAACTTTAAGTTATTATAATTACCTTCATATATTTCTTGAGGATTAGTAATATTATAATTTTGATTATTTATTTCATTATCATAATATGTTACTGGTACTAAACCATTTAATATATCATTAAATGTTACTCTATCATTAGTTTCTATATTTGTATCAGTAGGTATTTCTTCTTTAGTTTGAATAACTTCAGGTATCTTAGTAACATCTTCATTAAATACAATTTTTTCTTTCGGTAATAACTCTTTAGTAGTAGATATCTCTTCAGTAACTGGTTCTATATCTTTAATAGTTACTTCTTCTTTAACTGTCTTTTTAGAAGTTATTTTATCACATATAGTATTGGTTATATAAACTACACTTAAAGCTGCTACCCAAAGTATAAATAATACCATATTTAATTCTAATATAGCCACTAATGAATTATTGGTGTATAGTGATGACATTTCAAATACATTTATACTATTTTTAGCTATAATATTTAATATTATAACAAAGAAAATATTATTTATAATAAAAGTTATACTATTAATTATTTTATATATTTTCTTCTTATTAGAACTTAATATACTAGTAATAAAAGCTAATGATATTATTAATAATACACTTATATAAATATATATAGATGGAAAATAAATACCATTAAAAAATATTGTTGTAAAATTATCAAAAGTATTAAATAGTACTTTATGATTTCTTATAATACTAATTATAAAGGTTAAAATCATTGATAAACTCATAAATATTACATACTTTTTATTACTTAACTTTTTACAAGTAAATAATATTGTTAAAATAAGCATTAAAATTACTAGTACAAATATAAACTTAAATGACATTAAGGTATCAAATAATATCTTAAACTTTTCTAATATTGATAAGTATTTCATATCATCACCCCCTCCTTTTTTATTATATTAATTCTGCTATATATATAGTTTGATGATAATTATCACCATTGGTACAAGTAATTAAAGTTAAACTTGTTTTATTTCTATTTCTTAATATTCTTACTGTACCTGTCTTTTTTTCATTGTATATTTTAGTTATCTTATATATATAATCTTTTCCCTGATAATGAACTGTTACAGTATCATCTATACTTAGTTTATATAAATCATTAAAATAACTATTGCTATAATTACCTGAATGTCCGGCAATTATTAAATTACCATTTACTACATCAGGATAATCTGACTCTTTTAAAACAAACAAATTAAATTGAACATTATTTAAACTTGATGTTTTACTATAAAAGCCTTTATAAAAGTTTATCTTTGGAATATCTAATACTCCTAAATATTCTTCATAAATATAATTATTATTATCTTCTTTTACTTCTTCAGTAGGTTCTTCTACTGCTGGTTCTTCTTCAACATTTTCTATATCTCTAGTATTTATCTCTGATAAAACTAAATTCATTTCGCTAAATACAACATCCCTTTTTTCTTTTATATAGTTTGAAAGTAAAAGCGGGATTCCACTTATTATTAGTATTACTCCCGCTGCTACTTGAAATTTTAAATTATTTTTCTTCATTCTTTTTATAATTTCTGTATATCATAAATGATCCAAGACCAATAATGATAACACCTATTAAGGATGCTGTTATAGTTTTAAATGATGAAGTATTTGGAACTTCAATTGTTTCAGGTTTATTATACATAATAATTTCTCCATCAACTGTTCCATCTTCTTTTACAACAAATGTAACTGTTTCAGTAGATAATTCATATCCTTCTGGAGCAATCATCTCACTTAATGTATATTTACCTGGTTTTAATCCATCTTTAATTATAAATGGTTCATTAGTTGATACCCAAGCATATATAACTTCTCCATTTTCATCTTTTAATTCAAGATGTGCTCCTGGTAACTCTTCACCTGTAGTAATATCTCTCTTACTAATGCTTACTGGTATAGGTTTATCTTCAAGATAGTTCTTCATAACTACCTTAGTTACTGTACCATCATTTTTTACTTCAAAAGTAATAGTTTCAGTACTTAATACGTATCCGTCTGGAGCAATAGTCTCAGTTAAAGTATATTTACCAGGATTTAATCCTTTAATAACATGTACTTCTTCAGTAGAAATCCATTCATCTATTACTTTACCATTAGCATCTTTAACTACTAAATGTGCTCCTGGTAATTCCTTATTAGTAGTAGCATCTATTTTACTAATTTGTACTTCAGTTACTATATTTAACTTTAATTCTAAACTAGTATTAATATTCTTATAATCATAATATAATCCAGATGTACCTTGATATCTTGAATCACTTGGTTTATATTCATATACTTTAGCAATACCACCTTCAGCAGCAGCATTTACTTTAAAGTTTAATGTTGTACCTTTAATACTAGATACTGGTACTTTTACTATAAATTTTTCATTTTTACTAAATGTATTTTGTTCTTTACCATTAACATTAGTAATTATTGTTCCACTAGGTGCTCCTTCTAAAGAAACAATATAACTATCTTTAACATTACCAGTAGTAGTTATACCAAGATTTGAACTAACATAGTATTTCCCATCACTAGATAATGTTAAATTAGTATTTCCATTTAACTTAATAGTAGGTTCTGCTTGTTTATAGTTATTAGCACCATTTACAAGTTTTGCCATTTCTCTTACAATGTCAGAATCTTTACCACGATACGTTCCTTTTTCTAAATCAAAATGTTGAAATGAATAATCATTAGGATTTATTAAGTACCATACAGCTAATCCTGTAGTTAAATAATCTTTATCTGCATTACCAAATATTGTTTTATTTGGATAACCATTTTGGAAAAGATATACAATTCTTTGATCCATCTCACCAATTAAATAATATTTTGCTCTACCAGTATAAAACGTTTTACTTCTTTCAGTACAATAAACAATTTGTCCATCAGTAGTTTTCTTAAATTCCATATTTATTGTACTATTACTCAAATAATATGAAACATCAATTTTATGTAGATTAGAACCATCTAACTCATAATAACTAGGAGCAGTAGTTTCAGCTTTTGCAGTAACAGCAAAAAAACTTAAAACAATTGCCACCAAACTAAATAAAATATTTTTTAATTTCATAACAAAAACCTCCCTTTGAAATTGCTTTATATGATAACACTTTTTATACCATTTGTCAATATCATGACATTTTTTATATATAGAAAAAATCTAGAACTAATTCTAGACTTCTATACATAATCTATACATAAAATGGCGTCCTCGGACAGAATCGAACTGTCGACCTATTGCTTAGGAGGCAATCGCTCTATCCTACTGAGCTACGAGGACACAACATAATTATAGCAGATTTTTTAATAAAGTTAAAGAAATTTATTATATATAATAAATAAAATACACTCATAAGATAGACTACAGGCTATCTTATGCTTCTTAAGACTTATAGGCTTAAGAAGAAAGACAAGATAAACTACAGGTTATCTTGTCCATTCAAATTCAAAATCAAGTATTCTAACAGTATCTCCTTCTTCAATACCATTTTTTATAAGTTCTTCATCAAGGCCCATTTTTCTAAGTTTATTAGAAAATCTTTCATAAGCCTCTTCAGTATTAAAATTAGTCATTCTAAATAATTTTTCAATAGTATCTCCTCTTACTACAAAGACATCTTTATCTTTAGAAATAGTAAATGGTTTTTCTTTCTTAAATTTATATAGAACATGACTTTCTTGAACATCATCAGTATATAATACTTCTCTATCTATTTCTTTTACTAAAGTAGATAATCTATCTATTACTTTATCAAGACCATCATTTATTAAAGCAGTTACTTCATATATATCTTCATTCCTAATCTTTTCTTTAAACTTCTTTAAATTCTCTTTAGCTTCTTCACCATCCATTTTATTAGCTATAATTATTTCTTTCTTAGTTAATAATTTAGGACTAAAATCCTCAAGTTCTTTTCTTATAGCAACATAATCTTCATATGGTTCTCTTCCTTCAGTACCTGCCATATCTATAACATGAGCAATAATCTTAGTTCTCTCTATATGTTTTAAAAACTTATGACCAAGCCCTACACCTTCACTAGCACCTTCAATTAAACCAGGAAGATCCGCTACTACAAAAGTATTATCTTTTGTTTTTACTACTCCTAAATTTGGTGATAAGGTAGTAAAATGATAATCTGCTATTTTAGGATTAGCGTTTGATATCATAGATAGAATAGTACTCTTACCTACAGAAGGCATACCCACTAGGCCAACATCAGCAATCATACGTAGTTCAACTTTAATATTTCTTACTTCGCCAGGTTCTCCTTTTTCAGCATATGATGGACAAGGATTACTTCTAGTGGCTAGACTAACATTACCTCTTCCACCCCTTCCACCATAAGCTATCGTAGCCATTTCACCTTGCTTAGTTAAGTCTGCTATTACTACACCAGTATCTGCATCTTTAACAGTAGTTCCTACTGGTACTTTGATAATAACATCTTCACTATTACTACCAAACTTATTTTTACCTTCACCATTTTCACCATTGTTACCTTTAATTTTCTTTTGGTATCTTAAATCAATTAGTGTCTTTAGGCCTTCATCAGCTTTAAATATTATATCTGATCCTTTACCCCCATTACCACCAAATGGTCCCCCCATTGGTACGCAGGCTTCTCTCCTAAAGGCCATACAGCCATTACCACCAGTACCGGCTTCTACTTTCATTACTACTTCATCGACAAACATATTATCACTATCCTTCGTATTCTACTTTATACTTAACTACTAAATATAATATTATAATTAACATTACATATATTCCTGTTACCCATATTATCCTAAGATAATTTATTTTTTTCTTTTCCTTTTTTTCTTTCATTTTTTAAATTCCTTACTTTATTCACTATTTTATCGTATAATTCTCTAAAGAAATCTATAACATAAGTATCTACAAAGCCAAGAACTAAAATAAAGATGATACTTACTATACCAAATTTTGAGACTAAAAACAAGTCTGGAAGTAAAATTAGTAGTTCAAAAAATGATATACTACAGAATATTAAGAGAATTTTACGCCATAAGTTAAGTGGTTTACATATCGTATATAGTAATCTTAGAGTTATTAATCCTGTTAGGGATACTACTACCAGTCTATAGTTATTGAAGTCTTGGCCAAAGATACTACAGAACATTATTATTATGAATATATTTAACATTACCATTATTCCATTTGGTAGGGCATTTCTAAAGACATTTACTATGAAATCTTTACCTACTTTGTTATAGTTTGGTTCTAATGCTAGAAAGAATGATGGTATTCCCACACAAATAGCACTAATTAGTGATAACTGAATTGGATAGAATGGATATTCATATGATAATATTATTGATGATAGAGATAGTAATAAGGAGTATGTTGTTTTAATTAGATACATTGAGGCTACTCTTTCAATATTATTTACTACTCTTCTTCCTTCATTTACTATTTCAGGTAATGTACTAAAATCATTATTAGTTAGAACTACTTCACTAACACTTTTAGCGGCCCCAACACCACTTCCTAGAGCAATACCACAGTCAGCCTCTTTTAGAGCCAGGATATCATTTACACCATCACCAATCATACTAACAGTATTATTTTCTTTTAGAGCTTTGATTACTTTTTGTTTATCACTCGGAGTCATTCTACCAAAGATAGTTATTTCTTTGACAATTTTTACTAATTCATCATAATCTTTTGGTAAGTCTTTACCTTCAATAAATCTATCATAGCCATCAAATTCTAACTGTCTTAAAATATTAGATACAGTAACAGGGTTATCTCCAGATATTATTTTTATTTCAACATCCTGCTGTTTGAAATAATTTAAAGTATCTTTAGCACTTGCTCTAACATTATCTTTTAAAATAATAAAGGCATCTACTTTAATATTGGTATTACCACTAGCAAGAGTAATTATTCTATAACCCTTTAATATATACTTAGTTAATTCCTCATAGTCAGTTAATTTTTTATCAGTAATATATTCTAAGGCTCCAAGATAGTACTTAGTATCATTTATAGTGGTAATGCTACACTTTTTACTTGAAGAAAAAGCTGTTCTATCAGTTACATTTAAACTAGTCTTAATACCATATTTTTTCTTTAGAGCAATATCAGTAGCATTATTTCCTTCTTCAGTATTAATATTAGCTATTATTTCATCTACATTTATCTTATTATTAAGTACTACGGTATCCACTACTTCCATAGTTCCATCAGTTATGGTACCCGTTTTATCTAGACATAGTACATCAGTACATGATAGTATTTCAATACCATGTAACTTTTGTATTAGAACTTTCTTTTTAGCCATCTTTAATACACCCGCAGTTAAGGCTATTGAAGTAAGTAAAACTAAGCCTTCAGGTATCATACCTATTATACCCGCTACTGTGGATAGTATAGCTTCTTTATAGGTTAGCCCACTACGAAAATACTGACTTATAAATAATAGAATACCTACTGGTACAATTAAAAATGTTATTATTTTTAGTATTTTATTAATAGTATTTTGTAAGTATGAAGTGTTATCTTTTACTGAGGCAGCATCTTTTACTAAAGAACTAGCATAACTATCTTTGGTTAGTCCTACTACTTTGGCATAAGCAGTACCACTAGTAACTATTGATCCAGACATTATCTTATCATCTTTCTTTTTCTGAATAGCATTTGATTCACCAGTAATAATACTCTCATCTACCTCAAGTGAACCACTCTTTATTACTTCAAGGTCAACAAGAATATTATCTCCTGATGATAGATAAAGAGTATCACCTAATACAATTTCTTCTTTTGGTATCTCTTCTTTTTTGCCATCACGAACTACTGTTACTTTTTCCTGATTAGTAACTCTAATATTATCTAGAGTTCTCTTAGCTTTTAATTCCTGATAGATAGCTATTATAGTATTAAATACTGCCGTTCCTATAAAAGTAGCATTTTGTATAGAACCTGTAGTTAATGTTAAAACCATTAAAGCTATATTTAAAATATTAAATAGTGTTATGGTATTAGATAATACTATTTCTTTAGTGGTTCTAGTATATTTTACTTTTTCATCATTAGATAGTCCATTATTTTTTCTATATTCTACTTCTTGTCTAGTTAAACCTTCCATAGTTAGCCTCCTTATAAGTTAAAAGAGCTATATAGCTCTTATCTACTAAAGTATCCTCCACCACTATAATATAGAGCAGGGAAATTTATTATGTTTCTTGGATTAAATGAATTAGCATTAAAATTATAAGCATTATGTCCATAAGCCATACCAAAGTGTAAGTGAGCTCCTGTTGTACAATTATCATATGACTGAGTAGAATATCCTCCTACCTCACCTATCTTTGTCTGTGGAGTTACTACTTGATCTACAGATACTGATATTCTAAGTAAATGTAGGTATACTGTAGTATAAGGAATACCATTAACATTATGATATACCCATACTTGGTTACCACCACAACTTGAATAATTAACTATTCTAGCTACTACTCCGTTAGCAGCAGGATATGCTGTTGTTCCTTCACTGACACAGTCTAAGTCAATACCATGGTGTCCACCACCACCAGACCAGTCTTCTCTAATGTTGTATCCCGTGTATTCACTAGTTACACAACCCCAATTAAGTGGGTAACTCCAACCTGTTGCTGTTATAGTAACATTACCACTATTATATTTTCTACCACAAGTAGATATTTCTTCATTATTTTTACATCCTTTAGCGGTTAATCTAGATATCTCAGCTTTCATGTCCCTTATATCTTCTTCAATAGTAGTTCCCTCTTCTTTATAATTTGATAAATTTGCTCTCAAAGTAATTAGTTTTGAATTTAAACTATTACTTTCTGTTTCAAGATTACTTCTTTTTGTAGATAATTCTGATTTCTTTTTTTCTAATTCTTCTACTAATTTAGTTAATTCATTCATTAGATTATCATTATACTCAGTAAGCTGAGAAGCTACAGAATATCTATATATAAAATCGGTGTAAGAGTCTGCTTGAAAGATATATTCTAAATAAACATTTTCTCCCGATGATACTTGAAGAAATTTTAGTAGTTCATCTGTTTCATCTTTCTTTTCTTCTATCTTTTTTTGATTAGTATTAATATCATCTTCAGTTTTTTTAATATCACTCTTAATACTATTTACCTTACCAGTAATAACATTAATCTCACTAGTTAATGATGCTATTTGTTCATCAGTTAACTTCTTATTATTTTTATTTTCTTCATACTTAGCTTCTAGGTTAGATAATTCTTTTCTTAAGTCTCCTAGTGTCTTAGCCTCTACTTTATATGTTGGTATAAGTACTATTATAAATAATGTTATAAAAATTATTATTTTCTTATTCATTCATATCACATCTTTCATTATAATTATATATTAAATATTTTTTTTAGTCAATTAATTTAATTTATTTTACATTATTTAACACTAGCATAGCAAAAAATGATTTTTAGTATTTATAACCAAAAATCATTCTTATTTTAATAAATCCCTATTAATTACAGCTTAGCCATTATCTTTTTCATAATCACAGTTCATACACTTAATTTTATCTTTCTTTTCAACTAAAGTTCCATGACAATTAGGACATTTTTCTTCTAATGGTTTATCCCAAGTAGCAAAATCACACTTTGGATAGTTCAAGCAGCCATAAAATATTTTACCTCTTTTAGTCTTCTTCTCAACTACTTTACCATCACATTTAGGACAGTTCATTATTTCCACTACTTTTTTCTCTTCTTTATCATTTTTTATATACTTACAAGTAGGATAGTTCGAGCAGGCCGTAAACTTACCATATCTACTTTGTTTTATAACTAACTCACTACCACAATTAGGACATATCTCTCCAGTCTTTTCAGGAGCCTTCTTTTCCATCTCCTTGAAGGCGACTTCCACTTTAGGTTCAAAGTCATCATAAAACATTTTAAGTAGTTTATACCACTCCATATCACCTTCAGCAATCTTATCAAGATCATCTTCCATATTCTTAGTATATTCAACATTAATAATATCTTTAAAGAATTCTTGTAACTTATCAGTAGTTTCAATACCAATTTCGGTAGGAATAAACTTCTTATCTTCTACTTTAACATAATTTCTTTCTTTAATAGTATCAATGGTTTTAGCATAAGTAGAAGGTCTACCAATACCAAGTTCTTCCATTTCTTTAATTAATTTACTTTCTGTGTATCTAGCAGGAGGTTTAGTAGTATGTGAAGAATATTCTATCTTATTAGATACAATAACATTACTATTATAAGTACTAAAGTCAGGAAGTACTGTATCTTCACTATCTTCATAAATATTATATACTTTTAAATATCCATCAAAAATAAGTACTTGACCAGTAGTTTTAAACTGATAATTATTATTATCAAGTATAACAGTAGTAGCCTCTACCTTAGCGTCTTTCATAAGTGATGCTAAAGCTCTATAATAAATAATCTTATATAACTTATATTCATCATTAGATAAATATTCTTTTATCTTATCAGGATGTCTATTAATTGATGTTGGTCTAATAGCCTCATGAGCATCTTGAACATTCTCAGTCTTAGTACTTTTCTTTACATAACCAACATATTCACTACCAAAGTTATCTTTAATATATCCATAAGTTTCTTTAACAAATTCATCAGAAAGTCTTACCGAATCTGTTCTCATATAAGAAATCAAACCGACAGTTTCACTACCTAAATCAATACCTTCATATAATTTTTGAGCAATACTCATAGTCTTTTTTGAAGTAAATCCCAGTTTATTAGAGGCTTCCTGCTGTAGTGTACTCGTAGTAAAAGGAAACTTACTCTTCTTAGCCTTTTCTTTTTTATCAACACTATCTATCTTAAAAGCATTAGATAGCTTACTTAATATTTCTTTAGCCTCTACTTCTTTCTTAATTTCAATCTTTTTATGATTATAAGTATCAAGCTTAGCGCTAAAGTCATTAAAATAAGCATCTATCTCAAAATATTCTTCAGGTATAAAAGCTTCAATTTCTCTTTCTCTATCTACAATTAACTTAAGAGCCACTGACTGAACTCTACCCGCAGACTTTCCACCAGTCTTAGACTGCATAAGTTTACTAAGTCTAAAACCAATAATTCTATCTAGAATTCTTCTTGTCTCCTGTGACTTAACTAAATTATCATCTATTTTTCTAGCCTTAGCAAAAGAATCTAAAACAGCCTTCTTAGTTATTTCATTAAATACTATACGATCATAATCTTTATCCGTAAGACCTAAAGTATCATATAAATGCCAACTAATAGCCTCTCCTTCACGATCGGGGTCGGTTGCTAAATAAACAAAGTCTGAATCTTTAACATCTTTCTTTAATTCTTTTACTATTTTATTTTTACCCTTTATAATTTGATAATCAGGTTTAAAATTATTATCAATATCAACACCAAAACCAAACTTCCCAGAAGTAGATAAATCTCTAATATGTCCTACTGAAGATACTACTTTATATTCACTTCCTAAATATTTTTCTATTGTTTTACTCTTATGTGGGGACTCCACTATTACTAATTTCTTTGCCATAGAATCCTTTCCTTTCTGTAACATTATATACTACTTTATTAGTAAATTGCAAGTACTTTTTTTATTTTCACACAATATAACATAAATAGCTTCCTTTATAAGGAAGCTACTATATATATAAACACAAGCTAATGCTCATGACACTATATATTATGCTATTTATTATGAAATAGTTCATATTTTTAATCTATTCTGTAAGTAATTCTTCTAGAGGTACTATCATATATCCTTTACTATTAATATACTTAACTATAATATCAAGATTATTCATATCATTAAGAAGTATTATACTACCATTAGTTAAATTATTCTTAATATCCAAATAATCGCCAACTATACTAGGTATTACAACATACATCTTCTTCTTATTACAAATACTCAAAGTATCATTATTTTTCCCCATACTCAGACAATATATAGATTTATTCTTACTAATTCTATTAATAATTGTATTATCGTTATCAAGTATTTCTTCACTATATATACCATTATTACCATAAGTATAAATACTATTCTTATTAATCTTTTTAATATTATTTATAGATACATCTTTATGATTTAAAAATATCGTAATATTATTATTCTTAATCTTATCAATATTATCATAATTAGTAATAACAAGTAAGGACACTCTATTACTGGAGGTATTACCTCCTATAATATATTTATCCATATTATTAGATAACATCTCACTAGGTAATATATCATTATATACAAGATAATCCTCTCTAAAGATACCACTTACTTTCATATTCTCATAACTCTTATCAAGATCTACACTTTTTCCCTTAACTCCAGGAATAATAGTATTACTATCAAGTACTGCATTAACAGGAAGGACTTCATATTTATCTTTTAATAAGTCTATCTTATTCATAAGTGGATCTTTCCTATTAATAAAATTCATTACTCTATCTGTATAAAAAAAACTAAATAGTACAAGTACTAATAACGATACCATTTTAAATATATTCTTCAAGATAATCACCTAATAATATATATGAATTAAAAAATAAAAGTACTACTTAAAATAGCACTTTTATTTCTTTGCTTGTTTTAAAGCGTTGCTTGCAGCTTCATATAAAGCATCAATTTTAATAGTACAACCACTCACTGCATCAGTCTTACCATCTTCATCTAACTTTAGACTATCAATACCTTGGTTTTTAACAATATAGTCCTCAAGAGCCTTAACCTGAGTATTCCATTCACCAATAGTACTTCCATAAGGATTATTATACATACCATATTCACTGCCTAAAGCTTTTTTAGTAGTTTTAACACCATCTTTAGTATAAGTAGTATCAAGTTCTACACTAGTAATCTTACCATTACTATCAACAGTAACAGTAGCAGTAGCAGTATTATCTTGTCCACCATAACTATCAGTAGCAGTACCAGTATATATACCTTCTTTATATCCCTTTGCACAGCCTCCTAGTAGTAGTAGACTAACCATACTAAGTACAATTATCTTCTTTTTCATATTTCCTCCTACTATCTAATTATAAAACATTTTAATTACTTTGACTAGTATTTTTTATTCTATTTATTAAATTTATTTCTAATAAATATTCTTATTCTATTACTAATACTAGGCTTTCTATATATAATAGTTAACACCAGTATCAAAAGGCAAAAGATAAATTCCGTAGTAGTAACCACTTTAAGCATAAATTCATTACTACATAAAATAGCATATAAAAAGTATGACAAACTACTTATTACCCATAATATCCATGAAGAAATACTAAGGTCACTAGCAGTTTTATTTCTAAGTATTTTTATAGTCTGAGGTAAATAAGAAAAGAAAGTGCTAATCGTAGCTATTCCAAGTAAAATATTAACTAACATAACTTCGCCTACACTACTTTTTTTAACATATTAGTAACCATATCAATTACTAATTTCTTATTATCTTCTCTGTTATCACAAATAGCCTTTACTATTTCATTATAATAGTTATTATTATCTCTATCATAAATACTAATATAAACAATATTATCTTCACCATATAAATTAAATTTATCTACTCTATTTAATTTGCCAGTAACACCAATACCATAATTAGAATTAGTATAATTACTAATATTTTTACTCATTTCATTACTAGTCTCAGCACTATAGACAGTATATTTATCAATAATATTACTACTTACTCCCATTTTAATTTTATATTCATTAGAATAAGTGACTGCTCCAAACTTAAATACTTCACTAGATCCCTCGATATTAGTAATAGCATTAGCTATACCACCGCCAGTACAAGATTCCATTGTACTAATAGTTTTATTCTTTTCAGTTAATAATTTAATAACTTCATTCATACTCTAATTCCTTCCTATATTCTTTGTATTATCTATAAGTTTTTTAGATACTATTCCCACGATTATACCCGTAGGAATAGAAAATATTAATAAATATGGTAAATAATAGGTAATATTATAATTATTAAGTACTAATATTCCTACAAGTACTTGTCCTATACTATGAAATATACTACCTACTATTGATACACCAATTATAGATAATTTAGTTTTCTTAACTAGTACCATAGCTATTATACTAAATAATGCTCCTGATAAAGAAAAGAAAAAATTAATACCAAAGCCTGTTCTGAGTAAGGCTACAATTAATACTCTAATAAGTGATACCATAATTGAAGTCTTAAAGCCATATTTATATAAAACATATATTATAACAATATTTGATAAACCAAGTTTTAATCCTGGTATAAAATCACTAATAAAAGTAAAATAACTCTCTATAATAGAAATAACTACACTTATTGCGGTCATTATTCCTATTACTGTAATATCTCTTGTTTTCATTAGTATACAACACCATCCATATCACTGCTTTGTACTATCTTAATAACAACTTTATTAGGTAAGCAGATAAGAGGTTTAGTACTATCACTAATATATCCTTCTTTGCTACATATATTTTTCGGAGAGTTTTCTTTTACTACTCTAACCTTTTTGTCTTTTATTTCAATTACTACATCACCAAGAAGTCCCTCTACCGTATAAATATTATTGATAGAAAGATCAGCACTAAGTACTAAATCATCTTTATAATATACTTCTACTGTATCTCCCTCTTTTTTATTAAGATTAATGATAAGTATAAGAATTCCTACTATAACTAGAATAAATATAATTAATTTAATATCATTTTTATTCATAATTAAAATTATCACTTCTAACTATATTATCTTTATCTACATACCATATAGCCTCTATGTCAGGATTATTATTAACTATCTTTAGTCCATCTTCTACTGGAAGTAGGAATAAATAAGTACTATAAATATCTGCCAATATTGAGCTCTTACCAACTACTGTAACAGACTTCATATAATTACTAGGATACTTAGTTATAGGATTAATAATATGATTATAATTAATACCATCTAAAGTACAATACCTTTGATAACTACCTGAAGTAACTATTGATAAATTATTAACTTTAACCTTAGTAAACATATCATCTTTATTATCAGGACTAGTAATACCTACTAGAAAAGTATCTTTATTATAAGCCTTACCAACCATCACATTACCACCAGCATTAATAATATAAGAATGAATATCGTTTTCTTCTAAGTATCTACCTACCAATTCAGTAACATAACCTTTAGCAATACCACCCAAATCTAATTTAACATCATTACTCTTACTATAATTATTACCATCTAGCTTAATATCATTAATATTAGTATTAACATTAAGTTCTTCCATACTAGGAAGATTATCACAAGAACCAATAAACTCTTTCCATTTTATTGTTAAATTACCCGCAGCCACATTAAATAATCCATCAGTAGTGTCATAAAAATCTATACCAAGCTTAATAATATTAGCAAGTCTAGTATCTATTTCAATATTCTCATTATTATTAAGATTATTATTTAAATAATAAACATTAACTATACCATCATAACTATCAAAAGCATCAGTAAGTTTATGATAACTATCATATAAATAATCTATATCATTAAATATATCATTCATTTCTCTTTCACTTTTAACAGTATTTACCTTAACATTAATATAAGTATCAAAATAAAAATAATTTCTAGTATAATCTTTATAAGAACTCTTATCTATAAATAATAGTATTAAACTAACTAACACTAACAATAAAATAACAATTAATATCTTTTTTAAACTTTTATTTTTCATATTCATCACAATATAATTGTATCAAATTATAGATAAAAAGTAAATCATATTTTATTCCTTTAGAGCCTGTAGTCTCTAAAGGCGCAAGAAAGCCTAAGGCCTTTCTTACGAAGCATTATAGAATTAAAAAAGAGAAGCATAAAACACTTATGTTTCTCTTTCTCATTAATCATAATGATACTATATTATATTAAGCAAATTTAGTTTTATGCTTCTTTTTCTTCATTAAAACAATTGTAAATGTAATAACGGTCGTAGCAAGTACTACTAAAGATAGTAAGAAATATAATAAATAGCTATCAGCCTTCTCCTTATAAGCAAGCATCATATTAGTATTAAATCTCTGAATAGTGCCCTCTAGTTTATCATAAACATAAGTACTAGTTTCTCCAGTAGTTTCATTAACAGCATATAATAAGTAAAAATCACTACCTTTAACACTTTCATCAGCAGCATAAGTACCACTCTTATCAATTAATTGATATCCATCTAACTTATTATTTTCATATTTAAATGATACTTTAGAATAACCACTTGGTATTTTATCATTTGGCATAGTAATAATATTTAAATATAATCCTCCTATTTTATATCCATTATATGAAGTATATTTCTTAGTCTTTTCATCATAAGAATAGAACTTAGCTTCTCCCTTTTCATCCTTAAGACCTATTAATATATTATTAGTCTTAGTATTTTTATAGCAAAGAATATCATCCTCTCCTATCTTAATTGAAGACTTTTCATAATTTTCTGGAATATTCTCAATTACACCTTCTTTTCTAACTATTGTATATTTCTTTTTATTAATAGTCACTTCAATTGGATCTAACTCCTTAACAGTAACATTAATAATATAAACTCTCTCATTACCATTTTCTGCAGTTACTTTTACTTCTAACTTATTAGTACCTTCACTAATACTAACTTCTCCATCACCAGATACTTTAGCCTTAGTATCCTCTAAAGAAGTTTTAATATTAACTTTTTCAGTACCATTAGGTACTTCAATACTATACTCATTAGTATCTTTATTAAAATCAATAGTATAACCTTCAATTTCCAAAGATTTTAAATAGTTATTACTACTATAAGTTTTTGGAGGTATATATACTGGTTCACTAACTTTAATACTAATTGTTTTATCTCCTAGATTTTGCCAGCTATCACTAGCCATATTCGTAATTCTACTTGAAGTAACACTACAAGATATTGTACCAGAACTACTAGGTTTAACTGTTGTACTATATGACTTAGAATAAACACTATTACTACTATCATCAAAAGCCATATCTACTCCAGAAGATACTCCAGCCCCTTTACACATAAGTGTACCTTCGATACTTACTAGAGGACTATCACTACTAACAGTAGCAGTTATAGTAACACTATTACCTCTAGTTATTGAAGTATTACTTGCTTTAATACTAACACTCGCAGCACTTACTACACTGCTAAATAATATAAAACTAATTAAACTAACAATAATATATTTCTTTTTCATTTTTACTCCTTTACTGTACTATCTTTTTATATCCATAATAGTCTCTAAGTACTGCTAAATAATCAAGTTTATCTACTACACCATCTTTATTAACATCAGCAGCCTCTTTATATACTCCATCATATTTCTTATAACCATAATAGTGTCTAAGTATTGCTAAATAATCAAGTTTATCTATAACACCATCACCATTAACATCACCATATATAAGTACTTCATAATTCTTTTCTTCTTTGGAAGACTTAATATTAACTTTATCACCAGTCTTAAATATTGAAGAATTATTACCATTATTATCTTTAATAGAAATAGATAAAGTATCACTAATCTTTTTAACATTATTAATTAAACTATCAGTACCAGTATTTAAACTAATTCCATATATATAACTATTATTATATTTAATACCAGAATTATTAAGCGCAGTACCAATAGCTATATCACTTCTAGTAATATTTATTGTATACTTACCAATATTAACAATATTCTTTCCTACTATTAAGTCTATTTCTTTAGTATTAATATCATTACCTATATAATATTTAATACTTAATTTACTATTAGTAAAAGCAGTCTCTATATCATATTTCAAAGTATCTTTATTAAATACTAAATTAGTATTATCTATAATAATATTAGTAATAGTATTACTATCAGGTATCTCAATATTTTCTTCTTTTTCTTTCTTATTAATAACCAAAACATAATTAGTTACATTACCATTTTCTGCAGTTACCTTAATACTTATTTTATTGTCACCATTCTCTAATTTAATAGTACCAAGTCCATTAATACTTGCCTTATTATTAATTGATGTAGCCTCAATCTTAACACTGCTTACTCCAGTATCAGCTTCTATATTATAGTTAAGCTTATCATAAGCAAAGCCATCTACTTCTTTACCATTAACTTTAATAATCTTTAAATAACTATTAGGATTCTTATTAGAAGGTGTCTCTACTTTAGTATTAGGCATATTTTTATATATCGGTATAATAAATACTAAAGATTCATCGAAAAGACCATTAATTCCACTATAACTATTATAAGTAGTAGAAGCCTCCGACAAAGGAGCAGTTAGGTTTTGCATATATTGATGTGTATAGTGGCCACTACTTCTTGAAACATCAAACTTTTCAAAATACAAAGTATTTTGTCCAATATTAATATAACCTTCACCTAAGAATTTAGCGCCACCAACAATAGACTTATAAGGACTATTCCAAGGTCTACCATAAGATGTTAAAGTACCATTTGCTCCACCCTTAGCCCATAATAATGCCACTGATGGATCATTACCAACAGCCTTTATATTATAAAAGTTAAATATGTTTTCATAACCCTTATAAGTACCAAGACCTGTCGAAGAACCATTAACACCTTGTTCCTGTCTTATTCTACTTGCTAAATGAACAGGACTAACTCCATATGTACTCGCAGCATCCATAAAGGCATCTGTATAAGGATTACTACTATATTTCTTATAAACATTTGGCATAAAAGTATTGCCAAGTACTTTATCTACAATATTACTGGTTTGAAAAGAAGACTCATAAGATAAAGATTCAAAAGCAAATATACTTTTAGTATCTAAATAATTTCTTGGATCCATATAGTAAGCTACTGCTTCTGGCGAAGCATACCACCAATTAACCTCTTTATAATGTCTATAGTACTCATCAGTAGCATAATTATAACTATAAGATTCTTTGCTACGATAACCTTCACCATAACTATACCAAACTAAGTTTCTCCCTGCTACACTCTCATTTTCAATAACAGTATTCCAATCTAATCCAGTATTAAAAGCACGGAACTCCCAGTTGGGATACATAGCATGTAATTTCACTAAATCATCTAAATAACTTTCTGGAAATATCTTACTAAGTTCTTCACGATATTTCTTTAAATCATCAGTATTTAAATCTATACTGCTTGCATCTTTTTCAATATACTTACCACAGACATATCCTTCTAAATTACCATATTTTATTTTATATAAACTAGTGGAACATATTTTTTTACCATCAGGGCCAGCATTTCTATCAAGTATTTTTACCTTAGTACCACAGCTAAGTGCACCACCATTAATTTTATTTTTTCTATTTAAATCACTATACATTTGTAATGGTGAAGTATCTTCAATGCATATTACTTTGCCATCTTCTTCTACAGTTTTATTTAATTTTATATATTTTTTTGAGGCATATCCAGTTAAATCTTTATATTTTATTTGGTACCAATCACTTCCAGGATTTTCATTTAATATTTCTACAGTATCATTACAAGTAATACCACTTCCTATCAAATCACTACTTGTACTTGGTCCCTTTCTCATGTTAACAGGTTCTTCATCATCAGGACAATAAGCATATCCTGTAAGAGCATTAACACTAATACAAAAAGATAAAAATAATATAATTGTAAATAAAACTCTCTTCATATACACTACCTCTTATACATTATAACATTTTTTTAGACATTTTTCTACATATTATAATTATTTTTTATTCCAAGTGTAAACCAAAATAAAAAGTGAGCTTTAAACTCACTTAAGTCATAAGACTCCATTATAAGGAGACAATAGTATTACTATATTATTTTAATAATAGTCTGTGAATGGATACTAAGTAATACTATTTAATGTATCCATACATATTATAACAAAAATATTATTTATTATACTTAAGAGTATTGATAACAATACCAAGTACTAATATAAAACATAAAGCATAAATCCATATTAATAACACTGTTATACTAGATAGTCCTCCATATATAATATCATACTTACTAAAATACTTAATATAATATCCAAATATCAAAGTAAATAGTATCCATCCAATAGTGGTAATAAATGCCCCAATAGTAGTATCACTACCCTTTACTTTAACGGATGGTGCTAGTACATATATTAATTTAACACTAAAGAATATCATTAAGAAAGTTAAAGGCCATCTAATAGCTCTATATATAAGCACCAAGTTATCAATAATATCTTCAAATAGATTATAATTTCTAAATAGTTCTAGTATCTTATCACCAAGTATTGGTACAATAATTAAGAATAACAATATTCCAATAATAATACATAGTATCAATACAGATTTAAGTATATCTTTAACTGGCGAAGTCTTATCTATCTTATATAAACTATTCGAAGCATTAATAATTGAATAAGTACCCTTTATCGCTAAAAAGAAAGTAATAAGGTTTAAAAATCCAATAGATAAGTCATAATTCTTACCAGATATAACATTAGTAATAGTGGTACTAACATACCCAGGAAGTACATCATTAACCAAATTAATTACTGTATCAATAGATATATTAAATCTACCAGCCACTATAACAATTATTGTAAACAAAGGAATACTAGCCAGTACAAAACTATAGGCTAAATAAGCAGGTAAAATTCTAAGTTCTTTCAAACTTAGAATTTCAATTATCTTCTTAAAATACTTTTTAATATTTTTCATTTAAATCACCTAATGATTTTCTTTTTTATTTCTCATATCAATTGTAGCCTCATTAATAGCGTCATCTACTGTCTTAACATCATCCATTATCATACTATATCCAATAGTGGCTCCAAATCCATAAGGTAATTCTTTAAGTTCCTTATATATCTTTCTAGTATATGCTACAACATCTTTCTCACTATATCCTACCATATATATTAAGAATTCTGTACCATCAGTTCTAATAATATCTGTATTAGCATCCTGATTAACTATAAGAATACTCGCAGCCTTCTTAATAACAGTATCTCCTTCTTCATGACCTTTATTATCATTAATATATTTAATATTATTAAGGTCTACTACTACAAATCCCTGAGGATATATAACATTCTCATCCCATTCTTTAATTTTACTATTTAAATAAGTTCTATTCTTCAAAGAAGTCATCGCATCAATATATCTTAACTTATCATTATTAGTAATAATAATATCATTTTTATTTTTCTTTTTCTTAATTATAAATACTAAGAAAATAGCTAAAAGAATAACAAATAAAGTAATAAGGAAAGTAATAAGTAGTGTATAATCATATAACTTAGTACTAGTATTATAATTAAATCTAACTTCATCATAATTAACCGTAGATACATAATAACTAAACATATCTGCAAATAAAGTATTTTTATTAACATCTCTAATTACGAATTTATATTGATAAGGAAGTACTCCTATATATAGTTCATTAAAATCATTAAGTTTTCTAGCCCTATAATATTCATAAGTATCTTTATCAATTACTAATACAGTATCACTACTAACATTTCTAATTAAATCATCAGTATTATTATAAGCCTTATATTTAATACCACTCGCAGTAACTAAATCATTAATATAACTATCTTTTAATATAGATACCTCTTTATCTCTAAGACTCTTAATAGAATTAACTACAAATTTATCTTTAGATAAAACAACATATTCTTCTTTAAATAATGAAGGAGTATATAAAGTATCAATATTCATACCATTAGTATTAAAGTTAGCAAAAGCAACATCTATAGTACCATTAGATAAATCTTTCTTTAATAGTTCAATACTATCATAAGCTTTAAGTTTAAAATCAACTGCATATATATCTTCAAAACCACTTAAATAATTAGATAAAGTACCTACTAGTTCTTTCTCTTCAGTATCAGTATATGGCATATAAGTAATATAACCAACAGTATAAGAACTAGCATTATATCCCATTCTATCTGCTTCACTAATATTCTTATCTAAGAAATATTCATCTAAAAAGTGTTCTTTATAAGAATCAGTCTGCATAGTAGTACCAAATTCTTTATAAAATTTCTTCATAATATTTAAGAAAGTTTTATTTTCAATAGTAAGTACATACTTCTTAGCAATATCATTTAAATGATATACAATATTTAAATCATTCTCTAACATAAAATCTAAATTCATATTATAAGGTATCATTGCATATTCTACTTCTTTATTCTTAATTGAAGTTTCTATTTCTTCTAAACTATCTTTAGATACATAACTAACCTTTTTAGCATCACTTAAATAACTAGATACAAAACTAATATCTGAAGATAATACGGCAATTTCAATACCATCAATATCAGTTATTTTATCAATATAAGCGTCATCTCTATTAGTAACTAAAACATAACTATCTTCATAAAGTAAAATATCATTATCAGTAAGTTCAGTATTACTATTTAATATTCTAAATGCAGTAGTCTTTAAATTAGAACTAGAACTACTAAGATAAGAAACTTTATTAAAATTAATTTTATATTTATCAGTAAAATCATTTAATAAATCAAATATAACTCCCTTACCTTTATTACCATACACAGGAACATCATTATATACACTAACATCAATAATATTACTAGTATTATCACTTATCCATTTCTTTTCTAGTATAGAAAAACTAGCATCATCTTTACTATAGTTAAGTATAAATATACCAAATAATACTACAAAAAATATTCCGATAACAATTAAAACTATTGTCTTATTATTTCTCTTCTTCATAATCTATCTCCTAATTATTTGTCCAAGTAATACTATCTAAACTATGATGTTTATTACCAGTAACAACAGTATCCCCTTCTTCACCTTTCCATTTTAAGAAAAATGAGAAATCATAAAACTTAAGTTCATCTTCACTATAGTTATCAAGAGTAGCACTAGCGATCTCTTTAGCCTTATCTTTTGAAGTATCACTCTTTAATGTAATAGTGGTATAAACTATCTTACCTTGTACTCTAGTACTTACATCTTCAGTAAGTTCTGTATCAGTAACTTCCTTTTTAACACCTTCAAATGTTTCATTACTAATCTTAACTTTATCTATACCATCTAATCTATTACCATACTTATCAGAAGAACCTCCAATTAACATTTGCAAAAATATAATTAATAATATCAATAATAATACTATTGTTAAAGCAATAATAATAGCCAATCCTTTATTTCTATTAGCCCAATTTTTAATCTTCTTAAAAAACTCTTTCATACATATCTCCTTCTTATCTAATACAATATTATTATACTATATTGCTAAATATTTATCAAGAATTTTTATCTCATTAATTTACATCTTAAAATATCCATGCTATAATATTATTGATAGGAGAATAAAAATGGATTATCATATTGAATTTTTACTAAAAATATTAGTTTGCTTTTTACTTAGTGCTTGTATTGGTGTTGAAAGGCAGTTTAGAGGAAGAAAGGCCGGACTTAGAACTGTTATATTAGTTAGTTTAGGTTCTTTCTTATTTGTAAACTTCTCTTTTGAGTTTCCTAAGAGTGATACTACTAGAATAGCGGCTCAAGTAGTCGCGGGTATTGGTTTTCTAGGAGCAGGAGTAATTATAAAAGACTCCAAAAATGTTAAAGGACTAACCACTGCAGCTACGCTTTGGTGTAGTGCCGCTATTGGTATTCTTTGTGCGGCAAATCTTCTTTTTGAAGCCGCTACTGGTACACTATTCATTCTCTTTACCAATATTGTTTTAAGAAGTCTCAATCGTCGAATTAATCTTTTAAGCGGTAAAGGAACTTATAATGTATATCACTTTAGTATTACTTGTGATAAAAAAGACTTAGATAAATTACAAGAATTAACTAAAGAAGTAATTAAAGATAATGAAGGAAGAATAGATAGTACAGAAATAACTACTCTTGATAATAATGATAAAAAACTAAGTATCTATATACTAGATAATGCTTTAAATGATAAACTAACTAAAAATCTAATGAATGAATTATCTAGTAAGAAAGAAGTATTATCAATTAGTTTAAATAAAGAAAGTAAAAAATCTATATATGAAGATGAAGAACTATAAAAAGAGCCTAGGCTCTTTTTTATAACTTAATAATACTAGATAATTTCTTAATAACTTTCTTTTCTATTCTTGAAATGTAAGACTGTGATATACCAAGCATATTAGCTACTTCCTTTTGAGTCATTTCTTTCTTACCATTAAGACCATATCTAAGTTCAATAATTTCTTTATCTCTCTTACCTAATTTAGATACTTCTTTGTACATAAGTTTCTTATCAAGTTCATCTTCAATAGGCTTAGTAACAATATTATCATCAGTACCAAGAACATCCTCTAAGTGAAGTTCATTACCTTCAGAATCAAAAGATAAAGAATCCTCAAAAGAGACTTCAGTTCTCTTTTTCTTCGTCTTTCTAAGATACATAAGTATTTCATTATCAATACATCTTGAAGCATAAGTAGCTAGTTTAATATTCTTATCATTTTGATAAGTGTTAACTCCTTTAATAAGACCTATAGTACCAATAGATACTAAGTCTTCTAAATCAATCTTCGTATTTTCATACTTCTTAGCTAAAAATACTACTAATCTAAGATTATGTTCAATAAGTTTATCTCTTGCGGTCATATCACCATTTAAAAACATATTAACATATCTTTCTTCTTCTTCTTTACTTAAAGGTTCTGGTAATATATCAGTACTACCTACAAAAAACAAATAATTAAGTCTAGCAATAATTCTTTTAAGTAATTTTAACATATTATCATCCTTTCATTATATCTTTATGTAGTATTACATCTACTCCATCACCAAAATTAAAACTATCAGAAAACCCAATTAGAACATTACCTTTATATCCTATACCATCAATAAAAATAATATCAGGTTTAATACATTTAAGTAGTCCATTACCATTTATTGTATGATATGGAACTAAAATATATTTATCTTCTTTAATATACTTATTAGGAACTATAATAACAGGTCTTTTTTTATATGGATCATATAAATTATTACCAGTATCAACAAATCCTATTAAAGATAATTTTTCTCTATCTTTAAAATATATGTCTACCTTATAATAATTATTATAAATACTTCTCATTTTCTTATTTTCTTTTATATATAGAATCATAATCTCTATACTAATAACTATAATAATTAAATAAGTAAGAAACATACTATTAGATACTTTAATATTAAACAAATATATAATACCTCCGAGTAAGGTACTAAGAATATACATATATAAAATATTATTAATTAAATATCTAATACCTTTATATCCAAAAGAAATAAGTACCATAATAACAATACTAACAATTTCTATAACTATCTTATTAAGAGAAGTAAATAGTACTAGTGAAGATATACCTCCTATTAGAGAAGATAATATCATTCTAATATAACTAGTTGTTCTTTTAAGTAAAATATTCGTAGACATAATAATAATATAGTCCATAATAACATTAAATATAAAAAATAAATCAATATACATTTCCATATATTAATTATAAAAAAAAGAACATAAATACTATGTCGATTTATATTCTATTATTCAAATAATTTATTTTCGTCTCCAGCACAGTAGGCACCACCTACTTTTTCACCTTCAACATACTCTTTACCGGATATATTACATCCAACCTTAGTTATTGCATCTTGAAGATATCCTCCAAATATTTTAACTGCTCCTATTGCAACAACAGTAATTAAAACTATTATAAGTACATATTCAACTAAAGTTTGACCTTTTCTGTTTAATTTTATCATTCTATATCCTCCGCCTACTCTTTATTTACACTTTAATTGTACTATATTTTAATTAATAAAGCAATATCTTTTTTGTTATTTTACATTATTTACTATTCACTAAAAGCCAAGGTCTTTTAGTGTTATTTCAAGCCTTATTCTAAGTCTTAAAATAAAGTCTATTATATATAAGCCATATCTATATACTTAAAAAGAAAGATATTACCTATCTTCCTAATTAGTATTTGCTTTATAAGTTAAGTATCCTGTAGTATAATTAGCCATACTTACATCTTTTTTTGTATTATCGTAGGATACTGCTCCAGATAAAGAAGTACAAGAACGAAACATATTGGTAGAATTAGTCACATTTGATGTGTTCCATAAATTAGATACATATATTGTTTTTAGTTTTGTAGCAATCATAAACATTTGTGATGTGTTGTTACTTTATCTCTTCTCTCCTTTCATAAATATTTTGCTCCAATTAATATCCAAATAAACAAACTAAAATATCTCTTCCGAGTTTGAGCCTTAATATGCAATCATTATAATATCAAAAATGATATAAGTCAATAAGAACTAAAATTAAATATTAGTTCTTATCCATTAATAATTATTATATTATCTTCTATTGCATTAGATATATTACTTTTCATATATTCTTTTTCAGTACTATTTTTAACATATATTGTTGCTGTATTCTTAATTCCATAGTAAGGAACAATTTTACTCTGAACTTTAGACAATTCAGCATTTCTAATATCAAGATTTTTTAAAGAAATACAGTTATTAAATATATAATTAATAGTAGTTAATTTACTTGTATCAAAACTACCCAAGTTTAAATCTTCAAGTCTTCTGCATTGATAAAACATACTTTGCATATTTGTTACATTACTAGTATTAAAATTACTTAAATCTAGTTCTTTTAAATTAATGCAATTCATAAACATGGCATACATAGTAGTTACTTTTGAAGTATCAAAATTACTTAAATCTAAAGATTGTAAACTTTCACAATAATAAAACATGCTCTGCATATTTGTTACATTACTAGTATTAAATTCTGATAAATCTATATAACTTAATTTTTTACATAAAGAAAACATCGCTATCATAGTAGTAACTTTTTCTGTATTAAAATCACTACCAAAATTGATACTACTTAGATTTGTATCATTTTGAAACATTCCCACCATTGCAGTTACTTTACTTGTATCAAAATTACTCAAGTCTAAGGATAACAAATTATTACATTCACTAAACATATAATTCATATTAGTAACATTACTAGTATTAAAGTTAGATAAGTTTATACTTTTTAGCCCTGAGCTATTATAGAACATTCTAGACATATTTGTTATATATGATGTATCTAACTTAGATAAGTCTAATTTTTCGACATTTGTTAGATAAGCAAACATACCTGAAGCATTTGTTCCTGTTTGTAATACTCCATTTTCTCCACCTATCCACATATCATACATTGTTTTTGTACTTCCATCACTTGATGTTACTTCTTTTGGTGTATACCATAACATTACTGTTTCATCTTGATTTTGTGATATATCTTTTGATATTACTCCTGGTGTATCTGGTACTGTGTTATCTTCAGCAATAGTAAGTGATTGTATCTCTTCTCTCATTACTTCGGTATTAAAAAACTTTGATGTACTAGCACTTGGATTATCTGAAGTGATTATTACATTCTCTTTATATATTGCTCCTTCTCCTGAGCCCCATAACTTAAATAAGAAGTTTTTTCCTGCCATAGTACCTGGATTATCAACATTACCATCTATATAAATATATAATGTATATGTATCTTTACTTGTATTTAATATTTGATTAGATAAAAGTGTTATTGTATCTCCTTCTTTTTTATTAGCAAAGTTACCACTTGCTATAGCCATAGTTTCACTATTTTTATATAATTCATATTTAAATGAAGAATCAGATAATTCTGTAGGAAATGTAGTTAACTCTAAATATAGATTCATAGTTACATCTCTATTACAAGTACTATTCTTTTTTACTTCAATATCTTTTATAGTTCCTTCTTCTTTAGTTAGTACTGGTATCATATCTACACCATTTATCGTAGAGCCACCCGCAAAAGTAATTGTAGGAGTACATATATTTAAATTAACTATAGCATTAGTACTACTTTTCCATATATAATAAGCAAAAGTAGTACCTATAGATAACACTAGACTGCTTATTCCTATTATCATATATAATTTATATTTATTCATTTTAATACCTTCTTTCTAATACAAAAAAGACTATAAAGAAAGACTAATATTTCTATTAGTTTTCCCTATAGTCTTTATATTATTTATAATTTTATTTAGAATTACAAGCCCCCCCCCTGATTAACAAATAGTTAACGATTTTATTATTACTTTTTTTCATAAGAGAGGTCTCCTTTCTTGTTGATTTGTGAATTAATTGGAATCTAAAACCCTCGAATTATTTGGGATCTTTTAACCAATCAAATCTTTGACAAATCTATTCCTTTTCTTTATCTTACACTTAAAGTATAGCATAAACCCTTCTTATTTTCAATAAGTCTATTGCTATTTTTGTTAAAATAGCATATAATGTATATGGAAAGAGAAATTATCCATAATAAAAATGGGTAACACCTAATGCAAAAGGTGTTCTCTCCATTGTTTGAAATGGAGCACCCCCTGAAGGGTGCTCGTTTTTTTATCTATGATTACTACTATATATAATATATAGTGTAATTAAAGTCAGCCATATGATTAGTATGACTTCATTCACTTACTAAAACCCCCATTTCTGTTTGTTTTTTCAGCATAGCATCACTCCTCCCTTAAAAGATTTAAAAAAGGAGAGAACAACCCTATCGGTATTACCGCATAGACATTATATATTATTTTAACTATTAAAGTCAATGAAAATATGACTATTTTTTTATTATCTTTATAAAGTCTTTATTTGCAAGTATTTACAAGGTTTTGGCATATAATACAAATGTACACAAAAATATTTCATAAGTGAGATTATAAGCTCACTTATGCCTCTTAAGACCTAGGCTTAAGAGGATAAAGAAAAAGCAAACACATTCTTTTAGTGTCTACTTTTTATTGACAAGTTCAAACAAAACTATTTCTTTAATAAATCTTTTCTAGATAAGTTAAGTTTACCCTTCTTATCATATCCAGTAGCTATAGCAATAACTTCATCTCCAACTTTAAATAAATCACTAGGTTTATCTACTCTCTTGGTATCAAGCTGAGATACATGAATTAATCCTTCACATCCAGGCCATAATTCAACAAATATACCAAAATCCTCTACATTAACTACCTTACAAGTATAAGTTTTACCAATTTCTACTTCTCTAGCAATATTTTTAATTCTTTCAGCAGTCTTATTAATAATATCTCTATCAGTATGATAAATAATAACTCTACCATCATCTTCAAGATCTACTTTAACAGCATTAATATCATTAACAGTATTAACATTACTACATTCTAAGATAATCTTTGTAATCATTTCTCCACCACGACCAATAACATCTTTAATCTTATCTGGATTAATCATAAATACCTCAGTCTTAGGAGCATACTTAGATACATCTTCTCTTGGTCTAGCTATTTGTTTCTCAATAACATCTAATATTTCAAATCTAGCTTTCTTAGCTTGAGCTAAAGCTTCTTTTAATATTTCTCTATTGATACCATCAATCTTGATATCCATTTGAAGAGCAGTAATACCATCACGAGTTCCTGCTACTTTAAAGTCCATATCTCCAAGGTGATCTTCCATACCTTGAATATCAGTAAGAATAGTATAATCATCTTCATGAGTAATAAGTCCCATAGCAATACCTGCTACCGGTTTCTTAATAGGAACACCTGCAGCCATAAGAGCCATAGTACCAGCACAAATAGTAGCCTGACTACTAGATCCATTACTTTCAAGTATTTCACTAACTACCCTTATAGTATAAGGAAATTCTTCTTCACTAGGAATAACATAAGAAAGTGCTCTCTCTCCTAATGCCCCATGACCAATCTCTCTTCTGCCAGGAGCCCCATATCTACCAGTTTCACCTACTGAGAATGGTGGGAAATTATAATGTAACATAAATCTCTTAGCATCTTCAATTCCAAGACCATCAAGTATTTGATGTTCTCCTAAAGCTCCAAGAGTAACTGTTGCTAAACTTTGTGTTTGTCCCCTAGTAAATAAAGCACTACCATGAGTTCTAGGAAGTAAATCAATATCAGTAGATAATGGTCTAATCTCGTCCATAGCACGTCCATCTGCTCTAGTCTTCTCTTTAACAACAATATTTCTAAATAATTCATATTCTATACCATGGAATATTAAAGCCACTTTAGTAAGTAATTCATTTAATTCCTCAGGTTTCATAGTATCTTCATTTTCATTCTTATACTTTTCAACTACTTCTTCTTGTAAACTATCAATAGCGGCATACTTTTCTAATTTATCTTTAATTCTAAGTGCCTTATCAAGTCTTTCTCTTACATAAGTATCAACTTCACTTCTAAGTTCTGAAGTTATTTCTAACTTTTCATATTCCATAGTAGGAACACCAATCTCTTTAATAACTTCTTCTTCAAAAGCAATTAATTTCTTAATAGCTTCATGTCCAAACATTAAAGCCTCAAGCATATCATCTTCAGAAGCCTCTCTAGCACCAGCTTCAACCATGTTAATAGCGTCGCGAGTACCTGCTACTGTAAGGTCAATATCAGACTCTTCTGCTTGTTCTACAGTAGGATTAATAATAAACTCACCATTAATTCTACCAACTTTAACTGCTGCTACTGGTCCATTAAATGGTATCTTACTAATAGATACACAAAGTGATGATCCAAGTAAAGCAGTAAGTTCAGGTGAATTATCTTGATCTACAGATAACACTGTATTAACAATTTGTACCTCATTCTTAAAATCCTCTGGGAATAATGGTCTAAGAGGTCTATCTATCATTCTAGCAGCTAGTGTAGCAGCATCAGTAGGTCTACCCTCTCTCTTAATAAATCCTCCAGGTATCTTACCTACAGAATATAATTTTTCTTGGTATAAAACCATAAGTGGAAAGAAATCAGATAGTAGATTAGCGCTCTTACTAACAACTGCCGTACTAAGTACTACTGTATCACCATATCTAACAAGTACAGCCCCATCAGCTTGTTTAGCAACTTGTCCATGTTCTACTACTATCTTTCTTCCATAAAAATCTAACTCAAATACTTTCTTATCCATATCTTCTACCTCCAATTTCAGTTATCTTTTTAAAATTAAAGGCACTCAAAAAAGAGTGCCTACTTTTAATAATTATTTTCTTAATCCTAATTTTGCAACTACATCTCTGTATCTCTTAACATCAGTCTTAACAAGATAATTTAATAAACTTCTTCTTTTACCAACTTTAATTAAAAGTCCTCTTTTAGAAGCTTTATCTTGTTTATTATTTTTAAGATGTTCAGTTAGAGCATTAATCTCATTAGTTAAAATTGCTATTTGAACTTCAGGAGAACCTGTATCTTTTTCATCTCTAGCAAAATCTTTAATAATCTTAGTCTTAACTTCTTTATTTAAAGCCATTATATTTTCCTCCTTATCTTATTTTCACCATTGGCCTAGTTATGGTAAGAGGTACCAATAACAAAGCACAAGGAACATATTAATAATACAATATATTTTATCTTTTGTAAAGTAATTTATGATAATTTAACAATTTATTTCAAATATTTATCTATAATATTATTAAATATTTCTTCATCTATAGGTTTTAATATAACATCACTAAAACCATATTCTTTATAACTATCTTTATATTCATTATTCTTGGTAAGTAATATAACTTTAGTATTAAAAGACTTAATCATAAATAATTTCTTCATAATAATGAGTCCACTAAGAGGTTTAATATCATCCTCAAGTAATATTAAATCATATTTTTTATTACCTCTTATTTTATCTAAAGCCTCTTTACCTAGTTCTATTATTTCTAAATCTACTTCTTTACCTTTAAGTAATTTATTAATTAATTTACCATCACTACCAACATATAAAATATCTTTTTTATCAATTCTCTTTTCATATTCATCTAATTTATTATTATCTATTACTAATTTTTGATCTAATATAATTTTCATATTAGTACCCTTACCATATGTACTATTAGGAATAATAGTACCACCCATCATAGTAATAATCTTCTTAACATTATATAAAGTATCATTTAAATCATAATTATCTTCTTTATAATCCTTTTTATTAACAAATAAACTACCAAGTTTTTCACTATCAATACCAATACCAGAATCCTCTATATTAATAATAAGTCTAACCATATCATTCTTAGTAATAGTATTAACATCTAACTCAACATATCCATTATCAGTATACTTAACACTATTATCAAGTAAAATATCTAATATTTTCTTTAAATTAATACCATCACCATATAAATACTTAGGAATATCACTAGATATATTACTCCTAAAAGAAATATTCTTACTATTACATTTTTTCTTATATATACTAATTAAACTATCTAATATTAATCTAATATTATATTTCTCATCATACACCCTAATACTAGCCCCATCCATATTAGAAACATCTAATATTTCATTAGTCATTGTTGTAAATCTAGCAGTACTACCCTTTATCTCTCTCGCAGAATTATCAATAACTTCTATATCAATCTTTTTATTATCAGTCTCATCTAAAATAATATCTGCTTCTTTATTTATATCCCTAGTAATACCTCTAATCTCATTAGTCATATTATACAAAAACATTGTCTTCTCTTCATTAGCATTATCACTAATTTCTTTAGCTCTATGTATCTCTTCAATTACCTTCATATCAGGATTTTCAATAGTAAAATACATAACAATAGTTACAAGTACTTCAAGTGGACTAACTAAAAACAATTCAGGATACTTAATCTGAAGGAATAAAGAAATACCACCAAGTACAAGAAATACAAACATTGGAATATATTTTTTATTACTAAGTTTTTTAATATTTATAATAGAATTAATTATAATAACTATAACTGCCAATACAGCAATCAAATAAGTAAAATTAACAGCCATACCACTAGTATACATAATATTATCTTTATAATAATAATCTATTGGTAATACTGATATTAAAAACACTATTGTCAAATAAACAAACCAAAATATTTTATATATTTTTTTAGATTCAAAATCAAAAGATATTGAAACAACATATAACATAAAGAATAATATCCAGCTATCTAAAGATATCAAATATAAAACATTAATAATTCTTGTAACATAAGGTATATTACTAATATTAATAATAGAAAAATATCCAAATAATCCAAGTAATAATTCTAAAAATGTTGATACAAGAAGTAAACTATATATTTTATTTTCCCTCGTCTTAATTCTCTTATTTTTAAAATATATAATTATAATAAGTAACGTATAAACAACCCCTGAAAATGTTAACCCCAAATTAAAATTCATTTTACTACCACCTTTTTATTTTTTTATTAAAGTTTTATTTTTATTAGGTACAATTACATCATAGTAATCAAGCCCCATATTTGTCTCATGACAAACTATACTAATTTCACTTCCATTTATACCGTCATCTTTTATTTTTTTGTAATCCTTCTTTAAAGCCGTTGTATATGGTAACTCGTCTACCACTTTCCATTTAGTAGGTATATCACGAAATGACATATTTTTATTACTCAAAATATAATTATCAATAATACTACTTATAATACTTTTTATATCAATAGCTTTACTATTCTTAGATAAGATAACATATATAAGTGGCATTGCTCCAAATTTTGTTTTATCATAATATTCAGATACCATAGCATCCTCTATAAATGGCGAACTAGTAATAGCATTCTCTAACACACAAGGATATACTTTATAACCATCGTATCTACATATCATACCACTTGCTCTACCTTCAAAAAAGTATTCTCCTCTTGCATTTTTTCTCATTATATCGCCAGTGTCTATGTATTCTCTTCCATTAATATTTAATACTTCGTGTAAGACCTTACCATCAAACTCACATATTGGATTACTACCCTTACTATAATATAAATTACCACTTTCACCTGTAGATACTTCTTTCATAGTATCAGGATTAATAATAATACCACTACCGCCAGGTAAATCAAATCCACAACTACCAGGAGTAGACATAAAAGGATCCTCTAATATACAAGTACCATTAAATTCACTCATTCCATAACCAGTTCTAAGTAGACATTTAGCATTATGAGCTACCAAAAATCTATTTATATTAGCCACTTGAGTTATTGTAAGACTTCCACCACCATAAACAGCTTCATATAAGAAAGATAAATCAGCATCTTTGTACCTATCATCACCTATTAATCTAAGCCAAAAAGATGGTGAACCAAATAAACAATTAGCCTTAGTATCAAGTAAAATATCAATAATATTCTCTTGAGAAAATATTGGTATTTCTATCATTTCTAATCCTAAACTATGTCCTAAATGCATTGAATCAGAAAAACCAAATTGAGCAAAACCAGGAAGTACATGTAAAAATGTCTTAACATTACTATAATCTACGTCTGATATTTGATGTTGAAAAGCAATAAAGTTAACATTTTCATTACTTGAAGGAATAGTCTTTGGTATACCAGTGGTTCCTGAAGAATGACATATTGTAGCAATTTCATTTTCAGTATATGGATTAGTATAACTTAACTGATATCTACTTTCTCTAAGAAATCTATTTACATTAAGAATATTAATACCACTATACAAAGTACTTACATTCTTAACAACATCTTCATCTTTACATTTCATTTTATATAAAGCACTTTCAATCAAAGGTAAAGAATCAGTAATCTTAGTAATTAATACCTTATCAATATTAAGTTCATTATATATATACTCCTCAATAGGTTTAACTCCAGTTTCATATACTTTATCAAAACATACAATAGCTTTTATTTTTTCTTTTTCTAAAAAATACTTCATTCTATCTTCTTTACTAGTAGGATCAATATTATCTGAAATGGCTCCTATTTTATTCAATGCATAAATAATAATTGTAGATTCAGGTAAATTAGGAAGTAATAGTGCTACTCTATCACCTTTACCTATTCCCATTCCTATAAATCCTTTAGCATATCTATCAATTAGTTCAATAAATTCACCATAAGTATATCTTTTTCTTCCAAATCTAAAAGCAAAATTATTCAAATTATTCTTATTACATTCTCTAACATATTGATACATTGTATACTTAGGAACATTATTCTTAATAATATCAAAACTATTACTAGGATTAGTTCTTATTTCTTTCTTAATTTCTTCTATATTCTCAATTAAACTCACTAACATCATCCCCCAGACAACATTTCTCATAAAATCACAAATATTATATCACAAATGGCAAAAAGAAAAAAATGTACTATTTGTATACATTTTTTACCATTATTTACCATTTTTAGTTCACTATAAGTTAACTATTATACTTATCTACCTCTACCACTAGAAGCACCAATACCATAGAAAGATAACTTTTTATTAATATCATTCATTACTCTTTCATCATATTTCATAGGTATAACAACTTCTTGATAAAAATCAAATAAATCTTCATAAGAAACATTATATCTTCTAATAACATCATCTAAGTTATCTAAAGAGATAAGAAAATTATTATATTCTTCATCAGTATAAGGTGATATATTACTCTTCTGTCTATATAATCCCTTATTAATACATTTAAATTTTACTCCTAGACTCTTAAGTCTAAGATATTCTTCTAATAGTAAATCACACCCATCACTTAAAAGTATAGCTCCTCTCATTTTTGTTTTTGTTCTATCTAAAACAACTTCATTAGTTAAACTATTATATCTATATAACTCTCCGCTATCTTTTAATTCTCTTTTTACACTTAATTCTTCTATCATTCTAGGACTGCCAATAGAGGTTACTGCTTCTTTTCTATTATTTGTATAGCCAACCTTAATATAGTGTTTACTTCCATTAACATCAATTTCTTTAAGAGTATTAAAATCAGGTCTTGAAGTATCTGCTGTTACAGCATCTACATATGAAGAAGCAATATAATTATCATCATCTACATCCATAACAAACAAAGTTTTAGTACCATTAAAAGTATTAAGTTCTCTATTAGAAATCAAAGAACAAGATAAATATTGTTTACTATACTGATTATTATGATAATTGTCATTATCAGGAGTACCAGGAAGTAAATAACTAGCATGAATTACCATCATAAAATCTTCACCATTTTTGATATCGTCATAACTAGTTAAATCTCTTTTCCATAATTTTACAGAATGACTTCTACATCTTTCTTCTAAAATAAATAATTCTCTTAAATCTCTTTCAAACTCTAATCCCACTAGTGAAGCATCTTCTTTATATTTACCATTCTTAACACAATATTCAACACTCTCGTTACTAAGTAAATCATTTAATATCTTATTATAAACATCATGCATATCAGAATATTTATTTTTAAACTCTTTTAGTTTCTTATAAGTTTCAATATAAATATTATTATCTTCTTCCATATCAATAAGCATAGCAAGTTCTTTCTCTAATTCTATAATATAACCTCTTACACTAGAATTAATTAAACTATAATCAGTAATATAATTAAACTTTCTCATATCTATTCTCCCTTTAAAAAGTTCATAACCAAATCTACAAGTACTTCTTTTTCTTTTGGATCAGATTGTGCAATTAGTATAGTAACAGCTACTAAAGTATTATTATCTATAACCATACCCTTTTCATTATATAATAGTCCATAATAATTTAAAAAGTATATAAATAAAGTTGCCGCTATTCTTTTATTGCCATCAATAAAAACATGATTCTTAGTAACCAAATATAACATATTTGCAGCCTTTTCTTCTACTGTAGAATATAAATCGCTACCATCAAAAGTACTATATATATCATCAATTATTCCTTTTAAACCATTATTTCTCTCTAAAGCAAACAAATCACTATAATTATTAAACCTCAGTGTATTAATAATATTAATGCATTCCTCATAAGTAATCTTTTTATTATTTTTTGTACCTTTAGGTTTAGATACTTTCTTATAATCATATTTATCAAGTAAATTTAAAGCATTAGAATACTTATTTATAACTTTTATAATACTTTGTGCTTCATTAGCACTAAGTTCACCATCTATTCTTCCAGCAATATCAAGTAATTTAATTGTTTTTTCTAAATATTCTAATCTCATATTATTTGCAGCATATCCCTTAATTAAATAATCCTTTATAATTTTATTAGCCCATTTTCTAAATACAATACCATTCTTACTTTTAACTCTATAACCAACACTAATAATCATATCAAGATTATAGTACTCTATATTTCTAGTAATATTTCGATTTCCCTCTTTTTGAACTGTCGCAAAATTTGCGACAGTTGAATTATCAAGTTCTTCTTTTAATGCATTATCAATATGCTTTCTAATAGTTTTAGAATCTCTACCAAATAATTCAGACATTTGATTAGCATTTAACCATACCGTTTCATCTTTCATATTGACTTCTAATTTAACATCTTGATTTTCAAATAATACAATTTCGTTTTTTATAACCTTTACCTCCATTCTTTTAAATTATAATTTTAAATATAATATACCTAATTAGCAGTTGTCGCAAATTTTGCGACAGTTGAATTATACAATTTTTTTCAGTTATTGCAAATTTTGCAATAACTGAACTATTCAAACATTTTCAATATATTTTTAGTAAGTACCATTAACAAACACTTTTATTTTCAAAATATGTAGATAATTTTTTTATATCATTATAATCAAAGAAACCACATATAATTCCTAAATTCTATCCCTAATAAGTATTAACTTGCTATTAATATATTGTCAGAAATATTTTAAATAATAATTTTAAATTACCTCCCCAAAAAACATTCATTTCAAAGACCATAGGCTTTGAAATGCCCTAACAAGACTATATTATTATAGGCTTGTTAGGGAATAAATAAATATTACTTTTCAATTCCTAAATATTCATAAGTTTTATCAGTAACCATTCTACCTCTAGTAGTTCTCTTTAAATAACCATGTTGTAATAAATAAGGTTCGTATACATCCTCAATAGTAGTAGCTTCTTCCCCAATAGAGGATGCTAAAGCCTCAAGACCAACCGGTCCTCCATTAAATCTTTCAATAATTGCTGTTAATAGAAGTCTATCAGTCTCATCAAGACCAGTCTTATCAACCTTTAATCTATCTAAAGAAGTAGATAATATATCCTCATTAATAATACCATCACCATATACCAAAGCAAAATCTCTTACTCTCTTAAATAACCTATTAGCAATTCTCGGAGTACCCCTACTTCTTCTTGCCAGTTCTCTCGCAGCATCATCAGTAATAGGAGTATCAAGTACTCTAGATGTTCTCTTAACAATACTATACAACTCATCTTCCGTATAATAATTAAGCTTAGCAATAATACCAAATCTATCTCTCAAAGGACTAGATAAATCCCCCGCTCTAGTAGTAGCTCCTACTAAAGTAAAATGTGGTAAATTAATCTTAATATTTCTTGAAGAACCCTCACTACCTACAACAATATCCAAATAAAAATCTTCCATTGCTGGATACAGTACCTCTTCAATATATCTAGGTATCCTATGTATCTCATCAATAAATAGAACATCCCCCTCTTCCAATGTAGAAAGTATTGCTGCTAAATCGCCTGTTTTCTCAATAGAAGGTCCACTAGCAGTCTTAATATTAGTACCAAGTTCATTAGCAATAATATAAGCAAGAGTAGTCTTACCAAGTCCTGGAGGACCATATAACAAAATATGATCAAGACTCTCTCCTCTCATAAGAGAGGACTTAATAAATACATTAAGATTCTCTTTAATCTCACTTTGACCAACATATTCATCTAAACTACTCGGTCTAATATTATTATCTCTATCTTCATCAAGTTCAATATTAGTTACTACTCTCTCTTCCATCATTATCCCCCTCCTTGTATATTGATGTATATAAGTCCTTTTCCTCTTCTTTATCCTCATTTAACATTTCAATACTAGGTAAATCATCTTTCGAAGCCATACCAAAATAATCCAAAAACTCATCAGTAGTTTTATATAATATCGGTCTACCTGGCACATCACTTCTACCACATTCCTTAATAAATCCCTTAGCCAGTAACCTTCTCATAACATAAGAAGAATCAACCCCTCTAAAAGAATCAACTTCTCCCCTAGTAATAGGTTCATTATAAGCAATAACCGCCAGTGTCTCAATAGCGGAATTAGATAAACTGTTACTACTAGGATTTTCTAATAACTTCGTATAATATTCCTTATGTTCTTCCCTAGTAGTAAGTTTAATAGTATTACCCAAAAAATTAATTCTAAGACCCCTCTTATTATCATCATAATAATTCTTTAAATTAAGTACTTCTCTTTTTGCAGTCTCTTCATCAATATTTAATATATTCATAATATCTTTTATAGTAAGACCAATATCACCCTGTACATATAAAAGACCCTCTATAATTGCATCCATATTCTACCTCAATTCTACAAGTATTTTATCAAAATTCTTATCTTGTTTAATAATAACCTCTTTTTCCTTAACCATCTCTAATACCCCTAAAAAAGTAACCACTAAATAAGGTCTATTATATTCCTCAATAAGTTCCTCTAAGTAAGCTTTCTTCTTATTATGTAAAATATTTCTAATGCTCTTCTTTCTATCTCTTACCGAATATTCCTTATTAGTAACCGTAGTATTAAGAGGTTTCTCTTTCTCTTTTCTTTCTAAAAACTTCTTAAAAGCATCAAGTAAATCATTACTAGATAATACACCATATTCATGATTATCCGTATATTCACTTACCTTCTCAGGACTCTTAATATAAATATTTTTCCTATCCTCTTCTAATTTCTTAAAAGTAGGAGTAAGTTCTTTATATTTTTTATATTCTATTAATTTATTAATCAAATTTTCTCTAGTAAGTTCTTCATCTACCTCTTCATCATTATCATTCTTTACCTTAGGTAATAATGACTTAGACTTAATATACACAAGTTCTGAAGCCATAACTAAATAAGAAGAAGATACATTAATATTAAGTTCATCTTGTTTTCTAATATAATCTAAATACTTTTCAGTAATTTCATCTATCTTAATATCACATATATCTATATTAGATTCTTTTACTAAGTGAAGAAGTAAATCTAAAGGTCCTTCAAAATTATCAATAGAAATATAATCCATATATCTAACACCATCCTAACTAATTATATCAAATAAACTAACATAAGTAAATTAATTTCTTTCTCCTTTCACTAAAAGCCAAGGTCTTTTAGTGTTATTTTAAGCCTTATTCTAAGTCTTAAAATAAAATATTTACATATCAATCATATATAAGTCATAAATTTTATATAATGTAACCTATTTAGTTACATATTTTGCTATCTTTTTATATTATACTCCTATTAGAGGGTGATTTTATGGATAAAGAAGTACAAGAATTAGTAACAGAACTAATTAATTATGATAATAAAGAAGACTTATCTTGGTTACAAGTGCTAAAAACTCTCTTAAAAGAAAGAAATTTAGAGTACAATGATGAAATATTAAAAAAAGTAACTAAAGAAATAACAAAAGCCGGCTACGACATTATAACCAAACCATTCAAGTTAGAAAGATACAAATAGACCTTAGGACAAACCTAAGGTCTTTATTTTATCTATATAGTACTTTCAAATAGTGGTAATATTTCTTTAAGTTTTTCCTCACCAGTTACTTCAGTAATAACTTTATTATTATCCTTTTCGGTAACAACCACCAATTTATAATCATTTTCTATATCAGTTTCACTTTCATTAACTTTAGCAATATAATAATAATCAGTATCTTGATAATTAACCTTATCTAATACTAGATATTCTTCTCCATTTTCAAGTACAATTACTTTATTAATATTTAACATAACATAATCTCCTTTAGTTATTATTTAATTCTGGGAATCCAAAATTATCATTACTAGATAATCCATCATTTATTGGAATATTTATATTTGGAAAAGAACTAGTTTCCATCTTCTCATCAGATACTGGTATCCAGAAAGAATTGTTATTTATATTATTATTAACATCATTATTATTAGTAGCAGTACTATTACTTGGTGTATTAAAAATATCTATATTAGTATCTAAATTATTTGGAGTATTATCTCCTAATTTAGGTTTAATATTCTCCCATAAAGGAACAGCACTTACTATCTTATCCTCTTCTTTATTTTCACTAGAAGTAGGTATATTCCATACTGGAGGTTTTACTTTAGGTTTCTCAATTACAGGTTCTTCCCACTTAGGCATTTCCCACATTGGAGTAGCTGGAGTATCATCTTTCTTTTCTTCTACTTTAGTTTCTTCAGGAATACTAGGTACTTCTAAAGATGGTTCTTCACTCTTCTCAGGTACTACAGATTCCTCCTTCTTAGTATCAGATAATATTTCATCAAAAGATACAGGTTTAGGATTCAATTTCTTATTAACCTTTTCTCTAACAGCCTCACCTTTTAACTTAGCAAGACCTAAATTAAGAGTAAGTGGAGCATCTCTAACATCTTTTATTCTATAAGGATCTATAACTTCCTTAACAATAGGTTCCTCTTCTTGAAGTTCTTCCTCTTTTGCTTCTTCTTTAATCTCATCAGAAGTATCCTCTTTAGATTCCTCATCATTACCATATTCATCAGTATCATAAGTGTCAATTAAATTAAATTCTCTAAGTATGGCAAGTATCTCTACTGAATTATTATCATGTTCTAATTCATCAAGTCTACTTTCCTTAAATTCAATTCTACTAGTATAATTAGAAATATTGTCAAGTACTTCTTTTTCTTTATCAGTAACACTAATTTGTTCTAATACTTTTTTTTCAAAAGAAGTTAATTCATCAATATCAGTAATAGATAAGTCTTCTCTTAAGCTTTTTCTCTCATCAAGTATTTCTTCAATATTATCTCTTTTTGTAAAGATACCATTAAAATCATCCTCAAAAGTATTAACAAGTTTATATAACTTTAAGAATAATTCTTTATTTTTAATAACAAAGTAACTCTTTTCTGCTTCATCTACATATGAAGAATAATCATCCTCTAAACCACTAGTAATTAGGTTCTTAACACTATCTCTAGTAACATCAAGAGTCTCCTTACTTTCCTTAACCAAAGATTTAATATTATTAAGTTCTTCATCAATATTATCTTCAGTAATATTATTATAAGCATTATCTTCTTTAATTACTTTCATAAACTCAGAATACAAATCATCTTCCATAATTTGATTCTTACCTTTATAATCTTCTTTCTTCTCTTCTTCTTCACTTAATAGTACTTTTAACTTAGATATACTATCATGAACGCTTTCTATCTCACTAGTAGTTTCTAAGTATCTATTAATTAAACCAAGTCTTTCTCTTTTTTCATCTAATTCTTTATCAGATATAACTATTTGAAGTCCAGATATATAATCTCCAGTAGCCAAATAATATCTATCTTCTAAATCATTTCTCTTTTCTAATCTATCCTCAAGTAATTTAATTAATTTTTCTAATCTATCTTTTTCCTCTTCAATAGTTTTTGAAGGTGTTATTAAAGGTCTAACTTCTTTTTCAAATTCTTCATTATAAATATTATCTATTTTCTTTGCATATTTTTCATAGTTAATAAGTACATCACTAGGAGTCTTAACTTTCTTTTCTCTATCCAATTTAATACGCATTTCAAATATCTTACATAGATTTTCAAAAGATCTTACATTGTTTCCTTCCATAATATTTCACCTTCCTTTTTATTCATATCAGGAAATGCCAAATCATCTACCTTACTACTTCCTAGTATTTCAGGTTTCAAATTATTATTTCCAATTACAGGTATCGTACTCTTATTAATGTTATCACTAGTACCAGTACTCTTCCAAATAATATTTTTATTATTTTCTAATAAATCATATATACTACCTGATTTTTTACTCTTTTCTTCTTTTTTATCTTCAATATTAAGTTCTACCTTATTATCTTCTTCTTTAAATAAATCTTTTACTTCTTCTTTTGGAATCTCTTTTGGAGCTTCTTTTGGAACAAAATCTGATACTCTTGGTAAATCACTAACCCTATCAGGAATCTCTTTTCTTATAGGTTCTTCTCTTATTTCCTTCTTAGGTTCTACTGGTGGTTCCCATAAAGGAACTTCCTCTTTACTTTCCTCTATTATAGGTTCTTTCTTAACCAAATTATCTACTTTATTAGGAACTATCTTAGTTTTACCAAACAACTCATCAGTATCAAAGTCATTATCTAAATCCAAATTATCAAAAGTTTTATTCTTTAATGGATTAGGTATAGGCTTCTTTACTTCTTCTTTTTCTTCTTCATTAATTGGACTAATAACAGTTTCATCTTGTAATTTCTTTAGCCTCTCAGTACTTGCTAATTGTTCTTTTAATCTTGCTTCTTCGATTAACTTCTGTCTTCTTACTCTCGCAGCCTCTATCTTTTGTTCTTCAGCAATTCTCTTTTGTCTTTCATTATATTCATTTCTCTTAGCAAGTCTTACTCTCTCTTCTTTAATTCTATCTTCATTTCTAATAAGTTCACTAAGAACTAATTTAAACTCCTTAGAATTATTTTCTTCATCAATATCATATAAAATCTTATTCATAGTTTCTCTTTCTTCTTTTAACTTTTCATAAGTTTCTATATCTCTTTGCTCTAACTTAATAGTATTATATTGCTTAGATAGTTCGTCATATAATCTCTTATAAAGTTCACTCTCATCAATATTTTTAAATATCTCATCTATTTTTTCTCTCTTAGTAAGTAACTCTTCATAACTAGAAGTCATCTTATCATATATATCAATTAACTTTAATATATTTAATTCTTCATTATATTTAGAATATTCTATTGTAACTTCTGATAATAAACTATCACATTCAATTATATAAGAAGAATCTCCTAGTGATCTAGCACTCTTTAAATTATCTTTAGCCATATCAAGAGCATACTTTAAAGATTCCTGTTTCTTAGTAATATCACTTCTTTGGTCTACTAAAGAATATAGATTAAGTTCCTCTAAAACATTATCTATCTTCTTAATCATCTTATTCTCTAAACTCTCATTAAGTCTAGTATTAGCTTTAACATTTCTTGAAGCCTCACTAATCTTAATATCAAGTGATTTCATCTCTTTAATTATCTTCTCTTGCTTAACTTTATTATCTTCATATTTTTCTATTATTCTAAGTCTATTCTTAAAGTCTAATAATTTATCTTCTCCAAGAAAAGTAGTTAACTCTACTAAAGAACCAGTTATTCTTTTGTGTTTTAATTTTCTCTCTTCTAAATATTTTTTTCTATCTTCAATTAAAGATATAATATTTCTAAGACGAGCCTTCTCTTCAGAAAATAGCTTTGGTTCTTCACTAAGAAGAGTCATATACTCTTCTTCATATTCAGTATTAGTCTCTAATAATATTTGCTTTTCTATTTTATCTAACTGATCACATATTCTCTCTCTCTGAAGATCATCATTAGTTAACTCTAGACTACTTAAAAACATATCATATTGTTTTAATCTTCTTACTACTTCTCTATTAGTATAGTTCACACTAAACCACCTCTAGTATAATTATAATTTTTTTTGCATTTTTTGTCAATTAATATAACAAATTTTACATATAAATTAAAGAAAAAATAATACTAACTCCCCATTAATATTATCTTATATACCCATATCATAATAACTGAATAAATCTAAGTATATATTCCTGCTTATATATAATAGATTTTATTTTGAGACTAAACTTAGGCTCAAAATAACACTCTAAGACCTTGGCTTAGAGTGAACATAACAAAAAAATTATTATACATCATCATAATGAGTCCACATTCTAATAATATGTATTTCTTTATTCACTTCATCTACCTCATATACAATACGATGCTGTCTATTTATTCTTCTAGAATATAGCCCTCTTAAATTACCATAAAGCTTCTCATACGAAGGAGGATAACAAAAAGGATCACTACTCATTAGCAAAAGAATATTTTTAGCAGTCTTATCAAGACCAGAATTCTTTAATTTAACTTTATCTTTTAAAGCCATCTTAGAAAACTTAATTACATAAAAGTTACCACTCTTCTGCATCAGAAAACACCTCAGCCTTACTCCAGTCTTCGTTCTTTCTAATATCATTAATATTATTAACAAGCCCTGGAATACTAGATAAATACAAAGTCTCCTCAATACTATTCCATTCATCTTCAGAAATCAAAACGGCATTCTTTCCCTTATTATTAACAATTGTAATTGGATTAAAACCAACATTAACATCCGAAACCAATTGATATAAATTAGCTCTTGCATTAGTAATATTTATAGTACTCATTTCAATTCACCTCACATTTACATTATAGCGTACTTTTTTACGTACGTCAAGTCTTTCTACTATTATTATATGTAAAATAGCCAAAAAAATAATTATAATCTCATAATAATATACCATAATAATATTAGGTGAATTAGTTATGAATAACAAAATAATAAAAAAATTAAAAGAAGATACCAGTACCAGTAGTTATATCATATATAGAGAAAAATACATAAAAAATATCAAAATAGATTTAATATATCATGAAGCTTTAACCGATCAAGAAAAAATGTCCAATTTCATCTATCGTAGTCTAGACTATATCGAAAAAATATATAACGATAAAGATTCCTTATATGACACTATAAAAAACAATATAAGTAATATAAAAATAAAAGAAATAAAAGACTATCAAGATATCTGTAAATACCTAAATAATGGTTTCTTAATTCTTTTAATCGAAGATGACTATTCATTAGCCCTTGAAGTTAAAAGGAATCTTTCTAGAAGTATCGATAAAGCTATTACCGAAACCACTATTCGTGGTCCAATGGACTCTTTTACTGAAAATATAGAAACAAATATTGGCCTAATAAAAAGAAGAATAAAATCCAACAAACTATGGAATACCGATATAGAACTAGGTAAATATACCAAAAACAAAGTAAGTATCCTCTTCATCGACGGTATCATAGATAATAAACTAAAAGACTATATCATAGATAAGCTAAATAACATCGATATCGATAATGTAACAGATTCAGGTACCTTAAAACATCTAATAGAAAAAGAAACAAAGACTATATTTCCCACTATTATGACTACTGAAAGGCCAGATAAAGTAGTAAGTAGTCTATTAAATGGTAGACTAGTAATAATCATAGATAACTGCCCTTTTGCTCTAATATTGCCTGTCTTTCTAAACGATTACTTTCTATCTCAAGATGATAAAGACTTTAAAACCTATAGCGGTACTTTCATAAGAGTATTAAGATATATTGCTTTCATAATTACCATTATGACTCCCGGTATATATATAGCCCTAACTACCTTCGATCAAGAAATGATACCTCTAGATCTACTAACAAGTTTTGCTTCTCAAAGAAGTACCGTACCCTTTCCCGCTATCTTTGAAGCCATATTAATGTTTTTATCATTTGAAATACTAAGAGAAAGTGATTATCGAATCCCCAATATATCCAACTCAGCCCTTTCCATAGTAGGAGCCCTAATCTTAGGAGAAGCCGCAGTTAATGCCGGTATCGTATCTCCAATTATGATTATAATCGTAGCCATTACCGCTATCAGTGCTTTAATAATAACCGAACCAGAACTTACTAATGCTGTTAAATGGTATAGAATCCTCTTCATGATCGGAGGTACTTCTATAGGAATGTTTGGTATCTTCATAGTCTTCATTATATTTATAACCAATTTATGTAATATAAACTCTTTTGGCTATTCTTATATGATGCCCTTTGTCAGTATAAATGCTGATATCAAAAATAGTCTAATAAAATTTCCATTACGAAGTAGAACTAAAAGAAATAAATATCTAACAAACAATATAACTAGGGAGGTAAATCATGAAAAAAATTAAATATCTAAGCATATTATTAATAATACCTCTATTAAGTGGCTGCTACAACTATAGAGAATTAAATGAACTAGCCATAACTACTGCCTTAAGTATCGATTATAGCGATAATAATTTCAATATAATCGTTGAAGTAATAAATCCCACCAAACAACAAGATGCCGTAAGTGCCAACAACTCTCCATTCGTAAATTACTATTCATCCGCTCCCACTCTACAAGATGCCCTTCGGAATGTTGTTATTGACTCTCCTAGACAATTATATGCTGCACAGTTAGAACTTATTATTTTAAGTGAAGAAGCTGCTACTAATCATATGTCCGAAATATTAGAGTATTTCTCTAGAGAACCAGAATCTCGTACCGAAGTGAAATTTGTTATTGCAAGAGGTGATGATAGTACAAAAGCTGTTACTATTCAAACACTACTCACTAATTTTTCTTCCTCTAATATTAAACAATCTCTGGAATTACAACAAAAAGTACTTGGTTTAACTCCAGTATATACATTAAATGAACTACTAAATATGTATTTAGATCCGACACTCGAAATAAGCTTACCATCAATTATAGTATACGGTAATGCTGAAGAAGGAGACAAAAAAGAAAACATAACAACATCTACTCCTAAAGCACTGACCAAGATTGGTACTACTGCTATTTTCAAAGGAAAAGACTTTCTCGGATATTTAACTGAAGAAGAGTCAAAAGTACATAGTATAATTATTGGCAGTACTAAAGAAAGTATTATAAATTTAGATTATAAAGATAATTATAGTGTGTTTGAATTATACAAAATAGAGTCAGATATATCTCCTGATATTAAAGATAATAAAATAACATTAAATATATCTGGTAAAGCAAGAATAAAAGAGTTTCACTCTAATACCAATATAACAAAATCAAAAGAAACAGATAGACTAAATAAAGAATTAAATAAACATATCGAAGATATTATCAAAAAAAACTTTAATAGTATGAGAGAAAAATATAATACCGATATATTTAGTTTTAGACAAAGTTTCTACAGAGGAAATCCTAAATATTATAATACCCACTATAAAGATACTTGGTATGAAAGTATCTTCCCTAATCTAACTCTAGAAGTAAAATCAAATATCAAACTATACGAAAAAGGTAATACTCTAGGAGGAATAGAATATGAAAATAAAAATAACTAACATTGAAATATCAAGTACTATGTTCTTACTCATCTTCTCATGTACATTAGGCCTAGCCCCATTTATAAGTATCAAAATATCCGGTATTGATTCTTATTTTAGTGTCTTGTTTGGCTATATACTAGGTCTATTACCCCTATGTATAATATTATATCTATTTAACTATCAAATAGATAAACCCATAAATGAAAAAAACAAAATAATATTTGGTAAAACAGTAGGTACCATAATCAACTATCTAACTATCCCCTTTCTCTTTATATTAGGAATAACCTACCTATTCAATCTAGGTAACTTTGTCATATCCCAGTATCTAACCAATACCCCATTATTAATAATAATCATAGTAATAAGTTTAACATCACTATTCATAGCAAATAAAGGAATAAAAGTAATTACCAAAACCAGTTCCATATATAGTATAATAATCATCATAGTTTTCCTAATCGCCGTATTAGGAATATTTAAAGAAATAAAACTAGATAGCCTAAAGCCAATATTAGAGTTTGGATTAAAAAAGCCCCTAATTGCTGGACTAGTAAATACCCTAAGTTTTACTTCCCCTATTTATACCATACTATTTATACCAAAAAAAGAAATAGAAAACAATACCAAAACAAAAAAATATTTCATCATAACCTATCTAATAAGTATGATAATAATATTCACCATAGCCATAGTAACAAGTAGTATTCTAGGTAAATATCTTCTTCAAACATATCAGTATCCAGTATATATAACCCTAAAAAGAATATCATTATTTAACTTTATCGATAGAATAGAAAACTTCCTATCATTCCAGTGGATATTATCAGGAATAACAGTAATAGCCATGACTATCTATTCAGTAAGTAAAAATATCAAAAATAAAGAAAGTAAACTAATAAATTTCATAATAACTATTCTAATGATTATATTATCATATCTCCTATTTAAAAACAATACTAGCTTCAATGAATATCTATATACGATATACCCATATTTGCTACTACCAATACCTATAATTTATGTTATAATATTCATTGGAGCAGTAATCAAAAAAAAATATAAATAATAGTATAATATTAAAAATTAAACATATAATATTATTACAGTAGAATATAACTACTGTTTATATAAAGAGATTACTATATTAGTAGTCTCTTCTTTAGTATGAGGTATATTATGAATAGAGATTTAATAAAAATAGAAAGTGATGGCTATGTATTAGAAGAAATAATTCCAAATAAAGAATTAATCTTCTATAAAAAAGATAATAGTAAAGTTGATATAGATATGTTTAGATTACTATATTTTAAATATGTAACCCAAAGAATACTCTTAAAAGATAATTTTAGTGATAACGATTTAATATTCACATATCAAGATAACTATGTCAAAGTAAATATTAAATCACTACAAAAAATAAAAAAATATTCCAAATAACCTATACAATAAATAAAAACTATCATAACCTATTAGTGTGGAGTTGATACTTTATGATAGAATTTTTAAATAATGTAAGTCCAATCCTACTTGCTTTTATAGCTACTCTATTTACCTATAGTGTTACCGCTATCGGAGCTGCCTTAGTTTTTATTTTCAAAAAAATAAATAAAAATGTCATGGATGCCATGCTCGGTTTTGCCGCTGGAGTAATGATTGCAGCATCATACTTTTCGCTATTATCACCCGCTAGAGACATGGCTGAAAGCCTAAATATGAATGTAACCCTTGTTCTATTTATTAGTTTCTTTAGTGGTGGTTTACTTCTATATATCGGAGATAAACTATTCAATCTATTTGATAAAAAACTATCTAAAAAAACTAATAAAGAAAATAAAAATAATAGCTTTAAAAGATGCTTAATGTTAATAACATCCATAACACTACATAATATCCCTGAAGGACTTGCAGTTGGTGTCGCCTTTGGCTCAATAATATATGGTCTAGATGGAGCCACTTTATCATCAGCCCTATTATTAGCCCTAGGAATAGGTCTCCAAAACTTTCCAGAAGGAACCGCTGTTAGTGTTCCCTTAAGAAGAGAAGGATTGAGTAGAAAGAAAGCCTTCTTCTATGGTCAGTTAAGTGGCATAGTAGAACCAATATCCGGTGTACTAGGAGCTCTTCTTGTACTAAAGGTACGACTACTTCTTCCTTATTTACTAAGTTTTGCTGCTGGAGCTATGATTTATGTTGTAGTACAAGAATTAATTCCTGAATCACAAACAAATAAGAGAAAAGAATTAATGGCTTTATTCACATTAATAGGATTCTCAGTAATGATGATATTAGATATAGCTTTAGGTTAAAAAAGAAAGTAACCATGTTACCTTCTTTTTATTTATTACAATCACTAGTACAAATATTAGTTTTAGTATCCTCAAACATCTTAGCGAGTTTAGTCTTAAGCCCCTCTAAATCTTCATTCTCCCAGTATTCTTTAGGAGTTTTATATCCCTTAGTATCCGCAGCAGTTTCATCATCAAAACCAACAATTTCTCCATCTTTAACCGCTATTACTGAAGGAGCATAGATTCTCTTATTACCCTCTTCATCATATCTCAAATGATCTTTGAGTATTTCTACCAATTTTTTATAATTATCATTATTATCTTTTCTATCGTTTAATATATTATAGTAGTATACTTTTTCTACGTCATTATCTTTAGCCACTTCATTTAGATAAGGCACATAAGCCGCACACCAAGGACATTCAGGAAAGCCTAAATAAACAACCCCAGTACCATGTTCTAAAATATTAATAATTTCATCAATACTTTTGTATGTAAACACATTATCTTCAGTAACACTACCATACTCTTCAGCAAACTTCTTACCATCAGTATCTTTATTCTTATTAATATATAAGTATCCCAAAACACCAAGCATTATAACCAAAACTACTCCTACTAAAATTATTATTTTCTTTTTCACTTTTTTCACCTCATAATAATCATAAACTATTTATAATTATTTTACCACATAAACAAAGTTGAATTAACTAAACTTAAAGTTGAGTCTATGAACAGTTCCCATTTAAAGATAAAGGAACCTTATAAGTAGTTATCTTATTACTACTATCAGTAGCATTAATCTCTAGTAAAATATTACTACTCTCAATATTCTTACATTCCTTGCCAAAATTATCTATATTAAAATTAACATTCTTCAAAAAATCATTAAGTTTAATCAAAACATTATCATCATAATCATAACTACCAATCTTCTTTTTTATAGTACCACTTTCTTCATACAAACTACATTCAATCTTAGTATATAAATTATCATCAGTACCACCGCAATAATCAATATTAGATATATATAAATAAGAATTACTCTTATTATAAGCAATACTTCCTGATATCTCAAAATTTGAACAATTAGAAGTTAAAGTTCTAAAAGTAAAACTATCATCATGAAATACTATCAGTAAAATAACTCCTAGTACAATAAGAAAACCTATAATAGAACTAACAATAATTATTACTTTTTTATTATTTACTTTACCATCAAGTAAATCATTAATATTAATACCATAGTCATTACATATCTCTTTTAATAAAGCAATATCCGGAATATTCTTACCATTCTCCCATTTGCTGACAGCCTGATAAGTAACACCATATTTTAGAGCAAACTTCTCTTGCGTTAAACCATTTTTCTTACGAAGTTCTTTAATTAAATTGCCAACTTTATTTTGATCCATCATATCACTTCCATACTTAAAATTATAATATAATTTCTATATAAATACAATAGAAAAAAGAGATAAATTACTATCCCTTTATTATAAATATTTTTTTAAATCCTCAATATTTTTCTCTTGCACCTTAACATAAGTATCTACTATTTCCTCTACTTCTTTATCCATCTTTTTATCATTTAATATTCTTCTTCCCTCAAGTATTCCCATATTAGTACCCTTAAAGAGAAGCTCCGATATTTTAGCATCACTATCATCAGTCATAGTTCTCATCTCAATACCAAACCACGTCATAGTCTTTTCCATCTTATTAGTCTCGTGTGGTTCATCATCACTATTATATTTAGAATAAATTTCATTAATATCTTCAGATATCTTTTTATACTCGCTAGACTGTCTTTCAAGTAGTTTTTTAAATTTCTTATCCTTAACTTTATCTATTATATAACTAATAGCATCTATGCCCATACAAGCACCCTTATTAATTTCATCTAATACATTAATATTCTCTTTCATATTTATTCACCAATAATATTATTAACAATAAATAGTAAAATATACAGTCCAATCTTTTAATTTAACAAATTAAATGATACAATTATGGCACCGGCGTCAAGAGGTTCGAGTGAATAAGTATTAAAAAAAGTCCAAATTTACTTTGAACTTCTTAATATACAATTTAGTGCGATATAAGAGCCTATTTTGAACATTTATATCTATAAAGAATAAACTGATAAATATCAGTTCTAAATATAATATAATATAAATTTTTACTTTTTAAAACAAAATATCGTCAGTTTATACAAAATAAATAGTTTTAATGATATAATTATGTATGTGAGAAAATTAATTAAGGAGTGTAAAATGAGCAATATTATTAAAATAGATAATCTAAACAAAAGTTATGGAAGTATTAAAGCCGTTAATAATTTAAGTTTCCGAGTTAAAGATGGAGAATTATTTTCTTTTTTAGGAATAAATGGAGCTGGTAAAAGTACTACAATTAATATGATTTGTGGTGAGTTAAAAAAAGATTCAGGAACAATTTTAGTCTGTGATAAAGAAGTAGACAGTGATGATAAATATATTAAAAGAAAAATTGGTGTTGTCTTTCAAGAGTCATTATTAGATAAATCCCTAACGGTTTATGATAATTTAAAAATTAAAGCATCTCTTTATGGAATAACTGGAAATAATTTTGTAAAAAGATATAACGAATTATCAAAATTGTTTGATTTATACGAAATTGAAAGACAAACCATTTCACAATTATCAGGTGGGCAAAAAAGAAGAGTTGATATAGCTAGAGCAATGATACATAACCCTGAAATATTAATACTAGATGAGCCAACTACTGGTCTTGATCCTGGAACAAGAAAAAAAATATGGAAAGTTCTTAATTCATTAAGAAAGAATAGCAAACTGACTATTTTTCTAACTACTCACTATATGGAAGAAGCAGTAGACTCTGATTATATAGTTATATTAGACAAAGGCTCTATTGTAGCAGAAGGTACTCCCCTTGAATTAAAAAACAAATTTGCTTATGATATGATACTTATTTATAATATTAATGAAGATGAAATAAAAAAATTAAATAAGCCATACACAAAAATAAGAGATGGGTTTAAAATAGAAATTAAAACATTAGAGGAAGCAACAGAATTAATCATAAAAAACAAGAGTTTATTTAAAGATTATGAAGTTGTTAAAGGAAAAATGGATGATGTTTTTCTTAATGCTACTGGATACGATTTGGAGGTAGAATAATGAGTCAACTTATTAATTTAACAAAAAGAAATATTAAAGTATATTTCTCTGACAAAGGAATGTTTTTTACTTCATTAATAACACCAATTATTTTGCTTGTATTATATGCAACTTTTTTAGCTAATGTTTATAGAGATAGTTTTTTATCGGCTATACCTGATGGTTTTGAATTATCAAATAAATTGATTAATGCTCTAGTAAGTGGTCAATTAATGTCTTCGTTACTTGCAGTAAGTTGTGTAACAGTAGCATTTACTTCAAATCTGCTTATGGTTCAAGATAAAGTCAATAATACAATTAAAGATATAAATGTAACACCAATAAGTAAATTTAAAATTGGACTAAGTTATGTACTTTCAACTTTCATATCAACACTAATTGTAAATATTGTTGTTGCAATAATATGCTTCATATATGTTTATTTTCAAGGGTGGTACATGAATATAAATGATGTTTTATTAATATTACTTGATGTATTATTATTAACTCTTTTTGGAACAATTCTTTCGTCAGTCGTGAACTTTAATCTTTCTACTCAAGGTCAGAGTACTGCTGTTGGAACAATGATAAGTGCTGGTTATGGATTTTTATGTGGAGCATATATGCCTTTATCATCTTTTAGTAAATCTTTACAAAATATATTATCATTTTTGCCTGGCACATATGCGACCTCACTATTTAGGAATCACTCTTTAAATGGACCTTTTAGAGAAATGCTAAGATTAAATATACCTGTTGATGTAATTGATGAAGTAAAAAAAGCATTTGATTGCAAAATATCATTTTTTGATAATAATGTAACTATTAGTACAATGTACATTATTCTAATTTCAAGTATCATTATTTTAACTACTATTTTTATCATAATGAATAAATATAAAAAACAAAAATAGATGTCGAGTAAAATTTACCTTGACATCTTTTATTATTACAATGGTAAAGTTTGTTTATTATTTACCCTATTTTCAATATATTCTAAGTTATTAAATGATTTATTGTTTTTTAATAGTTCCATTTGTTTTCTTGCTATATTATTTAATCTAATAAGTCTTTCATTTTGTGGTATTTTCATTTCTCTTTTGTTAAATAAATTATGTTTTCTCACAAATTCTTGATTTGCTTTTCGTTCTTCAGGATCATAATCATGTTTGAAAGAAAATAAACTTAACACATTATTATTAAATAATTTTTCAACTATCTTTTGAATAAATTCAGGAAGTTTTTCAAACACTTGTGTCATTTGATATTTATATTCTAAACTTTTTTCATCCCAATATTCCATATTTCCAAGTTCGATAACTATTTCACAAGCAAGATCATGTTTTGCATCATTACTTATTTTATTAAAGTAGTTATCAGTAGTTCTATCATCTCTAGTTTCTTTTTTAATGCCTCTTCAATATCAATTTCTTGCTTAATAATATTTACCATTAAATCATCCCTTTCTTTTACACAACAAAAAATCAATTCCATTTCTAGAATTGATATTTATTAGTAAATTGAACCAAAGTTCAACTGGATTCTTTAATGGTGCGAACGACGAAGTGGTTTACAACTCTTTCGCATAAAGACAATTGATTTATATCAATCACCATACATATTTTACCAAAGAATAGAAAAAGTAGCAATAATTTAATGCTACTTAATTTCTAATCTTCTAAATCAAGCTCAATTGTATTTATTTTATAATCATCATTCACATCATTAATTATTAAATTATTAACAAATAATGTTGCTTTAAAATCTTTGATAGATTTATTTATGGCTTCTTTAAGTTCATTATTTAAACTTAAATCTAAATTTTTAATTGGCGTCTTTAATGATAAATTGTTATTTGATTTTTCTCCTCTTGCCTGCCTTATAATATCAATTATTAAATCACCATTCTTAATCTCATTATCAAAATTATAATTTAATAATTTAATTTTAGTTATATGTATAGATTTATTATCATGATACAACTCTTGATATATCTCTTCAGTTATATATGGGAAGTAAATACTAAAGTTTTGTAATAATTTATATAAAATTATATAAACTGTTTTTTGTCCAGAGTATCTTGGAATATCTCCAAATTCTTCAGGTCTATATAATCTATGTTTAACAATTTCTATATAATTATCACAGAAATTCCAGAAGAATTTTTCAAGTAAGTTTAATGCTAATCCCACTTCATAATCATCTAGGTATTTAATAAATTGTTTTTCCATTTCTTGATATTTACCTAAAATCCATTTATCAATATACTCAAAATCATCAAATTCTTTATCTTGATAATCTTGTAAATGCATTTCAATAAACTTAGAAACATTCCATATCTTATTAATTAATTTTTTACCTCTTAATAATGTTTCATCACTAAATACTATATCAGTCCCTAATCTACCAGTGCCAGCCCAATATCTTAATACATCAGCTGAATATTCATTAATAAGAGCCATTGGTTCAACTTTACTATTACCTTTAGACTTACTTATTTTCTCACCTTTGTTAGCCATAACGAATCCTGAAATCATTACATTATCCCAAGGTCTAGTTCCAAAGTGATAGAAACTTTTAACTATTGTATAAAAATCCCAAGTTCTTATAATTTCAGAAGCATTAGTTCTTAAGCTCATTGGTTTTAAGATTGATTCAAAATTATTTTCTTCACCATATCTCATATTTATTAATGGAGTTACTGAAGAAGTTGCCCATGTATCCATTACATCTATTTCAGGAATAAATTCTGGACAATTACATTTTGGACATTTATCAGTTTTAGGTTTATCTGTTAATGGATTAACTGGCAAATCTTTTTCATCTGCAAAAATTGGCTCTCCACAATCTTTACAATACCATACTGGAAATGGAACTCCAAAATATCTTTGTCTTGATATACACCAATCCCAAAGAACATTTTCAACCCATTCATTGTATCTATTATGCATTTGTTCTGGATACCAATTTATTTCATTACCAATTCTAATGAAATCATCCTTATGATTCATTATATCAATGAACCATTGTTTCATAACTGTATATTCTACTTCTTTACCACATCTTTCATGTGTTTGAACTTCATGTTCTAATTCTTCAATTTTAACTACATATCCACCAGCTTGTAAATCATCTATTATTTGCTTTCTAGCTTCTTTGATTTTCATTCCACCATAATTATGAACTGAATCAATAATTCTACCATCATCAGTAAATATATATTTAAGTGGCAAATTATATTTCTTCCACCATTCAATATCTGTTTGATCTCCGAAAGTGCAACACATAACTACACCGGTACCTTTATCAATAGCAACTTTCTCATCTGCAATAATTGGAACTTCTACATTAATTACTGGAATATGAGCAGTTTTACCAATTAAATGATTATGTTTATCATCATTAGGATTTACAAATACACATACAATAGCCGGTAACAATTCTGGCCTTGTAGTAGCTATAGTGAATTCTTCATTATCTTCTTTAGTTTTAAATTTAATATAATTGAATGTCGTTTTGATTGTTTTTGTTTCAAGTTCAGCTTGTGCTATTGAAGTTAAACATTCATTACACCATAAAGCCGGACTCTCTTTATGATAACAATGTCCCTTATTAATTAAATCTAAGAATGATCTTTGACTTATTTTAATAGTTGATGGACTAACTGTTTTATAATGATATTTCCAATCTGTACTAACTCCCATTTTACTAAATAGTTCTTGAAATTCACTTTCATATTTATCAGTTGTTTCATAGCATAATTTTGAAAATTCTTCTCTTCCTATTTCATGAGCTTTCTTTCCCTGTTCCTTTTCAACTAATCTTTCACTAGGAAGTCCATTATCATCAAAACCAAATGGATAAAATACATTGTATCCACTTAATCTTTTATATCTAGCAATCATTTCTGTTTGCGTATACGAAAATACATGTCCTATATGAATTTTACCATTAACTGTTGGTGGAGGAGTATCTATTGAGTATACTTCTCTATAATCTGGTTTAAAATCATATATTCCATTTTCTTTCCAATAATTTAACCATTTATTTTCTTTTTCATTTGCAATATATTTCTTATCTAACATTTTAATCTCTCCTTCTTTTTTGAGTTTTAATAAATTAAAGTTATTAGACTCGTACATAATCACTCTTTAAAATAAATTTCATTTGTATCATCTCCTAAAATTAAAAGAGCAAAACATCCATAAAGGACGAATCGCTCGTGGTACCACCTTAATTCATAGTATTAAATACTATCTCAAAGTCTTAATGCGACTAACATTATATCTTACTAATAGTTCAGATATACAACTCCCAAGCTACCTTCAAATACTCTTCACTAAGAAAGGCTTTCAGTCGGTGACCTTTCTTTCCTAATAGCTACTAACTATTTTACTCCTCTTGTTCCTCGTTTTTATGTATAAAATAATATCATATATATATTGAAATGTCAAGATTTTCTCGACATAAAATCGTATTTGCGACAATATTATAACTATTCAAAAGTTGCACTTGACTTTTTAATTAATAATTCCCTGATTAGGGAATAAGTAGTATCTATAAGAAGTTGGTATATAAATATTAATTTAACTCTTTTATAAATGACTCTAATTCGTTTATTTCAAGTTTGTTTGATAAATTACCTATATAAATAGTTTTCGAGTAGTTAAATGCTAGAAATGTGATACCTTTAATAATTATTCTGTGTGGCTCTATATATAATAAATTAGTTCTATCAATTTTTCTTATATTGCCATTTATTATTGTTGAAGTAATATTACAAAATCCACATATAAATTCTATTTTCTTTTTGTAATTCTTCATCAAAACCTCATATTTTAGTAATACAAGCTCATAAACTGGCGCCAAGAGGTTCGAGTAAATAAGTATTAAAAAAAGTCCAAATATACTTTGAACTTCTTGATATACAATTTGGTGCGGGTGAAGGGACTTGAACCCCCACGGATGAACCACTAGATCCTAAGTCTAGCGCGTCTGCCAATTTCGCCACACCCGCATCAAAAAAATTATTTGGTGGACCCTGCAGGACTCGAACCTGCGACCGCCCGGTTATGAGCCGGATGCTCTAACCAACTGAGCTAAGGGTCCAACAGCATAAATAGTATATATTCAGTTGTTAGAGCAGCCGCTCTCTGAATAACAAAATAAGTATACCATTTTTAAAGATTAGTGTCAACCATTAAAACAATATTTTTTTATACTTTCACTACTAATTTATGCAAAAAAGAATAAAATTTACTATGAATAACCAAAAGATCGAAGATAAATCATTAACTGCCCTAGCCTTTATAATAGGATTAGCTCTAATAGATAATTTAACAAGTACCGAGCAGAATGCCGTTGGTAACTGGATAATGCTAATAGCCCAAACTCTATGTACTAATGGAAGCTATACCTTTAACAGGGAATGGAAGTCCCATATAAATAATGGAAATACCCCCGTAACAAAAGATACTCTAGAAAAAGTTGGTGACATAATCAATAATACTATTAAAAAGAATATGTAAATTAATGCATATTCATACTTATTTTAATTTCCTCAATTATATGACCAATATTTCCTTCACCAGCATATTTATTCATATCAAAAAAGTTATCATTTATACTAACCCATTCAAGTTTATTAACTTCCTCTATTAAATTAACCGCTTTATTTAATATACCATAATAAACTTCAATCAACTTATCAAACACAACATATTCAATATTCATAAAATGTATCAAAGAAATATCTTCACTAGTTATATTAGTCTCTTCATTTAATTCTCTATACGCTTCATTAAGACCATCATTTTCTCTTTCAATTTTTCCACCAACTAAATTAAACATACCCTTATATGGTTCTTTAGTTCTTTTACACATTAATGTTTTATTTAGGTCCTTATCAAAAACAACAATCACATTATATTTCTTCATCTTACCTCCAAATAACTAATCTTTTATTCTTACATTTACCCCATTTATATCTTTATAAACTCTCTTTTTATTTTTAGATACTTTATTTAATATTTGTTCCTCTAAGTCAAAGCCTAACATTTCAGAAAGCCCCATTAAATATATAGCAACATCTGCAAGTTCTTCTCCTAAATCATCTTTTTTCTTTCTATAAGCATCATATGCTTCAGCTACTTCACCATATAATAAGCAAAACTCTTTATTAACATCTGCTATATTAAATCCTTTATTAACTTTATTATCCCATATTTCTTTTTGTATTTCTTTCATATTCATTATATTAACCCTCACTTTCTTACATATCAATTATATCATAACACAAAGAAAATTCTATTAAAATAATAGTATTTTTTTATTCATCTAATTACCATATAGATAAACATAAATACATTAGTTTAAGACTTATCTTGCATAAGGCTTAAACTAACACTTTGAGATTACAAGCTCAAAGTGCATAAAGAAAAAGAACTAAGATAACTATTATATCTAAGTTCTTTTAATATAATTATTTACTAGCTTTAATAGCAGCTTGAGCAGCAGCAAGTCTAGCAATAGGAACTCTATATGGTGAGCAAGAAACATATGTTAATCCAATATTATGACAGAATTCAACACTAGATGGATCCCCACCATGTTCTCCGCATATACCAAGTTTAATATTAGGTCTTGTAGCCTTACCTTTTTCAGCAGCCATTTTAACTAGTTGTCCAACACCTACTTGATCTAATCTAGCAAATGGATCTTGTTCATAAATCTTCTTTTCATAGTAGGCTCCTAAAAACTTACCAGCATCATCTCTAGAGAAACCAAATGTCATTTGTGTTAAATCATTAGTACCAAATGAGAAGAATTCAGCTTCCGTAGCAATTGCATCAGCAGTAAGAGCAGCTCTTGGTATTTCAATCATAGTACCAATATGATATTCCATATCAGAACCTTTTTCTTTCTTAACAAGTTCAGCAGTTTCTACTACTATATCCTTAACATATTTTAATTCTTTAACTTCACCAACAAGTGGAATCATAATCTCAGGAACAATATCATATCCTTCTTCTTCATGAACCTCAATAGCAGCTTCCATTAAAGCACGAGTTTGCATTCTAGCAATTTCTGGATAAGTAACTGCTAAACGACATCCTCTATGACCCATCATTGGATTAAATTCATGTAATTCATTACATACATCAATAATATGTTCTACAGTTATTCCCATAGCCTCAGCAAGTTCTTTCATTTCAGCCTCAGTCTTAGGAATAAATTCATGAAGAGGTGGATCAATATAACGAACAGTCATAGGTAGTCCCTTTAATTCCTTATACATTTCTTTAAAGTCACCTTTTTGATAAGGAATTAATAAACTTAAATATTTCTCTCTATCTTCAACTGTTTCAGATAAAATCATTCTTCTTAAGTTAAATATTCTCTCTTCATCAAAGAACATATGCTCAGTACGACATAGTCCAATACCTTCAGCACCAAGTTCAATTGCTTTTCTAGTATCTTTAGGAGTATCAGCATTAGTTCTAACACCAAGCTTACGATACTTATCAGCCCATGCCATAACACGGCCAAATTCACCCGCAATAGTAGCATCAACTGTTGGAATAGCTCCATCATAAATATTACCCGTAGTACCATCAATAGAGATAATATCCCCTTCATGGTATACTTTACTAGCTAAAGTAAATTCTTTCTTAGCTTCATTCATGATAATATCACCACATCCAGATACACAGCAAGTACCCATACCACGAGCAACAACTGCAGCATGACTTGTCATACCACCACGTACTGTTAAAATACCTTGAGCAGCCTTCATACCAGTAATATCTTCTGGAGAAGTCTCTAGTCTAACAAGTACAACTTTTTCTCCCTTACCACCGATACCATAAGTAGCAGCATCTTCAGCAGTAAATACAATTTTACCACAAGCAGCACCAGGAGAAGCACCAAGACCTTTTCCAACTGGAGTAGCAGCTTTTATTGCCTTACTATCAAACTGTGGATGTAATAATGTATCTAAGTTTCTAGGATCAATCATTAATACAGCTTCTTCTTCAGTTCTCATTCCCTCATCAACTAAATCACAAGCAATCTTTAAAGCAGCCTGCGCCGTTCTCTTACCATTTCTTGTTTGTAACATATATAATTTACCATGTTCTACAGTAAACTCCATATCTTGCATATCACGGTAATGTTCTTCCAAAGCAGCACATACTCTCTTAAATTCCTCAAATGCCTCTGGGAACTTATCAGCCATCTCAGTAATCTTCATTGGAGTTCTAACACCCGCAACAACATCTTCACCTTGTGCATTAGTTAAGAATTCACCAAATAAACCTTTTTCTCCAGTAGCAGGATCTCTTGTAAAAGCAACACCTGTACCACAATCATCCCCCATATTACCAAATGCCATTGATTGAACATTAACAGCAGTTCCCCAAGAATATGGAATATCATTATCTCTTCGATAAACATTAGCTCTAGGATTATCCCAAGATCTAAATACAGCCTTAATAGCTCCCATTAATTGTTCTTTTGGATCATCCGGGAAATCTTTTCCAATCTTAGACTTATATTCTTCTTTAAACTCTCTAGCCAATTCTTTTAAGTCATCAGCAGTAAGTTCAACATCTAATTTAACATTCTTTTCTTCCTTCATCTTATCAATTAGTTGCTCAAAGTATTTCTTACCAACTTCCATAACAACATCAGAATACATTTGAATAAATCTACGATAACAATCCCAAGCCCATCTAGGATTATTAGACTTTTCTGCTAGAACATTAACTACTTCTTCATTTAATCCTAAATTAAGAATAGTATCCATCATACCAGGCATACTAGCTCTAGCACCACTTCTAACAGAAACTAATAATGGATTTTCTTTATCTCCAAATTTCTTTCCTGTAATTTCTTCCATCTTAACAATGTATTCATTAATTTGACTTTGAATTTCATCATTAATTGTACGTCCATCTTCATAGTACTTAGTACAAGCTTCAGTAGTAATAGTAAATCCCTGTGGAACAGGCAAACCAATATTTGTCATTTCCGCTAAGTTAGCACCTTTACCACCAAGAAGGTTTCTCATATCTGCATTACCTTCTGTAAACAAATAAACATATTTTGTCATTTATCTTTCACCTCACCTTAATATAATAACAAAATAAAAATAAAAAGGCAATAATATTACCTTTAATTTACTTATTATTTACATCTTTTTTTATTCACTTTCAGCCTATAGTCTTCCAGTGCTATTTATAGCCTAAAGTCTATAAATAGTATATCTACATATCTATCATATATAAGCCATAAATATATACAAAAAGAAGTCACAATAAATGTAACCTCTTCAAAATTATCTCTTACTAAATTGTGGAGCTCTTCTAGCACCTTTAAGACCATATTTCTTTCTTTCTTTAACTCTTGGATCTCTAGTTATAAATCCATTAGCTTTAAGAATTTTTCTATATGAATCTTCGTTAGTTTCATTTCCAGCATCATAAACAAGTAATGCTCTAGTAATACCAAGTCTGATAGCACCAGTTTGACCTGAGAATCCACCACCAGTAACATCAGCATTAACATCAAAAGTATTTTCATTGCCAGTTACTACTAATGGTTGTTTTAAATCCATTACTAATACCTCATAAGGCATATATTCTTGAACATCTCTACCATTAACAGTAATCTTACCAGTACCAGGAGTTAAAGTAACTCTAGCTACAGATCCTTTTCTTCTACCAGTTCCATAAAAACTTCTCTTTTCTTTAGCCATTATTTGTTACCTCCCATTTCTAATACTTTAGGTTGTTGTGCAGCATGTTTGTGATCTTCACCAGCATACACAAATAATTTCTTATACATTTCTCTTCCAAGTCTATTATGTGGAAGCATTCCTTTTACTGCTCTTTCAACCATCTCTATTGGATAGCTAGCTCTCATTTCTTTAGCAGTTCTTTCTCTTAGACCACCAACATATCTAGAGTGATCATAATAAATTTTATCCTCTAATTTGTTACCAGTTAAAGCTACTTTATCAGCATTAACAATGATAACATAGTCACCACAGTCAACATGAGGAGTGTATGTTACTTTGTGTTTTCCTCTTAATATAACAGCAGCTTTACTAGCAACTCTTCCTAGAGGAATATCTTTAGCATCAATAACATACCAAGTTCTGTTAACTGTTTCTTTACTTTGCATAAATGTGCTTTTCATTTCTATTCTCCTTCATATTTTTAAAAGTTATCTTCAGGTCTTAAGTGTTCCCAATACCTAATACCCTCCAACAAAATGTACCGATTATGATTTTACTATTATTTTATGCTTTTGTCAATAATTTAAGAGATTTTTTCTCATTTTCTTCCCAAAAACTAACTTTATAAGATAATATTATTCAATTACTTACATCTTTTATCAATTTATACATAAAATATAATTGACAATAATAAACATCTTTGATATATTATTGTTGTAAAGAAAACTTACTTGTGAAGGATTAAAGCTGGGTTCTTGAATAAGAGTAGATATACATTCGTATATTTAGAATTCCTTTGCTCCTGGGGTAAGTTTTTTTTTTATATTTTCTTTTGCTTATATTCCTCTTTAAGTTCGCAAATAATGTTATTATCTTTTAAAATTAATTCAGTAACAAAATCTACTAAATGTTGACTGCACCCCCAACTATTAGTTAAAGTATGTTTATAGAAGTATTTTTCATTAGACTTCAAATCAAACTTATCACATATTATTTTCAAATCATATTGACTTATTTTAATGTTAATTCCTTTTCTTTTCAAATTACTAGACACAATTTCACGAACTCTTTTTTGATTATAGCAATGAGTTAAATTAGTATCTTTAAGTTCCTTTATAATTCTAACATTTTCTTCACCATCATTTGCGATTCCAAAAAGTATTTGAGCATCTTCTCTATTTTTAACTATCTTTAAATTTAAATCTATTCTTATTGCCAACTTTTCATTTTGATTATTTTGAATTATAGTTTGAGCATCAATTTTCATTTTATTATATTTATTAAATATGTTTTTACCATATTTACTCAAAATATCTTCTTCACTCATTTCTTCGCTATTTATAACAAGCGTTAAAAATGAACTGTTTATTTTTTCAGTAATATCTCTATTAAAAAAAGTAAACAATTTTTGTGAATAATTTAATACATTTGCTTGCATAAAAGGTAAATAAACAGAATCCATTTCCTTAATTATAAAATGTGTCGCCGTATTTCTTAAACCAAGCATTATTTCTAAATTTTTTCTCACAGGATCCTTATCATTAGTAAAAATATTTTTTATACAATTAGACAAAGAAATAGTTCTATCAGGCTTATCAAAAAAATAAATACTATTTCCATCATTTAATATTTTAGCCTTTAACAGTAATTCCCATGCATTACATATAAAAAAAGTAAATCCTTCCAATCTATAATTAATCGTAGGCTTATTGTATATCTCAATTGCCATCAAAAAAGCCTCTTCACTCTTATTCAAAAGATTATCTATTAATTCTTTTTCCAAAACCTCACCCATATCTTTCATATACAAAATATAACATAGCATATTAAGATAGTCAATAATTATTTATATAATAGTTTAAGAGATTTTTTCTCATTTTCTTCCCAAAAACTAACTTTATATATCATTTTAATTCTAAATATCTACATATAGCTTATATATAATAGATATGTAGATATATCATTTATAGACTACAGGCTATAAATGACACTCTAAGGCATCGGCTTAGAGTGATTACTCATAACTATCCAAAAACTCTTTAAACTTAACCGCAGTATCACGAGGAAGTATCTCCTCTAACTCTTCAGTACTAGCCTCTTTCATCTTAGTAATAGTTTTATATTTCTTAAGAAGTTTATTCTTTCTAACTTCTCCTATTCCATCAATATTATCAAGTATACTAGATAGTGCTCCCTTACTTCTAATATTCTTATGATAACTAATAGTAAAATTATGTACCTCATCCTGCATCCTAGTAAGTAACATAAACAAATTACTTCTCTTATCAATCATAATCTCAGTAAGAGGTTCAAGTCCTAATAACATATTAGTACTATGCGTATCATCTTTCTTAAGACCTGCGACTGGAATACCAAGACCAAGACTCTCTATAACTTCTCTAGCTACATGTATCTGACCAACACCACCATCTACAATAATTAAATCAGGTTTTTCAAGATTATCTTTAAGTACTCTAAAATATCTCCTATAAATAACCTCTCTCATTGTCCCATAATCATCATTCTTATCATTAGTAATCTTAAACTTACGATAATCATTTTTAGAAGGTTTACCCATAATAAACACTACCATACCAGATACATTAAAACTACCAAATAAATTAGAATTATCAAATAATTCAATTCTATCTACTTTGTCTAATTTAAGTTTGCTCTTAAGCTCATTAAGAGCATCCTCTATCTTATCTTCATCTCTCTTAATATAAGTCATTTGTTCTTCATAATATATTCTAGCATTATCATAAGCAAGTTCTAATATTCTTTTCTTTTCTCCCTTAACAGGAGTAATAAACTTAATATTAAATATCTCACTAAAAGCTTCATTATCCACATTATCAGGAGTTAATACCTCTTTAGGTATCGATACATTCTTACTATAAAAATCAAGTAAATAATTAGATAATTCCTCTTCTTCAGTAGTTACCATAGGAAATATAACCCTATTTCTATCAAGAAGTTTACCTCCTCTAACAAAAAGAATCTGAATACTAATATAATTATCCTTAGTATAATAACCCACTATATCAGTATTAACCTTACTATCCAAATCAACCTTTTGTTTCTCAGTAGTAATATTAATATAATCAAGAAGTTCTTTATATTCCATAGCCTTCTCATAATCCATCTTCTCAGAATAACTATACATCTTCTCTTTAAGTCTATCAGTTAATATTTTAGTATTACCATTCAAAAAAGAAACAATCTCACTCTTCATCTCTTTAATCTTATCTTCATCTACATTATGCACGCAGTACCCAAGACACTCTCCTATATGATAATATAAGCACTCTCTCTTCTCATAAGTTCTACATTTTCTAAGAGGATATATTCTATTAAGTATTTCTACTACTCTTTTAGCCGCCCCTACATTAGGATAAGGACCAAATAAATTATTCTTAATCTTCTTAGCATTAATTCTCCTAGTAATCTTAAGAGTGGGTACTTTCTCATCAGTAAGTTCAATATATGGATAAGACTTATCATCTCTATATAAAATATTATACTTAGGATTATATTTCTTAATAAGATTAATTTCCAGTAGTAGACTTTCCATCTCAGTATTAGTAATAATATATTCAAAATGATCTATCTCTCTAACTAACATCATAGTCTTACCCGTATGCTCTCTTTGAAAGTATGAACTAAGTCTATTCTTCAAATTCTTACTCTTACCAACATATATAACAATATTATCCTTATTTCTCATAAGATAACAACCTGGTAAATGTGGTACTAAAGAAAGTTCTTTCTTAAACATATTATCACCTCTCTATATAAGAAAAAAGCCCTTTACGGACTTTATATTCATAATGGCGGAGTAGGAGAGATTTGAACTCTCGCAGCAGTTTCCCACTCTACACCCTTAGCAGGGGCGCCTCTTCAGCCTCTTGAGTACTACTCCGTTGCTAAATATAATTTTATATTAATTTTATAAAATTGTCAACTAATTTTAACCATTTTTATATCATCCCTACCCTTATAAATACCATTTAACTCTTCCACTAGTAGTTTTATCTCATTATTATCACTAGTATTACCTATCTTTTTATCATATTCATCAAGTTTATTATTAATTTCATCATCACTAAGTAAATACTCTACTATCTTAAAATCTTTATTATAAGCCTTCTCTATCTTATCAATATTATCCCTATTCTTAGTCATAGCTATAACTGTATTATATTTACCATTCTCTTCATAATAAATATAATTATTACTAACAAAACTACTCTTCATCGTATTATAATCATTATAAGAAGTATCTTCAAGTAAATATATCACATTTGAAGTAAGTATATTCTTCTCTTTATCTTCATAAATACTAAACATTAACTTACCACATAAAAATCCACATAACACCGACAAAAAAATAGGTAAAAATATTTTCTTCAATAACTTTTTCATTTTATCACCAAAAATATTTTATACCTATTTAATTAAATATTTTGTCGAATTATCCATTATAAATAACAATATTTATATTATAATCTTCATCACTAAAAATATTATTACATTTTATCTGAAAATAAATATAATCTCCATTATTACTACCAGTCAAAGAGTTTACTTTAACCCTACTGTCAACTTCTTTTGAATATAAAGTGCCATCATTATTTTCAACTATAATGCTATTATTTTGTATATATAAGCCAAGATAAGCATTACTTTCAGACTGGGCAGTGCATTTATTTCCACTACATGTAAAATTTACTCTAGGATCACCATCACTTTTTACATCATCTAAATAATCTTCAACATACTTCTTAACATTAGTTATAATAAGTGCTTTATCAGTCATAAAGTTCGTATCTGCATATTCATTATCAGTAACATCCACTAACTTCATAGTTATTTCCATCAAAAAGAATGCTATTGAAAAAGCAATCACTGAAGCAATAATAATCTCTACGGTCATATACCCTCTTCTATTTAACTTCTTCATATTATTTCACCTTCAATGTGTAGTAGTAGTAGTCATTACCTTTTTCTAACTCTACCACTATAAAATAAGAATAATTTTCATTAAAATCTGTTTTATTAATGAAATAATCAAGATAATCTTTAAATGACTGATTTATATTTGAATCTTTTAATTGAGTTAAACCAGTACTATTATTTCTTACTATATAAACATTATCGGCATTAATTTCTAGTTTTTCTTTATATAAAGTACATAATGTGGGGACATCACTTTTAAATTCTTCATTCTCTTCAGATAATAAAATATAATCGCCACCTATAATATCAAAAAGAGAATCAAAATTCATATTCCTAACTAGTGCATCATTAACCTCCATAGCCACCTGCTGAGCATCTAAATCATAATATCTATTTCTCTTATCATAAGCCGCTGTCATTCTATTAATACCAATATACATAGTAACAAGAACAACTGCTACTACTGAAGCAGATACAACAACTTCTGCTAACATAAAACCCTTTCTATTTAATTTCATTTTATCACCCATTTACTATTGATATTTACTTAAGTTTATTATATAATAATTATAGAATAAAATCTAGTCTTTTTAAAAAGAAAAGAATAAAAAGGGAGAGGAATACTATGAATAATAACAGTACTATGCAGTCTAATATTAGTAATAAGCCAAACAATATGAATGTAGTTCCAAATAGCATGCCAAGTGCTGGAATACCTATTCAGCAAAATAAAAATATGATGACAAATAATCAAAAAACTAGTCCTAATATGAATAGTATTCCAAATATGCAGACTAAACAGCCTAATATGAATGCTCAATTAAATCTAGCCAATAGTAGAAACATCGACTTTACTAAAATACCAGTAGTTGATGCTGTTAATATGATTATCATAACAGCAGTTGATCTAGGAGCATCAGATATTCACTTTGATCCTACTGATGAAGGTATAACAGTAAGAATTAGAATAGATGGTATTTTAAGAGATCAATTTTTCTTACCAAAAGAAATAAAACAAAATGTTACTACCAGAATAAAAATAATGGCTGGTATGAATATAACCGAAACAAGATTACCTCAAGATGGTGGTATAAAAGATACCATAAAAGGAAGAGAACTAGACCTCAGAGTATCATCATTACCTACTAAAAGAGGCGAAAAAATAGTTATAAGAATTATGGACTATTCCATGAGTTTAAAAGGTATTGAATACTTATGCTTTAGTGAAACAAACTATAACAAAGTAATAAAAATGCTTGGCTTTCCAAATGGAATAATACTAGTAACTGGTGCTACTGGTACAGGTAAATCAACTACCCTATATTCCTTCTTACAAAAACTAAATGTTGAAGGTTCTAACCTAATAACAGTAGAAGATCCCGTAGAAATGGATATAAAAGGAGTTAATCAAGTTCAAGTAAATAGTGATATCGGGCTAGACTTTGCAACAGTTTTAAGAAGTATCTTAAGACAAGACCCTAATATCATTATGATTGGAGAGATAAGAGATTCTGAAACAGCCCAAATAGCGGTAAGAGCCTCAATCACCGGACACTTAGTACTATCTACAATACACACAAACAATTCATTAAATACTATCGAAAGATTACTAGATATGGATGTTGAAAGATACCTGCTTGCCTCAGCACTAACAGGAATAGTATCCCAAAAATTAGCTAGAAGATTATGCGATAATTGTAAAAAGAAAAGAGCAGTAACAATTACTGAAAAGAATCTTTTCAAAACAGTATTAGGTCTTGATATAAACGAAGTATATGAAGCAAATACTTCAGGTTGTCCTCATTGTAGTCATGGTTATAAAGGAAGAATAGCCCTTCAAGAAGTACTACTTATAAATCAAGATATAAGAGATGCCATAAGTGCCGGCATGCGAAAAGAACAGTTGAGGCATCTAGTATATAACAAAGATGTTATTACTATGCTTCAAGATGGATTATTCAAAGTAATCGCAGGTTTCACAACAACCGAAGAAATATTAAAACAAATAGAAGTTGAAGATGAAGACTTTGGAATAAAATAAAGAGTTATCTAATTTGTAGATAACTCTTTTTCTATATTATTAACTTTATCCTTATAATCAGAAACAGGTTTGTAACTTAATCTATGATATTTAGTAATACCATACTTCTTAATAGCCTCAATATGTTTCTTTGTACCATAACCCTTATTATGAGCCAAATCATACATAGGATAAATCTTATCAAGATCATACATCATCTTATCCCTAGTAACCTTTGCAATTACTGAAGCAGCCGCGATTGAAATAGATTTAGCATCACCCTTAATAATACTCGTGGTATCCACATCAATATCAAGGGGCATTGCATCAATAAGCACATGATCAAGTTTAATCCCAGTATTTTTAATAGCCTCTTTCATTGCTATTTTGGTGGCTTCATAAATATTAACTTCATCAATCTTTCTCTCATCTACAATCCCAATCCCAATAGCAATAGCCTTATCTTCAATAACCTTATAAAACTCATCTCTCTTCTTCTCAGATAACTTCTTTGAATCCGTAAGTCCCTCAAGCACAAAATCACGTGGAAGTACAACACAGGCTGCTACTACGCTACCAATCAGTGGCCCTCTTCCAACTTCATCTACTCCCCCAATAAAATTTAATCCTTTATCATATAATTCATTTTCATATTTATATAAATCTACCATTACTTCCACTTCTTTACTATATTATTAATATTATTCCTTTTCTGAAAATCAGCAGCATTATTCATATTTCTCTGCAGATTTCCCACTTGTTCACCAGGAGTTATAACCCCTCTACTAGAGGTATTACTCTCTTTAACATTAAACATCTTATCCCAAAACTTTTTCTCCTTAGCCCTTGCTTCTTTAACATCATTATTATGATTAGCCTTCCAAGTTCTATCAAAGACTCTAGTCAAGTCTTCATTTCTTTCCATATCTATCACCATACTAATTTTATCATATTCTAAAACAAAAAGAAACTATTAATTAATACATTCCCTGTATTTTCTTAATAGTCTCATTACTAAGTGAAGATAATTTCCAATTACCATTACTATCTTTCTTTACTTCAAAGTCAATAGTATACTTAACCTTATCCTTAGCCTTCTCTAACTTATCTAGTTTAGTATTATTATAGTCTTCAACTGTATAATCAGTCTTTCCTTGATAATAATTATTAGTATCATTAACTTGTTTTTTATAATCAATAACTTCAATTTCCACCGTAATAGTAGCGGTATCTCCATCTATTCTTTCATCCTTAACTTCATAAGCTAAATTTCTATACTGTTTTTCAATAACTTTGCGATATCTTTCCTTCTGGGAATCATTAAGATTCTCTTCTTTTAATACATCATCAATACCACTCTTAATATCACTATCCAAAGTTTGATATTTATTTAAAAGTTCTTCAACTTTTGAAGTAGGACTATTAGATAATGAACAACCTACAAGTAATAATAAAAATATAAACAAAGAAACTATTTTTTTCATTTTATCCCTCCATTTATATTTTTACTAATAATTAACATTTTATACTAGAAATCATAAGTATTAATAATATTTATTACCTTTTCTTTACTATAACCTTGACTAATCAAATGATTATATATCTTATTTCTAAGTTCACTACCATTATATTTCTTATTATTCTTAATATCTTTATCAATAATCTTTTTCATTTTATTAAAAAGCATATCATTATCTATCATTAAAATATTATTATCTATTATACCATTATCTATACCAAGATTACTAAGTTCTATTCTAATCTTATAATCCCCCTTAGAGGTAAAAGCCATTTTATCCTTAATATAAGCCTTAGTAAATCTATCATCATCTAAGTAACCATTATTAATTAGATTCTGAATAGCTTCATTAACTACATCAACCAAATACCCTTTCTTAAATAAGTAATCTCTCATTTCCTTAATACTTCTAAGTCTAATAGCAATATATTTAACACCAGCATCAAAAGCCTCACAAACATTATTATCATGCATTAATTTACTATATAACTCTTTATCAATCTCTTTCTTTAGTAAAAGTTCATTATTAGTAATAACTCTCCCATTCAAAGTAATTACTTCACCATTAGATAAATAAATATTATAATTATTCTTCTTAGTAAACTCATATTTTTCAATTTTCATAGTACCACCCTTAAAATAAAGAGAAAGCTTACTCTTTTACTTCACTTTCTCTTTGTATATATTTTTTCTTTTCTTCCATCATAACATTAGATACATTTTCCTCTATCTCAGGTAGAGCATTAGGATCAATATTTGAAAGAATAATCTTTTCTTTTATAGTATCAATAATAACTTTACCCCAAATAATATTTGTTTTAATAGTTAAATCATTAAACATATCTGGAGTAATTACTCTATAAAAGTATCCAAAAAGTAATCTTTTAGTAGCCACAACTAATCTTTTATCGGTAAGTACTACTATATTAGTATTACATATTTCATAACTTTTAAAATTCTTTTGTGCTACAAATACATATTTTACTTTTTCACCATTATCAACAAATTTACTAGCCACTTTAGCATGAGCTTTTAATCTAAAAGCTATAGTTTTAGGATATTTTTTCTTAAATTCCTTAGCCCCTAAATATATATCTTGGTTCATTCTTTTACCCCTCTACTTTAAAGTTTTCTTTAACAAATTTAACAAATTCATCTTTATCAACATATCCAGGTATAGAATCAATTACTGAATTACCATACATAAATAATGTAGTTGGAGTACCCCATTTACCTTGATTCTTTTTAAAGTAAGAATTAGATGTTCCAAGAGCAGTATACTCATCATTATTTAAATTAGTCATATTTATATAATAAATAGGAAGTCTATATTCATTAGCAACCTCTTCTACTATTGGTTCATACATTTCGCAGTAGCCACATCCATCTCTTACTATTACTACTAAGAATGGTTCTTTAGCATTCATTTTTTCCTCATACTCTGAATATGTAATCTCAGTAAATCCCACTTCTCCTTGTAGAGTTATAGGTAATTCTATATCTAGTTTAGGAGTTTTTTTCATGGTAACAAATAATGCAACCACTAAAAGAACAACCACTAAAAGAATTAATATTAAATCTTTTTGTTTTGAAGTTAGAGAAAAACTCTTCTTTTCTTTAACTACTTTTTCTTCTTTTACCTCTTCTACTTTTGGTACTATTTCTTTTACTTTAACTTCTTCATGTACAATATTCTTAGTTTCTACTTTTTTAGCATTTTCTTTCTTAACACTTGCTTTAGTATCTACTTTCTTTGTGTTTTGTTTATTAGTATTTTTATTTTGACCACCTTTATTATTCACTTTTTTTGTATTCTTATTTTTTGAACTTTGATTTGCCATAACAATCTTCCTCCTAATAAATAGTTTACACTTAAAAGAATAAAAAAGCAAGTATTATATTGCGTTTTTTATCCTATTTTGTCATATTTTAATATGTTATATGTTCACTTCAAGCTTATAATCTTGAAGTGTTGTTTTTAGCCTTAGGTCTAAAAACAACATATCAGCCATATCTATTATATATAAGCAAGATTATTTAGATACAGCTTCAGCAGATATATATCCAGTATACGTTGCATTAGCATATGAATTATCCGCAATAGTTCCATCTAACCATACATATACAGTATATGTAACTGGTGTCGTACTACTAACATCTAAATTACTTACTAAAGTAATTTTATTACTAGTATTAATTACTCCCGTACCAACTACTGTGCTACCATTTAGTACTGTATATTTAAGTGCGCCCTTTAAAATATTAGAACTTGCAGAACTTGTATTTAAATAAAGTGTTGCTGTACCTAATACATTAGTACAAGTAGATTTAAGGGCCAAACTAACTTTTGCCGATAATCCTTCAGTATAAGAACTAGCCATTTCTAGACTTCCCTTTGTACTAGCACTTCCTATTTGCTGACTTATTCCATAATCAATATCAAAACAATCTGCAGTTCCACTTATATTAATGTTATCGCTTTGCCATGATACCCATGCATAAGTAAAACCAGCAATTAATGCTATAAATAAAATAACACCAAATATTGTTCCTACTAATTTTGCTTTCTTCATTTTTAACTCCTCTATTTCTAATAAAATAATACCATATTTTTTTAATAATAACAATATTTAAAATATTTTTTTATTTTTTTTAATTTTAGGGTTGACAAAATACCCAACTTCGTTTATTATATTAATCACCAGTTCGATATTAGGCGAATTGGTGCTAGTATCACACTAGCCAACCCCTTTTTATTCTTTTTGGGAGACTGTTCCTTAGGGGGTCAGTCTCTTTTTATTTTTTAATCCTAACTTTACACCAAAAAGAATAAACAACAAAAAAACAAAAGCCTCATCGATGTCATGAGACTTTTTTTTATACTTAAATTAACTATTTAGCTTGGTAATTTGAACCACTGATTTGGTTTTGTCCTAATTGAACTAATCTCTTAGTGATTTCTCCACCAACTGATCCATTAGCTCTTGAAGTTGTATCTGGTCCTAAATTAACACCAAATTCGTTAGCTATTTCATATTTCATTCTTTCGATAGCTTGTTTAGCTCCTGGAACTACCATCTTACTATTTGTATTGTTACTCATTATTTTCACCTCCTACACTAATAGGTTGTGAAATATTAACAATTTCATGCATCTAAATTAATGGTAATTTTTACTATAAACAATTATTTATATTAGTAAAATAAGAGTAATTATATTTTTACTCTTATTTAAATATCAAAATCTTTTTTCTTATTACTTATTTTAATAACTTCTTCATTTTCTATCGCAGCATTAATTAAACTTTCATAATCAAAACTTTTCTCATAAAGAACTGCTTTATCAATATCTGGATTAATAACTGGATGTTTAGGTAAAAATATAGTACAGCAATCTTCATATGGAAGAATAGAAGTTTCATAAGTACCAATTTTTTTAGATATATCAATAATTTCTAATTTATCCAAGCATGCTACTGGTCTAATAACAGGTTTATTAGTAACAGCATTAATTACTCTCATACTAGTAAGAGTTTGACTTGCAACTTGACCTACTGACTCACCATTAATAAGACATAGTAAGTTATTCTTTTCCATTAGTTTTTCACTTATTCTATACATCATTCTACGCATAATGGTTATCATATATGTAGGATCAATATTTTTATATATTGCTTCCTGAATATCAGTAAATTTTATAACATGTAATGTTATAGAAGGTTCATATTTTGTAAGAAGCTCTACTAATTTTTTTACCTTATTCTTAGCCATTATGCTAGTATGTGGTGGAGACTCAAAATACACACATTCTACCTTGATTCCCCTCTTCATTGCCAAATAAGCTGCCACTGGGGAATCAATTCCTCCTGATAACATAAGAAGACCTTTACCGGCTACTCCAACAGGATAGCCACCAGAAGCACTTATTTCTTTATGATATATATATGTATAATCCTCTCTTATTTCAATTTTTAATAAGTACTCTGGATTATGTACATCAACCTTAATATTATCAATATTCTTAAGTATTAAAGCCCCAATTCTTCTACTAAAATCCATACTAGATATAGGAAAAGACTTGTCTGCTCTATCAGTTTCTACTTTAAAAGTATTAAACTTTGTATCTTTTGCAATATTTAATACTTCTTTTTCTATTTCTTCAATATTAGTATTCACTCTAGTAGCTATAACTATACTATGAATACCAAATATATTCTTAAGAATATCCACTATCTCATCGATATTATCTTCAGTTTCAATAAACATTCTTACTCTATTTTTAATTATTTTAACATTATAATTTTCTAATGCTCTTTTAATATTATTATAAAGAATATTTATAAATAACTTCCTATTATCCTTTTTAGTGGTTAATTCACCATATTTAATTAATATTATTTTCATTTTATCATTCTCATTTCTATCTATTATTATGAAGTTATATTAACACAATAAGTAACTGTATTAGATGTATCTTCTTTGAATTTACAAGATTTATTTTGACACTTAACATATCCACATAATGTTCTCTTAGAATTATTAGGATCTGCTATATCGGTTGCTCTAAGTGTACTTTTTGCATCGTTAATCAAAGTAGGAACAGTAATTGTAGTTGCAGTACTACTATATCTATCAATATATAATTCTGCTTCAGATTCTATAAGTCTAATCTTCATATTTTTTTCTTTATCTTTACTTCTTTCAATTGAAGAAGTAACACTTGGTATTGCAATAGCCATAATAACTACAAGTATTACAAGTACTGCAAGTAACTCTATTAAAGTAAATCCTTTTCTATTCATTTTTTTCATTCTTATCACCTAACCATAGTATAAAATATTTTTAAATATTATACAATATCTATTTAACTTTTTCTCTAAGTTTACTTAATATATTTATTGCCTCAATTGGTGTAATATTTAAAATATCAATATTTTTAACTTCTTCTTCTACTTCACTCTTTTTTTCATCAAAATTAAGTGGAAGTGTTGTTTGTATAATGGTATCTGTCTTCTTTTCTTTATTTTCATATATATTTAGTATACCACTTGCTCTATCTATTACTTCATCAGGAAGTCCTGCAAGTTTAGCAACATTAATACCATAGCTTTTATCTACAGAGCCATCTTTTACTTTATGTAAGAAAGTAATATTGCCATTTTCCTCTACTGCCGAAACGTGTTTATTTTTTAAATTAGGAATATTCTTTTCCATATCAGTAAGTTCATGATAATGTGTAGAAAAAAGTGTCTTACATTTGATTTTATTAGCTACATATTCTAAGATAGCTTGTGCTAAGCTCATACCATCAAAAGTAGCGGTTCCTCTACCAAGTTCATCAAAAAGTATTAAACTGTTTCTTGTAGCATATTTAATAGCTCTTGAAGCTTCCATCATTTCTACCATAAATGTAGACTCACCACTAACTAAATCATCAGATGCCCCAATACGTGTAAATATCTTATCAAATATTGGAAGTGTTGCTTCTTCAGCAGATACAAAACATCCTATTTGTGCCATTATAGCAATAATACCAAGTTGTCTCATATAAGTAGATTTACCTGCCATATTAGGACCAGTAATTAAAAGAATATCTGTATTATTATCCATAACTATATCATTAGGTACATACTCTTCTCCTTTTAATACTCTTTCTACTACTGGATGTCTTGAATTAAGTACTTTTATTTCATTACCAGTAGTAATTATAGGTCTAATATAATTATATTTTTCACTAACTAGAGCAAAGGAACTAAGTACATCTATTTCACTTATTACTTTAGCAGTTCTCTGAAGTTCTGGAATATATTCCTTACATTTATCTCTAATTTCTATAAATAAATTATATTCCAAATTAATAATTTTATCTTCACTAGATAATATTAAATCTTCTTTTTCTTTTAATATTGGATTAATAAATCTTTCACAGTTAGCCAAAGTTTGCTTTCTAATATAACCCATATCATCAGTAACCATATTTAAATAAGATTTACTAATCTCTATATAATAACCAAACACTTTATTAAAACCAACTTTTAATCCTTTAATACCAGTTCTTTCTCTCTCTTCAGTTTCAAATCTACTAATAAAGTCTTTTCCACCTCTACTTAAATCTTTAAGTTCATCAAGTTCACTAGAATATCCATCTTTAATTAAATATCCTTCTTTTATTGTATTGGGAGGTTCTTCATATATAGACTTTTCTAATAAATCGTATAGATCACTCATTGTAGTAATCTTTTCATAAAAGCCTATCTTTTCTAGTTTTTCCTTAATACTAGGAAGTACTTTTAAAGAAGCTTTTAATTGTAATAAGTCTTTACCATTTGCAGAACCAAAAGATAATTTACCACATAATCTTTCTAGGTCATACACTTCATATAAATCATTTCTAAGTTCTTCTGCTAAAATAAATTCTTCAAGTAACTTACTAACTATATCATATCTTTTATTAATCTTATTAATATCTAATAATGGATTTTCAATAAAATACTTAAGTTTTCTACTACCCATTGCGGTCTTTGTATTATCTAATAGCCAAAGTAATGAATAAGTTCTCTCTTTAGTTCTTAAACATTCTGTAAGTTCTAGATTTCTCTTTGTATGAATATCCATTTCTAAGTATTGTTCTTTTTCTTTAATAACAACTTCTTGGAAGTGTGATAGATTTCTTTTTTGCAATACATCTAAATAATATAATAATAACTTAATTGAATTAACAATTCTAGCATCACTAATATTTTGATAAATATTTTGATATTTATCATTTAATAATTCATTTTGTATAGTAACAGGTATTTTTAAACTTCTTATCTTAGATAATAATACTTTATTAATAAGTTCATTTACTATTAATTCTTTAATATCTAAAGATAATATTTTATATATTACATCATCAGTATTATTAGTAAGTAACTCACTATATACTTCTCCTGTAGTAATATCTGAATAAGTAAGAACAAAACCATAAGAAAAGTCATATAAACATCCTATATAGTTATTTTCTTTTTCATTTAAAGAATTAGTATTAATTACTGTACCAGAAGATATTACTTCAACAATATCTCTTTTTACTATTCCTTTAGCGGTCTTTGGATCCTCTAATTGTTCACATATAGCTACTTTATATCCTTTTTTAATTAGTTTATCAATATATACTTCAGCGGCATGATGCGGTATCCCACACATTGGAACTCTCTCATCAAGTCCAGCACTTTTACCAGTAAGTGTAAGCTCTAAAGCATGAGCTACTTCTTCAGCATCTTCAAAAAACATTTCATAAAAGTCTCCAAGTCTATATAATATTATTGTATCCTCGTATTTATCTTTTAATTCTACATAATGTTTCATCATCGGAGATAATTTACTCCTATCAATTTCACTTCTTTTCATTTTATACCTTCTTTGCTCTTTAATTATACCATTTTATGCTATTTTAGTAAATGTAAAATATGTAAAATCATATATATTTTACCCTGTAAAATTACTTTTTACCAATTGCTTTTTAATTACTTTTGATATATAATTATTATGGTTGGTGATAATATGAAAAAGAGAAAAAGAAAAATAAATAAAAAAAGAATATTAATATTAATTTTATTCTTATTAATCATATTATCTATAGGTATCTATTTAATAGTACCAAAAAGATATGGTTATCAAAAAGATGTAATTAATGTATTTAAAGAAGATAATTATTATGAAAAGATAAAAGAAACTAAAAAGTATTCTAAGACATTAGAAACAGCAGTTATAGAAAATAACTATAAGAAAGAATATTTTGATGAATATTTAGATATAAATTATGTTGAAGAAAATAACTTTATAAATAATATTAATAAATTATTAGATTTAGGTTATAAAAATAAAGATATCAATACCTTCTATGAAAAAGTACCTAAAAGTATTGATGTTATTACCTCAAATAAATATGATAAAAATATTATTAATTATATATCTTTAGATTACTTTAAAGAAGAAAATCTAGATAGATATATTAAATATGATTTTATTGATACTAAATCAGTGTATGATACTACTATATTAAAAGAAAAATATAACTATGAAGATACTGTAACTTTTGTTAATGCTTATCTAGATAAAGATTACTATTCAAATGATATTCCATTATCTAAAGATAAAGCTAGTAAATTAGATGTTATCGTAAATAAATATTATAAATTAGATAAAGACTATGAACCAGAAGATTTAACAGTAATTAATAGTAAGTTTGCTTCAGGTACTCAAAAATTAAGAAAAGAAGCAGCTGATAAGTTTGAAGAAATGGCTTCTGATATGTTAAAAGAAAATCTAAAAATATATGCTGGTTCTACTTATCGTTCTTATTCTTATCAAGAAGGATTATATAATAGATATGTTAAAAAAGATGGTTTCAAAGAAGCTGAAACATACTCTGCAAGAGCAGGTTATTCAGAACATCAATTAGGTCTAGCGGTAGATATTGTAAATGGTAAATGGAATTATCTTAGTGAAGGTGATAAAGAATATACTTGGCTTATTAATAATTCATATAAATATGGTTTTATACTTAGATATCCCCATGAGAGTGAATATATAACAGGTTATGTTTTTGAAGACTGGCATTTCAGATATCTAGGTATTGAATTAGCCACTAAAGTATATGAAAGTAAGTTAACTTATGATGAATATATAGCAAGAGATATGTTAAAAGAGAAGTAATCAAAGCTTCTCTTTTTATTTTCTTCTATATCTTCTTTTAAAACTTTCTATATAATATTCACTATTAGTATCAAAATATTTATCATCATTATTCATTTTATTAAGTACCTTCATCGTAGTGGCATAAGCTTCCACTCTCTCATCATTAAAATTTATTTCTTCTAATAAATTAACCACAGTTTTTGAAGGTAAATTATAACCAAGTTCTAACACTAAATTACCTTTTACATTTTTAAGAAATCTAAGTCTACTATTATACTCATAATTTACATATTCATCACCAGTTATAATATCATAGTACTTATCTTCTAACTCATTATATTCAACTATTGTAAAAATCTTAATACTTCTATTTTTTTGTTTTCCATCATAATAATAAGTTTCATTAAACTCTACTAAAGAAGCATTACTAAATATATCTGGTGCAACCTCTAATCTTTCTGTATTAACCTCTACTTCATTAATTATCTTTTTCTTTTCTTCTATATTTTTATATCTAACAAGATAATATTTACTCATTTATATTCTCCTTACTTTTAATTAAACTACTAATAGCTCTTTCAACAATTATCTTACCATACTTATAACTAATAGATCCTTGCTGATAAGCAATATAAGGACTTCTAAGAGGACCATCACAAGATAATTCTATAGAACTACCTTGTGTAAAAGATCCTGATGCCATAATAATTTTATCGTCATATCCTGGCATATCAGATGGTTCTACTAATGCATTAGAGTCAATCTTAGAATTAGACTGAATACCTCTAACATAATTAATTAAATCATTTTCATTTTCAAATATAATATTTTGAACTATGTCTACTCTCTCATCATTATATTTAGGACTAACTTTATAGCCTAACTTTTCAAATAAATATGCTGTATAAGTGGCAGTCTTTAAAGCATTAGCTACAATCATTGGAGCCATATATAATCCCTGAAGAATATATCTATTTTGATTTAAAGAAGGACCTACTTCAGCACCTTGTCCTGGGACATTTAATCTTTCTGCACATAAATTAATTAAATCTTTTCTACCTACTATATAGCCGCCATTTGATGTAATTGAAGCACCTAAATTCTTAATAAGTGAGCCAACACATATATCTACTCCTACTTCAGTAGGCTCCTTAGTACTAACCATTTCGCAGTAGCAGTTATCTACCATTATAATTACATCCTTATTAATAGTTCTAATTAGTTTGACAACTTTTTCTATTTTATCAATATTAATACTTTCTCTTGTACTATAACCTTTACTTCTTTGTATTTCAATTAATTTAATCTTATTATTCTTAAGTACATCTCTAACTTTTTCATAATCAAAATCATCATTAACTAAATTAACTTCCATATAATTAATATTAAATGCTTTTAATGAAGAACTATTATTATTAAAACCAATTACACTATCTAATGTATCATAAGGTTTACCACTTATTGATAAAAGAGTATCACCAGGTCTTAATAGTGCAAATAAACATGTACTAATAGCATGAGTACCAGATATAAACTGACTTCTAACTAGAGCATCTTCAGTCTTAAATATGCTAGCATATACTCTTTCTATTTTATCTCTACCAATATCATTATATCCATATCCAGTAGCACTATTAAAATCACTTTCACATACACTATTTTCTATAAAAGCATCAAGTACTTTCTTACTATTAAATTCTTCTATTTCTTCTATTTTATTAAAATATACTTCTAAATCTTTTTTACTATCTTTAATTATATTATCTAACATTTTATACCTCCATCTATTCTAATAATACTATCATTTATATAATTTGCTTTATCACTAATAAGAAATTCTACTAAATTAGCAACTTCTCTAGGATTAGCAAATCTACCAAGTAATATTTTATTTTCTTCTTTACTTATAAAATCACTATCTAAGTTTTTATTCATTTCAGTATTAACCCAACCAGGACATATTGTATTTACTCTAACATAAGGAGCAAAATAATTAGCAAGATTCTTTGATAAAGATATTAAACCAGCCTTTGAAGCATCATAATCTATACTCTCTATATAAGGAGTATCTATTCCATTAGTAGAACTAATATTTATTATTATTCCATATTTATTATCTACCATTTTAGGTCCTATCTTTTTACATAATAAGAAAGGTGCAATTAAATTAATATCTAAAGTTTTCATAAAGTTATCTTTAGTTTTATCTTCAAATAAAGTATCTATTGCTATACCTGCATTATTTATAAGTATATCTATATTATTATATCTATTATATATTATATCAAGCATATTATCTATTTCATCTTCTTTAGATAAATCACATTTTACCATTAAATAATCTCTATTATATTCTTTATCTAATTCTTCTTTTAATAATCTAGTACTATTTTCATTACTATTATAATGTAGTATTACATCATAGTCTTTAGCAAGTATTCTAGCTATTTCTTTGCCTATTCCACTTGAAGATCCTGTTACTAATACAGTTTTTCTCATACTTCTCCCTCTTTTCTCTTTGGTATTATAACATATTTTCTACCTTTTTTAAACAAAATACTTGTCAAATATAAAAATATATGATATCATTGTAAATGTCTTATGGCGGAATTGGTGAAGTGGTTAACACGGTGGATTGTGGTTCCATTATTCGTGGGTTCGATTCCCACATTCCGTCCCAGATAGATAATTAACTAACTCATTAAGAGTTAGTTTTTTTATTTTGTTCACTCTAGATCTAAGGATCTAGAGTGTTTATTTGAGCCAAAGTATTGTCTCAAATAAATATCTATCATATATAAGCCATAATTATATACAAAGAAAAGAAAGAATATTTAAATTCCTTCTATTTATTAAATTCTTCATTTAATTTATTTATATAGTATGTTCTCATATTATTAAGAATAGTATCTACCACTTCAAAAGATATCTCTCTTTCACTCTTATTAGTAGTATCAAACATATAAAAATTAATATTTTCTTTTTCTGTAAGCATCTTCATATTTAATAAAGAATTATTATATTCATTAACATTATCTTCACTTAAGAAAGACCTTTTTTCTAGTGCTACATTAGCAGTGTAATCTCTTCTTAAAGAAGTTAAACTATCGGTATAAGTTCCTATTACAATATCAATTTTATTTTTAATAATAGGTACATATTCATTTATATAATTATCATATTCTTCTTTAGATACACCATTTTTACTATATAATCTATCCATCCAAATCATTCTATCAAATAAAGATCTATCTATTATTATAACATCATAATTTTTATCTATTGTATCACTTAGATTATTTAAAATATACCTAGGTATTTCACTTTTAACTACATTTTTATATTCAATTTTTAATCTTGGATATATTTCTTTCTTATATCTTTGTGAAGTAGTAAATTCCTCGAGTACTTTAGTATTAAATTTACCTTTTTTAAAGAAATCATATAAATTATTTATAAGCGTAGTCTTACCAGTTCTCGGAGTACCAGTAAATTCTATAACATATGTAAACTTATTATTTAATACTTTCATCATTTTATATATTTCTTGTTTTTTATAATGTAGTTTTATTAATTTACTATATTCTTCTTCCTTACCTTCAAATATTTTTCTTTCTAAGTCATCATGTTTATTATTATCAAAGACATCATCAATTAATAATTTTAATCTAGCAAACATTGGATAGTTCTTATCTTCATTACATATTAAACTATTATATACTTCTGTATAATACCATTTTTGTTTTTCATACCCTCTTTTAAATGCGGAAAAGTCTTTCTCTCCTCTAGTTTCAAAAATAATTCTCATATCTTCTAAATTACTTATTTTATCAGCACATACTATAGATTTATGTCTTAAATCTAAATCTTTTACAATATTTATAGTTTCTATTTTTCTCTCTTCCCAGCTTAAACTTTTGTCTTTTTCTGTATCCCCAAGTACTAAAGATAATATATCCTCATTAAATGCTTTTAATAAATCCTCTTTAGTATACTTAGTATCCTCAATTACATCATGAAGATATCCCGCAGCCACTACATTATCATCAAAACCATATTCGCTCAAGATATCGGCAACATTTATAGGATGTATTATCATTGGCTTTTCTTTATCCGATTTTCTTATCTGTCCTTTATGTGCATTAATTGCAAACTCTTTAGCTTTATCCTTTATATTCATATTTCTTCCTCCATATTTAATTAAATTTTATAAGTTACCTTTATAAAAATATATTTTCATAGCAGCTTCTGAATAGTTTGGTTTTGATACATCTATATCCATAGTTTTACCAATATAATATATCAAAAACTGAGAAGCAATTAATAAATCATACTCACATAAAATACCATCATAATCACTTTCAATTATCAAATTATTACCACTATTTAAATATTTTAGTAATTCTTCCTCATATGATGAAATTGTTTTAGACTTAAAATATATACTATTCTTATTATTTAGATTTTCATAATTAATAAATCTTCCATGTGAAAAATTTTTCTTATCATGAACAATAATATTAACTATACCAGATTCAATGATTTTGCTTTCTATATCAAAGGTTGCACTTTTTGTATAATCACCAGTAAATACATTTATTAATCCACCTACAAAAAACATATTCTTTATTTTTTCTTCTTTAAATTGTTTTTCAAAGAAGTCATTCCATTTTTTAATAGTTTTTCTTATAAACTCTTCTATAATTATATCGCTATTAATTTGTTTTAAATAATAACTTAAAAAGATACTCGCAGGACTAACGGTTCCTTCAAAAGATAAAAATCCTCTTTCCTTTCCTTTATTTGTATTAGTTCTATAAGAAATAATATTTTTTTTAGAAACATCAGTTTTTAAAACTATCTTCTGAACTTCACCCTTTGTTACTATATATTTATTTGAATTATCAAAATCTTTTGTAGCTTCAAGTAAGTCATTAGTGGTTCCTGAATAAGAAAATATTATTACTTTATTAATTTGTGAATTATTTCTATAAACAATATCTCTTGGTAACAATGCATATACATTACTACCATATAATTTATTAATTACAATTGATGAGAACACACTTGCTGCATAAGAGCCTCCACTTCCTGTAAATATATAGTTATCATTACTATTAAAATTAATATTGTAAACATTATTTATCGCTCTGCTATTAACAGCATTAATAATTCTAGTTTCTAAATTGTTAATATTAATGTTACAACGTTTAATTTTTTTTCTTATTATTAATTCAAAATTTTTGCAAGTACAATCAATCTTATTACTCTTGATTCTATATAGATTATTTAAGTGTCCTCTTGCTCCCATTTTTCTTACAACTTTAGATGTCAATTTAACAGAATTATTATACCAAATTTTAAATTTATCTATATCAAAATTCAAATCATTTTTTATCCAATCACTTATTATACTAGAAAAGAAAGCATCACCAGCACCTGTTGAATCAACCTCTTTCGAAGATATAAGAAGAGGAAATTCATATATAGTACCATCATAAACAAAGATTGCACCTTTCTTTCCTAAAGTAATTGTCATTAATTTTGGTTTTAACACATCATACATTTGATTTAATGTTTTTAAATTAAATCTATTTTTTAAGTATTTAACTACCCTTTCATTAAAATTGATAATTGAAAACTTATTTTTAATTTTATTAACAATTTGATCATTAGTTAATTCTTCAAATTCAAAGTATTGTCCTAAATCCAATAATTTATTATTAGAAGTTTCATCAATAATAATTTGGTTCTTATCATTTAAATTATCAAAAACTAATATATCATCTTCATTAATTTTACTTAAAATATCCTTTGTATCAATTAATGAGTCATCATACCATTTTTTTGAACTACATATAGGACACCTTTTCTTTGAAGTAAAATCAAGACCATTATCAGTATCAAAGTATGATACATGAAAACATCTAGTAGAAATATTATCTAATATCTTAACATTTGCAACATCAACTTTCAAATCTGATAGACTTTTTTTTGCAATCATACCGGCCATATCATTGCCACAAGTACCTAATACTGCAGTATTTATTCCCATACTAGATAAATTAGCAACTATATTATGTGACGTCATCCCACCATTAACTCCTAATAACTTACCATTTTTATAATAATAATCCATAACCAAGTCCCCAACACTTACTACTCTCATTTTCTTAATCTCCTTTTACTAACTGAAACCTCACTATCCTTCTTATAATCGTGATTTTTTATTAAACATTCTATAATTTTTTCTCTATTCAAATCAAATACACCCAAAGAATCCAAATATGAAATATCTTCCATCTCATCAACCCAACTATATGGACTTTGAAAACATAATCCTGTTACGTATTCAAAAAACAAATTATAATCAACAGCGCCATGATTTTTCATAAACATTTGATTAACACGATTTATACCAGGGTATCTAACAATATTTATATTTGTAACATTTATACCAATATCATAAAGTGAATTAATAGCTAACTGCATTGTTTTTCCAGTAAGAACATTATCATCAAGTAAAATTATATTATCATTTTGTATATTTCCAACCTTTGTTATTCCTCCAAAATTATTAATATTAAATCTTCTCAAATCAACAAGTTGTTTATTTCTATAACCAGAAATGTTTTTTCCGAAATTGAATAATAATATATCAGTTATGCAATTATTAATAACTTTATAAATAATTGGTAATTCTAATCCGCCATAACACATACCACACACACCAAAATTATTTGTTCCTTTCTTTTTATCCGAATCAATTTTTACAGTTAAATAATTTTCAGCAAAATTATCTATTTCTCTATATGTTCTATATTCTTTTGAATAATCCTTTTCTTGAAATGCTGCTAAAAACTCAAAAAAGTCTTTATTTATACAAGAATTAGTTAAAGAAAATATTTGTTTTATTTCTTCTGCTCTCATTAAAGATTTTTTTTCAAAACAAATCTTTGACATCAAATTTTCAGTTAAATATAAAACATTATATAAATTACTAATATCAGCATTTTCACAAGAATTAATATTTAGTAGCACATTTTTATCATTATAATACTGCACCAATTTATGATTAATTAATATTAAAACAATGTTTCGAATATTATCTAATAATCCAAGAAAAAGTTTTTTGCTAGTAATATCAGAATAATTATATTTGATATTCAAAGCTTTTAATGAATTATCTATGAAAAAAATATTATTTTCATACCATTCTTTTACATTTTCCCAAGAAGTATAATCCTTTCCATCTATTACTTGCCTATTTGCAAGAAAATAATAATAATTTTTAGAACCACGTAGCAAATAATTAAAATTATCTCTCAAAGTATAAAATAAACTACCACTATCATTCATAGCAAATAGTTTTTTTAAAGGATTGTTAAAATCAAGTATTTCCCACTCATACATTGGTATTTTTATACTGCCGCTAGAACAGTCAAAAACATCATCCATTCCATTCGGTGTATTGAAATTATCTTTAATTATTTGGTTATACATAGTTAAATATTTACACTTTCCCTCAGAAATAGCATACTCTGTTTTAGCATAATTTTTAATGTAAGTTTTTTTATCTGCATTTTCTAAACATATCGTTGGTAATAATTTTGCCTTTTTTATTAAAAATAATGTGGCATCAACGCCTTTTAAAATTCTATTATTATCATCGAAAATTGGGAAACAACCATCAACGCTATTACAGGTTCTATCAACACTATAGCCTTGTTCGCAATTTAACATTGCATAATCATTTCCTATTATATCACCACAATCACCAATTCTCATCATCGAATTTTTAGGAACACCTATTAATTTTTCTGCGGTTTCAATAGCAATATCCTTACTTGTAGTACCAACTTGAATAACATTATTTTCTTTATATTTACCTCTAGTAATATTTAGACCATTCAAATTATAATCTTTTATCAAATTTTCAATAAAATCCATAACCAATTTTACATTATCATCATTATTATCTTGTAATACAAAACGAACATTTAATATTTTATTATTTGTTGAGTCATTTGAATAAGTAATTTTACAAATATTATTTATTTTATCATTTTGTGTTTTTAACATTTCATCATCAAATTTTTTCAATTGACATAATTTATCATCGGATACAGTATAAATACACTCATTAAGCATTTGATTATGTGAAGTGTAAAATAATCTAGCGCCATCATTTGCTAAAGCATAAATTCTTTTTAATTCAATATTATCAATATTATATAAATTTAACAATTTAAATTGTATGTCATTAATCATATGCTTTAATCCTGTTGAACCTCTACCAGTAATAAATACAATTGGTATTTTTGCTTTTAATAAGTCTGCTATCATTTTTACTGCTCTTTCATCAATTTCTCTTGAATTTTGTTTTGTTAATGTCCCATCAATGTCAAAACAAACTGCATTATATTTTTGTTCTAAGGATTTCAAGTAGTTATGTTTCATTATTTCTATATTAAAATCGTTCACTTTTTTCACCTTCCAACAAAAACTCTAAACTTCTTACTCTGGTTTTACTATTTACTTTTAACTTTTCATCAAATATCATACCAACACCACCATTTTGAACCCAACCATTAATATTTTTGCTTGAATCATCTATGAGCAATTGATTATTTGGAATTATAATTTCGTGTTTTTTAACACCAGGTGGAACAAAAATTATTGGTGAATATATATATCTGTTTTGTCGCAAATCACTAACTTTAATTTGCATTTCTTTTAAACTATGTACTTTTGTAAGTATTGCCAATTTTCTTTTCATTTTTTCCAGTTCCCTAATAATTTCAACAGAACTATTAAGTGAACTAGCACCTTCAATAATATATTCCCATTCGCCTTCTATTGAATCAGCCAATTTAAAATAATCATCAAATTCTTTACCATCATTATGATTAAGGTAACCTCTTTCTTCCTTTTTTTTATTCATTCTTTGCTCTGAATCTAAAATAACTCCATCGCAATCAATAAATATATACTTTTCTTCCATAAAAGACCTCCTAAAAACATTATAATATAGTTTTAGGAAGTATTTTGTCTTTTTTATTTAATAATTTCATCAAGTGACATAATTTTATTTAAATCAAAATGTCTAATTGCTCCTCTTAATTTACAAAAAGCGGTAACATAAATATTGTTTTCAAATTTAAATATACTAATAGGAAGAATTTCTCTATTTGTAACATTACCTGATGTTCCTAAATAACTGATATATATACTTTTCATATTTTTTATAGAATCATCTATTATTTTTATTTTTTCGTCATTTTCTTTAAAAGAGAGATTATTATCATATTCTGATAACACCTTATTAGTATTATAAATAGAATGAAGTTTCTTGTTTAGTTCTATAAAGTCTTTAATAAGTTTATCATTATCTGAAGTAGATATCTCACTTTGTACTTTATCTAATACTTCTAAATCATACTTATTAAAGTAATTTATATTAATCATATCATTCTTATTTATGTAGTAACCACCTCCTGGACCTTTAAAAGATTCAATAATATATCCAGCCATTTCTAACTGTTCTTTATAATATCTAACCATTCTCTCAGTAACACCAAGTTCCTCACTTAATTCTTTAACTGAATATACTCTACCATTTGATAATAATTTTATCATTAAAATTGTATTAGTTATTTTACTCATAATTAGTCCCACCTAAAAATATTATATTAAAAATAAGTATACATTTCAATACAAAAAAGAGAAACTATCCAAGTCTCTCTTTAATTAATTTATTTACTAAAGACATATCTGCTCTACCTTTAACTAAAGGTGATATATTCTTCATTATAAGGCCCATATCTTTTGAAGATGTAGGTTTTACCTCTTCAAATACCTTATCAATAGTTTTATTTAACTCTTCCAAAGACATCTCTTCAGGCATATAAGAACTAAGTATTTCTATTTCATTCTTATTTTGAAGTACTAAGTCTTCTCTGCCAGCAGCCTCAAATTGTTCTATTGCATCTTTTCTCATTTTAATCTGTTTAGAAATTACCTGAATAACATCATCATCAGTAAGTTCTTCCCTAGGATTAGGTTTAGCAAGTTGCATAGCACCTTTGATCATTCTAATTACTCCAAGTTTAAAACTATCTTTATTTTTCATTGCTTCTTTTAAATCATTATTAATTTTTTCCGCTAACATAATTCTATCTCCTTAGTAATTTCTTTTATTTTTTCTAGAATTAATAGTATTTTTCTTTTTTTCTTCTCTTTCTTTAAATCCTTTAGACTTAAATCCATCTGCTCTTTCCCTAGCTTTAGAGAGATTACCATTACGTGCTACTTGATTCTTAAATTTTCTTAAAGCAAATTCAACATCATTATTTCTAACACCAACGGTTATTTTAGTTCCTGCTGACATCTATATCCCTCCTTCCGCTTTACCAAGTAAGATTATAACATTATTTGACATAATTTACAAGAAGAAAAAAGTCTTTTTTTATAAAAATAGCCTATATTTTATCAAAAATCACACATTTTACCTTCACTTTTCCTTCTGATATAGCTTCCAAAGGCTTCACCTATATTAAAAATAATCTCGATCGTTTTATATATTGCATTCATCATTGTCGCAGTAAAACCTGCTCCGCCATCTATTTTTAACATCTCATTTTTATCTAATTCTCTCATCTTTTACCTCCTAATATATTACATTTTTCCGGATTAGAATAGCCTTTAAGTGTTCCCACTATAAAAGTTATAATTGTTCCAATAATCGTAGTAATTAAAATTGCATTTGCTCCACCATTAACATTTAACATATCTTCTTTTCTTAATTCAATCATTTTGTACCTCCTAATTCCTTTAAATATTCTATTACCATTTTATCTTTTTTTAATAGTTTTAAGTTTAATAACAAATTATTATATCTATACTTATTATCAAGATTTATATTAAGAACTACTTCTTGATAAGTTTCATTATTATCACTAAAGTATTCCTCACTGATACTCTTAATACTATAGTTATATGTTTTCTTATCAGTTATCAAAGTATCATTTAAAGTAATATACTTTGTCTCAGATATTGGTATATAACATTTTAAATAATAACTATTCTCCTCTTCAATAACAGTACCTTTAAAAAAGTAATATTCTTTATAATGAAATAACATACATACTATAATTAAGGAAAGTGCACATATTATTAATATCATTATATAAATATATACTAAAGGTCTAATCTTTCTATTTAAAATAATTCTACTATCTATCATTATTCTTACCTCTTAATCTAATAACTTTATCATATAAATCAGTATTATTCTCTCTATGTGATACCACTATAAAAGTTTTATCTTGATATGTCCAAAATAAATTTTCTAAAATAATTCTCTCTAACTTAATATCAATTTGACTCAATCCTTCATCTATCATTATTATTTTACTATTTTTTAAAAGACCTCGGGCTAGTATTATTCTTTGTCTTTGACCCCCAGAAAGATTACTACCATTCTCTTCGGTAATATAATCATAGCCTAATATATTATCTTTAATAATCTCATCTACATAAGTCATTTTACATACATTCAAAAAATCATTCTCTGAAATATTTCTATCAAGTATAATATTATTTCTAATACTATCTGTATATAACATTTCATTCTGTGAAATATATGTTATATTCCCTCTTATATCCGCTAAAGTATAATCATTAATATCATAACCATTAATAAATATTTGTCCCCTATCTACATCATAATACTTATAAATTAATCTTAATAAAGTGGACTTACCAATACCAGATTCACCAAGTATAAGTACTCTTTCTCCATTCTTAATAGATAAATTAACATTATTAAGAGGATAATATTTATTATTAAAAGTAAAAGATAAATTTCTAACTTCAATATTACCATTTAATTCTAGTTTATTATCTGTAATAATTTCTTTGTCCGCATCAAGTAAATCATTTACTCTTCTAATGCTATTCTTAACAAAATGATACTCATTAAGTAAAGATATAAAATTATCAATTGGTGATAATATATAATTAAATAGTAGTGTTATAGTCATATAATTACCCATAGTTAAATTATTCTTCATAATAAATCTAAAACAAATAAAATTAAGTAACAATAGTCCTAAATCACCAAGTAAACTTTTAAGTAATAAAAGAATATTATTAATTTTCTCATCATAATATGAAGTAGCAATTAACTTATTATAATCCTTCTCAAACTTTAATATAATATTATCTTGAATATTAAGATTTTTAATAGTTTCAAATGATTTAGTAGACTCTATTATATCATTATTAACTAGTTCATTATTCATCTGATTTTTAATATTAATTCTTTTTATTATTGGATTAAATATTAGTATAATTAATATATATACTATAAGCATAATAATAATTAACATAATAAATTCTCTCTTAATAAAATATATAATAATAAAAGATGTAATAAATACTATAATATCTAAAAATATAGTAACTATAATTCTAGATATAAATATTTTAAAGTGTGATAAATCATTAATTCTAGATAATACCTCACCCGAAGTCTTTCCTTGATAAAATGTGAAGGGAAGTAAAATAATATTACTAAATGTACTAAGAATAATACTAATATCTATTTTTTGATTTAAATAAATAATTAAGTAATTTCTAACATAATTACTAATATTTTTAAGTATATATAAGATAGAAAAGAATATCGTAATTATAATTAAATTATTTACTTCAGTATTTATTATCTTATCAAAAATAATTTGTGAATAAAAAGATGTTCCTATAGAATATAAAGTAATTAATAATGACAAAATAGTTAAGAATACAATAATACTTTTATTATTAAATAATACTAACCATATCATCTTCATTAATTTTTTATCACTAGTGATTACCGAGATAGGTTTTATTTTTTCAAAAAGCATTAAATAGCCTGTCCACACATTAGTAAAATCAAACATATCCATTGTAACCTTACCCACCGCAGGATCCATCATTAATATCTTATCTTCATATAGCTTGTATATAACAACAAAATGCATATAATTCTTATTATTAAGCTGAACAATATATGGACATTTAACCTCCTTTATTTGACTGACATCACTTGCCTTATATGATTTAGCCATTAGTCCTAGTTTAGATGATGCCTCACTTAAATTATAAAAATTAGTCCCTTCTTTTGTTGTCTTAGTCATCTCCGTTAATCTATCTAAAGAAATATCACCTCCATAATAACGAACGATAGATAAAAGAGAGGCTGCTCCACAATCCTTATTTCCTTCTTGTAGTACAATTAAATCTTTCTTCATTTTACTCCCTTCATACTTATATACAAGAATTAATATACGATTTTGCCATAATTTTGAAAATTTCTTCAAAAATATTCAATTATTACCAAAAATTATTAATTTATAATCAAAATAGATTATTTATAGTCAAAAAAAATATAACCTTGAAAAGTTATATTTTTAATAAATTACTTCAGGAGATATTTTAATCCCCCTATCATTATCTACATATCTAAATATAAAATTAGAATCTTTATCAATATTATTTATATTAAATACTAAAATATAATCTTTATAACTAGTAGTATCTAATATATTATTTCTATACCCTATTCCAATGTCATTAAAATATAAATAAAACTTTTGACTTGGAACATACTTATTGTTTTTGCCTTCTAAAACAAAATGATCTAGATCTAAAGAATATTTATTTACCTTACCAATTACACTAATCTTAAGTATTATATAACTATTATCTTTACTAATTCTCTTTCTATCAGTTAAATAACTATCAGTAACCTTAATATTAAATGCACTAGTACCAAGTACTTCACCTTCTTTTAAATTTCTATTAACAACATATTTATTAAAAGGAAATACCATAACTAAAATAAGTATTAAAGTACCAAGAATTATATTAATAAAGAATTTATTTTCTACATAATAATATTTAAGTTCTCTAAGAGTTCTTCTACCAGTTCTCTTTAGACCATTACTAGATACATCTATACTAACTTCTACCTCAGCACTATCTTCTTCACTTAGATTTAATTCCTTTAAATCCTTACTAAAATTAAACTTCTTAATATCAAATCCAAGTCCTCTTATTAAAGTAGGTATACACATAACAAATAATACATAAAAGTTAGATCTTGCTATATCTCTATATAATCTAATTATTCTAGCACTAACAGTAGTAGTTTCTAAAGACCTAATATTTAAATATAAATAAGTATATACTCCTGTACAAAGTATACTAACTATAATTAAAATAATATAGTATAACCTAGGTTTATCTTTATATTTCATAAGATAAAATATTAAAATGGATAGTCCAATAATAATAATTGGAGCTATATATATAAATACATTAATATAATTAGAAGATAATATCTCCATATTCCCATTAGCGGTTATATAATCTTTAAAAAAATTAAGTACTGTACTAGCATTATATGTAATAATTGCCAGTAGAGCAAATAATATTAAATGTATTAATCTAAAATGTTTTATTAAAAATGCATAAGGCCTTTTAAGTATCATATTCAAATCCTCCTATCATAATAAAATTATACAATAAAACTATAATTATATCAATACTTTTCCTTTCCAAGAAAGCCAAAGTCTTTCTTGGCAAATTATAGCCTACAAGTAGTCTATAATTTGTAAATATTATGATTTTAATATTATTGATTTTTTATTAAAAATAGCATATAATGTATACAGAGAGAAAAAATAACCATAATAAAAATGGTTAACACCTATTTGCGAGGTGTTCTCTTCAAACTATAGTTATCAGAACGACCCCCTGAGGCGCTCTGATTTTTTCAATCTATTTTCTATGGCTACCTAGCACTATTACTGCTATGGTAACAAGAATAGTTAAAGCATACGCTATAACTAATTCCATTTACTAATAACCTCCTCCCCCTAAGGTTAAGAAATTACTTTCTATCATAAAATCACCTCTCCTTCCAAAGTAAAAACCTTAGAAAAAGAAGAGAACACCATAAGTATTAACCACGCCAACATTATATACTAATTTGAATATCGTAGTCAAGGAAAACATGACTATTTTTTTAATATCTTTATAAAGCCCTATAAGCAAAGGTTTTATAAGATTTTAAGGTACAAAACAATTGTACAGCAATATACATTTTCAACCATATCCATTGCATTTTTTACCAAAATATTATATAATATATATACGAAGAGAAAATATAACCATAATAAAAATGGTTAACACCTATTTTCATAAGGTGTTTCTCTCTATAAAAATATATAGAGCACCCCCTGGGTGCCCTTTTTTCTATCTACGATTGCAACTGTCTATTAAAACAGTACAATTAGAGTAGTTCATGCAAAAGCAAGAACTAATTTCACTTACTAACCCCCCCTTTTACAGATAGTTTTTTCAGCATATCATCATCCCTTTCTTCCATAACAGAAAATAAAAAAAATATCCATAGGTACTAATTAAAACTAGCATTATATGCTAGTTTAAGTAATAGTCAATTATTGACTATTTTTTTTATATCCATTAAACAATAAAAACTATAATTTCTTATAGTTTTAATCTTTATATACAATCAATTGACCCTCTTCTAAATAAATATTATTGTTTTGACTAAGAAATTTATTAATATTACCACCAAGTAATCTATTAACAGAAAGTAAAGTATCATTATCCTTAGTTATATAATACTTAACATCTCTCTTAGGTACCAATATAGTCGTATTAGGATAAATATAATCATCTACATTAATGCCATTAAGTAATGCCAATAAATTATAATCAGTATTATATCTCCTTGCAATATTATATAAATTATCTCCTTTTTCAATAGTATAAACTTCAAAATACTCATTCATCGTAGGAACAATAATATTACTTCCTACTGCAAAGTTACTATTTTGATTTAAGTTTTTCAATATCTCAGGCGATACCCCATACCTTTTTGCTAAACTATCTAGTGTATCACCATTTTGTATTTTATAAATACCATACATAATTAAGCCCTCCCATATATAATATGATATCTATACCTATTTGTGAACAAGTTCCCCTTTAGGGCATCTATTCCCCCAAGAATCAATTACCCTTTTATCTCTTAGTACCTCAATTATTTCACAGTTGTTAGAGCAGCCTCTACACTCAGTACCCTTAGTCTCATAAATAACATCTTCAATATCAAAAGAAAACTCAATTTCCTTCTGTTTCTTAGATAGTATAGCTACTCCTAGAGCACCCATTAAATGAGAATTATTATCTACATAAATCTTCTCCCCAGTAATATCCTCAAAAGCCTTTACTACCCCAATATTTTTTGATACCCCGCCTTGAAATACAATTGGAGCCACTATTTTTTTACCTTTACCAACATTATTCAAATAATTATTAACAATAGCATAGCAAAGACCTGCTATTATATCCTCTTTTTTATGTCCCATTTGTGATTTATGAACCAAATCCGATTCTGCAAAAACAGTACATCTAGCAGCTATCTTTGTTGGTTTCCTACTAGTAATGGCAATATTACCAAACTCCTCTATTGGAATACCAAGTCTCTTAGCCTGACTAGACAAAAAAGATCCAGTACCAGCAGCACATAAAGTATTCATAGCATAATCAGTAACAATACCATTATCAATAAGAATAATCTTAGAATCCTGTCCTCCTATTTCAAATATCGTTCTAACTTCCGGATAAATACTCATTGTTCCAATAGCATGAGCAGTAATCTCATTCTTAATAACATTAGCCCCAAGTATAGTTCCAATAAGTTTTCTCGCTGATCCTGTAGTGCCAACTCCAACCACTTTATATTCACTAAGATTAATCTTACTCTTAAGTTCTCTAACTACCCTTTTACTCGCAGTAATAGGACTACCTTCCGTATACAAATAAGAACTAGCTAGTATCTTATTATCTTCATCAATAATAACCCCTTTAGTAGATATACTACCAATATCGATACCTAAATAAACCTTCTTCATTTTTCACGTATAATCAATCTTAAGGAATTATTAATCCTTTAGATTGATTTTTCCTTTCT